>ENA-UOJP01000091-UOJP01000091.1-human-gut-metagenome-genome-assembly--contig:-C102-NODE-91-length-196597-cov-9.530752_pt1 | contig 196597 bp, 166 predicted proteins | sample MGYA00242353_ERZ723900 | MGnify/ENA metagenome assembly ERZ723900 | reverse complement strand
AGAGCAGAGGACTGAAAATCCTCGTGTCGCTGGTTCGATTCCGGCTCTGGGCACGAAAGCACTTATCAGAGATGATAGGTGCTTTTTTTGTTGTGCGGTTTCAAGATAAGGAAAGCCTGCAGCGGCCGGAAACGTATTCCGGCTGTTGCAGGCTTTTTTGCTTTATAAGCTACAGGGGCAGACGGATGTGGAATACGGCGCCCTCGCCGGGTCTGGAATATACGGAGATGGAGCCGCCGTGCTCTTCCACGATGGTTTTGGCAATGTAGAGGCCCAGGCCGCGCCCTCCCTCCTGTTGGCGTGTGGTGAAGGATCGGTCGAAGAGTTTTTCCTGGATGTCCCGGGCGATTCCGCAGCCGTTGTCACGGACCGATAGGACGGCCCAGCCGTCCGAGAGTTCCAGAGACAGGGAGATGGTTCCGTCCTTGGGAGTAAAGCTGACGGAATTGTAAACCATGTTCTGGAGAACCCGCTTCAGCTTGGCGGCGTCTGCACGTATGCGGCAGCTCTTTTCCGGCAGATTCAGGAGAAAATCCGGGCCGTTGGCTTCCACATCCGGTTTGTTGTAGCGGTAGAAGGTTTCCAGAAATTCATTCAGGTCCAGAATCTGATAATTGGATTTCATGGGGTTTTCAGCTGTAAATTCCTGCATCAGGGTGATCTGTTGGCTGACGTCCCGGCTTTTCTCTTCAATGATGCGAAGCTGCTCCTCGGTAGCCTCATTGAGCATGATGCTGTTTTTGCGGATCAGGTTGGTGTAGGTCATAAGGGAGGAGACCGGGGATTTTAAGTCGTGGAGAAACTCGGATAAAAGTTTCTGGCGCTCGTCCACCAGACTGGAAATCTGCCGGGTTTGTTTTTCTACTTCTTCTTCCAGATGAGCGGTGAGCCTGGTATTTTCCCGAACCAGGCCGTAGGTGCGCTGTACCATGAGTATGGAAAAACAGATCACCAGCAGGTAGGAGCCGTACTCGTCGGGCCAGCATCCGTAGATGGGTTCGAACAGATTCCAGGTGAGGGGAGTCAGGAGCAGACTGACCGCGTAGGCCGTCACGCCGCCCATGAGCCACAGCGCTCCCTGTTTCTGTTTGCCCAGAAGGGACATGAGGCAGAGCGTTATGGCGGCGGCCAGCTTGTACCACGATATCATACGGCCGTAAAAGGTGGTAAAGGCGGGGAGCTCGGGCAGGATAATCAGCGGAATCAAAATGCATACCGCGGTCATTCCAAAAGCAATTCCCCGGCACAGCCGGAAGCCCCGGTTCCACTGGAACCGGCCAAGGGCGTAAACAATCTCAAAGGTGCACAGTATGGCGGCCATGGCGGCCCCATCCTCCAACGCGTACAGAAGCCGCATGACGGGCAGATGTTCCAGATGCAAAAATGGGTATAGAATCCGGAGGACAAAGCTCACGGCAAGACCTGCAAACCAGAGGGACAGGGAATCCCGGCGGGAGGTCCTTGTGCCGGCCCACACGGCTACGGAAAACAGCGCCACGGCCAGCGAGGAGGCGGCAAGAAAGGCGTAGATGATCATACGGATGGAAATCATGGTGTGTATGGTCTGGGCGGTGCCCACGGCGGGCGGATAGGTGACGCCGCTGTAATAATGGGTATAGTTCGCCGTGTGGATTACCAGGTCCGTTATTCCGTCCAGATCAATGTCGCAGACCAGGTCGCGGATACAGGGCTTATAGGGGGAAATGCTTCCGGAACCGCCGGCCGGTTTTCCATTTACATAAACTTCTGAGGCGGAAAATACCTCGGGTAACAGAAGGGTGTAGGTCCCGGGATCGCCGTCCAGCCGGAGACGGAGATGATAGGTAGCGACTCCGTAAGGCGATTGGTTGGCCTGAAAGGGGGCAAAGGTGGGATATTGGCCAATGAAGGTTTGGACGGCGTTTACGCCATTCTGGTGAGACTCAGAGGGTGGTAGAAGAACTCCTGGATACAGATCCCAGCCCTCTACCAGAAAGGCGGCCTTTCCTTTGTTCAGGGTATCCGAATCCAGTCCGGTGATTCCGCTCCTGTCCGATACGGAGCGGGCTGTGTATTTATTGTCATGGCTGTAAAGGCAGAAAAAGGCCCCGAGAGAGAGCATACAGACCAGGATAAAAATCAGGAGCTTTTTAAGGTTTTCTCTGAACAGATGATTCAAGGGACGTCTCCTCTCCGCAGTGTGCATGCAGCTTATGGTTCCATTGTAGTGGAGCACCAGCCGCTAGGCTGATGACAAGCATTACGTTTCCTTATTATATCATTTCCGGGCGTTCCGGGAAACTGTATTATGCGGGACCGGAGGGGTCTTGGGAGGGAGCGGGGGTCTCCGGCCATAAGTTCAGGTAGTTCAGATAGGAGTGGATTGCCGCGTTTTTGTAGGAGCGGGAAATGGGGACCTGGGTACCGTCCGTCAGGTGAAAACAGGATGTCCCGATTTTGCGGATGTAGTCGCAGTTTACCAGATAACTTTTGTGGCAGCGGAGAAAGCCGCATAGGAGGGCGCTGGAAAAGTCCAGGCACAGGTTGTCCAGCTTGCCGGAAAAGGACAGCGTTTCCGAGTTGCGGCAATGGAGCAGAAGATTGTGATTGTGGCTCTCCATGTAAAGAATATCCCGATGGCGGATCATATAGATGCCGCTCTTGGTATTAATGGGAAGAACGGCTGTGTCCTTGGTTTGCAGATCCTCCCAGATGGAGGTGAGAATCTGTGTCAATTCCGCATTTTTTAAGGGCTTCAGTAGGTAGTTGTAGGCTTTTACCATGTAGGAGTCCAGGGCGTACTCCGGATTTTTACTGACAAATACAATATGGTTCTGATATTGTTTTCTGCGCAGCTCCAGGGCTGTGTCGATGCCGTTTCTGGTTTTTAACATCACTTCCATAAAAATTATGTGGAACGGACAGGGGGTATCCATATAATCCAGCAGATCCTCGCCGCTCTGAAAGGTTTTTACAGAGCATAGGATGCCGGTCCGGTCGCTGAAATCCCGGATCATATCGGATAGTTTTTCACAGTCGCTGTGGCTGTCACAGATTCCTATGTAAAGCAAATCCCTTTCCCCCTTCTCCGGCCGCCGCCGGTTCCTTTTCTCCATTATACAGGAAATATAAGCGGATAGAGCGGGGCGCGCCATAAAGGACGGTGTGAGGACTTTAGAGGACATTTTTTGCAGGATATTGCGCTGATTTTGCAGGAAAGGGGATCTGCGGAGGTTTTCTGGTAGAATGAATCCACAATAACTGCGGTAAAGGACTTTGTTATCAACAAGGAGGGGCCTGTATGAACTATGTTGTGGATATAGTGGTCGTTGCCCTGCTGGCCGCGTTTGCGGGAAGGGGCGTAACCCGGGGATTGATCCTCTCGGCGGGCAAACTGGTCACGTTGGCGGGAGGTCTTGTGGGGGCTCATCTGGGGGCATTTTATCTGAAAGCTCCTGTGGCGGAGCGGATTATCCTTCCGTGGCTGTCTACATCCACGGGTGGGGCGGCGGAAAACGGTCCGGTGGAGCAGATCATGGGGGAACTGGCGGCTGCGGGCGTGGAGGGAGAACGGGTTTTGATGGACCTGCTGGAGTCCATGGGCTTCCCGCGCTTTTCAATTTCCCGGGGATGGGGGACTCTGATCGACCGGCTGACCGGGACCGGCACGAATATTATGGAGACGGCCCGGAATCTGGTGGCGCAGAGAATCGCCTATGTGCTGCTGTTTATTATTTTGTTTTTAGGGATTCAGCTTGTGATGATGATTTTGTTCACGTCCATGGATGGGCTTAAAAATCTTCCCATAGCCGGACTGGCAAATAAATTGGGCGGGGGAGCCCTGGGGCTTGTGACAGGAGGGATTGCTGTCTGGGGAATTATGACGCTGTTGATTCTGTTTGTACCGGCGGTTACGGAGCCGGGAGGAATCCTGAGCCCGGAGGTGCTGGACCGCACGAAGGTGGCAAAGGAAGTCTTTGAAATGGCCCGGAAATTTTTGGGTGGCGCATAATATTACAAAATTGACGCTATTTTCGCTGAAATCTCTGCAAAATTTGCAGTTCGGGGTTACATTTCCTTAAATCCTGTAGAATTTAAACCGAAGTAGAAATTATGGTATTCCATCTGAGATGGGGATTCGGGAGAGGTAAGTATGCTGAGGATAGCAATTTGTGAGAGCGTCCGGTGGGATCAGGATTATCTGAAGAAGATTGTATCCGGCTATATGGATCAGAGGGGAATCTGCTGTTCGATTCAGTGCTTTGGCGGGGGTTTTGAGTTTTTGGATTATGTCAGCTCCAGGGGAAGCTTTCATATTGCGTTGATCAACGCCAGCATGGAGCGGTTTAATGGGATCGAGACTGCGAAGGAGCTTCGGGAGTACGACCGGGCCTGCCAGATTATTTTCGTGTCCTTTACGGATGAATTTGCCATCAGCGCCTACAGCGTGGGAGCGCAGTCCTATCTGCTGAAGCCGGTGACCCGGGGCGAATTGGACCAGGCCCTGGACAACTGTGTCAGAATCCGACGGGAGCGGGATTTGGGCACGCTGGTGGTGAAAATGTCTTCGGGTTATTACAGCATTCTTTACAGGGATATTGTGTATCTGGAGAGCAGCGGCCATAAGATTATCATTCATCTGTCCGATGGAAACTGCCTGACCGTCTACGGGAGGCTGGACGACTATGAGGACTCGGTCAATGAGGACCCCAGGTTTGTGCGGATACATAAATCTACCCTGGTGAATGCGGACTATATCTTTTTCATCGGAAGGGAAGAAATCCTTCTCTACGATAAGACAGCGTTAAAAATTTCACGGAATTTGATTAACTCTGCCAAAGAGCAGTATTTTACTTATCTTCACAGTAAACAGAGCAGGATAATGGCTTGATTCCTGGAAGGGGGGATGGGTGTTAATGGGTGATCGGGAGAGATCAGGGGTGTACAGCGCAGAGGCGGTGCTGGGGCGTCTGGTGGAAAAGGATAAGCTGTACCAGGAATACAGAAAAGCCATGGAAGCGGCCGGGGATACGGCGGAGCCCATGCGGTATGTAAACGAAAACGGACGTACGGTAGCTGCGGATACCTCCATGGAAGCGGTGGCGGGACGCAGGAAGGAATATGAGAAAATGCTCGAAGGGCCGAAGGGGGAGCAGACCAGAACAAAGGTCTCCCTGCAGTCCCTGTCCGGGGAGGAGAGGGGACGGCCGGAGAGAAGAAGGCTTCGGGAGACGGAGCGCAATATAAGCCGGGATTTGAACCGTGAAAATCCCGTAACCCTATCCCGGGACAGAGGTATGGGACGCTGATGAAAATGAGAAAGGAGGCCGCCTGATGGACAGGGGAAAATGGAAGGCGATTTGGGACAGTCTGAAGTTGTATTGCCTATATTTGTTCATCCCGGCGCTGCTTCTTTTGATCGGAATGACCCTGAGAAGGGGGCAGATCACGGTGGATGAATTTATGGATCAGAGCGGAGATTTTTACACGGTTCTGGGCTTTGGGGCAGCCATCGCCATACTGGTCCGGCGGGCGAAAAAACGTGGGGTAGCCTTTTGCGAGGAGGCTATGCTCTATCCGCGGGAACTAACGCCGTCCCTGGGGGCGGAGCTGGCGGTTCTGGGATTTGGACTCAGCATGGCGCTGTCCTCGGCCCTCACCGTAATTCCGTTGCCGGGGAATCTGATCGGTTCCTATGGGGAGGTGTCGGGAAAGCTGTTTTACGGGCCGGATCAGATTCTGGTGTTTCTCTCAGTGCTGATTCTGGCTCCGGTGGCGGAGGAGATTATATTCAGAGGGCTGATGATGTTCCGGCTTCAGAGGGAGTTTAACGAGAAACAGTCTGTTTTGATCTCAGCGTTCCTGTTTGCGATCCTCCACAAAAATATTCTGTGGATATTATACGCGTTTGCCATGGCGTGGCTTTTGGGCTACACGGCCTCCAGAATGGAAAATGTCTGCGGCTCCATCGCCATACACATGGGGTTTAACATGGCCAGTATTCCGCTTATGTGGGTTAACAGGACTCCGGCTCTTGCAGAGATTGTGATGGGGAGTAAATTGCAGATCGCGCTGTACGGCTGTATTGGGGGGCTTTTGGCTGCTGTGATGGTCAGGCGCCTGAGGAAAAGGGGAGAAGAGAAATGGTTAAAAATCTGATAAAACATATCCCGCTGTATCTGCTGGGAGTGATTGTTTCCGGATACATGATCAATGCCCTTGCCTCCAATGTGGTGGAGGCGGTTTATACGAAAAACGCTGCGTTGCTGTGGGATCCGTCTCTGTTCGGAAGGCCCGGCACTTATGTCTATGGGGCCGCGGTGGTGGTGTTCGTCCGCCTGCTCTACGCGGTGTTCCATGTGGAGAGCGCGGCCCGGACGGCCAAACGGGTCATGAAGGCCCAGGGGGACAAGGAAGACGGGGTTTTGGAGAATTCCCGGTTTATGAACGATAAGGAGCGGGACCAGAATTTCAGGCCGTGCAGGTTCACGAAGATGGATCAGGAGAAAAAGGACGGCATTCCCGTGCGGGCCGTGTACGGCAAGAAAAAGGAGCTGGAAATCAACCTGGCCTCCCCCATGCACGGGCTGGTAATCGGCTCTACGGGCAGCGGCAAGACCACCACCTTTATTAATCCCATGATCCAGATTCTGGCCGCTTCGGCGGCGGGGTCCTCCATGATCTGCACGGACCCTAAGGGAGAGCTGTTTCAGCTTCACAGCGGTACGCTGAGGGACAGGGGGTACAAGGTGATGGTGCTGGATCTCAGGGACCCCTATTCTTCCTTCCGGTGGAATCCTCTCAATGACCTGTACGACCGGTATCAGTTATATCTGAACACGGGCGATGAAATTTATAAGCGCACGGATTCCGCGGCTGAGAGCGGGCTGCCTCTGGTAAACCAGCCCGGGGATTACGGGGAAGTCTGGTACGAGTATGGGGGAAAGGCCTACGCGAAGCGGAGGGAGCTGTTGAATAAGATCCGGGTTGAGAGACAGAAGATTTACGACGAGGTGTATGAGGACTTAAACGATCTGATCAGCGTGATCTGCCCGGTGGAATCAAAGGATGACCCGGTTTGGGAGAAGGGAGCCAGGTCCATTATCATGGCCGTATGTCTTGCCATGCTGGAGGACAGCGAATTTCCGGAGCTGGAGATGACCAGAGAAAAGTTCTGCTTCTACAACATCAACCGGGCAATCGGAAATTCGGACAATAATTTCGAAGATTTGCGGAATTATTTCAAGGGGCGCGATCCCCTTTCCAAGGCGGTGGGGCTTTCCAAGCAGGTTTTGTCCGCGGCGGAGAACACCCTGGCCAGCTATATGTCCATTGCCTTTGATAAGCTTTCCATGTTTAACGACGAGGGGCTGTGCGCTCTGACCTCGGACACGGACATCGATCCCATGGTGTTTGCCGGGGAACCCACAGCGCTGTTTCTGAAGATTCCGGATGAGAAGGATACCAGACACGCCCTGGCCGCGGTGTTTGTGCTCTGTATCTATAAAGCGCTGATCAAGGTGGCGTCGGCCAGGGAGGATTTGAGTCTGCCGCAGAATGTGTATTTTATATTGGATGAATTTGGAAATATGCCGAAAATCGACAAGTTTGACAAGATGATTACTGTGGGACGGAGCCGGAAAATCTGGTTCAATATGGTGGTCCAGTCTTACGCCCAGCTGAACAATGTGTACGGAGACACGGTGGCGGATATTATCAAGAGCAACTGCGGTATGAAAATGTTTATCGGCTCCAATGATATTGAGACCTGCAAGGAATTTTCGGAGCTGTGCGGGAATATGACGGTTTCCACCAGAAGCGTTTCCACCTCTTCCTCAGACAAGACGGGACAGTACAACGTTTCTTCCCAGCTTCAGACCCGGCCTCTGATCTATCCGTCGGATCTTCAGAAGCTGAATAATAAGTCGAGCTCCGGAAACGCCATTATTGTTACCTTTGGAAATTATCCCCTGAAGACGAAATTTACGCCCAGCTACAAATGCCCGCTGTACAAATTCTCGGCAATGGAGCTGGACGATATCCGGGACAATGCGTTTTTCGGCGAGGATGTTTATTATGACCTGGCGGAGCGGAATTACCTGACTCTGGAAGGGGGACCGGAGGATGGCGTGGAACCGGAGAGAGGGGAGGTGTCTTGATGAAGCGGACACGAAAGGGAGCCGCAGTGCTTTTTCTGGCGGCTGTTTTGACTCTGGGACAGCCCTCTTTGGGGAAATTGTACGGGGATACCTCCGCATTGACCGCTTATACCACGGAGCGGACGGAGGATAAAAGCTGGTATGTTCACACCTTTACAGGCGGGGGATCGTTTCTGACCAGCGTGAACCAGGGTACCATTACGTCACGGCCGGTGAGTGTGATTGTTCCCGCCGGGTTTACGGTGGCCGGGGACGAGTATGTGAACCGGGCGGATGTAAGTGAGACGGATGGGGGGACCCTTTACCGGTTTTCCGAGGCGGGGACGTGCTCCATCGTGATTACGGTTCAGGATGCAGGGGGAAAGAGCCGGTACGGAAGGTTTTATTTCACCATTCTGTCCTCGCCGGAAACCTCGGGTCAGCCGGAGGAAATTTTACAGGATTTGGAAGAACGGCCCTTTCAGGTGGTGAGACACCGGGGTGGCGCCAGTTACACCACAACCATTCGGGAGGGGGATGTGCTCCAAAAACCTGCGTCGGTGACTCTGGGCGCGGGTATGGAGGCGGTTGTGCTCCACAATGGCAGGAACACGGCTTACCAGAGCGGCGATCAGCTGCGGGAGCCGGGCTCCTATGAGATGACGTTTACCAGCAGCTCCATGGGGCGCAAGGAGACTTCCAGGCTTTCCTTTACCATCGGGGAGATTGTGGAGCCGGAACCGGGAGATTACGGGGTATCCTTTCCCATAGACCCCTCATTTTCCGTGAACCCGGACCTGGCGGACGTGGGAAAACCTGCGGTGGGGGAGTGGACCTGGGAGAATTCCATAAAAAATGAAGGCGGCGGAAGCGCTGCCGGTACATCCGGCGGTTCCACCCGGGATCCGTGGAAGGTGACGGCGTTGGATACGGAGAAGGCGGAGGTTAAAACTTCTGAGATCCGCCTGCTGGGGACCGCGGACGGCGAAGATTCGGGTGTCAGGTGGAGCAGCCGGGACGAGGACGCATATACGGGGCCGGGAGCGATCAAAACGGAGGAGGAGACACAGGACGAAACGCCGAAAGAGGTGATGGTGCAGCTTTCGGAGACATATCACGAGGACTATAAACTGTATGAGCTGTCTTTTGCCAACCAGTATTTTTTCTACAGCAATGTGGGGGACGGAGAGATAACCAGCAGAAGCAAGCCGGTGGTATTTGACGTGCCGTCCAATATTTCCGTGAAGGCGCAGAAGGACGGAATCTCCGTGGAATACAACAATAAGGCGCAGATTTCAGAGCCTGGTTCCTATCTGTTTGAGCTGAGCGTCCTGGAGGGCCAGGACCGGCCGGTGAAGGAGCAGACGGTTTACAAGGCGGTATACCATTTTCGGATTGAAGAGAAGGAGCCGGAAACCCAGGCAGCTGTGGAAGCAGGCAGCTTTGGGGGATCGGCTGGTTTTGGAACAGGGCTTCCCGGCACGTTTACGGCGCCTGGGGCAGAGGAGACTTCCGATCCGCTTGAGGAGGCCAGAAAGCAGGTCTTTGGGACGGAAAATGGTTCGGAAATGGGAAACAGTCCAGAGATGAAGAGCGGTTCCGAGGCGGGGAATGGTTCTGAGACGGAAAACGGTACTGAGGCGGGGAATGGTTTTGAGGCGGAGTCCGGGCAGGATGGCGGGAAACAAGAGGGGACGCTGCCGGAGGACGGGGAGAAGAGCATAGATATCGACCGTCTGGTGGAGGAACTGACCACTCCGGAGACAAAGGAGGAAGGGCCTTTTACGGCGGAGCGCTGCACGGGGCTGGAGGAATCCTATGACGCCCAAAAGGGACAGTACCGGGAAAAACTGCGGTCCGGCACCGTGTTTTATGCGGGCGTGCCCGCGGGGATGGTGACCAACCAGAGCGTTGCGCTGGATATTCCCTCAGGGCTGACTGTGATCGCCACCAGAGACGACCAGCCTTTTGAGTATGTGCCCGGCGAGCCGGTGGAGGAGAGCGGGGTTTACCGCTTTGAATTCCAGGAGGACAGGGTGGATTACACGGTAAATTATGACAGGCCGCCGTTTTTTACCTTCCGGATCGTGGACAAGGCTGTGAACGACATGGAAATACTGAACATGCCGGAGGGATTTGAGGTTGTGTCGCTGTTTTTGGGGGACGAGGAGATCAAAGTTTTGGATACCGGTCATGTGTTTCTCAACAGGGACGGCGTCTACCATGTGGTAATGTCCTCACAGGATACGGGCAGAGAGTACCGTCTGGATCTTGAAAAGGACACGCAGGCGCCTCAGTTTACGCTTGACGGAGTCCAGGGAGGCGTTTCCACGGGGACCCAGATTCGGATGGAGTATCTGTCCGGGGATATTGATCGGGCGGAGCTGTACCGGGACGGGGTCAGGGATGAGAGCTTTAACGGCGTAACCGTTTCGGAGCCGGGAAATTATCAGCTTTTCGTCTACGACAAGGGGGGAAATATGTCGTCGGCCAGATTCCAGATGCGTTATAAGATGAATCTCGCCGCGGTTATGGCGATTGTTCTGGTGATACTGATCGCCGGGGCGGTTGTGGTCTATGTGAAGAAGGTAAAACGGGACGTATCAGTGCGCTGACCGGACGGTAAAGGAGAGATTTCATGTATATCTGCTTTTTGGGGTTTATTGAAACGCTGCAGGAAATCTTTAGCGGTATTTTTGACACAATTCTGAGCCCGATTCTGACGGATGTGCTCACCGTGATTGTGACGTTTGCGGTGGACACGCTGAAAAAGACTTTCGCGGAGCTGTTTCTCCAGCTCTTGGTGGTGGTCCTGAAAATCGTGGATTTTCTGGAGGATATATTTGATATTTTCTCCGGCTACCGGGACGTGTATGTGGACCGGCAGCCGACGGATCTTCTGAGCGCGTTTATGAGTATGGACAAGGTGAAGATGGCATTCCTTATGGTGACGGTTCTGGCGGTGGCACTGGCATTTCTGTTTACGATCATTGCGGTGGGGAAATCCATTTCGGACATGACGCTGGAGGGCAAACGTCCGGTGGGAAAGGTGCTTGGGGCTGGAGTGAAGGCCGCGGTAGCGTTTGCGCTGGTGCCGTTTATGGTGATTTTCTTTCTCCAGCTGTCCACGATCCTGGTGCGCAGCGCGACAAATGCGCTGGTGATGCAGCAGACTGACGGGACGCCGCCTTCCATGGGAACCATTATTTTTCTAACAGGCAGTCTGGACGCGGGGAGGACGGATCTGGCGGAACCAAGCTTTACGGATTCCGTGCGGAATAAGTATTACACGGGCAGGGCGTCCTACACGGATATGAAGCAGGTGAAAAAGGATTTCGACCCGGCTAAATTCCAGATCGCCATTTGTGCCGTCTGTACGCTGCTGATGATTGTGATATTGATCTGCGGTATTTTCCTGTTTATACAGAGAATTTTTGATGTGCTGCTGCTCTATATTGTGTCGCCGCTGTTTGTGTCCACTATGCCATTTGACGACGGGGCCTCCTTCGGCAAGTGGCGGGATATGTTTGTGGCCAAGCTGCTCTCGGGCTTCGGCGTTATTTTTACGATGAAGCTTTATCTCATGCTGGTTCCCACGGTGGCCGGGTCCAGGCTGTTGATGTTTGACGATAAGACCCTGGAGGGGTATGCGTTTATCAACGCCATGCTGAAGCTTTTTGTGGTGATCGGCGGGGCCTGGGCGGCATTTAAGTCCCAGCACCTGATTCTCACGATTCTGCACCCGGAGGCGGCCAGAGCGGCGAGAATGTCCACGGCCATGATGATGGGGGCTGTGATGGGAGCGGCGGGAGGAGCGGCTGGTCTGGCCCGCGCGGCCCTGCCCGGGAAAAGGCGGAGGGTATTTGTGGATCACCAGGGCAGCAGTGTGTTATCGGAATCCAGAAGTCTGGGGAGCATCAAGGCCATGGAGCAGGAGGCCGAGCGGAAGAGCCAGGCGTTCAGGGGATAAGGAAGCGGACAGGCAGTTTTAAGGCCTGGGCGGGAAAGGAGACAGGCGGGAATGAATGTTGCTTATTTGGGGATTTTCCAGACAATTCTGAACTGGGTGCTTGAAAAGATCTTCAGTCCGGTGTTTAAATTCGTTGCCAACCTGTTGGCTACGGTGTTCGGCTGGATTTTCGACACGGTTCTGGCGCCGCTTCTGAATTCGGTGCTGATCCCGCTGATCGACCTGTTGATCGATCTGATCTTTCAGGCCCTGGCCGGTGTGTTTTACCGGATTCTGGTGTCTGTGCTGACCCTTGTGGATTACATACAGATCGCCTTTGACGTGCTGATCGGAATCCGGAATGTGAGCTATACTCCAGCGAATCATGTGGTGGTGAAGGAACCGCTTCTGGATGTGATGTTTTACCAGAAATCGGTTCAGACCGCCTTCTGGATGGTTTTGATACTGGCTTTGGCAATGGCGTTTATGTTTGCCATCTACGCCACCGCCAAGTCGGCCTTTGACCTGGATTTCGAGGGGCGCAGGCCGGTGGGAACCGTGCTAAAAGCCCTTTTCAGGGCGGCTGTCAATTTTCTGACCGTTCCGCTGTTTGTGCTGTTTATGCTGAAGCTTTCGGGGATTATCCTGATGGGGGTGAACTCGGCTCTGACTCAGGGGACCAACTGTACGCTTGGGAATACCATTTTTCTGGTGGCCTCCATGGATGCCTGCAGGCAGGAGGAGTACAATGTCTCCTACGACGGCGGGGGAAAGGTACAGAATATCGGCTTTGAGGACGCGGTGCGAAGCCCATACGCCAGCGGAAGCAAATCCTATGCGGATATCAAGACGGTTGAGAAGGAATTTAATGTTGGCCGGATTGACTATATTGTGGGTTACGGGGTGTCGATTTTCCTTTTGATTATCCTGGCAATCTGTTTGATCCAGTTTGTACAGCGGATATTTGAGATTATTCTTCTGTTTATCGTGTCGCCGCTGTTTGTGTCGGTGATGCCCCTGGACGATGGGGAGAAGTTCGCAGGCTGGCGGGAGCTGTTTGTGGCCAAATGCTTTACCGGTTTCGGCGCTGCCTTCGGAATGCGGCTGTACCTGATGGTGGTGGGCATTATTATGGGAAATTCCATTGATTTTACGGCGGGAGGCAGCATCAGCCGGGAGATGGATTATGTGCTGAAGCTTCTGATCGTTATGGGCGGCGCTTTCGCTATCTTTAAGTCCAGCTCCATGTTGACCATGCTGATGAACTGGCGGGCGGCGGACAGCGAGATGTCCACAGCCGCGGCGGTGGGAGGCACGTTATATGCACATTCGGTGGGTAAGATATCCCATAGCGTGTACGGTGGAATCCACAGGACCATCGAACACCGCAGGGATGGCGGCGGATCGGGAGGACAGGCGTTCCAGGGCGGCAGAGGCTTCCAGGGCGGAGCAGGAGCGGGAAATTCGGTTTATGGGCCATCCGCTGGAGGAGTGGGGCTATCGGTTAATGGGCCGCGCGGGGCAGGCGGAATCGGTATGGCAGCTTACGGGCCGCGCGGAACAGGCGGGCCGGGCATAGCGGTATCTGGGCCGCGCAGGACAGGCGGACCGGGAGTGCCGGTATCTGGGCTGCGCGGAACAGGCGGGCCGGGTATGGCGGTATCTGGGCCGCGCGGAACAGGCGGGTCGGGCATGGCGGTATCTGGGCCGCGCAGGACAGGCGGACCGGGTATGGCAGAAGGGGCTTCCGGCGCAGGTGTAGCCTGGGTGGCCGGGAGTGCGGCCGTGGCTGGGGCTGCGCGCAACATTTCCTTTGGGAAAAACCCATCGGGCCGCATGACTGTGGGTTACAGGGGCAGTCATTTGAAGGTGGGAACGGGGGCGGACCGGGGTCGCGGAGTGCAGCTTGACGGACGGCTGATAAAACGTAAAACCAATAAGGACGGCTCGGTTACTGTCAATGCGCCTATTGTGAGCCTGAAGGCCGGGCCGGGGGGCGGAAAGCTCAAGTGGAACGGCCTCAACATGGGCGTGTTCAAGACCAGAAAGGGAGCGGACCAAAGACAGCATCTTGCGGGTGTGAACCTGGGCGTTGTGAAGCTTAAACGGGACAAGAGCAGCCGGATGAGGGTAAAGTCCGTTAATATCAAGGCCGCGCAGTTTAGACGCATGGACGACGGACGTCTGCATACCATAAGAGCGCTGGGACAGCAGGTGGAGCAGACAGAGGACAGTGAGGGAAGATACCGTACCACAGGGATCAGCTTTGAAAAGCACAATACTCATGTGAGCTTTCAGCGTCACGGGATGGATCCTCAGACGAAAGAGGAGAGCATTGGTCCCGCGCCGCAGACGCTGCAAAAGAGGCCTGCTCCCACGCCGGCGCAAGTCCGGGCCAGACAGCAGAGGGTCAACCTGACTCCAGGTCAGAGACAGCGGATTGAGCGTTCCATGGCAGCCAGGAGGCAGGCGGCGGGCCCAGCCCGCCCGGGAGAAGGGACAGCCATAAACCGTCCTCCCATTGTCCGAAGCGCTGTCCGGAGCCGGGAAAAGGCCGGCCGCCCGGGAAGTGGTAAGGGACAGGGGAAAGGATAAATAAGGAGGCAGGCCATGCGGATTATTCCAAAGAAAACAAAAGTGGCGATGGAATTTTTCAAGGGAGTCGAGCTGATGGACGTGGCAGTGGGTCTGATCGGCGCGGTGATCGCTACGGCGGTGTTCATGTCCAATCTCCCCTTTAAGCTGTGGATCATCATTGGCGTGGTGATTATATTCGCCGCCCTCATTATCCCACTGGACGGTGACAAGGGCTATATGATGATTATAAACGTTCTGAAATACTTAGCCCGGTACAGAAAGTTTGTGAAGAGAAGGCGCTGCCCGGAGGGTGGACAGCCAGAAACAGCCCTCTCAAAAACGGCGCCCTTAAAAGCGGCACTCCGGGAAGCGTCTCCCCAGGAAACGCCCTCCCCGGAAGCCGACGCAGAACCCGCCGGGACGGCGGCTGCCAAGCCGGAGAAGGCCAAAGCGGCGCGAAAAGGCGGCAAAAAAGAGAAAGCGGGGCAGGGAAAAACCCCGAAGGCCAAGAAATCCTCCTTCCCGGACGTGTACTCCATCATCCCCTTTACTGATATCCAGGACGGGTATGTCGAGTATGGGACAGAGTATTACGCCAAGGTGGTGGAAATTCCCTCAACGGAGTTCCGGTTTCTCACGGAGAACCGCCAGAACGCCATGATCGACAAGGTATTCGGCTCGATTCTTCGCATGATATCCGGCTCTGAGACAGGTCTGATGGTCAAAATCGACCGTCCGGTGATCTATGACAGCTACATCAAAGAGGAGGAGGGAAAGCTGGAGGCCCTGAAGGAGGCGTTCTTAAATGAACTGATGGACGAGGAGGAGCTGACAAGGCGGGTCGCTATTGTCTATGACCGCATCGAGCAGATCAGCCATTTGAATTACCGGGAAAAAATATATCAGCCTTTCTACTATTTTGTGTTTATCCACCGGGACAAAAACCTGCTTTGTGAGCAGACCTCATCCATGGTGTCCGTATTCGGGACCAACGACATGGAATGCAGAGTTTTGGGGGATCAGGAGCTGGCTGTTTTCCTGAAATACAATTACTGCCAGGAATTCGACGAGCGGGAGATCAGCCTTCTTAAGCCGGAACAGTACATGGACTGGATATTGCCGGACACCATTGAATTCGCATCCAGAACGATACGCTACGACAATATTTACACCCACACCTTCCGGCTGACGGACTATCCCATGCTGGTGGGAAACGCCTGGGGGCATCAGCTGTTCAACATGCCGGGAACGCGGGTGGTGATGAAAATGAAGCCGGTGGAGCAGTTTAAGGCCATCCGCAGAATTGACAGAGCCATTGATGAGCTGCGGGGGCAGGAGGGGAGCACGGGAAAGGCCAGCAGGCTCATTGAGCTGGGCAACCACATCGATACCTTGTCCGAGCTTCTGACCCTGCTTCAGGGGGATAACGAGGTGCTCTTCGACGTCAATCTCTTTGTAACGGTGTTTGATTACGAGCTGTCCCGGCGTATGGAGGAATACAAGAAAGGCGGGAGCGGGAAAAAGAAAGAACCGGCCAACCTGTCCCTCAAACGCCAGATCAAGCGCTCCATGATGGAGAACGGGTTTAAGAGCACGGACATGCTGCTCCAGCAGTTCGAGGCCTACGCCTCCAGCAGCATCACCGCCCGGGACTGCTTTGAAACCCAGAGCAGAGGAATCCACTCTGGCTCCGTGGCCGCGGCGTTTCCCTTCGTGTATCCCACGGTGATGGACCAGGGCGGTTTTAACATTGGGCGATCCGGTTACAGGCCCGTTTTTATGAATTTCTTCAAGCGGGACAAGGAGCGGGTTAACAGCAATATGGTGGTCATCGGTAAATCGGGAAGCGGAAAATCCTACGCCACCAAAACCCTGCTCTCCAATCTGGCGGCTGAGGACAGCAAGATCTTCATCCTGGACCCTGAGAATGAATATCAGGCCCTGGCGGAGAATTTAAAGGGAAAAATTATCGACGTGGGAAGCGCCACCCAGGGTAGGCTGAACCCATTTCAAATTATCACGGGCATCTCCGACGACGAGGACGACGAGGATGCTGTGAAAACCAGCTTTAACACGCACTTGCAGTTTCTGGAGGAATTCTTCAGGCAGATTCTGCCGGGAATTGAGAACGACGCCCTGGAATATCTGAATAACCTGATTATCCGGATGTACGAGGCTAAGGATATCGACGGGAATACGGATTTAAGCCGCCTTACGCCTGGGGATTACCCGATTTTTGACGACCTGTACGACAAGATACTGGGGGCCTACCAGACCTCCAAGGGCGATTACAGTAAAGGAAATCTGCGGGTACTGCTGAATTACATCTCCAAGTTTGCCACCGGCGGGAGAAACGCGGCTATCTGGAACGGCGAGGCCACCATTTCCACCAATGAGAATTTTATCGTATTCAACTTCCAGTCCCTGCTGGCGAATAAAAATAACACCATCGCCAACGCGCAGATGCTGCTGGTGTTAAAATGGCTGGACAATGAGATTATCAAGAACCGGGATTACAACCTGAAGTATAAGGCAAACCGGAAAATTATCGTGGTGATTGATGAGGCCCACGTATTTATCGATCCCAAGTTCCCCATTGCTCTGGATTTCATGTTTCAGCTGGCAAAGCGCATCCGCAAATACAACGGGATGCAGATTATTATCACCCAGAATATTAAGGACTTTGTGGGCACGGAGGAGATCGCCAGGAAGTCCACGGCGATCATCAACGCCTGCCAGTATTCCTTTATTTTCCCGCTGGCGCCCAACGACATGCACGATCTGTGCAGGTTGTATGAGAAGGCCGGGGCCATCAATGAGTCGGAGCAGGAGGAGATCATCAACAACGGGCGGGGCCGGGCGTTTGTCATAACCTCGCCCACAAAGCGGACCAGCGTGGATATTGTGGCCACCCAGGAGGTCCAGGAGCTGTTTTCAATGTGAGGAGTAACAGTTCAGGACGGCGGGGAAATTGGCTCGGAAAGCCGCGTCAAGCTCGCTTGTAAGCGGCTTTTCGTGCCAATTTCCACATCGGATGTCCTGAACAGTTACTGTGAGGAAAGGTCAGGTGAGAGTCATGGGATTAAAGAAAATGCGGATTGCGGTGGGGATTGTCCTTCTCGTTGTCCTTGCCACGGGCTGCTCCTCCGGGGAAAAGCGGGCGGACAGCCTGGAGTTAATCCAAAAAGATGGAGTCATGAGCGTGGCGGTGCCGGGAAATAACAGCCCTTATTCCGCAATGTCCCAGGGCGCGGCTTCCGGTACGGAGGTGGAATTCGCAAAAAAGCTGGGAGAAAAACTGGGGGTACAGGTCCGGTTCACCGGCGTGGAACCGTCGGGGCTGGAACAGGCGGTTCTGGACGGAAACGCCCAGATTGCCCTGGGGCGCATTGCATGGTCGGACGGGCTTAAAAACCGGATGGCGGTGTCCACCGCCTACGATACGGGCCGCCTGTTCGTGGTCACGGCAAAGGGAAATTTCTCCTGCACCACCGGCGCCTTCGCATCCGCCGCCGTGGGGGCCTCGCAGATGCTCTCGGAGCCGGCGGGGATTCTGGTCAACGGCATAGACGGCGTGACCGTTGTGCGCTACGATTCCCCGGACACTGTGGAGGAGGACATATTGAGCGGAAAAATCCAGGGATATTTCTGCTATGAGAACCAGGCGGGGGAGTTGATGAAACGTCCTTCGCTTCAGGCCCAGTCGGTGAGCGGAGTTTTGGCGGAGCAGTATGTGGTCGTGATGGATCAGGCGGATGAGAATCTGAAAAACCAGATCGACGGCATGATCGGGCAGATGGCGGAGAGCGGAGAGCTGGAAGAACTGATGAATCCGTAGAGGGGATGGAGAGCATGGGATATTTTGACAGTCCGAAAAACCGGGCGTTCTGGAACCGGGAGCTGGCCGGGTTAAAGGAGGAGCGTGAGCTCCGCAAAAAGGGCCTGTCCGGCCCTGAGAGAGAACGGTCCGCCCGGCAGGAGGACGCATACCATGGGCCCAGACGGGAGCTGGTGACCTTTAAACAGCTGATGGCGGAGGAGCAGGCGGAGAAGAAGAGCCGCCTGGAGAGCAAAAAGGGAGTCTCCCGTTCCAGAGAGAGCGCCCTGAACCAGCAGGTCAGGGAACCGTCCCCCGAGCGGCAGATGAAACCAAAGACGGGCAGACCATAGGGCGGAGGGGACAAACATGAGGTGGAAGCTGATTGCGGTGACGGCGCTGTTCCTGTGGATATCGGCCGCGGCTTCATTTGCGGCGGATATGGAGGTCATGCTGATTCCCGCGGGGACCGAGGAGGAGATGAACCGGTATGAGCTGCCGGATCACAAGGGATTTCTCACCAATCTGAAGTCCGGGGACACGGAGGCGGTTGTGGCGGCATTTTCCTTTGACGACGGCCTCTCCTACGAGCTGTACCGGGATGGGGAGCAGGTGTCCTATGTAAACGAGATGCTGATCCAGGCCTCCGGTTCCTATGAGATGAGAGTGTTCAGCAGTTATGGCGAGGACCGCGCCTGGGCGTCCTTTCCCTTTACCATAACGGAGTTTGACGCGGCGTATCTGGAGGAGTTCCAGTTTGGCAAGGTGATCGAACAGCCGGAAATGGAGATGAAGTTTCACAGAGCGGAAGGGGAATTTGAATTTTTCTTTCCCAACGGCCAGTCCTTTCGGGCTACCGTGCCGGACGGCGGAGTGACCCGGGGCGAGGTATCTCTGACTGTGCCGGATCATTTGACCGCGGTTGTAAAATATGAGGATTCCATTGTGACCGGGGATTCCCACACCTTCTGGAAACCGGGAAATTATATGGTTATGCTCAGCTCCATGCCGGATTTGCAGGGGAGATCCGCGGACTACAATACTTATGTGAAGTATTTTTACTTTCGGATTATACCGGAGCGGGTAAACGATATGGAGGTTATGAACGCGCCCGCCGGATTTTATATAAGGTCTGTCACCAGGAATGGGGCGGGCATAAAGCCTGGAAGCCGGGAATATTACCGGATGGAACGGGATGGGAGATACCGGTTTGTGCTGGGATCTGAGAAGGCGGGGGTGGAGTACACTCTGGAGCTGGAAAAGGATACCGTTGCGCCGGTGATCCATTTTAAACGGTCTTACGGCCGGTTTGGGGATTTAAAAAGCGTGTCCTATTCCATCGGGAATCAGGACGCAGTGGTGAAGGTGAAGCTGAACGGGGACTATTACATGGCCCCGTCGGGGGAGCTGACGGACGGGGGAGTTTACATCCTGTCCGTGGAGGACCGGGCGGGTAATGTGCGGGAATACCGGGTAACGATTCCCTATGAAAGGGAATTTTCCACAAAGAATACGATTATAGTAACTTTCATGATTTTACTGGCAATCAGCGGCTTCATGATATACGCCAGGAGAAACATGAGGGTAATATAATAAATTAAATTCAGGATTGAACAGGAAAGGGGAAAAATTATGAATTTTGTGATGTTGGCAGCGGACAATCCGTTCGCAAAAATGGCGGAGCCGGTAATCAACCTTCTGGAGTCTGCGTTGATACCGGCAATGGGTATTGTGGGAGCATTGGGAGCCCTCTACTGCATTTTCCTTGGCGTGAAGCTGGCCAAGGCGGAGGAACCCCAGGACAGGGAGAAGGCAAAGAACGCCCTGAAAAACGCGATTATCGGATTTGTGCTGATTTTTGTGCTGATTGTGGTTATGAAGGTGGGAACAAGCGCCATGAGCCAGTGGGTTAAGGATCAGGCGGCCGTGGATGTACTTGGAAAGTAACTGCGGGACCGGAGCGCGCAGATATGTGAAGCCGTCTGCGCAGGGATAAGGTCTTGGAGCGCCGCATTGCCCGCAATTAATCGGGCAATGCGGCGTTGATTGAATGCAATGGGCTGCTGGCGATTGTTGAGATGGGAGGTGTGTGCTGTGAAGAGAATATGGATCGCGGGGCTTGTCCTGGCCGGTGTTTTGTTCACAGGATGCAACAGTATCTTTTTGGGGGACACCACGGTGGTGCTGCCCCAGCAGACGGAAGCCCTGCTTGTGCCGTCCGCCAAAACAGGATACCGGGATCTGGCGGAGGCGGAGAAGTTCCAGGGATCGGGGGAGGGAGCCTTCTGCTTTCTGGAAGGGCGCTCTGCGGAGCCGGAGGATGTGATCCAGTTCGAATGTCTGGATTACCGGGAGGCGGAGGGCATGTTTGTCTACGCCTACCAGACCCTGCTTGATGACGGTTCCGGGTTGATGGCTACGGAGCTTCTGGGCTACAATCCGGATACGAAAAATGGGATTATCTACTATTCTCACATTACGGAGCCAAATGTGGAGCCAACCATGTTTGCCCAGAAGGTATATCTTAGGAATGAGGCGTATCATTATTTTATTTATTTCGGCGGGTACGGGACCTTTTTTCTACCGGAAGGCCAGGTGTTCCGGCAGATTGATATGAAAAGCGAATATCTGAAGGCCGCGGAAACGCTGGGAAATATTGAGACAATGACCATTCTCTCCATGAGCGTTACGAGCACCCAGTCCTACCAATACCTGATTTCAGCCAATTTTCTGGCGGAGCGGGTGACGGTGGATGAAAATACGGAATGGACCGACGAGATGAAGGAGAGCGACACCCTTACCACTGGAGACGGGGAGGAGGGAACCGTGTCTTTGCGCATCGACTACTGGGTCAAGGATCTGAGCGGAATGTCGGTGGTCAATTACTGTGACAGCGGAAAAATCGTGATTGAGGATATGAATCAGACGCTGACAGAGGCGGCTCCGGAGGGATTTCTGCTGGAGGCCGGTATGGAGCTGGGAGGACTTCCAAGGGATGAGGACAGCTTACTTTCCAGTGAAATAGTAGGCGGCTTTGTGGATGACGTGGAGGATATCATGGAAGAACGTTCTTCTGAGGACTCGGAGGAGGGACAGGAGGACGGCGGGACGGAGGAAGTGCTGGTGCGCCAGAATAGCGTTCTGACGCCGGGCAGCTTCTACTGCGAGGCCCTTTCGTCGAGAAGCGGAATCGCCAGGGTGGGTTGCAGCTACAATAACGGAATCCGGTACAACGGCAGGCGGTTTTGCCTGGACAGCGGCAGGTGGTTGTATTATAGCTATAGTCCTCTGATCTTTGGCGGCAGGGAAAACAGACTGGACTCGGAGATCATTTCCGCAGGGCCTGGAGGGAACGGCGAGGCGGTGATTATCACGGAGAATAAGGTTTATATGTTTTCCGGCAGCGGCCGGGGATATGAGATCCCGCTGAAGGCTCTGGATTTTTCCGTGGATATCACGGTGGACCAAGGGGAAACGGAGGCCGGGGAACCACCGGAGGAGACGTCCGCCGGACAATACGGGGAAGCGTATGAAAAGGAGGACAGCGGGCTGATGGATGGGCTGGATGAGGATGCGGTGGATAGGGGAGCCGAGCAGAATCAGGACTCCGTGGAAGCAGGTATGATGGAGACGGATTCCTACGACAGGGAGCAGCTGGTAAACGACGGGGTTGTGATGGACGGCGTGGTCTACAATCCGGATGTGGAGGCCAACGCTGAGATTTACAGGACCTTTAATTTCCTGGAAAGCGGGAACGGGTTGTATATCAGCTCTTTAAACAGCGGGCTTCTGTATTACAACGGGGAGACAAAGGAGGTGTCCCGGGTGATGAATTATCCGGTTTTCCGCCTCTGGGAGCTGTCGGATGGAAGGTATATGGCCGTGGGTTTTGACGACAACAGCAAGCGGTATGTCCCATCGGACATGGCCTTTGCAAAGTGCTTTCGGTTTGAGGTGAGTCATGGAGAAAATTGAGCTTTGCCAGAGAGATGAGGTGGAGGCCATCCGGCTTAAATATGGCCATGAAACAGCCTCCCACGCCTTCGCCTCCCTCTATATATGGCAGTGGGACATGGGGCTGACCATTTTATTGGAGCCGGATATGTTTGCGGTGAAATGCCGCTGGAAGGGGGAAAACGCCTGGTTCTTTCCCTGTGGGGGAGAGGAGGCCAAGGCGCGGTTTTTACGGGGTCATCTGGGAGAGCCGGATTTTAAGCTCTGTTATATTAGGCCGGAGGACAAGGCATTTCTTGAAAAATACTTTGGGGGCCGGTTTATCCTGAGGGAGACGCCCAACGACCATGAATATCTGTACGACCGGCAGGAGCAGATTCTGCTGGCGGGGGGACGCTTTTATTCCATGCGCAGACACCGTAGCAGGCTGATGCGGGAGCACGAGGTGACAATCCGCAGACTGTGCCCCGGGGAGATGAGGGCGGCTCTGGAGATCGCGGGGGAGTGGAAGCACAGGCCCCACCCCGAGGGGGAGGGAGGGCTGATGGACCGGCACGCGGTAACGGCGGTGCTGGAAAAAGCCCGGGAGCTGGAGATCACAGCCGTCCTTGCGTATGTGGACGGCAGGGAGGCGGCTCTCTGCGGGGGTTACGGCCTGTGCGGCCATATATTTGACTTAAGCTTTGCCAAGCAGAGGGAAAATATGGCGGGCCTGTCCGCCTACGCCAGGGGGGAGCTGCTGCGCATCCTCCCGGATCGATATACCTGTATCAATGCGGAGGAGGATCTGGGCCTGGAAGGACTGAGGAATTTAAAGCAGAATATGCGCCCAACCGGAATGAACCGGATGTTTGAGGGGGAGGTGAGGAGAGATGAAGCGTAACAGGAAGGAGAAGGACCGTTTTACCGGAGCCATGTTCCGGTCCATGCTGGGCCCTGCCGTGTTGTCCTCCCTGGGACTGGCCTTTGGGGACGCGGCGGACGCCGTGGTGGTGGGACAGCGCATGGGAGCTACCGGCCTGGCCGCCGTGGGCCTGGCGCTGCCGGTGTATATGGTAATGAACGTGTTTGTCCACGGCTTTGGAAGCGGGGGATCCGTGTACTATGCAAGGCTGATGGGCGAGGGCCGGGAGCGGGAAGCGGTGCGCAATTTCCGCCAGGTGATTCAGGCGGCTTTGGCGGTGAGTGTCCTGCTGGGAGCGGCGGGGCGGCTCTTTTTGGACCGTTTTTTGTGGCTTTTGGGGACTACGCCTTCGGACGGTGCGGTGTTTGCGGCCTGTAAGACCTATGTGGGAATTCTTCTGATTGGGATGCCGGTTATATTTCTGTCCTATGTGTCCAACTATTATCTCAGGAATGACGATTATTCCAGATTGGCGGGGATCGGATTTACCGTGGGAAATGTCAGCGATTTCCTGCTGAATGTGGTGTTTGTGATCTGGCTGGACCTGGGGGCCGCAGGGGCGGCCTGGTCCACGGTGCTGGGACAGCTGATTGCGGTGTGCATTTACGGGGGCGGCCTGGCGAGGGGGAAGAGCCGCCTGCGCTACCGGCCGGTAAAGCCTGATTTGAGGTATGTGTTGGCCTGCCTCCGTCTGGGATTCGGCACCTCGGTGCACTATATTTACCAGATGATTTTTTTGATTTTTGCCAACAACACGCTGATGAATATGGCCGGGGCCTTTGGGGTGGCTGTGTTCGATGTGATCCAGAACGCTTCCTATTTTGTGTCCTATGTCTACGACAGTGCGGCCAAGGCGGCCCAGCCGCTGATCAGCACCTTCTGCGGGGAGCACAATGAGACGGCCAAGAGAAATGTGATGGGCCTGGGGCTGAAGGCGGGCTGCGCCATGGGGATATTGTCGGCGGCGTTGATCGCTCTGTTCCCGGGCACGGTCTGCGCCGTGTTCGGAATCCACTCCGGGGAGGCGCTGGCTTTGGGGCGGGCGGCTCTGCGGATCTTCTGTCTGGGTACGGTTTTCGCGGGAGTAAACGCGCTGATGGAGAGCTATTACCAGGCCAGCGGGCGGGAGAAGGGCGTGTTCATCATCACAACTCTGCGCAGCGCGGTGATTTTATTTCCGGTTACCTGGTTTTGCTCCCGGCTGGGCGCAGAGGGCTTCTGGTGGCTGTATCCGGCCACGGAATTGTTGTCCTTTGCGGTATTCTGCGTGTTTATACATGTTTATCCCCTCCGGGGGGACGGACTGAGGGAGGAGCGGATCTTTCAGAGAACCATTGAGAACCAGAACGGGGACGTGGGGGAGATTGCCGGGGAGGCCGGGGAATTTTGCGAGAAGTGGGACGGCGGTCCCAAGCAGGTGTTTTACGTGACCATGGTGGTGGAGGAGATATGCCTTGCGATTCTGGAGCACTGCGGGGAGCGGGAGAGGGCTTATATCCAGATTACCCTGGTGGCGCTGGAGGAGGGCGGCTTTGAGCTCCACGTGCGGGACAGCGCTTCCGGCTTTAACCCTTTCTCCCTGGAGACGGGGAAGGCCGGAGATTCCTATGAGTTCGACATGAACGCTATGGGCATGATGGTGATTAAGGAGAAGGCCAGGGAATTTTTTTACAGGCAGTACCAGGGATTTAATACGCTGACGGTGCGGATATGAGGTGACATTTTTAGACGGCTTTTCCAGTCAAGAAGATGAGCCGTCTAAAATGTTGCGATATGAAATGAGGAATCGTATGAGACATTCATTGAAATCAAAGATGACGGCGATTGTGCTACTGGTGGCGGCGGCACTTTCCGCTACCGCTGTTTTGGTGGGGTATAAGGTGTATTCGCGGGTCATGGATTCCTACTACACCAACCACGCCATGAATCTGGCGGGGACCGTGGCCGCAACCGTGGATAAAACGGATATGAGGCGCTACGCGGATCAGGTTTTGAGGATTTACGGCGGCTCCGGTCTGCGGGACGAGGAGACGGAGGAGGGGCAGCAGAAGTATTTTGCGCTCTTTGATGGCGTGGAGGATGGGGATTACCGCAGGGAGCTGAAGCAGCTGCGGGATATCAAGCGGGTGAACGATATTTTGTACCTGTATATTATCACCACCGATCCGGCGACCAGGGCGGGAATCTATGTGATGGACTCCGACGAGAGCGACGGCGTGTGTCCCATCGGGACTTGGGAGGTGCTCTATGATGAGAATCAGGCGGTGTTTGAGGACCCGCTCAGAGGGTTTCCCGCCTATATCAGCAATACCGGGGACTTTGGCTGGCTGTGCTCCGCCGGAGCGCCTATTGTGGATCAGGACGGCGGAGTGATCGGCTATGTGATGGTGGACATTTCCATGGAGGAGGTGATGAACGACAGGCACGCCTTCCTGTTTAAGTTCTGCGCGGCTCTTGCCATGACCACCCTGGCGATGGTGGCGCTTATGGTGTATTTTGTAAACCGCAAAATTGTCAGCCCCATCAATCAGCTGGCGGCAGCGGCCGCCTCCTATATCTCGGACAAGAAACGTATGGATGTGGGCGGGGAAAAGGAATCCTCCATCCAGAAATTGGCGATCCGCACGGGGGATGAGATTGAAAATCTTTCGGAAGCGGTGAAGAAAATGGAAAAGGACCTGTATGCCTATGTGGACGATCTGACCCGAATGACGGCCGAGAAGGAACGCATCAGCGCGGAGCTGGACGTGGCCACCCAGATTCAGGCGGATATGCTGCCCCGGATTTTCCCGCCCTTCCCGGACCGGACGGAGTTCGATATCTACGCGACCATGAACCCGGCCAAGGAGGTTGGAGGGGATTTCTACGACTTTTTCCTGGTGGATGAGGACCATCTGGCCGTGGTGATCGCGGACGTGTCCGGAAAGGGCGTTCCGGCGGCCCTGTTTATGGTGATTGCCAAGACCCTGATCAACAATCACGCCCGGGGAGGCGAGAGTCTGGAGCAGGTGTTCATGAATACCAACGACCAGCTCTGCGAGAGCAATCAGGAGGGAATGTTTGTCACGGCCTGCATGGGACTTTTGACGCTGTCCACCGGAAAGCTGGAATTTGTCAACGCAGGGCACAATCCGCCTCTTCTCAAAAAGGCGGAGGGCGGGTTTACATACCTGAAACTGAAATCCGGTTTTGTGCTGGCCGGGATGGAGCATATGAAATACCGGAAATGCGAGCTTTCCATGGAGCCGGGGGATGTGCTCTATCTGTACACCGACGGCGTGACCGAGGCCACGGACGGGGAGAACCGGCTCTACGGGGAGGAACGGCTGAAAACAGTTCTGGACCGAAACCAGGAGCGCTGTCCCGCGCAGCTGCTGCCTGCGGTGAAGGAGGATATCGACGAATTTGTGGGGCAGGCGCCGCAGTTTGACGATATCACGATGCTGTGCCTGAAGTATCTGGGAACGGAATAGAGGGGAAATGAAAGGGAACAGTCCGTAGTTTGGGCTGTTCCCTTTTGTTAAATGCAATGGGCGTTTGTGCGGATGTCCGGCGGTTGTTTTTTACGGTATTATCGGGAGAAGCCTTTATCTGCGGATTCCCGCTCTTTTGCAGTCTGCTGCTTTGCTTCCCGATCTTTTGTTTCCCGCGGAGCGGATTCCGGCGATTTGGCTTCCCGGGCGGGGCGGGAACCGGGGCCGCCGGACTGTTTTTCTTCCGCCATCAGATCCTTTGAGCGGACGGCGGAACGGACTTCCAGGGGTTTTAGATCATTGCTTCCGGGCAATGGATTGGGGGAGTCGCCTCTTAAGTAATCCCGGAGGGCCGGACGATTCGCCTTGTCCCGCAGGGCGGCCGCAGCCCTGCCTGCGGCGGCGGACATGGAATTTTTCAGGGTTTCCAGCTGGTCGGACGGGAGGGAGGCCGCGCGGAAGGTATCTCCGGGAACCAAGGCGGAGAAGGTATCCATGACTGCTTTTCCCGACAGGCCCGAGACCATGGGCGAGGGGGCGGGACGATAGGTCTGCTGGTTCGAGTAAAAGGTTGCGTCCGGGTTCACCGCATCCGGAGATTTGTAATAATTTCCTAATTTCTGAGCTGCTGAGGAATAGGAGGACAGGGTATCCAAGGATAACTTCAGCCGGTGTGGGCCGAGGTTCTGGGTACGGTCCAGACGATCCGTTACCTGCCGGATAAACGGCTCGGTCATGGTTCCGCTCCAGACGCCGCACATTCCCTGAACCCGCTCCATGATGCCGTGATTTTCAGCTACCGCCATGGGGTTGGAGGGATCGGCCAGGGGAATCTCTGCGAGGCAGAGGTTCTGGGCGCCTCTTCCGCACAGCCTCGCCAGGGTTGCCTGACCGGCGTCGTTATCCGGGTTACTGAGGGCGTTTACCATGATGTTTCCGGCTTCTGCCCGGGCAGTCTGCATTTCCGGCGTGTCGAACAGGAGCTGGGGCAGGGTGTAGCCCTGGGACAGCAGAATCAGGTCCGCGATATTCCGGCGGTCGGAGGGGTGATCCAGGTGGGAAAGCCCCTTATCCTCCCCATTTTTGGCAAAAAAGCTGTTGAGATCTCCGGTTTTGTCTGGTCCCAGAGGGATTCCTGCTTTGCCGAAATATGCCTCGTCGGAGGCGGTCAGGGATGTGGTGGGGACGTGGCCGCGGGAAGCGGATGTTCGGGTGGGATCTCTGCGGTCGCGGTTCTGAGCGGGACCTTTGCGGTCCGGGGATTTGGCTTCCTGCAATAGTTGATGGGCTTTTTGCCGCTCCTCAGCTGTTTTTCCCAAAGCCTTGTTTTTCGCTTCATGGTCCTCTTTGATCATGAGCTCGCCGATATCCTTCCGGTACCATCGGGCGATTTGATCATGGCGTTTTTCACGGTCTGTGTCCGAGGCCAGCAGGGTCTGCTGTTTTTCTTCCCTGGTTTTGCATTTGAAGGGCCCCCAGTTGAACACTCTTCGGATGGCGGAGTAATCCTCTTTTATGGTGGGCTGAACCGCTCTTAAATCCGGCTGGACGCGGTTGACCACAACGCTCAGCCGGTTGTTTCCGTCCCGTTGCAGGGTTGCCAGGTCAAGCCGGTTTTTACCGCTGGTCATGGCGTTTATGACCTCGGCCTTCATCATGTCTCTCTGAACGGACGGTGTGGCGTTCTCATATTTTTTTCCGAAGGCCTGTCTGGCAGGCACGCCGTCGATGTAGATCATATCAAAAATGTCTTTTCCCAGCTTGGCCTGTTCCTTTCCCTGAAGGCTTACGGGGTTTAAGGGGAGAGAAAACATACGGTCGAACACATTGACGGCGCTTTGGCAGGCCTTTGAATCAGGCGTCAGGGTTCCTTTATCCAGATCCTTTGCCATGAAAAAGATCCGTTTATCCGTGCCCTCGGGAACCTGGAGGGACATGGTGCTGTTTACAGGATTTCCCTCCATGGCGTCCATGGTCTGGCGGTAGATAAAGTCTGCTGTCTGGGCAGTCAGGAAGGCGTCGGTCCGGGAGTCTGTCATCCTTGCTTCCGGATCGCGGGCGTCCAGGGTGTAGGTGTAGCCGTTAGTGTTGAGGGCATAGGAAAGAATGCCGGTGGAATCGGAAAACAGGTCCCGTCCCGCGGCGATGACCCGGGCCTGAGCGGTGGTATAATGGCTGTCAAAATACTCCTGGTTGTCCTTGATTAAATTTTCCGAATAACAGAATTTTGCGGAGTAATCCCGCAGCTGTGCCAGGCTCCCCTCCATTTTCGCCATATCCGTCATGCCGGATTCATGGCGGTAGGACAGAAGATCGTCGAACATATGGGAAAGATAGGGCGCTCTGCTGGCGGAGTCCGCCCGGTGGTAGGATCTTATATAGTCCCGCGTCTCGTCCGGGGTTTTTGCTCCGCCGTCAAAGATGGTGATGACCCGGTTGTCGGTGTGCAGGGGGCCTTTGGGAAGGGCTTCCAATTCTTCGCCCATACTGTTTCCGATCCGCTGGCGTTCGGCCCATTGGGCCTTGGTCTGTTCCAGCTGCTGCCGCATCTCCTTTGTGATAGCCATAATGTTACCTCCTCCGATATTTTGACAGATTTACGGTCGTTATTGTAATTCCAGTATAGCAACCAAAGGGGGAATTCTAGGTGTGATGACAAAAAATGCAGAGTTTTCGACCAAATTGGCAAAGTTTGGATTTTCCTTGTTTTACGGGGATTTCTTGATTATACTTTATATACAAAGATAACCGTTAGGGCGGCGGGAAAAGCGGATATTCGGACGGTTGCCGTTAAAGAGAGATTGATGAACAGGGTATGAGGGGGAAGATTTAAAATGAGACGCAGAGGCGGATGGGCGGGAATGATGCGGTTTGTATTGATCTTCCTGACGGTGTTTTTTTTCAGTGCGGCGGAGAGCGATGCTTCTGTCGCGACGCCGGGAAATGCAACGGATGGAGGGTATGACCGGGAGGAGGGAGAGGGGACGGAGACACCGGGGAATGTGGAGGTGCCGGACGAGACGGGGGAGCCGGATGACGCGGAGGAGCCGGACGACGTGGAGGAGCCGGGCGATGCGGAGGAGCCGGACGACGCGAAGGAGCCGGACGACGCAGGGGATCCGGGTGAGGCGGAGGAGCCGGACGACGCAGGGGAGCCGGGCGATGCGGAGGAGCCGGACGACGCAGGGGATCCGGACAACGCAGGGGAGCCGGACGATGCGGAGGAGCCGGACGACGTGGAGGAGCCGGACGACACGGAAGTACCGGAGATCCCGGAGGATCCACAGATCCCGAGCGACCTGGGGACTCCGGACAATCCGGAGCCGTCTCCACCTGCAATTCTGCCCGCAGAAAGGGCCACCCCACCGGAGGCGGCGCGGGCCGTGGGAGCGGTGCTGCTTCTGGAGCCGGAGGATGATGTGGCGGAGATTTCTCAGGGGGATCAACTGATTCAGTGGATGGAGGAACACAAGCGCGCCGGCGGAAAGGCGGTGCTGACACAGGATGTACGGATTGACAGCCCATACCGGTACAGTTATGTGCGGGGAGGGAAGCCGGTGGAAATCGATACCGGCGGCTATACCCTGATCATTGAGGATTATGTTTATCTGGAAGGATTTTCAAACCTGACAATCCATGGAACCGGCGGCGGCGATGCTTTGATACGCGTTGCGCCGGGGGGAAGCCTGATTCTGGCTTACAGCACCATCTATGCAGATGAGGGGGCGGAGGGGATTTACACCATCTGGCAGGAGGACGGAAGCACTCTTTACATTGACCAGAGCGAATTTACCAAGGTGGACGGCCCGATTCATTATTCAGGCGTCATGACAGGGACTCTCTATGAGGACGCGGTCATGGGGTATGTGGCGCTGCCGGGGAATTCGGAGATTGAGGAGGGGATTCTTCCTCAATCGATTATGGTCCTTCTATATCCCAACGACGGGGTGGAGAGCCAGATTCTTTATGAAGCGCCGGTTGTGTGGGATCTGGAGCAGGCCCGGGAGGAGCAGGCAGACCATATCCGGGTCGGGGTCCGGGGAAGGGTGGATTTGAGCGGATATCCCGGAATAGAGATTCCCGATGTGCTGGAATACTGGCTGTGTTTTCAGACAAAGGAAGCAATTTTTCTGGATGTGACAAAAAATATGAGTCCTGATCCGGAGCACGGCGCGGTACAGGTACTCGCGCATCTCTCGGTGACCCGGAATTTTGATCGGACATTTTTTATGTGGTCAAAGGATGGGGAAAACTGGAAAAAAGAGGAAGTGAACAGTTACGACGACTTAAACGGAAGGCAGATGGTAGGGTATACCTTATCGGATGACGAAGATTATTATATATGCGTGGAGTTTTTGGATGGGGAGGACAAGTATTATTCCAATGTGCTGCTGACCCGGGAGGATGCGCTGGTTGAGGCGGAGGATTACGAGGGCGGACGCGGAGGGGGCACGGATATTGTGGGAAATGAACCGCCTCCGGTCACGGAAAAGCCGCCCCAGAATGAACCGGATCCCGGCGATCCCCCGGATCAGGATTCCGGCGGCGATCCATCCGGCGAGGGGCCGGGCAACGTTCTGCCAGGAAATTCGGGAGAACATGGGAGCGGCGGGGATGGGAGCGGCGGCGATACGGAGACGTCCGTGGGCGGCGGAAATGCGGCGGCTCCGGAAGGGGCGATTGTGACGCCGGAAGGCCCGGTTGCGAGTCAGGAAGGGCCGGTTGTGACGCCGGAAGGGCCGGTTGTGACGCCGGAAGGGCCGGTTGTGACGCCGGAAGGCCCGGTTGCGAGCCCGGAAGGATCCGCCGTGATGCCGGACGAACCGATGCTGTACCCGAATGTGATCCCGGATGATCAAGAAACAGCCCAGGATCCACAGTTCGGGGCCCAGCCGCCACACCTCCATCCCGGGAAGGATGAGGCGGAGCCTGTATCGTCAAAGGGATTGATTTCCGGCACCGAATCTACCGGTTCCACGGAAACAGAAGGAACTGCCTCGGGAAAAGAACAGGGGGCTGCGTCCCCCGAAACCACACAAAGGGCAGAAAAAACCGCGGCTCAGGAAACAAACCGCGGATTTTCCGGTATGCCTCCAGCCGCGCAGGTGGCGGCCGGGATATGTGTCACCCTCGCTGTCGGTGGAGGAACGGCGTATGTGGCTGTGTCCGGTGGCTTAGGAGCCCTCAAAAGCGTTCTGAGGCGGCTTTTGGACCTGCTCCGCCTTAGAAAATGACGCCGAAAAATCCTCTGGCGGTCCTTTTTCTGGAAACCGGGCAGATTTCACAGAGAATTTGTTATAATAAATGATACGAGATTTCTTTTCCCGTCTTTAGGGGACAAACTGGTAGCCTTTGCGGCGAACGGTCTGTATGTACTCCTTTCCGGGACAGAGGTCAAACAGCTTCTGGCGCACGGAAGCGATGCGCGCCTGGACATTGTGGCGGCTTTCATTGAGCGGTTCATTCCAGATATTGTCGTAAAGCTGCTCATAGGAGTAGATCCGGTTGGGATGTCTGGCCAGAAACGCCAGAATATCGAATTCAATGCGGGAAAATTCGCCGTATCTGCGATTGAAGGAAACGGTGCGGTCCCCGGTGTTGATGATCAGGCCGTCGAATTGAAGGATTTCCGCAGGGCGGTCGCCGTAGCGCTGGTGGATTCTGGCCCGGACCCGAAGCTCCAGCTCCCGCTGGGAAAAGGGTTTGCACACATAGTCGTCTCCGCCGATCACAAGCCCGCGGATACGGCTCTCCTCCTCTGTATAGTTGGAGAGGAAAATTATGGGAAGAGAGGTAAAGGTACGGACCCGGGAGCAGACGTCAAAACCGTCCTCGTCGGGCAGATCGATATCCAGAATCACGCAGTCCAGCTTGATGGTCTGGATCATTTCAACGGCCCTTCGCCCTGTGGCTGAACAGAATACCTCGTATCCATTTTCAGCAAAGAATTGTTCATTGGCTTCCAGGGTTGCCTGGTCGTCATCCACAAGTAAAATTGTGTACATAGCTCACCTTTCCTTATCTGTGTATGGTATCAGTATAGTCCAAGTATAGCACAGGGAGCAGGGCCGTGATACGCAAAATGACCGGAAATCTCCGCTCACCGTCCTTTTTAGGGGCCTGCGGTAGATCGGACCATCAAAAACAGAATTGGGAGGATAAGGTACTATGAATATCACGGAACATCAGGGAGAGGGAACGCTGCTTCTGGGACTGGAGGGAAGGCTGGATACCAATACCGCCCCGCAGCTGGAGAGCATCGTAAAGGGCAGACTGGAGGGGATTACCCGCCTGGAGCTGGATTTCGCTGGGCTGGATTATCTGTCGTCCGCCGGACTCAGAGTGATTCTGGCTGCTCAGAAGATAATGAACCATAAAGGAATTATGATTATACGCAATGTAAACGACACGATTATGGAAGTATTTGAGGTGACAGGTTTCAGCGATATTCTGACCATCGAATGAAAGGCTGTGCCGGCTTAAGGGCAGGAGGAGACTGGATGAAAGAGATAACGGTTCCGGCCGTGCTGGAGGAACTGGACAGGGTTCTGGAATTTGTTAACGGAGAGCTTATCGCCTGCAGATGTCCGGTGAAAACACAGATGCAGCTGGATATCGCAGTGGAGGAGCTTTATGTGAATATTGCCCGCTATGCTTATCACCCTGAGATTGGAAATGCCACCGTGCGCTGTACGGTGGGGGGAGATCCCCTTCAGGTAACAGTACAGTTTCTCGATGGCGGAAAACCCTATAATCCGCTTTTGAACGAGGACCCGAACGTCACGCTGACCGCCGAAGAGCGGTCCATCGGGGGCTTGGGTATCTATATGGTAAAAAAGAGTATGGATGAGATTGAATATCAGTATTTGGAGGAAAAGAATGTTTTGACAATCAGAAAAAAAATCCTTAATTAGGATAAAATACGGCATGATCAGGATACATCCGTAAGGGAACCGTCTTATGGATGTATTTTTTATATTATGGAGGCTTTTATTGTTTATATCTGCTGGCTTTTGTACCCTGGACGAGGTATAATTAAGGATACGTAGAGAATAATGGTGTTTTGTGGGCTGCTGGCGGGGGGAAGAATATGTATCTTTGCAGGTTGAGTATTGCAGTATTAGATGAAAATCCAGCTCTGGCGGAGATGGTACGGCAGATTGATCCGCGGGAGCGCTTTGAACACGGGGTTGAGCGGCGTTCGGCGAAGGAGCTGGCCGCCGGAGAAAATTGTGAAATTTTGATCTGGAATCTGGGAGATGGAATGTCGCCCGGAGCGCTGCGGAAACTCTGCGGGCCGGACACGGTTTTGGTATATTGCGCGGACCGTCACTGGCTGGACTGTGGCGGGGACGAGATCGGGGAGGCGGACGAGATATGGGAGCTGCCTCTGAACTTCAGATGCGCGCGTCAGCGCCTGGAACGCCTGCTTAAGCAGATCAAGCTGGAACGGGACCTGCATCTGTGCCGCTCTTATCTGGACACAGCCATCGACAGTATTCCGGACATGGTGTGGTTCAAGGCTTTGGACGGGACTCATGTGAAGGTAAACAAGGCGTTTTGCAACACCGTGGGAAAGTCTCGGGAGGACGTCACCGGGCGGGATCACTGTTATATCTGGGATGTGTCGAAGGAGGATTTCGAGCGGGGAGAGGGCGTCTGCAAGGAGACTGAGGACGCGGTGATTAAGGAGCGGAAAACCCTTCAGTTTACGGAGATGGTCAAGAGCCACGGCTCTTTGAGGCAGTTTCGCACTTACAAATCGCCGCTGTTTGATTCGGACGGCGTCACGATTTTGGGAACCGTGGGGATCGGACACGATGTGACGGATCTGGTCAATCTGAACACGGAGGTTGAGATTCTGCTCAGCAGTATGCCTTACGCGATTCTGCTCAGGGACAACGAAGGGCGTATTCTGAACGTGAATAAACCGTTTGAGCAGTATTTTGAAGTCCGGAGGGAGGAGGTTCTGGGGAAGGAGTACGAGGAGTGGATATCCCGGGCCTTTTTTGAGGAACACTCCATCAATTCCGAGGGATTTGTGGAGTCCAAGGTGTGCCTAAACGGCCAGGCCGGGCGGACTCTGGAGATCCATGAGAACAATATCTTCGACATTTTTGAAAATGTGGTCGGGAAACTCAGCATTTTCCGGGACGTCACCATGGAGCGGCAGCTGGAAGAGCAGATTCTGCGCAATTCCAATACGGATTTTTTGACTGGCCTGTACAACCGCAGAAGCCTGTACCAGTACCTGCATAATAACCGGAACGGCCGCCTGCTCAACCTGCTCTATGTGGATCTGGATTATTTCAAGCATGTGAACGATACCTATGGACATAAGGTTGGGGACGATGCCCTGATTCTGACGGCAAAGGTCCTGCGGGAATGCTTTAAAAATGAATTTATCGCCAGAATCGGTGGAGATGAGTTCCTGATTGTGCAGTTGGGCGAGGCGCAGCGGGAGGCGCTGGAGTCCAAGGCGCAGCAGCTTCTGGACCAGCTTTCGGCTGCCTTTGGCAGCACGGAGAATATGGACACCCTGTCGGCCAGCGTCGGTATTGTCCAGAACGGCGCTCCGGATAAGGATATCGACCTGTTGATTCAGCAGAGCGACGCGGCGCTCTACCAGGCAAAGGAGAGCGGCAGGGGGAGATACTGTGTTTACGGTATTTCATAAAAATTCATAAAAATTCGCAAAATATATATTGACAAAATGTGGATTGTCTGGTATAATTATTTTCGTTGTGCAGGAGAAATTCGGCGCATCAAATGCAGAAGTGGCGGAATTGGCAGACGCGCACGGTTCAGGTCCGTGTGGTAGTAATACCTTGTGGGTTCGACTCCCATCTTCTGCAGGCAGAAGAAAAGCTCTTTGATCGCAGGCGGTCAGAGAGCTTTTTTAGTCGTGTGAAGCGTTTTTGCCGGATCAGCCGGTCTTTGTCTGGCGTTGGGGGAATTCCTGGGGAATTTCCGGGGAGGCGTTGTCCGATGAGGGCAGATCGATCTCCGGAATATCGCCGTCCCCGTAGGTACTGTTTTTTCCCGGGGTTTCTAAGGGTTCCTGTCTGGTTGGGGATTGGTACATGGCGTAGCTCCTTTCGCGGAATTGTTTACATTTTGGCGATGCTCTCCACATAGTTGCGCATCTCATCCCGGCTGTTCACCGTTCGGGCGCCGTTTACGATCTGTTCCTGGCGCGCTTTGTCCATATGGGCGAATTTGTTCAGGATGTCGCTGTGCAGGGCCAGCTCCATGGTGAAGCCGATGGGGAGTTCGTCGTTGTCAATATAGTTGATCATTTTGAACCTCCGTTCTGAGTTCTTTGGTATTAGGATGCGCGCCTCCGCAAAAGATATGCGCGGTTTAAATGCCATGTTTTGTAAGATTTCTTTCGTTGTAAATGAGGTAAAATTTTGGTAGGATTATTGAAGTACATAAATTCACATAAAAAAGGACAAGTATATGGCAAACAGAAAGAGACGGAAAAAGGAATCGCCGGTTAAAGCGGTGTTTTTGGCGTTGATCGCTGTTGTTATCATGGTGTGCGCCGTATCGGTGGTGATGTCGGTTTACCGGAAAATCAGCAAGGATTATGAAAATCTGGAGCAATCCATTTCTTCCTCCGAGACAACGGGCGAGACCATCGCCATTGAGAACGGCGTGGTGACCGGATGGCAGCTGACAGACGACGGTTATAGGTATGTCAATGAGGACGAGACTTATGTGACGGACACCTGGAAGCTGATCGACGGCCTTTTGTATCATTTTGATGAGAACGGCATCATGTCCACCGGGGAATTATCCCAGGAGGGGCAGAAGTTTACATTTTCGGACAAGGGATATTTAAAGGATATCCAGGCGGATCTTTCCTGGCAGCCGGAGAGCACGGGGGAGAATCTGGACAGCCTGGTGAAGGCCAATGCGTTCTTCTGCTATCTTGGGGAGGCGGACGGGCCGTTTAAGCCTATTATGTACCGCAAAGCCACGGAGACCAAGGTGATGACCCTGGGAGGCGAGAGCGCGCCGGAGCGCACCACCAGAAATTCCATGAGAGCTTACGGGGATTACGTGTATTATCTTCCAAAGGTGAAGAGCGGCCAGGCGGCTGGCCTTACGGACGAGGAGCTGAGGCTGTGCGACAGCCTGTTCCGCATGATTCCGGGAAGCGGGGAGAAGGAGCTGATCGCGGAGCACGTGGGCGGCTATCTGCTCCTGGACAATGTGATCTATTATTCTCAGGGCGGCACGGTCAAATCCGCCTCCTCCGGGACGAAAATCGCGGTGGGGGAGAAGCAGTACCGCGTGATTGTGAAGGACGGCAGCTGTTTTATGGTGGACGGTATGAACCAGCCGGTCCGGCCGGACAGCACCGGCGTTTTGGAGATCGGAGACCGGCTTTACCGGATTGAGAACGATCAGGGTAAGATCAAGTATGTGAAACGCGCCCAGGAGCAGATCGGCGGCGCTTCCTACTACACGGATACGGTTTCCGGACAGTATCAGGGGATTTTCCGCAAGGACAGCGGAGGCGCCTCGGTGATCGTGCAGGAGCCGTACGGCGTACAGAGCTACTGTATTGCAGGCCAGAAGATTTACTACAGCGCCTATGTGGAGAAGGACGGAAGTGGCGTCTGGTACAGCCAGCTGTTTAAGACCGGACTGGACGGAAGCGGGAAAGAGGAGGTCAGCGGGCGTTTCCCGGGAATGATCGGGACGATGTATTACTATGAGAATGCCGGAGAGATTTACGGGGAATACCACCCGGAGATTTGGAACCGGGCTTATGGCAGGATTGTGTCCATCGGACTTGACGGGACGATCTACACCATCAACGACGAGGCCGTCAGAACGGGCGAGAGCGTGTCGGACAATGATATGCTGGAGCTGGTGATGGTGGACGGGGATACGGTCACCTGTCTGTGGCACGACGTGGTGTGGAACCGGTCTACGGGGATTACCAGCACGCTGTGGGACAAGGCCGTTCAGATGAAAAAATCGGACCGGACGCTTTTGGAGACCGGCCAGAGCCTGCCCCCTGAGGAGGAGACCGAGGCCCAGACGGAAGCGCAGGACGGTGTGGTGATCCGCCCCATCGGGGGAGATCCCACGGCTGCCCCGGATGTGGATAAGCCTACGGCTGCCAACCCCGGCGCAGCTCCCAATCCCGGAGTTGACCCCAACGCGGACAAACCGACCATGCCGGTGGTATCGCCGGATGCGGACAAGCCCACAGCTCCGGCGGTACCGCCTTCTACGACGGCGGCGGCACAGGACGAGGTTATTATTAAGCCGGTGAATTGAGTTCACCGGCTTTTTCTGCACGTTTTAATCCTCGTCGAATTCCACCACGACGTAGAAGCCGCGGGAATTTTCGCGGATGTCTTTTATGACGCCGTATTCATTTTTAATGCGGTCTCTGGCGGCGAAGCAGCCGGACATGGCCACCGCGGGGTCGATGATATAGCTGTAGCTGCTGGTGCCCTCGCGCTCGATGACCTTTACCCGGTCGCCCACGTTCACCAGGCCCTGACGCTCCATCTTGAATTCTACTGTTCGCATCGGGATCTCACTTCCTTTCCCACTTCCTCGCAGACCATGTTGATATAGTCGGACAAGGTGTTGTTCTGGCAGCCAACGATGTAATGATTGCAGCGGTTGACCGGAATCAGGATTTTGTAAGCCTTGCTGGAGCCGATGGCCGTGGCCATGGCGGGGGTGATCTCGCCCAGCAGAGAGTTGGCCATGACGATGCCGATGGGGCCGATGATGATATCCGCATCCTGTGAGTTGACGATGGCCGGATTCTCGCCGGTAGCCGCGTGGCTCGCCCCTGCTTTGATCATGGCGGAGGTGGCGATGCTGTTGGTGCCGATGGCGTACAGCTCCAGGTCCGGGTCGGATTTTTTTAACTGCTCGATGACGGAACGGCCCATTCTGCCGCCCTGGCCGTCGATAATAACGATTTTCATTGCTTATGTTCCCCCTGTCGTGTCTTTACCGTGAATGCCCTTGAGACGGTAATCTGTCTTAGATATTGTACTTTGTCACCAGCCGCCAGGCTGATGAGAAACATTACGTTTCCTTGATTGATTGTAGCAGATGGCGCGGGGAATGTAAATGAGGGGTTGTTTTTGCGAACAGGGGAAAACGCCGGGGAAAACACCGGGGAAAACACCAGGGGGATTGTGGAAAAAGCAGTTGACCGGCCTGATAAATGTGGATATAATAAAACTTACCACCGGCAGAAGCCGGAATCAGGGCGGGCAGAAGGCCCGGAGTCAGTGAGAGGCGCGTTATAATAGGGTGCGGCAATGTTTTACAGGGCCGCTTACAAAGTGTGATCAATCTTGCCAGAAGGCGGACGGGTTCAGAAGAACCGGCGCTTTCTGGTTTTTTATGTTTGGGGAAACGCGCGGCGGGGTGACGGCAATAGGAGAACATAGCAGGAGGTAGTAAAAATGGAAAAAAATCGTATTAAATCGTATCGGTTGGTGCTGGCGGCGCTGTTTTTGGCTCTGGGTATGATTCTGCCCTTTTTCACGGCGCAGATTCCGGAGATCGGGAGCATGCTTCTGCCCATGCACATACCGGTGCTGGTCTGTGGATTTGTCTGCGGCTGGAAATACGGGCTGATTGTGGGGCTTCTCACGCCCCTGCTGCGCAGCATGACGTTTTCGATGCCGCCGCTGTTTCCATCGGCCACGGCCATGGCGTTTGAGATGGCCGCTTACGGGGCGATCTGCGGCCTGATGTACGAGAAGCTGCCCAAGGGAACAAAGTCCGTGTATGTGAGTCTGCTGACGGCTATGGTTGGGGGACGCATCGTCTGGGGAATCGTACAGATTCCCATTCTGGGCATCGCCGGTAAGGGCTTTGGCTGGCAGGCCTTTGTGGCCGGTGCATTTTTGAACGCGGTGCCGGGCATCATTTTGCAGATTGTGATGATTCCGCTGATTGTGATTGCGCTTGAACGGGCCAATGTGATGGAGATACAGGGGAAATGAGAGAGATATTGATCAGGCACTGGGAACATTATCCCAGGATGGAAGCGCAGGATCTGGTAAAACTGATTTATCAGTCGGAGTTTGGCGGCGGGCATCTGATCCGGGATCCGGGGGAGAGCCTGAGGCGGCTGCAGGCGGAATATGAGGCCCGGGAATGGGGAGCGGCAGAGGCGCAAAACGGAGCGTTGGCGGCGTCCGGTCCGGATGGATGGAAGTATGTGGAACCGGCGGGGGGCGGGATGTGCCGCATCAAGCTGGCGGCTTTGGATCTGGGGCTTGAGGCGGAGACGCTGAACCGCATGTTTGTCCGGTCCGCAGAGGAGGTAAAGGGCAGCGTTAGCGGGATAAGGGCGGGACTTAGGGAGCTTCTCAATCTGTGCGGGGCGGAAATTTCCCTGGACCGGGAAACGGTGCGGGCTTATATCCGCGCGTATGAGGCAAAGGAGTACCCGGCGGTGAGCCACAGTAGCGCGTACCGGGAAGCATACCATCCGGCCTACCGGATTGTGAACGCCATGTACGGGCGGTTTCTTCCGCTGTTTGTGCGCATCGACCGTCTGCTTGGCGAGGCCGGCGGCCGCACCGTGAACATCGCGGTGGACGGCATGAGCGGCAGCGGAAAGAGTACGCTTGCAAAGCTTTTAACGGGCCTTTACGGCTGTAATGTGTTTCACATGGACGACTTCTTCCTTCAGCCCTTTCAGCGGGTTCCTGAGCGTTTCCATGAGCCTGGGGGCAATGTGGATTACGAGCGCTTTAAAACCCAGGTGATCGATTGTCTGGACAGCCCGCAGGGAGTGGAATACCAGGTCTATGACTGCGGCGCGCAGAGGCTTTCGAAAACGGTGCGCGCTCCCCGGCGGACCTTCAATGTGATCGAGGGTTCCTACAGTCAGCACCCTTATTTTGGAAATTGTTACGATCTGCGGGTGTTTCTGGAGGTGGGGGAGGACGAGCAGAGGGAGCGCATCCGCAGGCGCAACGGGGAATTTATGCTGAGACGCTTTGAGGAGGAATGGATTCCCATGGAAAATGCCTATTTTAAGGCTTGTAATATCCGGGAAAACAGCCAAATGGTCTTGACAAACCGGGACCAAATGCTATAATCGAACCAGACAAAGGCTTTGAAGGAACCAGTAATCAGCGGGATGTATCCAGAGAGCGGGCGCAGTTGGTGGAAGGCCCGTATGCAGAAGGCTGATGAAGACCAGTCCTGAGCCGTGCCAGGGAGACCGCGGACGGATTCCGGTTGAAATGGCGCCGTGCCCCCGCGTTAAGGGATAATGAGTGAAAGATCAAGGTGGAACCGTGTGCATGCACCCTTGGATACAAGAATGTGTCCAGGGGTTTTTTATTTGGATGCAATGGGCCCGCCGGAGTTGTCCGCGGGCGATTGCTTCTTAGACCGCCGGGAACACATTTTGCGCGAAGGCCAAGGCCGCGAAAGCGGCTTGATTCCGGCGGGTCTGCCGCGTTTTGAACAATGCTGAGATGCGGCCGGAGGCATTTCACGGACAAGAATCCAAACGGATGAAAGGAGATTTGTACAATGAAGATTATTTTACCGGACGGAAGCGTTCAGGAAGCGGAGGACGAGCTGCGGGCGATCCGCCACACCGCCTCCCATGTGCTGGCTCAGGCTGTGAAGCGCCTGTACCCGGAGACCAAGCTGGCCATCGGACCGGCGATTGACGACGGATTTTACTATGATTTCGACCGCGAGGGCGGATTTACCCCTGAGGATCTGGAGAAGCTGGAAGGGGAGATGACGAAGATTGTCAAGGAAAATCTTCCGGTGAAGCCCTTTGTGCTGCCCAGGGACGAGGCCATTAAGTTTATGGAGGAAAAGGGCGAGCCTTACAAGGTGGAGCTGATCGAGGATCTTCCGGACGAGGAGACCATCAGCTTTTATACTCAGGGCGAGTTTACGGACCTGTGCGCAGGCCCCCATATCATGTACACCAAGGGCGTGAAGGCCTTTAAGCTGACCAGCATCGCGGGGGCTTACTGGAGAGGCAGCGAGAAGAACAAGATGCTGACTAGAATTTACGGCACGGCGTTCGCCAATAAGGCGGACCTGGAGCAGTACCTGACCATGATGGAGGAGGCCAAGAAGCGCGACCACCGCAAGCTGGGCAAGGAGCTGGGACTGTTTATGTTCGCGGACGAGGGGCCGGGATTCCCGTTCTTCCTGCCCAAGGGCATGACTCTGAAGAATACGCTGATCGATTACTGGAGGCAAATCCACCTGAGAGAGGGTTATCAGGAGGTTTCCACGCCCATTATCCTGAGCCGCAAGCTGTGGGAGAATTCCGGGCATTGGGATCACTACAAGGACAATATGTACACCACGGTGATCGACGAGGAGGATTTCGCGGTTAAGCCCATGAACTGTCCCGGCGGCATGCTGGTGTACAAGAATACGCCCCACTCCTACCGGGAGCTGCCCCTGCGGGTGGGCGAGCTGGGACTGGTGCACCGCCATGAGAAGAGCGGACAGCTCCACGGCCTGATGCGGGTGCGCTGCTTTACCCAGGACGACGCGCACATTTTCATGCGGGACGACCAGATCGAGGACGAGATCAAGGGCGTTACCCGGCTGATCAACGAGGTTTACAGCCAGTTCGGCTTTGAGTATTTTGTGGAGCTTTCCACCCGTCCGGAGGATTCCATGGGGTCCGACGAGGACTGGGAGATGGCCACCAACGGCCTGAGAAAGGCTTTGGAGGACATGGGCCTGGATTATATCGTCAACGAGGGCGACGGCGCGTTCTACGGCCCCAAGATCGATTTCCACCTGCGGGATTCTCTGGGAAGAACCTGGCAGTGCGGCACCATTCAGCTGGATTTCCAGATGCCCCAGCGGTTTGACCTGGAGTATACGGCGGAGGATGGCAACAAGAAGCGTCCCATCATGATCCACAGGGTATGCTTCGGGTCCATTGAGCGCTTTATCGGCATTCTGATCGAGCATTTCGCGGGCAAGTTCCCGGTATGGCTGGCTCCGGTGCAGGTGAAGGTGATTCCGGTGTCCGAGAAGTCCATGGATTACGCCACCGGCGTTTACGAGAAGCTGAAGGCGGCGGGCATCCGCACCGAGCTGGATCACAAGGACGAGAAGGTGGGCTACAAGATCCGCCAGGCGCAGCTTGAGAAGGTTCCCTTTATGCTGGTTCTGGGCGAGAAGGAAGCGGCAGAGGGCGCGATCACGGTCCGCAGCCGGGACAAGGGCGATTTGGGCGCGGCGCAGCTTGAGGCGTTTATCAGCGATGTGAAGCGGATGATTGAGACGAAAGAGATGTAAATAGATGAATGAAAGCCTCCGGGATGCGGCAGAGGAGAGTCTGCTGCGGCCCGGGGGCTTTTGGATGCGGCCGATGGCTTTATTTATTGGATCAGCTGGTCGATCTGATCCCAGATGTCCTGAATCTGTTCCATATAGTTCAGGGCTTCTTTTTTCTGGTCAAGGGCCTGGTCCAGCTTGGCGAGGGCTTCGTCGTAGCGTCCCCCGGCGGCGTCCGCTCTGGCCTGGGCCTTTAAGAGCCTGACCTGGCCGGACGCATCCGTGTAGGATACCTGGATTCCGGCGATGTCGTTTTTCAGCTCCTTTACCTGTTTCCAGGCGTCCTTGTTCTCCTTTAACCGGCCGTCTTCCTTTTGGGCCTTGCGCGTCTCCTTACACTGGGCTGCACAGGTCTTGTTCTCGTCTTTGATGCGGGAAATCTCGTTCCCCGTGGTCTCCAGCTCCTGGCGGGTCTGGGCCGACTCGTCCCGGTATTCGGCTTTTGTCTGGGCCGCAAATGCCGGGAAGCTCATGGTGCAGGCCAGGGCGGCCGTGCAGAGCAGCATAGCTGTCTTTTTCCGTTTCATCTGTGATTCCTCCTTGGAGATTTAGAATAGTATCTGTTCTATTAAGGAGATAATAGCATATTCCATGGAGGCTATAACAGTTTCAAGCTGTGGCAAAATTGTGGCAGCGGTTTACGAATTCCTGACTGGATGGTAAGATAGCCATAAATATGAATTTTGGGAGGGAAACATGGCGAAATCCATTTACGTGGCGGACGATGAACTGCATATACGCAATCTGATCCAGACGTTTCTGGCCAACGAGGGGTATGAGGTGAGGACGTTTGCGGACGGGGACAGCCTGTTTCAGGCGTTTTGTGAGCGCTGTCCCGACCTGATCATACTGGATATCATGATGCCGGGTACGGACGGCCTGAGCCTGTGCGCCAGAATCCGCGGGGAGAGCCGGGTGCCGATTATGATTGTGTCCGCAAAGGACAGCCCGCTGGACCGGGTGACGGGAATTACCCTTGGAAGCGACGATTATATGGTGAAGCCGTTTTTGCCGCTGGAGCTGGTGGCCAGGGTTAAGGCACTGTTCAGGCGGGCGGAGTACAGCCGGACGGAGGCGCCTACGGCGTTTCGATGCGGGAATCTTCTGCTGGAACAGGGGGCGCGGACCATTACGGTGGGCGGGGAAGCATTTTCGGTCACGCCCACGGAGTTCGATTTTCTCTCCTATCTGTTGGAGCGCGCAGGTCAGGCCGTGTCCAAGCAGGAGCTGATGCGGGAGATCTGGAAGCTGCCGGATTATGAGCTGGACACGCGGGTGGCGGACGATCTGGTGAAACGGCTACGCCGAAAGCTGAAGGAGGCGGGCTGCAGCGCATCGGTTAAGACGGTGTGGGGGTTCGGGTTCCGCCTGGAGGGCGGGAAGGAGGGTGAAACATGATTTCCCGCATACGCATGCGCATTTTTATTCCGATGTTGTTTCTGATTTTGCTGTTTCCCCTGCTGTCCTGGGGGATTTTTTCGTCTGCCTCGGACTGGTATATGAGCCGGCTTTCCAGACAGAGTCTGGAGGAGATGATGGGCCAGATACGGATTGTGGGGGACCGGCTTTACAGCGGGGATGAGGAGGTTTCGAGGGATGAGGAGAAGGAGCTGTCCAGGGAATTTTTGAGTCAGATCAGGGCGTTTATCCGCAAAGACAGGCCAAGGGCCCAGCTTCTGGCTGTCAATTCGCGGTTGAAGCTGACTTACCCCAAGACAGGGGACTACCAGCCGGATACCCAGGCCATCTATGAGGTCTGCCGGGAAATGATTCTGAGCCGTGAGCAGGGGAAGGAGGGCTGGGAGGACATACAGGAAGCCAGAGTTGGGGATGCGCATTATCTGATCAGCCTGTATGAGACGGAGAGCCAGGCCAACATCCGGGGGAAGTATCTGTTCTGTTACGTGGCGGTCCCGGATACCAAGGCGCTGCTCTCGTACACCGGAGCGCTTTTGCTGCTGATCGCCGGAGTGCTGGCTCTTTTGGCGCTGGCTGCGGCCTGGGTGGTCGCCGGGAGCATCGCAAAGCCGCTTCAGGCGTTGTGCTTCCACACGCGGAGTATTGGAAAGGGGCGGTTTACACGGATGGAACGGCCGTGTTCTATCCGGGAGATCGAGGAGCTGAGGCGGGATTTCAACCGGATGGCCGGGGAGCTGGAACAGCTAAACCGCCAGCAGACGGCATTTTTCCAGAACGCCTCCCACGAGCTGCGCACGCCGCTGATGTCCATCTGCGGTTACGCCCAGGGGATACAGTGCGGAGTATTCCCGGATCATCAGGAGGCCGCGGGGATTATTCTGGAGGAGGCCATGCGGATGAAGGAGCTGGTGGACGGGATTCTTACGATGTCAAAGCTGGACGGGGGAAGGGTGGAGTTAAATTGCCGGGAAATGGACCTGGCCGGGTTTATCCGGGACGAGCTGACTTCCCTGAAGGGGATGGAGGTTGCGGAACAGATTCAGTTTCAGATGCAGGAGGGACCGGAACCAGTCATGGCGTTGGCTGACCGGGAGCTGCTGGAACGGGCGTTCCGCAACGTGATCTCCAACTGCGTGCGCTATGCCGCGGGCCTGGTGGAGGTGAGGGCTGAGATGCGGGACGAGTGGGCCGCGGTCACAATCGCGGACGACGGGCCCGGTTTCCCGGAGCGGGATTTACCCCATGTTTTTGAGCGGTTTTATAAAGGGCAGGGAGGCAATTTCGGCATCGGGCTGTCCATCGTGCGCACGGCCATGGAATATCAGGGGGGAAGGGTGGAAGCGTACAACCGGGCGGCTCCGGGGCATGGGGCGGTGTTTGTTTTGTGGCTGCCGTTGAAACGAAAATAATGGGCGGAGGTATCGGCCGGAAAGGCAGGATTCAAAACGGAAGCCGCAGAGGGTGAGTCTACAGCTTCCGGATGGGAAAGAGCATATAATTGATTCCGGTCTGCGGGCAGGTGAAGTCCTGGACAGCGCCTGCCAGCATCAGATTGTGATCGTGTAAATATTGAATCGTATCGGAAAAGGTGTGTTCGGTCTCACACGCCACGGAAATATATTCGTAGCCGGGAACGATCCATTTTGTCCAGCCGACGGGGGCTTCGGCGTCAGGTTCGCATTCGACGCCCGCGAGATAAAGTCCCTGGCTGAAATTCTCCCAGGGATTAAACGTGCGGGAAAAATCAGACATCGCGCCCCAGATTCCGGCGATCGTTCCGTCAGTGTTCTTCTTGGCCAGGTGTTGAATTTCCTCAAAATGGGAATTGGCATCCTCCCATAATCGCTGAATAAATCCCGTTCCGTCTGTGGTGGATCCTTCTTTTCCGATTACGGCGAAGGATCTTTTTTCATATCGTTCTATTTTCATACGCAGGTTTCTCCGATTACGGCTTTGCAGCTCTCCCGCGCCACGATGTGGTGGGGCACAATGGTTTTGGTGGCCATCAGGTCCGGGGTCTCGATATGGCTGATCATCTGGGAAGCAGCCTCGATGCCCAGCTGGAAGGAGTTGATGTCCATGCTTGTAAGGGGCGGGTAGGTCAGGCGGGCGAAAAGGGAGTTGTTGAAGGAGATGATGGATAGGTCTCCCGGGATGGAGATTCCCAGTTCAGCGCAGGTCTTTTCCAGGGCCATGGCCAGGATGTCGTCGCTGACCAGAACCGCGGTGGGGCGGTCTTGGGCGGTCAGAAGGGTTTCCAGAGCCAGGTTCCGTTCCTCGGGTACTTCGGGCGCCTCGATGCACAGATCGGGGCGGAAGGGGACCTGGTGCTCCGCCAGGGACAGCAGATAGCCGGACTTTCGGTCCTTGTTGAAGAGCAGGGAGTGGTCCCCGGACAGGTAGGCGATCCGGCGGTGGCCCAGCCCAAACAGGTAGTCCGCGGCTTCCCTGCCCGCCAGTACGTTGTCATTGTCCACATAGATGGTCTGGTTGACGTTCCGGTAGGCTTTTCCGATGAGCACGTATAAAAGGCCCTCATCGTAGAGATAATCGATTACCGGGTCCTGTTCTTTTGAGTAGAGCACGATGTGGCCCTCGGCCTGGCCTTTTTTTGCCATAATCTTGACGGCAGCCAGGATTTCCTCCTCGTTCTGGCCGGTGATCACGGTGTTGATGTACTGCTTCTGGTTGCAGTATTGGCTGATTCCGCGGATCACTTCCAGATAGAAGGAGTTCTCGTAGGCTTCCTTCTGGGACGGTGGGAGAATGATGCCGATGGTGCGGGAGTTCTGGGTGGCCAGGCTGCTGGCCTGGAAATTCGGCTCGTATCCCAGCTGTTCCATGGCCTGGCGCACTTTTTCCTTGGTCTGGCGGCTGATGGACGGGTGATCCTTGCAGGTGCGGGATACGGTTGAGGGGGATACGCCGGCGAGGGCGGCGACATCTTTTATGGTTACGGGCATAGGCGGCCTCCTGATTGGACTTTTGATTTAGTTCTATTTTATCGGTTTATGCAAAATTTGTCAAATGAATTTGCATTGTTTGCATAAGTTGTAGCGTTAGTTTGCGTGATAAAAGTGCACAAAAAGAGAGGAGGGTTTTTGGATAAAAGGTAGAAAAGCAAAAATATTGGAAAAAGTAGTTGAATTTATTGGGCGGCTATTTTATATTTAGTGCAAGCGGTTGCACAAAGTTGCGCAAATGAATTTCAGGAGGATGGATATGAAACAGAGAATGGATGGCTGCGAGGGGATCCGTATTGTCTCGCCGGTGACGGGGAACGCGGTGCCGGTGGATCAGGTGCCGGATCCGGTGTTTTCCCAGAAGATTATCGGGGACGGGGTCGCGGTGGCGCCGGAGGACGGCAGAATTGTAAGCCCGGTGGACGGCGAGGTGGTGTCTGTGGCGGAGACGCTGCACGCGTATGGATTCCGCAGTCAGGAAGGCCTTGAGGTGCTGGTGCATTTCGGGCTGGAGACGGTGGCGCTCAAAGGGGAGTATTTTAAGTGTCATGTGAAGGTCGGGGACCGGGTGAAGGCCGGGGATCTGGTTGCTGAGGCGGATTTGGAAGGGCTGAAGGAGAAGCAGGTGGAGACCATTACGCCGGTGCTGATCTGCGGTGGTATGGAAGGGCGTACCATGAATGCGGAGCTGGGCGCGGTGAAGGCCGGGGCGTCGGTGATTATGACGGTGCTGGATGTGTGTGACGGCGAGGAGAGCGCGGGAGCTGGGACCGGGACGTCTGTGGGAGGAAATGCAGGCGCGGTTGGCGGTGATTCCGGTTCTGATGGAAGGTCTGGGGGCGAACGTTCAGCGGGAGACGGTGGAACGGCTGGGGGCCGGAAGGCAGGAAGCGGCGGTTCTGATAAGGGAGATGGGACTGAAAGTGCAGGAGGCGTTTCCGGGAGCCAGGCGGGGAAGAAAAAATCTCTGATCAATTTTGACTTTTTACAGAAACTGGGTAAGGTACTGATGACGGTGATCGCCGTAATGCCGGCCGCCGGGCTGATGATCAGCGTGGGTAAGCTGGTGCAGATGGCCGGGGCGGATTTGGGCGTGGTCATGACCATTGGAAGCACAATGGAGACCATCGGCTGGGCGGTGATCAACAATCTGCACATTTTATTCGCGGTAGCCATCGGCGGCTCATGGGCGAAGGAGAAGGCGGGCGGTGCGTTTGCGGCTGTGATTGCATTTATCCTGATCAACGTGGTCACGGGAGCGCTCTTTGGGGTCAGCAGCGCAGACCTGGCGGACCCGGCGGCGGTGACCCGCACACTGTTTGGAAAGGAAATACTGGTGAACGGGTATTTCACCTCGGTGCTGGGAGCTCCGGCCTTAAATATGGGTGTGTTTGTGGGAATTATTTCCGGATTTGTGGGTGGAACCATTTATAATAAGTATTATAATTACCGCAAGCTTCCGGACGCGCTGGCATTTTTTAACGGGAAACGTTTTGTGCCTATGGTGGTGATTCTGTGGTCCGTGATCATTTCCCTGGTGCTGGCCGTGGTGTGGCCGGTGGTACAGTCCGGGATCAACAGCTTCGGCGTGTGGATCGCCAATTCCTCGGCTACCTCACCGGTGCTGGCTCCGTTTATCTATGGGACGTTGGAGCGGATGCTGCTTCCTTTTGGTCTGCACCATATGCTGACCATTCCCATGAATTATACGTCCTTTGGCGGAACTTACACGATGCTTACCGGGGCAAACGCGGGAGCGCAGGTGTTTGGGCAGGACCCGCTGTGGCTGGCATGGGCAACGGATTTGATCAATTTGAAGGGCGCGGGGGACATGGCCGGTTATCAGCAGCTTTTGACCACTGTGACGCCCGCGCGGTTTAAGGTGGGGCAGATGATCGGGGCCACGGGCCTGTTGCTGGGAATCGCTCTGGCTATGTACCGGAGAGTGGACGCCGACAAGCGCCAGAAGTACCGTTCCATGTTTGTTTCCACTGTGCTGGCGGTGTTTTTAACCGGCGTCACGGAGCCGTTAGAGTTTATGTTTATGTTCTGTGCGCTGCCGCTTTATGTGGTGTACGCGGTGCTTCAGGGCTGCGCCTTTGCCATGGCGGGATTGATTCACCTGCGGCTGCATTCCTTTGGAAATCTGGAGTTCCTGACCAGAATCCCCATGTCCGTGAAGGCGGGACTGACGGGCGATCTGATCAATTTTGTGATCTGCGTGGTGGTGTTCTTTGCCGTGGGATACGCGGTGGCGTATTTTATGATTGGGAAGTTCCGCTTTGCGACGCCGGGGAGACTGGGCAATTATACGGATGACGGCGCTGGAGATGAGAGTCCGGATGCGGGAACCGGGAATGGAAATGCGGCCGGGAAGGACAGCCAGGCGGAGCGGATCATCGGCCTTTTGGGCGGCCGGGAGAATATTTCTTTTGTGGACGCCTGTATGACCCGGCTGCGGGTTACGGTGAAGGATGTGTCCAAGGTGGCGGAGCTTACTGCCTGGAAGGCGGAGGGAGCCATGGGGCTGATTAAGAAGGATGAGGGGATTCAGGCGGTTTACGGACCCAAGGCCGACGTGCTGAAATCGGATATCAACGATATATTGTAAGGAGCTGCTATGAAGCTGATGACGTTGAACACACATAGTCTGGTGGAACCGGGGTATGAGAATAAGCTGAAACTGTTTGCGGAGGTGGTACTCCGGGAACGGCCGGATGTGATCGCGCTGCAGGAGGTCAACCAGAGTATGGTGGAACCGGCGGTGGAGAGGGAGCGGTTGCTGGCGCTGGGGTTTGTGGAGTGCCGGGATTGCGCAAGGTGCGTGGAAAAGGCAGCGATTGAGGCTGGGGCTGAGGCCGGAGAGAGTGGGGAAGATGTGGAGTATGGGGCCGGGGAACGCTGCGCGGAAGTTCCGGTCCGGGCGGACAATCACGCTTACCGGCTGGCCGGGCTGCTGGCAGAGGGCGGAGCGCCTTATTTCTGGACCTGGGTTCCGGCCAAGGTCGGCTATGGCAGATATGACGAGGGGACGGCGCTGTTTTCGCGCCTTCCCATAGCGGAAGCGGAATGGATGTATCTGACGGGAAGCCGGGATTACAAAAATTGGAAAACACGTAAGGCTCTGGGGATTACTGTGGATTTTGACGGGACGCGCTGCCGCTTTTTCAGCCTGCATATAGGCTGGTGGAAGGACGAGGATGAGCCGTTTGCCGGTCAGTGGGAGCGGCTTTCCGGATATCTGAGGAATCTACCCGGGGATGTGTGCTTTCTGATGGGAGATTTTAACTCACCGGCCGGGCTGCAGGGCGAGGGGTGGCAGCTGGTGAGCGGTTCCGGCTGGCTGGATACCTACGGACTGGCGGCGGCGAAGGACGACGGGGTCACGGTTGGGGGCGTCATTGACGGTTGGAGAGATGATGCGCGAAATGCTGATGGTACGGCGCCGGACGCGGAGGGAGCAGAGGCCGCGCCTGAAAAAGGAATGCGCATCGATTATATCTGGGTCAACCGGGAGATACCGGTTCTGCGGTCCCAGGTGATTTGTAATGGAATAAATGGTCCGGTGGTTTCCGACCACTACGGCGTGATGATAGAGTGTGAGCCGGACCAATGTCCGGGCAGAGGGGGATTGTGATATGAGACGAGAGAGCGGGATTTTGCTGTCGGTTGCCAGCCTGCCGTCGCGGTACGGGATCGGCTGTTTTTCAAAAGAGGCCTACGAGTTCGTGGATCAGCTAAAGGCGGCGGGACAGTCCTACTGGCAGATTCTGCCCCTTGGGCCTACCAGTTACGGGGATTCGCCTTACCAGTCCTTTTCTACATTTGCGGGAAATCCATACTATATCAGCCTGGAAAATCTGATCGATGAGGGCCTTCTGACCAGAGAGGAGTGCGAGGCGGCGGACCTGGGAGACGATGCCGGGCTGGTGGATTACGAGAAGCTGTATGAGAACCGTTTTCCGTTGCTGCGCAAAGCGTATGAGCGCAGCGGGGCGGGAAATGACCGGGAATTTCTGCGGTTTAAGGCGGAAAATGCCTGGTGGTTGGACGATTACGCCCTGTACATGGCAGTGAAGGCGCGGTTTGACCAGGCGGCCTGGACGCAGTGGGCAAAGGACATCCGGCTGCGGTGGCAGAACGCGTTGGATTATTACCGGCGGGAGTTGTATTTTGATATTGAGTTTCATCAGTACCTGCAATATTTGTTTATGAGCCAGTGGAACAGATTGAAGGCGTACGCCAACAGCAGGGGAATCCGCATTGTGGGGGATATTCCCATCTACGTGGCCCTGGACAGCGCGGACGCCTGGGCAAGTCCCGAGCTGTTCCAGTTGGACGAAAATAATGCGCCTCAGGCCGTAGCCGGCTGCCCGCCGGATGGATTTTCCGCGACGGGACAGCTCTGGGGAAATCCCCTTTACCGGTGGGATTACCACCGGCAGACGGGGTACGGGTGGTGGATTAAACGGCTGTCTTACTGCTACCGGCTGTACGACGTGGTGCGCATCGATCATTTCCGGGGATTTGACCAGTATTTCAGCATTCCGGCCGGGGCTGAAAATGCGGTGGGCGGACACTGGGAGCAGGGGCCGGGCATCGAGTTGTTCCGCAGGGTGAAGGAAGCTCTGGGGGACAAGGAGATTATCGCGGAGGATCTGGGCTATGTGACGGACTCAGTGCGCCGCCTGGTGGCGGAGACGGGTTATCCGGGCATGAAGGTGCTGGAGTTCGCGTTTGACTCCCGGGACTCCGGGTGCGCCAGCGATTATCTGCCCCACAATTACCCGGAAAACTGCGTGGCTTATACGGGAACACATGACAATGAGACCATTGCCGGGTGGTTTGAATCGATTAAGCCGGAGGAGCAGAAATTGGCCAGGGATTATCTCTGCGACCATTATACGCCGGTGGAGGAGCTGCACCTGCCGTTTATCAGCTTGGTGATGCGCAGCCAGGCCAGAATGTGTATTATCCCGCTGCAGGATTATCTGGGGCTGGGAAATGACTGCCGGATCAACACGCCTTCCACGGTGGGGGAGAACTGGAGATGGCGGTTGGTTCCGGGGCAGATGTCGGAGGCTGTGACAGAGGAGATTGGGATGGTGACGAGGAGGTATGGGAGGTGGAACTGGGATTGACGGAATCGTGATTGAGGGAAGTTACTGAAAAAGATTACGCTGTGATGCTGCCTTTGATTACTCGGGATCCATGTAAGAATACTGCGGGATACAACGCCTGATACGGCGGAGTATCCCGCTTTTTGAATGCAATGGGCCGGTTGTTAGAAAGGACACCAGGGCAGGACCTCGTTTTTCAGAGTGCGGATCAGGTCCTGAATCAGCTTTTGTTTGATGTTACCGCTCTGGTAGATGGCCATGCATTTCCGGGTTTCCGGCATGTTTTCCAGCAGAAACAAATCGAGCTGGTTAACGCCGGGTTCGTGGCTGAAGTACACGACAGAGCCGGAGAGCAGCTGTACGCCCAGGCCCTTTACGTTCAGAAGCAGGCCCGTGCTGAGATTATTGATGGAGATTGTACGGGATGGATGTATCTGGTTATTTTGAAGAATCGTTTGGTAGGTGTCGTAGAGCCCGTTGGATACCTGGGGGATGATGAAGGGCAGGCCGTTCAACTGGTCCGGCTGCACGATATAGGGATTTTTCATATCGTGTTTGCCGCGCAGGTGATCGGGAATCAGGCCGAATTTGCGGTGGGCGGCGAAAAACAGCGTTTCTTCCATAATCTCCACCATCTCAATGTCCGTGGAAGCGGGAAATACTCCGATGCCCACGTCGAGTTTTTGCTTTTGGAGATCCTCATACATCCGCTGCTCTGTTTCCTGGACGATCTGAACGTTGATATCCGGGTGGATGGAGCAGAAGGTGGGCAGAAACAGGGGGAGCCAGTGGTGGCCGCGTACCTGGCCGATTCCCACCAGCAGCGTCTGGGTGGGGTTGGCGATAAAGTGGATCTGGCTGCGCAGCGCTTGTTCCGAGGCGTAGATTTTCTTCATTTTTTCAAGATAGTACGCGCCTGCGTCGGTCAGCGTGACGGGGGATTTCGTGCGGTCAAACAGTTTTACGCCCAGTTCATTTTCCAGACGGTTTAAGTAAAGGGTCAGCGTGGGTTGTGAGATATACAGGCGTTTTGCGGCCTGGGTCAGGTTCCGCTCCTCCGCGATGGCAATAATGTAGTTTAATTTTTCATATAACATGCAAATCTACCTTTCACATTTCCTCGTCAATCTGTACAGGTTTCAGTTCCCATTATAAGTACCTTTACACGAAAAGTAAATGACCATCCCCAGTTCCCATAAAAAAAATTTATGGCATTAAAAACCTTAATATTTTGATGAGGAATCAATATTGGACGGTGCCGGAACGACATGTTAGCATGGGATTAACAAATTGTTAAAGACGGAGGGGAAGAATGAAAATAACGGATGTGCGCGTGGAGCGTTATCGGTGGCCAAAGGAAAAGCCCATTGCCAACGGAAAACATGTATATACGCACAATGAGCTCAATTTATTGATTGTCGACACGGATGCGGGCGTGAGCGGGTATGGCTGCAGCTGGGCGATTGAATTTGCGGAGAGCATGGGCAAGGCGATTATCGGCGAAGATCCGCTGAACCATGAACGGCTTTGGCAGAAGATTTATGTTCCCAAGTTTATCGGACGGCGGGGAACCAGCTGCAAGACGGTTTCAGCTATCGATATTGCACTTTGGGACATCAAGGCAAAGGTGGCGGGGATGCCGCTGTACCGGCTGTTAGGCGGATTCAGGGAACGGATTCCATGTTATGTGGCCGGTGGGTATTATGCAGAGAATAAGGGGATTACACAGCTGCAAAAGGAGATGGAGGAGTATGTAAGCTGGGGCATCCGGGCGGTCAAGATGAAGGTGGGGGCGCTGTCCCTGAAAGAGGATGCCAGGCGTGTTCAGGCTGTGCGGCAGGTCCTGGGAGACGATGTGAAGCTGTTGCTTGACGCCAACTGCGCATACCGGTTTTTTGAAGCCATCGAGTTCTCAAGGATGGTGGAGGAATACCGCCCTTACTGGCTGGAGGAGCCGGTGGATGCCGACGACTACGATGGATACCGGAAGGTGGCGGCTAAGAGCAATATTCCCATCGCCGCAGGGGAAAACGAGGTGACCCGTTTCGGATTCAGGGATCTGATCAACACGCAGGCCGTCAGCATTTTAAACCCAGATGCGGCAAGCCTGGGAGGGGTCACGGAGTTTATGAAGATCGCGGGTTACGCGGACGCCAACGGGTTGGTGATGAGCCCCCACGGACAACAGCAGCTGCATGTTCATTTGGATTGTGCGGCCCCGAATGTTAATTTGGCGGAATTTTATCCTCCTCAGTATGACGCCAAGGTGTATGAGGCATTTGTCAACCCCGTAGTTTTCAATGAAGACGGGACGGTCAGTCCCAGCCAGGCTCCCGGAGCGGGTCTGGATATCAACCGGGAACTGTTGGCTCCGTACCGCATCCAGTAGAGAGGGGGAAATGTCTATGAAAATAACAGATGTTCGGGTGATATGCGCAAACCGCAGCGTGTTCTGCCGAATTGACACGGACGAAGGAATTTCAGGTTTGGGCGAGAGCGGAACCTGGGGATTTCTGGAAGCATCCGCACGGGCAATTCTGGTAATGAAGGAATATCTGGTGGGGCGGGATCCTCTGGATATCGAGCACCATTGGCAGTATCTATACCGGTTTTCGCATTTCCGCGGAGCGGCCGTCATGGGAGCTCTGTCCGCTATTGATATCGCGCTCTGGGATCTGGCGGGAAAATACTATCATGTGCCGGTATATCGCCTTCTGGGCGGAAAATGCCGGGACCAGGTCCGTGTTTACAACCACACGGCCGGCCGGACTGAGGAAGAGCTGATTGAGAACGCGAAAAAGGGAGTGGAAGAGGGGTATACGGCCCTGGGCCATTTAAATCCCTATTTGGACGAACCGCGGACTCAGCCTTATAGGGATGGAAATACGGCGCTGCTCTACAAAGCGGAGCGCAGAATTGCCAGAATCAGGGAGGCGGTGGGTGAGGAAATCGACCTTTGCCTGGAACTTCACCGGCGCCTGGAGCCTGGGCTGGCTGTGCAGCTTAGCGCCCGGCTGGAACCCTATAATCCCATGTTTTTGGAGGATCCCATACGGCCGGATAATTTCGACGCTATGGGGGAGGTTGCGCGCAAATGCCGGATTCCCATTGCCACAGGGGAACGCATTCACACGTCCCATGAGTTTGAGATGTTGTTAGCGCGGGAAGCATGCAGTTATGTGCGCGTTTCCATGGGAGTCTGCGGTGGATTTACAGGCGCCAAAAAGATTGCGGCAGTTGCGGAAGCTCACCATGTAAGTCTGGTGCCTCACAATCCGCTGAGCCCGGTGATGACCAACGCGGTGCTGAATTTTGCAGCTGCCACCGACAATGTGGCGATCTGCGAGTATCCGAATCCTTACGCGGCATCCACCGCGGACCACCTGACTGTCAGCGGCGTAAAGCTGCGTCAGTGCGATATGGTGGATCATATTCCGGAAATGAAGAACGGATATCTGCCCGTGCCAAAGGAAGATGGAATCGGCATTGATTTGATCCCGGATCTGGAAGAGCGGTTTCCCTTCCGTCCCCATAAAATCCTGACACGGCTGAACCTGGACGGTTCCATCTGTGATCAGTAGAGCTTGCCAATCAGAGGAGGTATATATATGAGTCCCTTAACAATTTGCCTGATTATATTTGCGTTGATGGTCATTGGCTTTTGCAGCGGCAAATACAGTCTGGCTACGATTTCGCTGGTTTCCATGATGGCGCTGGTCCTGACCGGATGTATGGACGCCAAGGAGGCGCTGACCTATTTTTCCAATAGTAATGTGATTATGATTGCCGGTATGTGTGTTGTGGCGGCCGGATTTAACCGCACGCAATTTTGTACCAATGTGGCCAATGGAATTTCCAGGGTTTCAAAGGGCAGTCTGAACAAAATGATGTTTGGGTATGTTTTGATCGGTATGCTGCTGAGCCAGTTTATCCAAAGCCCGATTGTGGCCATGGGAATTGTGACGCCAATGCTGTTGGCATCGGCTGAGAGCATGGGGATTAAATCCAGCAAGGTAGTATTTTCACTGGGAGTAGCCACGGTGGTGACCTGCTGTACCCTTCCGGTGGGAGCGGGGGCTACGGTTGCCGCTGAGTTAAACGGCTATCTGGAGAGTTACGGTTATCTGGATTATATGGTAGGAATTCTGGACCCCATGATCGGGCGTCTGCCGCTGCTGGTGATCTGTGTAATCTACTGTTCGTTCTTTGCTACAAAATTCGCGCCTGACGAGCCGATTGTGAAATCCATAACAGAAGTGAAACAGGGCGCCGGGCGGGCAGCCTTGAAGCCATTTCAGGAGTATGCGGGTATCATCATCTTTTTTGCCGACGCGGCGGCTCTGATGTGCGCCAAACAGATCGGTATGCAGAACTGGGAAATCACAGTAATCGGCGCGCTGGCAATGGTTCTGTGCGGCGTTCTGAAGCCGAGGGAGGCCACGGCATCCCTGCCCGTGAGTATGCTGCTGTTGATCGTGGGAGCGTTGGCCATGTCGGGCGCGTTAAGCTCTACCGGCGCCGGAGATTTGATCGGCGGCCACATTGCGGGTATTGTGGATTCCGTAAACGGAAATTCCTATATTATAGGTTTTATCTTCTTTATCATTCCGTTTGTCATGACGCAGGTGATGCAGAATCGCGGAACGATGTTGATTTTCCATCCCATAGCCATTGCGACCTGCGCGTCTATCGGGGCGAATCCGGTGGGACTGATGATCCTGATCCAGGCGGCGTGTTTGTCTGCGTTTATGACTCCGATGGCCACGGCTGCGATTCCGTATATGATGGAGTGCGGCGGTTATGACCAGAGATCCATGTTTAAACAGTCCTGGTTGTTTGCAATTATCTGTTGCGTCGTCTCGGTGGGATGGATTATGACGGTGTTCCCACTGGGGTAACGTGGTGCGAGGAGGAAGATAACATGATGACAGAGGAACAGCGCGCTGCGCTCAGGGAAATGATTGCCCGGGGTAAGATGGGTGAGGTGACGGATCTGGAGTTGGAGCGTTACCCGGCAAAAGAGGTGGAAATCAGGGTTGAAACGTCTCTGGGAAGTACGGCGGTTTATGTTTATGAAAATTGTGATTCTTCGACGGAGCGTCCGTTGGTTATCAATTTCCACGGAGGTGGGTTTGTTAAGGGGAGAAACCGCCGGGACGAACTGTTTTGCCGGAAAATGGCGAATCTGCTGGGAGCGGTTGTGGTGGATCTTGACTACCATCTGGCTCCGGAGTATCCGTATCCCGCTGCTGTGGAAGAATCCTGGGAAGTGGTTCGATGGTGTTGGGAACAGAGGGAAAGGCTGGGATTTGATCCTGGGAAGATTGTATTGATCGGGCACAGCGCGGGAGGAAATCTGGCGGCGGGAGTCGGCATGCGGCTGGGAGAATCGGGATTGTTTCGCCCTGCCTGTCTGGTTTTGGATTATCCGCCGATGGATCTGGCCACGGACCCGGCGGAAAAGGAGCGAACCAGCTGTGATATGACCGTAGAGCGTGTACGGGAATATAACCGGCAATATATCCCGCCGGAGCGCAGCAGAGAACCCTACGCCAGTCCGGTGTACGCGCCGGAGCGTATGCTCGCAGGGCTGCCGGATACGCTGGTAATTTCAGCCGGTGAGGACAGCTTGTGTGTGGAGGATGAGGAGTTTGCATTGAGGCTGGCTCGCAGCGGCGTTACGGTGACGCTCAGACGGTTTACTGACAGCCTTCACGGATTTGTCATCAACCGCAGGTGTGAGTGGGAGGCGGCAGAGGCGCTGATTGTAAGGTTTATAAAACAACATGTGAGTTAGAGGCGAGAAAGCGCCGTTCCGGGAGGGGCGGTGCTTTTGGGTATAATGGCATAAATTTGAATACATAAATTTGAATATTTTATTAAGAATTATCATATAACAATATTAATTTATTGATTTTCGATAAATAGATATTAAAAAAGATAAGGGTTGTGCTATATTCCAGATAAAGGAACCGCTGGGATAAAGAGGCGGATGATGTGTGGAAAGGCGGAGTGAGGGATGAATATGCGGTTGGTTCGCTTTACGAAATGGCTGTTGGATGTGATGTTTGTGGTGGGAATTGGGATTACGGTGGGGATTCCCATGATTTTTTATGTGATCGGAGGGTATATTGAAGCGTTTCGGAAGTATTACCTGATCCAGTGCGTGCTCTATATGCTTTCCGGCGTGCTGGCGCTGCTGATTGTGGCGGAGCTGCGGAAAATGTTCGCCACGGTGTTAAAGGACCAGGCCTTTGTGTGGGAGAACGCGGCTTCCCTGAAACGGATGGGAAAGTGCAGCTTTCTAATCGCGCTGCTCTCGGTGGTGCGTCTGCCGCTGGCGCCGACTCCGGCCACGGCGGTGGTGATTATTGTGTTCTCCATTGCCGGACTCTTCTGCTTTGTGCTCTGCCAGGTGTTCGAGAAGGCAATCCAGTACAAGGAAGAAAATGATCTGACCATATAGAGAGGACGGGAGAAATGGGAATAATTGTAAATCTTGATGTGATGATGGCGAAACGGAAGAAGGGCCTCACGGAGCTTTCACAGGAAGTGGACATCACCATGGCAAACCTGTCCATTTTGAAGAATAATAAGGCAAAAGCCGTGCGGTTTTCCACGTTGGAGGCGATTTGCGAAGCGCTGGACTGCCAGCCGGGCGATATTCTGTGCTATGTTAAGGACGACGGGAAAGGAGATGAGGCGGAATGAGTGATCTGTATTGTGGAGCGGAAGTCACGGAGGCACCGGTTGAATATGAGAAGCCGGGGGTGGCGGAAACAGCAGATGTGCCGGAATTAACGGATGTGCCGGGAGAATCGGGGATGCCCCAAAACGTCTCTCAAAACACCGGTTGGAAGGCCACCAGCGAGGAAATGCGGCGTGAGGAGCGCCAGAGGAAGCGCCTGGCGATTGTGGAGGCGGACTTTGGGTTTATCGGGATGCTCTGCCTGGCATTTGGTCTGATCGGGACATTTTTTCTGTACAAAAATCCCAGCGGCATCACATTTCCACTGTTTGTGGTCATGGTTTACGGATTCAGCTGGATGATTCTGCGCAGGAGGGGGATCCATATGAAGCGCGGTTCCTGGTTTTTGATCGGGGTATCGCTGTTGATCGGCATTTCCACCTGTATGACCGCAGATACCACGATCCACGGTCTCAACAAGCTGGCGCTGTTTCTGTTGCTCTGCGTGTTTGTGCTGCACCAGCGCTACCGGGACGGCCAGTGGAATATTGGAAAATATATGACCGCGATTGTGCTTTTTCTCTGCCGGGCCCTGGGATTTCTGGGCTGCCCCTTCCGACACGGAACCCGGTTCCTCAAATCCATCCACAACCGGAAATACAAAAATGTGGTATGGGTTCTTGCCGGAATCTGCGCGGCTGTGCCGGTTGTGATTATTCTGTCCATTTTGCTGGCTACCGCGGACCGGGTGTTTGAATCCGTACTGAGTAAGGGAATTTCGGAATTTTTGAATCCCTTTACCGTAATCCCCATTGTATTCCAGATTTTCTTTGGAATTATTTCCATGTATTGTCTGATCTGCTCCGCCTGGGCAGGGGAGATCACGGAGGAGGTAAAGGACAAACGGAACGCGGAGCCGCTGATTGCCGTCGCCTTTATGGCGTTCATTGGTGCGATTTATCTGTTGTTTTGCGGAATTCAGGTGGTGTATCTCTTTATGGGCAGGGGACAACTCCCCGACGGGCTGACCTATGCGGAGTACGCCAGGCAGGGATTTTTCCAACTGTTGTTTGTGGCGGTTCTTAACCTGGTGATGGTTCTGATGTGCCTGAAATATTTCCGGCGGAGCGCGGTTTTAAATGGTGTGCTTCTGGTGATCAGCCTGTGTACCTATGTGATGGTCGCCTCGGCGTTTTACCGCATGGTGCTTTATGTGCAGCAGTATCACCTGACCTATCTGCGCCTTCTGGTGCTGTGGTTTCTGCCTATGCTGGCTGTATTGATGGCTGGGGTGGTGGCGCTGATCTTTAGGAACCGGTTCCCGCTGTTCTGGCATTGCCTGGCGGTGATTTCCGTGTTCTATCTGGCTCTGGCCTGGATGAAGCCGGATTATCAGATTGCCCGGTATAACCTGGCGGCTGCCGGTGAGGGCGCGGTGATCACGGACGTGTACCAGAGTGATTATTACAGCCGTGACGGAGTGGATTATCTGACCCGGCTGTCCGCGGACGCGGCCCCGGCGGTTGCGGAGTTGATGGGGGAGTCGGATGGGAAACAGAGACTGCTGGAAAAATATGTGTTTGATTATGAGAAAAACTGTGGCTGGGGAGTTGAGATTCGGAGGTATAATATTTCTTTTGCAAAGGCCCTGGAGATTTTAGATCAAAGCAGACGGTAAAAATTGTGAAGTGCGGACCCCTTTTGGAATCCGCACTTTTTCTGGTTTGCAGCCCGAAGGCGTATATTTGATTATTCTTTCTGAGCCAGGAGTTCCTGCAAGCGTACAATTTCTTCCTTATGTCTGCGATTTTCCTCCTGCAGCGCCTCAATCTGCGCCTGCTGCACTTCGATCATGTACTGTGTTGTGTTTGCGTCCAGAATTCTAAGTGCCTCTGAAAACATACTTACCAACTCCTTCTTGTGATAGCGGAAATGAAATACCTCGCGGTAAAGTTCCTGAAATTCCGGGTATGTCTCGATTACCTCGCGGATATCCCGGGGCTGATCGGACGCGATAAACATGAGCCACGCATCTAACTTACTACTTATATTGTGATGGTTTTTCCGGAAAATGTCAAGCGGGATCAACAGGTATTCCTGCAGCAAATCCAGCTCCAGGCCGGTGTTTTGGTGGAGAAGCGTTGGCCGGGAAAGAGATAACCTATTCGGTAAAATGTAAGGTTGACTTTACTTTCCTCATGATTTATACTGATTGTAATGTTAACCTTACAAAGGGAGGGAAAATCAGATCATGAAGAACCGCATCAAAGAGCTGCGGGAGCGGCGGGGCATGACCCAGGAACAGCTGGGAGAGATGGTGGGGACGTCCAGACAGGCGATCAATGCCATTGAGACGGAAAAGTTTGAGCCGTCCATCTGGTTGGCCTACGACATTTCCAGAGTGTTCGGCTGCTCCATCGAGGAGGTATTTTTGTTCGGGGAGAGCGCGCGCAAATCCAGGTCTGAGAGCAGCAGGAGGGAAAATAATGGCGGTCAGAAGCATACGGACTGAGGGGGACGAGGCGCTGAGGAAGCGCTGCAAGGAAGTGAAGACGGTGGATGAGCGCGTCCGCGGTCTGCTGGACGATATGATGGACACGTTACACGCCACGGACGGGGCGGCGGCCCTGGCAGCAAACCAGGTGGGAATACTGAAACGGCTGGTGGTGATCGATTATTGCGGGTATGTGCTGAAGCTGGTAAACCCGGTAATTGTAGGGCGGGACGGCGTCCAGGAGTGCCTGGAGGGGTGCTTGAGCTTTCCCGGGCGCATCGCCAAAACCATCCGCCCCAAAAGCGTGACCGTGCAGGCGCTGGATGAGAATGGGGAAGAACTTCTGATCACCGGCGAGGGCGAGATGGCCAAATGCTTCTGCCATGAGCTGGAGCATTTGGACGGGGAGGTATTTTTGGACAAGGCGGTGGAGGTGCATAGTCTCTCATAGAGATTTGATCTCCCGCAGACCGTCCGCCTCGTGGATCCATTTACCGCTCATCAAGCGGGAAACACACCAGATGGATTTGATCACATAATCTGCACGCAGACATAGCATGGTCAGCCATGCAGGCCATCCAAAAATCAGGCCGGAGGCAATTCCCAGCGGAATGGAAACCAGCCACATAAACAGAATATCGGCTTTCATCAGAAACCTTGTATCCCCTCCGCCCCTCAACACACCCTTGGTCATGACGGATTGGACCGCCTGGAAAAAGATGATGATCACATAGGCGTTCATAAGCTGTCTGGTGATCCGTATGGTTTCCGGGGAGACGCGGTATAGGGATATTGTAAGCGGACCTAAAAGAAAGATCAGGACGGAGCCTACTGCGCCGAAAATAATGCTCAGCAGGTAAAATGTCTCACCCTGTTCGATGGCCCGCTTTTTATCGCCCAGCCCAATAGTATTTCCGGTGATAATGCCGGATGCGTTGGAGATGCCGGAAATGACCACGGTGCAAAGGCGGTCGATTACCTGGCAGATGGCATTTCCCGCTACCACGGCGGCGCCCATATGTCCCAGCACCACAGAAACAATATTTCCGCCCAATCCTAAAAGCGCATCGCTGACCAGAACCGGCGCTCCCAGGCGGAAATAGCTTTTGTAAAATGCGGAGGATGGGGAGATTAACAGATGCCTTGGGCGCAGTCGCAGCTTTTTGTCGATAACCAGAATGTATAGAAATGTGGCAGCGAATTCAGCGGTTCTCGCAAGCAGCGTACCCAGGGCCGCGCCGGCGATCTCCATTCGGGGAGCGCCGAATTTGCCGAAAATGAAGATATAGTTGGCAAGGATATTTACAACAAAAGATATAATCGAGACAACCAGCCCCAGTTTTGCCTGTCCCACGGAGCGCATCAGCTGGGCGGCCACCAGGCCTGTCCCGTGAATCGCAAAAATAAAGGCGGTGATCCGTAAATACCGCACGCCCTGGTCGATGACCGCTTGTTCCGAAGTATAAATCCTCATAATCCGGTCTGGGATTAAGAGTGTCAGCACTGTAAAGAAAAGCGCTGCGCCCAGTGCCAGTCTCAGGGCCATGGAGAACGTCTCACGCACTTTTTCGCTGTTACCGGCGCCCCAGTATTGTGCAGCCAGTACGCTGGAACCGCCGATAATTCCCATGCACAGCACGCTGAAAAAAGCGTAATATTGGTTGGCCAGGCTGGAAGCGGAAAGCTGAACCTCACCGAAGGAGCCCAGCATCATAGTGTCCAGCATATTTACCCCCATATTGATGGCCTGCTGCAGCGCTACTGGAAGCATGATTGACAAAACCGATGTGTAAAAAGCTTTTTCTTTGACCAAAGTGATTCTCATATTAACCTCCCTTCCGGTTAATACCGGGGCGCAGCGAAAAATCAGCCGCAGCGCCCCGGTATTGTTTTGTTTGCTTACTGATCCCGGATGGAACCGTCCACATTCAGGCGGCACATAACCGGCATGGGGAGTGCGGGAAAACGTTTGTCCACATCCTCCACCAGATCAATGCCCAGGCCCGGCGCTTCCGGGAGCGGCACATAACCGTCAACCGGCTTTGCATACCGGGTCACCAGATCACATTTGCGATGTTCCCTATCTTTCATCAGCGGGCCCTCGGGATCAGGGTACTCACAGATCAGCAGGTTGTCGATGGATGCGCAGAACTGCATCTCAGCGGCCGTGCACACTGGGCTCAACGGGTTATGGGGTACAATGGGGCACATTCTTGTCTCCGCAAGGGCGGCGATTTTTTTTGCGCCGGTTATGCCGCCGGCCGTGGTGAGGCTGACCCGGACATAATTGGCGGCTTTTCGGTCCAAAAGATCCTGGAATTCAAAAATGGTGTGCAGGCGCTCGCCGGTTGCGATGGGAATCTGACTGTGCTGCACCACATAGGCCATAGCCTCGTTGTTGCCCGGCGGGATGGGATCCTCCACGAACAGCGGGTGGGTGTCCACGATCTCATTGATCAGAACCACCGCTTCCCCGGGCAGGCTGCGCCGGTGCAGTTCGATACACAGATCCATATTATCGCCTACCGCTTCCCGCATCAGATGGACGCGCCGGATCGCCTCGTCCATATTTTTAACATGGGTTTTGTCGTAAGGCATGGAAATCGGCTCATCCAGGAAGGGGGAGAGGTGGCCCACTGCTGTATAGCCTTGCGCCTGTTTCTTTTTGCAGTTCTCCACAAGTTCGTCGTCGTTGCGGGCCATTACGTGCCCATATACCCGGATCTTATCCCGACATTTGCCGCCAAGCAATTTATAGATGGGTACGTTGTAAAACTTTCCCGCGATGTCCCAAAGCGCTACGTCGATAGCAGAGATGGCTCCCATTACCGCGGAGCCCCTGAAATAAGAACCGCGGAACATGGCTTGCCAGAGATGCTCGATTTCTAAGGGATCTTTTCCTACCAGAAAGGCGGAAAAATTCTCAATCTGAGCAGCAGAGGCGTCCAGCGCTCCGAAGGCCCCGCTCTCGCCGATTCCGTAGATTCCTTCGTCCGTCATGATTTTGGCATAGCAGTAGCGGTTGGCCCGTATTGCTTTCACTTCTGTTATTTTCATTTTGTTCCTCCTTCAGATGCAGTCTTAATAGAGTGGGAATAAAAATGGTACCGTGGCCATAAAGGCTACCATCTCCACAACAAATACAAAGAGACCTCCTTTAAAATACTGTTTCATATTGTATTTTCCGGCATTGTATCCCAGGGCGGTTACGTTGGAGGCCATGGGTGTCAGCATAGCAGCCCCGGAACCGATGGTAACCGCCAGAACCAGCGCGGTAGGGTTCCATCCGTGACTTACCGCAGTGATAACCGCCAGAGGACGGAAAATATTTAGAACGGTGGCGTTGTACATGATCTGGGTCAGTCCGGCCGATACGAAATAGAACAGGAATAACACGGCAAAGGAGCTGTTGGTGTAGGTCAGAATTTTGTCGATTGCGTTGGCAATCAGTACGTCTGCTCCGGTGTTCACCAGGGCGGTTGCGATGGGCAGCATACCAACGGAGCACAGGATCACCGACATGCCCATGTTGTTGGGTACTTCCCTCGGCTTTAAGATACCGCAGAATACCATTAACAGCGCGCCGATCAACGGAGGAATTGTAGAGTCGCCGCCGGTCAGGGACATCACGACCAGTCCCACAATGGTGCCCACAAAGATGATAACCGCCATTTTTTCCTTAGCAGGGCTTAGCGCGGAGTCTTTCACCGTCCGGGACAAATCTACCTGATATTCCTCAGCCTTAAAAGAAGGTGCAAACCGGTGGTTTACGAAAATAACCGCCGCCATTACCGCGATTCCCAGGGGCAGCTTGGCGATCATCTGGGTGAAGTATGTAAATTCGCCCACGCCGCCCAGCTGGGTAATGATCTGATTGATCATGTTGTAGCCGCCCGCGTTGCCGCCCAGAGGCAGAAGTCCGGCCCATACCTGGCACAGGATGGCGCTGTTCTGGATAAACTTGCTGGACGGACGGTCCTGTGACTTGCAGATGGTATAAATGATCGGAAGCACAATATTGAGGCTGTTGGTACCGTTTGTGAAGCTGGTCAGCATAAAGATGATGAACGCCAGCCCCATCATGATTTTTGTATCGCTGGCCCCGGGCTTTATGATATTGTTGCTCAGTTTTTTTAACAGGCTGGTCCGGGACAGTCCGGCCGCCACCACAAACATGGAGGCCATCATCACCACCGAGCTGTTGAGGAGCCCGGCCCAGGTTTCGTTAAAGGTTGTAATTCCGCCTAATTGCAGCAGCACTGCGCAGGTAACCGCGCAGGTGGCGATACTGAATTTATTGCTGCACATCAGGACTATTACGACCAAATATACAAACAGTACATACATGATTCCAAAATTCATAGTTGTTTCCCCCTGCCTTTGTGATTAATTGTAATTTTATGAGATTAGGAAATGCGGTACGGCGCCAGTACCTCCGGGTTAATGTCAAAGGAGGCTCCCGGGTTTTCCGGCGGAGATACCGTGCCGTCCTCATTAATCAGGACCGGATACTGATAAGCGTCGTATGCCAGCTTGTCAAAGGTGGGCGAGTAGAACTCGGTGATGGCGGCATTGTTCATTGCGCAGTTTAAATGCACGTGGACCTGCTGCAATCCATGGGGTGCGATCCATATGTGGTTTGCTTCCGCCACATTGCCGATTTTCATTACCTGGGAGACGCCGCCGCAGAGCCCGGCATCCGGCTGGATAAAGGAAACCGCTCCCGTGCCTATGAGCTGGGACTCCTCAAACAGGCCCTGAAGGCTCTCGCCTGCGGCCAGCGGAATCCAGGTATTTCCGGAAAGCTTTTTAAAGCCTTCAAAATCCAGGGCATCTAAAGGTTCTTCAAACCAGAAAAGCATATCTTCCTCCACCCGTTTGGCAAATTCCGTGGCTTCGTTCAGTTTCCAGGCGCAGTTGGCGTCCACCAGCAGCTTTACATCCGGTCCAATGACTTCCCGGACCGCGTGCACACGCTTGGCATCCTCCTGGGGACTCATGCCGCCCACTTTCATTTTTACTGCTTTGGCGTTCCAACTCAGGTACATTTCCATCTCATGCTGCAAGTCCAGAATCGTTTTGTCCAGGGCGTAGTATCCGCCTGCCACATAGCACTCCAGCCTGGTCCTGACGCCCCCCAGAAGCTTGTAAAGAGGCATGCCTGCAACCTTGGCTTTTAAATCCCACAGTGCGATATCGATGGCGGACAGGGTTCCGATATATTTTTTTCCATCCCGGGTCGCGTACAGCTTCTGCCATATTTTCTCAATGCACAGCGGGTCCTCGCCGATCAGCAATTCCTTAAAGGTCTCAAAATTCGGCGTTCTGAGTCCTGCGCCCACCCCAGTGATGCCCTCGTCCGTCTCAATGTAGACCAGACTTAGGTTGTTGTAGAGGTATTTTTGGGTTCCCCGGCCCCGGCCGCTTGTGACAACCCGCGGTTTTTCCCAACGGTAAGACTCTACATAAGCGTTTGTAATTTTCATAAATGTTGCTCCTTTCAGGTTTTTATTTAAATATTGAGACAATTCCCAGAGAGCTGGCCACGGATGCCCATACCAGGAATAGACCTGCGTAAAGAAATAGTTTGTTAAAAGATTTTTTGTTTTCCTTCTCCGTTGGACTGTAGCAGGCGGAGTAATACGCCATTGAGTTTGCTCCAATGGTGGACATTGGGCTGATGGCAGTTGCGTTGGCCCCGATCACCACGGCCCAGAACATGGTGGAGATATTTAACCCCGGTATACTCTCCGCCAGGCTGGAGATCGTGGCGGACATGGTGGGGATGACCACGCCGTTGCCGGAAGAGAACAGGGACATCACACCGCAGATCATAGTCATAACGGCAGGAGCGATTGTGCGATTGGCCACCGCAGCGATCCCGGTGGAGATCAGTGCTACCCCGCCGAAGCCGGAGATTACGCCGACGTATACGGTCATGCCGCCGATCATGATCAGAGTGGACCAGGGAATTCCGCGAACTACCTTGTCCGGGTCGCCGCAGCCCAGGCACAGCAGAACCACACCGGCACAGATAGGCGTTACCATCATGTCAATTTTTAAGAATAGGTTGCAGATGATGAAGGTTACAAATCCGATCAGCGTGAGAATCTGATCCCGGCCAAGCTTGACCTGCTCCCTCTCTTTCAGGGAAATGGGTTCCATTTTATGCCATCCGTGGTACAGGTAGAGAGCGATAAACAGAACGGTCCCCATGAGCGCCATATTGAACGCCCCGTGCCACAGGTTTAGCACATAACCCTGTTCCTCCGCGTAGGCGGCAATATTGAGGCCTTGCATGGAATAGGGGGAAATTCCCCAGGCGAACATCGTGAAGAACGTCACAAATCCCAATTTGAACGGATCCTTGAACCCCAATTCAAAAGCCATAGCGAAAATCAGAGGGGTCAATACATTGCTCAGTCCCAACTGGAACCAGCTGGCAACGCCGATGCCGAAATACAGGATAATGGGAAGCAGGCGTATGGCTTTTCCTTTTGACGCCTTTAATACCAGATTTCCCACAATGTTCAGAGTTCCATTGTTTCTGGCGATTACGATAAGTACCTGCATCCCCATCATCCGCAGAAAAATCTGCAGGTTAAAGCTGTTGTAAATATCTTTTAATTTCATACCGCCCATGGTGCCGATGAAAAATGCCATTGCCACACCGACAATACCCACATTAATGTTTTTTACATTTGCAATCACAATAATGATGATCAATCCGATTAATGAAATGATAGCCCAGTTCATAAACTGTTTTCTCCTCCTTTTTCGTGTAGAAAGCCCCCGGTTTCACGCTTTATTCTCTTTATAGGCGGGCTATGTGCCGCGCCCCCGCGCAGCGGTGTTGATTCTGTTGCATTTCAAAATACCCGATTCCTCCTTTGCTATGTGAATGTTAAATGGAAGCATTGATTTCTCGCCCCGAAGCCTTTACAATGGTACTATCATGTACAAGGAGGGCGGTATATGCCGGAGCGTTTGGACTACATTGTGGCCATTGTGGAAGAACAAAATATCACGCGCGCTGCCAGGAGGCTTTTTATCACACAGCCGGCTTTGACCAAGTATATCAATAAACTGGAAGAGGAATATGGGATCATCCTGTTCGACCGGAAAAGTTCTCCGATCACTCTTACAGAAGCGGGAAGGGTGTTTCTGGAGGAAAAAACGCGTATTGAGATCGCGGAACAGAACCTGCGCCATCGGTTGGAGGCGTTAAAAAACAGCAATGTCACGATCACGCTTGGAATCGGCCACGACAGGGCTCCGCGCTGGGTTCCAAAGCTTTTGCAGGAGTTTTGCCGACGGTATCCGGATATCAATTTTATGATAAAAGGCGCGGGTGAGCTGTCGTTGCCGGACAAGCTGCGCAGTGGTGAGATTGACATTGCTGTTGGAGTTTTTGAGAGTAACGAGGATAATATGGAATGGCGGTATCTTACAGTGGAAAAACTGCGTTTACTTGTTCCTTTGTCCTTCGGTATATTTCCAGAAGGGTTTTCTCCGGAGGAGAGTGTGAACCATCCATATATACTGAAACCGGAGCAGTTAAACGGATTGGATTATATTTCCCCTGCTATTACCATGGGGGCGTATGACAGCTATCAGGTATTACGGCAATTATATTCCCTCCATATTGGGAGGCAGATAACCACTACCAGCGCCAGGACAATTCGTTCCATGGTTATACATGATTTGGGTTATGGTTATGGTGTTGTTGGCTCTGCATCTAACCTTCAGGACGAGAATGGAGTTTTCAAAGCGGGTTGTTGTATTTTACCGGGCCTTCCGACCCGACGTTTCACAAGGGCGGCATATCATTCAAACCATAGGCATGTTGAACTGCTCAGGGATTTTACAGATATATTGGAGCGGCAAATTATCGAAGGCTGCTTACCAGGCAGTATTTATTGGAAAGATTATCAAAACGAGGAGCCTTTGTTTGTATAAATATTACAGTTTGTAGATAGAATTGTAAAATGTATTTATACTTATTAGACAATAACTGAGTGGTTATACCTTTATATTTGAGCTTAAGGATTATACATGCTGCGAATGGGGATTCTTGACAAACCCTTATATTTCATGTAATCTTAACAGGAATACCAGATACAGGGGTGAAGAGCAGAGATGACGGCTGAAGAAAGATTTTCATTATTTTGTGAACTGATCGATTCGTTTGACCGGGGGTGTAAGTTTGTGAACGACTATAACTCCCTGTTGCACGATTACAATGGAGTGGTCATGTACCAGGCGGAATCTCAGTTTATCCATAAGATTGGGCAGGAACCGGGGATCACCATCACGGAGCTGGCGGTCTATTTTGACAAGACCCGAAGCGCCTGCTCGCAGCTGATGCGGCGGATGAAGGACAAGGGCTGGCTGATCCAGACCAGAAACAGCGACAACAACCGGGAGTACAATCTGCACCTCACCGAGGAGGGGCAGAAGATCTACAATTACCACCTTAAATTCGAGGAGGCCTGTTACAGGCGCTCGGCCCGGATGTTGGACGAGTTCTCGGAGGAAGAGCTGGAGACCTATATCCGGATTCAGAAGAAGCTCAACGAATCCTTCAAACTGGATGTGGAGGAGAGTAAGATGCTTCAGGTCAACAGCAGCAAGTGATTGACCGGACAATTTGATCAGGGATCAGGCGGCAGGGCCGTCCCACTGCAAAGGCAGCGGGGCGGCTTGAATTTTATCCCGCTTATATTTTGCACCTCTGAAAAAGAGGGAATGTTCCGGCTGGACCCCGCGAATTGAGCAGGGACGTTCCTTGAATAAAAAGTAAATATTACCACATAAAATATATTAAAAGACTCTATGATGGTTAATAATGTTAAGTCAATGCAAAATTTTAAAAGATATATTGACAGATTAAACAATAAGTGATATTCTGTTTACATCAGTTAAGCAGCTTAAACATTAAGCTTATTATCAATTAAGCAGATTTCTTAACAGGAGGCACAAACATGGATGTAAAGAAATTGTACGACGACTATGAGGCTTACATCATTGAGATGAGAAGATGGTTTCACAGGCACCCGGAACTCTCTCTGAAGGAACAGAACACTTCCCGCAAGATTCAGGAGGAGCTTCAGGGCATGGGGATTCCCTTTGAGGTGCTGGCTCCCAACTGCGGGGTAGCCGCCACCATCAAGGGCGGAAAGGAAGGGAAGACCATCGCGCTCCGCGCTGACATCGATGCGCTTCCTGTGAAAGAAGAGACGGGGCTGGAATTTACCTCTGAGAACGAGGGCGTGATGCACGCCTGCGGCCACGACGCCCACATCGCCATGATGCTGGGAGCGGCCAAGGTGCTGAACGAGGTGAAGGAGGAGCTGGCCGGCACTGTGATCTGCGTGTTCCAGGTGGCGGAGGAGACGGGCTTCGGCTACAAGGAAGTGCTGGATTATTTCGACTCCATCGGCGGCGTGGACAGCGTGATCGGACTTCATATCTGGAGCACGCTTCCGGAGGGAGAGATCCTGCTGATTCCCAATTCCGTATTTGCGGGCGGCGTGGGATACGACCTGACGGTGAAGGGCGAGGGCGGCCACGGCGGAAGGCCGGACCTGGTGAAGGATCCCATCAAGGCGGCCTGCGAGATGGTTTTAAAGTTCGCGTCCATTCCCAGCAATTTCTACGATGTGCTGGATCACTCCGTGGTCAACGTGGGGCGCATCGAGGCCGGAACCATCGGCAATGTGTTCCCTTCGGAGGCGAAGCTCTACGGCGGCTTCCGCTGGTATAAGCCCGGCGGGGATAAAGTGATTCTGGAGAAGATGCACCAGATTGCCAGGGGCGTCTGCGCCATGTACGGAGTGGATTACGAGCTGGTGATCAACGGAGGCGTTCCGCCGGTGAGCAACAACGCAGAGTTGATCAGCCGGGCCAAGGGCCTGGTGAAGGATGTGGACGGCCTTGAGCTGGCGAAGCAGACGGATCCCATCTGCGCGGGTGACAATTTCGGTTATATTCTGGAGAAGTATAAGGGTTTTTACGGGGTGCTTGGCGCTGAAAAGGCGGGAGACACGGTTTATCCCCAGCACCACTGCAAGTTCGATCTGGATGAGAAGGCGTTCCGCAAGGGTTCCGAGTTTATGGCGAGGTTTGCCATTGATTTTTTAAATGCTGAATAGGGGGAAAAAAGATGAGTACAGGGGAAAAGGCGAAGAAAGGTTTTAAGATGCCCCATCTGTTTTGGATTATGATGGGACTGCTGCTGTTTGCATGTCTGTTGACCTACATAATCCCGGCAGGCGAGTTTGCCGTGGATGAGAACGGAAAGATTCTGGGCGACCAGTTTTCCTACCTGGGGCACCAGAATCCGGTGGCTCCCTGGCGGATGTTCATGCTGATTCTTCAGGGCCTTGGCGATTCCGGCCTGGTGATCTGGACGGTTCTTACCTCCGGCGCGATGACGGCGGTGGTCATGGCTACAGGCGCCATCGACGAGCTGCTCAACTGGGCCATTTACAAGCTAAAGGATAAGAGCGAAAATATTCTGATTACGATCATGTTCGTGCTGATGGTTTATCTGGGCGGTTTCGGCGGCACGGACGCCCTGATCGCAGTGGTGCCCATCGGCGTGATCTTTACAAAGAAACTGAAGCTGGATCCCATCTGCGCCATCGGCGTTTCCAGCTACGCCACGCTGCTGGGATTCGGAACCGGACCTACCAAGCAGTTTATCACCCAGCTGATGATGGGCGTGCCGGTGTACGGCGCTTTCTTCACTATGTTTATCAGCATGAACTTCTTTATGCTTTTGGGACTGTTCCTGCTGCTGCGCTATGTGAAAAAGATCCGCAAGGATCCCACCAAGTCCCTGATGTGGAGCGAGGGCTGGAACCCCGCCAACATGAAGGTGACCGCCGAGGAGGAGGCGAAGCTGAGCCAGGGAACCAAACTTTCCGGCAGAACCATCGCCATCCTGGTTCTGTTCCTGGGCCAGTACGGAATTCTGGTGGCTTACCCGCTTTTAGGCGGAGACGGGAATTATCTCCAGCATTTGATGACGGCGCTGGCGCTGTTTGTAGCCATTGTCTGCGGCTTTATCGGCGGATTCTCCTTTGACAAGGTGGGCGACGAGTTTGTAAAGGGCCTGCAGGGGCTGGTATTCGTAGGTTTTGTAATCGGTCTTGCCAAGGTGATGTCCCTGGTGCTGGCCGAGGGTATGGTGATCCACACCATGGTTTATGCGATGACAAGACCGCTTATGGGCTTAAGCCGTGCGGTGTCCAGCATCGGAATGACCGCGATCATTTCTGTGGTCAACCTGCTGATCCCCTCCGCTACCTCCAAGGCCGCGATCCTGGTACCGATCTTAAAACCCATCGCGGAGACCTTAAACATGGATTTAAACGTTGCGGTGCAGGCGTTCCAGTACGGCGACGGATTCACCAACATGGTTTCCCCGTTCCTGGGCTGGACCGTTGGATCCTGCGTGATGGCGGGCGTGCCGTTCCCGAAGTGGTTTAAATGGGTTTTCCCGAAAGTAATTGCGTTTATCCTGATTTCGTTTGTTATAATGTATGTGTTGACAGAGAGCGGCTGGACCGCATTCTAAAATATTGTAGTAGAAAAGAGGTTGAATGATTATGAAGTACAATTTTGACGAGGTTGTGGACCGGAAGGGCACTTACTCCTGCAAACTGGATCAGATGCCCGAGGGCGCGCCGTCGGATGCGCTGTCCGTATGGGTTGCGGATATGGATTTTGCCTGCGCCGAGCCCATTATCAGGGCGCTGCACGAGCGCATTGACCGGAAGATTTTCGGATACACCATCTACGACAACGAGGACTTAAAACATGCCGTGACCGGCTGGTTCAGGCGCAGATACGGCTGGGAAGTGGCTAAAGAGGACGTATTTTTCAGCCCCGGCGTGGTGCCGGCCCTGGCGTTCCTGCTTCAGGCCCTGACAAGCGAGGGGGACGGGATCATTATCCAGAGACCGGTGTATTATCCCTTTACCAACAAAATCAATGGAAATAACAGGAAAATCTTCAACAGTTCCCTGATCTATGAGAATGGCGACTACCGCATGGATTATGAGGATCTGGAGAAAAAGTTCGCCGACGAGGCGGTCAAGGGTATGATTCTCTGCAGCCCCCACAACCCGGTTGGACGGGTGTGGACCGTGGAGGAACTGGGACGTCTGGTAGAGATCGCGAAAAAGTATGGAAAATGGATTATCTCCGATGAGATCCACATGGATCTGACCCGCAAGGGCGTGGTCCACACGCCGCTGTTAAAGGTGGCTCCCGAGTATGCCGACCACATCGTGGTCTGCACGGCTCCCTCCAAGACCTTCAACCTGGCGGGTATGCAGCTGTCCAATATTGTGATCCCTAACAAGGAGTGGCAGAAGAAGTGGCTGGGTGTGATCGACGACGCATTTTCCGTCAGCATGGCCAATCCCTTCGGCATCGCCGCCACCATCGCCGCCTACAACGAGGGCGAGGAGTGGCTGGACCAGCTGCGGGATTACCTGGATGAGAACATCCGCTTTGTCAAGGAGTTCGTCAAGGAGCAGCTGCCCAAGGCCAGCGTGACCGCGGTGGAGGGCACCTACCTGATCTGGCTGGATTTGAACGGATATGAGAGCGATCCTAAGAAGCTGGAGAAGCTGATGCAGGAGACCGCCAGAATCGCCTTTGACGAGGGGTACATTTTCGGCGAGGAAGGAAATGGATTTGAGCGGATCAACGCAGCTATGCCCAAGCGTTGTGTGGAGGACTGCATGAACCGGATCAAGAAGGCGTTAGACACGCTGAACTAGTTGACACAACGATGTTTTATGGTACATAATGGTAGGGGGCTGTCAACCGGCGGCCCCCTTAACGCATCGAAAAAGGAGAGAAGGATGGGAGCAGGGGAGAACATGAAAAGCAGGAAAAAAGCCGCAGCCGCGGCCATTGCGGGAAATGTCATATTCGGGTTGAGTTTTATGTTTTCCAGGGTGGTGCTTTTGACTGTGGACACATTTGTCATGCTGGCGCTGCGGTTTTCCATCGCGTTTCTGGCCATGAATGTGCTGGTATGCGCCCGGGTGGTGAAGGTGGACTTGAAAAAGGATCTGAGACCTCTTCTGGCCCTGGGGCTTTTCCAGCCGGTGTTGTATTTTACCTTTGAAAGCCTGGGGATCAAGCTGACCAACTCGGTGATCTCCGGCTCTATGATCGCCACGGTGCCGGTGGCGGGGATGCTGCTGGGGGCGGTGTTCCTGAAGGAACGTTTTACAGTCAGACAGCTGCTGTTCGGGCTGATGTCTCTGGCGGGGGCGGTGCTGATCGCCATGTCCGGGGAAGGGGGCGGCGCCAGCCTGGCAGGCATTCTGGTGCTGGTCTGCGCGGTAATCACCGGCTCAGGATTCAGCCTGCTCAGCAGACGCTGCGCGGACCGCTACACGGCGTTTGAACGGACCTATGTGATGTTCGGCCTGGGAATGGCGGTGTTCGTGACCGCGGCTCTGGTCACGGAGGGCGGGAATCTGGCCGCCCAGGCGGGCAAAGCGCTGGGAGATATCAGGATTCTGGGCGCGCTGCTGTATCTGGGGATCATCTCTTCCGTGGCGGCGTTCTGTATGTTAAATTACTCGGTCAACGATCTGACCGTGGCCCAGGCCACGTCCTACACGAATTTGGCGACCGTGGTGTCCATGGTGGCCGGAGCCATTTTCCTGGCCGAGCCGGTGGGGCCGGCGCACCTGGCCGGGTGCGCGTTGATCCTGGTGGGCGTGTACTGCTCCAACCAGGAAGGGATCCGGGTTCGTCTGCATCAAAAACAATCGGTGAAGTGAAAGAAAGGCGGGATGGGCCGCTCCGGAGAGATTCGGGGCGGCTTTTTACCGTTTTTTTACAAACAAATTACAGAACTGTGATGTTACCAAAAGCGAACCAGTGCTAAGCTGAAACAAACGAAGAGAGAGTGAGGAGCGTAAGTTATGAAAAAAATCTTGGCACTGGGACTTTGCATCTGTATGACGGCGGCGGTGAGCGCCTGTGGGAGCGGCCAGGGACAGACGGCCGCAGGAACGGTACCGGCGCAAGCTGCGGTGGAAAAAACCGCGGAAGGCAGCGGCGGGGAGACCGGGACTTCGGATGGAAACACGGAGGGAGCAGGAGCCGCAGGGGAAACCGGGGCGGGGGACAGCCGCTCCGCGGAAATGGATGCACCGGTCCAGACGGAGCCGTTGCTGGTATATCTGAATGATTTCGACGGTGTGATCGGGGACCTGTTCAAAGAGGCAACCGGATACGATGTGGAAGTGGTGGCCGGAAACGGTGCGGAGACCATGTCCAGAATTGAGGCGGAGAAGAGCAATCCCCAGTGGGATGTGGTATGGATTGATTCCATGTATGATGTGTACAATTTGTCCGGGGATGGGAGTCTGCTGACCGGCTGGGAGCCGGAAAACGCGGCGAACCTGACGGAGTTTTCCAAAGGGCTGGTGCCGGACAATAAGTGCTGCTGGCCAACGGACATCCATGCGGCGGGCGTGCTGGTGTACCGGACGGACAAGTACGACCAGTCCTCCGCCCCCAGAACCTTTGCGGACCTGACGGATGAGGCCTATGCAGGGCAGGTGGGCATGGCCGATCCCGGAGTGGCGGCCCCGGCCTATCCTCTGGCCGCCTATTTCTTCGACCGTCTGGGAATGGACGGAGGGAAAGCGTATTTTAACCAGCTGTTTAGCCAGGGGCTGAAGGTATATCCCAAAAACCCCCAGGTAGTCCAGGCCCTTGCCAGCGGCGAGGTGTCCATTGCGCTGCTGCAGGAGACCAACGCCTACGATATGGTGGCCGGAGGGGAACCGATCCAGATATTATGGCCGGAGGAGGGCGCGCCCGGCTCCACCAGAGTTGCCGCTATAAACGCCGGTTCCGACCAGATGGAGATTGCCAAGCTGTTTGTGAATTTCCTGCTGGATCCGGCGACTCAGCAGAAGCTGGTAGACACCGGGGACGAGGGATATTTTGAACCCTCCGTAAACGGCGTAAACCGGAAGGCAGAGCGGGATGAGAACGCCAAAATGGCGGTGGCGGACATCGAGTGGGGCGCAAAGAACGAGGCCGAGATCAAGGCTTGGTTCGCCGATATGTCCGCGCAGTAGAGACCGGAGCGCAGAGATGAAATTAAAAGAAAATATTGCGGGTTTCGGCGTCCTGGGAATCCTGACCGTGCTGGTGCTGCTGCCGTTGGCGGCAGTGCTGGCTCAGGTCGTATGTCCGGGGCTGTCTCCTGATAAATTCGACGCCGGAAATCTTCGTCTGGTACTGGATGTGTTTGTCCGTCCGCTGTGGAAAAAGGCGTTTTTCAATTCCGCCGGACTCAGCCTGGCGACCACGGTGTTCGGTCTGCTTTTAGCCGGGGCGCTGGCTCATGTGAGAGTGCGCTACGACTTCCCGCTTGCCAGGCTGTTGGATATCGTCAGCTGGATTCTGATGATTATGCCCTCCTTTATTCTGGCCCAGGGGTGGGTCTTTTTTGCCTCCGGGAACGGCATCGCCAGCTCCTGGCTGCACATTCCGGGGATGAGCTCTTTTCTGTTCAGCTTCCCCGGACTGGTCTGCGTGATGGTGCTGTGCAAATATCCCATGGCTTACGTGGCTATCAAGGCGGCGCTGGAGTGGTATCCGGCCCGCCTGGTTCATGCGGCCAGAATGAACGGGGCTTCTCCGCTGCGGGTTTGGCGTACCGTACAGATGCCGCTGTGTTTGCCTGCGTATTTTTCCGCGGCGATGCTGATTTTTATGGACACGGTGGGGGATTACGGCATGTCGTCCACCATTACGGCGGTGTATGCGTTTCCCACGCTGCCTTACACCATTTACAGCGCCATCTGCTCGTCCCCGGTGCGTTTCGATATGGCGGGGGTGCTCTCGATGTATCTGGTGGTGATGATTGTTGTTGCTATGGGGCTCCAGTTTTGCGCCATGGGCAGAAAACGGTTCGATTTTCTGAGCTGTGGAACCGAGCGGGTGACGCCCCGCAAGCCGGGGCCGGTAAAAAGAGCGGTTATTACGGCTGCGTCCGGCGTATTCTGCCTGGCTGCCCTGGGGATACCAGTGGGTTCCAACTTTATCATGTCCTTTTCGGATTCCTTTAGTATACAGAAATTCCGCTTTACCCTGGACAATTACCGGGGAGTGCTGGAGCTGGACGGCGCGCTGCTCCGGGGCGTCCAAAATTCGCTGAGCCTGGCGGCGGTGGCCGCAGTGATCGGATTGCTTGTGGGATTCGCGGCCGCTTATCTCCTGACCTACTCACGGTTTAAACTGAAGCGGCTGATCGACCTGCTGACGCTGACGGCCATGGCCGTTCCGGGAGTGGTGCTGGGCATCGGGTATATTTTTGTGTGGAACCAGAAATGGCTTGCTTCCGTGGGATTAAACCTGTACGGCAAACCGGAAATCCTGATTCTGGCCAGCGTGGCCTCCGCGGTTCCACTGATTAACCGGGTGCTGGTGGGCGGCATGTCCAAGGTTCCGGAGCAGCTTTTGACCGCATCCCAGATACAGGGCGCGGGCCTGGCGCGGCGGATTCGGACGGTCCTTTTGCCGTTACTCCATTCCAGCACGGTTTCCGCGGTTTTGGCGGCGTTTGGGGGAAGCGTATTCAATCTGGCCATCACCACGATTCTGTACCCGCCCAACTTCAGCACGCTGCCGGTGTACATAAGCGATGCCTACAACGACCTGAAATTCGGCTACGCGGCGGCAGCTACCATTGTGGGTGGCACATTTATCATCGGGATCATGCTGATTTTGGAATTCGTTTTAAATATTGGAAAGAGGAAACAGAATGCAGACAATACTTGAGCTACAAAACGTGGTAAAGAATTACGGCAGAACGCCTGTGCTGGGCGGCGTCAGCATGGAGGTGAAGGAGGGGGAAATCATCAGCGTGCTGGGGCCTTCAGGCTGTGGAAAATCCACGCTTTTGCGCATCATTGCCGGTATACTGCCCCTGGATCAGGGACTGGTGCGGATCCGCGGGCGGGAGGTTTCGGACAAGCGCCGCACGCTTCCCCCGGAAAAACGGGGGATCAACATGGTATTTCAGGACTTCGCGCTCTGGCCCCACATGAAGGTGGAGGACAATATTACCTATGGTCTGAAGGTGGGGAAGGTGGATCCGGCGGAGTGCAGGAAACGGGTGGAGGAGATTGCAGGCCTGCTGCATCTGGACGGGCTGATGTCGCGGTATCCTGCGGAGCTCTCCGGCGGCCAGCAGCAGCGTGTGGCCATCGCGCGGGCGCTGGTGACCAAGCCGTCCATTCTTCTGTTGGACGAGCCGCTTTGCAACCTGGACGTGCAGCTGCGCATCGAGATGCGCACGGAGATGTCCTATCTGTTTCACAAGCTGAAAACCACGGTGTTTCATGTGACCCACGACCCGTCGGAAGCCTTTGCTATGGCGGACCGGATCATTATCATGAACAGGGGCAGGATCGATCAGGCGGATAAGCCGCGCACCTGTTATCTCAGGCCGGGGACCGCGCTGGTGGCCGGACTTCTGGGCGCGGGAAACAGGCTGAAACGGGCGGTTTTGGAGAGCGGAACGGTGGGGGATACCTGCCGTGTGAGAATTGGCCAGGACATTGTGGAAGGAATGTATTTCCCGGGAGAGGGCCGCGGGGATTTGTCCTGCCAGGTGCGTTTTAGGCCTGAGGACTGCAGGTGGAGCAGCGTCAGGGGAGAGAACTGTTTTGCGGTCACGGTGATGATGTCCACCTTCGAGGGCGGTTTCTACCGCATCAAAACCCGGACAATGGACGGGGACGAACTGTGTTTTCTGCACAGCGGGCCGATTGAGGAACAAGAGTCCGGTTATATCGAAGTGGAGAGGGAGAAGCTGTATGTATATGGATCGGCTGATTGTTAAAGGTGGGTATGGGGAGCACGGGCGGAGCTGCTTTTTGGTACCCTTTGCTCAGGGGCGGTATTATATGCTGGACTGCGGAATCATGGACACGGACGAAAATCCCTGGCCGGAGGTGGAGACGGAGCTTTTGGAGAGAACGGAATATCTGTTTCTGAGCCATTGTCACAAGGATCACAGCGGAGCGTTTTCAAGGCTGGTTTCCCGGGGCTTTCGGGGGTGGCTGGTGGCAGCCGGGGCTACTGTGGAGTTGGCCGGGATCTGTTACAACAAGGTGATCCAGGCGGATCCGCTGTCCGCCTGGCCTATGGGACTGGGGCGGGAGCTGCATTTTTCCTGCGGAAGGAGCGGACACTGCGTTGGCGGCCTATGGTTTCATATATGGGATTCGGGAAAAAGTTGTTTTTATTCCGGGGATTATCAGCCCGGACCGCTGGCATTTGCCGTGGACCAGGTGAAGGGGCGGAGGGCGGATCTGGCGATCGTGGACTGCGCTCACCCGGCCACGCAGGAGGATGCGCGGGCTCTACGGAGCCGGATTTTGGAATGGATCGGCCCCTGCCTTGCCGCCGGCCGCCGGGTGGTTCTGCCGCTGCCCAGGTATGGCCGTGGACTGGAGCTGATTGCGCTGATAAAGGAGAATTTTCCGCAGGTTGCGATCGCCGCGGATCAGGGGTTCGCCGCGGCTGCGGAACAGATGTGTGGATACGGTCAGTGGCTGCGCGCAGGGAAAGAGGAGCAGATTCGTGCGTCCCTGGAGGAACAGCCGGAGGAACGGTTGGAGCGGGACAGATATGATGTTCTGCTGCTGGGGGACGCCCATCTGGAGCAGGAGCGCTGCAGGAGTCTGGCGGAGCGGGATTTGGCGCGGGGTGGTCTTGTGATCATTACGGGCAGAGTGAAGCCAGGCGGTTTCGTACAGACGCTTTTGGATGGAAAGAGGGCGGTCCGGGCGCATTTTCCCCACCATCAGAGTATGGGGGATTTTATGGCGCTGCTGGAGCAAAATGACTTTCAGACCGTGGTGCCCTTTCACAATGGCCGCCAGGAGCTTTATTTTCAGGCTGCCGGAATCGGGTCGAAGAGGGAGTTGGGATGACGGGCAGGACAAGATGGCGGCTGCGGTAGGGTGAATCCGGGATGTTGCGGTATGCGGGGAGATCATAATCCCCGCTTTTTTTTGCGCGTGAAATTTGTGGAGGGGAACGGGTGTGAAAATAATTCAAATTTTGTGGTAAGTATAGTATAATAAGGAAACGTAGCTCTTATCATCGACCTGGCGGTCAATGACAAAGTATAATAAGGAAACGTAGCCAGCACACAAAACCATTCAGAGGAGGAGGACGGCATGAAAATTGCAGTGATCGGGTATGCGGCGTCGGGGAAATCTACGTTGGCGGCGAGGCTGGGGGAGATGACGGGGTGTCCGGTGCTGTTTTTGGACAAGGTTCAGTTTGTGCCGGGCTGGCAGGAGCGGGACCGGGCGGAGGCCCGGGGAATGGTGGAGGACTTTTTGAACGAGAACCGGGAACGGGGCTGGGTGATCGATGGAAATTACGCGAATTTCCACCAGGAGCGCAGAATGGCGGAGGCGGATTTGATTTTTTTTATGAATTTTCCACGCCGGGTCTGCCTGCCTCAGGCGCTGTACCGGAACTGGAAATATAAAGGCCGCGCCCGGGAGAGCATTGCTGAGGGCTGCGACGAGAAAATGGACCTGGAATTTCTGATGTGGATTCTGCGGGACGGGCGGAGCCGGGAGCGCAGGCAGCAGTTCCGGGATTTGATGGAGCGGTACCCGCGCAAGGTGGTGGTCTTAAAACGCCACCGGGACGCCCGGCGCTGCCTGGAATTTCTGGACCGGGTTCTGGCGGGAGAGACAGGGAAAATAACAGGAAACGAGGAATTGCGATGAGGCGGGAGGAACGGCTGATCAGCCGCCTGAAGGCGTACAATGAGACGGATATGTACCCATTTCACATGCCCGGGCACAAGCGCCTGGCTGGGGCGGAGGACGGGGAAACGGGAGAGCTGGAATTTCCCAATCCGTTCACCGTGGATATCACGGAGATCGAAGGGTTTGACAACCTGCACCACCCGGAGGGGATTCTGCGGGAATCCATGGAGTGGGCGGCCGGCGTTTACGGGGCGGACCGGACGTACTATCTGGTGAACGGCAGCAGCGGCGGGATTCTGGCGGCCATCAGCGCAGCGGCGGGATTTGAGAGCCGGATTCTGACGGCGCGCAACTGCCATAAGTCGGTGTATCATGCGGTGTATCTGAACCGGCTGAAGCCGGTGTATCTGTATCCACAGACCGTGCCCGGATTGGGGATACAGGGCGGGATTTTGCCGGAGGATGTGGAAAAGTCGCTCAGGCAGTATCCGGATACCCGGGCGGTGATGGTGGTATCCCCAACTTACGACGGAATTGTGTCCGATATCCACAAAATTGCGGAGATTGTCCACCGGGCGGGGCTGCCGTTGATTGTGGATGAAGCCCACGGGGCGCATTTCCGGTATGGGCGGGAGTTTCCGCAATCGGCGCTGGAACTGGGGGCGGACCTGGTGATTCAGAGTATTCACAAGACGTTGCCCAGCCTGACCCAGACGGCGCTGTTGCATGTGAATTTGAACCGGGACAAGGGCGGACCCTTTGTGGATATTGGCCGCCTGGAACGTTTTTTGCAGATTTATCAGAGCAGCAGCCCGTCCTATGTGTTGATGGCGTCCATCGAGAACGCCGTCTGGCTCATGGAACGGCTGCGCCTGGACAGGGGCGCGCCCGGAAATGCCATCGACCGCTATATGGAGCGGATGGGGCGGCTGCGGGAAAATCTGAGCAAAATGCGGTGCCTGCGCCTGGCCGGGAAATGGCTGAAAGGCAGCTGCGGCGTTTGGGACACGGATATGTCCAAGGTGGTGATCTCTACTGCCGGAACGGGAATGACCGGGACTGAGCTGGACGGGATTCTACGGGAAACCTATCATCTGGAGATGGAAATGTGCGGGCCGGAGTACGCCACCGCGATCACGTCGGTGATGGACAGCGGGGAAGGATTGGACCGGCTGGAAGCGGCGGTGATGGAGATTGACCGGGAGCTGGCGCAGGAATTGGGGAAAACTGAGCATATAGGTGCGGGCCGCGGGGCTGCCGCCAGCGGGCCGGACGCTGCCGCAAACATGCTTAACGCCGGCCCCACGCCCGTCGGAACGGGGTCTCCCGGAGCCGCCCAGGATTCCACCCCTTTCCCCCGCCTCCGCAGCCTGATGCCCATCGCTTCCGCTATGGACAAAGACCTGGAGCGGGTGGCGCTGCGGGAGAGCGGCGGGCGCATTTCCGGCGAGTATATTTACATTTACCCGCCGGGGATTCCCATTGTGGCGCCGGGTGAGGAGATCAGCGGGGAGGCCCTGGACCTGGTGCTCCGCTTTATGCAACAGGGACTTCCGGTGCAGGGGCCCCAGGACCGCGCGCTGGAATGGCTGCTCGTGGTGAGACAGAATATTGACAGATAGGAAAACAGTGAAAATGGGAAAGATTTTTTATGTGATGGGAAAGAGCGCTTCGGGCAAGGACACCATATTCAAGCGCTTGTGCAACCGCCTGAGCGGCTACAGAACTGTGAAAATGTACACCACCCGGCCCATCCGGGACGGGGAACACAACGGTGTGGAGTATTTTTTTGTGGACCAGGCGTTTTTGGAGGAGACCCGCAAAAACGGCACCCTGATCGAGTGCAGGACGTATCAGACGGTCTACGGTCCCTGGAGCTATTTCACAGTGGACGACGGGCAAATCGATCTGTCGCGGGGGAATTACCTGATGATGGGCACGCTGGAGTCCTATGAGGAGCTTCAGACGTATTACGGGCCGTCCGCCCTGGTGCCGGTGTACATCTGCGTGGAGGACGGACTGAGGCTGGAGCGGGCCATCGCCCGGGAGCGGGAGCAGGCGGTGCCCAAATACAAGGAGCTTTGCAGGCGTTTTCTGGCTGACGAGGAGGATTTTAAGGAAGAAAATCTCCTGCGGTGCGGCATCACAAAGCAGTACGAGAACCTGGAACTGGAAACGTGTATTGAGCAGATTGTGCGGGATATCCTGGCGGAGAGCGGGGAACCCGGCAGCGGGAAGGAGCGTTGAATCATGCGATGGGGAATACTGGCGACGGGATCGATTGCCAACAAATTTGCGCTGACGGTGTGCAGCATGGACAGCCGGGAGGCGTCCCTTGCGGCGGTGGGGTCCAGGAAAATGGATTCCGCCCGGGAGTTTGCGGAAAAGTACCATATTCCGGCCTTTTATGATTCCTATGAGGCCATGGTCGCGGACCCGCAGGTGGAGGCCGTCTACATTTCCACACCCAACAATATGCACTATGAGAATTGTAAAATGTGCCTGAACGCGGGAAAACACGTGCTCTGTGAGAAACCCTTTACCACCGGCGTGGCCCAGGCGGAGGAGCTTTACCGGCTGGCAGAGGAGAAGGGACTTTTCATCATGGAAGCGTTCTGGATCCGCTTCCTGCCCCAGCTTCAGCACATGATGGGGCTGATCGCCCAGGGCGTGATCGGGGAGGTGCGCCACGCGCGCTGCGAGTACGGATTTATCGCCCAGGGGGCCAGAAAAATCCGGAAGTTCAACTCCGATCTGGGCGGCGGAGCGCTGCTTGATATCGGCATCTACAACCTGGGTTTTCTGCACATGGTGATGGGGCAGGCCCCGGTTTCATTTGAGTCCAATGTCCACATGAGTGAGTACGGAACCGATGATTTCAGCGCTGTTTCCCTGACCTATCCGGGCGGGAGGAGCGCCCACGCCGTGCAGGCCATCGGCATGGACCTGGGGCGCGCCGCGGCTGTGTTCGGAACCAGGGGAGCCATCTGGCTGCCGGACTTTCAGATGGCCCGGACCATGACTGTAGCCCCCTACGGAGGCCAGCTCTACGAGGTGTCGCTTCCCTGGGAGATCAACGGGTTTGAGTATCAGATCCGGGAGGTGGACCGGTGCGTGCGTGCGGGAATGAATACCAGCGATATTTTAAAGCCCGCAGACAGCCTGACGGTGCTGCGGCTTATGGATGAGATACGGGAGTCCTGGGGGATGAAATTCAGCTACGAAACATGAGGCGACAAGCAAAAGCGGCGATAAGAACTTGATAAGATGGCAAGGTGTCACTTGAAATATTGGACGATTGCGCATATAATGGTGATTATTATGGACGGAGTAAATGGGAGTTTACCCCGTCCTTGGTGTAGAAGAACGGCAGGGAGGAGGGTGCTATGCAATTACGGGATATCCACTATGTGCTGGCGGCTGCGGACGAGGGGAGCTTTTCAAAGGCGGCGGTCAAGGTTCATGTGAGCCAGCCCGCGCTGAGCCAGCTGATTCAGCGCCTGGAGGATGAATTGGGGGTAAAGTTATTTGTCAGGAAAAGCAACCGGGTGACTCTGACACCGGCGGGGAAGATTTTTTATGAGGACGGAAAGGTGATTCTGGCGCTGAGCGATCAGCTGATTCACAAGATGAATGATTTCCAGAGCCTGAAAAAGGGCGAGCTGACCATTTCCGTGTCCCCGTTTTATCAGAAGTGCTATCTGTTGGGCGTGCTCTCGGAGTTTCAGAAGCGGCATTTTGGCATCAAGGTGCGGATTGTGGACGCGTTTTCCAGCGATTCGGAGACGCTTCTGGTGCAGGGCCAGGTGGATCTGGCTTTTGTGATGCTGCCCTATCAGAACAAATCCATCAAGTACGAGCGCGTGTTTGAGGAACAGATTTTTCTGGCGGTTCCCAGGCAGTTTGCGATCAACCAGAAGCTGCCGGATCCGCAAGAGCGGCCCTGTACCATCGAGGATTTGAAGGTGCTAAAGGACGAGCCCTTTGTGATGTACGAGCACGGCAGGAGAATGTGGGGAAGTTCCATCGCTCTGTGCCGCAGCGCTGGGTTCGAACCCCGGGTGGCCTTTGAGTCCAACGTCTGCGAGAGCCTGAACGCCATGGTTGCCGGCGGGATGGGCGTGGGCTTCGTGCCGTCGGCCATCGACCGGGTCAAGGCCAGGTATGACAGCGTGATTTATTATCCAATCGACGATGAGAATGCGGTCAGAACCCTGACCATCGGCTACATGGAGAAGAATATGACCAGCGCGGCCCGGGAGTTTGTCCGCGTGGTCAAGGGAAAATAATCGAATACGAGTTAGACGGGAAAATGCCTTCCAGCGCCCAGACCGGGCGGATGGAGGGTGTTTTTTTGTCCTGGAACCGGGCGGGGGATGGACATTTCCGGCCCGGGAACCCTCCTGTTTGCCATAAGTTTATGTTATAGGCGAATTATTTATAAATATTTCCAATGCCATAGCTTTTATGGTACGCTGAGGGAAATGGTGATATTGAATAATTTACCGGAGAAGGAGCGTTATAAATGAAAAAATATGCACAAAATATCACGGAAAAAATCATTTCCGAGCACCTGGTCCGGGGGCGGATGGAGACGGGAACGGAGATCTTTCTCAGGGTGGACAGCACATTGGTCCACGACATGTCGGGAACCCTGGCTTACATCGGATTCGAGGCTATGGGCATCGATAAAATCCAGGTGCCGGCCGCGGTCACGTTCCAGGATCACAACCTGGTAGCAATGGACCACAGGAGCCTGGACGACCACCGGTTTGTGGCTTCTGCGGCCAGGCGCTACGGCTCCATGCTGTCCAAGGCCGGAAACGGCATCTGCCACAGCGTGTATTACAGCCGCATCGGCCGCCCCGGAACCGTGCTGGCCGGGGCGGACAGCCACAGCGCCACGGCCGGAGCGCTGGGGATGCTGGGAGTGGGCCTGGGCGGCCTGGACGTCAGCGCCATCATGGGCGGGGAGCCCATGGAGCTTAAGATGCCCGCGGTTATCGGCGTGGAGGTCAAAGGAAAGCTCAAGCCCGGCGTATCCGCCAAGGATGCGGCGCTCTGGCTGCTCAAACAGCTCTCGGTGAAGGGTGGCGTGGGCAAGGTTTTGGAATATTTTGGGGAAGGAGTGGAAAACCTCTCGGTTCCCCAGCGGGCAACCATCGCCAACATGGGAGCGGAGATGGGGGCGACCTCCTCCGTGTTCCCGGCGGACGAGGCGGTGCGGCGCTTTTTGAAGGCCCAGGGGCGGGAGGAACACTTTAGGGAACTGGCGGCGGACCCCGGAGCCGTGTACGGGATGCGTCTGACGCTGGATTTGAGCCGCATCGTGCCCTCCGTGGCCGTACCGCCCATGCCCGACCAGGTGAAAAGCGTCCGGGAAGCGGGCCCGGTGAAGGTGGATCAGGTTTACATCGGCAGCTGCACCAACGGCTCCTACTATGACCTGGCTCGGGCCGCCCGGGTGCTAAGAGGGCGCCGGGTGCACCCGGATGTGAACCTGCTGGTGTCTCCAAGTAACCGCCAGGTTTACCAGATGCTGCTGGAGGACGGTTCCATCGGCCAGTTGGTCAGGGCCGGGGCGCGGATCATGGAGTGCGGCTGCGGTCCCTGCATCGGGCTGGGGCAGGCTCCGCCCACCGGCGGGGTGTCGGTGAGAACCTCCAACCGCAATTACCGGGGGCGCTGCGGCACCGCGGACGCCTCCGTGTACCTCACGGGCCCGGAGACCGCCGCGGCCACCGCTGTCCTGGGTTATTTGGCGGAGCCGGGGGACGTGATGGAGGATCTGACGGAGCTGGAGCAAGTGGTGGAGCCGGAAGCATACCCCGTGGATGACAGCCTGCTGTTTTGTTACGGCCAAGAGTCAGAGCAGATCGAGCTGATCAAGGGGCCCAATATCCGGGAAATGCCGGTGAAGGGGCCGCTGGACGCCGATATCCGCGCACGGGTTGTGCTCAAAGCCGGGGATAACATCACCACGGACGACATTATCCCGCCGGGGCCGGAGGTGCTGACCCTGCGTCCCAATATCCCCGCCCTGTCCCGCTACCTGTTCCAGAAGATCGACCCCGGTTTTGCGGCCCGGGCGGAGGAATACGGCCGCAGTGTGATCGTGGCCGGAGAAAACTACGGCCAGGGCTCCAGCCGGGAGCACGCGGCCATCGGACCCATGTATCTGGGAGTGAAAGCGGTGCTGGCCAGATCCATTTCCCGGATTCACCGGAGCAATCTGATCAATTACGGCATTGTTCCCGTGCTGTTCGCCGACCCGGCGGACTATGAGGCCATATCGGCCGGGGACGAGCTGATGATGGAGGACGCGCCTGGCCAGCTTTTGGGCGGGAACGGGACGGTCCGCCTGCGCAATCTGACCACGGGCCGGGATATCCCCGGAACCGTCTCCTTCACGGACAAGGAGCTGGAACTGCTGCTCGCGGGGGGATTGCTCCCCTACATTCACAATCGACACAACGGAGGGGGAAAACCATGAATTTGACTGAGAAAATCATTTCCTCCCACCTGATTCAGGGGGAGGCGAAGGAGGGAAATGAGATCGCACTGGGCATCGACCAGACCCTGACCCAGGACGCTCTGGGGATGCTGGCGTATATCGCCTTTGAATCCTTCGGCATTCCACAGGTCAGGACCCAGTGCTCGGTCAGCTATCTGGACCACAACATGGTCTATCTGGACCACAGGAACCCCGACGACCACGCCTATCTGATCTCCATGGGCAAAAAATACGGAATCCGCGTGTCACGGCCCGGAAACGGCATCTGTCACCTGGTTCACTGCGGGCGGTTCGCCCTGCCCGGAAGAACGCTTCTGGGCACGGACAGCCACACGCCCACCAGCGGCGCTCTGGGGATGCTGGCTCTGGGAGCGGGAGGAATCGATGTTGCAGCGGCTATGGCCGGGGAGCCCTTTTACCTGAAAATGCCCCGGGTGGTGAACGTGCGCCTGACCGGGAGTTTTAAACCCGGCGTTGGGGCCAAGGACCTGGCGTTGGCTATTACCGGGCGCTTCACGGTAAAAGGTGGGACCGGCTGTGTGCTGGAGTACACCGGCCCGGCCCTGGGACATCTGACGGTTCCCCAGCGAATGACCCTGGCCAACATGGGGGCGGAGACCGGCGCGACCAGCTCCATTTTCCCCTCAGACGAACAGACCAGAATCTACCTGAAGGCCCAGGGGCGGGAGGCGGACTTTCTGCCCCTGGCCGCGGACCCGGGGGCGGAGTATGGTCAGGTGGTGGAGTTCGACCTGGGGGAGGTGGATTTCATGGCGGCTAAACCCAGCCAGCCGGACCGCGTGACGCCGGTCCGGGAGCTGAGAGGAATTCCGGTGAACCAGGTCTATATCGGCAGCTGCACCAACAGCTCCTACAGCGACTTAAAAACAGCCGCCCGGATTCTGAGGGGGCGCATGGTGCCGGATCACGTCAGCCTGGTGGTGTCCCCGGGGTCCCGGCAGAACTACCAGATGATGATGGAGGAGGGGATCCTCTCCGATTTCGTGCTGGCGGGGGCCAGGATTCTGGAATGCGGCTGCGGCCCCTGCGTGGGAATGGGCCAGGCGGTCCAGAGCGGCGGGGTGTCGGTGCGCACCTCCAACCGCAATTTTAAGGGGCGCTGCGGCACAACGGACGCCTCCGTGTACCTGGCGGGACCTGCGGTGGCCGCCGCCGCTGCGGTGACGGGATTTCTCTGTCCGCCGGACGAGGTCATTTCCCTGGAGGAGCTGGCCGGGATTGGGGAGCCGGAGGCATATTTTGTGGACGATGCCATGATCGCGTTGCCCGCCGGACCGGAGGGGAGAGATCAGGTGGAGGTGGTGAGGGGGCCCAGCATCCGGCCCATTCCACTGGGAACGCCTCAGAACGGGGAGATTCGGGTCAGGGTGGTGAAAAAGCTGGGGGACAATGTGTCCACGGATGAGATCGCGCCCACCGGCCCGGAGTACGGCGCCTTGCGCTCCAACGTGCCGGAGGCGGCAAAGACGGCCTTTATCCGCAGCGACCCCGGATTTTACGGACGGGCTCTGGAGTACGGCAGCAGCGTGATTCTGGCCGGGGAGAATTACGGACAGGGCTCCAGCAGAGAGCACGCGGCCCTGCTCCCGGCCTATCTGGGCGTGAGGGCGGTGATCGCCAGGTCCTTTGCCAGAATCCACCGGACCAACCTGATCAACTTCGGGGTACTGCCCCTGGTTTTCGCAGAGGGGAGCGGGCCGGAACTGGCGGAAGAGGGACAGGAGCTGGTGATCCAAAAGAAAATTTGTGCCGGAGAGACTTCGGACAGCTGGTATACCATAACGGCCGGAGCCACCGGAGATACCTTTGAGGCGGTGGCGTCCCTGACGGAGCGGGAGAGGGAAATCTACGCAGCAGGGGGACTTTTGAGCTTTATTAAGGGAAAATACTGAGAGCGCGTGGGTAAAATCCGGGCTTATGAGGTGGCAAATACGATAAGTTTTTATTATACCCCCAATTAGATATAAATATTTCCTATTTTTTGCCCGCTGTGATACCATGACCTTAGTTAAAGTATATAAAAAATATACCTTTAGCAACTCTAAAACATCTATAATGGCTAACTAGGGGTGGCCAATCAGGCAAAGAAAGAGAGGAACAGATTATGAGAAAACGTAACATGAAGGCACTGGCAATGGTTGCAGCCGCAGCACTTGTACTGGCAGGATGTTCAGGCGGAGGCGGTTCCGCCACCACAGCGGCAAAGGAGGAAGCGACCACCCAGGCGGCGGCTTCTGAGGAGAAGGCTACCGAGGCGGCTGCCGACACCACAGCGGCGGCAGCGGAGAAAACCACCGATTATCCCAACAAACCCATCGACCTGGTAGTTCCCTTCGCAGCAGGCGGAAACGTGGACCTGTCCTGCCGTATTCTGGCTCAGGAGCTGGAGAAAGAGCTGGGACAGCCGGTCAATGTACTGAATAAAGAGGGCGGCGGCGCTGTCGTGGGACAGACTTACGCCGTAACCCAGAAGCCGGACGGCTACACCATGCTGGCCCTGACCTCCTCCTATGTAACCAACGTGTTAAGCGGAGCGACCACCTACGATATGGATTCCATCACCCCCATCGCGGAGTATTGCTTCGACCCAGAGCTGATCGTGGCTTCCGAGGCCTCCGGAATCGAGACAATCGAGCAGTTTATGGAAGTGGGCAAGGAAAAAGTTCTGTTGAACTCCACTCCGGGATTCTCCACCTCCCACCACATCGCCAGCCTGATCTTCACCCAGAAGACCGGCATTGAGTTCGAGTATATGCACACCAACGGCTCCGCGGAGCAGACTGTGCAGCTGGCGGGCGGACATGCTGAGGTGGGTATGACCACCTACGCCGGCGCTGCTTCCCTGATCGAGCAGGGTAAGATTAAGGTTCTGGCTATCTGTGCGGACGAGCGCAGCGACATCCTTCCGGACGTTCCCACTTTGAAGGAATCCGGCGTTGACTTCGTATATGGCGCTTACAGAGGGCTTGCGGTTCCGGCCGGAACTCCCGATGAGGTAGTTCAGATTCTCTCCGACGCGATGGCAAAGGTTATGGCCTCAGAGGAAGTGAAGACACAGTTTGACAACAGCGGTTTCCCGATTACCTATACGGATGCCGCGACCTTCAAAGAGTTCCTTGCAAATGACTATGTCAGCATGGAAGCTATTCAGGATCTGATTCAGGAATAAAACCAAAGCACAGAAAGAGGTGACAGGATTGGAGAAGAAAGATCTCGGTCTGGGAATCGGCGCCACGTTGCTGGGAATTGCCACAATGGTTTACTTTTTCAACATTCCCCCTAAATCGGCGTTCTTCCCGAAAATGATCAGCGGTGCGATCATTATTCTGGGAATCGTTATCACATTCAATGCTGTCAGGGCAATGAAGGCTGCTCCGGAAAAACCGGAGCGGCCTGATCCTAAAAAGGAGATTGCTTATGACAGAGTCGGTTTAATCGCAGCATATCTGTTTATTTATTATTTTGCGTTTCAGTATATCGGATATACAATCCCCACATTCCTGCTGATCATGGCGACCTCCGTCACCCTGGGATACAAAAAATGGAAAGTTTTGGTTCCGGCGGCGGTATTGGTCAGCATCGGCCTGTATCTGGCGTTTACGCAGGTGTTTAACATCCGTTTTATGGGGATGTTCTTTTAGAAAGGAGGGTAATTGAGTGTCTAATATACTGTTAGGTTTTCAGACGGTGGCTACGCCCGGCGTGCTGCTGTTTCTGGTTATAGGCTGTGTGGTAGGCCTGGTCATCGGAGCCCTTCCGGGTCTGACCGGCAATATGGCCATTGCCCTGATGGTCCCCATGACCTTTGGTATGGAGCCCAGCGTGGGTCTGGCGTTTCTGGCGGCCATCTACTGCTCATCGATTTTTGGCGGATCCATTTCTGCCATTCTCCTGGGAATCCCGGGCACGATCTCAAGTTTTGCCACAACCCTGGACGGCTATCCACTGGCGAAGAAGGGCAAGGCGGGACTGGCCCTGGGAACCTCCACCATGGCCAGCGTGTTTGGCGGCCTGTTCAGCGCTGTTGTGCTGCTGTTTCTGACTCCTGTGCTGGCTGAGGTGGCGCTGAAATTTGGTCCCGGTGAATATTTTGCGATCTCCCTTCTGGGCATCGCCTGCATTACCAGCATCAGCGGCGACAATATCCCCAAGGGGCTGCTTTCCGGTATGATCGGCCTGCTGATCGCAATCATCGGAATGGACCCACAGAATGGGTATCCCCGTCTGACCTTCGGAAATATCAATTTACTCAGCGGTATCGGCCTGGTGGCCTCCCTGATCGGTCTCTTCGGCGTGGTGTCCGTGTTTAAGACGGCGGAGGCGTGCAAGCGCGCCAAGACCAACGCTGCCATGCCGGAGGTGGACAGCGTGTGGATCGGCTGGAAGGAATGCCTCCATCAGCTTCCCACCTGGATTCGCGGCTCCATTATCGGAACCGTAGTCGGGATCATCCCCGGCGCGGGAACCAACGTGGCTACGTTTATGGCTTACGATATGGAGAAAAAGCTGTCTAAGGATCCCGAGTCCTTCGGACAGGGTAATGCTATCGGCGTTGCGGCCCCCGAGTCCGCCAACAATGCGGTTACCGGCGGTTCCCTGGTGCCCCTGCTGGCCCTGGGCGTTCCCGGCAACTCCACATCCGCCCTGTTTCTGGGCGCGATCATGATTCACGGCATGAGGACCGGCCCTGTGTTCTTCACAGAGCATCCGGACATTATTTACGGCCTGTTTATTTCGATTATCATTGCAAACATTATCATGGCGCCTTTGGGAATCTTTGTCCTGCGCTATATGAAGACCATTCTCTCCGTTCCCGAGGAGTTGTTAGGCGGAATTATCCTGGCCTTCTGCGTGACCGGCGTGTTTGCCATTGCAACCAACCCCTTTGACGTGCTGGTGCTGATCATCTTCGGCCTGATCGGATACTTCTGCTACAAGTTTAAGATTCCCACGGCTCCCATGATCGTGGCGATGGTTCTGGGTTCCATGACGGAGAACAACCTGCGCCAGGCCCTGGTGGCCAGCAAGGGTTCCTGGGATTTCCTGTACAAGCAGCCCATTACTCTGACCGTGCTGATCATCGCTGTTGGAAGCTTCTTCTTCCCCTTTATCGCAGCAAAGGTTAAGAAGATGAAAGCGGCCAAGGCCAAATAGGAAAGACGGACTATGAATATAACCAAAGATTTATGCGATTACCTGGCGGGCCTGACGGCGGACCGGCTGGATCAGGACCTGCTGGAGGATATCCGGTACAAAACCCTGGACTGGCTGGGCTGCGTGACCGGCGCGCTGGACAAGAAAAGCTCTCGGGCGGTTCTGGAAATGGCCCGGGAGAGCGGGGGAAATCCCCAGTGCAGCGCCTTTGGCCTGCCGGAGAAAACATCCATGTTTACGGCGGCATTTTCCAACGGAGTGCTGGGGCACACGTTGGAGTACGACGACGTGAACAAAATCGCCATCACCCACCCCGGCGCCATTGCGGTGCCGGCGGCCCTGGCGGCCGCGGAATACTGCGGCGCGGATTTTGAGCGGTACGCCCTGGGTGTCACGGCGGGCTACGAGGTGATGATCCGCCTGGGCGCGGCCTTAAACCCCTCCCATTACGATTACTGGCACACCACGGGGACCTGCGGAGCCTTCGCAGCGGCCGCGGCCGCCGGAACGGTGATGGGATTTGACGGGGAGAAGCTGTCCCGGGCCCTGGGGATCGCGGGCACCATGGCCTCCGGTCTGGTGTGCGTGTTCGGCACGGATGCCAAGCTGGTCAACGTGGGAAACGCGGTGTCAAACGGGCTGAAGGCAGCGGTTTTGGCGGGAAAGGGATTTACGGTGCCTGATGATGTGATCGAGCGGGAGGGCGGTTATGCCCAGGCTGTCAGCCAGACGCGGAATTTTAAATATTTATGTCCGCAGGATGGGGATGAGCTGAGAATACGGGACTCCTATTACAAGATTCACGCGGCCTGCGGCCATACTCACTCGGCTCTGGACGCGCTCCAGAAAATCAAAAAGGCTCAGGATTTCGCGTGGGATCAGGTGGAATCCGTGTCCGTACACGCCTACAAAAAAGCGGTGGAACTGACCGGCACATTTTGCTGCGATACGGAATTGAAAGCCAAATTCTCCATGCCGTACTGCATCGCGGCCATGCTCGTTTACGGGGAGGCCGGACTCATGCAGTTCACGGAGGAAGTGAGAAATGATCCCAGAATACACGGATTGAAACATCGGATTAAGGTTGAAGAGGATCTCTCATATACGGAGGAATACCCCATACTCAGAATTGAGCGGCTGTCCGTGACCTTAAAGGACGGCAGGAAATGGGAGGAGGAAGTGGAGCTTCCCGAGGGGAAGCCGCCCAGGGAATACATCAGGGCCAAGTTCCTTTCCCTGGCGGGACTGACAATCGACAGAGACCGCGCCGCGCGGATTATGGAGCAGGTGCTGTCCTTAACAATGGAGTCTCCCATGAACCGGTTGGGAGACGGTTTGCGAGGTGAATTAAATGGCGGCTAATATGCTGGATTCCATGCTGTACCGCAATGCCTACAGCACGGAGGAAATGCGGACGATATTTGACGACAGAACTATCATCCAGAACTTTCTGGATATTGAAAAGGCCCTGGCCCAGGTGCAGGGAGAAATGGGAATCATTCCCAGAGAAGCGGCGGAGGAAATCTGCAAAAAGGGGTTCGTGGAGAATCTGGACATCGGAGAGATCGAGGCGGGCATCGTCAAGGTGGGCCACTCCCTGGTGCCCATTCTGCGCAATTTCCAGAAAAAATGCGGCAATGGGTACGGCGAGTACATCCATCTGGGCGCGACCACCCAGGACATTCTGGACACCGGCTTCATGATGTCAGTAAAACGCGGTTTCGAGGCGGTCTACCGGGACGCCCTGGAGGCCGAGGAGGCGGTTTTGGACCTGGTGGACCGGTACGCGGATACGGTGATGGCCGGGCGCACCCACGGCCAGCAGGCGATTCCCATCACCTTCGGCTACAAGGCCGCGGTGTGGGCCAGCGAGCTGCGCCGGGATATCGAGCGCATGGAGGATTGCAGAAAACGCTGTTTTGTGGGACAATTATCGGGAGCCGTGGGCTCCATGGCCGGATTCGGGGAAAATGGACGGGAGATCAGCCGCAGAGTGATTGAGGCGCTGGACCTGGACGTTCCGGACATTTCCTGGCATGTGAGCCGGGACCGGCTGGCGGAGATCGTCAGCGTGCTGGCCACCCTGGGCTGCACCTTTGGCAAGATCGGCCAGGAGATCGTATATCTGCAGGGAACTGAGACCGGGGAGGCGGCGGAGGGGTTCGTCCACGGAGCCGTGGGCAGCAGCACTATGCCCCATAAGCGCAATCCGGTGGCTCCGGAGGCGCTTCAGACTTTGTCCCGGCTGGCCAAGGCGGGCATGGGAGCCACGTTCGATTCCATGTACCAGTTCCACGAGCGGGACGGCGCGTCCTGGAAGATCGAGTGGATGAGTGTAAATGAGACGGTGATGCTGGTGGGCGGCGTGGCCGCCAAGGGCAAGAAGCTGCTTAAGAACCTGGACGTGTTCCCGGAGCGCATGAAGGCGAATCTGGACCTGCTTAAGGGCCTAATGATGTCCGAGCCGGTGATGCTGGAGCTGGGCAAAAAGATCGGCAAGCAGACGGCCCACGAGGTGGTCTACGAGGTGTCCATGGCGGCGTTTGAGGAGCAGGCGAACTTTAAGGCGAAGCTTCTGGAAAATGAGGTGGTGGCCGCCAATATGACAGTGGCAGAGCTGGACGCTCTCCTGGACCCGGAGCGGTATACCGGGGACTGCGCGGCCATCGCGCGGGAGGTCAGCTCCTCCATTAGGAAAAAGAGAAAAGGATAAAGGAGAGCATTTATAATGAAGATAACAAAGGTTGACGTTTATATGCTGGACGCGGGGGAGCAGAGATGGCAGAGAAAGCCCATCATCTGCCGCATCCACACGAATGAGGGAATCTACGGGGACGGCGAGGCGGGAATCGCCCTGGGCATCGGCTCCACCGGCGCGTTCGGAATGGTGAAGGACCTGGCAGGTCTGATCATCGGCATGGACCCCATGAATGTGGAGGTGATCTGGAACAAGATGTTCAAGTCCAGCTTCTGGGGTATGGGCGGAGGCGCTATCGTGTTCGCCGGAATCAGCGCAATCGACATCGCGCTGTGGGATATCAAGGGCAAAGTTCTGGGCGTGCCCTGTTACCAGCTGTTGGGCGGCAAGTTCCGCAGCAAGATGCGTTCCTACGCCTCCCAGCTTCAGTTCGGCTGGTGCGACCGCATCGGACCTTACGGAAAGCCGGAGGAGTACGCGGAAATCACCCAGTACGCCCTGGATCAGGGGTATGACGCGGTGAAGATCGACTTCACCCAGATCGGCCCCGACGCCACCCACCTGCCCAAGAGCGAGTGCGAGGGCATTCCCACCCGCAAGTTCATCGACATGGTGGAGGCCCGCATGAAGGCGGTCCGCGACAACTGCGGCTGGGATTTCGACATGATTGTGGAGAACCACTGCCGGACCGACGCCATCAGCGCGGTGATCATCGGCGAGCTGTGCGACAAGTACAAGGCCATGGCGCTGGAGGAGCCGACGATTCCCATGAACCCTATGATGCACAAGGCGGTTCACGATAAGATCAAGACGCCTATCGCCAGCGGCGAGCGCATTTTCGGGCGTTGGCATTATATGAACAACTTTATGGAGAACAATGTGCAGCTCCTTCAGCCGGATGTGTGCAACTGCGGCGGTCTGACCGAGGCCAAGAAAATCTGCGACATGGGCCAGGTGTTCGACGTGACCGTGCAGGCTCACTGCGCAGGCTCGCCCATCTCCACCGCGGCGGCCCTGCACCTGGAGGCGGCGATTCCCAACTTCTGCATCCATGAGCACCATTTCCGCAGCACCCAGCCGTCGCTGACCGTGCTCTGCAAGTACGACTATCAGCCGGAGCGCGGCGTTTACACTGTGCCGGAGCTGCCGGGCCTGGGCCAGGAAATGTCTCAGTTCGGAATGGATACCGCGCTGATGCACGTGGTTGTGGACAGGGACGAGAGAGGTCTGTAACTGGTATGGGCGTCCGCAGGGCGATGGCCGTGAGAGGCCGTCCCTGCGGGCGCTGTTTTGTTTGGGGGCGATGGGCGCAGCCAGCGGGCGATTGCTGTGTAAGATGGGGGTGGGCGCAGCCAGCGGGCGATTGCTGCGTGTGATGGGCCGTGGAGCGCAGTCCCGCCGCCGGGAGAGACGTTTGGTACAGCCTGCAAGGAGGAGCTATATGAGAATTGACCTTCCCTACGACACGAAAACGGTGCCGCTTATAATCGGGGAACAAAATCTGGAAAAAGTTGTAATATCGCACATCAGCGAGGCTTCCGGGGAGGGAACCCAGGAAGAGATGGTGCGCCGGGCTTTGGAGCGGCCGGTGGGTACGCCGCGCCTGCGGGAACTGGCCCGGGGGAAGAAGCGGGTGGTGCTGGTGACCAGCGACCACACCCGGGCGGTGCCCAGCAAAATCACGCTTCCGATCCTGCTGGCGGAGATTCGGGCGGGCAATCCCGATGCAGAGATCACGATCCTGATCGCCACCGGCCTTCACCGGGAGACCACCAGGGAGGAGCAGATCCGCATGTTCGGGTCTGAGATCGTGGAGCGCGAGCGAATCGTGGTAAACAGGGCCTTTGAGAAGGACGAGTTTGTCTCAATGGGGGAGCTGCCCTCGGGGGCCGGGTTTTATGTGAACCGGCTGGCCGTGGACTGCGACCTGCTGGTGACCGAGGGATTTATCGAGCCCCATTTCTTTGCCGGTTTCTCCGGCGGGAGAAAAAGCATTCTTCCGGGAATCTGCTCCGCAGAGACGGTGAATGAGAACCATTCCTATAAGGCCATCGCCAGCCCGTTCGCCGCGGCCGGAGTGCTGGAGGGAAACCCCATCCATGAGGACATGATCTGCGCGGCCAGGCGGGTCAACGTGCAGTTTATCCTGAACGTGGCCCTCAACGCCCGCAAGGAGATTATCGCGGCCTTTGCCGGGGATGTGGAAGCCGCCCATTTGGAGGGCTGCCGGTATATCCGCAGCATCTCCGAGGAACCGGCGGTGACCGGGGACATTGTGGTCACCTCCAACGGGGGCTATCCGTTGGATCAGAACCTGTACCAGTCGCCCAAGGCGGTGGCTACGGCGGAGGCCTGCGCCGGGGAGGACGGGGTGATCATCATGGTCTGCGCGTGCCGGGAAGGCATCGGCGGTTCCCATTTTGAGGAACTGATCATGGGCGGAAATCCGCAGGAGATCGACCGGAAGCTGTCCGCGGTGCCGCCCCGGGAGACGATCCCGGAACAGTGGTGCGCCCAGATATACGCCAGGATTCTGCAAAGGTATCCGGTGATCCTGGTGACCACGTATCTGGACCCGGAGGTGGTACGGCGGGCCAACATGATTCCGGCATCCACGCCGGATGAGGCGCTGGCAATGGCATTTGAGATGAGAGGAAAGGACGCCAGGGTAGTGGTGATCCCGGACGGCGTGTCCGTGATGATCACCAAACCGGTGTCCTGAGAGAATAAGGAGGTAAGGTTATGTATCTGGCTTTGAAGGTGAGCGACCTGGACAATGTGGCGACGGTGTTCGCGGAGGGAATCCAGGCGGGAGCGGAGATTGAGGTGAGGGACAAGAAGGGGGAGTCCGTGGTGATACGCGCCCTGGACCCCATTCCATACGGCCATAAGGTGGCGGTTCGGGAGATTGAGACCGGGGAACAGATCATGAAGTACGGCGAGGAGATCGGCGTTGCCAGCCGGGCCATCGCGGCGGGAAACCACGTTCATGTGCACAATCTGGACAGTATGAGGGGCAGAGGAGATCTGTAGCGAAGGAGACGCAGCGGACGCGGAGGGCCGGGGCTGTAAATACTGGTATGGGATTCGCAGGCCCGGCGCCGGGTGCATTTTACAATATTTGTAAGGACTAGGAGGGGCAATATGATATTTCAAGGATATGTGAGACCGGACGGAACGGTGGGCAGCCGCAACCTGGTTGCGGTGATTCCCAGCGTGGTGTGCGCCAACGACGTGGCCCAGGCCATTGTGGCCCAGGTGCAGGGCACGGTGGGGCTGTACCACCACCAGGGCTGCTGCCAGCTGCCGCCGGATCTGGACCGGGTGACGGAGACATTGATCGGCCTGGGCTGCGGGCCCAATGTGGGAGCGGCTTTGGTGGTCAGCCTGGGATGTGAGGGCACGGATCACGAACGGCTGGTACAGGAAATTGCACGGACGGGCAAGCCGGTGGAGATCATCCGCATTCAGCAGCTGGGCGGGGTCAGCAAGGCCATCGCCGCGGGCATCGACGCCGCATCCAGGCTGGTGCGGGCCATTGCGCCCCAGCAGCGCCGGGAGGCGGATATCTCCAAGGTGGTATTGGCCATCAAGTGCGGGGCGTCGGACACCACCTCCGGCATGGCTTCCAACTGCGCGCTGGGTTATGTGGCGGATAAGCTGGTGGACCTGGGCGGAACCGTGGTGTTTGGCGAAACCACGGAATTTCTGGGCGCGGAGCACATTTTGAAGCGCCGGGCCGTGAACGCGCAGGTGGCGGACAAGATCGATGAGATTGTGGCCCGCATGGAGAGCCGGGCCAAGTCCCTGGGCTGCGACATGCGCAAGGGACAGCCCACGCCGGGCAACATCGAGGGCGGCCTGTCCTCCATCGAGGAGAAATCCCTGGGCGCTATCGTCAAGTCCGGTACCAGGCCCATCCAGGGCGTGATGGAGTACACGGATCGGGTGGGGGACCGCAAGGGCCTCTGGATCAAAGACACGCCGGGCCGTGAGCCGGAGATTCTCACGGGCATGGCCTGCACGGGCGCGCAGCTGATGATGTTCTCAACCGGACGGGGCGCTCCCCAAGGCTTCCCCACCATGCCGGTGGTGAAGGTCTGCGGAAACCCCATTACCTACCGGAATATGGAAAATGATATGGATATCAACGCCGGATTGATCATTGAGGGGAAAAAGTCCATTGAGCAGGTGGGCGAGGAAGTGTTTGAGAAGATCGTGGAGGTGTTGAACGGTGGGATGAGTAAGAATGAGAGTCTGCATTATTATAGTTCCATTGATATTTATACGTTGGGGCCGGTGATTTAAGGATAAGGTTAGGGGTTTTGATAGAGTGCGGCGGCAGATTTTGGTCTGCCGCCGTTATTTTGGGTTAAAAAATAAATTTACTTTTGCACATATTTGAATTATAATAGTTGTGTGAAAGTTGGTGAAAAATATGGAGTACGAAAACATTTTAAAATCGCTTATGGAGGAAAATCAAGGAATTTTAATGGCCGCTAAAGCCCTTGATGCCGGTGTTTCAAAATATCATTTTTACAAATATGTGAAATCAGAGGAGTTAGAGAAGGCAGCTCCGGGTATTTATGTTTCAGCAGATGCCTGGGGAGATGACCTTTACATTTTGCAGGCGAGATATGCCGGGGTCATTTTCTCACATGAGACGGCACTTTATCTTCTGGATTTGGTGGACCGGGAGCCATTGCAGATTACGGTCACTGCAAAGGGGAAGTACAATGCGCAGAAACTTACAGAGCAAGGGGTCAAGATTTATCGTATCAAACCGGAACTCCATACCTTGGGGGTCCGTGAACTGCCGTCACCCGGAGGCCACCAGATCCGTGTGTATAATGCGGAGAGAACCATCTGCGATATGATTCGCAGCCGGAGCAACATTGAAATTCAGGATTATCAGACGGCATTAAGGAGTTATCTGCGTCTAAAAGAAAAAAATATCCCCTTGCTTATGGAATATGCGGAAGAATTTCATGTGGCAGCCATTTTAAGAACATATCTGGAGGTGCTTTTATAATGATTCATACATCACGGCAGCTCAAGGCACTGGTGCGAAATATCTCAAAAGGAGATAGTATGCGGGCGCTGCTTTTGATTCGTAATTATTTTATGGAGCGGTTCTTAGAACGGCTTTCCCTGTCGCCATACCGGGGAAACTTTATTTTGAAGGGCGGTATGCTGGTATCGGCCATGGTAGGTATTGATGCACGAAGCACGATGGATATTGACACTACAATCAAAAATCTTCCGCTGTCGGTTGAGAGCGCGGAAAGAATTTTAACAGAGATTATCTCCGTTCCCATTGATGATGGAGTGTTTTTCAAAATAGAGCGCATCGGTGAAATTATGGATGAAGCGGAATATAGCGGGATTAGAGCTTCAATGACGGCTTCCATTGACACTATGAGAACACCGTTGAAATTGGATATTTCTACCGGGGACCGGATTACTCCAAAAGAAATTGAATATCAGTTTAAGCTGATGTTTGAAGACAGAAGCATATCTGTATTGGCATATAATCTGGAGACTGTATTGGCCGAGAAAATTGAGACTGTGTTAAGCCGCGGAACCGCTAACACGCGCCTGCGTGACTTTTATGATCTCTATATTCTCCAACACGATTGCACACAGTCTTTTGATGAAAACACGCTGTCGGCTGCCTTTCGCATTACTTGTGCCCATCGCAACTCACAGGCTGCAGTGAGCAAGGGCATAGAAACACTACATAAGATAAGAGAGAGCGCCGAAATGCAGAATCTTTGGATATCCTATCAACAAAAATTTCCGTATGCTAAGAGCATTTCATGGGAGGCCGTTATGGAGGCCGTTTGTGATTTGTCGGAGATTTGTATGCCTGCCTTCAACTAATTTGTAAAAATCGTGCTGAAGGCCTGCCGGCTTACCGGAAATCTGGACTAGGGTATGGCGGCAAGACTGCTGACCAAGAGAGGTAAGAGGTGACCATCGTAAGACGGTATCATAACAGTAGAAAACCCTTTAACAGTAAGCAAAAAGATGGGGCAGTCTATTTCCTGACTGCCCCATCTTTCCGCTGAAAAAGGCTTACCTCCCCATCTCCTCCAACTGCCTCTTCAGATAACGAAGCTGCCCTCCGCAGGAGATCACTTCCAACTCGCTGTCAGACAGCTCCAGCCGCGCCTTAAAGGTGAAATCCTTGGTCACGTCGGTGATCTCCACCTCGCGGGTCTGCATCTGATCCAGCAGGTTGTGAATCTCCAGGGTATCTTCCATGTCCACCCGGTCATAGTCCGCCGGATCGGCGAAGATCATGGGGATAATGCCGTGGTTGAGCAGATTTCCCTTGTGGATTCTGGCGATGCTCTTGGCGATCACCGCTTTTACGCCCAGGTACATGGGGTTGATGGCCGCGTGTTCGCGGGAAGAGCCCTGGCCATAGTTCTCGCCGCCGATGATGATGCTCTGCCCCATCTGGCGCGCCCGCTCCGCGAAGGAGGGATCATACCGGTGGTAGCAATACTGGCTCATCAGCGGGATGTTGGAGCGCATGCTGGAGAACTCGGCGCTGGCCGGCGTGATGTCGTCGGTGGTAATGTTATCCACGGTCTTTAAGCTGATCTGAACCTTCAAATGCTGCTCGGGTGCATCCGGCACCGGCAGAGGCTTGATGTTGGGGCCGCGCACGACCTCCACCTCTCTGGCTTCCTCCGGAGAAAGGGGCGCTACGATCATGGAATCGTCCACCGGGTACTCCTCCGGCTCCTGAATATCCGCCAGTTTCACGATTTCATCGCCCAGAATATCCTCCGCGGAGGCAAAGGTTCCCATAATGGCCGTAGCCGCCGCGCTTTCGGGGTTGACCAGATAAATCTCAGCCGTGGGGTTGCCCGCCCGGCCCTTGAAGTTCCGGTTGGAGGTGCGCACCGCCACGCCTTTGGTGGCCGGGGACTGGCCGATGGCGCAGCATGGGCCGCAGGCCAGCTCCAGCAGGCGCACGCCCGCATTCAGCAGCATTTCCAGATAGCCGTCCTTCATCAGCTGCAGGTAAATCTGCTTGGAGGAAATGCCGCAGGTGCAGCTTACGTCCTCGTGGACATGCCTGCCCTGGAACACCAGAGCCGCCTTGGCGATATCGGAATAGCTGGCGTTGGTGCAGCTTCCGATGAATACCTGCTGAACCTTCTTTTTCTCCACATCCTTAAGCGGAATCACGTTGTCCGGCTGGTGCGGACATGCGCAGAGGGGAACCAGTTCGCTCAGATTCAGCTCCATTTCCCCGTCGTAGGAGCAGCCCTCGTCCGCGGTCAGCTCCACAAAGTCCGCCTCCCGCTTCTGGGCCTTCAGGAATTTTCTGACCTGCTCATCCGCCGGGAAAATGGAGGTGGTCGCGCCCATCTCAGCGCCCATGTTGGAAATAGTCGCGCGCTCGTTCACCGTCAGGGTGGCGGCTCCCGGGCCCACATACTCAAAGACCTTGCCCAGTCCGCCCTTGATGCCCACCCGGCGCAGCATCTCCAGAATCACTTCCTTGGCGTTGCAGCCTGGCTTCAGGTGGCCGGTCAGGTTTACTTTAATAACCTGAGGCATTTTAAGACGCATGGGAACCCCGGTCATGGCGGTGGCCACGTCCATGCCGCCCACACCGATGCACAGCATGCCGATGGCGCCGCCGTGGGGCGTGTGGCTGTCGCCGCCCATGCTCAGCTTGCCGGGCGCGCCGAAGCGGGCCACCTGGACGGCGTGGCAGATGCCGTTGCCGGGCCGGGACACGTAAACCCCGTAGCGCTTGGCCACGGATTGCAGGTAAATGTGGTCGTCCGGCGTCTTGTTGTCCAGATACAGCAGGTTGTGGTCCAGGTAGCTGACGCTGGTCTCCACCTGGGTGCGGTCCAGGCCGATGGCCTCGAAGGCCAGATAGGTCATCACCGCGTTGATGTCATGGGTCAGGGTCTGGTCCACTTTCAGGAAGATCTCCTCCCCCGGGACCATGTCCGACGGCTTTGCCAGATGGGCCGCCAGAATCTTTTTCGTCAAATTCATGTTCATGTAAGTACCTCCAGGTTTCTTAAATTCGGCTGAGCCTGTGAAGGGAGCGTTGGGGCACAAAAAAGCCTCCCCCACAATGGTTGTTAAGACCATTATAAGGCAGGCTGAGCCTATAAGTAAAATTGGATTTTGCTAATAAGGGTCATAGCTTTTTCTTATGGATTTTCAAATTGTGCTCTGCGATCTCAAAAAGGGCCTGCTCCACCTGGCCGATATAGCAGCCTTCCCGGTACAGGGCGAACACTTCCCAGGTCAGCGGGTTCTCCGACAGGTGGTACACGTCCAGCTCCCCGCCCTCCTTCACCAGCTCCAGGGTGATCTCCGGGACCACCGCCACCCCCATTCCCTTTGCGGCCAGGCGGCAGGAGAGCATGTTGCTGTGGGATTCCAGGAAAATATTCGGCTGTACGCCCGCATTTTTTGCCAGCACGTCCACGCTGGCTCTCAGGGCGTGCCCCTTCTCCAGGGTGATAAAGGGCAGGCGCGCGGCTTTGCGCCAGTTCACGATGTGCTTTTCCCGGTCCAGGATGCAATCGTTAGGCAGGTAGTCCCTGGCGCAGACCAGAACCAGCTCCTCGTCGGTCATCTTTACCTGTGCGATGTCCTTGTCCTTGGTCCACTGGGGCAGAAAGACAAAGTCGGTGTCGCCGTTTCGCAGACCCTCGATCAGCCGGTTGCCCGGCCCGCTGGTCACCTCCACGTCGATGCCGGGAAAACGCTCTTTAAAAGGCGGCAGGATCAGCGGCAGCATGTAGATCAGCCGCTCGCCCGGAAAACCCAGGCGCAGCCGCCCCTGGCAGTTGGTGGCGATGTCCCGGAACTCCCGGTCCATGTCGTCCAGCTGCATCAGGATGGCCCGGGCCCGTTTCAGATACTGCTCCCCCGCGTAGGTGCAGACCAGAGGCGTGGCCGACCGGTCGAACAGCTTCACCCCCAGCTCTTCCTCCAGCTTGTTAATGTAGCTGCTCAGCGCCGGCTGGCTGATGAACAGTTTCCTGGCCGCTTTGGTGACGCTGCCGCACTGTGCGACCATATTGACATATTTGAATTGACGCAGCTCCATATATTGATTCCTCCCACCGTTGACCGGCTTTTAGCGCTCATATGAGATACATTTGGCAATAGGGGACACGTTTCCTTATGATACTTTGTCGCCAACCGCAGGTTGACGATAAGAGATACGTTTCCTTATTATACTTTGTCGCCAACCGCAGGTTGACGATAAGGGATACGATTCCTTATTATATCATCGGGGGTGGGGGAAGGCAAGGGCGCAGGCCTGCTAAGCGTCAAGGTGCACAAAACCGCCGCATGAAACTTGGTGAAAAAAACAATGGTATAGACGAAACCTATCAGCAGATAAAATATCCGTATTTCTAAAGGAATACCGAAAATGTTAAGATTATGTCAAACAAAATACCCCCGTCGTATTGCGGGGGATCATATTTTCAGGAGGTATTTTATGGTTTGGGCAGGAGCACTGATTGTTTTGATTACCTTTGCGGCGATCTTAAAGAATCTGGAGGCCAGAATGGTCCTGATTCTCTCGGGAGCCGCCATGGCCCTGATCGCCGGGATTGCCGGTGTGGAGGGCTGTTTTGACGGAGCCATGCAGGCGTTTATCTCCCAGCTGATCAACGAATCGCTGGTTCCCACCATCTGCGCCTGCATGGGCTTTAGCGCAGTGATGGAGTACACGAAATGTTCGTCCAATCTGGTATATCTTTTAACCAGACCGTTGCAGAAGGTACGTTTCGCGGTGGTGCCGGGCGCAATCTTAATCACCTGGCTGATCAACATTGTGGTCATGAGCGCCGCGGGCTGCGCGGCCACGGTAGGCACCCTGCTGGTTCCCATGATGCTGGGGCTGGGTGTGCACCCGGCCACCGCGGCGGCCTGCATCCTCATTGGCACCTGGGGAAATGTGATGAATCCCGGACAGAGCTTCAACGTCCAGGTGGGCGAGCTGGCCTCCATGACCGGGCTGGAGGTAGTATCCAGCTTTACTATGGTGGCGGTAATCGCCCTGGCCGCATCCATTGTGCTGCTGACCGCCATCGACATAACAATGGTAAAAAAGGGAAATAAACAGGGCGCGGCGTATGCCGTGGAGCCGGGAAGCGCGGTCCAGGCTGCTGCCAGCCAGGGCGCTTCCGTCCGGCATGACTCCAATCCAGGGGGCGCACCGGTCAAAATCAATTATTTCAAAGCGCTGATCCCCGCCACCCCCATTATCTTTCTGCTTCTGGGAAACGCGGGCGTTCTCCCCAACTTTGACATCACCGTGTGGATGCTGTCCTGTTCCGTGCTGGGGCTTCTCCTGGATGTCCGCCATGTGCAGGACGGGGTGAAGCAGTTCTTTAACGGCGTGGGTAATTCCTACCGCGACATCATCACGCTGATGGCCGCGGCCTCGGTATTCACCTTCGGCATGAACGCGGTGGGACTGACGGGATCCCTGGTGGATGTGATGAAAAATTCTACCGCCATCGCCCGGCTGGGAGCGGGCTTCGGACCTTTTATCATCGCGGCCCTGTCCGGCTCCGGAAACGCTGCGGCGATCGCATTCAACACCTCCATCACACCCCATGCGGCCGATCTGGGCTACGCGGTGGAGGCTATGGGTTCGGTGGCGCAGATCGCGGCGGCCATCGGCCGCTCGGCTTCCCCGGTGGCGGGCGTGACCATTATCTGCGCCAAGATGGCGGGCGTGAGCCCCATGGACGTGGTCAAGCGCTCCATTCTGCCCATGCTGGCGGCGGTGTTGATTTTCATGTTTATGCTGATGTGAGGAGGAAACGAGGATGGGATTTTCGGGAGCTGGAATGGAAGAGGAATATTATGGAAGCCGGGACGTGCTGGAAGGCGTTTTCGGCGGTGCGAACACCATCCAGAAGATGATGGATGTGGAGGCGGCTCTGGCCTGGGCGGAGTGCAGGGCGGGCCTGGTACCGGAGCAATACGCCGGGGAGATTCAGGAAAAATGCAGCGTCAAGCTGCTGGACGAGGCGGTGTACACCGAAGCCAGAAGGACAACGGGACACCCGCTCATGGGAATGCTTCGGGCGTACAAGGCTATTTGCAGCAAAGAGGCGGGGGAGTACATACATTACGGCGCCACCACCCAGGATATATCGGACACGGCCATGATCCTGCAGCTGCGGGAGGCATGGGATATTGTGGAGGATAAGACCCGCCGCCTGCGGGAGATTCTGGCCGGGAAGGCCCGGGAATACCGGAGCCTGGTTATGATCGGCCGGACCAATGACCAGCAGGCCATGCCTATTACCCTGGGCTTTAAGATTTCCACCTGGATCGACGAGCTGGACCGCTGTCTGGAACGCATGGAGCAGGGCCGGGAACGGATCTTTGTGGGGCAGTTTGCCGGGGCCGTGGGCACCATGGCTTCCCTGGAGCAGGAAGGCCCCCGGGTGCAGAAGCTCCTGTTAGAGCGCCTGGGCCTAGCGGCGCCCAAAATCAGCTGGTTTGCCACCCGGGACCGGCTGGCGGAGTTCACCTTTGACCTGGCTATGATCTGCGGCGCGGTGGGGCGCATGGGCAACGAGGTGTACAACGAGCAGCGCAGCGAGGTCAACGAGCTGGCGGAGGGGTACGCCTTGGGGAAGGTGGGCAGCAGCACCATGCCCCACAAGCGCAATCCGTTCCTTCCCGGGCGTCTGGCCGGGCGGGGAAGAATCGCCGGGACGCTGGTCATGCGGGCCATGCAGTGTCTTGAGAACACCAACGAGCGGGACTGCCGGACGCTGTGCATCGAGCCGTACCATTTAAAGGAAATCTGCTGTCTGGCCGACGGCACCCTGGATATCGCGCTGGAGCTGTTCGGGCAGATGGAGGTCCATGAGGACCAGATCAGGTACAATCTGGAGATTCTCCAGGGCCTGATCTACAGCGAGGCCCTGATGATGCGGCTGGCGGAAGCTTACGGCCGCATGGAGGCCCACGAGCTGGTCTATGAGCTGGCCATGGCTGCCATCGCCCAGAAGCGGCAGCTAAAGGAGCTGGCGCTGGCGGACAGCCGCGTCACGGCCCATTTGACGGCGGAAGAACTGGAAAATCTCATGCGTCCGGAACATTACACCGGCCTGGCGGAGCACTTTGTGGACCAGGTGGCCGGGACGGAGTAAAGACAGCGGAAGGGCAGCGGAGGGACGGCGATAGGACGACGAAAGGAAAGGCGGAAGGACGGCGGAGGGACGGCGCAAGGGCAGGCAGAAAGGCGGCGGAAGGACGACGGAAGGACGGCGCAAGGGCAGGCAGAAAGGCGGCGGAAGGACGGCGGAAGGACGACGGAGGGACGGCGCAAGGGCAGGCAGAAAGGCAGCGGAAGGACGACGGAAGGACAGACAAAAAATGACCGGTAAAAAAGGCCAGAAAGCAAGGTGGCGGCCTGGTATAGTGTGGTATAATTTTAAGAAAGGGGCGCGGGTGTCCCCCACCAGCCCCCGTCATCGGCAAGCCAAAAGGCGGCGCGGCGGCATGCACCTGCCCCACCCACCCCAACCACAACAGGAGGAAAAAAATGGATTTTCGACAGCTGGAATATTTTACGGCAGTAGCCAGGCTGCGCAGCTTCACGCGGGCGGCGGAGGAACTTCATGTCTCCCAGCCCACCATTACCACGTGCATCAAAAACATGGAGGAGGAGCTGGGGATACCGCTTCTGGTGCGGGACAAGCGGCGGGTGATGCTGACCTATGAGGGAGAAACCTTTCTGGTGAAGGCCCGGTCCGTGCTGGAGCAGTTCGAGCAAATGATCCAGGAGACCCAGGAGCTGGCCTGCAGCTATGACCAGGTTCTGAACATGGGAATCACGCCGGTGACGGGTTCATTTTTAAATGTCATCCTGTACAACGGCTTTTTCCGGGAGAACCCGGATATCCGGCATCAGGTGCTGGAGCTGGGCAGCCTGGGCATCATGGAGGCCATCGATTCCGACGAGATCGACCTGGGATTTCTGGTAATCCAGGAAGGAATGGAGGAGCGCTACGACATCTGCCGGATCCAGCGGGGCCAGTTAAAGGCGCTGATCCACCGGGAGAATCCCCTGTCCTCCATGGAGCGCATTTCCTTAAAACATCTGGCGGGCGAACGCCTGATTTACCTGCCGCCCCACTCCTACATCCGCAGCAAGCTGGACGAGGAGTTCAAACGGCTGGAGATCACGCCCAATGTGCTGGCCTATCCCCAGCAGATGATCACCGCCTTCAACCTGGTGGAGAACAACGCGGGCGTCAGCTTCGTGCTGGGGGACGGGTACCGGCCCCTGGTGCACATCGAGCACACGGCGGCCATTCCCCTGGACCCTCCGATACTCTATGAGACGGGATTTGTGTGGAAAAAGGGCAAGCGGATCAGCCGGGCGGCAAGGCGGTGCATCGCGTATGTGCAGAGGCAGATCAAAGCAATCGAAAATTCCTGACAATTCCCCATTTTCGCGGTCACAAAGTCTCAATTATCGCAAAAAAACAGCGTTCAAAGTAAATAAAAATGACAATGGCTGTTGTCACAAAAATCGTCGCCGGGTGGTATACCACTCGGCGACAAAAAACATAAAAAAATATCAAAAAATACTATCATTTTGTGTAATATCATGGTATTATAAGAGAAAACGTTGGGATACCAACAAACCGGGATACCAGTTTGTGGTATACAAGAAAAGGAGGTAAGCCCAATATAAGGTTGGGTATGACGGTATGGTTTATAGTTATTATCCGGGTTGTACTTTAAAAACCAAAGCAAAAGAATTGGACTTCTACGCGAGAAAGTCCGCGGAGGCGCTAGGCTTTACCCTGGAAGAGATCGAGGACTGGCAGTGCTGCGGCGCAGTCTACCCTCTGGCTTCCGATGAGATCGCAACCAAGCTGTCGTCCGTGAGGGCTTTGAATGCGGCGAAGGAAAAGGGCCAGGATCTGGTGACGCTCTGCTCCGCCTGCCACCACGTGATCAAGCGGGTGAACGACGACATGGCGAACGTGGATGACATTCGTCAAAAAGTGAACAATTACCTGGACCTGGAAGAAGCCTATAGCGGCGAGACTCATGTATACCACTATCTGGAGGTACTCCGGGACAAGGTGGGTTTTGACAAGATCCGCCAGATGGTGAAGAATCCGCTGACCGGACGGAAGATCGGAGCCTACTACGGCTGCATGCTTCTGCGCCCCAGCAGCATTTTACAGTTCGACGATCCTGAGAATCCCACCATCCTGGAAGATTTTATCCGGGCCCTGGGCGCGGAGCCGGTGGTATACCCGTACCGGAACGAGTGCTGCGGCGGGTACATTTCCTTAAAGGAAAAGGAGCTTTCCGGCAGCATGGTGGACCAGATCATGGAATCCGCAGAGTACAAGGGAGCCCAGGAGCTTGTGACCGCGTGTCCCCTGTGCCTGTACAATTTAAACCATGGTGGGCATTCGCATACCCCTATTGTTAAATATTTCACAGAGATATTAGCGGAGGCCCTTGGTATAAAAGAGGAACAGGGAGGTGTAGAGGGTGCTTAAAACGGACAAAGAAAAGGCTGAGCTGCTGAAGGAGATCAGCGGCGTGGACACCAAAAAATGTATGAAGTGCGGCAGATGCTCCGCATCCTGCCCGTCCTACGATGCGATGGATATCAGACCCCACCAGTTCGTGTCCTACGTGCAGAACGGGGATGTGGAACCGCTGTTGCATTCGAAATCCATCTGGAAATGCCTGTCCTGCTTCGCCTGCGTGGAGCGCTGTCCCAGGGACGTGAAGCCCGCCAAGCTGATCGAGGCCGTGCGCCTCATGGTAATCCGCCAGCAGGGGCAGAACTACCTGTCGCCGGACGAGATCCCGGAGCTTTTGGATCCGGATCTGCCCCAGCAGCTGCTGGCAAGCGCGTTCCGCAAATACAGTAAGTAAGAGAAAGGTCGGAGGTGAATTCATTGCAAAGAATAGGAGTTTTTGTCTGTCACTGCGGCACCAACATCGCGGGCACCGTGGATGTGGAAAAAGTGGTGGAGATGGTGAAATCAGAGCCTGGCGTGGTTCATGCGGAAGAATACCAGTATATGTGTTCCGAGGCCGGCCAGTCGAAAATAAAGGATGCGATCCGGGACAAACAGCTGACGGGAGTGGTTGTGTGTTCCTGTTCTCCGCGTATGCACGAGAACACGTTCCGCAAGGCAGCGGAGCGGGCGGGGCTGAACCCCTACATGGTGGAGATCGCCAACATCCGGGAGCACTGTTCCTGGATTCACAAGAATAAAGAGGAAGCCACCGAGAAGGCGGTGATCCTGGCCAGAGCGGCCATCGCAAAGGTGAACTTAAACGCCCCCTTACAGCCCGGCGAGAGCCGCGTGGTGAAGAGAGCCCTGGTGATCGGCGGAGGCATCGCCGGAATCCAGACCGCCCTGGACATTGCGGACGCGGGTTACGAGGTGGATATCGTGGAGAAGACCCCCAGCATCGGCGGCAAGATGTCCCAGCTGGACAAGACCTTCCCCACCCTGGACTGCTCCGCCTGTATCTTAACCCCCAAGATGGTGGAAGCGGCGGCCCACGACAAGATCAATATTTATACATACAGCGAGGTGGAGAAGGTGTCCGGCTTTGTGGGCGATTTCTCCGTGGATATCCGCAAGAAGGCCAGAAGCGTGGATATGACCAAATGTACGGGCTGCGGAGTCTGCTCCGAGAAATGTCCGTCCAAAAAGACCCCCAGCGAGTTCAACCGGGGCTTATCCACCAGAAGCGCCATCTACACCCCCTTCGCCCAGGCTATCCCCAATGTGCCGGTGATCGACCGTGAGCACTGCATCAAGTTCCAGACCGGAAAATGCGGCGTCTGCGAGAAGGTTTGCGCGGCGGGCGCCATCGACTACAAGCAGCAGGACGAGATCATTACCAGAGAGTACGGCGCCATCGTGGTAGCCACCGGTTTTGACACCATAAAGCTTGACAAGTTCGACGAGTATTCCTACAACCAGAGCCCGGACGTGGTCACCTCCCTGGAGTTCGAGCGCCTGACCAACGCGGCCGGCCCCACCAAGGGCCATTTAGAGCGCCTTTCCAACCACGAGGCCCCCAAGTCCGTGACCTTTATCCAGTGCGTGGGCTCCCGTGATCTGACCTGCAAGGGAAAGACCTACTGTTCCAAAATCTGCTGCATGTACACGGCAAAGCACGCCATGCTGATCCGCGACAAATACCCGGATGTGGAGGTCAACGTGTTTTACATCGACGTGAGAACCCCGGGAAAGAACTTTGACGAGTTCTACCGCAGGGCGGTTGAGGAGTACGGCGTCAACTACATCAAGGGCCAGGTGGGTAAGGTGGCGGAGCATAACGGCCATCTGAGAGTCCAGGCCGTGGATTTGATCGACAACAAGCGGATTATCCTGGAGACCGACCTGGTGGTACTGGCTACGGCCATCGAGCCCGATCCGTCAGTCCGGGGCTTGGCGACCATGCTGACCGCCAGCATCGACACCAATAACTTCCTGACCGAGGCCCATCCCAAGCTTCGTCCGGTGGAGAGCCCCACGGCGGGCGTGTTCCTCTCCGGCGTGTGCCAGGGCCCCAAGGACATTCCCGAGACCGTTTCCCAGGCCGGAGCCGCGGCCGCCAAGGTGATCGGCCTTTTAGCCAAGGACAAGCTGGTGACCAACCCCTGTACGGCCAAATCCGACGAGCGGTACTGCAACGGCTGTTCCGCCTGCGAGAAGGTTTGCCCCTACGGCGCGATCTCCTATGAGAATAAGGAAGTATTCGACCACGGAATCCGTGAGACCAGAAGAGTGGCTGTGGTCAACACCGCTCTGTGCCAGGGCTGCGGCGCCTGTACCGTCGCCTGTCCTTCCGGCGCAATGGACCTGCAGGGATTCTCCAACAGACAATTAATCGCGGAGGTGGACGCAATATGCAAATAGAACACGAGAATACGGAGTTTAAGCCGCTTATCGTCGCATTCTGCTGCAACTGGTGCAGCTATGCGGGCGCGGACCTGGCCGGAACCAGCCGCCTGGGCTATCCCGCCGAGGTGAAGATCATCCGGGTGCCCTGTTCCTGCCGTGTGAACCCGCTGTTTATCCTGCGGGCCTTCCAGAAGGGCGCGGACGGTGTGATCATCTGCGGCTGCCACCCGGGCGACTGCCACTACAGCACGGGCAACTACTATGCCAGAAGAAGAATGACTCTGCTGTTCTCCCTGTTGGACTACATCGGGGTGGAGAAGGGCAGAACCAGAGTGGAGTGGGTTTCCGCCGCGGAGGGCGTGAAATTTGCCGCCACCATGAACGATTTCATTGAAAAAATCCACAAACTGGGCAAGAATGTGAGATTGGAGGATTTGCGATGCAGGAAATGATTAAGAGAGCCAAAGAATTGCTGGCCGACGGCACGGTGGTCCGCGTGCTGGGCTGGAAGCGCTGCGACCTGCCCTACAATCCCGAGCCCGCGTTTTTCGGCACTGAAAAAGAGCTGGACGCGCTGGTCTACGACGGGTTCTGCGGAGCAAATTTGAGCAAATACATGATCGAGGCCGGCAAGAAGGAGGGCAGAACCCTGGTGTTCTTAAAGCCCTGCGACACCTACAGCTTCAACCAGCTGGTGAAGGAGCACCGGATAGACCGGGAGAAGGCTTACATCATCGGCGTGGGCTGCAGGGGCAAGCTGGATATCGAGGCCATTAAGGGACTGGGGATCAAGGGAATTGAGACCGTGGAAGAGGACGGCGACACCTTAAAGATCGGCACCATCTACGGAGATAAGACCTGCGCCTACGGGGACGCGGTGATGGAGCGCTGCAAGGTCTGCAAGGGCACGGAGCACATGGTGTACGACGAGCTGATCGGCGCGGACGCAGAGCTTGCGGTGAAGCCCGAGGACCGTTTCGCCAAGGTGAAGGAGCTGGAGGCCATGAGCCCGGAGGAGCGCTTTGCCTTCTGGCAGGGCGAGCTCTCCAAGTGCATCCGCTGCAACGCCTGCCGGAACGTGTGTCCGGCCTGCAGCTGCAACAAGTGCGTGTTCGACAGCGACCGCTTCGACACCGCCCAGAAGGCCAACGCGGACACCTTTGAGGAGCAGATGTTCCATCTGATCCGCGCGTTCCATGTGGCCGGAAGATGTACGGACTGCGGTGAGTGCAGCCGGGTATGTCCCCAGGGAATCCCGCTCCATCTGCTGAACCGGAAGTTAATTAAGGATATCAATGGATTCTACGGAACGTACCAGGCAGGCGAGGACGCCGAGGCTCTTGCCCCCCTGACCGCGTTTAAGATGGACGACGTTGAGCCAAGCATTGTTGGGGAAAGGGGATAACGTATGTATAAGATTGCAAAAGAACAGTTACCGTCCTTATTCGCCGCCATTGCCGGCCGGATGGATTTATATATGCCCCTGCGCAAAAACGGCCAGGTCAACTACGGAATCTGGTCCCAGGAGGCGGAAACCGCCCTGGACGCGTTAAACACCGTGAAATCCCCCAAGGATTTCTTCTTCCCCCAGAGCGAGAACCTTTACACCTGCTACCGGGAAGGTAAAAAGATCTCCATCACCCCCGAGGAGCTGGCGGACGCGCCCTTTGCCATTTTCGGCATCCGGGGCTGCGACGTGAAGGGAATCGAGGTGCTGGACAAGGTATTTCTGGCGGACCCGGTGGACAAGTTTTATGAGGCCCGCAGAAATCACGGCGTGCTGATCTCCATGGCCTGCCATGAGCCGGAGGAGACCTGCTTCTGCAAGGTATTCGGTGTGGAGGCCCAGAATCCGGCGGGAGACGTGACCACATGGATCGTTGACGATACGTTTTACTGGAGAGCAAATACTGAGAAGGGCGAGAATCTGACCGCCGATCTGGCAGCCCAGGCGCTGTTGGTTCCCGCCGATGAGGCCGGAGAGGCCGCCGTGGAAGCGGAGCAGGCCAATGTGGCCGCCATCGTGGAAAAGCTGCCCTATAGCGGCATTTCCCTGGAGACCTTCAAGAACACGGAGATGCTGGAGCTGTTCAACTCTCCCAAATGGGAGGAAATGTACAAGGCCTGTCTGGCCTGCGGCACCTGCACCTTCATCTGCCCCACCTGCCAGTGCTACGACATCCGGGACTACAACACCGGAAATGGCATCCAGAGGTTCCGCTGCTGGGACTCCTGCATGTACTCCGATTTCACGCTGATGGCCCACGGCAATATCCGTAACAGCCAGAAGGAACGGTTCCGCCAGCGTTTCATGCACAAGCTGGTGTATTTCCCCGAAAACAACGACGGGGTGTTCTCCTGCGTGGGCTGCGGCCGCTGCGTGAGCAAATGTCCTTCTTCGTTAAACATTGTGAAAGTTATCAAGAGTCTGGGGGTGTCTGAAGATGTGTAGCTGCGGATGCGGCGGAAGCCATAAACACGACGAATTAGTCCCCATGGTGGGCGTGATCACGGATATCAAGGATCAGACCCCGGATGTCAAGACCTTCCGGGTGGTAAGCCCCCAGGGTGGAAAATTGTTTGAACATATGTCGGGCCAGTGCGCCATGCTGGCGGTGCCCGGAGTGGGGGAGGCCATGTTCTCCATCACCTCCTCCCCGACCAACAAGGAATACCAGGAATTCAGCATCAAGCGCTGCGGTTCCCTGACCGATTACCTGCACACCATGGAGGTGGGCGACGAGATCACGGTCCGCGGCCCCTACGGCAACTCCTTCCCGGTGGAAACCGCGTTAAAGGGCCAGAACCTGCTGTTCATCGCAGGCGGAATCGGCCTTGCGCCCCTGCGCTCCGTGATCAACTACGTGCTGGACAAGCGGGAAAATTACGGCAGCGTGGAGATTCTCTACGGCTCCCGCTCCATGCAGGACCTGGTGGGACTGGATGAGATTCAGAACGACTGGTCCAAACGGGACGGCGTGGACGTGTACCTGACCATTGACCGGGAGCAGCCGGAGTGGGACGGCCATGTGGGCTTTGTTCCCTCCTACTTAAAAGAGCTGGAATTCTCCACAGACAAGACCGTACTGGTCTGCGGCCCGCCGATCATGATCAAATTCGTGCTGGCGGCCCTGCAGGAAATGGGCTTTGAAAAGACACAGGTGTTTACCACCCTGGAGCTGAAGATGAAATGCGGAATCGGAAAATGCGGACGCTGCAACATCGGTTCCAAGTATGTTTGCAAGGACGGTCCCGTGTTCCGCTGTGATGAGATCGACGAATTGCCAGACGAATATTAAGAGGAAGGATTGGTAGAGAAAATGCAGGAAATGGTAAATGTTTATTTCTTTGGTAAAAAATACTCGGTGCCGGCTGACTTAACCATCATGACGGCCATGGAATACGCCGGATACAAGCTTGTGAGAGGCTGCGGCTGCCGCCATGGCTTCTGCGGAGCCTGCGCCACGATTTACCGCATCAAGGGCAAGAATGAGTTAAAGACCTGTCTGGCCTGTCAGACCCAGGTGCAGGAAGGCATGTATGTGGCCAGCATTCCCTTTTTCCCCACGGACAAGCGGACCTACAACCTGGAGGAGATCAAACCCAAAGAGCAGATTATGATGGAGCTCTACCCGGAGATTTACAGCTGCATCGGCTGTAACGCCTGCACCAAAGCGTGCCCCCAGAAGCTTAACGTCATGCAGTATATCGCCTACGCCCAGAGAGGCGAGTTCGAGAAATGCGCCCACGAGTCCTTTGACTGCGTAGGCTGCGGAATCTGCTCCACCAGATGTCCGGCGGGCATTTCCCATCCCATGGTGGGACTGCTGGCAAGGAGACTGACCGGCAAATACTTAGCTCCCAAGACCGAGCACCTGGAAAAGCGCGTTGAGGAGATCCGCCACGGCGAGTACGACGAGCTGATCGAGCAGATCATGGAGAAGCCCATCGCCGAGCTGAAGGAACTGTACAACAAACGCGATATTGAGAAATAAGGAGGGATGACACATGTTGACACAAGAAATGCTTGATTCCATAAAAAAAGTGGAGGCCACCAGGCCGTCCAGAATCGGTGCCGATCTCAGAAGAATGGATGCGGACGAGAAGCACAATCTGTTAAAGCAGTATCATCCTGACTACAAGGAAAGCGGCTTTTCCACCCTGGTAATGGGCCCCAACAAGGGCGAGAAGGTACCGGTTGAGCTGGGCGAGCTGCTCCAGGCCAACAGCCGCCTGCTGGGCGTGGATCTGGACTTAAACCAGATTGACTACGACGTGGATGTGCTGGTCATCGGCGGCGGCGGCGCGGGCGCTTCCGCGGCCATCGAGGCCCACAAGGGCGGCGCAAACGTGATGATCGCCACCAAGCTGCGCATCGGCGACGCCAACACCATGATGGCGGAGGGCGGCATCCAGGCGGCGGACAAGGAGAACGACTCCCCCCAGAGGCATTTCCTGGACGCCTTCGGCGGCGGACACTACGCGGCCAAGCCGGAGCTGCTGAAAAAGCTGGTAATGGAAGCGCCTGAGGCCATCCAGTGGTTAAACGACTTAGGCGTTATGTTCGATAAAAACCCCGACGGCACCATGGTGACCACCCACGGCGGCGGCACCTCCAGAAAGCGTATGCACGCCTGCGCGGACTACTCCGGCGCTGAGATCATGCGCGTGCTGCGGGACGAGGTGATCAACCGCGGCATCACGGTGGTGGACTTTACCTCCGCCGTTGAGCTGATCCTGGACGACAAGGGACAGGTTGCGGGCGCTGTGCTCCAGAATATGGAGACCGGCGAGTACCTGGTGGCCAGGGCCAAGGTGGTGATCATCGCCACCGGCGGCGCGGGACGGCTGCACTACCAGGGATTCCCCACCTCCAACCACTACGGCGCCACCGCTGACGGCCTGGTGCTTGGCTACCGCGTGGGCGCGCCCCTGCTGTACCAGGATACCATCCAGTACCATCCCACCGGCGTGGCTTACCCGGCGCAGCTCTTCGGCGCTCTGGTGACGGAGAAGGTGCGTTCCGTTGGCGCTATGCTGGTGAACTGCGACGGCGAGGCGTTCATGCATCCGTTGGAGACCCGCGACGTGGCGGCGGCCTCCATTATCCGGGAGTGCTCGGACCGCGGCAAGGGCGTTCCCACCCCGGGCGGCGGCTTCGGCGTATGGCTGGACACCCCCATGATCGAGATGATCCATGGAAAGGGAACCATTGAGAAGCGTATCCCGGCCATGCTGCGCATGTACTTAAACTATGACATCGATATGAGAGAGGTGCCGATCCTGGTCTACCCGACCCTGCACTATCAGAACGGCGGACTGGAGATCAATGCGGACTGCGCCACCAAGACCATCCACAACCTGATGGTGGCAGGCGAGGCCGTGGGCGGTATCCACGGGCGTAACCGCCTGATGGGCAACTCCCTGCTGGACATCATCGTGTTCGGACGCGACGCCGGAAAGGCCGCCGCAGCCCGCTGCAACGAGGTGGAGCTGGGAACCATGACGCTGGAGCACGTGGAGAAGTTTGCAAAAGAGCTGGAGGAAGCCGGGGTTCACAACGACAAGGTATCCCCGCTGCTGCTGCCCCCCTACGCTCACGAGGGACGCCACTGATTGGCGACCGGTTTTGAAAGGGGAAGGTGATCGAGATGGATGTATGGGGATGGATTCAGGCCAACTTGTTGGACAGCACGCTTTTGATGGTGTTTCTCATTGCAGTATTGGGTTATCTGGTCGGCAGTATCAAGGTCTGCGGGCTGGATCTGGGCACCGCGGGTATTCTTCTGGTGGCGCTGGTATTCGGCCACCTGGGGGTGTCCGTGCCCGGTCTGGTCCGGGACATGGGGTTAGTCTGTTTCGTGACGGCGGTGGGTTTTATCGCCGGACCGAAATTTTTCAGGAACTTTAAAAAGAACGCGAAATCCTATATTTTGCTGGGCGTGATTATCATCGGCGCGGGGGCATTGTCCTGCGTGGCCATTGTGAAGCTGATCGGCGTGCCCGCCGATCTGGCGGTGGGAATGCTCTCCGGGGCCCTCACCAGCACGCCCGGCCTGGCAGCGGCCATCGAGGCCACCGGCTCCGACGCGGCGGCGGTGGGATACGGCATCGCTTATCCCTTCGGCGTGATCAGCGTGGTGCTGTTCGTGCAGCTGGTGCCCAGAATCCTGCACACGGACATGGACAAGGAGCGGGCCCAGTACGAGGCCGCCGCCGACGTGGAGATCCGCCACAAGCACAAGGACCTGTTCTACTGCGACAGTATGGGCTTTTTCTCCTTTGCCTGCGCCATCGTGGGAGGTATGATTCTGGCGAAAATCAAGATTCCGCTTCCGGGCGGGGCTTCCTTCTCCCTGGGCACCTCCGGCGGCCCGCTGATCGCGGGACTTCTGCTGGGGCACATGAACTCCATCGGGCGTCTGAGCGTTTCCGTGCCCAAGAACGTGCTGGAGACCATGCGGGAGTTTGGTCTGGCGCTGTTCCTTCTGGGGGCCGGAACCCAGGCAGGGGCCGGTTTTGTGGAGATTCTGAAGGAGCAGGGAATCCTGCTGTTCATCTACGGCGCAATCATGGCCCTGGTGCCCATGTTTGTGGGCTTTATCATGGCATTTAAGGTTCTGAAGCTGAGCACCTTCAACTCCCTGGGCTCTATCTGCGGCGGCATGACCAGTACGCCCGCCCTGGGAACCTTGATCCGTGTGACGGAGACCGACGACGTGGCCTCCGCTTATGCGGCGACGTATCCCATCGCGCTTGTGATGGTGGTGTTGGCGTCGCAGTTTATGGGGATTTATCTGTAACGAGACGGCGGGGCGCGGGATGTGCGGTGCGGGCGGCTTGCGCGTTAAAGCGCGGCGCAGCTTGTGTTGTGCGGACGGCCCCAGCCCATGACGGGATGTGAAGGAGGCGGCGGATGTATACATGTGCAAAATGCGGCGTGCGGGCATGCCGGAAGGCGGAGGACAGGACTCTGCCGAAAAACTGTCCGATCCGGGAAGAGGAGCTTTCCGAGCAGGCGTTTCAGGAGTACCGTTCCGAGGATAATTTTAAATTTTACGTGACAGCCTCGGAGATCGAGGGCCTTGGACAGTTCCAGTGGCCCCGCGTGAAGGAGACCATCGAGCTGTGCCGGAGGATGGGTTACCATCGGATCGGCCTGGCCTTTTGCAGCGGTCTGAGTAAAGAGGCGAAGGTCATGTGCGATCTGTTGCAGCGCAATGGCTTTGAGGTGGTGTCCGTTATGTGCAAGGTCGGCGGCCGGGACAAGTGCGCGGCCGGAGTGCCGGACGAGCACAAGCTTCATCCCGGGCAGTACGAGGCCATGTGCAACCCCATTTTCCAGGCCAGGCTTTTAAACGGGCAGAAGACGGAGTTCAACATCGCCCTCGGACTGTGCGTGGGCCACGATTCCCTGTTTTACAAGTATTCCGACGCCCTGGTGACCACCCTGATCGCCAAGGACCGCGTGCTGGCCCACAATCCGGCCGGAGCGCTGTACTGCGCTGAAGGATACTACAAAAACAAGCTGGATGCGCAGCCTTAAGGCGTGCATCGGGCATTTGTGCAAAACTGACAAAAATTGACGAATAGAACACGAAAAAGGAATTGTCAAACGTTGAAAATACGATGGCAATTCCTTTTTTGATTTCAAAAATAGACAATAATCGATTTTTGTGACAGCAGATTATGTCGCATTATTACGATTTTAACGGCATTTTAATTTGACGATGCCACTCGAATGGTTTAGAATCTAAACATAGTCAAAGATGAGCGGAAGTTCGATCGAAACGATACTCTGAGGTAAAGGGGAGATGGGGAAAAACAGTCAGGGGCAGTGTGCGGCATGGGATTAGCAGCACTTTAACAGATAGGCTGCTGATCCGGACGAGTGGTTGTGAAACCGGGTAAAGGCATTTTAGGTTTTAGGAGGTGTTAGGTTGAATAACAAACAATTAATGATTGAACTGGCGATGCCGGTTGCGTTTATGCTGATGGCGGCCTACGTGATCGTGAAGGGCCTGTCCATGGGAAGCGAGGGCGTTTTCCCAATCATGTGCGCGGGAGTGCTTTTGATCTGCGCGGTGTATCTGCTGGTCCAGACGCTGATGAAGCGCGAGGTGGTGGTAAAGCTGGAGGGAGTCAATCTGCCGCGGGTGGGTCTGACCCTGTTGACTTTGCTGGTTTACGTGTTCCTGTTAAAAAAGATCGGCTATGCGATCGACACATTTCTGCTGTGCGCCCTGGTGATCCGCTCCCTTGGGTACAAGAAATTTCATGTGATCGTGCCGTGCTCGGTCATAGCGGTGGCGGTGACATTTGTGATTTTCAAGGTGCTGCTGTCGGTTCCGCTGCCGATGGTATTTCTGGATTTTTAAGGAGGTGGGAGTATGAACGGTATTCTACTGGGTTTAGGCCAGCTGGTTAATCCCATGGCCCTGGCGGCGCTGTTGGGAGGCGTTGTAATCGGACTGATCGTGGGTTCCCTCCCGGGGCTCAACGACAGCATCACAATGGCGGTGTTGATCCCCATTACCTTCGGCATGGAGCCGCAGGTGGCGATCTGCCTGCTGATCGGTATCTACTGCGCGTCGGCATGCGGCGGTTCCATCCCCTCGATTCTGCTAAAGATTCCGGGAACCGCCTCCGCCACGGTGACCGCCTACGACGGATATCCGATGTCCCAGAAGGGCAAGAGCGGCGAAGCGCTGGGATTTGCGATCTCCAGCTCCACCTTCGGAGGAATCTCCAGCGCCATCGTACTGTTGTTTTTATCCCCGTTCCTGGCCAAGCAGGCCCTGAAGTTCGGGCCGCCGGAGTATTTCATGCTGGCGGTGCTGGGTATGAGCACTGTGATCGGCATGGCGGGAAAAAACATTGTGAAGAACATTCTGGCAATGGCGCTGGGGCTGATCTTCAGCTGTATCGGGATGAGCCCGCAGACGGGCCTGGCCCGCTTCACCTTCGGCCAGGTAAGCCTGATGGACGGAATCTCGCTGATCCCCATGCTGATCGGCCTGTTCGGTATTACGGCCATTCTGGAAATGATTGAGGCGATTCAGAAGAATCCCAGCGTGAAGGATTTTAAGGAAGAGGTCAAGGAGAATTACAAGAAGGTCAAGGTAATCCTTCCGGACAAAGAGATGTCCAAGCGGCTGCTTCCCATCTGGGCTCAGTCCAGTCTGATCGGCAACATCATCGGAATCATTCCCGGCGCGGGAATGATCATGGCCATCTTCATGGCTTACGACCAGGCCGCCAGGAGACGTCCCAACCTGGAATTCGGAACCGGCGTGCCGGAGGGCATCGCGGCTCCCGAGTCTGCCAACAACGCGGTGGTTGCCAGCTCCATGGTTCCCCTGCTGGCCCTGGGCGTGCCGGGCAACTCCACCTCGTCCCTGTTCCTGGGCGCGCTGACAATCCAGGGATTGAGAACCGGTCCGACTCTGTTCAAGGATACGCCGGAGATGGCCTATATGATCATCCTGGGCTTCCTGGTGGCCAATATCATCATGCTGCCCCTGTCCGTGTTCTACTGCAATTTCCTGGCTACCGCAGTGCTGCGGCTGAAACGGGAAATTCTGAGCGGCGTGGTGCTGGTGCTGTGCGTGACCGGAGCGTTTGCGGTGAGCAACAACATTTTTAATATCATTATCATGATCTTTTTCGGATTTATCGGCTACACCTTTAACAAGTATAAGATCCCACAGTCGCCGCTGATCCTGGCCTCCATCCTGGGAAGCATGATGGAGAACAACTGGACCCAGAGCATGGTTTACGCCGACGGCTCCCTGTCCGTGTTCGTGACCAGACCCTTAAGCTGCGGACTGATGGTCCTCTCCATTGTATTTATCGGTATGCCCCTCTTGAAGCGGTTTAAGGCCAACAGAGCGGCGGCGTAGGAACGCAGGCAAAAGGAACCAGATCCCATTGCTCCGGGATTTGATTCCTTTTGTCGTTTGCGGGGGAGCGAGCGGAGGTTCCGGCGTTATTTGGCGGCTCGGTGTCGACACTCCGGGTTTGACTTCCCCCGGCTTTGCGGTTACACTTTATACATGGGCGCTGCCCTGGGAAAAATATGCGTAAGGTGGTGACAACGGGTGGACAGTCTGGAAAAAGAGCTGGCGGCTGTGGAAAAGCGGGAGAAAAAGCTGCTGGCCGGTGGATTAAAGAAGGGAAAGGTGAAGCAGGCCGTCTATGAGAAGGTGCCGGAGAAGGTGAGCGGACTTTTGGAAGCGGCCTTTTCCAAGGCGTTCAAAACGGTTTTTATCAACGGCACGCCCCTGATCGAGCGGACCTTCGACAAGGAGGGCGCGGGGCTGGAGTTTGAGGCCCGGGATTATATCGTGGACCGGGCAGGAAATAAAAAGAGCCTTCGCAGGCTGGACAAGCAGGCGAAAAAAGACAGTAAAATCAACCACGCGGCCACCACGGCTGCGGGCCTTGGCCTTGGTTTTCTGGGCCTTGGGCTGCCCGACATCCCGCTGATGGTGGGCACGATCCTGCGGGGCGTTTACGAGATCGCCATCGGGTACGGCGTGGACTACGGCAGCGAGGAGGAGAAGCGCTATATTCTGCGTCTGATCTGCACTGCGCTTTCCGACGGCGGCCAGCGTGACGCCTGCAACCGCAAGCTGGACTCCATGGAGTACGGCGGCGGTACCCTGGCGGGCGAGATCGCCTCCACCGCCCGCATACTCTCCGACGCCCTTCTGGTGGAGAAATTCGTCCAGGGCCTGCCCGTGGTGGGCGTGGTGGGAGGAGCGGTGAATTTCAGCATTTACCGGAGGATCGCGGCGCTGGCGGCAGTGAAGTATAAGAAGCGGTATTTGATGAGGAAGCTGAGTGAGAGGGGATAAGGCCGGAAGAGCCGCCTGCGGTGGGCGGCTCTTTTACTGTTTTGTCACGTAGGTGTCGTCCCCCTTGCTGCTCTTCATATACTCCTTGGGCGACTGCCCCAGCGATTTCTTAAACACTGTGGAGAAATACAACGGGTCGCTGAAGCCCGCGGCGTAGGCCACCTCCTTGACCGTGGCCTTCTGGCGGTTCATCAGGTTGCAGGCTTCCCGGAGGCGGAATTCCGTCAGGTACTGCAGCGGGGAGATGGAGAGATGGGCTTTGAACACCCGGTAGAGGCGGCTGCGGCAGATTCCCACATGGCCGGCGATGTCGTTGATGGTGATGGGTTCCTGGTAGTGGGAGGCGATGAAGTCGCAGGCCCGCTGTACGTGCTCCACGCCGGTGCGGGACTGGGCGGGCATGGGGTCGCTGGCCTCCTGGATCAGGAATGCAAGAAGCTCGTAGAGTTTGGCGGTCATATTGATGAACTCGTGGGGGTGGTGGCCGCGGCAGCGGTAGATGTTCATCAGCAGTTCCTCCATGCGCTCCGGGTCCTTCAGGGTGATCACCGGGTTCTGGGGGGTGAAGCCGGTGGCGTTCATCAGAAGCCGGGCGTCGTTGCCGTTAAAACCCACCCAGCAAAATTCCCAGGGATCGACGGCATCGGCCTGGTAATCGATGGGCATGCTGGGATAGATGAGAAAGGCCTGCCCTTTTCGCACCGGATGCTGCTTGCCGTTCAGCGTGTACACGCCCCCGCCCTCCATCACAAAATGGATCAGGTAAAAATCCCGTACCTCCAGCCCTCGGTGATAGCCCCCGCTGCACTGCTGATGCCCGGTGCGGTAAACGGACATGGAAGCCATGGTGCGGAATTGATTTTTAAAGGAATATTTGTATTCGTGTCCTTTCATAAGCCCACCTCCCCTCACTGCCAATATTAGAAAAATAATCCGTGTTTGTCAACAAAATGGGTTAAAAAACGATTATTTCTCGCTAAAATCTGAAAAAAATGAAATTTAATGATAGCAAAACACAAATCTAAGACAATACCATACCATCAGATTTAATCCCTCAAAATGATAATGATATATGCACAATAAAAGCGAATTTTACAGTAAAAAAATGTCATAAATATCCAATGCATAAGTGCGTAAATCCGGGAACATCAGAAAACATTTAATTTTAATGATGATAATTCGGATAAAAAAGCAACATTTCTCGATATATTGACAACGTTTCTTCATAGCAAAGCCCTCCCATCTTAACTATAATCAGATTTAGAAATATACAAAAGACTGGGGTGGTTGTGAATGAAAGAGAGCAGGTCGTATTCCAGTGTCAGGCGCACAAAAAACTGGGTTAAAAACGGAATCAGAAGCCCGTACAATATCATGGTAGCGGCCGCGGTGGCCGCCCTCGCCTGTCTGGTAATCGTCCCTCTGATCGAGATGGTGGTCACCACGTTCAAGCTGGCTGCCAGAGACGTGAGGAGAGTGGAGGGGGCCCAGGCGGGGGACTGGTCGCTCTACTACTGGAAGAAGCTGCTGTGCAGCGAAGTCTCCCAAAACATGCTTTACAAGCCGCTGATGCACTCGCTGTTGATCGCCACTGCGGTCTCGGTACTCAGCATCGGCCTGGGCGGGGCGATCGCCTGGCTGATGGTGCGCAGCGACCTTCCATTTAAGAAATTTTTCTCCCTGGCGATGATCGTGCCCTATATGATCCCTTCCTGGTGCAAGTCCATGGCGTGGATCGCGGTGTTCAAGACCGCGCGCATCGGCGGGACCCAGGGCTTTCTGTCCTACCTGGGGTTGGAACCGCCGGACTGGCTGGCCTACGGGCCAATCGCTATCATCTGCGTGCTGACGATCCACTACTACGCCTACGCGTATTTGCTGATCTCAGCCAGCTTCCGCTCCATCAACTCGGAGCTGGAGGAGATGGGCGAGATTCTGGGAGCCGGAAAGCTGCTCATGCTGCGCAAGATCACCTTCCCGCTGGTGATGCCGGCTATCGCCTCGTCCTTTATCCTGATCTTCTCCAAGGCCATGGGCACCTTCGGCGTTCCGGCGTTTTTGGGACTTAAGACCGGGTATTACACCATCTCCACCATGCTCTACACCAGCATCAAGCAGCAGCAGACGGCCATGGCCTTCTCCATCAGCCTGATCCTGATCGGCATCGCGGCGGTGATCATTTTCATCAACCAGCAGGTTATCGGAACCAGAAAGTCCTACGCCACCATCGGCGGCAAGGGCGGGCGCTCCAACGTGCTGTCCCTCAACAAATGGAAACCCATGGTGGTGGGCCTTCTGTTCCTGTTCCTGGGCTTCTGCGTATTCCTGCCCATCGGGATTCTGGTGCTCCAGAGCCTGATGCTCAAGCTGGGCGATTACAGCCCTTCCAACTTCAGCCTCCACTACTGGGTGGGGCTTGGCAAGCCGGATATCTTCTACGGCGAGCCCGGAGTGTTCCGCAACCCGCAGTTCTTGCAGGTGCTGGGTAACTCCTTAAAGCTGGTGGTTGTGGCCTCCCTGGTGGCGACGGTGTTCGGACAGCTGATCGGCTACGTGACTTCCAGAGGCCGTCAGCTCAAATCCGGCAAGCTGGTGGAACAGCTGGTGTTCATTCCCTATCTGATTCCGTCCATCGCCTTCGGCGCCATGTACCTGTCCATGTTTTCCGTGGAGCGGGCGGTGACCTTCGCCGGATTAAAAGTTACGTTTTTCCCTGTGCTCTACGGCTCGTTCCTGCTTCTGGTCCTGGTGACGGTGGTCAAGAACCTTCCGTTTTCCAGCCGGGCCGGTTCCGCCAACATGATGCAGATCAATGTGGAGCTGGAGGAGGCCGCCCAGATCGAGAACGCGGGTTTTATCACCCGGTTCAGGCGGATCGTGTTCCCGCTGTCCAAGGGGGGCTTCATGAGCGGCTTTATGCTGATCTTCATGGCGGTGATGAAGGAGCTGGATCTGCTTGTGATCCTGATTTCGCCCAACACCCAGACCTTACCCTACATGGCGTATTCCTACATGTCGGGGGGAATGGAGCAGTTCTCCAACGTGGTGGCGATTATCATGTTTGTGGTCGTATTTGTGATTTATTGGATCGCCAATAAATTCTTCAATGCGGATATTACACAGGGATTCTGATAAAGGGGGCAGACGATGAGCAAGATTGAGTTAAACCATATCGATAAATTTTACGGAAACAACCACGTTTTGAAGGATTTGAACCTGGTGATCGACGACGGCGAGTTCATGACCCTTCTGGGACCGTCCGGCTGCGGAAAGACCACGACCCTGCGGGTGGTGGCCGGTCTGGAAAAGCCCCAGAACGGCACCATTACCATGGGGGACAAGCTGGTGGTCAACGCCAAAGAGCTGTTTTTTGAGGAGCCGGGCAAGCGGGGGCTCAATCTGGTGTTCCAGTCCTACGCCCTGTGGCCCCACATGACGGTGTTCGACAATGTGGCCTTCGGCCTGACAGTGAAAAAGCTGCCCAAGCCGGAGATTGAGAAAAAGGTGATGAACGCCCTGGAGCGCATGCAGATCGGGGGATTCGCCAAACGTTACCCCGCGGAGCTATCCGGCGGCCAGCAGCAGCGCGTGGCCATCGCCAGAGCCATTGTGTCCGAGCCCAAGGTGCTGCTTTTGGATGAGCCGCTGTCCAACCTGGACGCCAAGCTGCGCATCGACATGCGCTCGGAGATCAAACGGCTGCACCACGAGCTGGGAACCACCATCATTTACGTGACTCACGACCAGGTGGAGGCGCTGACCATGTCCACCAAGATCGCTATTTTCTTCGAGGGCGAGCTGGAGCAGGTGGCTCCGCCCATGGAGATTTACCAGAACCCCATTTCCCTGCGGGTGGCCGACTTTATCGGCAATCCCAAGTCCAATTTTGTGGAGGGGAAGGCGGTGCGTGAGCCCTCGGGCCAGGTGCGCGTAAACTCCGACCTGGGAGAGATGGTATTTTCGCCGGAGCTGTTCACGGAGGATATGCCTGAATCCGGGGAGTTCGACTGCGTGATCGGCATCCGCCCGGAGAAGGTGCAGGTGCACCGGGACCCGGGGCCGGGCAGGATCGAGGGACATGTATATTCCGTGCAGTCCGCCGGATCGGACACCACGGTGCAGGTGAACGCCGGACAGTCGGCGCTCCTGTCCAAGGAGATCGGCATCCAGTTCTACAACATGGATCAGAAGGTTTACATTTCCGTCAACCCGGACAAGGTGAACCTGTTTCACAAGGGCACCGGCCGCCTGATCCGCAAGGCCGTTCTGGATCAGTAACCGGAGGAGCACAGTTCCGCGCGGCGCAGGAACAGGCGCGGTTAAATTAAAAACACACAAGGAGGAACGATTATGAAACAAAAGAGAAAATGGATGGCCTTTGTGCTGGCAGCCGCCATGGCGGCGGGAGCGTGTTCGGGCTGCGTGAGCAAGGCGGACCCGGCGCCCACAACCGCGGCGACCCAGGCCCCCGCTCCGGCGGCAGGCCAGGAATCCGGCGGGGAGACCCAGACGGCAGCTGAGACCGAGGCCCCGGCGGCATCGTCCTGGGCGGAGGAAAACGGTTTATACAAGACCGAGACCGTGGAGGAACTGTACGAGCTGGCGAAGGCAGAGGGCGAGTTAAACCTTTATGGCTGTACCGGCCGTCTGGAGAACGTGTCCGCGGACTTTATGGCAGAGTACCCCGGGATCAAGGTAAATTTCTACGACCTGGGCATCAACGAGATGTTAGAAAAGTTTTCCAGAGAGTATGAGGCGGGAATCCATACCGCGGACATTTTACAGCTGAAAGAGCAGACCGGTTCCATCAGCCGCGAGTACATCCAGCAGGGCCTGCTGCACAACTATCACCCCGAGGATATTTTTGACGGCGTTAATCCGGATTACCTGATCGTTACCCCCTTCGTGGTGGAGCTGGACTGGTGGAACTACAACACCGAGGTCTACAGCGAGCTGCCCATCTCTTCCTGGTGGGATATCACCAAACCGGAGTGGAACGGCAAGTTCGTGTTCTTAGATCCCTCCGGCGAGCCTGACCTGCCGGTGCTGCTGGCCGCCATGGTACAGCACTCCGATCTGCTGGAAGCGGACTATGAGAAGGTGTTCGGCGAGCCCATCCAGCTGGCCGACAACGAGCCGGATGCGGCCCACGCCTGGATCAACCGGGTGGCCAAGAACGGCGCCATCATGGAGACCAGCAACACCAACATCGTGAAGGCGGTTGGCGGAGCCAAGGGTATGACCGATCCGCCCATCGGCTACGGCGTTTCCTCCAAGCTGCGTGAGCGCGATCTCCAGGGCTTTGTGCTGGGCGTGGAGCCGGACAAGTTCGATATGCCCACCACCGCAGTCAGCTTCATGGTGGCTCAGATTGCCGACCAGTGCGAGCATCCCAATGCGGCGAAGCTGTATATCCGCTATCTGTGCGGCGAGGCGGACCACCAGGGCAAGGGACTTGAGCCCTTCCTGACCGTGGGTTCCTACCCCGTATTCCCGAACGCCCCGGCCATCGAGGGCAACCCGGACTACGACAGCATCCCCAAGTTCGACCTGGATCTGGATTATTACTACGATAATTATCAGGATGTTTACGATTACTGGCTCTCCGTACAGCCTTAATCGCAACTGTTCATACGGCTAATCTTCTTGACCTGAAAAGCCGGTCAGGAAGCATCGGATGTCCATCCGATGGGAAAATTGGTTCGGAGAGGCGCTTACAAGCGAGCTTGACACGCCTCACTGCGCCAATTTTCCCGCCGTCTGAACGGTTATCCTAAAAAATAACATGTCCCGGCGGAATGAAACGGTTGGGAGGTGGTAATGGAGGAACACAAAATGGACGGCGAAAAAAGGTTGGAAGAAAAATGCCTTGAACGCAAGGTCGTGTACAAAGGAAAATCCTATGAGTTCTTTGTCGACAGGGTGGAGCTGCCGGACGGGACAGAGGCGGTGCGCGAGATGGTCAAACACCCGGGCGGCGTGGCGATCCTGGCCATGGACGGGGAAAACCGCGTGTTGATGGAGGAGCAGTACCGCTACGCGATCTGTCAGACCATCACGGAGATTCCGGCCGGCAAGATGGACAAGATTCCCGGGGAGACGCCCCAGGAGGCCGCGGTGCGGGAGCTGCGGGAGGAGACCGGCAGGGTTGCCGATCACTGGGAATATCTGGGGAAAATATATCCCTCCCCGGGTATTGTGTCGGAAGTGCTCTACCTGTATCTGGCTACCGGGCTCCACGAGGAAGAGCGGGAGCTGGACAGCGACGAGTTTATCAACCTGAAGCTTATGGAGCTGGGAACGGTGAGAAAGGGCATTGCGGACGGGGATATCACCGACTGCAAGACCATCGCCGCGCTGGCGATGGCGGAACTCAAGGGATTGATCGAATAAAACCGCAGAAACCGATATAAAAAAGTACGGCCGTCAGGTGTGGCAAATCACCTGACAGCCGTACTTTTTTATGAGAGGTCCTGCAATTAAGCAGTTATATGCAACCGTCCGCCGGCCTTCCGTCGGGCGGTTGTTTAATAACCCCGGAGCCTCTGAGAACCCCGGGAGATATTACAGTTTTAACTCAGGCAACCCTTAAAGCGCCGGGAGTGATTACCATCTAAAACACGGCGTCATCTCCTGTGCTGCTTTGCCGCCCCGCGCCTTATATCCGGGCGATCCCTTCCTCCACCGCGGTGTCGGCAACCGCCTTCGCCACAACGGCCGCCACACCCTTGTTTAAAGGAGAGGGGATAATGTTCTCGGCGTTCAGCTCCTCATCCGGAATCATGCTGGCGATGGCGTAAGCCGCCCGCTGTTTCATGGTCTCGGTGATCTCCTTGGCCCGCACGGAAAGCGCGCCCTTGAAGATGCCCGGGAACACCAGCACGTTGTTGATCTGGTTGGGGAAGTCGGAACGCCCGGTGCCGATCACAGCGGCTCCGCCGGCCTTGGCCTCGTCCGGCATGATCTCCGGAGTGGGGTTGGCCATGGCGAACACGATTCCGTTATTCATGGAAGCTACCATCTCTTTGGTGACCAGGTTAGGCCGGGAAACGCCCACAAATGCGTCGGCTCCCTTTAAGGCGTCGGCCAGCTTGCCGTGCTCCCTGTTCAGGTTGCTGATGTGGGAAATCTCTTCCTGACCTGCGTTTAATCCCTCGTCGCCTTCGCAGATGATGCCGTTGATGTCGCACATCACCACATTTCCGAAGCCCATGCTGATCAGCAGCTTGCCGATGGCGATTCCGGCCGCGCCCGCGCCGTTGATGACGATCTTGATCTTACCCATCTCCTTGCCGGTGACCTTGATGGCGTTGATCAGGGCGGCGGCAACCACGATGGCGGTGCCGTGCTGGTCGTCGTGGAACACGGGAATGTCGCAGAGCTCCTTTAAGCGGCGCTCAATCTCAAAGCATCTGGGGGCCGCAATGTCCTCCAGGTTGATTCCGCCGAAGCTCTTGGAGATCAGATGGATGGTCTGGACAATGGTGTCCGTGTCCTTGGAGTCGATGCAGAGCGGGAACGCGTCCACGTCCGCAAACTCTTTAAACAGCACGCATTTGCCCTCCATCACGGGCATGCCGGCCGCGGGGCCGATGTCGCCCAGGCCCAGCACGGCGGTGCCGTCGGTGATCACCGCTACCAGGTTGGAGCGGCGGGTCAGCTTGAAGGACTGCTCGTAGTCCTTTGCGATCACCCGGCAGGGCTCGGCCACTCCGGGGGTGTATGCCAGAGATAAATCGTCTCTTGTCTCAATCTTTTTGCGGGATACGACCTCGATCTTTCCCGCCAGTTCATAATGCATATCCAGTGAAGCTTTGTTAACATCCATGGTTTTGTCCTCCTATACCATCTGCTCGGGTTTAAACACCTCGTCGAACTTTTCCGCGGTCAGAAAGCCCAGCGCAACGCAGGCTTCCTTCAGGGAAATGTTCTCCTTGTAGGCCTTCTTCGCCGTCTTTGCCGCGTTCTCGTAGCCGATATGCGGGTTCAGACAGGTTACCAACATCAGTGAGCGGTGCAGGTTGTCGTCCATCTTCTCCTTGTTGGCTTTGATCCCAACCGCACAGTTGTTGTTGAAGGAGACCAAAGAATCGGACAGGAGGCGCACAGACTGCAGGAAATTGTAAATGCAAACAGGCATGAACACGTTCAGTTCAAAGTTGCCCTGGGACGCGGCCATTCCAACGGCCACGTCGTTGGCCATCACCTGCACGGCGACCATGGTGACGGACTCGCACTGGGTGGGGTTCACTTTGCCCGGCATAATGGAGCTGCCCGGCTCGTTTTCCGGAATCAGAATCTCGCCCAGGCCGCAGCGGGGGCCGCTGGCCAGCCAGCGGACGTCGTTGGCGATCTTCATCATGTTTGCCGCAAGGCCCTTTAAGGCCCCGTGGGCGAATACCAGCTCGTCCTTGCTGGTCAGGGAGTGGAATTTGTTGGCAGCAGTCTTGAATTCCTTGCCGGTCAGCTCGGAAACAGCCTTTGCCACCTCCACGTCAAATCCCTTGGGCGCGTTTAAGCCGGTGCCCACAGCGGTGCCGCCGAGAGCCAGCTCGCGCAGGCCCGAAAGGCTCATTACCAGCATCTCTTTAGACTTCTCCAGCATGTTTTTCCAGCCGCTGATCTCCTGGGAGAATGTGATCGGAGTGGCATCCTGAAGATGGGTGCGCCCGGTCTTGATGATTCCCTCGTTTTCCTTCATCAGACGGTCAAAAGTTCCGATTAAAAGATCGATGCTTGGAAGCAGCTGGTCTTCAATGGATACCGCCGCAGCGATGTGCATGGCTGTGGGGAACGTATCGTTGGAACTCTGGGACATGTTGGAGTGATCGTTTGGATGCAGAAGCTTTTCTCCTGCGATTTCGTTGCCGCGGTTGGCTATCACTTCGTTGACGTTCATGTTGGACTGGGTTCCACTGCCTGTCTGCCACACGGCCAACGGGAAATGCCCGTCCAGCTTGCCGGCAAGTATCTCGTCACAGGCCTGGGAAATCAGGTCCAAACGCTTCTCATCCAGCTTGCCCAGGCGGTTGTTGGCCATAGCCGCCGCCTTTTTTAAGATTGCAAACGCCCGGATGATTTCCATGGGAATCTTTTCGATTCCGATCTTGAAGTTCTCGAAACTTCTCTGGGTCTGCGCGCCCCAATAACGGTCCGCGGGAACCTGCACTTCGCCCATTGAGTCATGTTCGATTCGAAATTCCATAGTTTCACTCCTCCCAAATAATATAAACGGTTTTACGGCAGCAGCTGCCTCACTAGCTGCTGCCGTATATGTGATGGATTAGTCCTCCGGATAAATCTCATCCAGTTTCTTTAACGCTGCTTCTTTTAAGTTCTTGTAAATGCTGTTCTGATGGGTGTCCATGCCGACCACAAGGGGGCCGAATTCAACTGCTTCCAGATCCCAAAGGGCTTCCGGCATACCCATCTCGAACCAGGTCACGTCGTAAACGGACTTGATTCCCTGGGCCAGCTTCGCAGCGCAGCCGGGAGCTGCCTGAAGGTACACGTAACCGTACTTCTCGCAGGCGTCCAGAGTGCCCTTCTCCATGCCGCCCTTGCCGATCACAGCCTTGATGCCCATCTTGCCCACAACGTCGGCGTGGGGCTCCATGCGGATGCTGGTGGTGGGTCCGATCACGTTCAGACGCCAGGAACCGTCCTCATTCTTCAGGCAGACGGGGCCTGCGTGGAAGATAGCGGCTCCGGTAAAGTCCTTGGGAAGGGGCTGGCCTGCGTCCAGCAGCTCACGGATCTTTAAGTGCCCCATGTCTCTGGCGGTAAAGATGTGGCCGGTTAAGTATACCACATCGCCGATTTTCAGCTCACGAACGTCCTCTTCCTTCAGAGGCATTGTCAATACTTTCTTATCCATAAGACAGATCTCCTTTATATGTATATTCGTTATTACAGTAATTTCTCGATGCGGCCGTCGTTGTAGATACGGATGCCTGCGCGTCTTGCCACCCAGCAGTGGAAGTTGATGGCTACGGGAGCGATGGCGGTATGGGTTGCGGCTCTGCCGATCTTCACGGCCAGACATACGGTGTCGCCGCCGGTTCCGGCTGCGCCAAGGCCCAGGGAGTTGATGTTGTCTCTCAGCTCATCTTCCAGGCGGGCCAGTAAGGGATCGGGGTTGGTGTCGTCCCACTTGCGGGTACTGATGGCCTCACGGCTCAGCTTGGAAGCTACGTCCATCTGGCCGCCGATGCCGATGCCGATACCGAAGGGAGGACAGGGCTTGCCGCCCGCGTTGATGGCGGTCTCCAGGACAAAGCGCTTTAATCCCGCAAAATCCTGGTTCAGCTTTAAGTTGGCGGTGGTGAAAATCTTCATGGCGTTGCCAAGCTCCGCGCCGCAGCCCTTGAAGCTGATGATGAAGTCCACGTACTCCTGGCCCGGATGGTACTGGTACTCGATGTTGGGAACGCCCTCGCCGGTGTTGTTGCCGGGATTGTGGCGGGTCAGCGGATCAACGATGCTGGGACGCAGATACCCCTTGGTGGTCGCCTCTCCCAGCGCCTCACAGATCACGTCGTGGGCATAGGACGGGAAATTGCCGTCGCCGTAGGAAATCCAGGTGGTGGGGTAGCCCGGGGACTGGCACACGGCCTTGTCCTGCGCTTTTGCGATATCCAGGTTATCCAGCATGGAAGAGAGCATGCTCTTGGCGGTATCGTTTGTCTCGCGGTCCAGAGCGGCCTGAACCAGTCCCTTTACATCCGCGGAAATCTCCGTGACGGCGCGGATGCAGGCATCGTGCATGGCAGTTTTAATGAGTTGATTGTCCATAGTAGAACCTCCTTATAGTAAAAAAGTTAATTAAAGATTTCATTGATATCCTGTATGGTTTCCAGGCGATGAAGCCTGTCTAACAGCTTGGTAACGCCCTCTTCGCCGATCATATCCTCGGTCAGAAGCCGGAATTTGCGGTCCGCCATCTCCCAGTCAAAGGGATTCTTGAAGTCGCCGATGGGGTAATCCACCTGCTCGGTGATGGTCTCGCCGTTTTTCAGGCAGATGGTCAGCCGGTGGGACCACTGGTTGGGGTCCTGCTTGAACTCGTCGTCCAGCTCCTTGTTGACCTTGACCTTGATCTTCTCCATCAGGGCCCTCACGGCCGGGTTGTTGATGTTCTCCACCGTAAAGGTGCGGTCGCTCAAATCCTTTAACACGATGGCCGCGGCGATGCAGAACTGAAGGCTGAATTTAGCCGCGTAGGGATTCTCGGGGTAGGGATTGTTGGTGGTCTGCACCGCGGTGCTGTAGGTGTCGTCGGTGATGGACACGATCTCCTCCGGGTCCAGCGCGTGGGCGGAGAGAATCTTCTCGATGCAGTAGTTGGCGGAGTGGGTGTGGCGGCAGCAGGCGTAGGGCTTGAAGGAATTCTCCTCGATCCGGTAGCTCTCTCCGAAGCCCTTGGTCAGGCTGTCCAGGTCCGGCTCGGGAGCCAGGGCGTTCACAAATGCGCGGTCGCCCTCCAGGATGGTAGGCGCTCCGGTGAAGCCCAGTTTTGCCAGCTCGGCGGAGCGCAGTCCGCAGAGATTGGCGTTGGCGGTGTGCAGCACCTTGCTCATGGAGCCGCTGGCCAGGAATTCCCACAGTCCGGCGGCCTGGGTGCCCGCGGAGCCGAGGCAGTTGACCATCTGCTCCTCGTCAAGGCCCAGAAGCTTGGCGGCGGTCACGCCCGCGGCGAATGCGCCGACCACTCCGGTGGTATGCCAGTACTTATAAGAGGAAGGGTTGATGGCCTCGCCGATCCTGGCTCCGGCCTCGTACCCGGCGGCCACGGCCTCGATGATCTCCTTTCCGCTCTTGCCCAGCTGCTGTCCCAGGGCGAAGGCGGTGGGAACTGTGATCACGGCCAGGTGGGTGATGCTCGCGTTATGTACGTCGTCCATGTCCATCACATGTCCGAATACCGCGTTGAGAGCCGCGGCCTGCTCCACGGTCATCTGTGCGAAGCCCGGCTGGAAGGTGGAAGCCTGGGGCGCCGTGAGCTTCCCGGAGTAATACTCCTTCCAGATTCCGGATTCCTTCTTGGCGGAGCCTGCGATGGCCACACCGATGAAGTCTTCGATGCACATTTTCGTGATGTCCACCGTGTGATCGCTGAATTTGGAAACGTCCATACCGCAGAGATAGGCGGCCAGGCAGCGGGTCTGTTGGGTTGTGGTTTCCATGAATGGGACCTCCTTATCTGTTTGGTATACCGAAAAAAGATGGGGTTAAGGGTGGTATACCATTACGTTTCCTATAGAATACCACATATACAGACAAAAGGAAAGAGTTAATTTGAAATTTATTTATGCAAAGTTAATAAAGTATCGGATTGTAAACTATTGACAACTTTCTGCAATTCCTGTATTCTAAAAAGAGCGGTATACATAAATAGGAAAACGTGTATACAAAAACAGCATGATACTGGGATAGAAGGGGACCGGAGCATATGGAAAAGAAGGCGTCATCCAATAAATATTATGAAACGATACTGGACTGGTTTAAGTCGCAAATCATGTCCGGAGAGTTAAAGGAAGGGGACACCATCCCTTCAGAGCGGGAGCTTGCGACCCGGTTTGGGGTCAGCAGAGTGCCGGTGCGGGAGGCGCTTCGCATTCTGGAGTATATCGGCATCGTCTCCAACACGGCGGATGGGATGACGGTTCAGAAGGTGGATATCCAGCTCCTCAACCCCAAGGCGAATTTCGCCACGGACATCACCATGGAAACCATTGAAAATCTGTTCGAAGTGCGGATTTTCCTGGAGTCCGCGGCTGCCTACTACGCGGCCAAGCGCCGGACGGACGAGGACATCCGGCTGATGCACGAGTCGATCCACCAGATGCTCGAAGCCATCGACAGCCAGAGCAAGGACGACGAGGCCATTATCAAGGCATCCCACGACTTCCATTTCCATGTGATCGAGGCGGCCAAGAATCCGGTGCTCTCCAATATGTACCGGAACCTCTACGACCTGCTGGAGATTTCCAAGCAGTATACCATGAAGCCCACAGAGGTATCGGACGCCACGGTGATGGACCACGAGGCCATTTTATATAAGATCGAGAGCGGGAACGCGGACGAGGCCAGCCGCTACATGAAGTTCCACTTAAGCCGCGCTATGAGGAAGCTCAATCCGGAGGAGGAATAATCCGTTTTAACGTGAGAATAAAGGACAGCTAAGGGAGGCAATATGGCGGAGCATCATACACGAAAAAATTACAGCAACGTGGAGGCGGTTGACATCCTGCATCAGGTGGCGAACCTCTACATTTCCACTAAGATTCCCCAGGATTACGGGACCGGAGAGGAGTACACTTCGGTTGAAGTACATACATTAAAGCACATTGCGGACAATCCGGGCATCACGGTGACCGAGCTGGCCCGGGATTACGCCAAGACCAAGGGCGCGATCTCCCAGATTTTGAAGAAGCTGGAGGCCAAGTCTCTGGTCTACCGCCAGTCCGACCCTGCCAACGACAACAAAGCCCTGCTTTACCTGACGGAGAAAGGCCGCCTTTTGGACCTGGCCCACCGGAGGTACGACGCGGTCAGCTTCGGCGAATCCATGGACCAGGTGCGCACTCAGTTCTCCGAGGAGGAGGTGGACATCGCGTTCAGCGTTATGGAGGCCTGGTTGGGAGTGCGGCGCGAGGTGCAGCAGAAGCGCCTGGAACGGCAGAAACAAAAGAAGAGGGAACAGAAGCTCGCGGGCGGTCCGGGAACAAGAACGTAACGGAACACAGCGCAGAAAGGGGGGATTTCCGGGTCAGACTTTATTTTCTTAAGTCGGTGACAAAATGCCGGAAAGTCCCCTTTATTTTATTAAGATATGAAATTGTCACATGGGATACCGGCATGGTATCCCCTTTTTAATGTAATTTACGACAAAACCCTTTTTTATTTTTGATAGAAAATGACAAAAATGCTTAATTGTATCTTGACAGATACATAAAAAAGGTTTAGAATCTAAACATGAACTGGTGAGTGGTATACCACAAGAGGAGGTATGATCGTGAATTTAGTACATGATTTTGACGAAGTTGTAAACAGAAGGGGCACTGACTCGAAGAAGTATTCGGTTTATCCGGAAGACGTAATCCCGATGTGGATTGCGGACAGTGATTTCAAGGCTCCCCAGCCGGTTGTGGACGCTCTGGTCGAGCGGGTGCAGCAGGGGGTGTACGGATATACACCCGTCAGCCCCAGACTGAAAGCGGCGGCTGCCAAGTGGCAGGAGACCAGATTCGGATGGGAAGTAAACCCGGACGCGGTTGAGTTTGTACCGGGCGTTATCTCCGGCGTGATCAGCGCAGTGCGCGCTTTAAGCCATCCGGGCGACAACATTGTGATCCAGACTCCCTGCTATCCGCCTTTTACCGATCTGTCCGAGCACAACGGAAGACATCTGCTGCGCAACGAGCTGATCTTAAAGGACGGCCGCTATGAGATCGACTTTGAGGACTTTGAGGCCAAGGTGAAGGACCCCAGAACAAAACTGTTCATCCTTTGCAACCCCCAGAACCCCACCGGCCGCGTGTTCACCAGAGAAGAGCTGATCCGCTTAGGCGAGCTGTGTCTGAAGTACCATGTGACGGTGCTGTCCGACGAGATCCACAGCGACCTTGTTTACAGCGGCCACAAGCACATTCCCTTTGCCAGCATTTCCAAAGAGTTTGAGCAGAACACGATCTCCTTCATGAACCCCAGCAAGACCTTCAACCTGCCGGGCTTCCGCACCGCAGCCTTCATTGCCGCGAATCCGGTTCTGAAGAACGCAGTGCACGACATGGTTGTGAACAACAAGGCCATCGGCGAGAACATCTGCGGAACCGTGGCGTTCTGCACCGCATACGAGCAGTGCGCGTACTACGCGGATCAGATGGTTGCGTACCTGGAGGAAAACCGCAATCTTGTGGAAGAGACCTTAAAGGATGTGGACGGCATCGACGTGATCCATGCGGAGGGTACATATCTTCTGTGGCTGGACTGCAGAAAGCTGAATATGAGCCAGGAGGAGCTGGACCGCTTCTTCGTGGAGACGGTAAAGCTGGGTCTTAACAGCGGCAAGAGCTTTGGTCCCGAGGGCAACGGCTTCCTGCGCATGAACATTGCATGTCCGCGCAGCACGGTCAAAGAGGCCATGAACCGTATTGTAACAGCAGTAAAAGCTTTATAATTTTTCAATATAAGGAGAGAGACATATGAAAAAGAGAATGGTAGCATTGTTATGCGCAGGTCTGGTAGCGGCTTCTTTAGCTGGATGCTCCGGTAAAAAAGCGGACGCTCCCGCAGAGCCGAAGGCAACCGAGGCTGCGGGCTCTGAAGCTGCAGGTTCCGAGGCGGCAACCGAGGCGGCTAAGGCCAACACCGACTTCCCGAAGAAGAACATCAAGATCATCGTTCCTTACGACGCAGGCGGTGGCGTGGATATCACCACCCGTATTCTGGCTGAGGCTGCCGGTAAAGATTACTTTAACGGCCACTCCCTGATCGTTGAGAACATGGCGGGCGGCGGCGCCGTAATCGGACAGACCGCAGTTGCCAACGCGGATCCCGACGGTTACACCCTGCTGGCTTACACCAGCGCGGTTGTAAACAACCCCCTGTTAAAAGACGTAACCTTTAATCTGGACAGCTTCAAGACCCTGGGCATGGTTTGCTTCGATCCCGAGATCCTGGTAGTGCCCCCGAACTCCCCGTACAAGACCTGGGAAGAGTTCGTTGCCTATGCTAAGGAGAACACCGTTAAGCTTGCAACTCCCGGACATTCCACTTCTCACCACATCGCAGCGATCCAGCTGGCGAAGGAGTATGGCCTGAAGTTTGAGTATCTGCACAACGACAGTGCTTCCGTACAGATGCAGCAGCTGATGGGCGGCCACTGTGACGCAGCCATGATGGCAGCCGGCGAGACCGTAAGCCAGATTGGCGACGGAACCATCATCGGACTGGCCGTAGGCGCTGAGGAGCGCGTTGCCGATATTCCGGACGTGCCCACCTTCTTAGAGTTAGGCGGCACCATGGTGAACGGCGCATTCCGCGGATATGCCTGCCCGGCCGGCGTACCGGACGACGTATACCAGGTACTGTGTGAAGAATTTGATAAGATTGCAACTTCCGATAAGTTCATCACTGGCATGAAGGACGCTGCGATCCCGTATTCCTATAAGAATGCAGCTGATTTCCAGGCGTATGCAAATCAGTGCTACAAAGATATCGAAGCTCTGGTTCCGGAGCTGAAGGGGTCCAAGTAATAGCTTTTAGGAGGCGCCCGATTCAGGGCGCCTATATTTTCGCTGGGAGGTGCAGCAATGAATAAGAAGCAATTAATCATTGAGCTGGCGATGCCTATTGTATTTGCCCTGATTTCGATTTACATCATTGTAAAGGCCATTCCAATGGAGGGAGAGGGAGTTTTCCCCATTATGTCGGCGGGTGTTCTTTTAATCTGTGCAGCTTACCTGTTCTTTGAGACGCTCGTCAAAAAGGAAGAGGTTGTCAAGCTGGAAGGTGTAAACCTGGGAAAAGTAGGAATCACGCTGCTGGCCCTGATTGTGTATGTGTTATTGATAAAGAAAATCGGTTACATCATCGATACGTTCCTGTTATGCGTATTTATTATCCGCTCTCTGGGATATAAAAAGATTGGCATTACCGTACTGTGCGCCGCTCTGGCGGTGTGTGCGACATTTTTCGTGTTTAAGGTGTTATTGTCGGTACCGTTACCGATGATATTCCTTGATTTTTAAGGAGGTGGGAAGATGAGTGGTATATTATTAGGCCTTGGTCAGCTGTTTCAGCCCATCGCGCTGATCGCGCTTCTTGCCGGCGTTGTGATCGGACTGATCGTGGGATCTCTGCCTGGTTTGAATGACTCCATCACCATGGCGGTGCTGATTCCCATCACCTTCGGCATGGAGCCGCAGGTGGCGATCTGCCTGTTGGTTGGTATCTATTGTGCTTCCGCCTGCGGCGGTTCCGTTCCCTCCATTCTGTTAAAGATTCCGGGAACTGCCTCCGCTACGGTAACCGCCTACGACGGTTATCCCATGTCCCAGCAGGGACGCAGCGGTGAGGCCCTGGGTCTGGCGATCTCCTCGTCCACATTCGGAGGACTGACCAGTGCCATCGTGCTGCTGTTTCTGTCTCCCTTCCTGGCAAAGCAGGCTCTGAAATTCGGCCCGCCCGAGTATTTCATGCTGGCAGTTCTGGGTATGAGTACCGTAATCGGTATGGCCGGCAAAAACATTGTGAAAAACATTCTGGCCATGGCTGTGGGTCTGATCTTCAGCTGTGTGGGAATGAGCCCCCAGACCGGTCTGGCCCGCTTTACCTTCGGCCAGGTGAGCCTGATGGACGGTATCTCCCTGATCCCCATGCTGATCGGTCTGTTTGGTATCACCTCCATCCTGGAGATGATCGAGAGCATCCGCTCCAAAACCGCGGGCGTGGACTTTAAGGAAGAGGTTAAGAAGGAATATCAGAAGGTTAAGGTGACTCTGCCCAACAAGGAGATGGCCAAGCGCCTGCTTCCCACCTGGGCCCAGTCCAGCTTAATCGGTAACGTAATCGGTATTATCCCCGGCGCGGGTATGATCATGGCGATCTTCATGGCCTACGACCAGGCCTCCAGACGCCATCCGGAGCTGGAATTCGGTACTGGCGTGCCGGAAGGAATCGCGGCTCCCGAGTCCGCCAACAACGCGGTGGTTGCCAGCTCCATGGTTCCCCTGCTGAGCCTTGGCGTTCCCGGAAACTCCACCTCCTCTCTGTTCCTGGGCGCTTTGACCATCCAGGGCCTGAGAACCGGCCCGTCCCTGTTCAGGGATACGCCGGAGATGGCTTACATGATCATTTTAGGCTTCATCGTGGCCAACATCATCATGCTGCCGCTGTGTATGTTCTACTGTAATTTCCTGGCTACCGCCGTGCTGCGCTTAAAACGCGAAATCCTCAGCGGAATCGTGCTGGTGCTGTGCGTGACCGGCGCCTTCGCTGTGAGCAACAACATTTTCAATATTTACATCATGATCTTCTTTGGCTTTATTGGATACACCTTCAATAAGTACAAGATCCCGCAGTCGCCGCTGATCCTGGCTTCCATTCTGGGAAGTATGATGGAGAACAACTGGACTCAGAGTATGGTGTTTGCGGACGGCTCCCTGAGCGTGTTCGTGACCAGACCGCTGAGCTGCGCGCTGCTGATTTTGTCCATTATCTTTATTGGAATGCCGCTTATAAAGCGCTTCAAGGCAGCCAGAAAGACAGCTTAATTTTAAATCTTATGGGGAGAGTTTCCATCGTTTGGGTGGGGGCTTTCCCTTTTTGATTGGATTCGGAGAACTGTTTCGGGAGGGGGAGTGCGTGTGAAGATCAATCAGATGGAATATTTTGCCCAGGTCTGCCGCCTCGGCACAATTACGCGGGCGGCGAAGGAGCTTCATGTTTCCCAGCCCAGTGTCACCGCCGCCATCCACGAGATGGAGAAGGAACTGGGGGTCAGCCTGTTTTACAGGAGGAACAATAAGCTCTATCTGACCGAGGAGGGGAATTTCGTACTGGACCGGGTCGTTGATATTTTGAAGGATGTGGAACGGCTGGACCGGGACCTGAAGGGATTTGTGGGCACAAAAAACCTGATCCGGCTTGGGGTTCCGCTGCAGATCGGAGCCTGTCTGCTGCCGCTGCTGTTTGGAAAGTTCAGGAAAATGAACCCGGAGGTCAAATTAGAGATTCAGGAAAGCGGGGCGATGGACATTGTGCGGTCTCTGCTGGAGGACCAGCTGGACATGGCCATCGTATCCGTGGATATATCCAGGCAGTGGGATGTGTCGTGGACGCCGCTGTACCAGTCGGAATTCTGTTTCTGCGTGGCGGCGGGGCATCCGCAATCGAGTCTGGATTCTATAACCTTTGAGGAGGCGTGCAGGCAGCCGCTTGTGGCATTCAAGGAAGGTTTTTATGTAAATGAACGGATCAACCGCCAGATGAAGGAGTGCGGCGTAACGCCGGAGATTCTGCTGCGCACAGAGCAGCTTCATACCGTCAAGAATCTGGTAGTCCATGGAGGCTGCGGGGCGTTTCTGCTAAAGGAGGCGGTTCTGATGGACCCGCTGATCCGGCCGGTTCCCATGAATCCGCCCATGCCCGCGCAGATCGGAGTCATCACCCGCCGGGACAGGCCCGTGTACAGTGATTGCAGGAAGATGCTCTCGTTTATTAAGGAAGAATTTGCAGGGAGAAACTGAGGTCCCCGGTTTGAGGGTATAAAAAAAGACTATCGGCCTATAGAAAAGCCATATTTTACAGAGAGCTGCTGGGAATATATAATTAAGAACATACAGACTGTTATAAAAATCCGGACGATGCTGGAAAAGCGTGGATGGGGAAATGGAGAAAGGAAGCAAAGAATGAAGTATCTGACATTGGCGGGGCATGCCGAGAGGGAGTACGCCCCGGACAAGATTTTTGCCGCCAGCCAGAAGGCCAAGGCGGCTATCGCTCAGTTTGGCGGGGATGCGGTGATCAATTCCACCCTGGGGGAATGCCTGGACGAGGATGGGAAGCTGATGGTGCTGCCCACGGTGGAGCGGATGATTCGCACCATGCCCGTGGAGGAGATTTGCAGTTACGCGCCCATCGGCGGGATACCGGGCTTCAACGAGGCGGTGCAGATTTCCCTGTTCGGGCAGGTGAGCCAGCGGTTTTTCGTGGAATCCGCGCCCACCCCCGGGGGCTGCGGCGCGCTGCGCCACGCGGTTTGGAACTTTTTGGAAAATGGGGACGCTATGCTGACCACGGACTGGTTCTGGGGCCCCTACCGGAATATCTGCGAGGAGCACGGCCGCAGGCTGGAGACGTTCCCCATGTTCGATGAGGAGGACCGGTTTAACTGCGGGGCCCTGGAGCAGGCTCTGGGCGGGCTTCTGGAGCGTCAGAACCAGGTGCTTCTGGTGCTCAACACTCCGGCCAACAACCCCACCGGCTACTCCATGACCCCTGAGGAGATGGACCGGGTGGTGGAGATGATCCGCCGCTTCGGCGCGCTGTATCCGGACAAGAAGATCACCTTCTGCCTGGACGTGTCCTACATCGATTTTGACGATACTTTTGAGAATACCCGCAGGATTTTCGACTGTATCCGCGACATGCCGGAAAACGCCATGACTCTGGTGGTGTTCAGCATGTCCAAGAGCTACACCATGTGCGGCATGCGCTGCGGCGCGCTGGTGTGCCTGGGCGAGACGAAGGAAGCGGCGGAGCGGTTCAAGGCCGCCATGTCCTATTCCTCCCGGTCCGTGTGGTCCAACGTGGTGCGCATGGCCCAGCGGATTCTGGTGGACATCAACCTGAACCCGGAGGTGAAGCGCCAGACGGACGCGGAACGGGAAAAGTTCCGGGATCTGATCAGCCGCCGGGGGGAGACTTTCTACGGCGAGGCGAAGCGGGTGGGCTTAAAATGCTGCCCTTACAAGCACGGCTATTTCATCGCAATCCCCTGCAAAAATCCGGCTAAAGCGGCGGAAATTCTCTGCGGGGACAACGTGTTCGTGGTGCCCCAGGCCCGGGGGCTGCGCTTCTCGCCCTGCGCCGTGACCACGGAGAAATGCCTGAGAGCGCCGGAAATCATCAGGCGCGCCATTGAAAAATCGGAGGAGGAAACAAAATGAAGATAACGGATGTTAAGGTTGTACCGGTCAATAAATTTCTGTTTGTCAAGGTGATGACGGACGAGGGGATCACCGGCCTGGGAGAGTCGGGGGATTGGGGATTTCTGGAATCCTCAGCGGAGGTGATTAATTCCTTCCGGGAGTATCTGATCGGCCAGGACCCGCTGCGCATCGAGCACCACTGGCAGTATATGTACCGCTGCTTCCATTTCCGGGGAGCCGCTGTGATGGGGGCGCTGAGCGCCATCGACATCGCGCTGTGGGACATCGCGGGCAAATTCTACGGGGTGCCGGTCTACCAGCTCCTGGGCGGAAAATGCCGGGACACGGTGCGGGTCTACTCCCATGTGTCCGGCGGCAGCTTTGAGGAGCTTTTGGAGAGCTGCCTGGCGGAGAAGGAAAAGGGCTTCACCGCCATCGGCCACCTGTCCCCGTTCCTGGACGAGCCCAGAAATACCCGCTATTTTGAGACCTACGCCAGAAAGATCAGCAGCGGAGTGGAGCGCATCGGCAAAATCCGCGAGGCCGTGGGCCTGGACGTGGACCTGTGCATCGAGAACCACAGGCGGTTAAACCCGGCGGAAGCCGTGGCCCTGGCGGCCCAGCTGGAGCCCCTGCTGCCCATGTTCTATGAGGACCCGATTCTGCCGGACAACTTCGACTCCATGGCCTGGGTGGCCCAGAAGATCCGCATCCCGCTGGCCACCGGCGAGCGCATCCACACGCCCCAGGAGTACCAGATGCTGGTGAAGCGCCAGGCTCTGGACTACCTGCGGGTCAGCATCTGCGTGTGCGGCGGCTTTACCGGGGCGAAAAAGATCGCGGCCATCGCCGAGGCGAACCAGATCGGAATCATCCCCCACAACCCGTTAAGCCCGGTTGCGACGGCGTCCTGCATCCAGTTCGACGCGGCCACCCCCAGCTTCACCATCCAGGAGTACCCGGACCCGGACGGCCCGGCGGCCCACGCCCGCTTTGTGTTCGAAAAGACCGGCAAGTCCGCGTTCCGCGCTTCGGATATCGTGAACGTTATGCCGGAGTGCAGGGACGGATTTTTGGTGGTTCCCGACGCGCCGGGAATCGGCATCGAGCTGGTGGAAGGGGTCGAGGAGAAATTCCCCTTTGAGAGGCGTAAAGTGGTGACCCGCCTGACGACGGACGGGGCGGTAATGGATCAGTAACCCAATAAAAACAACGACATGCTGTCGGATCGCCGGTTGGAAGAACGGCGGTCCGGCGGCATTTTTTAACTTCAGGGAAAATGTGCGGGAACCGATTGCGCCGTATGCCTGAGAATGAGCGCGGGTATGACCTGCCGCCGGAGATTGATAAAAAATTATGTATTTTATACAAAAATTTTATCGATGAAATTTATAAATTGTTAAAATGTACTTGACTTTTTTCTTTACAAACATTAAAATTTAGTTAAGATGTTTAGTCTCTAAACGAATGAGGGGTTCCTTGGGGACTGGCATTTTATTTTTATCCTTTTTCCGGCCGCAGATGTGCGCGCGCCTGCCGCTTGGAAGGAGGAAACAAAACGAGTAGGAGGTATGTATGGAGAAGACGAAGGTAAAAAAGAAGTCATTTGTGCTTAGGTGCCTGGATGGAATCGAGGTAGTCGGCAACCGGCTTCCGCCGCCAATGATGATTTTCATCTTTCTGGCAGCGGCCATCATCGTGATCTCAGGGATCGGAACCGCGCTGGGGTGGAGCGCCACGGGAGAGGTTTACAACACAAAATCGATGCAGATCGAGGAGACTACGATCAATATCGTAAACCTGTTCAGCGTCAGCGGCCTGCGGTACATGCTCAGCAATGTGATCAACAACTTCATGGGTTACAAGTCGCTGGGAATGATGCTCACCATTATGTTTGGTATCGGCATCGCGGAGTATTCCGGCTGGCTCAACGGCCTGATCCGCAAGGCCGTACAGATTACCCCCTACAAGCTGGTGACGCCCATGGTGGTGTTCATCGGAGCCATGAGCAACCTTGCCGAGAACGCGGGCTACGTTCTGTTCGTGCCCCTGGCGGCGATGATTTTCAAGGCTTGTAAGAAGCATCCTCTGGCCGGTATCGCAGCCGGATTCGCGGGCGTGTCGGGAGGCTTTGCGGCCAACCTGATGATCAGCTCCGGCGACGCCGTGCTCAGCGGTTTCTCCGACATGGCCGCCAAGATTATGGATCCCAACTACAACGTGGTGGCTTCCTGTAACTATTTCTTTATGGCCACTTCCGTTTTCCTGATCGTGATCATGGGAACCTTTGTGACGGAGAAGATCATCATCCCCAGACTGGGCGAGTACAAGGAGAACGGGGACGGCACTCTGATCGAGGAGAGCGCCGAGATGAGCGCCAAGGACGAGAAAGCGTTAAAAATCGCCAACTTCGTGTTCCTGGGCATCATCCTCTTCATCGCGGTTTCCTGTATTCCGCAGAACTCCTGGCTGAGAAACCCGGAGACCGGCAGCCTGATCGACGGCTCCCTTCTGCTGGACGCCATCGTTCCGCTGTTCACCATCCTGTTCTTTGTTCCCGGCCTTGTTTACGGAAGAATTTCCGGCAAGTTCAAGAACAGCAGGGATCTGTTCAACGGCTTCAGCAACTCCATGCGCACCCTGTCCGGGTTTATCTGCGTGGCGTTTGCGGCTTCGCAGTTTATCAATTACTTTAACTACACCAACCTGGGAAGAATTCTCTCCATCAACGGAGCGAATGTTCTTCAGGAGCTGAACATCGGCCCGATTCCGCTGATGCTTGTATTTATTTTTGTATCCGGGTTTATGAACCTGTTCATGACCTCGGCTTCCGCGAAATACGCGATTTTCGCGCCCGTGTTCGTGCCGATGTTCATGACGTTGGGAATCTCCCCGGAGCTGACCCAGGTTGCATACCGGATCGGCGACAGCTGTACCAATATTATTGCGCCCGTACTTTCCTCCCTGCCGATCATTCTGCAGGCGATGAAGCGCTACGACAAGGACAGCGGCTTTGGAACGCTGGTTTCCTGTATGCTTCCCTACACCGTGGTGTTTATGGTTTCCTGGTCCATCATGCTGGTGATCTGGATGCTGTTAAAGCTGCCGTTGGGACCCGGCGCGTATATCTATATGTAATTTAAAATGTGATACATACCGCAAGTACGCCCTTGGCGTACTTGCGTCAGTTAAAGACCAAGGAGGTTTTATGGATAAGGATTTATGTCAGAAGATCAGGGAATGGGTCGACGCCCACGAGGAGGCGGTTATTTCCGACGTCAGGCGGCTGGTCTCCATCGGCAGCGTGGCGGAGCTTGACAGCAGCGTCCCGCCCTACGGGCAGGCCTGCCGGGACGTGATGGAGGAATACTGCAAAATCGCCGTGGAGCACGGCTACCGCTGCACCAGCTACGACGACCGGGTGATCCGCGTGGACACCGGGGAGGGGGACGGCCAGCCGGATATCGGCATCTGGAACCATCTGGACGTGGTGCCGGCAGGGCACGACTGGAAATATGAGCCCTACGGTCTGACGGTGGACGGCGGCTGCATGATCGGCCGCGGCGTGAAGGACAACAAGGGGCCCGCGGTAGCCGCCATCTACGCAGTCCGGTGCCTTCAGGAATTGGGCGTGGAGTTAAAGCACAAAATCAGTTTCTACGCCGGTCTGGAGGAAGAGAAGGGGATGACCGATATCCACTGGCTCACCGACCATCAGGTGGAGCTGCCGAAGATGAACATCGTTCTGGACAGCCGCTACCCGGTCTGCCACGGCGAGAAGGGGATTCTGGGAATCACCGTGGCCAACAAAAACGCGCTTTCCGGGAACATTTTAGAGATTCAGGGCGGAGAGAGCGAGAATTCCGTGGCGGGGCGGGCCCGTATGGTGGTCAAGGCCGCCTGGCCGGTACAGGCGCCCGCTGGACTGCCGGACTGGCTGTCCATATCCTGGGAGGCCGGAAAGCTGACCATCGAAACCAGGGGCCTGTCCAAGCACGCGGCCCACGCCGAGGGCAGCGAGAACGCCATCCACAGGCTGTTCTGCGCGGTCAGCGGGAGAGAACCGTCCTGCAAGGCCCTGCGGGACCTTCTGGGGGGCTCCCTGGACAAAGACACTCTGAAGCTGTTTGAGGCCTGCGCTGACATTTCCGCCGGGATCTACGGGGACGGCCTGGGGATCGCGGCGGAGGACGGAATCAGCGGCAGGCTCACGGCGGTGGCTTCCCTGGTGGCCCTGCGGGATCATATTTGCAGCCTGACCTTCAACATCCGCTATCCCATCACCATGAAGGAGCACAGCGGCCTGGTTGAGAAGATCGGCGCCACGGCGGCCGGACTTGACATGAAGGTGGCCTCCTGTTCCGGCAAAGCGCCGGGGTATTTCCCTGCGGAGCACCCCATGATCGAGTCTTTGATGGACACCTACAATGAATTTTTAGGGCGGGACGAGAAGCCGTTCACCATGGCGGGGGGAACCTACGCCCGGCTGCTTCCGAACGCCTTCGGTTATGGCTTCCGGCTGGTGCCGGAGACTGCGTACCCGGAGGGCCTCATTCCGGAGGGGCACGGCGGTTCTCATTCCGCCGACGAGGCGGTGCCCGTGGAGCTTTATAAACAGCAGCTGACCCTCTTCATCCTTTCCCTGGCGGAAGGCCAGAAGGTGGAGCTGTCCTGACAAAATGCGAGGAAATGAATATGAATGACAGACGAGTTGACCGGGTATTGGCGCGGCTTCAGGAACAGGGCGTGAGCCAGATGATTCTCACGGACCCCAGCTCCATATTTTATCTGACCGGGAAGATGATCACCCCCGGCTCCCGCCTGCTGGCCCTTTACATAAGCGGGGAGGGGAACCACCGGTTGTTTGTGAACCGCCTGTTCCCCATGAATGAGGACCTGGGGGTGGAGGTGTGCTGGTTTTCCGACACCGACGACATCTGCCGGATGATGGCCGATTGTACGGACCACGGACTGGCTTTGGGCGTGGACCGGAAAATGACCGCGGAGCACCTGCTGGCCCTCCAGGGGCTGGGCGCGGGTAGTTCCTACGTCAATGGATCTGGCTGCGTGAACCAGGTCCGCGGCCAGAAGGACGAGGAGGAGCAGCGTAAAATGATCGAGGTCTCCGCGATCAACGACCGGGCCATGGAGCAGTTTAAAAATCTGGTGAAGGCGGGCGTCACGGAGGAGGCCCTGGCCAGGCAGGTGGAGCTGATCTACAAGTCCCTTGGAGCCGACGGAAACTCCTTCCAGCCCCATATCGCCTTCGGCGCAAACGCCGCGGACCCGCACCACAGGCCGGACGGCACAGTCCTCAAGGAAGGGGACTGCGTGCTTTTCGACGTGGGCTGCCGTAAGGACTATTACTGCGCGGATATGACCAGGACCTTTTTCTACAAATATGCGGACGACGAGGCCAGGAAGGTGTACGACACCGTTCTGCGGGCCAACCTGGCCGGGGAGGCGGCGATTCATCCAGGCGCGCGCTTCTGCGACATCGACCGGGCGGCCAGAGGCCTGATTGAGCAGGCCGGATACGGGCCTTACTTCATCCACCGCCTGGGCCACTCCATCGGCATCGACGTTCATGAGCCGGGGGACGCCAACACGGCCAACACTGATCCGGTTCTGCCCGGAAACGTGTTCTCCTGCGAGCCGGGCGTCTATCTGGCGGGCCGTGTGGGAGTCCGCATCGAGGATTTGTGTATGGTCACGGAGGACGGGGTTCAGATTTTAAATCATTATCCCAAGGAACTGCAGGTGATCGATTGACAGGCGGGCAACAGAGATTACTATAAAATTAACATAGGAAAACGGGTATGTCCCCGGCGGAGCTGTTCGAAAAGCAGCTCTGCCGGGGATTTTTCTGTCTGTCTGCGGGGGTTTTGGTTCTGAGGCGGGTGGATGGGGAAAATATTATAGTACAATGCTATAGTTAAAATGTGAATTTGGTATTGGACGAAAGACGGCATATTAACTATAATACAAGCAAATTAGACGATAAAAAAAGAAAAATATATAAAAAAATATCACAAATTCAAATCAATCCGGAAAAAAAAGTAAATTGATAGTAAAAGATGCATAATTACCATACAAGAAAAGGAGGAAAATCTATGTTAAAAAGGCTATCGTTTGCGCTGGCAGTGCTGTTCTGCATCTTCCACTGCTGGACGGCAATGTTCGGGGCTGCGGCCGGGATCGGGCAGAAGGCGATCCATCTGGGCCTGGTGCTGATTATCTTCTTTTTGGACTACCTGGCGCAGGAGGACCGGAAGTGGTACTGCCGGGTGATGGACGCGTTCTTTATCCTGGCGTCGGCGGGCAGTCTGATCTACATCATGTCCATCGACAAGACCATCGACCTGCGAAGCGGCATGATCTACACCTACGATATTTTATTCGGCGTGCTGTTGATCATCACTCTGATCGAGGCCACCCGCCGGGCGGTGGGAAAATCCCTGGCCATCGTGGTGGTCTGCTTTATCGTCTACGGTTTCATGGGACAGCACATGCCTGGATTCCTGGCCCATGTGGGGATGGATATCACCCGGATCACCAGCGTGGTGTATCTGGGCACGGACGGGATTTACGGCACTGCGATTTATGCCTCGGCCAGCTACATCGTGCTGTTTGTCATTTTGGGCGCGGTGTTTAATGAGACGGGGGTTGGCGATTATTTCACCAAGCTGGCTTCCAGGGCCTTCGGAAAGTTCCGGGGCGGCCCGGCCAAGATCGCGGTGGTGGCCAGCGGCCTTTTCGGCTCCATCAGCGGCAGCGCCATCGCCAACGTGATCGGGACCGGCACCTTCACCATTCCCATGATGAAGAAATGCGGTTTTGAGGACGAGTACGCCGCAGCGGTGGAAGCCTCGGCCTCCACAGGCGGCCAGATTATGCCGCCGGTCATGGGCGCGACGGCCTTCCTGATCGCAGAGTATCTGGGAATCCCCTACTTCGACCTGGTGAAGGCGGCGCTGATCCCCGCGGTACTGTTCTACGTGGCGATCCTTATGACCGTGGACCTGTACGCCAGGAAGAACAACATCAAGGGCGTGCCGGAGAGCGAGCTGCCCACCTGGAAGGAACTGGTAAAAAACGTGTACCTGATCCTTCCGCTGATCTACCTGATCGTATCCATGAGCGTGTTTAAGATGTCGGTGACGAAATCGGGTATCACCTCCATTATCGCTACCATCGTCTGCACTCTGTTTTCCGCCAGAAACCGGATTACCCCGGATAAACTTAAAAAGATTGTGAAGGCCTCCATCAACGGGGCCAAGCCCGTTGCCATCGCCTGCGGCGTGGTGGGAATCATCATCGGAATCGTCATGGGGTCCGGGCTGGGCTTCCGCATGTCGTCGGTGCTGATCCAGGTGTCCAACGGCCACCTGGGAATCCTGCTGGTGCTGACCATGGTGGTGTCCCTGATCCTGGGAATGGGCGTGCCCACCACGGCCGCCTACCTGATGCTGGCGCTGCTGGTGGTTCCGGCGTTAAAGCAGATGAACGTGCTGCCCCTGGCGGCCCACCTGTTCATTTTCTACTTTGGAATCATTTCCAACGTGACTCCGCCGGTGGCTCTGGCGGCCTACGCGGCGGCGGGAGTGGCCCGCTGCAATCCCACGAAGACGGGCGTGTTTGCATTTAAACTGTCCCTCTCCGGGTTCATTTTACCGTTCATGTTCGTTTACAATCCGGTGCTGCTCATGCAGGGCGGGGCGCTGGAGATTATACAGTCGTTAATCACCGCGCTGCTTGGAATCTACAGCCTGTCGGCCGCGCTGGAGAAGTTCGTGTTCAAGTGGAACATCAACCAGGCAGAGCGATTGGTACTGCTGGCGTCGGCTCTGCTGCTCATCATTCCGGGCACGATCACCGATCTGATCGGATTCGCCGTGCTGCTGGGAATTTTCCTCATCAAGACGGCGGAGGAGAAAAAAGGAAACTATGCAAAGGCATAAATTATATAAGGAGAAAAGGAGAAACGATATGAAAAAAAGAGTTGCAACCCGCGTGATGGGTATGGTGTTGGCAGGTGTATGTTTGCTCTCGGCAGCCGGATGTTCCAACCAGCCGGTGGGCGCGGCCTCAGGGGGAGGCGGCAGCACGGCGGCGGCTGAGACCCAGGCCTCGGGGGGAGGCGGCAAGGTGACCATCCGCATCGGCGGCGGTCCCAGCTCCAGCGCCAACTATACCACCTTTGCCGGAATCGGCAATCTGATCACCCAGGACCACCCGGACTATCTCATCAACACGGAGATTTCCACCGGCTCCCAGGAGAACATCCGCATGATCCAGAGCGGCACCGTGCAGTTCGGCGTGGCCATGACGGACGTGGAGGAAGCGGCGTTTAAGGGAACCCGGGAATTCGAGGGAAGCCCGGTGGAAATCTGCCATGTGATGGGCGGCTACACCACCATGCTGCACATGTTTGTGCCCAAGGATTCGGACGTAAACTCCATCGGGGATTTAAAAGGTAAGAAGCTGGCGGTGAGCAAGGGCGCGATGGCCCAGTATTACATGCCCATTCTGCTGGAAGCTTACGGGCTGACCAAGGACGACGTGCAGATCACCGAGACCGCGCTTCAGGACATCTGCGACGCGGTGAACGACGGTAACGCGGACTTCGGCGTCCATATCACCCCCTTCACCAGCTCCCCCATCGCGGACCTGGCGGCGACCAAGGGCATCAAGCTGCTGTCCATCGACGAGGAGCACATTGAGAAGATTTCCAGCGAGAACCCCTTCTTCTACAAGAGCGTGATCCCGGGCGGCACCTACACCGGAGTGGACGGGGACACGGTGGTTCTGGGCACCAGAAACAACCTGATCTGCGCCAAGAGCGTGGACGACGAGATCGTGTACAACGTGGTGAAATCCATCATCGAGCACCATGACGATCTGGCCGACGTACATCCCCAGGCCAACCAGTTTAACAAGGAAAACGCCGTAGAAGGCGCGCTGATCGACATTCACCCCGGCGCTGTGAAATATTACAAGGAAATCGGCATCATGAACTAATCTGTAATGTGCGAGGTAAACGGAAATGATAAGGGTATTTAATCATGAGATTAAAGAAGGAGAGCGGGCATATTTCACTGTGCCCGCCGGGGAACTGGCCCACAAGGCGGTGGTCCAGCTGCCGGTGATCGTGGTGGCGGGAAAAAAAGAGGGGCCGGTACTGTGGATCAACGGCACGGTCCACGGCGACGAGCTGAACGGCTCCTACGCCGCCTGGGAGCTGTCCGGGGAAATCGACCCGGAGCAGCTTTCGGGGACCCTGGTGGTCACGCCGATCTGCAACCCCATCGCCTTTGAGTGCCGGAACAAGATTTCGGCCATCGACAATATGGACATGGACACGGCGTTTCCCGGGGACCCCGAGGGAATGATGACCCAGCGGATCGCCCATTTGATTTACCGGGAGATCAAGGCCAATGCGGGGGCTGTGATCAGCTTCCACACCATGGCGACCCCTTACCGGGCCGATCCCTACTCGGTGCGCAAGCTGATCCCGGGGGTGTCCGATGAGGTCAACCAGGTGTCGGAGGGTATGCAGCGGGCCTTCGGCGTGGTGACCAACTGCGTGGTGGACCTGCGCGGCGACACCAACGAGCTGCCGGGCGTTACAAACGGGGCGCTGGACATCACCTGCATGAAGGACGGCATCCCGGCCTTTATGGGGGAAATGGGCCAGGGCGGCAAGGTGGAGACGGAATACGTGGAGGCCGCCAAGAAGGGGATTCTCAATGTGATGCGCTATCTGAAGATGCTGGACGGTCCTGTGGAGAAACCCGGCAGGCAGGTGCTGATCACCAAGCGCCGCTTCCTGCGCAGCGACAAGGGCGGCATGATCCGCATGAACGTGAAGTCGGGGGACGAGGTGAAGGCGGGCGAGAGCCTTCTGAACCTTCACTATTACGGGGATGAGATGGAATCCTACCCGGCCAGGACCGACTGCTATGTGATCGGTGTCCGTGAGAATCCGGTGGTGAGCACCGGGGACCGGGTGGCCTTTGTGGGCACGGAGTGGAGAACTTGGTAGAGACGGACGGCTTGCGCCTCAGGCGAGCGGTGAAGGAAGATGTGGAGCGCCTTTGGGAGATTTGCCGGGGGCAGACCGCGGAGGAATTTTGTCTGTGGGGGGCGGATCTGGTATACGAATATCCGCCCCGGCTGGAGCAGATGAGGCGGCGGTTTGAGGCGCTTTCCGGGGACGTGGTCCTGTTCGCGGCGGAGTGCGGAGTGCAGGTGGTGGGCTTTGCGGAGATCGGGGAAATGGACCCGGCGCGAAGGAGCGGCGTGCTGGCGCGGGTGCTGCTGGAGAAGGAGCAAAGGGGGAAGGGCAGAGGTAAAGAGCTTGTGAACCTTGTGCTGGACCAGGCCGTGGAAGCGCTGGGGCTGGAGGAAGTAAAGCTCATCGTGTACGCCGGGAATCTCCGGGCGCAGCGGTGCTATGAGACCTGCGGGTTCGTCCGCGGGGAAGCGCTGCTGCGGCCCGGGAGGGAGGACGCGTGGTGGATGAGAGCGGATTTGAGAGGGAGAAGGGGGGACGGTCAGCCCATTCATCCTTCCCGCAACGACGGATGAATATTCTTAACCAGATTAATAAACTCCACCGCGGTATTGGAGAACACCGTCCCTTCCCGGTAGGCGATGGCCAGGTTCCACTTCGTTATGGGATCGCCGAAGGAGAAAATCTTCGGAGGCACCGGGACGCTGGGGATGCGCACCACGGTCTCGGGCACAATGGCGCAGCCCAGGCCGGCTTCCGCCAGGCGGAAGGCAGATTCCACGCTCTTGACCTTCAATACCGTAGCTGGGGTGACGCGGTATTGGCTGAAAATTTCCCTGGTTTTGATGGCGATGGACTGCTCGCCGTTGAGCCCGATGTAGGGCTGGTTGTGGAGCAGGCGGATGTCGATCCAGGGGTACTTGCAGCCCTCTTTGGGCACGCCCTTGGCGGCCAGGGTCTGGGCCGCAGGAACCGCGATCAGCAGCTCCTCCTCGAAAAAGGGAATGTAGCTCAGACGGGGAAGACCCCGCTGGTTGATGATGGCCAGGTCGATCTCGCCGTTTAACAGCATGTATTCCAGCCCCTTGGTGGTATAGTTCTCGTAGAGCTGTAAGTCCACGTTGGGGTATTTGGTAATAAAGGACTTGAGGATCGAGGGCATGTTGTAGGACATTCTCAGCACCGCGCAACCCACCCGCAGGCGGCCGGACAGCTCTTCGTTGATGCCGGATAAATCCTTCTCCAGGTCCGTGTACATTTCCGTAATCTTTTTGGCCGTCTCCACGTATTTTTCGCCCGCATGGGTCAGGATCAGCCGGTTGTTGATGCGCTGGAACAGCTGCACGCCCAGCCGGTTCTCCAGGTCCTTAATGTAGCGGCTCAGGGAGGGCTGGGAGATGAACAGGGACTCGGCGGCTTTGGAAACGTTGCCTTTTTCGGCGATGGCGATGACGTAGGATAGTTCTTTGATCATAGAGGTCTAGCCTTTCCGGCCGGTGGCCGCGCCTGGACGGCAAGCTTTGGAAATTTTAGGAAAACGGACGTTTTGGGCCCAGGCAAAAATCAGTTTATCTTCATTATAAACATATGCGGAATGAAAATCCAGATTAAGTTTATTTGGTTACAAATTTATGTACACAAAAAGCCGGCATTCGCCGGCTTTTTGCAGATCACAGGGGCAGACTGTTAAAATCCGATGATCCCCAACAACACACCGCTGAAAACCATGATGATAGATGTCATCCACAGCGGCACAAAAGCGAATTTCAGGTAATCCTTCAACTCTACATCCGCCAGTCCGATAGCCATGTAGGTGGAGGCGAATACCGGGCTGCCGATCATGGCTACGTTTTTACCGATAACCATTGCCAACCCCATGGATTCCGCAGAGATACCATATTGGCTGCCCACCTGAATGCACAGGGGAAGAACGCCGTACAGGTAGGCGTCACCGCCGAATACCAGCCCAAGAGGAGCGCTGAGCAGGCCCATAATCAGGTGCAGGTGCCTGGCCATGGCTGCAGGGAGCAGATTTAAAAGCACCTCGGACATTTCCGTCAGAATCGAGGGTTCTCCTTGTCCCAGGATGCCAACAAACACACCGGAGGCCAGCATGGTGGCAGTGATGAAAAATGCGGCCGGCGCAAATTTGTTGATGATCTTGGTTTGCACCTTCTGGCCGGGATAATTGATTATCGCCGCCAGTCCGGTTGCCACCATAAATACCACATAGGCCGTAAAGCTGCCGATGGAGAGAATGATGATTGTCCCGATGGTCAGCGCCAGGTTGACGAAATATTTCCAGTCCAGGGGCTTCTTTTCAGACGCGTTCAGATCCAGCGTCTCGTCCCCCTTAAGGCCGGCGCCCATGCGGACTTCACGTTTGCCGTAGATAATTGCGATGACCACACCGGCAATCAGGCCTACGCCCTGCATCGGCATCAGACGCCTCCACAGGTAGGTGGATTCCACGCCTGTAACCACGGACACACGGGCCACTGCTCCGGCCCAGGGGGTCAGGTTCATAACGCCCAGGGCGACGCCGCAGAGCAGGACCAGCAGGCAGGGGTTGATGCGCATCTTTTTAAAAATGGGCGCAAAAAATGGGATGGTGATAAGCAGCGTGGTGGAGGAGGAGCCGTCCAGATGACCGACAATGGCCACCAAAACGGCCGCTATACAGATGCCGACCACATTTTTCCCGAACCGCTTGACAATAAAGTTGATGATGGGGTCGAACACGCCCACGTCGTTCATCATGTTAAAAAATAGAATAGAAAAACAGAAGAGAATCGCGTTGCTGGTGGTGGTGCTCACGCCGGCTTTGGCATATTCGTTGATGGTAGCCGGAGAAAAACCGGCCAGAAGAGCGATGCCTATGGGCAGTAAAATAAACAAGACCATAGGAGTTGCTTTGCTCTTGAGCAGCAGAACAATTAATAATACCAGAAGCAGATACCCTAAGATTGCTAAATACACAGTAACCTTCCTTTCCCGAATCCATATACGTGACGTTTTTGTTTTTTATGCGCCGGAGTGTACCGCCTCCGGCATTTAAAGGTCTGACCCTTTGAACCCTGAATGGATGTTGTGCAGCTTGCCTAATTAAAATCTATATTTGACAATCTTTTTGTCATTTGTTATAGTAAGTTTATTCGATTCTTGAGAGAATGTCCAATATAAAAACACCATAACCTTATAATCAAACCTATATAAGAGGTATCGCTATGGATATAACACAGTTGCAATATTTTCAAATTCTGGCAAAAGAGGAAAATATGTCGCGGGCTGCCGAGAAACTTCATGTGGCCCAGCCGGCCATCAGCGCCTCCCTGTCGCGGCTTGAGAAGGAACTGGATGTACTGCTGTTTGACCGGAAGGGAAGAAAAATCGTCCTGAATTCCTCTGGAAAGATTTTCCTGAATTTTACAGACAAGGTGATTGGGGAGCTGGAACAGACCCGGCGCCTTTTGGACCGACAGAAGCTCCAGGACTGCGATGAGCTCACCATCGCCTGCAACAGCTATATGTCCACCCAGGAGATGTTTTTTACCTACATGTCCACACACCCCCAGCTGCGCCTAAAGCAGTATTCCATTGCCAGCGCTTCCATTGGAACGGAGTTAAGGCAAGAGCGCTGTGACTTTGTTGTCTCCACCATTCCCATCAGAAGCGATGAGCTAGGTTCCTACGTCCTGATGAAACAGGACATGGGGTTGATTGTCAATGCAGATCATCCATTTGCCGGGCGGCCGTGGATTGACCTGGCAGAAGCGGCAAACGAGAATTTTGTTTGCATGCAGCAGGGCACGGCATTCCGACAGACCACGGACGAAATGTGCCGCAGGGCCGGTTTTGAGCCGCATGTGATTATGGAGTATTTTCCATCCCAGCTCATGCGGGCTGTGGAGCGCAGCAAGGGAGTGGCTTTGGGAATTTATTACAGGGAACGGCAGATATATTTTGACACGATTCTCCGTTTTATACCCATCCGAGAGCCGCATTTTCAGCGGGAGGTTACACTGCTTTGGAAGAAGGAACGGGAGCGGGAGAAGGTAATTCAGGATTTTATAGAATTTGCGGAACAATTTAAGAATGAAGAAACGTAAGGGTTGCATGACGGAGGGCCCGGGAAAACACGCTCCTTCTCCTGTGGGAATGGGAAGGAACGCTGCTACCCGGGCCCTCCGGTGTTTTAATCTGCCGGTTAGTTGTTGATCAGCTGGATTGCAAAGCCAGCGATCTCATCCTGCAGATAGATCACATAGATGGAACCATCTTCTCTGCGCTTGGCGGAGGCGTGGTTTACGGCCACGCCCCTTTCCTCCATATAGGCGATGGCAGCGTCCATGTCCGGCGTGTAGAACGCGATGTGGCCGTGAGTGCCGGGGCCGTTGCCCGCCATGGCCTCCACGCAGGTGCCTGCAAAGGGGGAGCCCTTTTTCTCGGTTCTCAGTTCCAGGTCAAAAATCTGTGAAAATAAAGTGACGGTCCGCACCGCCTCGTCGCGGTCGCTGCAGTTGACTCCGATGTGCTGCATTGTAAATTCCGGTTTCATCTATATAACGCCATCCTCTCTCTCCGGGGTGGCCGGTCTTCCGGTGGCCCCTTTTAATTTCCCTCATCATATCATTTTGCGGTGTTGTTGTAAACGATTTGAGGGCTGGTTCCTTATAACGAAATCCCATAAGTATATCCGTATTCTCTATTGGACGGGCGGATATTTCCCTGTTATATTGAATTTAACGCAACGATTACTGTGTACTGAAAGTTCGGGAGAGGGGGATGGCGATGAAAAGGCCGGTTTGTTATCTGACGGCAGGCGCAGTTATGCTGATGTTCTGCAGTCTCCCATATTCATGGGCCATGTTTGCAGCCCCTGTGACCCGGGCCTTCGGCTGGTCCGCAGAGGCGGTGGGATTCACTTTTTCTGTGGGACTGGCTGGTTTTTGTATCGGAGGAATTGTGAGTGGAATTCTACAGAGGCGGTATGGCATCCGACCGGTTCTGTTCGGGGGAATCCTGTTAACGGCGGCTGGTTTTCTCATACTCACCGGGATGTCGGGACTACTGTCTCTGTATCTGGGATTTGGCGGGCTGCTCTGCCTGGGAGCCGGGATTCTCTACAATGGGGCCCTCAGCCAGACCCTGATTTTTTTCCCCGGCAATGCGGGAAGAATCTCGGGCGTACTGTTGATGAGTTTTGGATGCGGGGCTTCTGTTATTGGAAGTTTGCTTTCCGCTCTGGACAATCACTTTGGACTGCGGGCTGCGCTGGGAATAGTGGGACTTCTGATTACTGCCGTTCAGGTGGCGGGAAGCCTGGTACTGACCGGTGGTTTGGGGTGGAGCGCTTTGACTCCGGGTGGAAAGGAAAACCGCCCGGATATGGAGCCTGCAGCGGATCGACGGGCTGTACATGAGGCTGGTGATACGTTTGCTATGCTGCGCTGCCCTTCCTTCTGGTTCTATTTTTTCTGGACCGTGCTTCTGGGCTCTGCGGCTCTGATTGTGGTGGGAAACAGCGCGGCAATCGCCGCTTCCCTTGGACAGGGTTTGGCCGTGGTTGCGTTCTGCGCCGGTCTGGTCTCGATTTTTAACGGCCTGGGACGCATCGTCTTTGGTTGGATTTTAGATGTGGCTGGAAGTTGTATTACCTTTGCCGTGGTCACCGCTGTTTTTATGAGCGGAAGCCTTCTGCTCTATTATGCGGCTGCATCCATGCAAATTTCTGCTTTAATGATAAGTTACGGCCTTCTGGGCCTCAGCTATGGCGGAATCTTTCCATGTAATTCCGCTTATATACGGGCGATCTTCGGAAGCCGCAACTTTGCAATTCACTTTAGTATAATCAATATGTCCGTGCTGGCGGCCGGCTTTATTGGCCCAATGCTGGCGGGACCCATGCTTCAAAAGGGCGGCGTACCGGCTTCCCTGCTGATGATGGGTATGACGCTGGCTGGGGCGCTCTGCCTGCCGGGCATCCGCAGACAAATGCCGTCAAAGGCAGAAAGGAAGATTTTATGAATTATCTGACACAGGCACAGCTAGACGAACTGAAGCAATTTGACTCCCCCACGGTGTACAATGCCGTGGACAGCTTTCATTTAAGGTCTGCAACCCAGGGATTTACCAGGCCGGGCCTGGTACTGCGGGTTCCGCTGGAGGAGCCTATGGTAGGGTACGCTGTCACAGCCAGGGTGTCCGCTATGCATCCAAATCCCAATGCAGCAGACAACCTGATCCGGTATTACGAAAGCGTAGTTCGGGTTCCCGCCCCCACCGTGGCGGTGATCCAGGATATGGACACGGAGCCTATCGGTTCTTTCTGGGGCGAGGTGCAGGCAACCTCCCACATGGCTCTGGGCTGTATTGGAACTATTACCCAGGGAGGCGTCCGTGATTTAAATGAAGCAGGGCCTCTGGGCTTCTATTTCTTTTCAACCCAGGTAATGGTGGCCAGGGGATACACCCATGTGGACGCCTGGGACTGTCCGGTGGAGGTTTGCGGGCTTACAATTCACCCCAGTGATTTAATCCACGCAGATAAGCACGGCGCGGTGGTAATTCCCGGAGAGATCGCGGATCAGGTAGCCGGGGCCTGCCGTGCCGCCCAACAGGCAGAGCTGGCTGTGCTGACGCCTTGCCGGGAAGCGATTCGGACCGGAATCAGACCGTCTGCAGAGCAGCTTGGTCAGTGGCGCCGGGAAATGAACCATAAGCGCTGAACAAAGGAAAACACTGTATTTTGAAGGACTGATAACCTTTGAACCGGAATATTGATCTGACAAAATGCAAGGAGAACTGAGATGGCAAATTCAACTTTAAAACAGAAATTAGCAAACAATGAAATGGTTTTATGCGGGGGCGTCTGGGATTCCCTTTCCGCAATTATCGAGGAAAAGGCGGGGTTTGATGCCGTGAAGCTGGGATCTTCTCAGCTGAATGCTTCCCTGGGACTGCCCGACCTTGGGTTGGTGACGGCCGCTGAGGTGCGGGATCGTATCTATAATATCTCCAATCATATCCAGATACCACTGATTGTGGATTTTGAGTCAGGTTTTGGAAGTGAGCGGGATATCGCCAGCGCCGTATACTGGGCGGGCGAATTCGAGCGGGCCGGGGCTACTGCTATCCATATTGATGACTATGGCGATGACAAATGTCCCTGGCTTCCACCTTATATCCCGGAAATGATGAGCGCGGAAAGCGTGGCTGACAAGATAAAGGCGATCTGTGATCACAGGAAAAGCGAAGATTTCCTCATTATAGTGCGCAGTGGAGCTACGTCTTCCTGCTCCTTTACAGACAAGGAGGCGGCTTTTGAGGAGAGTATGAGACGGTTCCGTATGTGGAAGGGAGCGGGAGCGGATGTAGTGTGGCCCAGATGCTTCTCCGACGAGCATCTGATCCGTTACCGCGACGAGCTCGGAGGATTCCTCTCCCAGTCCGTGGCAAGCAAGGTAGGACAGGGGCGTGTGGGAGCCGGGGGGCGCACGGAGGCCCGGTACTACAGTGCAAGAGAGTACCATGAGCTGGGGTACAATCTTCTGACAGTGGGGGCGACCATGCAGACCATTGTCATGAAAACGCTGGCTCAGGCTTCAGAGATTATGGTGAAGAGCGGCGGCAGTGCGGCGGAGATCGACGATATGGCCATGCCGTTCAATGAGTGGATTGAGCTGGTGGATTTCAGTTATTGGAACAAAATCAACGGAAACGAATAAGAAAATGGAGGAATCCATGAAAATTGTTGTACTCGACGGATATACTTTGAATCCCGGGGATTTATCCTGGAGCGGCCTTGAAGCGCTGGGGGAGCTAAGGGTCTATGACCGCACTCCCGCATCTGAGGCCGCGGGCCGGATCGGAGACGCCGATATCGTATTTACCAACAAGTGCCCGGTGACAGCCCAGACAGTGGCGGCCTGCCCGAATCTCAAATTTATCGGCGTGCTGGCCACCGGCTACAATATCGTGGATGTGCCTGCCGCCCGCCGGGCCGGTATTACCGTAACCAACATTCCTACCTATGGTACAGATGCGGTATCGCAGTTTACCATTGCCCTGCTGCTGGAACTCTGCCATCATGTGGGCGCGCACTCCGACAGCGTGAAGGCTGGAGATTGGGAAGCGTGCCCGGACTGGTGTTACTGGAACAGCCCGCTCATAGAGCTGGCCGGTAAAACCATGGGAATCATCGGTTTTGGGCGGATTGGCCAGGGGACGGGCCGGATTGCACAGGCAATGGGCATGCGGGTGCTCGCTTTTGACGCGCATCCGAACCCGATCTTGGAGACGGATAACTGCCACTACGCGGATCTGGATACGCTGCTGACACAATCGGATGTGATCGTCCTTCACTGTCCGCTTTTTCCGGAAACGGAGGGGATCATTAATCGAAACACTATCTCCAGGATGAAAGACGGTGTTCTTATCATCAATGACTCCCGCGGGCCCCTGATTGTGGAGGCGGATCTGCGGGACGCTTTAAACAGCGGTAAGGTGGCGGGAGCCGCCGTGGATGTGGTGTCTACGGAGCCGATTCGCGCCGACAATCCGCTGCTGGATGCCCGGAATGTGATCATTACCCCACACATTGCCTGGGCTCCCCAGGAGTCCAGACAACGACTATTGGGTATAGCGGTGGGGAATCTGCGGGCTTTTTTGGCGGGAGAGGTCCGAAATGCGGTAAATTGAATTATTAAACCAGGATTATGAAGGAAACCGGATTAAGCGAAACTTAATCCGGTTTTTGGGGTTTGCGGGGGGAGAAAAAGAATGGGAGCAGCATTGCTGTAACATTTTGATAAATTTATGATAAACATATAAGATTATAAGTTTTACAAATAATTCTGCTGTGCTATAATTAAGGAAACGTACCTCTTATCGGCAGCCTCCGGCTGCCGGCAAGGGATCATGTCCCGATAGAATCAGGTGAAAGGACGGCGGAACTGTATGAATATGAAGGAACAGCAGTATGTATGCGTGCTTGCGGAATGCGGGAGTATTACCAGGGCGGCGAAGGAGCTGTACATATCGCAGCCTGCGCTGAGTATTTACATCAACAACCTGGAAAAGAGCCTGAACGTGAAGCTGTTCGAGCGGGTTGGGAAACGGTTTATCCTGACCTACGCGGGGGAGCGCTATGTGGAGAAGGCCAGGGCCATGCTGCGCCTTGAGGAGGAGTTTGAAGAGGAACTAAAGGATATTACCGGCAATTATACCGGGCGCATCCGCATCGGGGTTCAGACCAGACGCGCAACCTGGCTGCTGCCGCCCGTGGTGGCGGCCTATGAGCAGGAATTCCCCAATGTGGATGTGATTCTGTACGAGGGGATTCAGGGTGTGCTGGATCAAAAAGTAAAAAATTTCCAGATTGATCTGCTTTTGTGCAACGCGTCGGACGTGCGGCCGGACATGAAAAGCCATCTGATGTTCAAGGAACAGCTTCTGGTGGCGGTGCCCCAGCGCCATCCGGTCAATGAGAAGGCCCGGTATGTGCCGGGGGACCCGTACCGGTATCTGGATTTGACCCATTTAAACGGGGAAAACCTGATCCTGGCGAAGCCTGAGCAGAGCATCCGCCAGGACGCGGACCGTTTTCTGGCGGAAAAGGGGGTCAAGCCCCGGAAGGTCCGCGTGATCTCCAACATCGAGACAGCCATGCAGCTGGTGGCGGAGGGCCTGGGCATCGGCTTTAACCGGGAGGGCTACGCGCGCCACATGAAATACGCCAAGAGCGTGAACTACTACGGCATCGACAGCCGCGAGGGAAAGACGGATTTTGTGCTGGCTTACCGCAAAGATATGCCGGTGATGGGGTATATGCAGCGGATGATCGATATGCTGCTGGAACGCGGCAGGGAGTATCAGCGGTAGTGAATTACCACATATAAATATTAATTAAAAGTAAAACTTATATAAAAAATAAATAAATTAAAATGTACTTATTCCTCAAAAAACGTTACATTGATAGTAATATGATTCAAAGGAGGAATTCGTATATGGCAGAAAAGAAGAAAAAGGCATTTAAAATGCCGCACACATTTGTCATCATCATTTCCATCATCCTGTTTGCCACTCTGATGACCTGGATTATCCCGGCGGGTCAGTACGCGAGAGTGGAAAACGAAGCGGGAATCAAGGTCATTGATCCCTCGCAGTTCTCATTCATCGAGCGGACGCCCGTGAATCCGCTCCTGATTCCGCTGTACATTGTAAAGGCGATCTGCAGCCGCATTTCCCTGATGCTGGTGATCCTGTTCTCAGGCGGCGCTTTTGACATGATCAGCAAGTCCGGGGCCCTTCACTCCGCGGTGGCGAGAGTGGCAAAGGTGTTCCAGAACCGTTTGTACATCTTTATCCCCATCATGACCACGATCTTTGCGCTGATCTGTACCACCCAGGGCGTGAACCAGTTTATCGCCTTCGCTCCGGTGGTCGTGATGATCACGCTGGCCATGGGGCTGGACTCCATCACGGGCGCGGCCATTATCCTGCTGGGCGGAGCTGTTGGCTTCTCGACCGGTATGTTAAACCCCAGCACCACGGTTGTGGCCCAGGAGATCGCGGAGCTTCCCACATTCTCCGGAATCCAGTACCGGGCCGTCTGTTTTGTGGTATTCCTGATCATTACCAATATCTATCTGGTGCGTTATGCCCTGAAGATCCACAAGGACCCGAACAAAAGCCCCATGTATGAATTCGACAGCCAGAATGAACAGAAGGAGCTGGACATCGACTCCTTCGGCTCGATGAACCTGCGCAAGACGCTGATCATCCTCTCCCTGGTCGCAGCTCTGGTGGGCATGGTGATTGGATCCGTAAAATTTGACTGGGATATGGAAGAGCTGGCGGCTACCTTCATCGGGCTGGCCGTAGTGGTGGGCTTCCTTTCCGGCGAAACCCCGTCCTCCATGTCCAAAATCTTTGTGGACGGCTGCAAGAAAATGATTACGGCGGCCCTGATTATCGGACTGGCGACCACCATCGCCAACGTGATGTCCGCGGGCAAGATCGTGGACACCGTGGTTTACGGCCTGGCCTCCGTGCTGAGCCACACGCCCTCGTTCCTGATGGCTCCCGCCATGTACATTGCCAACACGCTGATCAACTTCGTGGTGGTGTCCGGCAGCGGACAGGCCGCGGCTGTGATGCCCATCATGATTCCGCTGTCCGACCTGTTGGGCGTGACCCGTCAGACCAGCGTGCTGGCCTTCAACTTCGGCGACGGCTTCTGTAACTACATTCTGCCCCACTCCACGGCCCTGATGGGAATTATCAGCGCGGTAAATATTCCCTATGACCGCTGGATGAAGTTCATGTGGAAATTATTCCTGATCTGGGCGCTGACTTCCTGCGTGATGATCGGAATCGCCCAGGCCATACATTTTGGACCGATGTAACCAGATCGATTGACGGAGGTATTCATGAAAGAAGTATTATTTCAGAAAATAGAGGCACAGAAGGAAAGACTCTGGGAGATGGCCGATTTCATCTTCGACCACCCCGAGTATGAGGGAAAAGAGTATCAGGCCGCGGACCTGTTGACCGGCTATCTGGAACAGAACGGATTCCAGGTGGAGCGCGGGATCGCCGGGTATGAGACCGCGTTCCGGGCGGTTTATGAGAATGGAACCAGCGGTCCGTCCATCGGAATTCTGTGCGAGTACGACGCCTTAAAGGGTATGGGACACGCCTGCGGCCATCATATGCAGGGCCCCGCCTGTCTGGGAGCCGCTGTGGCCTTAAAGGAGCTGGCAGGGGAAACGCCCTTTAAGCTGACGGTTTACGGCACGCCTGCGGAGGAGACTTTGGGCGCCAAGTGCGATATGGTAAAAAAAGGATGCTTTCTGGAGCTGGACGCGGCCTTTATGATGCACGGCTCCCCCACTACCTGTACGGATGTAAAGTGCCTGGCCGACCGGTCCTTTGAGGTGGTGTTCCACGGAAAGGGCGCTCACGCGGCCCTGGCGCCCGAGAAGGGGAAAAGCGCCCTGGACGGGCTGCTGATTGCCTTCAACGGCATCGAGTTTCTGCGGGAGCACGTGCCGGACGACACCCGGATGCATTACACCATGACTGAACTGCCCGGCCCGGCCAACATCGTGCCCGCCCGGGCGGTGGGAAAATTCTCCCTCCGCTCCTTCAGCCGCACCAACCTGGAGCTGGTGGTGGAGCGCTTCTACGACATCGTCAAGGGCGCTGCGCTGATCGCAGGTGTGGAGTATGAGATTCACCCCAAGAGCGATTTCTACAACAAGATTCCGGTGCTGAAGCTGAACCAGCTGCTCATGGAGAACGCAGAGCTGGCAGGCGCTCCCCGCCTGTCGCCGCCAAGAGAGCGCACCGGTTCCACGGACTTCGGCAATGTGATGTACGAGATTCCCGGCTCCTGTATCCGCGTGGCCTTCGTGCCCGAGGGCACGGCCTCCCACTCCCAGGAATTCCTGGACGCGGGCAAGAGCCAGGCGGCCAGAGACTGCGTGCTCTACGGCGCGAAATCCATCGCCGGGGCCTGCTGGGACCTGATCGGAACTCCGGGACTGATGGAGGAAGTGAAGCGGGAATTTGCGGAGAACAAGAAAAAATTCAAATAACACGCCGCGGTCCGCGCGGTACGGGAAACCCCTGTGGAGTATGGCTCCGCAGGGGTTTTTCGCGGGTGCGGGGTGGGATTTTTTCCAGGTCCTTCTGCCATAAGATTTCAGTATACATAAAAATCAACTTATGCTATACTAAATAGAAGATTGCCCGGATTTTCCGAAGCCGGGAAACAGCCACAAGGGGGACAGTAATGCTGGAATTAAAAGAAATACTGGGCCATGAACCGATCAAGGAACATTTTTTCAACGCAGTACTAACCGGGAATATTTCCCATGCATATATACTCTCAGGCGAGGCGGGGATGGGCAAGAAGTCCCTGGCGAACGCATTCGCCCTGGCCTTGCTCTGCGAGAAGGGGCAGGCGGACCCGTGCCGCCAGTGCCACGCCTGCAAGCAGGTGATGTCCGGGAACCATCCGGACCTGATCTACGTGACCCATGAGAAACCGGCCAGCATCGGCGTGGACGATGTGAGGCGGCAGATCAACGATACCATTCAGGTGAAACCCTACAGCAGCGCCCACAAGATCTACATTGTGGACGAGGCGGAGAAGATGACTGTGCAGGCCCAGAACGCTCTGCTTAAGACCATCGAGGAGCCGCCCGCCTACGCGGTGATCCTGCTTCTCACCACCAACGCGGAGGCGTTTCTGCCCACGATCCTGTCCCGCTGCGTGCAGCTGAAGCTGAAGCCGCTGAAGGACGGGGAGGTTAAGGACTATCTGGTGAGTCGGATGGGCGTGGAATTGTCCCAGGCGGAGATTTACACCGCCTTTGCCCGCGGGAATCTGGGCAAGGCCATCCACCTGGCGGATTCCGAGGACTTCCGCCATCTCTACGGGGAGCTGCTGGACCTGCTAAAGAATCTGAAAAAGTCGGATATCTCGGAGCTGCTGGAGCGCATCCGGAAGATGAAGGAGGACAAGCTGGACATTCACCAGTGCCTGGACTTCATGCAGATGTGGTACCGGGACGTGCTGATGTACAAGACCACCAAGGATATCAACCTTCTGATCTTCAAGGACGAGTTTTCCACCGTGAACGCCATGAGCACGGTCAGCGGATACGAGGGGCTGGAGCGCATACTCACCGCCATCGACAAGGCCAGAATCCGTCTGGACGCCAATGTGAACATGGAACTGGTCATGGAGCTGCTTCTGCTGACGATGAAGGAAAACTGACCGGGGCCGTGCCCTAGAGACGGGGCCGGGCCTGAAAGCCGGATTTACGGGAATAATAAAAGCGAGATGGATAGATGGGCGGGCTCTGCCCGCTGGAAAAGGAGATAAAGTCAATATGATAACTGTAATCGGAGTGCGCTTCCGCACCGCGGGCAAGATTTATTATTTCGATCCTGCCGGGCGGAAGATTAAAATAGGAGATCGCGTGATTGTTGAGACGGCCAGAGGCATCGAATACGGTTACGTGGTGTTGGGAAACCGCGAAGTGGAGGATTCCAAGGTGGTGCCGCCCTTAAAGGCGGTGATCCGCATGGCCACGCCCGAGGACGAGGCCGTGGAGAAGCGCAACAAGGAGAAAGAGAAGGAGGCGTTCCGCATCTGCCAGGAGAAGATTAAAAAGCATAACCTGGAGATGAAGCTGATCGACGCGGAATACACCTTCGACAACAATAAAGTGCTGTTTTACTTTACCGCGGACGGGAGAATCGATTTCCGCGAGCTGGTGAAGGACCTGGCCAGCGTGTTCAAGACCCGCATCGAGCTGCGGCAGGTGGGCGTCCGGGACGAGACCAAGATCATGGGCGGCATCGGCATCTGCGGCCGGGCGCTGTGCTGCCATTCCTACCTTTCGGAGTTCATTCCGGTGTCCATCAAGATGGCCAAGGAGCAGAACCTCTCCCTGAACCCCACCAAGATTTCCGGGGTCTGCGGCCGTCTGATGTGCTGCTTAAAGAACGAGGAGGAGACCTACGAGGTTCTCAACAGCAGGCTGCCCAACCCGGGCGACTACGTGACCACAAACGACGGCTTAAAGGGCGAGGTGCAGAGCGTGAACGTGCTGCGCCAGCTGGTGAAGGTGGTTGTGACCGTGGACCGGGACGAGAAGGAGATTCGGGAGTACAAGTCGGACCAGCTGAAGTTCAAGCCCCGCAAGAAAAAGGGCAAGGGCGGCAAGGAGAAGGAGCGGGAGACGTCCGAGTCCGAGCTCAAAAAGCTGGAAGCCCTTGAAAAAAAGGAAGGAAAGTCAAAGCTGGATGACAACTGAGAGCAGAGACAGGGAACACACCTGGACAGAGGCCGGTCCCGTGCTTCTGCGGGACGATGAACGGATCGACGACCTGGAGCGCAATGGCTATGGCATCATTCAGCGCAAGGGCGCGTTCTGCTTTGGTATGGACGCGGTGCTGCTGTCCGGGTTCGCGGTGGTGAAGCCGGGGGAGACAGCGCTGGACCTGGGCACCGGCACGGGGATCATCCCCATTCTGCTGGAGGCCAAGACCCCGGGCAGGCATTTTACCGGCCTGGAGATTCAGGAGGAGTCGGCGGATATGGCCCGCCGGAGCGTGGCTTACAACCGCCTGGAGGAAAAGGTGGAGATTGTGACAGGTGATATAAAGGAAGCCGGCCGGCTGTTCAAGCTGGCTTCTTTTGATGTGGTCACCAGCAACCCGCCCTACATGAACAGCGCTCACGGCCTGAAAAATCCCGGAGACGCCAAGGCCATCGCCCGCCACGAGGTACTGTGCACTCTGGAGGACGTGATCCGGGAGGGAGCGAAGGTGCTGCGGCCCATGGGCCGTTTTTACATGGTTCACAGGCCCAGGCGGCTGGTGGAGATTCTGGATACCTTCACCCGCCACGGGCTGGAGCCTAAGCGGATGAAATTCGTCCACCCCTACGCGGACCGGGAGGCCAACATGGTGCTCATCGAGGCGGTGCGCGGGGGCGGGGCCCTGATGAAGGTGGAGTCCCCGGTGGTGGTATTTGATGAGAACGGCCAGTATTCCGATGAGATTCGGACCACATACGGATATTGAGCCGTGACAACCAAACGGCAGGAGAAGGAGAACGCGATGGCAGGAACATTATATCTGTGCGCAACGCCCATCGGCAACCTGGAGGACATTACGTTCCGGGTGCTGAGGACTTTAAAGGAAGCGGATCTGATCGCGGCGGAGGACACCCGCCACAGCATCAAGCTTCTGAATCATTTTGAGATTAAAACCCCCATGACCAGCTACCACGAGTACAATAAGGTTGAGAAAGCCGCTTACCTGGTGTCCCAGATGGCCCAGGGCCTCAATGTGGCGCTGATCACCGACGCGGGCACTCCGGGGATTTCAGACCCGGGCGAAGAATTGGTGCGCCAGTGTTACGAGGCGGGAATCGAGGTCACTTCCCTGCCCGGCCCGGCGGCCTGCATCACGGCTCTGACCATGTCCGGGCTGTCCACCCGCAGGTTCTGCTTCGAGGCATTTTTGCCGTCGGAGAAGGGCGATAAGAAGGAGCGGGCCAGGATTCTGGAGGAGCTGAAGCGGGAGACGCGGACCATCATCGTCTATGAGGCCCCCCATCATCTGGTAAAAACCCTGAAGGATCTGTACCAGGCCCTGGGAAACCGGCGCATCACCGTGTGCAGGGAGCTGACCAAAAAGCACGAGACCGCGTTTCGCACCACCTTCGAGCAGGCTCTGAGCGCTTATGAGGTAGAGGAACCCAGAGGGGAGTGCGTGATTGTGATCGAGGGCATTTCCGTGCGGGAGCTGGAGGAAGAGAAGATCCGTTCCTGGGAGGAGATGAGCCTTGAGGATCATTTGGAATATTACATGAAGGGCGGGATGGACAAGAAGGAGGCCATGAAGGCGGTCGCGAAGGACCGGGGCGTGAGCCGGAGAGAGATTTATCAGCAGACATTAAAATAAGGAAATGCACGGCGCAGGGCCGGAGATACAAAAAACCTGCTGCCATTTCTTCTATAATAAAGAGACTTTATTACAGAAGAAGTAGCAGCAGGCCGTTTTGTTATTCTGACACGTTAAGTCCTGCCAGTTTTGCCAGTGCCAAGACAGATGACCGGGATACTTTCTTGCCCTCATAATCAATCAGGTCGTCGGTACTGCCTGTGAAAATGTCGGCGGACTCCGCTTTCTTCAAAATGATGCAATCGTCCTGCACGGTGATCTCCAAACCATCCTTAACATCCAGGTTCAGGCTCCTGCGCAGTTCAATGGGAAGCGTAATTCGGCCGAGTTCGTCCAATTTACGGACAACGCCAGTTGTTTTCATTTTTTACCCCCTTGTAAAAAATTTACTCCCTTGCAGTATTAAATTAGCAGATTCGCCAAAAAAAGTCAATATCCCGACCGCCCCAAAACGGTAATATATGGTAATAAAATGTAAAGTTTATAAAAAGTTCGAAAAAAATTAACATTTGGAAGCGCTTACAACAGACCTTTTTGCACAAGGGCGAATTTTGGCGATGAAAATGCGGGAAGCCCAAACCAAATCCGGGAAATTTTTCTTGACAAATGCAGGCGTATCCTGTAGTATTACTTTGATGTTCAAAGTATTTGAAAGTTAAACAAAAGTTGCACAGAAAACGATAAGGATTCGGATGGTAGGATGATGACAACAAGGATCGTAGGAACCGGTGCGTACGTGCCGGAACAAATCGCAACAAATGATGACCTGGCCAGGATTGTGGAGACCAATGACGAGTGGATCCGCAGCAGGACCGGTATCGGCGAGCGCAGAATCGCCACCACGGAGACCAACTCATACATGGCGGCTCAGGCGGCAAAACAGGCGCTGGACCAGGCGGGCATTGCGCCGGAGGATGTGGATTTGATCCTGTTGGCAACTTCTTCACCGGACTACTGCTTCCCCAACGGGGCCTGTGAGATACAGGAACAGATCGGGGCGGTGAACGCGGCCGGTTATGATATCAGCGCGGCCTGCACGGGATTTGTGTTCGCCCTGAACACGGCCCACGCGTTTATCCAGGCGGGCATTTACCGGACGGCTCTGGTGGTGGGGGCCGACGTGCTCAGCAAGCTTTTGGACTGGACGGACCGGGGAACCTGCGTATTGTTCGGCGACGGAGCCGGAGCGGTGGTTGTCCAGGCGGCGGACCGGGGCGTGATCGGCGTGAAAATGCATTCGGACGGGACCAAGGGCGGCGTGCTCACCTGCGGGTCCAGGACCAACGGCAATTTCCTGCTGGGGAAAAAGCCGGAGCTGGGTTATATGACCATGGACGGTCAGGAAGTGTTTAAATTTGCGGTGAAAAAAGTTCCCGAGATCATAAAGGAGCTGTTGGAGGAGAATCGCACCTCCCTGGAGGAGATCCGCTACTTCGTGCTCCATCAGGCCAATTACCGGATCATCGAGTCCGTAGCCAAGCGTTTAAAGGCGGATATCAGCAAGTTCCCGGCCAACATGGAGCGCTACGGAAATACCTCCGGCGGATCCATTCCCCTGCTGCTTGACGAGATGAACCGGAAGGGAATGTTGGCGCCCGGAGATAAAATTGTGTTGTCCGGGTTCGGTGCGGGGTTGACATGGGGCGCAACTCTGGTAGAATGGTAAGGCATAAAAAAATATCTCATTATAAAATCAAAACGTAAAAAGGAGAAAAACAACATGTTGGAGAAAATGAAAGAGATTATTGCGGAGCAGTTAAGTGTGGACGCGGAGACCGTTACCGAGGCTTCTTCCTTCAAGGAGGACTTAGGCGCGGATTCCCTGGACCTGTTTGAGCTGGTGATGGCTCTGGAGGATGAGTATTCCGTAGAGATCCCGGCCGAGGATCTGGAGCAGCTGACCACCGTGGGACAGGTTATGGATTACTTAAAGGCAAAGGGCGTAGAGGCGTAAGTCGAATAAGAGGACCAAAGATGAAACGGCGTGCAGAATACACGCTGTTTCATTGAATGTAATGGACCGCTGGCGCAGCCTGCGGGCGATTGCTGAATGTAATGGGCCGCCGGCGCAGCCTGCGGGCGATTGCTGAGTGTAATGGGCCGCCGGCATAGCTTGCGGGCCATTGTTCATTAAATGCAACGGGCTTAGGCAGTTGCACACGCGCATTGACTTGCCGGAAAGGCGCTGACCGCGGATTTGCCGGTAGGTGCGATGTTGCCGCAGGGAATGTAGAACTGGAGGAAACGATATGAAAACGAGAATTACGGAGATGTTAGGGATTGAATATCCGATTATTCAGGGCGGCATGGCCTGGGTAGCAGAGCATAATCTGGCTGCGGCCGTATCCGAGGCGGGCGGCTTCGGACTGATCGGCGGAGCCAACGCGCCGGGCGAGGTGGTGCGCGCCGAGATCCGCAAGGCCAAGGAGTTGACGGATAAGCCTTTTGGCGTGAACGTGATGCTGCTCAGCCCCCACGCCGATGATGTGGCCAAGGTAGTGGTGGAAGAGGGCATCAAGGTGGTGACTACCGGCGCGGGCAATCCGGAGAAGTACATGGATATGTGGAAATCCGCCGGGATCAAGGTGATCCCCGTAGTTGCCAGCGTGGCTCTGGCACGCCGCATGGAGAAGTACGGAGCCGATGCTCTGGTGGCGGAGGGCACGGAGTCCGGCGGCCACATCGGCGAGCAGACCACCATGACCCTGGTTCCCCAGGTGGTGGATGCCGTGTCCATCCCCGTGATCGCCGCGGGCGGAATCGGCGACGGCAGAGGAATTGCCGCCGCATTCATGCTGGGCGCGGAGGCGGTGCAGATGGGCACCCGCTTTGTGGTTGCCAAGGAGTCCATCGTACACGCCAACTACAAGCAGCGGGTGATCAAGGCCAAGGATATCGACTCCGCGGTCACGGGCCGCAGCCACGGCCATCCGGTGCGCTGCCTGCGCAACCAGATGACCAGGGAGTACGTCAAGCTGGAGCAGGAGGGCAAGTCCTTTGAGGAGCTGGAATACCTGACTCTGGGTACGCTGCGCACTGCCGTGATGGAGGGCGATGTGACGAACGGCACCGTCATGGCAGGCCAGATTGCGGGAATGATCAGCAAGGAACAGACCTGCAAGGAAATGATTGAGGAAATGATGGCCCAGGCGTCCGAGCTGATGCACTGGTCATAAGCGGACAGATGTCTGAACGGTTACATTCTGACAAAGGAGCGGTGAATATGAGCAGGATTGCATTTATTTTTCCCGGACAGGGAGCGCAGAAATGCGGAATGGGCAAAGATTTCTATGAGAATACAGAGATTGGCAGATCGGTGTTCGACCGGGCCAGCGAGCTTCTGGGATTCTCCATGCCGGAGCTGTGTTTTGAGGAGAACGACCGGCTGGATATCACGGAGTACACCCAGGCGGCCATGGTGACCGCCAGCATCGCCATGATGGAGGTTTTAAAGGCGCGCGGCGTAAAGCCGGATGTGGCTGCGGGCTTAAGCCTTGGCGAATACTGCGCTCTGGTGGCTGCGGGTGTGATGAGCGCGGACGACGCCATTTCCACCGTGCGCCAGAGGGGAATCCTCATGCAGGAAGCCGTTCCGGTTGGGGAGGGCGCAATGGCGGCCATTCTGGCCCTGGACGCCTCCGCCATCGAGGAGGTCACCGGTTCCATGGAGGACGTGTGGATCGCCAACTACAACTGCCCCGGCCAGATCGTCATTTCTGGCAGAAAGGCAGCTGTGGAGGAGGCCTGTGAGAAGCTTAAGGCCGCGGGAGCCAAGCGGGCCCTGCTGCTCAACGTCAGCGGGCCGTTCCACTCCGGGATGCTGACCGAGGCGGGCAGAAAGCTGGGCCAGGTGCTGGAAAACGTGGCGGTGAACGAGCCGCAGATTCCCTACGTGGCCAACGTGACCGCCTCCTATGTGAGAAGCGCAGGCGAGGTGAAGGGACTGCTGGAGCGGCAGGTATCTTCCTCCGTGCGCTGGCAGCAGAGCGTGGAAGCCATGATCGCGGACGGCGTGGACACTTTCATCGAGATCGGGCCGGGCAAGACCCTGGCCGGGTTCATGAAAAAGATCAATCGCGGGGTGACAACCCTGAACATAGAGACGCTGGAGGACGTGGACAAGGTAGTAAACGCCCTTCAGGCGCAGTAAACGAAACATAACGGAACGGACTGGAAAGGGGACGAAGACATGTTGGAAGGCAAGATTGCATTGGTAACAGGAGCCAGCCGGGGAATCGGCAGGCAGATCGCGCTGGCCCTGGCAGCGCAGGGAGCCACCGTAGTGGTAAACTACAACGGTTCCGCGGCAAAAGCAGAGGAAGTTGTAAACGAGATCACAGCAGCGGGCGGCAATGCGGAGGCCATTCAGTGCAATGTTGCCGACTTTGACAAGTGCGCCGGACTTATGGCCGGAATCCTCAAACAGCACGGCCGTCTGGATATTCTGGTAAACAACGCGGGAATCACCCGCGACAACCTGCTGATGAAGATGTCCGAGGAGGACTTCGACGCAGTGATCCAGACGAATTTAAAGGGCGTGTTCAACTGCGTGAAGCATGTGTCGCGCCAGATGTTAAAACAGAAATCAGGCCGGATTATCAACATTTCTTCCGTATCCGGCGTGCTGGGCAACGCGGGCCAGGCCAATTACTGCGCGGCCAAGGCGGGCGTGATCGGACTGACCAAGTCCGCGGCCAGGGAGCTGGCCAGCAGAGGGATCACCGTAAACGCGGTGGCGCCCGGCTTTATCAACACCGACATGACCGAGTGCCTGAGCGACGGCGTAAAGTCCGCTGCAGTGGAGCAGATCCCCATGAAGCATTTCGGCGAGACGGAAGATGTGGCGAATCTTGTCGCGTTCCTGGCTTCCGACGCTGCCCGCTATATCACGGGCCAGGTCATCAGCGTAGACGGCGGAATGGCGATGTAACGTAACCGTTCAGAGGGCGGGAAAATCGGTGAAGGAAGCGGTGTCAAGCTCGCTTGTAAGCCGTTTTCTTTATCGATTTTCCCATCGGATGGACATCCGATGCTTCTTGACCGCTTTTTAGGTCAAGAAGATAGCCCTCTGAACCACCGCGACCAAACGGATATTTCGGAATTTAGAACAGGAGAGATTGTATGAAAACAAGAGTTGTTGTAACCGGCCTGGGCGTCGTCACCCCCATTGGAAACGACGTGGACAGTTTCTGGAACGGAATCAAGAATAAAGAGGTGGGAATCGGCCCCATCACCTGCTTTGACACGGCGGACTTTAAGTGCAAACTGGCGGCCGAGGTAAAAGACTTTGACCCCAAGGCCTACATGGACAGCAAGACCGCCCGCCGCATGGAGCGCTTCTCCCAGTTTGCGGTGGCGGCGGCCAGCCAGGCCCTTGCCCAGTCCGGCCTCAACATGGAACAGGAAGACCCCTTCCGCGTGGGCGTGAGCATCGGCTCCGGAATCGGGTCCCTGCAGGAGATCGAGCGCGGATGTAAAAAACTGGAAGAAAAAGGCCCCAGCCGGGTGAACCCCCTGATGGTTCCCATCATGATCAGCAACATGGCGGCCGGAAACGTGGCCATCCAGTACGGCATGAAGGGCAAATGCATCAACGTGGTGACCGCATGCGCCACCGGCACCCACTCCATCGGCGAGGCCATGCGCTCCATCCAGTACGGCGAGGTGGACGTGATGCTGGCAGGCGGCACGGAAGCGGCTATCACCCCCATCGGCATCGCGGGATTTTCCGCCCTGACCGCACTTTGCACCAACGAGGACCCCAAGCGGGCCTCCATCCCCTTTGACAAGGACCGCAGCGGCTTCGTGATGGGCGAGGGCGCGGGCGTGGTGGTTTTAGAGTCCTTAGAGCACGCCAAAGCCAGAGGCGCGAAGATTCTGGCCGAGGTTGTGGGCTACGGCGCAACCTGCGACGCCTACCACATCACCTCCCCGGCGGAGGACGGCAGTGGCGCTGCCAGAGCCATGCTGGACGCCATCAAGGATGCGGGAATCACCCCGGCTGACATCGACTATGTCAATGCACACGGAACCAGCACCCACCACAATGACCTGTTCGAGACCAAGGCCATCAAGCTGGCCCTGGGCGACCACGCCTACGACGTGAAGGTCAGCTCCACCAAGTCCATGATCGGCCATCTGATCGGCGCTGCTGGCGGCGTGGAGTTCATCACCTGCGTAAAATCCATCGAGGAGGGATACGTACATCCCACCGTAGGTCTGGAGACCCCGGGTGAGGGCTGCGATCTGGATTACGTGCAGGGCGAGGGCGTAAACATGGAAGTGAACTACGCCATCAGCAACTCTCTTGGCTTTGGCGGCCACAACGCCAGCCTGCTGGTAAAACGCTTCTGTGAATAATCCGCTGTCTCGCGTAAAGGGAAAGAAAGAGGTCAAACCATGAATATAGATGAGATTATGACACTGGTGAAGGCTGTATCCGATTACAACCTGACCAGCTTTGAACTGGAAGAGGGAAACGTAAAAATCTCCTTAAAGCGTGAGAAGGAGATGCCCCAGATCGTTACCGTGGGCGCGCCCGCCATGGATGCGGCCTCGGCGGCTGTGAGCGCCCAGATGATGGGCGCCGCCATGGCGGCCCAGGCGGCTCCGGCGGCCGCTGCCCAGAACGGCGCTGCTGAGTCCTCCGCGGAGGCGGGAATCAGCTCCGACAAGGTGGTGACCAGCCCCCTGGTTGGAACCTTCTACACCGCCTCCTCCCCGGACGCCGAGGTGTTTGTCAAGGAAGGCGACACGGTGAAAAAGGGCCAGGTGCTTGGAATCATCGAGGCCATGAAGCTGATGAACGAGATCGAGAGCGAGTTTGACGGCGTGGTTGAGGCCGTGCTGGTAAAGAACGAGGAAGTGGTGGAGTACGGACAGCCGCTGTTCCGCATCCGCTAGTGGAGGTCGCGGGGATTTTCCCGCGGGGAGAGGAGAAAACACATGTTAATGGGAATCAAAGAGATCGAGGAAATTCTGCCCCACAGACATCCGTTTCTGCTGGTGGACTGCATCGAGGAGCTGGAGCCGGGCGTGCGCGCCGTCGGCTACAAATGCGTCACCTTCAATGAGCCGCAGTTCCAGGGGCATTTCCCCCACAACCCGGTGATGCCGGGCGTGCTGATCATCGAGGCCCTGGCCCAGGTGGGCTCCGTGGCTATGCTCAGCGTGGAGGGCTACAAGGGCAAGACCGGTTACTTCGGCGGCATCAACAACTGCAAGTTCAAGCAGATGGTGCGCCCCGGCGACAAGCTGCGCCTGGAGTGCGAGATCATCAAGCAGAAGGGCCCGGTTGGCATCGGAAAAGCCACCGCGACCGTGGACGGCAAGCTTGCGGCCAGCGCGGAGCTGACCTTCATGATTGGCTGATTGGATAAGGAAAATGAGGTAGAAAGCCGATGTTTAAGAAGATTTTGATTGCAAATAGAGGAGAAATCGCGGTCCGCATCATCCGTGCCTGCCGTGAGATGGGCATCCAGACCGTGGCCGTTTACTCGGAGGCGGACCGGGACTGCCTGCACACCCTGCTGGCCGACGAGGCCATCTGTATCGGCCCCGCTCCGTCGGGTCAGAGCTATCTGAACATGGAACGGATTCTGGCGGCCACCGTGGCCTTAAAGGCCGACGCCATCCATCCGGGCTTTGGCTTTCTGTCGGAAAACGCCAAGTTCGCCAAGCTCTGCGCGGAGTGCAATATCGCCTTCATCGGGCCGTCCGCAGAGATCATTAACCGGATGGGGAACAAGTCCGAGGCCCGCCGCACCATGATGGATGCGGGCGTGCCCGTGGTGCCCGGCAGCAAGGAGCCGGTTCACCAGGCCGCGGAGGCCCTGGAGATGGCCAAATCCATCGGTTTCCCGGTGATGATCAAGGCGTCCTCCGGCGGCGGCGGCAAGGGCATGCGCATCTCCCGGGGCGAGGCGGATTTCACGGAGAACTTCAACGCGGCCCAGATGGAGTCCGTAAAGGGATTTTCCGACGACACCATGTATATTGAGAAATATATCGAGAAGCCCCGCCACATCGAGTTCCAGATCATGGCGGATAAGCACGGCAACGTGGTTCATCTGGGCGAGCGGGACTGTTCCATCCAGCGCCGCCACCAGAAGGTGCTGGAGGAGGCTCCCTGCGACGTCATCACCCAGGACCTGCGGCAGCGCATGGGCGATACGGCGGTCCGGGCGGCCAAGGCCGTGGGCTACGAGAACGCGGGAACCATCGAGTTTTTGCTGGACAAAAACAAAGATTTCTATTTTATGGAAATGAACACCCGAATCCAGGTGGAGCACCCGGTGACCGAGATGGTGACCGGAATGGACCTGATCAAAGAGCAGATCCGCGTCGCCGCGGGGGAAAAACTCAGCGTGAGCCAGGAGGACGTGGTCATCAAGGGCCACGCCATCGAGTGCCGGATCAACGCCGAGAACCCGTCGAAGAATTTCATGCCCTGTCCGGGACTGATCACCAACGTCCACGCGCCGGGTGGAAACGGCGTTCGGGTGGATTCTCACATCTACAGCGATTACAAGGTGCCCGCCAACTACGATTCCATGCTGATGAAGCTGATCGTTTACGACAAGGACCGGGCCTCCGCCATCGCCAAGATGAGAAGCGCCCTGGGCGAGCTGGTCATCGAGGGCATCGAGACCAACGTGAATTTTCAGTACGAGATACTGGAAAACGAGGCGTTCCAGGAGGGAAACACGGACACTGGATTTATTGAGAAATATTTCCCGGATTACGTGCGTTAGGGAGCGGATGGCGGAAACGGATTTCCGGCCGCGCTCCGGGATATAGAAAGGAAGGGGATTGCCAATGCTGCGGAATATGTTCAAAAAGACATATACCAGGATCGATGCAAAATACAAACCGCAGGAGGGGAACGAGGGCGCAGAGCCTAACATTCCGGAGGGCCTGTGGCGCAAATGCAACAAGTGCGGACAGCCGATCTATGTGGAGGATGTTGTCAACAATTACTATGTGTGTCCGAAATGCAGCGGGTATTTCCGCGTCCACGCATACCGCCGCATCGAGATGATCGCGGACGAGGGCTCCTTTGAGGAGTGGAACCAGGATATGCCGGTTTCCAATCCCCTGGAATTCCCGGGGTACGAGAAGAAGCTTCAGGCGGCCCGGGAGAAGAGCCGGTTAAATGAGGCCGTGGTCACCGGAAAATGCACGGTGGACGGCAGCCCGGCCGTGATCGGCGTCTGCGACGCCCGGTTCATCATGAGCAGCATGGGCCATGTGGTGGGCGAGAAGATCACGGACGCGGTGGAGCGGGCCACAAAGGAGCAGCTCCCGGTGGTTCTATTCGCCTGTTCCGGCGGCGCCCGGATGCAGGAGGGAATCGTGTCCCTGATGCAGATGGCCAAGACCTCCGCGGCGTTAAAGCGCCACCACGAGGCCGGGCAGCTGTTCATCAGCGTGCTCACCGATCCCACCACCGGCGGCGTGACGGCCAGCTTCGCCATGCTGGGTGACATCATCCTGGCGGAGCCGGGAGCGCTGATCGGTTTTGCAGGTCCCCGGGTGATCGAGCAGACCATCGGCCAGAAGCTGCCCGAGGGCTTCCAGCGGTCCGAGTTCCTGCTGGACCACGGCTTTGTGGACAAAATCGTGGAGCGCAGGGATCAGAAGAAGGTGATCGGCCAGATTCTGTTCATGCACCAAAAGCACGCCATGGTTCCCAGGGCTGCAAGACCTGCGCTGGCCGCGGCCCATGCACATTCCGGGAAGGATGAGAAGGCTGTTTCTGTGGATAAAAAGGGAAAATCCGGCCAGGACGGTGGAAAAACCGCCTGGGATACGGTGCTTTTGTCCCGGAAATCGGACCGCCCGGTGGCGACGGACTATATCAATGCGATTTTCGACGAGTTCATCGAGTTCCACGGCGACCGGTATTTTAAGGACGACGGGGCCATCGTGGGCGGTATCGCCATGTTCCACGGCATGCCGGTGACTGTGATCGGCCAGCAGAAGGGCAAGAACACCAAGGAAAACATCAAGCGCAACTTCGGAATGCCGTCCCCGGACGGATACCGCAAGGCCCTGCGGCTGATGAAACAGGCGGAGACCTTCAACCGTCCGGTGGTCTGTTTCGTGGACACCCCCGGCGCGTTCTGCGGCCTGGAGGCTGAGGAGCGGGGGCAGGGCGAGGCCATTGCCCGCAACCTGTTTGAAATGGCTTCCCTGACAGTGCCCGTGCTCTCTATGGTGATCGGCGAGGGCGGTAGCGGCGGCGCGCTGGCCATGGCTGTGGCGAATGAGGTGTGGATGCTGGAAAACGCCATCTACTCCATTCTTTCCCCGGAAGGGTTCGCCTCCATCCTGTACAAGGACAGCAAGAAAGCGCCGGACGCGGCCAAGGTCATGAAGGTGACGGCCAAAGATTTACAGAACTTGAAGTTGATTGAGCGGATCATTCCGGAAGAGCAGCCTGCCAGCAAGGAAAACCTGTTCCGGCTGGCGGAGCTTATGGACGTGGCCATGGAGGATTTCTTCAAGACCTATGGGGCCATGAGCGGAGAGGAGCTGGCAAACCACCGGTACGACCGATTTAGGAGAATGTGATGGAAGAGTTGAGACCGTTAGTAATTGGCGATTTAGTTGTTGAGAAACCGATTATCCAGGGAGGAATGGGCGTCGGGATCAGCCTGCACAGGCTGGCCGGGGCCGTCGCCAAGGCTGGCGGTATGGGGATTATCTCCGCCGCTCAGATCGGGTTCACGGAGCCGGATTTTGCCGAAAACCCCGAGGAGGCCAACGCCCGCGCCATTCACAAGGAAATGAAGCTGGCCCGGGAGATTGCCCCGGAGGGAGCCATCGGTTTTAATATCATGGTAGCCACCAAGCACTATGACCGCTGGGTGAAGGAGGCCGTTAAGGCCGGAGCGGATATTATCATCTCCGGCGCGGGGCTTCCCGTGTCCCTGCCGGAGTATGTGGAGGAGGCCTACCGGGAGATGGAAGAGCCCCCCAAGCGCCGGATCAAGCTGGCGCCCATCGTCTCCACCGCCAAGTCCGCCATGGTTATCTGTAAGATGTGGGACCGGAAATGCCACACCGCGCCGGACCTGGTGGTGGTGGAAGGCCCGCTGGCAGGCGGCCACCTGGGCTTCTCCCTGGATCAGCTGACCCAGTACGGGGCCGACACGGACGATGTGCCGTCCAGCTACAATCAGGCGGCCTACGACCAGGAGATAAAGGCCATTCTCAAGGTGGTGAAGGAGTATGGGGATAAGTACGGGCGTCATATCCCGGTTGTTGTGGCCGGAGGTATTTACACCCATGAGGATGTGATGCACCAGATCGGGCTGGGCGCGGACGGCGTTCAGGTGGCGACCCGCTTCGTGACCACAGAGGAATGCGACGCGCCGGAGGTCTACAAGCAGGCGTACATTTCCGCTGGTAAGGCGGACATCGTGATCACCAAGAGTCCGGTGGGCATGCCGGGGCGGGCGATCAAGAACAGCTTCCTCACCGCGGTGGGAGACGGGATACGCCCTGCCATTCCGCACTGTTACCGGTGCCTGGAAAAGTGCGATATTGCAAAGATTCCTTATTGTATCACCCAGGCCCTGGTGAACGCGGCCCGGGGAGACAACGACAACGCGCTGCTGTTCTGCGGCAGCAACGCCTGCCGGGCCACAAAGATCAGCACGGTGGAGCGGGTGATGGACAGTCTGATGGGAAAGACGGCGGAATAAAGTATAGAGGCATAGAGAGCCGAGGCTTTGGGCGGTTCCGGGACGGTGTAAAACTGTCACGGGGCCGCCTTTTCAAATCGTCGCTCAGATACCGTTTGGATTTTAGATGATTCATGTTATACTTATAGTTGACTGACTGAGGCTGTACGAATAATCCGCAGGAGTGTATACCATGGAAACAGATCCTAAAAAGAAACCGGTTCTTACGAAAAAATTATACGCAGCAGTGGGCATTTTCCTGGGAGCGGCGGTTGCCGCCATGTTTGCCGGCTATTTTCTGCTGCTGGAAAACCAATCGGCGGTGGAGGCGGCCTACAGCTCCTATGACTATCATATCGCCATCATATCCGATGATACGGATAATTCTTTCTGGAAGAACGTATATCAGGGCGCGGTGGCGGAAGGCCGGGAGTACGGGGCCTATGTGGAGCAGATCGATGAGGGGCTGGTGGACCGGTTCTCCATGGAGGATGCCATCAATGTGGCCATCTATGAAGGGGTGGATGGGATTCTTCTGCGCCCGACGGACGGGAAAGTGAGCGAGGAGATGATCGACAAGGCGTGCAGCCTTGGGATTCCGGTGATTACCATGCAGAAGGATGTCCAGGGCTCCAGGCGGCAGGGATTTGTGGGGATTAACGACTATTTCCTGGGACAGGAATTCGGGAAACGGGTGCTCAAATTGGCCGATGAGAATACCCGGCTGGTGACCGTGCTGTTTCCGGGGGCAAGGTTTAACGAGACCAGCCGGAACTGGTTCCGCCAGGGACTTCAGAATACGGTGCAGCAGGAGCAGATCCGCTTTGATTTCAGGATTATCCGGGATGATAAGGGGTTAAACAACGCGGAGGACGTGATCCACGACATTGTGGAGGGAATGGTGGAACAGCCGGATATGATCATCTGCCTGGACGAGGTTATCACCCAGTCCACCTGCCAGATGATCTACGACAGGGGGCTGTCCGACCGGATCAAGGTAATCGGCAGTTATGTTACGGATGCGATCCTGGAGGGCATCGAGGAGGGGTATATCGATTCCACGATCACCATCGACGCGGAAGCTATGGGGCGCATGAGCGTGGAGGCCCTCATGACCTATCTGAAGTACCATATGGTCAGCTACTATACGGAGGTGGACACGATGCTGGTGGACCGGTCCCTGGCTGCGGAGTACAGAAGGGAGGTTCGGGATGGAGAAACACCGGTTTTGGAAAAGTAAGTATTTTTCGAACCAGTCTCTGCGCACCAAGCTGATCCTTCCGGTCATTATTACCATGGCGGTTTCCCTTGGGATTAATCTTCTTCTGTTTGGCCGTATCGATACCATTGTAAAAAATATGGATCAGGTGTACGCCACGAATATCCGCCTGGGAGAGCTGGAGGGGCTTTTGACGGAGCTGGAGAGCAATGTGTATCAGTATCTGAATATTCAGAGCCAGGAGGCTCTGGAGGCGTTTGAACGCAACCGGAACGTGTTTGAGGCGATGGTAGAGGAGATTGACGATACCATCACCGACCATCCGGCCCGGCGCATGGAGCGCAATATCCGCAGCCTTGCCCTTTCCTGGCTGGAGCTGACCGACGAGGCCATACAAGCAAAAAAGCGGCATGACGTGACCTCCTACAAGGCAAGCTATGAGGAGATTCAGAAGCTGTACACGTATCTTCAGGCATACATACGCGGGCTGGACGACTTGAGATTCAAGGCCAATTCGGAGAATTACGACGTGCTGTACCGGTATCTGCGGTATCTGGAAGTGTTTATGATCGCGGTGCTGATAGGCGTCACCTGCTGCCTGATGGCGCTGCTGTACCGTATGATCGGGACCTTTACCCGGCCCCTGGAAAAGCTGGCGGGAAAGGCAAAGGAGGTGGGGCGCGGGAATTTCGGCATCTCCCTGGAGGAGCCGGAGAGCGGAGATGAGGTTGGCACCGTGACGGTGGCATTTAACCAGATGATCGCCAGCATCAACGACTATATCCGGCGGATCCGTGAGAGCATGGAGATGGAGATTCGGATGAAGGAGCGGGAGCTGGCCATGGAAAACCTGCTCAAGGACGCGCAGCTCAAATACTACCAGGCGCAGATCAATCCCCATTTTCTGTTCAACACCTTAAATGCGGGGCAGCAGCTGGCCATGATGGAGGACGCGGAACGCACCTACGCGTTTATCGAGAACATGGCTTCTTTCTTCCGGTACCGCTTAAAGAGCAACGGGGAGGTTTCCACCCTGGGGGAGGAGATCGAGCTGATCGACAGCTATATGTACATCATGAATGTGCGGTATTCCAATGAGATCCATCTGGAAAAGTCAATCGACACCAGGCTTCTGGACATCCGGTTTCCCGGTATGGTGCTGCAGCCGGTGATTGAAAACGCCCTGCGCCACGGGCTGGGCGGCGTGGAGTGGGAAAAACGGATCTGGTTTTCCGTAGGCCAGGAGAACGGGGAGGCCGTGATCTGCATCCGGGATAACGGCATGGGCATATCGAAAGAGACGTTGGAGAATTTAAATACCGGAAATATCCCGCCGCAGGAGGATAAGCACGATTCAGGCAACGGCGTGGGGCTCGCCAACGTCCGGGAACGGCTGCGGCTGTATTTTGACCGGGTGGATGTGATGGCGGTGGAGAGCGGCGGAGAGGGAAAAGGCGCCTCCGTGACCATACGGGTGCCGGTCCTCCGGGGAGACGCCGGGGCCGTGGCGGAAGCCGCAGACATGCTGTAACAGACAAAGGAGCAGGCAATGTACAAGATTCTGATAGCAGATGACGAGGGGATTGTAACGGACTCCCTTCAGTACATCATAGAAAAGAACTTCGGCAGCGAGTGCCAGGTCGCCATTGCCAAGAACGGGCGGCAGGCCATTGAGGTTGCGGAGAGCTTTCAGCCGGATATGGCCCTTCTGGACATCCAGATGCCGGGCATCAACGGACTGAAGGCCATGGAGGAAATCCGCGCCCAGAACCCAAGGGTCAAGACCCTGATCCTGACGGCTTATGATAATTTTGATTATGCCAAGGAGGCGCTGCGCCTGGGGGCCGTGGATTACCTGATGAAGCCCATCAATAAAAAAGTGATCGTGGAGCGCCTGACCGGCATGATGCACACCATTGACCAGGAGCGGCAGAAACGTAGGGACGATCTCCTGGTGAAGGAAAAGATGGAGGCGGTGATCCCTATTATTGAAAATGGGTTCGTCATCAGCCTGATCATTCAGAATGAATATGAGGACAGCGGGGAGCAGTACCGGAGCCTGTTAAACCTGGAGGAGGACTACGGCATCATCATGGCGCTGGAGTGGGGCAACGCCAGGGAGGGCGCGGCCATGGGCAACCCGGTGGGGTCCGGCGTCCTGGCACATAAATATTACGGGAAAATGTCGGAGCTGGTGAAGGTGTATTTCCGGGCCTTTGTCAGCGGAATCATGGGAAACAAGATGATCTGCGTGATCCCTGCGGTGGAGCCGAATCTGGAGTACGCAGCCCGGCTTCAGCTGATCGAAAAGGCCAGAAGTCTGGTCACCTCGTTAAAGCATGCGGTTGGGATTGACTTTAAAGCCGGGATCGGAACGGTCCGGCCTTGGGAGGACATGTTTGATTCCTACCAGGAAGCTCTCAACGCGCTGCGCCACGGAATGCGGAACGTGAACCACATCGACGACCTGGTGGTGAAGGATAACCGGGAAAAACAGAAACAGCTGATGGAGCAGATGGTATTAAAGGCGGTTTCCATGGGTATGGAGCACGAAGCCCGCCAGGAGGCCACGGTCTTTGCCGGCTGGGTGTTTAAAAATCAGGCCAGCGCCCTGGAGGAAGAAAAACTACAGCTCATGGAGATGCTGCTTTTAGCCAGGCGGATGGTGCAGGACCAGGGGGGCGCGCCGGTTAGGGATCAGGAGCTTTTGAGCGCCCTGCTTGCGGCCGGGGACGAGGAGACGGCGCGCCAGAAGTTCGTGGCCGCCATGGTGGAGCTGGCCCAGGCCGTGGTCATTAAAAACCAGGAGCCGGACGGCATTATCACCAGGGCCCAGGACTATATCCGGCAGAATTTCCGCAAAGATATTTCACTGGAGGAGGTGGCCAGAGCCGTAGGGATCAGCCCCTATTATTTCAGCAAGCTGTTCAAGGAAGAGGCGGGGATGAACTTTACGGAGTATCTGACCGGAATCCGGATTGAGACGGCCAAGCGGCTGCTCTCGGAGCGGGAGCTGAGCATCAAGCAGGTCTGCGTGGATTCCGGCTACGCCAACCCCAATTATTTCAGCCGTATTTTCAAAAAGTGGGTGGGAATCACGCCCACGGAGTTCCGGGACGGCGTGGGCGAGGACCATTAGAACTCTAAAATAAGCGAAGTAAAATAGCACAAACTCATAGCAAAATAATGCTACATATTTTTCGCCGGCCTGGAGGCCGGAAAAGAAATGTGCAGGATCTTGCAAGTTAGTGCTATTTTTTTTGTGCTAAACTATGGCCATGGTAGTTAGTGTTAGATCAATGAAACGACACAGGAGAGGAGGAATACGTTCATGAACATGTTTTTGCAGGCGTGTGTCAATGGACTTCTGATGGGAGGCTTTTACTCTCTGATGGGCATGGGGCAGAACATTATTTTTGGCGTGATGAAAATTGTTAACTTCTGCCATGGAGAGATGCTGATGGTGGGAATGTACCTGACATTCATACTTTACACCTTTTTCGGGATTGATCCGTATCTGGCGGTTCCGATGGTGGCGGCCGTGATGTTCGTTCTGGGAGCCGGGATTCAGCACACGCTGATCACACCGTCCCTTGGAACAAAGAGTTTTACGAACCTGTTATTTCTGACAGTGGGACTGGGATTGCTGCTTTCCAACGGCGCGCTGGTCATCTTCGGATCGGAGTACCGCTCGATCCGCACCGCTTATTCCCAGACCTACATCCCGATGGGACCGGTGACAATCTCCCTGCCGAGGATGATCAGCTTCGGGGTGCTGATCGTGGTTACCATTGCGCTGTTTGCATTCCTGAAATATACCACCGTGGGAAAGCAGATCCGCGCCGTATCCCAGAACCCGGTGGGCGCTGAGGTGGTGGGAATCGACGTGAAGAAGATCTACCTTCTGACCTACGGCCTGGGCGTTGCGCTGGCGGGTACCGCAGGAGCGCTGCTGACGCAGTTTTACACCATTTTCCCGACGGCGGGCGCCAGCTTCGGATTCCGGGCATTGATCGTGGTAGTCGTAGGAGGACTGGGGTCCATTCCGGGAGCATTTTTAGCCGGTATCTTTTTAGGGCTGCTGGAGACCATGAGCGCGCTGTTTATCAGCCCGTCCTACAGCGACCTGATCGTATTTATGACATTTATCGTGATCCTGGTTGTACGCCAGACCGTGATAGCGAGGAGGAAATAATATGGATCGTAAGAAAGCGGTACGCGTTTACCATCGGAATCTTGCCATCCTGGTCGGCCTGGTTCTTCTGACGTTCATCCTGATTCCCACGATGGTGAAGTCGCCGTACATGTTAAACATTTTTGTTCTGACCTTCTATATGTCCACACTGTCCATGGCATGGAACCTGCTGGGCGGAATGACGGGACAGAATTCCCTGGGCCATGCGGCCTATATGGGCCTTGGAGCCTATGCCTGCTGCCTGCTGGTGGTAAAGACTGGGGCAAATCCCTGGCTGGCCGCGATCTTCGGCATGGTTGTGGTGGGTCTGGTTGCAGGTATTGTGTTTTACCCCTGCTTTATTCTGCGGGGACCGTATTTCACCCTGGTTTCCATTGCGTTTGGAGAATCCATCCGCCAGGTGATTATCAACTCGGAGTTCTTCGGAAGGGCCAGCGGCGTTGGCCTGCCCTTCGGTCAGGATTCCTGGCTGAATTTCCGGTTTGCCAGCAAGGTGCCTTACTACTATGTGGGGCTGGCCATGATGGTGGGAATCTATCTGATCATGAAAAAGATCGACCGGTCCAAAATGGGATTTGCCTTAAAGACCATCCGTGAGGACGAGGATGCGGCGGCAGCTATCGGTATTAATCCCACCAAGTATAAGATTATGGCGGTGGTGATCTCGGCTATGGTGGCGGGCCTGGTGGGCTTCTTCTATGCCAGCTATATCCGCTATATCGACCCGGATCTGATGATCCAGGCCAAGTCCACCGAGTCGGTGCTGCCGGCGGTCGTAGGCGGCGCTGCCTTTGTGGAGGGGCCCATTGTGGGCGGACTGATCATGATTCCGCTGTCCGAGTACCTGAGAGCCAATTTCAGCGCCGTGCTTCCGGGCATCAACATGTTGATGTACGCGGTGGTGCTGCTGGCGGTCATCCGGTTCCGGCCATCCGGTGTCCTGGGCTGGTTTATGCACAGCAGGACCAAACAGTTTATCGATGAAAAGATCCTTAGGAAGCCTTCCCTGGATATTTTGGAGGAGGTAGAGCTGATGGAGTATGAGAGGAAGGAGGCGTAGAGATGGCGGAATCTCCAATCATTGAAGTACAGAATATTACCAAACGTTTTAAGGGGCTGACTGCCGTGAAGGACGTTTCCTTTTCCATCCGGGAAGGGGGCATCACGGGCATGATCGGGCCAAACGGCGCGGGAAAGTCCACCACCTTTAATATGATCTGCGGGTATTACCCTCCCACAGAGGGCCGGATCTTCTATAAAGGGGAAGATATTACCGATAAGAAAGCCTTTGAGTACACCAATATGAAGATCGCCCGGACTTTCCAGATTATGAAGCCGCTGAAAAATTTAAGCGTGCTGGACAATGTGGTCGCCTCCTCCTATTTCGGTCATGCCGGAGCCAAGAGCGTGAGGGAGGCCAGAGAGCGGGCCATGGAGGTGCTGCAGTTTACCGGCCTCTTTGAGAAGCGCCATGTGCTCTCCAAGGACATGGGAACGCCCGACCAGAAACGTCTGGAGATGGCCAGAGCCCTGGCCACAAAACCGGAAATGCTGTTTCTGGACGAGAACATGGCGGGTCTCAACCCGGCTGAGACGGAGGAGGCCATCCGGCTGATCCGCAAGATTAACGAGTCCGGCGTGACGATCTTTTTGATCGAACATATTATGCAGGCGGTGGTCAGCCTGTGCGAGGAGGTCATCGTGCTCCACCACGGCGAAAAGATCGCGGAAGGCACGCCGGAGCAGGTGATGAACGACCCGTATGTTATGGAGGTATATCTGGGGATGAAGAAGGAGGATGCACATGCTTAAAGTCGAAGGCTTGAATGCAGGGTACGGCTCCGTCAATATCCTGTGGGACATCGGATTTACACTGGCGGAGGGTGAGATCGTCGCCATCCTGGGCTCCAACGGCGCTGGCAAAACGACCATGGTGCGGGCGGTCACGGGAATGCTCAAACCCTCTTCCGGATCGGTGGTATTTAATGGGGAGGACATGGCGAAAAAGAATTCTCGGGTGATCTTAAACAGCGGCATCGTGCAGGTGCCGGAGGGACGGCAGCTCTTCACGGACATGACCGTTCTGGAAAATTTACAGATGGGCGCGTTCAACAAGGGGACCAAAGCCCATTTCCAGGAAAATCTGAAAAAGGCTTACGGGTGGTTCCCAAAGCTGGAGGAACGGGCCAAACAGGCCGCGGGCACCTTGTCCGGCGGCGAGCAGCAGATGGTGGCCGTGGCCCGGGCGCTGATCGGCGAGCCAAAGCTTTTGATCCTGGATGAGCCGTCCCTTGGCCTGGCGCCCAATATCGTGGACGACATTCTGAATGTGGCCTCCACTCTGGCGAAAAACGACGGTATCTCGGTGCTGCTTGTAGAGCAGGATATCACCAAGGCCCTGGCCGCTGCGGACAGGGGCTATGTGATCGAGAACGGCCGCATCGCCCTGGAAGGGACTTCCGCTGAGTTACAGGCCAATGAACACGTCAAGAAAGCCTATCTTGGCATTTAGAAACAGACCATTGAAGGATTTTTACACCGCTGGCAGTCTGGTGTGAAATAGAGCAGTTCCGGGAATACCGGAATGGTAAAAAAGGAGGAAAAACATGAAATTGAAAAAAATTACTTCTGTGTTGTGCGTAGCGGCGCTGGCGATTTCCATGCTGGCAGGATGCGCAGGCGGTTCCGGCTCATCGTCTTCCGCGGCTCCTGCGGCAGCTGATGCGGTGACGGAAGCCGTGACGAAGGCGGCGGAAGCAGCGGCGGATGCCGGCACAACAGCGGCAGAGGCCGGCGCAGAGCTGACCGGCGAACCCATCAAAATCGGTACGATCTATGCAATGTCCGGCGGTTCCGCCGCCATCGGTACCAATATTCTGCGCGGCATTGATTTTGCAGTAGCTGAGATCAATGCGGCAGGTGGTGTTAACGGCCGGCCGTTGGAGGTTGTCCGCGGCGACCATGCGGGAGATGCCGCTACCGGAAGATCCGAGGCCGAGCGTCTGATCACCCAGGAAAAGGTCGATGTGATGATGGGCTGCCATATGTCCGTTGTGACCGAGGTCGTGGCTCAGGTATGCCAGCAGTACGGCGTTCCAATGATCACCGCCATCTCCACCCTGGACAGACTGTCCAATGAGGAACACAAGGATATGGACTATTTCTTCCGCCTGTGCCCGCTGAACTCCGTATACGTTGAGAACATGCTGATGTATTTAAAGGATTCCGCAGAGCAGACCGGCGAGGAGATCAAGACCGTTGCGATCTTCACCGATAGAGCGGCCATCGGACAGGAGCTGATCCGCTGCGTGGAGCTGTTCAAGGACCAGTACGGCATCGAGCTGGTTGCAACGGTTGACTACACCAGCAATGCGACCGATTTAAGCGCCCAGGTGCTGGCTCTGAAGCAGGCTGACCCGGATGCGATCCTGTGCGATTCCTACATTGGCGACGCAACCCTGTTCATCCAGACCTTAAAAGAGCAGAACTACAGCCCCAAAATGATCGTTGCAAAGGCGAACGGATTTACCGATCCTTCCTTTATCACCAACTTAGGCGCGATTTCCAACGGCGTCGCTTCTGTAGTAGAGTTTAACCCGGACCTGGTAAACGGCGTTGAGATCAACGAAGAGTTCAAGGCACAGTACGGCGTGGACATGAATGGCCACTCCGCAGAGTCCTACACCGTCGTATGGCTGTTCAAGACCGCCATCGAGGCCGCTGGCAGCACCGACGGCGAGGCTGTGAAGAACGCGCTGGCTGAGCTGGACATTCAGGGCGAGTTCCCGGGCGGACGCAAGATCATCCTGCCCTACGACCGCATCAAGTTTGAGAACTATGATCTGGCCGGCGAGACGCACTACAGAGACAACACTTCTGCCTCCGTGGCAATCGCCCAGATTCAGGACGGCGAGTGGAAGACCGTATGGCCCTTCAGCTTCACCGAGACAAAGATCGCTTACCCGGCTCCGCTGCAGTAAAGAGCAGGTGTGAACGGCAACTGTTATAACGGATCAAGGAAATAAAACTGCCAGGAACATAACAGCCTGCTGCGCAACGCGGCAGGCTGATTTCCGACAGTTGCGGAGTTTGCGGATACGGGAAAATACTGGATTTCCGATAGGCATTTCTGGTATGATAGGGGTATATTGAGTTCAGGCGACAGGGGGATAAACATGAAGAATCCCATGATTTTAAAGAAACAGACGTTGGCAATCGCTGCCGTCGCTCTGGCCGCTTTTTTGCTGACGGGCTGTGCGGGACCGGCGGGCGGGGCCGGGACAGCCGGGGAACGTGCGGCAGGCGTGGGCGGCGAGGCGGGACAGACGGCGGGCGCGGGCGCAGCAGCAGGACAGGCGGCAGGCGTGGGCGGCGAGGCGGGACAGGCGGCAGGCGCGGGCGGCGAGGCGGGACAGACGGCGGGCGCGGGCGCAGCAGCAGGACAGGCGGGGCAGGAGGCAGGTGTAAAAGGCGCCGCGGCGAAGCCTTCCGGGCGAACGGCTCTGACGGGCCAACCGATCCGGATCGGCGCGATTTACGCTCTAAGCGGCAACAACGCCGCCATCGGCACCAATATTCTGCGGGGAATTGATTTTGCGGCGGAGGATATCAATGCGGCAGGAGGGGTGGACGGACGTCCCATCGAGATCATCCGGGGAGATACCCAGGGGGATGAGGAGGTGGCCCGGGCCGTGGCAAAACGCCTGATCACCGAGGAGCAGGTGCATGCGATTGTGGGCTGCCATCAGAGCACACTGACGGAGATTGTCGCCGAGGTGTGTGAGGAGTACCATATTCCCATGATCACGGCAATCTCCACGGTGGACAGCATTTCCACCCACCACAATGAGTATTTTTTCCGTCTCTGTCCCATGAATTCCCTTTATCTGGAAAATATGTTCATGTACATGAAGGAGCAGGCGGAGCAGACCGGGAAGGAAGTAAAGACCATCGCCGTGTTTGCGGACAACAGCATGATCGGCCAGGAGGCCATCCGCTGTGCGAGGATCTATGCGCCTCAGTACGGAATGGAGATCGTAAAAGAGATCCAGTACGGCCAGGGGGCAGCGGACCTGACGGATGAGATCCTGGAGCTGAAGGCGGCCGGGGCCGACGCGGTCCTGGCGGAGAGCTATGTCTCCGACGCCAGCCTGCTGATGCGGACCATGTATGAACAGAATTACCGTCCGCCGATCCTCATCGCCAAGGCCAACGGTTTTGCGGATCCCAGCTTTATCCCGGCGACCAGGGGAATGTCGGAGGGAGTCACTTCTGTGGTGGAGTGGAATCCGGATATGACCAAAGGGCAGGAGATCAACAGGCGTTTTAAGGAAATCTTCGGTGTGGATATGAACGGCCATTCGGCAGAATCCTATACGGCTGTCTGGACATTCAAGACCGCCTTTGAGCAGGCTGGAACCGACGATGGGGAGACGGTGAAGGATGTGCTTACAAAGATTGATATCCGGGAATCTTTTCCTGACGGCCCGGAGATCATTCTGCCCTACGACCGGATCAAGTTCGAGGATCATGAATTTGACGGGGTCCGGCATTATCATAATAACATCTACGCTTCCGTAGCCATCGCCCAGATCCAGGACGGCGAATACAAGACCGTGTGGCCCTTCGAATATTCCAATCAGAGAATTGAGTATCCGGCGGGGTATGAGAACCGGTGAGTGTGGAAATACAATTACAAGTTTTAGTTGAAAGCGGGTAAATGCCGCGGGATTCCTAAAAATAGATGGAATCCCCTGGCAAAATCCGCTTTTTTTGTATAGTGGGAGGTGGGAGAACCAATATGTGGGGCATCGTTTGACATAAAACCGGAGGAATGAAATATTGAAAAATTGAAAACAAGTATATGATAAAAATATACCTTATTTATATTCAATATATCGCATATACCGGATTAGATCAAGGAGGAACGATGGATACGGAGTCAAAAACATATGATGAAGCGGAATTTCAGCGGTTGTACGATCAGCTTTTGGGTTATCTGGGTAAGGATCAGGAGCTGGCTGAGCAGATCAAGAAACTGAGAATGGCCCGTGGGCTGACCCAGAACGACCTGGCGGAGCGCATGGGAGTGCCCCAGAGCCAGGTGTCCCGGTGGGAGAGCAAAGGGAGCTGTGAGATTGAGAGCCTGGAACGGCTGTGCAGGGCGCTGGCGCAGATGCAGGCGGTAAAGGTGAAAGTTTGGATTTGGAAAAATTTAGAAATCAATACGAATGTGCAGCAGGAATTGTCCGTCTGCGCAGAGTTTGAGCTATATAGCTGGGCGGAGGGATCCGCAGGCAGGGAGGATGGGAATCGTGCAGAATTAGTCCGGCGCTATCTTGAGTTGCGGTTCCCGTTCCCGGCGGGGAAAGCGCATACCAAGAGCGGTGTGAAATTTCTGATTTCCGTTGATGGGGAGGCGCAATCGGCCCAGGGGATACTGGACCGCCCGGAGGCCTCGGTGCGCTGGACCCTGTATGAGCTTCAGCGCTATCTTTGCAGAGGGGAGCGCGATCGCCTTCTGATCCGGAGATATGGCTGGGGTAACGATATAAATGCCTCCGCGAAAAAAGGCTGGCTCAGTGAAATGAGGCTGGTAAGAGCGGAAATACCGGATGTTTATCAGGTAGAGAAGTGGGACTGCCTCAAAACGGGGCCCTATTATCCTTACGCTGAGGGACAGACCTGTATGTTTATTCCTCTGGCCTGGGATAATTGTCAGGAGCGGGAATCGGATTTTGTTAATTGTTACGCGCCGGTAAACACAAACCTGATGATCTACACGCTGTCCGGTTACGACTGCTATCTCAGCAAGGCGGGATTTGGAGACGGGGGCGTTACGCTGAAATGCAGGCGGAGGATTCAGCTGTGCCCATGGGATACGGCGGGAAAACCGCTGGGATTTTATATGGGAACGGTCGGCGAACCAATCGCGCAGAAGCTGCGAGGGAAGATATATACCAGAGTGGTAAAGGAATTCGCCGAGGAACCGGCGGAGGAGGAACTCTGGACGGAGATTCAGGAAGGCTATTTTATGGCCGTGTACGAGGAAGATTCTTTGACGAACGAGTATTTTCTGGTAAAGGGAGAGAACCGGCGGTACAGAAAGGCTAAGACCAAGCCTGAGGAAGAGGATTGCAAAAACGAATCATATGAAGATATGCCCATGGCAGTGGGAAAGAGCCAGTGTGATCAGAAACGTGAACCTTTACAGGAGGCGGAGGGCCGGCGGGATCGGGAAAACGAACTTACAAAAGACAGCATTCAGAAGAAAAAAAGAGAACGGGACGAGCTTCTGGATTTTCGGAAAATCGATCAGGAGCCGTTTGTGGGCCGCGACAGAAGCATTTACCATTCCTGTCATTGGCTGCGCGGCTATCAGGATTATCACCTGAGAGGTTATCAGGAACTGTGGATCCGGAAGGAAGGGACAACAAAGGAACAAAATGGGGCGGAGGAAAAAACAATTCCGGATGTCCGGAATCCTGTGGAAGAAGAAAATGCGTTCCAGGGTGAAATTCTGAACTACAAGGAATACTGCTACCAGATGTCGGACTGGAAGCTATCGGAAAATATCCCAAAGGTCGACTACGATAACGTTTTTATGACCAGCTACGAGCAGGTTAATTTTGACTGCCGATGCGGAATATGGCTGAACAGGGGATTAGCGCTGCTGCGGGATATGGAGGACATGCGCTCGTACAAACATTACGTGGTCTATTTTAAGGTTGAAAATGGCCGGTATTGTTGTATCCAGTATAATGGAAATCGCTGGAAAACGGAAGGCTACCGCGGTTCCAACAGCTGCGTCGCCCTGACGTTCTGCAGCGGGGCGGACAACAAGGATGGGCTTCCCGCCCCCCATACGTTTAAGCCGCTGCCTGCGGACGACACGGGCAATTACACCTATCTGTTCCGGCTGCCGGAGGTGCAGAACCATCTTTACACCGGCCTGCCGCTTAAAATTGGGGAGCGGTCCTTCGTGGACTTCTGCCTGGAGGTACAGAAGGATTGCAGCTTTACCAATATGCGCAGGCTGCTTCCCGATACCGACGAAAGACAGCCCTATGTGCTGATCTACCGGTGGCAGGATGGCAAGGTTTACCTTGGCGGAATTGAGAAGGGGGAATTCAAAGGAGTGGAAGGCAGGCCGTCCAGGGGCTTTGAGGATATCCGCAGCCCACGGCTCTGGCTGAAGGGCTTTGGAGACGCCTCCGATCCTCAGGCGGTGGAGCAGGCCAGGAGAATTTTTTCCTACCCGGCTGTGATCGGCGTGGCGGTCAGCGCTTGGGAAAATGAGACAAATTATCCGGAGCGGAATGAGACAGAAACGTGCGGGACAGCCGTAGCCGCCCTACCGGCCGCCGCTTCCGTCCCACCGGCCACCCCCGCCCTACCGGCCGCCGCTTCTGTCCCACCGGCCACCTCCGCCTCACCGGCCGCCGCTCCCGTCCCACCGGCCACCTCCGCCCTACCGGCCGCCGCTTCCGTCCCACCGGCCACCCCCGCCCTACCGGCCGC
>ENA-UOJP01000088-UOJP01000088.1-human-gut-metagenome-genome-assembly--contig:-C102-NODE-88-length-199194-cov-16.022316_pt1 | contig 199194 bp, 188 predicted proteins | sample MGYA00242353_ERZ723900 | MGnify/ENA metagenome assembly ERZ723900 | reverse complement strand
CCCTGGCTGATCTTGGTCTTGACGTTCTTGCCCGAGTATTCGCTGTCCGCTTTCGCGCCTTCGCCTTGGATCGTGACCTTGCTGTCCAGTTTGTTCAACACGTCGCTGCCGCTGTTGGCTCCGAAGTGCAGCCCTTTGCCCGCTACCGTGTTGTTCGTGATGTTCGTGATGTTCTGGTTCAGCTTGTTTTCGTCCAGTCCCAGGTTCAGTCCGTCGTTGTTGACTGTCGTCTTGACGTACTTGTCACCTTTTACCGTCAGCGGCGTATCTTTATTTATGACCTTCTTGCCCTGCGGGGTGTTCGCATCCTGGATCACCCAGTTCACGTCGCCGCTGATGTTGTTGACCGCGTCTTTCAGGTCGCCGATCGTCGCCGCGCTCTTCTTCTGGTCTTCGCTTGCGTTGGCCAGCGCTGTACCGTTCAGCGCGCTCTTCACGTTGCTGATCGTCGCCCCGCCGGCGTTCACCGTCCCGTCTCCCAGCGTGATCGTCGTGTTGTTGGCTCCCGCTTTCCCGTTCGAGATCGAGGTGATCCCGTTCAGTGCGCTCGCCAGTTGTACCTGCAGTTTCCCGTTCACGTTGTTCACGCCGATGTTGCCGTTCGTCAGGGCCGTGCTGTCCGCTCCGCCGACTATGTCCATCGTCTTATTGAGCAGTTTTGCTATGACTTTGCTCTTGTCCGTCTGTCCGTCGTCGCCGGCGAATTTCAGCCCGTCGTCCAACGTCGCCACTTCATGGTCTTTGCCTTCCGGATCTTTATAGACTACGCGGGTCATGGTCGTGCCGTCGGCTCCGTTCAGTCCCGGCTGTCCCGGTCTCGTCCAGATATCCGTGATCCCGTCTTTGCCGTTCAGGCCGATATGTCCTTCTTTGCCGTCTACACCCGGTACGCCGTCTTTCCCGTTTATGGTGACCGCGTCTTTCCCGTCTTTTCCTTTAATCGAGATGCCGTCGTTGCCGTTGATGCCGACTTCGCCTTTATCTCCCTTGACGGAAATGCCGTCTTTGCCGTTGATGCCGACGCCGGATACGCCGTCTTTCCCGTTGACGCCGATGACGCCGTCCTTGCCGTCAGCTCCCGCTTTTCCGACAATGACTTTATCCGCCGACAGTTCTTTGTCCAGCATGACGTCGATGATCGTGTTGCCGTCAGCGCCCTGGCTGATCTTGGTCTTGACGTTCTTGCCCGAGTATTCGCTGTCCGCTTTCGCGCCTTCGCCTTGGATCGTGACCTTGCTGTCCAGTTTGTTCAACACGTCGCTGCCGCTGTTGGCTCCGAAGTGCAGCCCTTTGCCCGCTATCGTGTTGTTCGTGATGTTCGTGATGTTCTGGTTCAGCTTGTTTTCGTCTACGCTGTACTTCACGCCGTCATTGTCCGTCACGGAGGTCAGGTATTTCCCGTCGCCCTTGAACTGGACTGTCGGCAAAGTATTTTGAATAAATAAGGTATAATCAACAATGTAATTTGTCAAAAAAATGCCAATTACATTATGATTATTTATTCCTACATGTATATAAATAACAGAAACAACTATATTTTTCAAGTTAAATCCACTTTTTTATATTATTTTGTTAAAAACTTTCTCTTGACTTTCTTTTTCTGATATAATTAATTTTGTAAACTATTATGTGTATAAATTATTTATCCAAGGAGGACAATCGCTTTATGAATAACGTAAGCATAAAAATCCCTTTAGCTGAAACAACACCTGCGGAAAAGGATGCGTTTATCCAAAAAGCTTTAAAAATTCTGTCCGAACTACTGGAAAAATTGGAAACCACTGTAGTTATTACCGTAGCCGAAGATATATCATCAGAAAAGAAATCAAAAAAGGAGTATCGTTCAAAAACAGATCTGTTGAAAAAATTAAAGAAGTTAAAAAAGAAAATAAAAAAGATAGAACGAAAGAAAAAATAAAAAAAGAAAAAGAGAAAAGGCCCAAAGCAGAAAGAAAAGCATAAGAAAAAAGCGAGAAAGAGCCATTAAGTCAAACTGTATTGTCAATATCATCGATAAGACCTTACAGGTATAACAGAGCATAAACCTAAACGTCCTTCAAATAAAACCACCTCTTACCGTCAGACAGTACAGGTTAAACGGTAAGAGGTGTAACGAGGGACGTTTTATTTACGTTCTTCTATGCGATTGAAATTATTTTTGCTGAAGTCTAAGCAATTTTTGTTTCAGCTTGCGTTCTTAAAATATTCGATTTATGCCGAAGTTACTGAAAACCCGAAAATCCATACGCAAAGAAACAATCCGTTTTCTCCTTGCCTGCATATTAAAGGTATTAAGCGGCTACAATATCATGATTATTAGACTATGAAGATTTTGAAATCACATCGCTATTTTGCACTTTTCCGCAATCTCAGCGTATCCCGTTTCAAAATAAGGAACAATCAGTTCACTGATAATAGAAGTATACAGCACCGGGTTAACGTCATCTTCAAAGACAGGGATGCATACATCCATTATTATACCGTTCATGTCTGCAGCTACATAATACTTAAAAGGTTTTAACGCGGCATTCAATCCGGAAAGGTATTCATCAATTGCCGCCTTCTTATTCAAATCCACCTTGTCCGATGAAATAACCACTCTAATCATCGTATAAATAGAATCATCGAACACAACGTAAATCGGCAATTTCTTTATATTCGTGTCCAAAGACGAACGATAGAAAACGGTATGTACGTCATCTTTTTGTTCTTCTTTCGTAAAGCAGTCAATATTATTTTCTTTCAAAAATACATCAAAAACTTCAGATTTTTTTATTGCACTTGTGATATTTTCTTCCATTCCGTAATTCCTCCCGACCCCTATTTTATGATAGGTTTATGTATCAATTCTTGTTATTACTTGTAATAAGTATACTAATTATGTTTTGGATTAGTCAACACTATAGTATATGTCTGTAAAATCAATGCTCCCTATCTTATTTTTATAATATCTTCTGTATAACCTTTATAGACAAAGTCCGTTCCGAATATTCTCTTGTAGTCATTCCTGCCCAGACTTTAGAGAGTTCATTGGTTAGAATAGCATATTCTTTTCCTTCTTTTACCCCATGATCTTGACAGGCATCTATTAGTTCTTTTTTTACCTGAATAGCTTGCAATCTTTGATTAATCCATTCTCTGCCCTATCCTTTTCTAACATATGTTTCTAAAGCTCTGTCAATGGTAAGTTCCGAATCAATGATTTCATCGATTCTTTCCTTGACGACTTCGGCTAGCCACATTTTAAAAGGCTCAGCTTTTGTTGAGGCTATCGATTGAATAATACGGAAAATACCTTGTATATCTGCAACATCTGTATTTCTCATTTTTCCATTGTTAGCCTTTATTTTCAACTGCTTGCAAATTGTAAGTAGTTCACTTCCTTATTCTTCTATCCTCTTTTTTAACACTGCCCAATAGGTACCAGTTCCTCTAGCACTTTTTTGTTCGGTCAAAATTCCAAGAATGTCACAATACTGAAGTACCATTCTTTTTTTCATTACTCAAAGCAGAATGAATTCGATTTCCCTCAAATAAATTAATTTCGTTATCCAAGTTATTTTCTCCTTTATGCTGACATACTGTTTACAATAACTATTGATTTTTACAGTTTATGCCGCGGAACCCGGAATTGATTGGAAGCTGCTCTTCCATCTTCATAAAACACACTGCAGAAACCACTGAATTCGCACTCTTTTAAGATATACCTAATGCAGACACTGCACTTTCATCTCAACCAAAACCAACTTTCCCTTCTTTAATCCACTGTTTCATAGTTATCTTTTTGTAACTTTTCGTATTCATCATATATATCCGTTAACCCCTGTTCCTTTTCTCTCCATATCAGTTTATGGCCTTTAATATATTGAGCATTTTAAATAACAAAGACTATATTCATGTAATAAAGCATTTGTACAATTTACCGTAAGTTTGCTCTCTTTATTCTCCCCATTCGTTCAGCAAGGCTTCGTCTCTTTCTCAATATCTAAGGCATCAACACACGCAGGATTTCTGTCAAACATACAAAAATTTTTCCATGAGTTTTCTAATTTTCACTTTTTCCATTGCAAACTCTATTTCAACATAGCCGTTCCTGACCCGGCAGCACCCTATCTTTTATCAATAACATCCAATATTTCGCCGATAAAGACGATATGCGGCTGCCAGCCGCCTTCTCCGTCCGGATAGACGGCGGCGCCGGACGCATAATATGCTTGAACGTCGGATACAATATCTTCTTTTGTAAATTGATGCTGATATAACTTTCTGCAAACAAAGGTTAACTCCGCTTCTTCATAGGTCACTAAATTTCTTACGGCAACGGGCGTAAGGCCTGCCGCTTCCGCCTTATTTTCCGTCCGTCCCGAATGGGTCCCCATATAGGCCAAGGCTCTTTTTTGCGACTTAGGGAAAAAGCTGACCGTAAATTCTTCATTTTCTTTGAGAAATTCACTCGTATACCGGGCCGGATGCACGTATACAGTCACCGTCGACCTGCCGTCTCCCCACATATTGCCCAAACTCCCCCAACCGACGGTACAAGAATTAAACCGCTCTATCGTACCGGCCGTAACCAGAGCCCAGTCCTTTTCAAACATTGTAAACACACGCTAGTCTTTTTCTTTATACGTCATGATGATTCCCCTTACACTGCAACTATAATTATACGCCCATTCTAATCATAAAAGCTCGCGATCTCATAACCGCATTTAGTGCCGAAAAACGCACTTTACTTACTGATAACCAACTACCGAGTCAGTCACTTTGCTTTTACCGGCAAGGCACCCGACTCATCTGTATATAGACTCTTCATCCAACAGAAACTGTTCCACCCCTATATACAATATGCCGTTTTCATCCTTCCACGGTTTGATATAGTCACGGACCGCAACGATCTTACCGAAAGAATCAGGTATACGAATGAGGGAAGCTATCTCCTGCATTCGCTTTTCAGGTTCCGAAACAGACAGCGCCGACTGAATATAAAACCGCTGATTACCGCGGTTTACAACGAAGTCGACTTCAAGATGTTTTCGAACCTTTTTACCTTCTTCTGTTTTTATGTTCTGCTCGACAACTCCCACATCCACATCATAACCGCGACGAATCAAATCACAGTAAAGAATATTCTCCATAATATGCGATTCTTCCTGCTGTCGAAAACCGAGTCTGGCATTCTTCAGTCCTACATCCGTATAGTAATACTTCAGCGGAGTCTGCATGTACCTTTTTCCCTTTACGTCGTATCGGTGGGCTTCGCTAATTAAAAACGCCTGTGTGAAATAGTTAAGATACAATTCAATCGTCGCGGGACTGATACGAATCTGCTTTTCACTTAGAAATGTACGAGAAAGTTTTGTCGGATTCGTAAGGGATCCGACATTTGAAGCAATGATATGCAAAAGGTCTTCGAGGATACCCGTACCGTTTTGAATATTGTGCCGTTCAACCACATCTTTCAGATAGGTGCGCGTAAACAAATCTTTCAGATACCTGCTCTTCTCTTCATGGGAAGGAAGCATCGGAACAACAGGCATTCCTCCATACGTATAATAATCAATCCACGCATTCCTCTGCTCACCTTCATACACCTCATAAAATTCAGCAAACGAAAGGGGATACACTCTGATCTCATCGCCCCGATCCCGAAATTGCGTAAGAATATCCGAAGAGAGCATTTTCGAATTGCTGCCCGTAACATAAATATCCGCATTTTTTATTTTCATTAAACCGAGAATAACATCAATAAAAGTCAATTTTGCGTCATCATTCGGCACATACGGATTTTGAATTTCCGTAACAAACTGTATCTCATCCATCAACACATAATACTGCTTAGACTTATCAGTAATTTTTCCCCGGACATATTTGTCGAGCTCCAACGGATTTCTATACCTTGCATTCGCCAAGTCATCAAGGGCAAGGCTTATAATCTGAGCATCGTCAATTCCGTTTTTACGAAGATATTTGGTGAATAATTCAAACAAAAGATACGATTTCCCGCTTCGCCGTATTCCCGTGACAATTTTTACCCTGCCATTATGCATTTTGGTAAGCAATTTTTGCATATATTGCTTTCGGTTAAATTCCATTTATATTACCTCGAACTTTTTTTGCGGATTCCGCATTTATTTTTCGAGTTAATCATATCAAGTGAATAATTGTATTGCAAGTATGGTCAAATAGTTTTTGCGGATTCCGCACTTTTAATTTGGAAAGGGAAATGCAGGTTTACAAGTTGTCCTGACATGATCAGTCCCGTTGTCACCTCAGTTGCTTTACTTCTACCGGCAAGGCAGGCGACTCACCCTACCGAACTCATGACCTTGCCGATGTAGTAAATGCCTCCTATGATGCCGACTGTAATCAACAGCCCTGCCAGAGAGGATAATGTCTTTAGAAACAATTTTTTATCTTTACGAAAGGTTGAAGCAAGGACCGTAAGTTTTAATATTACGCCGACTGTCGCTATAGGCAAGCCACAGATAAATACAAATGAAATCATATAAAAGCCGATCTTCACACTTCCCATTCCCAGTGAAACACCTATGACAAAGGTTAAAATAAGAAATGTATCCAACCCTCTTGATACCCAGTACCTTCGTTTATTTTTATCCGCACCATTCCATATTCGTTTTCCCGTATCTATCAAACATCTCATGAACTTCAAGTCGGACTCCTCCCTGACTGAGCCGGCGCTTAGAGGAAATAAGGCCGAAGTCCCATCTCTCAACACGGCAGAATTACTCGTTGATCTGCCGGCAGCCGTAACGTTTTCCTCCAATACGGACTATGCGACCGGAGTCCTTCAGCGTATTGATATATTTCTGAACAATTCTCCGTATTGTCCCAAGTCTTTATCCCAAGGGTTCCTGTGAAATATTCGGTTCTTCTCTTAATATTTCTATAAGCCTAAGCACCATTGTACGTTCCGAAGCACTGTCATTATCAGCGCTTCGGTGCATCGGGCTGAGTAATTAGCGCACTTTTAAGTGCCTTAAAACACAAGTGAATGCCATTTCCCAAAACCTCATAGCCAGGCAAGTCCGTCCCAAGTGCGCGCCACGCATCGCAAATCTTCTGAATTCCGCGCCCCTGTCTCTCTATGCAATCCATTCGGTAACATACATTCGCAATGTCAGGCAGTTCAATTTTGTCTCCGTCTTACCTATGCATCAGCATTTTAAACCGGATGGCCAATTCCTGCGGATACAGCGGCACCATACTGCCATGTCCGCAATTCCTTATCTTTACTAATTTTGTACCGGGAAAATGCCTTTTTACGTATTGGATATCCCATGCGCGGTCTTTCTCTTCTTTATCCCCGTACCAATATTCCAGATGGCCGGAAATTTCCGGCACCGGGTCCGGCATCTTGTAATTATTGCAGGATTCAAAAGTACGCCAGATTGTCTTATAGCTCATAAAATGAAGCACCCCGGACAAGTACTCCAAATCTTCTTTACTGTACTCATCTGTGGAGAACGCCTTTTCCAGAATCTTCAGCCCGCCTGCTTTAGCCACGGATACCATCATAAAATCTCTGACGGCGATAAGACGGGTGATGAGCCATGGCAGCTGATAAGGCGTGATAGCTCCATCTGCAATCGCATTCTTAACGTGGACCTTGTGATCCGCCAGCATCCTGAGTGCTACGCTGCCTCCCATAGAGCAGCCATACAGTATATCAACATCCTCTATTCCTTTTAATACAAGATAGTCCGATATCCGGGCGGAAATATCCTCAACGCTTGTAAAATCTTCATCCGGCTCCTCCCTGTCATAGCCGGGAAGCGCCGGAATAATCAGGTGAAAATCTTCGCAAAGAAACGGGCAGACCCGAGAAAAATAATCCCATGTGACTACAGAAGGATGAATCAACACTATGTTTCGATTATTTTGCTTGCCGTATTCATGAAACGTCATGTCATCCCCCTTTTCTCATCTTTTAGACCGTATTCCTCATAACATAGAAAAATTATCCTGATAAACTTAATTACAGCAAAGTGCATATTCCGGCAATTCCGAGAGAAAGCAGAAGAAATATGACGAGCCATTTCAAAAGCCAACCGAAAATTGTTTTCTGCGCGGGTAACCCGCTATTATGTTTCGTTTTACGATTCAGACAATAAACCTTATCAGCAAAATGGTCCTGTCTGCGCAAGTGAGAAATCGGAACCATGACAAACGGCCGCCGCAGAAAGTGTTCAAAATATCCAGTATGTTATGAGTATATGGGTCAGTCAGAATGTAGGATTACAATTGCAGGATCACGCTGCATATGTTATACTGGGGACTTTACTTAATCTCCATTTATTAAACTGCGGTCGTTCTGTTTTATCAATACTTACTTCAGCCAGCGAATACATCTGGTCGGATAAAAAATCAATTCTATTACGGCTATTTTCTTCGTGAGATAACAGGCAATAACTGAAATCAACCAGGCAAGAAGAGTGACACCGACTATCATCAAGAAATAATCGGCAATCCCCGCTTTGACAAATACTGCCCTTATAACAGATACGGCGGGAGCATGCACCAGGTAAATGATTAGAGAATCACGGCCATACTTTCTAAAATAATTATGCATACGATTCTCCCTGAAATTAGAATAGATATAGAAAAACACAGGAATGCTGGCCATTTTTGAAATAAATGTAACAAAAGTTAAGCCGTTTGTATCATACCAGTTTTCCCCACCGAATTGAATTTGTATGAGCCAGGATATTAACATGATCGTGAGTGCCGCAATAAAACTTTTGTTATAGGAAAAAGTTTTATGTTCCTTTATCAAGCGGCCGAAATTAAAAGTTACCGCCCATGTAAACATGAAATGCAAAAAAGTGGGAAATTCAATTAAGGAAGCCGCGACAAAGAGAATCAAACTGATACCGAATTGAACTTGCACATTAAACTTACACAGGTCCAAAAAGCCGCTCAGTATATAAATTAAGACCAAAGCATATATATACCACAAATAGCTGATTGGGTGAGCAAAGATACCTAATAAGTCAGACCACGGATGAACAGCATGTGTTGAACTTTCCGGAGAAAGATTTTGCATAAACACATACGCTGCTGAAAATATAATATAAGGAACAGCCAGGCTTACAATTCGTTTGAGCATATTTTTCCCATATTCATCCCGGTTCTTAACTTCTTTATAAACAAGACCTGATAACGCAAAAAATACAGGCATAATGAAAGTAGCCAATAAAAATATCGTCCATTCTCCTATTTGCTGCTCTCCCCGGGCGAACACATTAGCATCATGCACACTTTTAAAGGCATGATAGATAACTACAAAAAGGATAGTCCATCCTTTCGCCCAGTCAATCCAGTCTATGCGGCCTTGTTTATCTGTTAAGACTGTACTTTTATTCATGAATATCCTCAACCTTTTATAGGAAATTTACCGATTTTATCACATCTGATGTGTAGTTTACCATGTCTGCCCCCCCCTTAAAACCCTTCACCACGGAAGGCTGTATCAATCAACAACCGCACTATCGTCTTTTCCTAAGTGTTCCCTAATCAGTACGAGCCGTTTTTCCATACTGAGAGTATTTCCTTCTTTCCAAGAAACCACAGGTAATGCTTGAACCAATTTTACTTCATCCGCGACATCAAGGCCACGCACTCAACATGTGATTCATTGTCCAAACTTATTAACGATACCCTATCGAGAATCGACAATTACCTTATCTATATTCAGATTTCAAGAATGAAACTTTATTCTTTTTCATTGTGCCCCACTCACCAGACAGGTTTCCTAAACATTCATATACAAATAGCCAATATTGATCCATTTCACCTTTTTTCAATTCTTGTGCATAATCTTTCAATTGTTTTACCTCTGATTTGAGGTTATTCTTTTTGCAATAAATAAATGCCATCAACATCAATATACAATCTTGAGAACTTTTAATGATTTTAATATCAATACTGTCAATTTTAGAGTTTGAGTCAATTGCATATAACAAAGCAAATGAACATGCTTCATAGTTATTTTTGTGAATATATCTTTCATAAATCATATTTGCATATTTTTGGATTTGATTATTATCTACTTCATACTTTTCAAAAATATATTTACCTAATATTGGTACTAAATATGGATACAATAAGGATAAAGATACAACAGACTTAACTAAATATTCCTGCGCATTTTTTGTCAAGTTCAAATCTTTGAGTGCTTTTATCGCATATAGTACTACCGAATTATTATCAGCATTTTCTGAAACCAATTTTATTATAAAATCTATGAACGCTTGAATTTCTTTATAATCGATATAATCCTTGAATTTTTGAAATGTGGCCATGTGATTTTGTATTTTATGAATCCACGTTTCAACAACACAAATTGGAAGTTCATATATTTCTGTTTTCTTGTGATTCAGTAATAAATCATATTTTCTTAATTCTCTGTTTAAGTCAATAATAAAATTGTCCGCCTCTTCTTTCGTGTTAACATAGCATTTATAATCATCTATATGTCTTATATAAGAATCATATTTTTTTGATAAATCTCCATCTATTGCGCATAGAATTATTTCTGACAATACATTAGAAGTATGTGGACCTATTAAAAGTCCATGTGTTTCTCCATTTTTTGAAATCTGCGCAAAATGATCTATTTGATTGTACCATTTGTTCTGTTCCTTTTTACCTGTATTATTTTTTGCTACATCTTTTCCAACGAGTGCCCATGGAATTGCATGTGTATATATACTGGGATAACATTTTGAAATATCCGCATGAACCATATACCTTTTTCCTAAATAAATGTCAGGTTCAGGAGTTCCATCATCTATTCGATTCTCATAATTCATAAGAAACAATTCTTTTTTATCCTGCATTTTTCTAATATGAATACGGCTAATTATTCTTGATTGTTCTTTTGTTGTTGTGCTAAAATATTTAGTCAATTTAGTCCAATGCTTCATCAATGTTTTGCATAACAGTTCATGTCCCATAGGTGTAGGGATACCTATGTTTCTTGGGATATTAATATTTCTCATATTTTCATAATTAATATATCCTCTCCATTTATCCGAAAATGATTGCTTACGAATATTTTTACAATACTCTAAAAATAAATCGCCTGTGAATATAGGCGGTAACTTCTCTGAAAACATTCCATAAGAAACCAGCCTATCATATAATTCATCAGCCTTTATTTCTGACATAAAATCATAATAAGTTTTCAATTTTTCAGACCTCCAATTCTCCACTCATCAACTTTAATCCACTTCCCAATGTCCATTTTTTCCTTTCCCAACATATTTAACATTGGGAATATCTTTTATATATCTTGTAATTGTTTTCTCACTAACCCCCAATACTTCAGACATATATTTACGGCTTACCCGATGATCTTTCTTTATCATACCTATAATCATATTTTTCATTTCTTCAGGAGAAATTCGAGAGACATCTTGAGGGACATTTCGAGAGACATTCTCTCCACCCACCTTTTGTGTCGCTATCTTCTTTAGAGGAATAATCGTTCTGAATATATCTCCCTCCTCAAATAGCGGGTTTTGTCCTGAATAAAGCTGTGTATACTTGTAGGTATTTCGCATTCCTGAACCAAGTTCATCCGCAAGACCTATTTCTCTAAACACCTTTGATATAGCTGGATTTTTGGGAAATGGCTCAAACTTCTGCAAATCTAACGCTCCCATACCATGAGCCAAATTGCTGTTTTCAACAGTAATTTTCTCATCATCAATAATCATCTTTGCAGGATACCCACTTGAATAATCTCTATGAGCCAGTGTATTTGAAACTATCTCTCTAAGTATCCTATCTCTTGCATTGACATTTACAATTCCGTCCAATACAAATAGATCATTCAAATGCTTCTGTCCAAACTCAATAAGCCTGTCATAACTATCAATCAGATTTGTTATCACAACATCTCTATCATCATACCTATCCTTGTTTTCAACCCTAAATATTGCATCTGTTTTGTGTTGCGGAAGGACAGACATAATAGAGTTGTCTTTTCCAAATAACAAAATAGCTGCTAATGTAATTCCCTCACGCTTTGTTTCCGGATCGGTTAAAATCAAATTGGCACTTCTAAGAAGTTTTTCATTGCTCATATTCTCCCAAACATGATTTTTATTTCGGGAAATAGCCATTTTCTTAGCCTTACCAATTACAGAAGCATCAAGAAAATCAATATCAAGATTCGGATATACTTTATTTACAAAATAGCTTCCTTGCTTTCTTGCGTATAACTTATATACAAGTTCAGAATGGTCTGTTATATTGATGTCTCCCTCATAAGACCTATCCCAAATTCTTCCGTTATGTCTGCACACCTGATAACCTTCAGGAACTCTTATATAAATTACTTTTTTCTCATCTATATCAAAGACTTCAGGAAGCAAATAAAGCGGTGGATACATCTTTTGCGGATTATTGATTGCCGTAGTAAATTCCTTAATCACTTTATCAACTTTGTCTTCACTAACACCAACAATCTCCCTTTTATCATTTACACCAAGTAAAATATGTCCGCCATTTCTATTATTGAAAGAGCATACTGTATCAAAGACATCTTTGGTTAAAGCATTTTTAGATTCTTTAAACTCAACATCTATTTTTTCTCCATTTTGAATTAGCTGCTTTATCTCTTTAGAATTCATATCTACCCTCCCATATCCACTAAAAACCGTCTTTTATCATCTTAAAATGCTTCAACGCATCTAAAATAGCTTCTTCTTTTTCAATTGGACACTGTGGAACTTTCTGATTCTCATTTTTTGAAATATTATAGTGTTACCCAAGGTCTAAACCATATTTTCTCTTCACCTGTGCAATATAAAGTGTAGACACTTTAAACCCAAACTTTTCAAAAACATAGTTTTGAATTTGATTTATAAATAGCTTTACTCTCTGCACTTGTTAAGTCCATTTCGTCAATCGGAAGCTCTACACCTATATGCTTTAAGTCCAGTTTGGAGAGTAACGCTACGCACTCCACATGATACGTTTGAGGGAACATGTCAACAGGCCGGATTTTTTCGGTTTCGTAGCCTCTTGTTTTCATGTAGGCCAAGTCTCTGGCCAGGGTCGCCGGGTTGCACGATACGTAGACAACGCGCTTCGGTTTAACGCTTGTAATGGCGTTCAGGACTTTTTCTTCACATCCTGCCCGCGGAGGATCAATGACAATGACATCGGGTTTTATGCCGCTTTGCAGGAGTTTCGGCAGTTTGTATGCCGCGTCGCCGCACGTGAAATGGGCATTGCGGATGCCGTTGTCTTTCGCGTTTTTAACGGCATCGCGAACGGCCGGCTCGACGATTTCTATGCCGTATACGTACCTGGCCTGTTTTGCCAGGAAGAGGGTGATCGTCCCCGTGCCGCAGTAGACGTCGACAACCGTTTCTTTGCCGGTCAAATTCGCATAGGACAGGGCCGTTTCGTAGAGTTTTTGTGCCTGTTCACTGTTGACCTGGAAGAAGGATTGAGCAGATATGCGGAAATTCAGAGCCCCGATGGAGTCGGAAATGGTCGGGCTTCCGTATATGACCTTCGTCTTATTACCCAAGATAACGTTCGTATGGCGCGTATTGATGTTTTGCATGACGCTCGTAAGGCCCGGCACTTCTTTGCGCAGCATGTGTACGAGGTCCTTCATATGCGGTACGACGGGCACGGCCGTGACGATACAGACCATGATTTCTCCCGAATGGACACCTGTTCGTCCCATAATATGGCGGACAATGCCCGTTCTCCTGTCTTCATCATAGGCGGGAATCTTATAGTCCTTCATCCACTGCCGCACGACGGGAATGATTTGATTATTTCCGTCTTTTTGTATGGGACAGGCATCGATATCAATAATGCGATGAGACTTTTCGGCAAAACAGCCGATGTGAACGGTCTTCTTTTCGCCCCCTACGGGAAGCTGCATTTTATTTCTATAGTTCCACGGCCGATCGGAACCCAAGGTCGGTAAGACGGGAATATCTTTCAGCTTACCGATATGCTCTACGGCATCTTTCACTTGCCTCTGTTTTTCTACCAGCTGCCCTTCATAAGAAAGGTGCTGCAACTGACAGCCGCCGCAATCGGCATAGACCGGACAAGAAGGCTTCACGCGATGAGGTGAAGCCTTCTGTATGCGCTCCGGCCGGCCGACGGCATACTGCTTTTTTACATACGTAATACGTGCCGTCACGGTTTCTCCCGGCAGGGTCCCGTCGACAAAGACCGTGAAATTTTCCACCCGTCCTACACCTTCGCCGCCTGCACCGAGCCTTACTATATCAATGGTATATGTTTTCCCCTTTTCCACAGGGATCTTGAATTTCTCCGCCATGACAACTCCCGTCTATCCTTCTATGACTTCCCCGATTACAGGCTCTTCTTCTACGTTTTTGCCCGCTTCAATGTGAAAGGCCTTACGAATGCGTTCCTCATAAGGCCTTATATCCGTACGTGCCGTAGCATAGACCGTACAGAGCGGGTCTCCTTCCGCTACGGCATCGTAAATCTCCTTATGAAGGGCAAGACCTGTATACAGCTCGATAGGGTCTTCCTTGCGGGCCCTGCCAGCGCCCAATTCCATGGCAACGGCTCCCAGGCCGCGTCCGTCGACGGCTGTAACGACACCGCTCTTTTCGGCTCGTATTTCACGCATATTGACAGGCTCCGTCAGAGGACGGACGCCTATAAAGGACGCATCGCCCCCCTGGGCTTCCAAAAAATCTTTGAATTTTTTAAGTCCCGAGCCGTCGTCGACATGAGCCTGTAAGATAGCCTTGCCTTCTTCTACGTTAGCCGCTTTTCCGGCGGCCTTCAGCATGTAGGCACCTATAGTGAGGACCACTGCCGTCAGCCTCTTACCGCCCGTCCCCGAAAGGACCTGAACGGCTTCGTCGATTTCCAGGCTGTTGCCGATACTCATGCCCAAGGGCGCATCCATGGACGTAAGGACGGCCGTCGTCGGTTTTCCGGCAAGTTTACCGATACGCACCATGGCCCGGGCCAGTTCTTCAGCTTTCTTGCGAGTTTTCATAAAAGCGCCGTCGCCGTATTTTACGTCCAGGACGATGGCCTGTGCTCCGCCGGCCAGTTTTTTGCTCATTACGGAACTTGCAATAAGGGGAATGCTCTCTACCGTTCCCGTTGTATCACGAAGAGCGTACAAGAGCTTGTCCGCCGGCGCCAGTTCCGCCGACTGGCCGATGACGGCGATGCCGATTCGATTTACTTGGTTAAAAAATTCGCCTTTTGTCAAGGATATGCGAAAGCCCGGCACGGATTCCAGTTTATCCAGAGTCCCGCCCGTGAAACCCAGGCCTCGGCCGCTCATCTTGGCCACCTTTACGCCTGTCGCCGCCACGAGAGGCGCCGTAATGAGGGTCGTCGTATCGGCGATGCCTCCCGTGCTGTGTTTATCTACTGTAATGCCCTTTATGGGCGACAGATCGACGACTTCCCCCGAATCGCGCATGGCCGTCGTCAATGCCGCCGTTTCTTCATCACTCATGCCTTTAAGATACACGGCCATGAGCCACGCCGCTGCCTGATAATCCGTCACGTTTCCCTGCGTATACTCTTTTATAAAGCGGTTGATTCGAGACGCGCTATGCTCTTTACCGTCCCTTTTTTCTTCTATAAAGTCTACGGGCCACATAGTCTACCTCAGTTCTGCCAAAAACGACGTGCCGAATGCCAGCGTTCCCGCGTCAAAATTATCCATAACGGTCTGTCCCAGATCCGCATAGGTTTTGCGCGTTCCCAAGTCCGTACTTTGCGTAAGGCCCGGGCTGTACACGACGAGGGGGACTTCTTCACGCGTATGGTCCGTGCCCGCCGCCGTCGGGTCGTTGCCGTGGTCGGACGTGATCAGGAGCAGTTCATCTTCCCGTAGCTGCGGCAAAAATCCGCCCAACATGGCGTCGAAGTCTTCAAGGCATTTCGCATACCCGGCGGGATCGCGGCGATGACCGTACATGCTGTCAAAATCGACGAAATTGGCCATGAGAAGCCCTTCCGTGTCTCTGTGACGCAGGAGTTCACGTGTCAAAACCTCCATGTCTTCCCGATTATTCGCCGTGTGGTAACTTTCGGTCAAATCGATATGAGCATAAATATCGCCGATTTTACCGACGCCTACGACAGCATACCCCTTTTCTTTTAAATACGAAAAGACCATCTTTCTGTCGGGCAGGCGGCTGTAGTCCTGTCTGTCGCCGGTACGGACAAATTTTCCCGGTGCGCCCACAAAGGGACGGGCAATGACGCGGCCCACTTCATACGGGCCGACGCATACTTCCTTACGCGTCACTTCGCAAATGCGATAGAGCTCGTCCAGCGGGATGACGTCCGTATGAGCGGCAATCTGAAAAACGCTGTCCGCCGATGTATAGACGATAGGATTACCCGTCTTTATGTGTTCGGGCCCGAGGCGTTCAATGATTTCCGTTCCCGACGCCACTTCATTGCCGAGCCAGCCGCAGCCGGTCTTTTCCGTAAAGGTGTCGAGCAGCTCCTGCGGAAAGGCGTCATAAAATACGGGAAAGGGATTTTCCACGGGATTACCCATAAATTCCCAGTGTCCGCTCGTCGTATCCTTGCCGTTGGAAATTTCCCGCATTCTGCCGTATGAGCCGACGACGGCCGTACCGGTCGGGCGGATATGGGCCGCCTTTTCCCAGCCTAGACGGCGCAGGTTCGGCACCTTGAGTCCGCCCGGTACAGCTTCATCAATATGTTTCAGCGTGTCCGCACCGGCATCGCCGAAGCGGTCCGCATCAGGCGCACCGCCGGCGCCGACACTGTCCGTAATGACAACGACAATCCGTTTAAATTTCATTGTCCCGCCTCCTTCACAACAATCCGGGTATATCGAAAATATTCAAATTAAGCAGCCGCTGCCGACGATCCCCGCCGCCGTCTTCTTTTTTAACAATGCCGTTATCTACACAGGACACTGTTAAAGAGATATTTTAATATGTTAAATCCTTTCTCCAGCTCTTCTACACTGTCCGGCGAACAGACGGCCACGCGCAGGGCGGATTGTTTTATCATGCCGCCTACGAAAAAGCGTTCCGCGCAAAGCACTTCCAGCCCATGTTCTCCGGCAAGCCTTTCAAATTCATACCCGCTCCGTCCTTCCGGCAACGGTATCCATTGAAACAAAGCATGCGGATTGTCGGACGTATATTCAGGAAAAAACGTATAATAAAGAGCGTTGCGTTCTTTTGACAATTCATTTTTCCGTTTAATAATTTCTTCCGCATCCCCGCTCAAAATAAGTTCATCGGCAATTTCAGCATTAAACGGCGGGATGTGGACATTTATACTGTTGAAAGCGAGCAAAATCTCTTTAATAAAACGATCCGGCACAACCATATAGGCAACGCGCAGCCCTGTAAATAAAGCTTTTGACAGCCCGTGCACGTAAACCGTGTTCTCAGGGATCAGCGTAACTAACGGAGGCAACGGACTGCCGTCTGTAAACGCATATGTATCATCTTCAATTAAAAGAAGCCGATACTTCACGATAATTTCAACCAGAGCGGCCCGCCGCTTCGGGCTTAATGTGACGCCGGTCGGGTTATTGGACACGGGAATGAGGTAGATACCCTTAATCCGGCACTGCCCGCACTTTTTCAGCAGATCATCGGGACGTATTCCTTCATTATCGGACAGTAAGGGCACAAGCTCAATCTTGAAGCGATGAGCCAAGGCGATAAAATTTATATACGTGAACGAATCCACAGCGATTTTATCGCCCGCCTGAAATACGGTCAGAAAAAGAAGTACCAAGGCATTCTGCGTTCCGTAAGTTAAAAAAATATTTTTTTCAGAGACGTTAAGAAAATATTTCTTCAACCAATACTGGGCTGTTTCTTTAAACCGCCCGCCGTCGGCAACAGTATTACCTCTCAACAGTTTATCAACAGACTGTCTTTGCAAAAGCCGTCCGGCCGCGTCGGATACTATGGAATTTAATTGCCTATACGGCCGCAGATTCCCGAAAGGAATAAGCGACCTGTTTTTCAGTAATCCCAGCGGCGTTACTTTATTGGGAGCTACAAAAGTTCCCTTCCCGATAACCGCATAAATAAGGCCTTTTCGCTCACAGATCTTAAACGCTCTCGTAACGGTGCTTAAATTAATATCCAGGAAATCCGCCAATTCCCGCTGCGGCGGCAATTGCGTCCCGGCACTCAAATATCCTCCGGCAATATCTGTTTCCAAGAGCGTAGCCAGGCTAAGATACAGCGGTGCCTGCAACCGTTTTTTATCAGGTTTCCAGGTCATGGGATAATATTCAAACGAATTGACCGGCATGAGTCTTTCCTCTAAATTGTCCTGCCTACAATTTTACGGGCACGGAAAAAACAATTTCTCTTTATAATAACAGTAATAGAATTGTACGCCTAAATTGTATCATACCGAAAAGGGGAAAATAAATGACCGATTTAACCGAAGGAAATGAATTAAAGACCATACTGTACTTTTCCGTCCCTATCTTTCTGGGAAACATATTTGAACAGTTATACAATGTAACGGATGCCGCCATTGTCGGGAATTTTATAGGTACGGAAGGTCTTGCCGCTGTCGGCGCCGGCGCTCAAATAGTCACGTTAACCGTATTTCTTTCCACAGGCATTTCAATCGGGGCAAGCGTGTTTATTTCCCGGCTCTACGGCTCAAAGCAATTTGAGGATATGAAGGAAGTGCTTGACACAAATTTGATCTTTACGGTACTGTTGGCCTTTATTCTGACCGTTTTGGGGATCCGCTGTTCCACGATCTTTTTAAAATGGTTAAGTGTTCCCCCGTCTCTGTTGTCCGATGCGGATACGTACTTAAAAATTATTTTTTCAGGACTGGTCCCGCTTTTTGCGTATAATACGCTGGCTAACAGTTTAAGAGGGGTCGGTGACTCCAAAACACCGACTTATATTCTAATAAGCTCCGTCTGCTTAAACGCTTTTTTAGACATCATTTTCATTGCCGTGTTCCGTTACGGCACTGCCGGCGCCGCCATAGCGACCATACTGTCCCAGCTCTTTTCTTTTATCACTTGTTTACTCTATATGAATCGAAAATATCCGGAACTGGCGCTCCATATATTTCACTTAAAATGGAACCTGAGGAAATTATGCTCATCGTTAGCTGTCGGCATACCCGCCATGCTGCAGCAAATTTTTATCGGTTTCGGCTTTCTCGTCATTCAATTTCTGGTCAACAGTTTCGGAACAACGGCCATCGCGGCGTATACGGCAGCCTCTAAAGTAGATACTATCGCGGAAATGCCGGCCGTAAACCTCGGACAGGCTCTGATGAATTTTACGGCGCAGAACAACGGCGCGGGGAAAACCGAGCGAATCCAAAAAGGAGGGAAGGACATCTTAGTTCTTTCAGTCATTATATCCGTTTGCACTTCGATTATCGTTTATATTTTTTCACCGCTGTTCATTTCTATTTTTGACCGGAATGCGGCAGTTATACAAATCGGCCGGCAATATTTGCATATCGTATCCGCCTTTTACTTAATTTTCGGCGCAATGCAGGTGCTTAACGGATTATTACTGGGTTACGGGAAATCGGTACTGCCTTTGATCGCCTCCATCACCACATTCTGTCTTCTCCAGGTTCCCCTGGCCGTCCTGTTATCCCGCACCTCACTGGGTTTTAACGGCATCTGGCTGGCCACGCCGTTCGGCTGGACGGCAGGGTTTCTGATGCGTTTAATTTATTTCCGCTATATTTCAAAAAAATAAGCCGTTTATTTTACCGCCAGTTAAGATACAAAGCCGTAACACGACTGTCCGGCGTTTTCCGCCTTTTTATAATCCGGGCAAATACTTACGCGCCTTCTGAAAGCAGGCAATGGTCTTGGCATCGATGATTTCGTCGGCGTCGATCATGGCTTCCACTTCCTGCGGCGTATAGTATTCGATATTCATAAATTCATCTTCATCAAGATGCTGCATTCCCTTTTTCAAATTCCGGGCAAGATAGAAATAAATTTTTTCATTACAGAACCCGGGTGATGTGTAACTGTAGCCGAGTGAGATGAGTTCTCCCGTAACGCCGGCTTCTTCTTCCAGTTCACGGGCGGCGCAACAATCGGGCGATTCACCGTCCCGGTCGATTTTTCCGGCCGGGATTTCCAGCATGACCGTACCGGCGGCATAGCGATATTGGCGCACAAGGATAATTTTACCGTCCTCCGTTACCGGCATGATCGCACAAGCTCCTTTGTGCCAGACCACCTCACGCGTCGAGGTCCTGTCCGTCCCGTTAATGCGGACCGTATCCACTGTCACATGCAGGATATTCCCGTCCATAATTTCCTTACGCTCTATCATTTTTTCACTGCTGATACTCATTTTTTATTCCCCCCTGTAAAAAAAGACGCCTGCCGCAGTACATATCATACTGCAGCGCGCCTTTTTCAGCTCTCCTATTTTCCCGTGCTGCCGATGCCGCCGGTACGTATCCCCGCGGCACTGTCATCGTCAACAGTAAGGTATTTCATAAAAATGCCCTGGCCGATACGTTCCCCCTTTTCAACGTGGTACGGTGTATCTGCCGTATTGTAATACGCAATCATAATGTGCCCTTCATTGTCGGGATTGTTATAGTAATCGCTGTCTACGATACCCGTACCGTTTGCCAGCATAAGCCCCTGCTTGAAGGCCAGTCCGGAGCGGATGAAAATCGACAGGTACTCGTCTTCTTCCATATACGCTTTCAATCCCGTCGGCACGACCGTAACCGCATGAGGTACGAGGACGACGGAAGCGGCCGCTTCCAGGTCATAACCGGCGCTGGCTTTTGTCTTACGCTGAGGAACGGTAATCCCCCGGCCGGCATAAGCCGTAACGATTTCAAATCCTCTTTGTCTCATAGCTTATCTCCGATGCCCGTTCCTGCGGTCACCGCGATCATTGCGGTCGCGGCTCTTGAAATCACCGTCTTCACCGGTAAGCACAACCTTGCGGGAAAGATTGATACGGCCCTGGCTGTCGATTTCAACGCATTTAACCATGATCTCGTCGCCGATGCTGACGACATCCTCCACTTTTTCGACCCGCTCAACGGCAAGCTGCGAAATATGCACAAGCCCTTCCTTCCCCGGCAATACTTCAACAAATGCGCCGAACGTCATAAGGCGTGTAACCTTACCGAGATATGTCTGTCCGACTTCAACATCTTTCGTCAGGCTTTCAATCCAGGCCTGTGCCTTTTGACCGCTTTCGCCGTCAACGGAAGCAATATATACGAGGCCCGAATCGTCGATATCTATTTTCGCACCCGTTTCTTCCGTAATCTGCTTGATTATCTTGCCGCCGGGCCCGATGACATCACGAATCTTGTCGGGGTTAATGTACATTGTAATAATACGCGGGGCATAAGGAGACAATTCCTTGCGCGGAGCATCAAGGACCTCCAGCATCTTATCCATAATATGGAGACGGCCTTCATGAGCCTGTTTGAGCGCCGTATCCAGAATTTCACGGCTGAGGCCTTTAATCTTGATGTCCATCTGGATGGCCGTCACGCCCCGTTTAGTGCCGGCAACTTTAAAGTCCATATCGCCGAGAGCGTCTTCCATACCCTGGATATCCGTCAGGATCGTAAAATCGTCGTCTTTCGTAACAAGTCCCATAGCCACCCCCGCGACGGGAGCCTTGATAGGGACGCCCGCATCCATGAGCGCCAGGGTCGAACCGCAGACACTGCCCATGGAACTGGAACCGTTCGATTCAAGGACCTCCGAAACGACACGGACGGCATAGGGAAATTCTTCTTCCGACGGCATAACCTGTACAAGCGCGCGTTCAGCCAGCTTGCCGTGGCCGATTTCACGGCGTCCCGGTCCGCGGGAAGATCGTGTTTCGCCGACACTGAAAGAAGGGAAATTATAGTGATGCATGTAACGGCGGTCCGTTTCCAGGCCTACGCCGTCGATATGCTGTGATTCCGACAGGGGAGCGAGCGTGGCAAAACTCAAAATCTGCGTCTGCCCGCGCGTAAAAAGGCCCGTGCCGTGCGTACGCCTGAAGAGACCGGCTTCACAGGAAACGGGACGCACTTCATTGACTTTACGGCCGTCCGGACGTATTTTATCAACAGCTATCATGTGGCGGACGATTTCCTTGATCATCTTTTGCGTAACCGCGGCCACATCGTTTTGATTATCGGGATATATGGAGGCGAAGTGCTCATAAATGTCCGTCTCAACGGCATTCATTTTTTCTTCCCGTTCCATCTTATCCGGCTCAAAGACAGCGTCCTTCATCTTTGCTTCGCCGTATGCATGTACCGCTTCCGCAATATCGGCGGGAACTTCTTTTTCAATAAATTCCTGTTTCGGTACGCTGATCTCGCCTAAGAAGGACAGTTGGAATTCGACAACCTTTTTGATTTCTTCATGAGCAAACATGATGGCGTCGAGGATGTCCGCCTCGGGAACCTCTTTGGCGCCCCCTTCAACCATGAGGACGGCGTCCTTTGTGCCGGCTACGACGATGTCCATATCGCTGGCTTCACTCTGCGCGACTGTCGGGTTAATAACGAGCCGGCCGTCCACGCGGCCTACGCGTACGCCGGCGATCGGGCCGGCAAAGGGAATATGCGACATGCAAAGAGCAACGGAAGCGCCGATCATGGCGGCGATTTCCGGCGCGTTGTCGTGGTCGACGGCAAAGTCATAGGCCACGACGTGCACATCGTAACGATATGTCTTCGGGAAAAGCGGCCGGATCGGACGGTCGATGAGACGGGCAAACAATGTTGCCGATTCGGGCGGCTTGCCTTCCCGTTTGATAAAACCGCCGGGGATTTTACCGACAGCGTATAATTTTTCTTCATAGTCCACTGTCAACGGGAAAAAGTCCGCATCTTCACGCGCTTCTTTTGCCCCCGTAGCCGATACGAATACGGCCGTGTCACCGTAGCGGACCAACGCGGCGCCGCTCGACTGTTTTGCCAGTTTGCCCACTTCAACGGTGAGCGGCCGGCCGGCAAAATCCATTTGGAATTTCTTTTCTTCCATTCCCTTTCCTCCTTAGAGCTTCTATCCAAAAAAGAGGCTGATGGTCTATACATCAGCCTCATTTCGTGCAATTATTTACGCAAATTGAGTTTTTCGAGAATAGCGCGGTAACGTTCCAAATTATGTTTTTGCAAGTATGCGAGCAAGTTACGGCGCTGACCGACGAGTTTCAATAAGCCGCGGCGGGATGCATGATCCTTTTTGTGGCTGCGGAGATGTTCCGTCAGATAAAGGATACGGCTCGTAAGGAGCGCGATCTGCACTTCCGGAGAACCCGTATCGTTTTCATCCGCACCGAATTTGGTAACGATAGCCTTTTTTTCTTCTGCACTTAACATTATAATTCCTCCTATTAAAACAGAACCTTCACAAAGTACTGCGTGTTCGTCGGAGTGATCGACCCACCCGGTACCCGTATGACAGGACTCATTATAACACTACAGGCCTCTCCTGTAAAGAAAGAACCTTGTTTTCGCACGGTCAACGCAGCTTTGCGCCTAATTTTTCCTGTAATTCATCAAGGATGCCCTGAATCGGTTCCTGAATATCCTCATCCGATAACGTCCCTTCCGCCGAGCGGAACGTCAAGGCGAAGGCAAGGCTTACGTAACCGCGCGGCACCTGTTCTCCCGCATACATATCAAAGAGGTGTACGCCTTCCAGGTTTTTGCCGCCCTTTTCGCGAATAACGGCAAGTATATCTTCATGTCTTGTGCTGATCGGCACAAGGACCGCCAGATCGCGTGTAAGCGCCGGGAATTTGCCGACTTTATGGTAATCCGGAATAAGGTTGACGAGAGGCAGTATATTCTTCAAATACATTTCAAAAATATATACGGGGCCGGCAACATCATAGTTGTCGACAGCTTCGGGATGAAGTTCGCCGAAACGGCAGAGAACCTTGCCGTCTTTCACGTATTCCGCAGCCTTGCCGGGATGAAGGGGCGCATAGTCGGAAATCTGAAGTTCCGCTTCAATGCCCAGGTTGTCTAAAACGACTTCAACAAGACCTTTCACATCATAAAGATCGTAGTCTTCCGCCGTATACGGCCAGTTTGCACGGTGGCGTTTACCGTAAATAAGGCCGGCTACTTCCGTTTCTTCAGCCGGGAGTTCCGTAATCGGCAACGCTTTCGGACGATACGTCGCGGCAATTTCATAAATACCGACGGCATCATTCTTCACCGCCTGGTTACGGACGAGCACCTCCATGAGGGACGGCAACAGCGTCGTACGCATGAGCGGGAATTCTTCCGTAATGGGATTTAAAATGGGAACGGCCGTATAGTGTACGTCCTCTTCCTCAAAAAGGAGTTTTTGCAATGATTCATTGTTCATAAAGCTGAAAGTAACGGTTTCATTAAGGCCGCTGCGGCTGAGGACCGACGAAATATGCTCACGGACGGCATGTTCAAATCCTTCCTGCCCTTCAGAAATATTACTGAGCGGACGGGTTGATTTAATGCGTTCATAGCCGTAAATACGAGCCACTTCTTCGGCAATATCGGGCATTTCCGCACAGTCCACACGCCAGGCCGGGACTGTTGCCGTCACGCTCTCACCCTGCACTTGCGTCGTAAAACCGAGTGTTTCCAGAACGGCAATCATTTCTTTTTCTGAAATATCCGTGCCGAGGAAGGCATTGATCTGTTCGGCCGTAAACGGGATCCGGCGCACCTCCTGCGGGTGTACGTATTCATCGACGACGCCGGCGGCCACTTCGCAGGCGCCCGTTTCCTGCAAGAGCTGAGCTGCCCGGTCCAGGGAGTGTACGCACCCTTCCGAATCGAGGCCTCGTTCGAAACGGGCCGAAGCTTCCGAACGAAGGCCGAGCGCGCGGCCGGTCTTACGGATACTCGAACCTTTGAAAGAAGCGCATTCCAGGACAACCGTCGTCGTGTTTTCCGTCACTTCCGAATCAAGGCCGCCCATAATACCGGCTACACAGGCGGCTTTTTCAGCGTCCGCAATGACAAGCATGTCCTCCGTCAGCTCACGCGTTACATTATCCAATGTCGTAATTTTTTCACCCTTCCCGGCACGGCGGACAATGAGTTCATGGCCCGCCAGTTTATCATAATCGTACGCATGAAGCGGAATGCCGAATTCAAGCATCGTGTAGTTCGTGACATCAACGATGTTATTAATCGGACGCACGCCCGCCTTACGCAGGCGCTGCTGCATCCAGAAAGGCGACTTGCCCACTTTCACATGATAAAGAAGACGCGCCGCGTAACGGGCGCATAATTCGGGGGCGGCGACAGAAACCTTGAGCTTGCCGTCGATTTTTTCACGGCCTTCGGCAACGCGGGTCTTCGGCACGCGCGCTTTTCTGCCGCTCAAAACGGCGAATTCACGGCTCAGGCCGACCATGCTGAAACAATCGGCACGGTTCGGCGTCAGTTCATATTCATAAACGATATCGCGCAGGCCGGTCTGTTCGACGGCATCCACCCCGAGAGGCGTGTCTTCCGGGAGAATCCAAATGCCCGTACGTTCTTCCGGCAAAAGCAGGCTGTCGTCAAGCCCCAATTCATGGGCAGAACAGAGCATGCCTTCCGACAATTCACCGCGGAGCCTGGATTTTTTTATTTTCACGCCGCCGGGCAGCACTGCACCGTGTACGGCAACGGGAACAATCTGCCCTTCGCGGACATTCGTCGCACCCGTTACGACGGTCAGTGCTTCAGTCCCCATATCAAGAGTACAAATAACGAGCTTATCCGCATTGGGATGAGGCATGATTTTCGTAATCCTGCCGGTAATAATATTCTGAATATCCCTGCCCCAGTATTCCACTCGTTCGACGGGAATCCCGGAGACGGTCAGCACGTCCGCGAATTCCTGAGGCGTGCGGCTCTTATCTATTTCTACATAGTCCTGCATCCATTCAAGTGAACTCTTCATCTTCCGTACCTCCTAAAACTGATTCAAGAAACGCATATCATTTTCATAGAACAGGCGCAGGTCATCAATACCGTACTTGAGCATGGCAATGCGTTCCACTCCCATACCGAAGGCAAAGCCGTTCACCTTATCCGGATCATAGCCGTTCAAACGCAATACATTCGGGTGCACCATACCGCAGCCGAGGATTTCGAGCCAGCCCGTATGTGAGCAGACACGACAGCCTGCACCGCCGCACATGACGCAGGAAATATCAACTTCCGCACTCGGTTCCGTAAAAGGGAAGAAACTGGCACGGAACCGGACATGTGTCTGCTGTCCGAAAATTTCTCTGAGAAAGTCTTCCAGCATGCCTTTCAAGTCGGAGAAACGGATATTTTCATCGACAATAAGCCCTTCCATCTGATGGAATACGGGCGAGTGAGTCGCATCATAATCCCAACGATAGACTTTGCCGGGAACGATGACCTTGACCGGTTCATTCGGGGTATGAGCCTGCAGTGTACGGGCCTGCATCGGCGACGTATGCGTCCGAAGGAGGATTTTTTCCGTAATGTACATGGAATCCTGCATGTCCCGCGCCGGATGGTCATCAGGAAAATTGAGGCACCGGAAATTGTAGTAATCATCTTCGATTTCAGGACCTTCGGCAATGGAGAAGCCCATGTGCAAGAAGGCCTGCTCCATTTCCCGGCGGATCAGATGCAGCGGATGTTCATGCCCTATGACAGGTTTTCTGCCGGGCAACGTGATATCAACTGTCTCCGCTTCGATTTTTGCCGCCATGGCCGCAGCTTTTAATTCTTCCATCTTTTTGTCCAGACATTCTTCAATAGCCTCCCGTGCCGTATTGACCATCTGGCCCACCTGCGGCCGTTCTTCCGGCGAGAGGTCCTTGAGTGTCTTCATAAGGGACGTGAGTTCGCCTTTTTTTCCTAAATATCTGACGCGAATATTCTGAACGTCCTGCAAGACGGTGCTGTCATTAAGTTGTTCATTAACGGCCGCTTTAATTGCTTCAATCGTATCCTTAATCATACAATACCTCCTGAAAAAATAACGGACCTCCGCCCGGAAAGGGGCGAAGGTCTCGCGGTACCACCCTAATTGTATCTCTTCTCTTCTATAACGGGAAGACCCGCTCCGCCTACTGGTCGGTTCAGCAAAGAGCTCAAAAGGGAATCATATGACCTATCGTGCGGCACTCTCAATCATTGATGCCGCTTCCTGTAAACGATATTCCGTCATATGCTGTCTTTCTCATAGCCGTTTATTCAAATTAATATATGTATTGTATCAATAGAGCGTTTTATTTGCAATAACCAATCGTTGAATCTGGTTTGTGCCTTCATAAATCTGCATAATTTTCGCATCGCGCATATATTTTTCTACAGGATATTCTTTCATATATCCGTAGCCGCCCATAACCTGCACGGCATCGACGGTAACCTGCATAGCCACATCGGAGGCATTGCACTTGGCAATAGCGGCTTCACGGCTGAAATCCAGTCCCTCGTCTTTCATCCAGCAGGCGCGTTGCACAAGCAGGCGCGCACCTTCAATCTTCATAGCCATATCGGCAATCATGGCCTGAACCATCTGGAAGGAGGCAATCGGTTTGTCGAACTGTACACGTACTTTCGCATATTCCGAGCAAGCGCGGAAAGCCGCTTCAGCAATACCGACAGATACGGCGCCGACGAAAGGACGGGCCGCATCAAGCGTGTTCATGGCGATACGGAACCCCTGGCCTTCACGGCCGAGCCGGTTTGCCACAGGCACGAAGCAATCCTGAAAAATAAGTTCCGTCGTGTTGGAAGCGCGAATTCCCATTTTATTTTCAGCTTTGCCTATTGTAAAACCGGGCGTTCCCTTCCTGACAATAAAAGCCGTCAAGCCCCGAATACCGCCGCCTTTGCGCGTATTGGCGAAAACCACGAACACTTCGGCAAGAGCGCCGTTGGTAATAAAGCACTTCGTACCGTTTAACAGGTACCCGCCGCCGTCCTCCGTCTTACGGGCCTGCGTCGACACGGAGCCCGCATCGGAGCCCGTACCCGGTTCAGTCAACGCAAAAGCGGCCAAGTGGTCGTTGTTGATGATGTCAAAATACCGTTTTTTCTGGTCATCATTGCCGGCAATAATAACGGGATACGAAGCAAGCGCATTGGCGGCGACAGTCGTTGCCACGCCGGCACAGCCCTTGCCCAACTCTTCATAAATGGCGGCAATAGTAACCGCGTCAAGGCCGGAACCGCCGAATTCTTCGGGGATAGCAACGCCGAGCAAACCCTGGGCTGCCAGTTTATCCAGCAAGCCTTCGCGAAGCGCTTCCGTTTCGTCCATTTCCAAGGCGTACGGTTTGATTTCCTTTTCCACCAAATCACGCACGACTTTGATAATTTCCTTTTGTTCGTCGTTATAAGCAAAATCCATGTCGTTACCCAACCTTCCGTTTTAAATACTACTGTTCACCCGGTTTCTTCAAGATGTAAAACGATGCGCGCCCTTTGACGACAATCCGGCCGTCAGCGTCATAAATGACCGCTTCCGTCAGATTGGTATCGTCGCCTTCCCGAACGACAGTCCCTACACCGCGGATACATTCACCGGCACGTACATGCCGCACGTAATTCATGTTAATTTCCAATGTTGTTACACTGTATCCCAGGGTACGGCAGCTAAATCCCATGAGCGTGTCACAAAAAGCCATCATCAATCCCGGTGCGGCGACGCCTTTGGCATCACAAAAGCGCTGCTCGACAGGGAAATCTATCGTTACTTCACCGCCGTTTAAATCCGCGACCTGACAGGGCAAATTCTGAAAATACGGAGTCCCGTCGTATATTTGTTTGAGCGTTGCCAACAGGATACGTTTCTCTTCGGCAGTCAATGTTTTTAAGGCCATTTTTCATTTCCTGTTCTTCCGGTGACGAGAAATGTTCCCTTGCCGTGTGCCAAATAGCGATTTTTATTGTCATAAAAATCGCAGAGAAGCACCGCTGTCGTACGTCCGCAGTGAATCGCCGCCGCCCTGACGATTATATCCGTACCGGCAATCCCCGGCCGCAAATGGTTTAAGGACATATCAAGCAATCTGACCTTCCGGCCTGCCATGAGACACGCTTTTTCCATAGCCGACGCGGCCATGCCGTAAAAGACGCCGCCGTAAAGGGTACCGTTCGGATTATCCCATGCTGGGCCGTTATTATGAAAAACAAGAGTTACGGCCGTCTCGTCGGCTTCTTCAATATGAAATTCCATATAGCGGTCAAAAAAGCTTTGCTGCCGGTCGTATTCCGCCGCATTTAGTGGGCGAGTCATAAAAAAACATTGCCGCCTTCCTGCAAATATTATAAATACGTTTATTATTTTACTATAGCCTTCTTTGTTCGTCAAACACGAAAAAGGCTTAACTGTCCCGATTATGACACAAAAAAGAACTGCCGGAGCAGTTCTTTTCGTAAAACACGCCTGACCTGGTTTTTACCCCCACACTCGCCTGCCGGAGGGTTCGCTCGTAAACTGCCGTTTCTCACTACTGCCTCTCTCGCTTTTCGCGGCAGGTCTTACTTCTAGGCCGCACTATGATCAGGCCCGTATCGGAGCCCTTACGTGGATCGCTTTGCCTGCGGCTGGCATCGACTTTCAACCACAGCGCGTGTCAATTCATTATAACACATTTACACTCATGCCCGGAAAGAAATATATTTCTAAAACTTATCCCATAATGAAAAGGCCTGCTAGCCTTTACAAAAGAACAACATACAGAACCGCTCTCAAAACAATCGCACGGATCAGATTGGCGGAACCGTTACAGCAGATTTTCGTTTACAAAAATCCCCCTGCCGTATATAGCAAGGGGACAGTTCTTTCAAGCTTATTTCGCATAATCGACCATACGTGTTTCTCTGATGATGACAACCTTGATCTGACCGGGATATTCCAATTCCGCTTCGATACGTTTCGCCACTTCATGGCAGAGAATCGTGCAATCGTCTTCATTTAATTTTTCCGGTTTTACCATAACGCGGATTTCTCTGCCCGCCTGAATAGCAAAACACTCTTCTACGCCGTCAAAGGATTTGGCGATTTCTTCAAGTTTTGCCAACCGCTTCAGATAATTTTCCAACGTTTCACGACGCGCTCCCGGCCGTGCCGCCGAAACGGCGTCGGCTGCAGCAACTAAGACAGCTTCCACAGACGTTGCTTCTTCATCGCCGTGATGGGAAGCAATACAGTTGATTACGGCCTTTGATTCGCCGTATTTTTTTGCAACATCGATACCGATAGATACGTGCGTGCCTTCCAAATCATGATCCAGCGCTTTTCCGATATCATGAATCAAACCGCCGCGACGGGCCAGGTTGACATCAACGCCCAATTCGGCCGCCATAATACCGGCAAGCTGCGATACTTCAATGGAGTGCCGCAGGACGTTTTGCCCGTAACTTGTACGATAACACAAACGGCCCAACGTCTTGATCATTTCCGGATGCAATCCGTGTACTCCCGCTTCATACGTCGCCTGTTCACCGGCTTCACGAATCTTCTGACTGATTTCTTTACGGGCTTTCTCCACCATTTCTTCAATGCGCGCCGGATGAATCCGTCCGTCGACGATGAGTTTTTCCAAAGCCAGGCGCGCCACTTCGCGACGAATAGGATCGAAGCAGGAAAGGATAACCGCTTCCGGCGTATCGTCGATAATCAAATCAACACCCGTAAGGGTTTCGATGGCACGAATATTACGGCCTTCACGGCCGATAATACGGCCTTTCATTTCATCATTCGGCAGGGATACAACGGAAACCGTCGTTTCCGCCACATGATCGGCGGCACAACGCTGGATGGCGAGAGAAATAATTTCGAGGGACTTCTGCTCCGCCTCTTCCTTCGCTTCTTCTTCAAGACTCTTGATAAGCTGAGCCGTTTCATGTTTTATTTCATTTTTAACGTCGGCAAGAAGCAGTTCTTTAGCATCGTCATAAGACAGTCCGGAAATACGTTCCAACTCCGCCAGCTGCTGTTCGTGCAAGTGGTCGATTTTCTCCTGTGCCTTAGCGACTTCCCCCTCTTTACGGATGAGGGATTCTTCCTTTTTTTCGATAGAATCCGTTTTCTTGTCCAGGTGCTCTTCTTTTTGGAGCAGACGACGTTCCAAACGCTGCAATTCGGAGCGGCGTTCTTTATTATCACGTTCCGCGTCAGCGCGCAACTTATGGATTTCTTCTTTACCTTCCAGGATAAGTTCTTTCTTCTGAGCTTCTCCATCTTGCTTAGCCGCGCCGATAATACGGCTTGCTTCCGCTTCAGCACTGCCCAATTTGCTTTCCGCAATCTTCAGACGGTAAAAGTAACCGGCGCCGAGACCGATAACACCGCAGCCTACAGCTGCGACAATAACTTCCGTCATTATAAATATTCACCTCCTTTTCACAAAAAAAGCCGAACCCGTGTCCGGCTTTTCTAGGATGAGAGTCTCATAATTTCATCATTTTTCAAAAAACCATCATGATCGCATATAGATACCAGTATAATGTACTGGTCACGTTTATTGTAAAATTTTTTCACTCTTCTGTCAAGGTAACAAAGTCGGCCAAAACGGCTTGTACAGCCGTTATCGAAAACCCTCGGTTCTGTAAAAAACGAGCGATTTTCCGTTGATCCGCGCCGCCGTTTTTAAATGTTTTCCTCGTCAGGGCGAGGGCCGTCGCCGTTTCGTCAAAAGGTTCCCGTTCATCCGGAACGGACAGATCCCGCAGACGTAATCTGTTGCAAATATAGGCATGTCCGTACTGCGCTTTTTTTACATAGTAACGGTAAACTGCTTCAGCCAGCCTTTCGTCGTCAATAAACCGCTCTTCTTTGAGTTTTTCTACGACTTCATCAATGACGGCTTCCGGCATCCTGCGGCGCAAAAGCTTGCGCCGCAGCTCGTTTTCGCTGAGAAAACGCACGTTCAAAAGACGTAACGCCGCGCCGTAACATTCTTTATATTCCATAGTTTTATTCGGCGTCATCATCAAGACGGGGCTGATCCGCCAGAACTTCGTCAAACTTTTCCGGTTCCGCCACGAGTGTATCACGGATAATTTGCTCGATTTCTTCCGCCACTTCAGGATGTTCTTTAAGGAACATTTTTACATTTTCTTTCCCCTGTCCGAGACGTTCACCCTTATACGAGTACCAGGTACCGCTCTTTTCAAGGATTTCCATGGACGATCCTAAATCAAGAAGCGTGCCTTCTTTGGAAATGCCGGTACCGTACATAATATCCACTTCACAATTGCGAAACGGCGGGGCCACTTTATTCTTGACCACTTTAACGCGCGCCCTGTTGCCCATGACGTCGCCGCCGACTTTAATCGCCTCGCCTTTACGTATTTCCATGCGAACGGATGCATAGAATTTCAGAGCGCGCCCGCCTGTTGTCGTTTCGGGATTGCCGAACATGACACCCACTTTTTCACGAAGCTGGTTAATGAAGATGACAATGGCTTTGGACTTGGCAATGATACCTGTCAGCTTCCGCAGCGCCTGGCTCATAAGCCGCGCCTGCAAACCGACGTGCGAATCACCCATTTCGCCCTCTATTTCCGCTTTCGGCACAAGCGCCGCTACGGAATCGACGACGATAATATCCACCGCGCCGCTGCGGACGAGCTCTTCCGTAATTTCCAGAGCCTGTTCGCCGTTATCGGGCTGAGAGATAAGGAGATCCGCCGTATCGACGCCAAGATGGCGGGCATAAACCGGATCAAGCGCATGTTCCGCATCAATAAAGGCCGCTATACCGCCGGCCTTTTGCGCCGACGCGATGGCATGGAGCGCCAGGGTCGTCTTGCCGGATGATTCGGGGCCGTAAATCTCGATAACGCGGCCGCGCGGATAACCGCCGACACCGACGGCCAGATCAACGGCAAGCGACCCGGACGAAATAACTTCCAGATTCATTTTTTCCGCTAAATCGCCAAGCCGCATAATCGCGCCCTTACCGAAATCTTTTTCAATTTTTTTCATGGCATTTTCCAATGCCGTCTGCTTCGCTTCCATATGGTTCCTCCTTACGAATGTTCCGACAGATACTGCAAGACATAGAAGACAGCCTTCATGGCCGCCCGTTCCTTAACTTCGATTCTGTTGCCGGGAAAGATATTCTTATGCACTGTCGTCCCCCACGGTCCGTCAACACCTATATACACAAGGCCTGCGGGCTTTTCGGCCGTACCGCCGTCGGGACCGGCAATACCCGTCGTGCTGACGGCAATGTCGCTATGGTAAAGAACACGGCTGCCGCGAGCCATTTCGGCAGCCGTTTCTTCACTGACCGCCGTATAAAGACGCAATGTTTCTTCCGATACGCCCAATACGCTTACCTTGACCCTGTCCTGATAGGTTCCGGCAGAGCCGAGGAAATAGGCCGAACTGCCGGCAATATCCGTTATATAGGAACCGACGAGACCGCCTGTGCACGATTCGGCACCGCTCACGGTCAGGCCTTTTTTCAGAAGGACGCGGCCGAGAGCCGCCGCAACGGACTCATCGTCATAGGTAACGATGACATTCGGCAAGCGGCTGCACAGTTTTTCCCGCATCGGCAGGACAAGAGCTTTTGCCGCCTGTTCATCCGCCGCTTTTGCCGTAATGCGCACTTCCACGAAGCCGATACGCGCATACATGGCGATGGTCGGATTGGACTGCTCTTTAACGAGATCCATAATCGTGTCTTCAATGCGCGCTTCACCCATGTCGTAAATTTTCATATACGACGAATAAATATATCCCTGCAAGCCGAAAAGGCGCTGTAAATACGGTTTCACCCGATAATCGAAGACCCAGCGCATTTCCGCCGGCGGGCCGGGCAGGTGGATGAGCAACTTGCCGCCCTTATAAAGGGCCGTTCCGGGTGCCGTACCGGCACCGTTCTCAAGAACTTCCGCCCCTTCGGGAATCATGGCCTGCCGGCGCTGATTACCCGTCAGATCCCGTTCGGGATGCCGCAGCTTGATCCATGAGGTGACGGTCTGCATGACATCCTCGCGAAAGACAAGAGGCACTTCCATGACTTCGGCGCCGACAAGTTTCGTCATATCGCCCTGCGTCGGTCCCAGACCGCCTGTAGTAATCACAATATCTGTGCGTGCCAAGGCGGTTCGCAACACACTTTCCATGCGGGCGGGATTATCGCCGACCGTGGTCTGATAGACGACGGAATACCCCATCTGGTTGAGCTGCTGCGACAGATAGCGCACATTTTCATTTATAATTTCACCGAGCAGGAGCTCCGACCCGGTTGTTACAAGTTCAACCAACAATTTTTCTGCACCTCTGTATCATACCCGTTCGGCAATGACGTCATACGCAAACCCCTGGACAACTTTAACGAGAATAATGTCACCCGCATTCAGTTCCTCGCCGTTTTCGACATAGGTCAGGCCGTCCACCTCGGGGGCCTGAATATCCAAACGTCCCACGGCCTGTAAACGGCCGCCTTCTTCTGTCAGTTCTTCCACGATAAAAGGATGAACCGTTCCTTCCAGTTCTCTGTTGCGTTCTTCCGAAACCTTCGCCTGAATTGCCATCAGCCGATGGTACCGTTCTTCTTTGACTTCTTCAGGAACCTGGTCCGCCATCTTGGCAGCCGGCGTACCTTCTTCCTGTGAATAGGTGAATACGCCTACTGCATCGAACTTCGTCCGTTCCACAAAATCACAAAGTTCCCTGAATTCTTCTTCCGTTTCACCGGGAAAGCCGACGATAAAAGTGGAACGCAGCGCAAGTTTACGCCCCCGCTGCGTCAATTTCCCGACAAGTTTCAATACGTCCGCCTTTGTATCACGACGATTCATGCGTGTCAGGACGTCCTGCGAAATATGTTGAAGCGGCAAGTCGACGTAAGGACAGATTTTATCTTCCTTAACGATAAGCTCCATCAGTTCATCCGTAAAATAATGCGGATAGAGATAAAAGAGGCGAATCCATTTGACGCCGTCAATTTTAACAAGCTCTTTCAAAAGCTCCGCCAACAAGGACTTACCTGCCAAATCGACGCCATAGCTCGTTGTATCCTGGGCGATAAGATTGATTTCCTTCACGCCGTTTGCAGCCAATCGTTTCACTTCCGCTACAATCGATTCTGTCGGACGGCTGTAAAGAGGCCCGCGCACATGCGGGATGATACAAAAGGTACAGCCGTTATTACAGCCCTCGCCGATTTTAACGTATGCGCTGTACACGGGCGTCGTTAAAACCCGGCTCGTATCCTGGTCGTAAAGATGGCTTACGTCATCCATAAAACAAGCTCGTTTACCCGTTTTTGCCGCCGTAACGGCTTCCCAAACGCGATCCCATGACCCCGTCCCCAAAAGGGCATCCACTTCGGGCAATTCTTTCATTAATTCCTGTTGATACTGTTGACTGAGACATCCCGTGACGATGAGGATTTTACATCTTCCTTCCGTCTTATAACGGCCCGCCTCAAGAATTGCCTGAACGGACTCTTCTTTCGCCTTTTCGATAAATGTACATGTATTGACAATAATGATATCCGCATCGCGCATGTCTTCAGTCATGCTCATGTGATGATCCCGTAAAATCCCGAGCATGACTTCCGTATCAATCAAGTTTTTTGAACAGCCCAGGCTGACAAACGCTATTTTCTCCATTAACCGTCCCTTCCGAATCTGATCGTCCGTATCCACCAGTCCTGCATGGCTCTGCGGTCTTTATCATTATAATGCTTCACCGTTTTGAAAAATACCGGTCCCTGTTGCTTCGAATCGGCCTGCACGGCAATAGCGCTGTTGGCAAAATTGAACTGCATGCGATTTTTCCGCAATACGTCCGCCGCCTCAAGAGAAAGAAGCCAATCAATAAACTTGCCCGTTTCTTCTTCGTCGGAGCACCATCTGGTCGCCGCCGCACCGATAAGCCAGTAGGCCGTGCCGTCCTGCGGGTAAACCACAAAAACGGGCGCACCGTCGAAACGATATTGACGCGCCGTCACGGCATCGACAACACCTGCCTGCGCTTCGCCGCCGGCTACGCGATGCATGACGGGCGCCATTGTCTTGGAATAAGCGCCGATACGGGTCTGAAGACTGCGGAAATAAAGTTCCGCTCTTTCCTGCCCGTGAAGTTCCACATATTCACAAAGGAAACTGCCCGCAATATCCGTCGCCGCCAAATCGGGAAAACTTATAACCATATTGGCGTCAGTTAAAAGATCGCTCCACGTATTGATATTACTGCCGCCCATATTATAGTAATCACGGTTAATGACAAAGACGAGCGGATCATACCAAAGGCCGATCCAGGCACCGGCATCGTCCTTTAATTCATGCGGCACTTCATCCGTTATATACGATGTATACGGAATGAACGCCCCTTGAAGACGGCCTGCATAAAGTGTGTCCTCCGAAGCAATAACCGCATCGGGAAGCTGATTTTCCTTCGGGTTTCGGATAGCGCGCTGTAATTCATCTTCCGTCATGGTCATAATATAGGCGCGTAGTCCCGTGTCTTTGTAAAAGGCCGCCGCCAGATCCTGATTAACTTGTCCGGGCATATCCGAATAAACGACGAGGTGCCGTTCTTTCTCATACATTTCCCGGGCAGCCAGCTGTTGTTGCCGTTCCTGCTGTATGTACACGCCGGCCCAGAGAACGGCAGCTATAAACACTATCATCCCTATAAAGGGGATATATCGTTTCATTCGTTCTATCTCCTGCATATATCGTTTCGAGAAGCGCTTTCACGAGTATTTTCATCCTGTACATATCGACTTCAGTCGTCACGCGTCCTTTGTACCGTTATACAACAAATCCGATATGCCGTTCTCTTTCTTTCAGATACTTACGGTTTATAACCCCGGACGCCTGTGTACGGTCCGTCTCTAAAAAATAAACCGCGCCATAAGCAGGATAAAGAGAACAAGGCCGCCGATAATGGTAATTTCGGGCCATCTCGTCTGTTTACGGCGCCGTTTTCTCCCGGCCGCCGCAAACTTCGGCGCACCGATTCTGCGCCGTTCGGGTACGGGCGGCTCCGGGGCCGTATGACGAAGATATGTTTCAATCAGTTCTTCTCCGTCCAGTCCCAAAAAACCTGCATAGGCCCTGATGAAGCCCTTTACGAAAACCGCACCGGGTATGCTGTCGTAGTTATCCGCTTCCAGGGCCGACAGATACTCCGTCTTGATGTAAACCGCGGCGGAAACTTCCGTCAATGTCCGTCCCTGCGCTTCCCGCTCGCGCTGCAAAATTTCACCTATTGAAGACAACTCCTCCGTCCTCCGTTATCTTTCCTCGCCTGAATCAGTGCGAGAAATATTTAGCCTGTACCTGGTCGGGCGTCATCAGAATATCACGAGCCTTACTGCCGTTGGAAGGCCCGACAATCCCCATCTCTTCCATCGTATCCACCATGCGGGCGGCACGGGAAAACCCGATGCGGAAACGGCGCTGCAGCAACGAAACCGAGGCTTGCCCCGTTTCCATGACCATCATGATAGCCTTATCCATGAGCTCATCTTCAAAAAAGTTACGGCCGCCTTCGTTATGTGAATCTTCCCTTTGTGCCGCTTCAACGGCTTCATTATATTGCGGTTTGCCTTGCGCTTTAATATATGCAACGACTTCATCAATTTCACCGTCGGATATAAAAGCGCCCTGTACGCGTACCGGTTTCGACGCCCCCATGGGATAAAAGAGCATATCGCCCTTGCCGATAAGTTTTTCCGCACCGGCCATATCCAAAATTGTACGCGAGTCGATCTGGCTGGATACGGCAAACGCAATACGGCTCGGCACATTGGCCTTAATAAGGCCCGTAATGACATCCACGGACGGGCGCTGCGTCGCCAGGACGAGATGCATCCCGCAGGCACGGGCTTTTTGCGCCAACCGGCAAATAGAGTCCTCCACGTCACCGGCTGCGGCCATCATAAGATCGGCCAATTCATCGATAATAATAACGACATACGGCATGGCTTCCTGCGGTCGGAGTTCATTATACCGTTTAATATCGCGGGTCTTCGTCAAGGCGAAGCGTTTATACCGATCATCCATTTCGCGGACAGCCCAACGCAAAATATTGGCGGCCTTTTTCGGATCCGTAACGACTGGCGTCATCAAGTGAGGAATCCCGTTATAGTTTGAAAGTTCGACCACCTTCGGGTCTATTAAAATAAGCTTAACGTCTTCCGGGCGCTGCTTGAAAAGAATGCTTGAAATAAGCGTATTGATGCACACGCTTTTACCGGAACCGGTCGAACCGGCGACGAGCATATGAGGCATTTTCGTCAAATCGGCAACAACAGGCGTGCCGGCAATATCCTTACCGAGACCGACGGGAACGCCGCCCGCCGCATTCCGGAAAACTTCCGTATCGAGAACATCCCGCAAACATACGGGCGTAACTTTTTTATTCGGTACTTCAATGCCCACTGCCGCTTTACCGGGAATAGGCGCTTCAATGCGAATACCCGTAGCAGCCAGTTTCAAAGCGAGATCGTCGGCAAGATGAACAATCTTACTTACCTTGACGCCCGCCGCAGGTTCCAGCTCATATCTCGTGACGGCAGGACCGCGGCTGGCCGTAAGCATTTTCGCATCAATATTGAAACTCTTCAAAGTATCCTGAAGAATCCGGGCATTCTGCCGCACTTCATCACTGAGCCCCGCTTCATGGGAAGAGCCGCGATGCAGGAAAGAAACGGACGGCAAACGGTATGTCTTTTCTCCTGCGGCCGTCGGTACGGCGGTCTGCCCTGCCGGCCCCACCTCCGCCGTACCTGCCGTAAGTTCCGACTCAAGAGGTTTCAGGCCTTCAAGCAGCGGCGGCACTGCGGGAGCGCGGGGCGGCACGGCAGTATACGCGGCCGGTTTCGTCCGGTCCACAACCGCTTCGACAATGCCGTTGCCGTCATAATCCGCCGTTTCCGGGGCTTCTTCCTCATCTGCAAAGCATTCCTCCGGCTCATACCCGCGGTCGTCACGTTCCGCCCCGATACCCTCATCGGCCGCAGCGGCGTAATCCGCCGCCTCATCGCCCCGTAGCGTGCGTTCGTGTGAATCGAAAGACAATTCTCCGGCGGACGACACTTCAGAAACGGCGGACATCGCCGTCCCGTCCGGATAATTGTCAAGAGCGGACTCTTCCCGCTCAATATCAAAAATTTTCCGTTCTTTACGCTGCTGCCAGGAATTCTGTACAGCCTGTGAAGCGGTTTGAATGCCCGTTACGGCTTTTCCGGAAATGCGCGCCACTTCTTCCGTCGTCACTTCCTGTGCAAACGCTACGGGCTTTGATATGGATACCTTTTTCCAAATCATGAGAACAATAACAAGCGCCCCGAAAAGAACGAGTACAGCCCCGAAAGAGCCCAGGGAACCGCGCAGAAAGGAGGCAGGCACGGCTCCGAAAAAGCCGCCGCCGAGACGAAGGGAACCTGGCAGGAATTCTTCCCCCTCTCCCGTAAAAAGAAGATGCCAGAGACTGAGCACAAGTTCGCATGACAAAGCGCCCATTACCCAGTTTCCGGTAAAGGGCAAGGCTTTCCGTTTTACAATATATTGCAGCCCCGCTATAATCAGTGCGACAGCGACGATAAGCCGCCCCGTCCCGAAAATATAAGCAAACACATCGTCAAGGGCATAGCCTATTTGTCCCGTATCCACCCCGACCATACCGACGGTCAGAAATATACCTGCTACTAAAAAGACAAGACCGAGGATTTCATACTTCAGCCAGGGTGTACCGCTCTTTTTGCCGCGCCTTGCCGCACTTTTCCCCGTACTGCCTGCTGCGGAGCGTTTTTTCGGGGCAGCCGTCGTGCTTGCGCTGCGCCGTTTACGTTCGGCCAACTTCTTCACCTACCAACAGTAATTCAACCTTTATAAACAGGCTTTCGCCCGTTCATTTGTTTGGTTCCGTGACCATATAGAAAGCCGCCAAGCTAACTTAGCGGCCGCATAATCAACGATTACGATTCAAAAAAAAGCCCCACCATGCCGTCTATAACCGAGTTTTGAGCCTGCCGAAGCAGGTGGGTGTCCTCCTATAGAGCTCAACAGTCCAGTAAAGGCATTGTCTTACCGAAATAGAGTCCGGACCCCCTATGTAAAGGTGTTGGTTCAAAACTTCGAGACCATTTACGTACACAGTAGGGTTTTCTCTTGCATTCAGTATACCAAAATCACCAAAAAAATCAAGTCATACCGCCTCCTTATCCATATCCATGCTGTATATGGCCCGAAGGGTGGAAGATATACTTATTCGGACGGCCTCAGAATATGGCATTTCATATAGGGACGAAGTACTTCCGGAATGATGACGGAGCCGTCCTCCTGCTGATAGTTCTCCAAAACGGCCGCAACTGTACGGCCGACGGCAAGGCCCGAGCCGTTCAACGTATGCACGTATTCAGGCTTGGATTTCGCATCACGACGGAAACGGATATTGGCACGGCGCGCCTGAAAATCTTCCGTGTTCGAGCAAGACGAAATTTCTCTGTATTTGCCCTGAGCCGGGAACCATACTTCTATATCGAAGGTCTTGGCCGCAGAGAAACCGATATCGCCGGTGCAGAGGCAAACGACACGGTACGGCAGGCCCAGCTCCCGCAGAATCATTTCGGCATTTTCCGTCAGCTTGTCAAGTTCATCATAGCTTGTTTCGGGAGCCACGTATTTTACCATTTCCACCTTGTGGAACTGGTGCTGACGGATGAGGCCGCGCGTATCCCTGCCGGCGGAACCCGCTTCGGCGCGGAAGCACGGAGTCACGGAGGTAAAGTAAACGGGCAGTTCGGCGCCATCAATGATTTCGCCGCGGTAGTAGTTCGTCAAAGGGACTTCCGCCGTCGGAATCATGAACATTTCCTGTCCCTCGATACGGAACATGTCGTCATAAAACTTCGGCAGCTGTCCCGTACCGATCATGGAATCGCGGTTGACAATATACGGCGGAATAACTTCCGTATATCCGTCCGTTTCCGTATGGCGGTCGAGCATAAAATTATACACGGCACGTTCCAGGCGGGCGCCGGCGCCGAGATAAAAATAAAAACGCGAGCCGGCTACTTTACCTGCCCGTTCGGCATCGAGAATGCCGAGATGTTCACCGATTTCCCAGTGATTTTTAGGGGTAAAGGAGAAGGTCGGCGTTTCCCCCCATTTACGAACTTCCGGGTTGTCACTGTCATCTTTGCCGACGGGAACGGACGGATGGCACATATTCGGAAGCATGAGCCGGATCTCCAGCATCTTGTCTTCCGTTTCTTTTACCCGGCCGTCGAGGGCGGCTATTTCATCGCCGAGCGCTTTCATCGCCGCGATTTTTTCGCCCGCATTTTCTTTACTGCGCTTTAAAACGCTGATTTCTTTCGTAACCTCATTGCGGCGGCTCTTCATGGCTTCCACCCGGCCCAGCAACTCGCGGCGCCTTGCGTCCAATTCGATAAAGGCGTCCACATCGACACGGGCATTGCGATTCTTCAAATTCGTTTTTACGGCTTCCAAGTTTTCACGTATAAATTTTGTATCCAACATCGTTTTACTGTTCTCCTTTCACCTGACAGCTTTTTATAATCCTTTTTGTTCGATTCCGCTGAACAGATACCCCAAATGGTTCGTCGAATTAAGCAGCACCAGACGCCACAGGCCGTTTTTCTCTTCCAGCACGTTGATGCAGGCGTTGTCCTGCTTAATCTGCCAAAAACACTTTTGCGACATACCGAGAAGGTCGCAGATGATCGCTTTGTTGACGGCATCATGAGCGGCTGCAAGGACGGTTTTACCGGCCCACCGCGTCGCATAATCATCAAAAGCGTCACGGGCGCGGGCACACACATCTGCTAACGATTCGCCGCCCGCCCCGGGCATTTGCACCGTATGAGGCGCCGTGTGCCAGGCTGCAAATTCGCGCGGATAGGCGGCTTCAATTTCACCGGCCAGACGGCCTTCCCAGTCACCGTGGTCGATTTCTGTCAGGCGCGGATCTTTTTGAACTTTTTCACCGTGCAGTTCCGCACAAAAGGACGCGGTCATAAACGCCCGTTCCAAAGGACTTGAAATGAACGCATCAATATGCACGTCTTTTAAGCCCCGCGCCAACAGTTGTCCCTGTTTCAACCCGCGCTCGCTGAGGTGTGTATCTTCCCGTCCCTGATAGCGGCCTTCAATATTCCACTGTGTTTCGCCGTGGCGTACCAAGATAATGCGTACCATCGATTACCTCCTATTGATTCGGTTCACAATGAATAAGTTTCATATCCAAAATGCCGTCAATCGCTCTGAGCTTGAGCATGACATCATTGGGAATATCATTTTCCACGGCAACCGCCATAATATTGGTCCCTTTCTTCGTCATCTTCCCTACTTGCATACCCGTAATATTGATCTGCGCTTCGCCGAGGATTGTCGAAATCTGGCCGATCATGTTCGGCCGGTCGATATGGGGCGCTAAAAGAAGATAATTTTCCGGCGTAAAGTCGACACGATATTCATCGATCTGTACTATTTTAGCTTCCGTACGATTGAACAGGGTGCCGACGATGCTGTGCCCGCCCTTCGGGGTAACGATACGGACCGTTACGGCGCCGACAAAATTACCGGTATCACTCGATTTCACTTCCTTGACAGAAATATGTCGCTGTTTAGCGATATCCGGCGCATTGACGAAGTTGACCGAATCCTGGAGAATGGGATTTAAAGCGCCTTTCAATACGGCCGTCGTCAAAAGGGCGGTTTCCGTTTCCGCCAGCTCGCCGGTATACTCGACGCTGATTTCCTTCATCGGTCCCTCAGCTAAATATACACCCAGAATCCCCATACGTTCCATCAAATCAAAATAAGGGCGAATAGTCGTATAGACATTTTGTGCGACAGGCGCCATGTTGACGGCTGTCGGTACGGGTTCACCGCGAAGACCCGCCATAATCCCCTGCGCCACGTCAACGGATACGCCTTCCTGAGCTTCAACGGTCGAAGCGCCGATGTGCGGTGTAACGACAACATTTTCCAGTCCTATGAAGGGGTTAATATCCGTAGTGAGCGGCTCTTCCGGGAAAACGTCAACAGCCGCGCCGGCCACTTTACCGCTTTTCAAGGCTTCCGCCAAAGCGTTAATATCCAAAACCGCACCGCGAGACACATTGATAACGCGCACGCCGTCTTTCATCCTGGCAAATTCTTCCGTACCGATCATACTGCGCGTTTCTTTGGTAAGCGGCGTATGGAGCGTAATATAATCCGATTCCCTGAGGAGCGTATCCAAATCGACAAGCTCACAATTCAGCTGTTTTCCCCGTTCTTCCGGAATATACGGGTCATACCCGATAGTACGCATTTCCATAGCCTGCATGCGTTTGGCAATACGCGAACCGATACGGCCGACACCGATGATGCCTATGGTCTTATCTTTAAGCTGAATACCGGTGAATTTTTCACGCTTCCATTCGCCCGCCATGAGCGAATCGTGAGCCTGCGGAATATGTCTCGTCACGGCAAGAATCATGGCACAGGTATGCTCCGTCGCGGCAATCGTATTCGATGTCGGCGCGTTGACGACAATAATGCCGCGGGCTGTCGCCGCCTTAAGATCGATACTGTCGATACCGACCCCGGCCCGGCCGATTATTTTAAGTTTCTTCGCCGCCGCAATAACATCGGCGGTTACATGCGTCATGGAACGGGTAATCAATCCGTCATAGTCTCCGATGCAGTCAATAAGACCGACTTCGTCAAGATTGGTTTTAACGTCCACCTGATACCCCTTTTCACGCAACAAGGCGACGCCCTTTTCCGATACGTCATCGCTTACTAAAATTTTCATCTTATCTGCCATTGTCCTATCCTCCGAATTTTTTAGTGACTGCGGCGAAACCGCTCCATAAAACCGGCTAATTTTTCACAGCCTTCCAACGTAACGGCATTATATATGGAGGCGCGGCAGCCGCCTAAAGACCGGTGTCCTTTCAAACCGATCAGCCCTTCCGCTTCGGCTCCGTCAATAAATTCTTTTTCCAGCTCCGCCGTTGCCAAGCCGAAAGTTACATTCATCAGGCTGCGTGAATCTTTAACGGCATGTCCCCTGTAAAAGCCGTTGCTTTCATCAATTGCCGCATAAACAACTGCGGCTTTTTCTTTGTTTCTTTTCTCCATAACTGTCAGACCGCCGTTCTCATCAAGCCAGCGGAGAACCTTGTTGACAAAATAAATACAAAAAACGGGCGGCGTATTATATGTCGAATCGTTAGTAAAGAACGTATCGTATTTGAGCATAACAGGCAGATCTTCCCTTGCCGCGGCCAAAAAAGATTGCTTTATGATGCCGACGACGGCCCCCGCAGGGCCGACATTCTTCTGAATTCCCGCATAAAGAAAATCAACCCGGCTCATATCAACGGGACGGGCGAGAAAATCGCTGGAGGCGTCACAAATAAGAGGTACGTCGAAAGCCGGATAATCACGCCACTCTGTACCGTGAATCGTATTGTTCGAGGTAATATACACATAATCCGTACCGTCTTGTACGACAAAGTCCTCTTCTTTCGGAACATATGTAAACCCGTCCTTTTCACTGGACGCCACATCGTATACATCACCGAAAAACGAAGCCGCTTCCTTCGCCTTACGCGACCAGACGCCCGTATTGATATAGCCGCCCTTGCGCTTCAGAAAATTGGCGCCGTGCATGAGAAACTGCATGCTGCCCCCGCCTTGCATAAAGGCTATCAGATAATCGTCGGGAATATTCAACAGCTTTCTCAGTAACGCAACGGTTTCATCCTGCATCCGTTGATATGCTTCACTGCGATGACTTGTTTCAACAATACTCATTCCCGTACCGGCAAAATCCAGAAATTCCTGTTGAACCTGTTTCAGCACGGTCAAAGGCATAGCCGACGGACCGGCATTAAAATTGTATACTCTTTTCACCTTTGCTTCACTCCCCTGCATAAAAAACAAAACGGAGACGCGGTCCTATTGGGACGAGCCTCTCCGTATCTCGCGGTACCACCCAACTTGCCGTAAGCCGAGAAAAAAAAGCTCCCGTCCCGAACAGGGACGAGAGCATATTCCCGCGTTGCCACCCAACTTGCCTTACGGCCGTCTTTAGACGCTGTATCGGGCGTACCCGTCAAATTCTTCATTTGCCGCTCCGGAGCGGAACGCCTCACAACCCTGTCGCCTCTCACCGTCCGGCGGCTCTCTGAAAAGGGTCTCTGATTTGCTTCTCCATCAATGCGTTTCATATGATTTAAATTATCCATAGTATACGTATTTTCGTACGCCCTGTCAAGACAAATTCTTCCTCCGAAGCATATTCACTTTTCCGTCTTTCTTTTACATAAAAACTTTCATTTCTGACTGCCGTTCCCGTTTCTAACAAATTTGTAATCTGGACAATTTCAGTATTATTTGTTATGCTTTTTATATGATAATTATTATTGCTTTGTAAAAGGAGGTTTTACTATGGCATATACACTGCCTGATCTGCCGTACTCGTATGCGGCGCTGGAACCGTACATTGACGAAGAAACCATGCACTATCATCACGACAAACATCATCAGACATATGTAACGAATTTGAACGGCGCAATAGAAAAACATCCGGAACTTTTCTCTAAAACGGTAGAAGAATTGATTTCCGATTTGAACGCCGTTCCCGAAGATATTCGCACGGCTGTCCGCAACAACGGCGGCGGCCATGCCAATCATTCCCTCTTCTGGAAAATCATGGGGCCCGACGGAGGAAAAATAAGCGGTCCCGTCGCCGACGCCGTCACCGAAGCCTTCGGCAGTATTGAAGAATTCAAAAAACTATTCGCACAAGCTGCTGTCAGCCGCTTCGGCTCCGGCTGGGCCTGGCTGGTTGTAAATAAGGGCAAGTTGGAAATCCTGTCCACAGCCAATCAGGATTCGCCGTTAAGCGAAGGAAAAAAACCTATCCTTGCCTTGGACGTATGGGAACATGCTTATTACTTAAAATATAAAAATGCCCGGGCCGACTATATTTCTGCTTTTTGGAACGTAGTCAACTGGAAAGAAGTAAACAATTACTTTGAAGCCGCAAAATAAGAACCGTGCATAAAAGCGACCGCCTTCGGGCAGTCGCTTTTATTTTTTGCCGAATCCGTGTGATTTTATATAAAAACCGATAATACAATCTGATACAAAAACAATATTCCTCTTTGGATAGGTATGAGAACGGCTCCCAGAACATTCGTCATTAATAAAGCAATGAGAATTAAAAAAGAATACCGTTCCAATCCCGCCAGTTTATAGGCCCATTGCCCGGGCAACAGGGCGGCCAGAATCCGGGAGCCGTCCAATGGCGGGAGGGGCAGCAAGTTAAAAACGGCAAAATTGATATTATACAGCACAATCAACTGCAATACAAAAATCATGCCGTCCGATAAAGAAATATGGAAACGGCCGAGTACGGCAATGACCGACATGGCCAGAAAGGCGGCGATAAGATTGGCTCCCGGGCCGGCAAAAGCGACGAGGATTTCCCCTTTCCGCCAATTGCGGAAATTTCCCGGATTGATCATAACCGGCTTGGCCCAGCCGAATCGGGCGACAAAAAGCATGATAAGGCCGACAGGGTCAATATGCGCAATCGGGTTCAGCGTCAGCCGCCCCGCTTGTTTCGGCGTATCGTCTCCCATAGCAACGGCCGCGCGGGCATGCGAATATTCGTGAACAACCATAGCGATAATTAACCCGGGAATGCCCGCCACCATGGCAAGTATATCATAATTAAACATGAAAACCTCCAAGTATGAAACTTATATACGCGTCGGAACGTATATATACAAAGTATATCATACTTGGAAAACACAACAATATATACATGATAAAATCTGCAACAGGTACTTCTAAAGAAGGAAGCCTCATCGGGGCCGATCTTTACCGCATGGCACGAAAAGAAATGGAAGCCGTCTTACGTAAGTCTTTTCTTACCGATTTCATACCGCATGCATTCCATATTTTTTCGGGAGCCGTCCGAATCGGCCATAACTATACGAGTATAAAGCACCTCGCCTATGGCCATATAAACCATGCAGGACGCTCCGGCTTCAGTCGAATAGTTAATTTCCCGCCCATGCCATGCAGACAAATATCGACAATTTTCGCCAAGAGCGACTGGATGTGACCGGTTATAACGATAACGGCCGCCCCTCTCTGCTTTGCGGTTTCAGCGGCCTGAAAATGCAATATTTTTTTCATTTACAAGCCGTATATATGATATATCTTTATCACTTATATGAAATTGTATCCGCCGGACTACCGGGAAGGAACAGCATGGAAAAAGGCCGGAAACATTGTCCGGCCTTTTTCATAGAGAAAGTTGTTATGTGACTCCTGCCGCATATACGGCATATATATTTTATCCCGAATTTACGGAAGCAGACTCGCATAAATGCGTTGGAGGTTGGTCTTCATCCGTTCTAAATAGGTCTTGCCGTCCTTATTGCTTTCTATCGTATCAAGGAGTTCAACCTTAGCCCCCACCTCTTCCGCCAGGGCTTTCGATACGGACGGGCTTACCATTTCTTCCGCAAAAATCGTCGTGACATGGTGTTCCTTCGCATATTCCGCAAGTTCCGCCAACTGTTTCGGACTCGGTTCTCCTTCTGCAAAGACATCTTCTACGCTCATCTGCGTGAGAGCGAAGTCACGGCAAAGATATGCGAATGCCGCATGACCCGTCACGAACTCGCGACGCGGGGCGTCCTTAAAACGGCCTTCATACTCTTGCTGCAATTCATTCAACTGAGCAATGTATTCACGTGAATTCTGTTCGTAAAACTCTTTATTGTCCGGATCCGCCTTACCCAGAGCCGCCGTAATGTTTGCAACTTCCGTCGCCGCATTGCGCAAGCTGAGCCATGTATGGGGATCGTATTCACCGTGTTCTTCCACTTCTTCAGGATCCGTATTTTTGATAGCGTCCACACCTTTGGACGCCTCTACTTTTACGAGCTTATCATTATGTGCGGCTTCAACAGCTTTTTCTATCCACGGCTCCATACCCATACCGTTATAGACAAGCATATCGGCTGTCGCCAAAGCTTTCATCAAATCCGTCGACGGCTCAAATTCGTGCGGCTCCGTACCGGCAGGAATGATAGTAATAATATCTACTTTATCCTTTCCCACGGCCTTCACGAATTCCGCCATTGCGTCGAAGGTAACGGCCACTTTCAGCTTGCCGTCCTTTTTTGACTCTTCTTTCTGAGTCGTACCGCAGCCTGCGAGTATGGTTACTGCCAGAATCGCACTCATTGCTACTGCTAACCATTTTTTCACTATATCCACTCCTTCTTAAGCAAATGCAAATCATCTGCATTAAATCAAAAAAAGGATAGCATAGCGAACCCCCTCTGTCAATCTTATGAAGATGTGCTGATTTGTCACACCCTATGCGGAATACAAAAAAGCGTCCCGAAAATCCCGGGACGCTTTTTACCGAACGCTATAACGTATCGTTATCCTTTAACCGCTTCAATAATGCGATAGATACCGTCGATGAAGAAGCCTGCGGCTACAATATATACTGCCGCTACAATAGTCGCCATCGGATTGAAGAGGACGAGAATCCCGAAAATGAGGGAAATGATACCGAAGCCAAGCGAGGCTTTTCCCACCGCCGGCACGTACTCTTTCAGATGAAGTCCTTTGGCAAACACAAACATGCCCTCCACCACAAGCCAAATGCCCAAAAGGATCGGCATCACGATCGGCAGCGCAATATAGCCGACACTTACAAAGTATCCGGCAATAATAACATTGAGAACGGCCGACAGCAAAAATGAAACATGCCGCAGTTCTTTGGAAACGGAAAAATACGTGACAACCTGTGCGAGCGAATTAATAAGAAAAGCAACGGAAATCAACCAACTGTACACAATAAGATTGGCAATCGGCTCTATGCAGAGAAAATAGGATACGACTATATACAACAACCCGGAAATAACAAGAAATGCTCTGCTTGATGTTTTCATAAAAAGACATCTCCTTAAATTATAAAAAACTCTGCGTCTTTCAAAGATATTTCTCAAGATACGCGCTCCATACATCCAAGCCGTCTGCCCGTACCGTACAGCCGGTTTGGTACCCGTCAGTCTATATATATTTCCGCTTCCGAATAGAGAGCGGCCTTACCGGCCATAAAAATTTTTTCACCGGCCACCCTGCAATATATAGTGCCGCCGCGACGGGAAGCCTGATAAGCGACGATTTCGTCTTTACCCAGCCGCTCGGCCCAATAGGGAACAATATGACAATGCCCGGAACCGCAAACCGGATCTTCCTGTACGGAAAGTTTCGGCGCAAAACTGCGCGATACGGTATCCGCAACCTTCCCCCGCGCCGTTACATGCACGAGAAGCCCGTCCAAGGTCTTGACCTTTGCAAAATCAGGCGTCATCGCCTCTATGACCGCCCCGTCGTCATAGACGCAAAGAAGATCGCGACCCATGTACGCCGCTGCGGGACGCACGCCGAGAGCTTCTTCCATAGCATCCGTAACATCCACTTTATGCAGCGTATATTTCGGAAACTCCATTTCGTAGAGGTCGTCTTTTTTCGCAACGGTCAAAGCGCCGCTGCGCGTAGAAAAAGTAATGAACTTCGCATCTTTTTCATAAAAACGGAAAAGCACGTAAGCAGCGCCTAATGTAGCGTGGCCGCAAAGGTCGATTTCTCCGCCCGGGGTGAACCAACGCAGACGATAAATATTTCCTTCTTTTACGGCAAATGCCGTTTCAGACAGATTATTCTCCCGTGTAATATTCATCATCAGTTCATCGGAAATCCATTCATTCATAATGCAGACTGCCGCGGGATTACCGGCAAACACCTTATCTGTAAACGCATCGACTACATACTGTTTCATTTCCCTTCCTCCTGATACATAGAATTATCGGACAGTTTCAGAGATTCGTCCTGCCCCGGAAAATCTGTTTATAAATATCCGCATCCGTATCCGTAAAAACATTGAACAGAACCTTAATTTTCTTATCCTTATGTTTGTTCAACCATTCCGTTACCGTCCTCACCGCAATTTGTGCCGCTTCCTGTGCGGGATAGCCGAAGACTCCCGTGGAAATGCAGCAGAAAGCCACGCTGTCTATGTCTTTTTCGGCACATAAATCAAGAACGTTCACATAACAGGCCCGCAAATCTTTACGGCTTGCTTCCGTCGGTGTACGGCCGCCCACAGCCGGACCGACGACATGGATGACATGCTCCGCCGGCAGATTATACCCTTTCGTCAATAAGGGAACGGCCACGGGCGAACTGTATGTACCGCTGCGGAGAAGCGCTTCCACGCCTTTTGCGCATTCTTCACGCAATTGCACGCCCGCCGCCGAATGAATACAATTATCAATACAGTTATGGAGCGGCACGAAACAGCCGAGCATCCGCTGATTGGCCGCATTAACGATAGCTCCCACAGCGAGCCTCGTAATATCGCCCTGCCAGAGATATACCTCATCGGCCCACGCTTCATTACGGGAAAACTCCTGAGCGACTGTATTCATATACCGCAAAAGGACAACGCCCTTCTTATTATTTTCTTCCCGCAAATACTCGTCCTGAATTTTGAGAATCTTCTTATCCGTTTTCTTCGGAGGACGCACATTAACCAAGGCACGGAGAGTATTTTTCTTTTCATCTTCACTTTCGCCTTCAGCCGGTACCCCGTGATCGGCACAGCCTTCTTCATCGGAAAAATAAGCAATCAATGCATCTAACCGTTCCTCTTGTGTCATTACGCATTTCTCCCTTTTCGTATTCTATACCCGTATTATACACTATTTTTCATATATTCTTCCATAGGCTTCCTTACTGTTCCTACACTGCTCTTCCATGAAAATAAAAAGCTGCAAGCATCTTGCTCACAGCTTTCTTTATTTCCGTCAGTCAGTTCCAAATAGCCTTCATAAGCGGCCGGTACGATTCTTCCAGATGCTGAATAATGACATCAAAAAGAACCGATAAGATATCTCCGTCCACATCATCATTACTGATATAGCACATATCAAGAAGAAGTGCCCCTTCTTCATCAATACAGTACTTGAAAGACTTGTACGTGCGGTTGTATTCGTTTATCAATTGATAAACAGCTATTTCGTTCCCGTCCTTCAATACTTTCGGAGCAATGAGAACGCGAATACTGCCGTACAAAGTGTCGTCAAGGACAAAAATCAGAGGCAATTTCGTCCCCTGCGCCTCAATAAATGTTCTGAAAATAACAGTATGCAGCTCGTCATCATGCATGTCTTCCATTTCAAACGCTTCTATCCCGGCCTTCTTTAAATATGTCCGGAAGGCCTTGGCTTTCTTATTCATCTTTGTATCACTCCGTTCTTACCGGCCGAATCCGTCAGGCGAATAATCATTCTATCCCCTCGTTCCTCATTATACAGAGATTGCGAAAGCCTTGCAAAGCCGCACTTATACTGATATTCGATGACTTTTGCCCGTAGCATAATCGATTTCGATACCGGGCTGATTATTATACACATAAACATTGAATTTTATACCGGCACCGTCGTCTTCCACGGAAAGGGCTTCCATCTGCACGCCGGAAGCGACGAGGTTTTTCCCCTCAAAAACGGGAGTCACCCTGTAAAGCACATGGTTTTGCGTTTCTTTAATGTAATCATGAACCATGTTTTCAAAGGGCAGCATGCCCTGTACATTTAAATAACGCGTGCCCGTAATGAGGTTTTTCGGGTTTGCGTTTTCCGCCGTCAGCTGGTAGCCGATAAGATGGCAACGATTGTATAAATATTTACCGTCAACATTATTATATTTTGTCGTCTGCCAACCGGTCGGCTTGACCGAGCCTATGGGTTCCCGTTTTTTCGTCGGCATCAGGTCCGTCCCTATATTGGCGAAGGCGGGACCGCAGCGGCCGAGCGGATCGAGGTCGCTATAGCGTTCGGTCGACGCGGCAGTCATTTCCTCCTTGCTGAAAGAAGGCTCATTATTATTGACGATAACAAAAGGTTTGCCGTTAAATGCCGGTACAGACGCCAAATCGACGACGGCACGGCCGCTCTCATTCTGCCCGCTCTGCACGGCAACAGGCCGTGTATCCGTCTCGGCTCCTTTTTCAACGACACTGCCGCAAGCCGCAAGGAGCAGGCCTATTGCCGCAAAAAGGACGAGAACCGACTTTTTCCACTGTATCATCTTCTATATATCTCTTCCGTTATTTTATCATGTGACGAGCCGGCAAAGTCTTCACTCTCGTCAAGGTGCCACGGCGCTTTATCCACAGGCAGGTCAAAGAAGAAATCGCCCGGGTAGGCGCGGTTCCATTTGTAAAGGACGACCGATTTCGCCGCGTCCGCCACAGCCCGCACACTCACATCTTCAATAAAGCAATAGGCCCCGTCGGCGGCCTGTTCCAGAAAATGTTCATCTATATGAAGCACGATGTCAACACCGTCAAAAAGAGTCGCCGAAAAAGGGCTCACCCACAGTTCCCCGTTACAAAGGGAGGCGATACGTTCGTTAAGAACGCCGTCTCTGCTCTGGCGGCGCCCGTTAAAAAGCAGGCCCATCCTGTCGTCTACAGCCGCTACGATATGCATGGTTTCCTCCTCTAATAAGCCATTGCCTCTTCCGGGGTCAGCCAGTAATGGATTCCCGTCGTTGAATCGAACCAGCGATCTTCGTTGAAATTTCCGACTTCCAGCCACTGCCCGACGCGATAGATAAAATTCGGATCGACGAGGGACACGGCTTCGTCATACGAACGGCTGCCGTCAAAATTTTTAATGGACAGGACTTTCGCCTTATTTGTCCGACAAGAATGCAGGGTCGCCGATGTGCGTTTGGCGTCGGCCGGAATGAGAAGTTGCACGAGAAGATCATTAAAGCACTTTTTATACCCCAGGAAAGCGCCCGTTGCCGGCGGATGAAGGCGGAAGAATTGCGTCCGGTCATCATCTACAATGCCGTCAAGACGCGCATGTTCCAAATTGGCGCTGTACAGGTTGGCCCCTTCGATATGAGCATTATGCAGATCACAGCCGCGCAAATAGGCTCCACCTAAATCGGCATCACGCAGGTTAGCAGCAGCAAAAGACGTATTGACACAGCGTACATTGGCAAGATTTACGCCGGTCAAATCGGCGCCGGCAAAGGAGACGTCTTCAAAATCGGACCATTCCATATTGAGCCCCGACAAATCAACACCGGCCAGATTAAGATGAGAAAAGCGGGAACGGCTGAAATCCAGCTTTTCCCGTTCTTCCCGCGGCAGGCCGACAAGTCTGTCAATATCCTCTCTTGCAACATCTTTCATATAATCACCTTCTTGGTTAAAGACGCGTGATTTCTTTATACCGCGGTTTTACGACCCACGCGCCGCGTACATCCATGACACCGTAAAGACCGTTGACTTTAACGATAGAAAGGCCGTTATTAAAGAGCGTTACGCCGCTGATGTCCCCTTGCGTATCCGTATAAAGAACACGGCCCGCCTTATCGATAATGGAATATTTCTTATCGACGTTCACCCAGGTGTACTCGTCGCCGAATACATATATGACCGCTTTTTCAGGGAATGTCGCAACGATAGCCCCTGTCGTTCCGTCAATAAGATACTGCACTTTATTTTTTGTGACGCTCAATCGGTCGGCGCTCAGGAAAGTCACATTATCATACGCGAAATCAGTTAACTGCACGCCGTCGACGACGCTGAAGATGGCGTACTTTCCTGTTTCCTTATCCTTCAAGGCCACATTACCGTTAATATCGTCCCAAGACTCCTTGCTGACATCGTAGTTGCCGGGCGCGATAATATAACGTCCCTGCCGGTTCACATAACCGAGTTTCCCTTTATTCTTAACAAAGGTGCCGAAATCGGAGATCGGCCATACTTCATCATTTTTACTGTCAATGACGATCGCGCCGGTGCGATCAATATACCCGCGCTTAATACCGTCATAAGAAAGAGACAGCTCCGGCCCGTAATAGGTGCCGTGATCAATAACGCCGCCGAGCACCACCCCTAAAACGCCGCCCCAGTTAAACTTGTGTACGGCCCGATGATATTCGGCGAGACCCTTACGGTAAGCGAAAAGTTCATCATACGGCACATCAAAAAGCTCCCGGCCCGTCGTATCGACGGCAACCTTTTTCCCCTTGCCGTTACGTACGAAGGCGATGCCTTCACTGAAAGGCGCAAGGACTTCTTTATAAACGGGCGGCAAGAGAATCTTGTCGTTACTGTCTTTAAAGCCGTATTTACCGTTTTCATGGAACGGGCGAATACCGTCATCTCCGTCGATATGCACTTTTTTCTGAGGTGTATCGGACGGTAAAATCCGGCCGGTTTTGTCAATGAGGATACGGTTTTTCTTCTCTTTCGTCCAGAATTGGCCCGCATTGGCAGCGGCCGTGATTTCTTTATACTGCGGCTGTACCAAAACGGTTCCGTCCGTACCGAGAAGGCCGTATTTCCCATTATCCTTGAATGTGCCGAGAACTCCGGCCCGATAGTTTTCATCATAGCGTCCATGTATCTTGCCGGTGAGGCCGGACGGCGCCCGGTGGTCCCGGATCTTCGGTATGAAAATCTCGCCGATACCGGAATTAACAGAGGCTCCTGCACGTTTCTCCGTTGACTTTGTCTTTTCAACACTTGTCGTCTGCGATGTTGTCACCGTCGTTGACGCCTCTTCACGATGTGTATGTTCGTAAATATGGGCCGGCTCCTCTGCCTGTACACCGATTGTGACGGCAACGGACAGGGCTGCGGCACTTAGTACGGATTTTATTATTTTCTTTTTCATTTTATTCTCTCCATATACTTTATTCAGCCTCAAACAGAGGCAATGTTTCCAGGAAGATGATATCGTCGCGTTTAGCCGCATCCCCCTCGGCAAGTATGGCCGCTTTGGCAATAACAGCCGCACCGGCCTTATCGGCCAATTCCATAAGCGCCTTTAAGGAACCGCCCGTGCTGATAACGTCATCGACAATAACCGTTTTCTTGCCCTTGATGAGGGCCACATCCGCATCAGACAGACAGAGCATCTGTTTTCCCTTTGTCGTAATCGATTCGTCATCGACAACAAGGGGATTTTCCATGTACGCCTTAAAATCCTTGCGTGCCACGACATAATGCGGCATGCCAAGAATACGCGCCATCTCAGCCGCCAAGGGTATCCCTTTCGTTTCAGCCGTCATAATGATTTCTGCATCAGACGGGATCCTTCCGGCCAGTTCGGCCGCCGTATTGACCGTAAGTTCCGTATCGCCGAGAATGACGAAGCCCGCGATAGCGAGCGTATCGGTTACATTCAGAATCGGAAGCTGCCGCGTACAGCCGGCGACGCGAAGCTTATAATATTTCTTTGCCAACGTAAACACCTCAATAGGCCCTTATGAGGGCGTTTTAAATTTTCAAATCAATGACGGCCGATACACCGACGCCCTGAATGCGCGACGCGCCGGCCGGATTGGCACTGTCAACGGGAACGAGCCCTTTAGCACGAGCAATATTATTGAAACTCCCCTCCACTTGAGCGACAGCTTTAACACGTTCCACTTCCGCTGTCGGCCCCGTTACCTGAGCGGCCCCGACACGGCTGCCGTTACCGAGGCTGACAATGGGGACAACCTTTGTCGCATAAGTTGTTCCCAGGTTTTTCTGGTTAAGCAGTTTATTTAAAAAACTGTTAATGGACGGGCCGTATTTATCCACGCCCACACCGACAATACCGCCTTTGATGAGTCCGCCCAAGCCGATAGCTTCTACGGGAAGCGCGGCACCGAAAGAAGCGATGCCGAGAGAAATGGCCAGAGAGGCCCCAATCAGTTTCTTTTTCATCATAATCCTCCTATAACATCGTATATGTATATTATATCAAGAGCCCACGGTCTGTGAAACCCCTCATAAAAGGTTATGACAAGGCATAAAAGATTCCTTTCTCATATGAACATGGTATATAATAGCGTCATATCATTATTTCGGAGGTACGTATGTTAAAATACCGACTTCAAAAAACAGGCTCCCGTATATATATGCTGTTTAAGCAAGACCCCTTACTGCATGTACTGATTTTTCTCTTTGCAGGCCTTATTTGTTTCTTTCCCGAATCGCCGTCCGTCACCTGTATGGGCCTCATTCTCATGTGCGGTCCGGCTGTCCTCTTGCAGACCTATGTGCTGCGCCGCCGGCGTTTCAGAACAATCAGTACCGTAGCGGGCCTCATCGCTTCGGCAGCCATGTATACGCTTTCAATAACGGCGGACAATACGGGCGTTTCTGCCGTCTTACTCAACCTGTCCGCTCTTTGGCTCTTTACCGTCCTTTTACAATACGTAACCTGCGATGCGACGGACAATGCCGTTTCCGCCGTTTACGAAAGATTCCTGCAATTTATAAGGAGCGGTGCCGTGGCGACTCTCATTTGCATCTTGCTCGCTGTCATGCTTCTTTTTACGGCCCTTATTTTACCTTCAGGCATATACTTCGACATCGTCAGGGGTAATTTTTGCCTGGCCTTATGGATTCTGCTCTTTTTCATCGTCCTTTTTTCGTACAACGGCAAACCGTCCGCCCCCGGCAGGCTCTACACCCGTATTTTTAAGACCGTCGTTCCGAAATTTTCCGCCTTTTCGGGAATTCTGGCTGTTATATACCTCTTTTTAATACTCATCGACGTCCGTCCCGACGCCCGTTTTCTCTATACCTACTATCCGTACGTGACTTTGTACTATCTCTTCTTTCTGGCAAGCTTTCGTATTAAAGAAAAGGTGCCCGAACAGCCGCTCATTCTGGTTCTTTTCTCGGCGCTTACCGCCTTATGCCTCATCCTGACGATTAAACGAGTCTACGTCGATTCATCCCTTATCCTCGGTGCCGTTTATATCATCCTCTTCAACGGCCTTTTCCTGCTTCACAACCTGTACCTGCTCATCCGCAGGATAGGCCCGGGGCCGCATACGAAACTCCTGGCTCTCGTCATGGGGCTCATTATGTTCATGCCCCTTATCGGCTATACGTCCTTTATCCGCTTCGTTACGTATACACACGAAGGCGATACATACGTGCCGCATTTTTCTGTCGTCGGTCAGTTTGACGGCTCTATAGAAAAGGCACAAGCCGAGGCGAACCGCGAAGAGGCGGCAAGGCGGAGGCAAGGCGAGCAACAGCCGGAAAATACGGTAATCTTCCGCCCTCGCGCCAAGAAACAGGTTTCTTACGACATTGCTCCGTACACTGCGGCCATCCTTAATCTCAACCTGTCTCTTTCGGATGACTCGTCACACAGCACTCACACCGACAAGGGCTTCACCTTTGCCCTTGCCGATAAGGGAAACATCCTTGTCATTACGGCGCCTGACGGAAGTACGGAGCGATACGACCTGCCCGATACGGTAAGACAAAACGAAAGCCTTGACGAACATACATCCATTATCGTACAAACGGACACGGCCCTTCTTGTCATCAGCCAGTACTTCAACAACGGCACGACGGCAACCGTCACCTTCGACTTCTTCGGGAAGTAAAAGAGGCTGTGAAAACAAAAACTGCACATTATACAACAAAAAGACGGCCCGGGCCGTCTTTTTGCATATCTCCGAAGGTATAGGAATTTATACTTACTTATATTCAGGGAACCACTTCAACGTATCAACGTTGTGCAAAGCTTCCGCTTCGCTAAATTTGCTTTGCCCTGTACGCACCGCTTCTTTAGCTACGGCTACGGCCACGGTGTGAGAGAATTCGGTCAGTTTATCGACAGGCGGTAAAGTAGCCGCACCGGGCTGCGTCGTATCGATAATACCGCCCAAGGAGTGAGCGGCCGCTGAAATCATTTCATCCGTCAGGAGCTTTGCTTCCGAAGCTAACACGCCCAATCCCAGGCCCGGATAGATGAGAGCGTTATTAGCCTGCCCGATGTAGTACATAATGCCCTTATACATGACGGGAGCAGCCGGAATACCCGTAGCGACCAGCCCGCGGCCGTCCGTCCATTCGATGAGGTCTTCCGCTTTCGCTTCAGCCAGTTTTGTGGGATTACTGAGTGGGAAAATGAAAGGGCGTTTCGTCGTATCCGCCATATGACGGACAATTGATTCCGTAAATGCGCCGGGAACGGTAGACGTGCCGACGAGAACAGTCGGATTCACGGCTTCTACAGCCGCTTCAAGCGTCGTCAGTTCATGAGAGTTCACAAATTCTTCGCGCTTACGCGTAAATTCTTTTTGCTCCGGCGTAAGTCCCGGTGTGTCATCGAAGAGAAGCCCCTGCCTGTCGACCAAATAAAAATGCTTTTTCGCTTCTTCAGGCGACAACCCTTGCGCCACCATTTCCGAATACACGCGGCGTGCAATACCACAACCGGCCGTACCTGCACCGAAGCACATATACACCTGATCGATCAGCTTTTCTTTCGAAATTTCCAGACCGCCCAAAATGCCGGCCAAGGTGATGATCCCCGTCCCTTGTATATCATCGTTAAATACGGGATAAATCTTATTGTACTTTTGAAGCAAAGCGGCTGCATGATCTCTGCCGAAATCTTCAAAGTGCAAGTACAGTTTCGGGAAGAGTCTTTCTACCGTTTCTACAAAAGATTGGAGGAAGTCGTAATATTTTTCTCCCGTCACCCGTTCATGACGATTACCCAAGTATAAGGAGTCGTTCAAAAGGGCCTTGCGATTCGTACCGCAGTCCAGGATAACGGGCAATACCTGCTCGGGATTAACACCGGCAGCTGCCGTATAGACCATAAGTTTGCCTACGGAAATATCGACACCGTTCGTCCCCCAGTCACCGATACCTAAGATTTCTTCCGCATCGGAAACGACGACGAGACGAATATCCCGTCCAGCCGCACCGCTTTTCAAGGATTCCTCAATATCTTCGGGCCGGTCAATAGACAAAAACACGGCATTTTGAGGGTTGACGAACAATTCGCTGTATTCTTCAATATTTTCGGCAATAACCGGATCATAAACGACAGGCATAAATTCAGCTACATGTTCACTGAATACCTTATAAAACAAGGTGCGATTCGTATCGAACAACTGCATGAGAAAACGCCGTTTTTCAATACCCGCATCTTTACGGCAAATATGTTCATATGCCTGCTGCGCCTGTTCTTCAAGAGACTGCACGCGAGGCGGCAACAAACCGACCAGCCCGTATTCCTTACGTTCTTCGTCCGTAAAGGCCGTCCCTTTGTTCAAAAACGGATCGTTTAATAAATCGTACCCTGTTTTTTTCATCATTACTCCCTCTTTTCGGACAAACTGAAAACAAATATTTCTATAAGGGTGATTAAGTATTATATTATATTTTAAAATTGAGTGCTCAGTATTTTTAACGGATGACATTCAATACTACCAAATCACAGCCATAGATGAGAATATACAAGAAAGCGTGTCTTAATGATCGTTGGGCAAAAGAGTGTCACCCATACGAGCCAATTCATATTAAACTTAAAAGCACACATGGGATTTAAGATCACAATGATACAGACGGATTAATGGCAGAGAGTTTACTAATTATGGAGAAAAGGACCGGAAGTGTCAATTTGATATCATGTTGAATGAATTAAACATAGCACATAAGACAACATAGCTGCTTTCTCTGTGGCAGAACATAGCCATCAAGTGGACGGAGAACGTTTTTATTCGCATAGGTTCGGTACATTCCTCAAGGCCCACAAACGCTACTCAACAAGATACAACATAGCACAACGGACACTGGACATTAAATCATCCGATGAGGTGGTAACAGAATTCTTCTTATACCATTCTGTATGAGTACGTGTCACAAATGTTTGATTACTCCACATTCGATATTATAAAAGGGATTGTAACTATGTATAAAATCTTTTCTCTGCTGCCATCTATATTCCTCCATAAACAAGGCTGATAAGGGTAAGTGTCAGTTTACACGATTTTACAAGAGACGGAACGGGCAGAAATTCATAGGGGGAATGGAAATTCATACCGCCTGTGAAGTAATTCGGAGTAAGGATACCTTTCGTTGAAATAAAGGAACCGTCCGTACCACCACGCATGGCAATGGGTTTCGGTTCGATGCCGAGTTTTTCCATGGCTGCATAAATATAGTCAATGGCTTTTCTGTTTTCGTCTGTTACAGCATCGTTGATATTTCCGTATGTATCGCTCATATCAAGTTCAAAGCGGGCGCGCTTGTGCTTAAAAGCCATCCCTTCCACATATTCACGAATACGTTTTTTCTTTTCTTCGTACTTAACCTTGTCATGATCACGAATGTTTAAGGTAATCTTAGCTTCCGACTGGTTTGAACTAATAGACTGGCACCATATATATCCTTCTTTTCCTTCTGTACACTCGGGCGTTTCCGTTCTGTCAAAAAAGTTTACGAAATCAACGGCCAGCAGCGTCGGATTGACAAGAACGCCTTTTGCACTCATAGGATGAGCGCTCACACCATGAATGGTAACAACGGCTGAACCGGCATTAAACGTTTCGTAAACAACTTCGCCGAGTTCACATGAGTCTATGGTATATGCAAAGTCTACGGGAAAACGGGAAAAGTCCATATTTTTCGAACCGTAAAGACCGCATTCTTCATCAGGTACGAAAGCAATATAAATATCACCGTGATAAAAATTGTGATCTTCAGCTATCGTATGAAGAGCCGTCATGATATTAGCAACAGCGGCTTTATTATCTGCCCCTAACACGCTCGTACCGTCCGTTACTACAATATCCTGTCCTACATAGGATTTAAGTTCGGGATGCTCCTCTTTCGTCATTACAATACATTTTTCTTTGTTTAAGATTATGTCGCCACCATCGTAATTTTCCACAGTATGCGCATGGACGACAGGTGACAAGTTAACATCAACCGTATCCAAGTGAGCACAAAAACCTACAGACGGTACGACTTTTTTCTCTCCTGCAGGCAAATGAGCCGGCAACCTGCCTGTAAGCACACATTTATCGCTTAAATACAGATCGACCAGACCGATTTCTTCGCACTCTTTTTGAAGTAATTTCGCCATATCCCACTGTTCTGGTGTGCTCGGAACCAATGTACCGCCATTCGACGAACTCTGAGACGGTACGGCAATATACCGATAAAACCGTTCGGTCAGTTCTCGTGTTAAGTCTTTCATATCAATTCCACCCCTTTTCGGTAACAGTACCGATTTTGCATCTCTCAACGTACGGTATTTATCTGTCTTTTGCACTTAGTACATTTGTCTCGGATATACATAATCCGCTTGAAAACCCAAGGGTACCCCTGCCGCCCAGAAAACATAAAGAGTTACCGTCAGGATAATAAGTAAGGCGAAAGTATAAGGCAACATTAAACTGCTAAGCGTACCAACACCGGTCTTTTTGTAATACTTCTGGCAGTAAATGATGATAAGAGGGTAGAAAGCAAACATGGGTGTGCAAACATTAACTGCCGAGTCGCTGATACGAAACGCTGCCTGCGTAAGTTCTGGTGCAATACCAACGGACATAAGCATTGGCACGAAAATCGGAGCTAGGATGGACCATTTGGCTGAAGCGGACGTAATAAGAAGGTTCAAAATGGCAACGAAGATGATAATACCGAAAATCGTCACCTGCGGCGGCAAGGCGAGAGATTTGAGGAATTCCGCGCCGGCAATGGCGATAAGCGCTCCCAAATTAGACGCGCCGAAGGCATACATAAATTGAGCCGCAAAAAAGTAAAACACAATAAGTTGTACCAGCGTATGCGTAATCTCTTCCATAGACTTTGTAAAGTCTTTAGAACACTTGAAATTGCCGCTGATAACGCCGTAAACAATACCGGGAACGGCACTTAAGAGGAAAATAATACCGACAATGGACTGCATGACAGGCGCCTTGAAGCTGGCAATATTACCTGCCGGATCGCGAAGAATGGAGTCGTCCGGAATAAGTGCAGCAATAAGGCCGGCAACCATGAGCACAAGAATGAGAGAAGTTATGTAGAAAGCCCTATTTTCACGTGGTGAAATTTCAGCAATAGTATCTTCCGACACGTCGATATCCTCATCAAGCGGGCAAGCTTTCCAGCACCAAGGTTCCACAATTTTTTCCGTTATCCACCAGCACACAGCTATAACAGGAACGGTTGCCGCCAAGGCGAAGAAGTAATTGCACAAAACGTTTACTTCATATGACGGGTCGATAAGTTGTGCCGCTATCTGCGTGAAACCCTGAATAACCGGATCAATAGCCGATGGCGTATAGTTGGCTGCAAAGGCGCCGGCAATACCGGCAAAGGATGCACCCACACCAGCAAGAGGATGCTTGCCGGATGCATAGAATAAATAGGCGGCAATGGGAATAATGATCATGTAACCGCTGTCAGGCGCTAAATGGCTGAGCATGCCTACAATGACAACAATTGGCGTAAGGAGAAACCTCGGCGTAACGGCCAAAAGTTTCTTCAGGCCTGCTGCAATATAGCCGGATCCCTGTGCTACGCCGATACCCAAAGTAGCGACAATAACCATGCCCAGAGGCGGGAAACCGGCAAAATTACTGACCAGCTTTGTCATCAGCGTAGTCAGTGACTGAGGAGATAACATGTTTGTAATTTCAATTTCCTTCCCTGTCGTGGGATGGATGTAACCGAAATGAATCTGTGAAAAAACGGCCGATACTACGCACGTAATAATAAATGCCGCAATAAAAAGCATCGTAATATCGGGAATCTTATTACCTACTCGTTCAATCCACCCGAGGACCCCTCCTGCGTTTTCAGTCGTGACAGTCATGCCGTCCTGTTCTTCCTGCGACATATAAAAATCCCTCTCTTTCCAAATTTTTCTGTATCAGTATGATAATTACAATCTATATCTATACTAAATTATAGAATATTTTTCTGTCAATAAACAACAGTCATAAATATCTATATGGTATTGCTACGCTTGGAATATTGCGGTTTTAGATAGAGAATTCATAATCATACTGACTTGATCATGATAAAAGTCGAAGACGAAAACGGGAAAAATACATATTATCGGTGCCATGGTAAAGGAAAAAGCTTTGCGTATTTTCCCGCCTAGTTTAAACTATCTAAAAATCGTGAAAATACACCATGATAGCCAAGTTGTGAGGATACGCAAAAATAATCTTTTAGTCGAATTCACAGCTACATTTGCCGTGAAAAAACCGGCCTACGTCAGTCGTATTTTCCGGTTCTGACTGACGTAGGCCGGTTCCATGCCAATTCACTGTCAAGTTTTTTACTTTGCTGTCAGGATTACGTATTATTGGCCACAACCGCCCCTACTACTGCCCCTATCACAAAGGCGGCCGCTTCATTGCCGTGACCGGAATCATGATGAGTTTTTTTCGGTTTGGGAGGCGGCGCTTCATGATGCGCAGGCGGCTCATCCGGCGGCGGAGGAGCCGCATAAACCATAGCCGTACCTGCAGTAAATGTCATAAACGAAGCCGCGACCATTATCATTTTCATCTTCTTGGACAAGCATAACATAAGTGTCACACCCCTTTCATCAACCTTTCGTTGATATCCGAATTATATGAAAACTCATCACCATTTTCAAGTACCCGGAGGGAATTAGCATTATACTGTAGAAATCGCGAAAAATATCTGTCAAATATAACCGGCAGAACACACCCCGAGTCATTTTTCGTTTTCTGTTCCATCTGTCCGGTAAAGAAAACTGTATAATATGAAACCGGCGCAGCACATACGGGCCGCGCCGGTCGTTTTATCAGTAGAGGCTTTGGTAGATTTCCAGGTAATCCCCTTCTTTTAAGGGAACAAAGTTATTGTCTGTCAGCCGCTTTTGATTGGTTGCCACGGAATTGGCAAAACTTTTTAAGTCGCTTTCTTTTACTCCGTATTCATGTAAGGGCTTTTTCGGCAAAATGACATTAAGAAGAGTTTCCAGTTCTTCATAAACCCGATCCGTCGTCGTATCCAGAAGGTTCGCTATAAAAGCATTGAGCCTGTAAATTTCGCCGTCTTGCCGGCGCTGCATGTAGGCCTTCATCACTCCTGTAAACATGGCGTAATTCGACTCGCCGTGGGCTACGTGATACATAGCGCCCAAAGGATAAGACATGGCGTGTACGGCCGCACAGCCGGCATTACCGAAGGCTATGCCCGCATAGGTTGAGGCCATAAGGAAATCTTCCTGTAAAGGAAAGCGGGCATCAATACCGCGCTCCCTAATCTGCATGTAACCGCCGATGATCTTCTCAATGGCCTTATAGCTGAATATTTTTGTCGTTTCCGAGGCCTTCGGCGAAAGAGCCGATTCAACGGCATGAACGAGGGCATCAATGGAGCTTGTCGCAAAAACCTTGGACGGGAGCGTCTGCAGAAGTTCGGGCACAAGAATAGCTTTATCCGCATAAAATGCTTCTACGGCAAGACCCTTTTTCATATTTCTGCCGTTCAGGGAAAGGACAGCCACATTCGTCACCTCACTGCCTGTGCCGCACGTTGTCGGCACGATAACCAATTCTCTCTCCTTAACCGCTTCCATTATACCGTCGTAGAGATCAAGGACAGGAATAACGTTTTTCAGACAAAAGAATTTGGCCAGATCGATGATTGTACCGCCGCCGATGGCGATGATCCGTTTCGGATTTCCTTGGATATCTTTATAAATAGCTTCAGTCATATCATCGGACGGCTCACCCGCACCGTATTCTTCCTGGAAAATAACCTGACAGGGCAGATTGAATTCCGCAAAATAAGGGCCGTAAATATATTGATTTGTAAGAATCAAGTCATCGGCCGTAATATTCAGGTCGATAACCATTTGTCTGCATGTGTGATAGTGTAAAATCGTGGCTTTCAGTGCCAATTCCTGCATTGTAATCCATCCTTTCACGAACGCATGTATACTATGTTCTTATTATAACATACTCTCCGCTTCCTGTACGAGAATTGCCATGCTTCTCTGCTATAAGACCCGCAGCCGCGTGCCTTTATCCGTATGCAGCCGCCATGTTCCCCGTCCTGTCTCAATTCGCAGTACGCCTGTAGCGAGACTGTTATCTTCCATCCATTTAATACCGATGCGTAAGGCAGGCCCGATTTTCATATTTTCGTTTTTATAGCCGCGTGTGCGCGATGTATCTTTCCGATTATAAGCAACGGTCACTGTACCGTCAGGATTGAGTTCTTCAAGTAAATGTCGGATTTGTCTGCCATATCGGAGAGAATCGACCATTTCACCCATAGCGGGAGCATAAGCGCCGCCGAGGATATTCACGGCCCGGTCAAGTTCTTCCGTCGCTTGCAAACCTGTGCGTATACAGGCAATACCGTTACGCAGGAAATGCTCTTTCATAAAGGCGGCCCGACGTACACCCTCGTCAACGGTTAGCGGTCTGTAGCTTCCTTCTTTATAGAGGTCGGCCAGTTCCGTATTATTGATGACGACAACCGGATAAATACGTGTAAAATCGGGTTTCAACGCGCAAATCCTTTCTGTTGTGGCCATCAGACTGGCCCGGTCTTCCTCAGGCAGTCCCGGCATGAGCTGTAATCCGACGGCAAAATTTTGTTCCCGCAACAGCATAACAGCCTGCTCCACATCTGTTGCCGTATGGCCGCGCTTCGCTTTACGGAGAACGGCATCGTCCATGGACTGAACGCCCAGTTCAACGACGGTAACGCCATATTTCTTTAACCGCGCCAACTTATCCGGTGTGATACAATCCGGCCGTGTCGAACAGCGTACGGCGGCAATTTTTCCCGCCTTTAAGGCTTCGTATGCAGGCCGCAGCAGCTCTTCCTGCAACACCGCGGCAACGGCCGTAAAAGAGCCGCCGTAGAAGGCAACTTCCCAATGACGCGCTTTCCCCCGTATATATTCTTCAATGCGTCTTGCCACCTCCTGCCCTGTCGGCACGTCTTTGTGTCCCGTAATTTTCTGCTGGTTACAGAAAATACACCGATAAGGACAGCCCAAATGGGGAATAAAAACGGGAATAATCGATGTTTTCATACAGTCTCCTGAAAAAAAGGCCGATGCGGATGCATCGGCCTTTCATTATGTTTGCATATCTTAGAAGGATAAGGCATTCATCTTTTCCAACGCCTTATATGCGGCATGCTGTTCAGCCGATTTTTTCGTCTTTCCTGAACCCGTCCCCATGATCTCGCCGTTCACCGTGACTTCCATAAAGAAGGTCTTGTTGTGATCCGGCCCTTCTTCACGGCAGAGCCGGTATCGGATATCTTGCGCCCCGTCTCGCTGAAGCAGTTCCTGGAAATACGTTTTGTAATCTTTCCCGTATATTCCCTTATCTACAAGCTGTAAGTATTTATCAAGCTGCTTCAGAATAAAATCACGAGCCGCCGTATAGGAACAATCTATATAAACTGCACCGACGACGGCTTCGAAAGCATCAGCCATAATGCTGTTGCGCGTCCGGCCTCCCGTGAGAGCTTCTCCTTTGCCGAGAAGGAGAAAATTTCCCATATGAAAGGACGCACAAACGCAGGCAAGCGGTTCTTCACTTACCACACTGGCTCTTGCCTTGGTCAGGTTCCCTTCCGGCATATCTGGATAACGGCGAAAGAGGTATTCACCGACCACCATATCCAGGACGGCATCGCCCAGGAATTCCAGCCGTTCATTGTGTATGCTGTGATGCGTTCTGTCTTCATTCGTATAGGAAGAATGAGTAAGCGCCTGATCAAGAAGATGCCAATTGTGAAAGGGCGGAAGATTTAATAATTCCGTAAACCGCCTCAACTGATCTTTTCTTGCTTTATTCATGAATGAACACTTCTTTTACGCCCCTGTATATTTTTTGAATAATAATGTCGCATTGTGACCGCCGAAGCCGAAGGAATTGGATATGGCCACGTTGATGTCCGCTTCTATTGCCTTATTGGGCACATAGTTGAGACCGAATCGCTTCAGTTCATCGTCCACTTCGACGAGATTAATCGTCGGATGCACTTTGCCGTCCGCAATGGTCAAGGCGCAGGCAATCGCTTCAACCGCACCGCCCGCACCGAGAAGGTGACCGGTCATGGATTTTGTCGAGCTGATGTACATATCTTTGGCATGGTCACCGAATACGCGGGCCACCGCCATCGACTCGTTAAGATCGTTCAAGTGCGTCGATGTGCCGTGAGCATTGACATAATCAACATCTTTCACGTCAAGATGAGCATCGTCAACAGCGAGTTTCATACACTTGGACTGCTGCAAGCCTTCCGGAGCAGGCGCCGTAATATGATATGCGTCGGCATTGCTGCCGTAACCTGCCAGTTCGCAATAAATACGGGCACCGCGTTTTTCAGCATGTTCCAGTTCCTCAAGAACAACGACCCCCGCGCCTTCGCCCATGACAAACCCGTCACGGTCTTTATCAAAAGGCCGGGATGCATGTGCGGGATCATCATTTCTCGTGGAAAGCGCTTTCATGGCGCCGAACCCCGCTACCGCTCCGGGCGAAACGGCCGCTTCCGTACCGCCGGCAACGGCCGCATTCAATTCGCCGCGCTGAATCATACGGAACGCGTCACCGATGGAATTCGTGCCTGTCGCACAAGCCGTAACAACGCTGGCACAATGCCCCCGGAGCCCGAAGGTAATGGACACCTGACCTGATGCCATGTTGGCAATCATCTTGGGCACGACAAACGGGTTCACGCGGGACGGCCCTTTCTCAAAAAGGCCCTTGTACAAATTATGCAGTGTTTCCATACCGCCGATGCCTGTCCCGATAATCGTGCCGATACGATCACGGTCTTCTTTATCCAAATCCATGCCCGAATCGTCCAGCGCCAGTTTGGTGGCCGCAACGGCATATTGTGTGGACGGATCCATGTGGCGCGCTTCTTTACGGTCGATACCGAATTCCGTAACATTGAACTCCTTGACTTCGCCGGCAATACGAGTGGTATATTCCGCCGCATCAAAATGCGTAATCGGGCCGATACCGTTCCTGCCCGCCAACAACGACTCCCAGAAGACGTCCTTTCCGTTACCGACAGGAGAGATAACGCCCAAGCCGGTAATAACTACACGTTTTTCCAAAGTGTTCACCTCATCATTCAAAATCAGTCGTGAATTATTCGGGAATTGCGTCCGTTTCACGTCTAAGATATGCAAAAATTTCTTTAACCGACAGAATTTCATGGATTTCCTGCATCCGCCGTCCCGAAAAGACCAGACCGGTTTCGACATCACCCTGCTGGGCACGCGTTAAAGCGCGAATGATACAGTACTTATGACTGCATTTCTTGAGACAGGCATCACAGACCTCCGGTTTCGGAGCTTTCTCCAAGAGGATTTTTTCGGAAAAGGGCGTTCTAATCGCCTGTCCGGGTAATCCTACGGGGCTGTGAACCAGGACAAAGTCTTCCGGCTTGTTGGCTCGCAAGTAAACTTTTTTCAATTCATCCGAGCTGTTAGCTTCCACACTGGCAGCAAAACGACTCCCCATCTGGACGCCGTTCGCACCGAGACGCAACATCCCGGCAATGTCTTCACCGTGCAATACACCTCCTGCCCCGATAACGGGCAGGTCTACGGCAGCTCGCACTTCGGGAACTATTTCCCGGCTCGAGCGATTCGTCCCCAAATGGCCGCCGGCTTCCGCGCCTTCCACCACGACAGCGGCAGCACCGAGGGACTGTGATATTTTAGCTAATTTTGCAGACGAAACGATGGGCACAATAGGGGTACCCGATTCCTTTCCCAACGCGAACATATCGCGTGAGAAACCCGCTCCCGCAACAATCAGATCGATTCCTTCTTCAATAGCAGTGGCCACGATACCGCGAAATTCGCGAGCCGCAACCATTACATTAATTCCTATTATTCCTGCCGGCGATAACTTCCGCGCCAGTTTGATTTCAGATCGTAATTCTTCAAAGGGCATCCCCGATGCCGCAATCAAGCCTATGCCGCCTTCATTGGCAACGGCCGAGGCCAATTTGGCCGTCGACAGGCGAATTGCCATGCCGCCCTGCACAATAGGCACTTTTGCTATGAGCTTACCAATCTTTAATTCAGGCAGCTTCACTTTCTTTTCCTCCAATCAAGATCCCGACGGGGGAAGTCTCCCTCAGCCCTTCCCCGGCAGCGGATCTCATTGCATGCTTACGCTTTTTTTTCCTTTTCGATATAATCAACCGTATCCTGTACAGTTTTGATTTTTTCTGCAACATCGTCAGGGATTTCAATATTAAATTCTTCTTCGAAAGCCATGATCAATTCAACGATGTCCAAGGAGTCAGCGCCTAAATCATCGATGTATGCAGCTTCCATTTTGACTTCTTTTTCATCAACGCCGAGCTGCTCTACAACGATACTTTTAACTTTCTCAAAAGTTGCTTGTTCGCTCATTGTACTTCACCCCCTTTCGATGCGGCTATAATAGATAAAAAACATAAACTGAATCTATGGTATTACATTACCATGCCGCCGTCAACATTGAGGGTTTGTCCCGTAATGTAGCCTGCCCTGTCCGAGGCCAGGAAGACGACGGCCTGAGCAACTTCTTCAGGAGCGGCCGTTCTGCCCAGAGGAATGGTTTTAATCATCTCTTCCTTCACAGCGTCGCTCAATACGGCAGTCATGTCCGTATCAATGCACCCGGGAGCAACCGCATTGACGCGAATGCCGCGGGACGCGAGTTCTTTTGCGACGGATTTCGTAAACCCAATCACGCCGGCTTTGGCGGCCGCGTAATTGGCCTGTCCGGCATTCCCCGTTTCACCGACGACGGAGGTCATATTGATAATGGAGCCGCTGCGCTGCTTCATCATCATCTTTGTTACTCCCTTCGTACAGTTATATACGCCTGTAAGATTCGTATTGATAACGGCATTCCAGTCGTCGCTTTTCATGCGCATCAAAAGGCCGTCCCGTGTAATGCCGGCATTATTAACGAGAATATCAACGGAGCCGAATTTTTCCTGTATTTTTTTAATCATATCCGCCACGGCGGCTTCATCGGCTACGTCACACTGAACGGCGACAGCCGTACCGCCCGCGTTTTCAATAATCCGCACCGTTTCCGCCGCAGCTGCCGTATTACCTGCAAAAACAACGGCCACTCCGGCACCTTCCGCCGCCAACGCGACGGCAACGGCACGGCCGATGCCGCGCGACCCGCCGGTTACGACGGCCGTCTTACCTTGTAATAACATCTTAATTTCCTCCTTGGAAGAATTCGAGAGTCTTCTTGAGAGACGGTATATCCTCCACATTTTCACAGTGAATGGCTTTATCAATCTTACGGTTAAAGCCCGTAAGTGTTTTTCCCGGACCGACTTCAACAATATTTTCCGCGCCGAACGCCTGAATTTGCCGCACGCAGGCTATCCATAAAACGGGACTGGCCGCCTGCCTGACAAGAGAGGCCTTAATAACGTCCGCAGCCGTTTCGAGTTGGCCGTCGACGTTTGCCGCAACGGGAACCTTGGCGTCTTTAATTACAATCGTACCGAGCACTTCGGCAAGCCGTTCTGCAGCAGGTTTCATGAGCGTGCTGTGGAACGGGGCGCTGACATTCAACATAACGGCACGTTTAGCGCCGGCCGCTTTCAATGCGTCGACCGCCGCTTCAACCGCTTTGGCCGCACCGGCAATAACGGTCTGACCGGGGCAATTGAAATTCACCGCTTCCACCGTACCGTCCCGACTGCCGACTTCGGCGCAAACAGCTTTGATTCTGTCTTCATCAAGGCCGAGAATAGCCGCCATAGCGCCTTCACCCAGAGGAACGGCTTCCTGCATGAACCGGCCGCGCTGACGCACCGTACGAACCGCATCCGCAAAGGAAACGGATTCAGCCGCGACGAGAGCCGAATATTCACCGAGGCTGTGACCGGCTACGATATCCGGCCGCAATCCTTCTTCCTGCAGGACGAGGCTGCATGCCGTACTGGCCGTAAGGATAGCGGGCTGCGTGTTATAAGTCATCATGAGTTCTTCATCAGGCCCTTCAAAGCAGAGCTTCGTCAAGGAAAATCCCAACGCGTCGTCCGCTTCTTCAAAGAGCCGTCTGACAGATGCGTAACCGTCATACAGGTCTTTAATCATACCGACTCTTTGAGCCCCTTGTCCGGGAAATACAAATGCCTTTTTCATGTGTTACCCCTCTTTTAATACCACTTCATGACCATACCGGCCCAAGTCAGACCGGCGCCGAAACCGGCAAGCACAATGATGTCACCGCGTTTAATACGGCCTTCGCGATATGCCTCGTCCAGTGCTATAGGAATGGATGCACCCGACGTATTGGCGTATTTATGAATATTGACAAACACTTTTTCCATAGGCAAATCCAAGCGTTTGGCTGCCGATTGAATAATGCGTATATTTGCCTGATGCGGCACAAGCAGGTCCACTTCCGACTTATCAATACCGGCGCATTCCAGCGCCTTTTCGGCCGTCCGGCCCATGACCCTGACGGCAAATTTATACACTTCTTTACCGTCCATGCGGATAAAGGTCAGGCCTTCTTCACGGGCTTTATCCGTCGGCAGGATTTTCGTGCCGCTCGACGGGATATCAAGAAACTTGCCGCCGTTGCCGTCAGCTCCCATATCCGTCCCCAGGATCCCGTATCCTTCCGGCACGGGACCGAGAACGGCGGCGCCGGCGCCGTCACCGAAGAGAACGCAGGTGTTGCGGTCTTTAAAGTTTAGGAACCGGCTTAAAATTTCCGCGCCGATAACGAGAACCCGTTTGTACATTCCCGTTTCAATATACTGAGACGCAGTAACGACACCGTATGCAAATCCCGAGCAGGCCGCATATAAGTCGAAAACGGCTGCATTTACGGCGCCCAGATTTGCCTGCACAATGCAGGCCGTCGACGGAATCGTCATATCCGGTGTCAAGGTACAGACAATGATCAAGTCCAACTCTTCCGCTCTTATACCGGACTGTTCCAAGGCCTTCCCGGCCGCTTCGGTACAAAGGTCGGACGTGTTCACGCCTTCCGGCGCGAAATGTCTTTGTTTAATACCGGTACGACTGCTGATCCACTCATCCGATGTTTCGACGATTTTTTCCATGTCCGCATTGGTCAGGATTTTATCAGGAACGGCATGTCCCGTTCCCAGAATACCGGCTGCATTAGCTTTCACAATCATTGTGCTGCCCCTCTTCTTCTTCAATACTGGCTCGAATATGGCCGACTACATCTTCCTCTACCAGCTCGCCCGCTACGCGAACGGCATGCCGAATAGTCTTCGCCTTCGAGCTGCCGTGACAGATAATGAAGCTGCCGTCGATGCCGAGCAACGGTGCGCCGCCGTATTCTGTAAAATCAAGGCGTTTTCTCAGGTGTCTGAAAGCCGGCAGTACCGCCATGGCGCCCAGCTTGGCCAATAAGCCGCCGTTGCGTATGGAATCCTTGACAAGCTGCATGATAAGCAGCGCAATGCCTTCACCGAATTTTAAAATAATATTGCCCACAAACCCGTCACAAACGACGACATCAACAATGCCTTCCGTAATATCACGCCCTTCTACATTGCCGTAGAAAGAAATAGTTTTCGTCTGTTCCAGCATGGGATACGTCGTTTGTGCCAGCTCGTTTCCTTTCGATGCTTCCGCGCCGATGTTGAGTAAACCGATGTTCGGTTCTTTTATGCCGAATATATGCTGTGCATAATGAGAGCCCATAATAGCCGCTTGAACGAGGTGCTTCGGTTTACTGTCCGAGTTGGCCCCGGAATCAAGAAGAATACTCACGCCCTTCTTCGACGGAATAGGGGTTGCGATACAGGGCCGTTCAATACCCTTGATACGACCGAGACCCAAAAGCGCCGCCGTCACGGCCGCACCCGTACTGCCCGGTGCCACTACAGCATCACAAACGCCCTCTTTGACAAGTCGTGTCGCAACGACAATGGACGCGTCTTTTTTCTTGCGAATGGCCTGCGCCGGATGTTCATCCATTTCGATGACTTCTCCCGCATGGACAATCGAAAGACGGTCCGACTCCGTCGTACCGTACTCTGTCATAACCCTGCGTATCTCCTTCGCATCACCGACCAGGACGACATCATACTTTTTATATGCTTTAACCGCTTCAATAGCCCCGAGGACTACTTCTTCCGGGGCATAATCGCCGCCCATAGCGTCTACAGCTATTTTCATGCGTTACCGCCTCTACTATTCCAATGATTCGATAATAAATTTAGCGCGAAAAACTTCTTTCGCATTTTTACGAATTTTAACCCACACATATCGCTTATTATCCCTTTTACGGATAACCTCGGCCTGAGCGACGAGCTTATCCCCTGCCGTCACGGGCTGCTTATATTTTACATTGCCTACGGCCATAACACAAACGGGTATATTCAATACGGCCCTTGCCAGGGAACCGGCCTGGGCATATAAATATTGAGATTTGACGATGTTTGCGTCATCGACCATATCCTGCGTTGCCGTCAAGACGGATATGCCGCTTTGACCGGGCACACACTCAATGAGTTCACCGACAACGCCGGCCAGCTTGTTATCCGGGCCGGCCGCAACAGCACGCTGCTTGATGCGGATGCGAAGTTCCGGAATACCCAAGGCCATACGGTCCAACCGAACGGTCGCAATACTGACCTCAAAGGCTTCGGCCAATTCTTCATCGTTGATAAAAGGATTTTCTTCTATTCGTTTTTTCAGCAATTCATGCCGCTGCGCTCGCCCTATTTTCACCATTTTCCGCCCTAGTTTTATGACCAAGTATTAACAGTACATACTACAGAAAAATTATATATTGTTTTCCTGTATTTGGCAAGAAAAAAAGTATGCATTCAACTGGTTTTCCGACTATGAAAACTGTCTCCTGCATACCGGTTCCTTAATATTTATCAAAATCCATTTCATTCAGAATTTCTTTTAACTTGATCAGCTCATCCTTTGTCAAGGTAATCCCCTTCGTCATGGCCTGGTAGTCGGGATCCCATGAACGCAGGTCGAATTTAGCCGCGCGGTTATTCCAACTGATGTAGGTCAATTCTTTACGCCACCCGTCTTTATTCTCCGATAAAGTACCGCAAATATCTTCAATATTAAAGTTAAGTTGTGCCATATATGTATCTCCTCCACTGATTGCCGGGTCGTTTGCCGAGCTGCTTCAATATATTTCATATTTATAGTTATCATACCAAATCGGAGTGCAAAGTCAATAAGTCAGTACGTTTAATTGCAGGATTACAATACATATATTACACCGATACACGGGAAAAATCCTTTTTACAGCAACTTATCCGCCGATTTCTTTATCATCTGCGCCCTTCGGGCCGGAAATCACCGCGTGACTGTCTCGTTCAATTTCTCTCTCCCGTATAACATATGTCTGACAACCCCGCGTGCGGCCGACCGGTATAAGAGTTTGAAACTTTGCAGAGCGCTTTACCTGAGGAAACGGCTGAACACGTAGTTGCCGTAGAGCAGGCCCTGTTCTGTAAGCTTATATCCCCGGCCCGTCGGTTCTATAAAGCCTCGCCGGTCCAAGTCCTCCAGAACCGGACCGAACGCGCTTTCAACCGTTTCACCGAAAAGACTTTGAAATCGCTCGCTGTCTATACCGCGACGCATCCGCAGCGCAAGGAAGCAATAGTCCTCTTCCCCTCTCATCGTACGGATCTCTTCTCGTTCCGCCGATACCGCCGCCTTCCCCGCCGCTTCGATATACTGGGGAATATTTCCGATGTTGACAAAACGGAACCGTCCGTCAAATGAGTGAGCGGATACGCCGAAGCCTATATAGGGCTCATACTGCCAGTATTTGATGTTATGGCGGGACGCAAAGCCGGGCCTGGCATAGGAGGAAATTTCGTAATGCGCAAAACCCCGATCGGCCAGCATCCTGCGAACGGCCGCCCCTTCCTGCAAAGTAATTTCGGGCTCGGGCAACAGCACCGAACCTTTGCCGACAAGCTCCGCCAGGGGCGTGCCCGCTTCCACGATGAGGCTGTACACGGAAGCATGGACAACAGGCAGGGCCACAAAGCAAGACAGATCGTGCAGAACGTCTGCCCGTGATTGTCCGGGCAGACCGTACATAAGATCAACCGAAATATTGGTAATGCCGCCTTCATAAACATCGCAAACGGATTGCATCGCTTCTTTTCCCGTATGAAGACGGCGCAGGAAACGCAGCTCTTTGTCGTTAAAAGACTGGATACCGAGACTGACCCGATTGATTCCTATATGCGCCAGCCCGGCCGCATATGCCCTGTCCATGCTCTCCGGATTGGCTTCCAGGGTTATTTCACTGTCGGCGGCGAGCCTGAACGTCTCTCCGAGAGTACGCATGATCATGCCGACCTGTACAAGCGTCAGCAGTGACGGCGTACCGCCACCGAAATAGACGGTGTCAACCGCTTGCCCGGCGTACGGAGAATTACGGATCTCCCTGCACAATGCGTCGACATAGGCTTCTTGATAGCGGGAAATGCCGCCATATGACGGAAAATCGCAATAGAGGCATTTGCGTGTGCAAAAGGGTATATGAATATACAGTCCCGTCATCAGGTATTATCCACCTGTAAGACGGCCATAAACGCTTCTTGCGGTATTTCCACACTGCCGACCTGCTTCATGCGCTTCTTGCCTTCCTTCTGCTTTTCCAGGAGCTTGCGTTTACGTGAAATATCGCCGCCATAGCACTTGGCCAGCACGTCTTTACGGAGAGCCGCCACATTTTCGCGGGCAATGATTTTATTGCCGACGGCCGCCTGAACAGGAATCTGGAAAAGCTGGCGCGGAATAAGGCCGCGCAGTTTTTCAACAAGCCCTCTGCCGCGACGGACCGCAAAGTCCTTATGAACGATGACGCTCAGCGCATCGACGATTTCCCCGTTAATGAGAATATCCATTTTCACCATCGGCGATTCACGGTAGCCGTCCAGTTCGTAATTAAGAGACGCATACCCTCTGGTTGATGATTTAAGGACATCAAAATAGTCATAGAGGATTTCATTAAGCGGCAGGTCATAAACGAGGGATACACGGATATCATCAAGATAATCCATAGTTACATACCGGCCGCGGCGGTTCTGGGAAATTTCCATAACCGTGCCGACCATATCCTTGGGGACAATGATAGTCGTCTTTACAAACGGCTCCTCAATGCGTTCAATCTTCGTCGTTTCCGGAAGAAGCGACGGATTATCGACCTTCACCATTGTTCCGTCGGTCCTGTAAACATGATAAATAACGGACGGCGCAGTCGTAATAAGAGCCAGACCGTATTCACGTTCCAGCCGTTCCCTGATCACGTCCATATGAAGGAGACCGAGGAATCCGCAGCGGAAACCGAAGCCGAGAGCCGTCGATGTTTCCGGTTCATAGAGAAGGGCCGCATCATTAAGGTTCAGTTTTTCCAGGGCATCGCGAAGATTATCATATTCACTTGTATCGACAGGATAAAGGCCGCAGTAAACCATGGGTGTAGCCGGTCTGTATCCGGGCAGCGGTTCTTGCGCCGGATTCGCCGCCGTCGTTACCGTATCGCCGACACGGCAGTCCCGCACATTTTTCATACTCGCCGCAAAATAGCCTACACTGCCGCATTCCAATCCGTTAACGGTATACATGCGCGGCAAAAACACACCTGTTTCAATGACTTCAAACTCTTTTCCCGACGACATCATGCGAATCATATCACCGGTCTTTACGGCGCCTTCCATAATACGAATGTTGGCGATAGCACCTTTATAGGGATCAAAATGAGAGTCAAAAATGAGCGCCCGCAAAGGCTTGCCGCTTTTATCCCGCGGGGCGGGAATTTTTTCAACAATAGCCTCCAGAACTCTGTCCACCCCCTGCCCTGTCTTGGCACTGACCATAATCGCGTCTGTTGTATCAAGGCCGATAATGTCTTCAATTTCTCTGCATACCCGTTCGGGATCCGCACTGGGAAGGTCGACCTTGTTGATGATGGGGATAATCTCCAAATCATGTTCCAGGGCCAGGTAGACGTTCGCCAAGGTCTGCGCTTCCACGCCCTGCGTCGCATCGACGATGAGAAGGGCGCCTTCACAGGCGGCGAGACTGCGCGAGACTTCATAGTTGAAATCGACATGCCCCGGTGTATCGATGAGGTTCAAGGTATATTCATGACCGTCTCCGGCCGTATATAAAAGACGCGCCGACTGCGCTTTAATCGTAATGCCCCGTTCACGCTCCAAATCCATCGTGTCGAGAAGCTGCTCTTCCATTTCACGCTGCGTGACAGTCCCGGTCATTTCCAAAAGGCGGTCGGCCAACGTGGATTTGCCGTGATCAATATGAGCGATAATGGAGAAATTGCGAATATATTTTGTAGCCACTGTGCGTCCTCCTTCTTATATAATCACACCGCCGCCCAAAACGCGGTCGTCGTCGTAAAGCACCAATGCCTGCCCTGCCGTTACGGCCCGCTGCGGTTCGATAAAGACGGCCTTCAGGCGATCGCCGGCAGGGTAGACGGTACATGGCGCCTCCGTTGCAGCATACCGGATCTTGCCGTATGCGCGAAACGGGGCCGTCGGCACCGCCTCCACCCAGGTCGCTTCACAGGCAATCACGTCTTTTGAAAACAGGTCTTTTTCGGTGCCGACAATTACGGTATTATGCGCTTTATCAAGAGCCGCAACGTAATAAGGCCCGCCGGGGCCGCCCAGATTGAGACCGCGGCGCTGTCCGACGGTATAAGCGGGGATACCTTGATGAGTCCCGATTACCCTTCCGGTTTTATCGATAAAGTCGCCCTTTTCAAAAATATACGGCGCTTCCTTTTTCAGGAATCCTTTATAATCGTTGTCGGGAATAAAACAGATATCCTGGCTCTCGGGCTTGCTGAAAACGGGAAGGCCCCACTTTTTCGCCAGTTCCCTCGTTTCCGTCTTTTTTAAATCCGCCATGGGGAAAAGGATGTGCGGCAGCAGATCCTGTGTCAACTGATAAAGGACGTATGACTGATCTTTACGAGCGTCGTGGCCGCGCCGCAAAGTATATATATTACGCACTTCGTCGTAAACGACGCGCGCATAATGGCCGGTCGCCAAAAAATCGGCGCCGAATTGTTTCGCCCGTTCCCAAAGCAGTCCGAATTTAATATATTTATTACAGGCTATACAGGGATTCGGCGTCCGGCCGGCCGCATATGAGGCCACGAAATAGTCGATAACGTCACGGCGAAAATTGTCACGGAAGTCGAGAGTATAATGAGGTATACCCAAAACATGGGCCACCTCTTTCGCATCATTTACGGAGTCAAGAGAGCAGCACGCATGCATACGGTTTTCAGCAGGACATGCCGGATCTTCTTCCCACAGGCGCAGTGTAATACCGATGACATCATAGCCTTGTTGTTTTAGCAAACCTGCCGTCACGGAGCTGTCTACGCCGCCGCTCATCGCTACGGCAATACATTCAGCCATCTGCCCTCTCCTCTCCCGCAATCTTGCGTATTTCTTTTATCGTTTTCACCAGGTCCTCTTTTGTCGTATCCTTGCCGAAGGACACGCGTACGCTACCGGAAAGCCAATCGCCCGTTACGCCCATAGCCTGCAGCACATGCGACGGCTGCGCCGCCCCCGCCTCACAGGCCGATCCGGCGGAAACGGCGATCCCTCGCCTGTCCAGAGCGATAAGAACTATTGTCCTGTCCACATGAGCGACGGACACATTAATAATATTCGGCAACGAATGGGCCATCGTCCCGTTCAGTCGATACCGGCCGTTCCCTTTAATAAGAGTATTATAGAAAAACTCTTTCAGCGTTCTTACTTTACAAGCCCTCTCCCACCACTCGTCCCGCAGGAGCTCACAGGCCCTGCCGAAGCCGGCAATGGCGGCCACGTTTTCCGTACCCGCCCGCAGTTTCCGTTCCTGCGGTCCTCCGAATGTATCGGGTCTGATTTTAATACCGGATCCTATATAGAGGGCTCCGATCCCCTTAGGCCCGTACACCTTATGGCCGGCGATACTTAAGAGATCGATATGCTGTTCTTCCGGCCGCAGGGACAGCCAGCCGAACCCCTGGACCGCATCGACATGGAACGCGGCATTCTTTTCACGCGCAAGCACCCCGATTTCGGCAAGGGGCTGTATCATGCCCGTTTCATTATTGGCGGCCATAACGGAAACGAGAACCGTATCATCGCGCAAAGACCGGCGTACTTCTTCCATATTGATGCGTCCGTCCTCACCGACAGGCAGAAACGTTACATCATATCCGCGTCCCGCCAAACTTTCGAAGATACGCAGGACGGAAGCATGTTCGACAGCGGTCGTCACAATATGGCCGCCGTGCGGACAGTTGGCCCGTAAGTAACCGAGTATTGCCAGATTATTCGCTTCCGTACCGCCGCCGGTAAAGACAATGTCCTGCGCTTTTGCGCCAAGAGAGGCCGCCGTCTGGCGGCGCGCCGTCCGGACGGCGGCGCGGGCGGTTTGACCATAGGCATGCAGGCTCGACGGATTACCGAATTCACTTGTCAGATAGGGCATCATCGCCTGCAAAACCCGTTCATCCAAGGGCGTCGCTGCGGCATAGTCCAGATAAATACGTTCCATTATATCTCCTCTTGCCGAAAATCCATTATTTATCATATCACATAGGCACTTCCACGGCTAGACGGCGAGTCCGTACAGGCATGTTTTCCTTGATATAACCTGTCATCCATGATAAAATTACACAGTATACCGCATGCGCCTATAGCTCAGGGGATAGAGCACCGGTCTCCGGAACCGGGTGCGCAGGTTCGAATCCTGCTAGGCGCACCAAATCCGAAACGGCTCACTATCAGCAACAGTGAGCCGTTTTTCCGCAAAGGAGACGCCGTGAATACAGACGAAAAACGTGATCGGGAACTACAGACCATGGAACGGATGATTCGGATATACTGCCGCAGCAAACACGGTACGGTAGGACAGATGTTGTGCCCGGACTGCGAAAAAATCCTGGCGTATGCCCGACATCATATAGATCGCTGTCCCCACATGGAAACCAAGACATTCTGCGCTTTCTGCAAAACCCGTTGCTACGGCCCCGGCGAACGGGAGACGATGAAAAAAATCATGCGGTTCAGCGGTCCCCGTATGCTCCTCGTTTCCCCCTCAGCCGCATTGCATCACTTACTGCTGTCCGTACGACATCGGCTTCATCCATAGTGTACGCGGGCAGCTTATTAAGTTACTTTTTCATGTTATACTTGCCATTGTATCAGTATATTTTATAAGTGCAAAGGAGACCGGCATGAGCACAAAGTATGAAATTGAAACGGTTGACCTAACACAGCCGCATTTCAAAAAAGAAGATTTACTGCAAGCCATGATGTATCGCTATGCTACAAAAAAATTCGATCCCGACAAAAAAATTCCCGCCGAAGACTTCCAGGCGATCTTGGATGCGGCCCGTCTCTCGCCGACATCCTTCGGCTTTGAACCGTTTAAGCTTCTCGTTATTCAAAACAAAAAATTACGCGAGAAAATGCGGCCTTTCGGCTGGGGTATTCAGGCAGGCCTTGACGCCAGCCATTTCATCGTTATTCTGGCACGCAAAAAAGCCGATCTGGTTTACGGCTCCGCTTACCTGGAGCATATCCAGCACGACGTCAAAGAATTGCCTGAAGCCGCATATATGCTTTACAAGGACGCATACACAAATTTTGCCGTTAATGATTTCAAAAATTTCGAATCGGAGCGCGCCGCCTTCGACTGGTCCTGCAAACAGGCTTACATCGTTCTCGGCAACATGCTGACTATGGCCGCTTATGCAGGGATTGATTCCTGCCCCCTTGAAGGGTTTCAGCCGGCAGAGATGAATAAGCTTCTCGGCGAGGAAGAAAACCTGTTCGACCTCAGCCACTACGGCGTAGCCGTTATGGCGGCCTTCGGCTACCGCGATGAAAAGCCGCACAGAAACAAAACCAGACGCACGCTCGGCGAAATTGTTACCGTAGTGGAATAAACGGACGCCATAACCGGGATAAAAATCGATCCTATAATCACAAAAAGCTCACGCCGCTTCCGGTGTGAGCTTTCTTACTGCAGTATTTTCCCGAATGATACCTCATGATTCCCGTCAGGAACAGGCTCTAATCCCCAACTGCCAATAATCCGTCGGCTGAGATATATCCTGTTATATTCCGCCTGCCGTAACGGCGGCAAGTGTATTAAGGACGGGAAGAAGAACGTCCGTACGGATGAAGCTCCCGGTCGAGTTTTTCCAGGCGGGTAATCCGATCGGCGGTGGACGGATGGGTACTGAAGAGATTGGCCAATCCTCCTGAAACTCCTGCGAAGGGACTGATAATGCACATATGCGCCGTAGCCTCCGTGGCGCCAGGAAGCATGCGGCGGTGCGCATAAGCATCAATCTTTTCCAGCGCTGCAGCCAGTGCAAGCGGCTCATCGGTCATACGGCCGCCCTCTTCATCAGCCATATATTCGCGTGTTCTGGAAATAGTAAGCTGAATAATTGTCGCTGCCAGCGGAGCTATAATAATCGTCGCCAAAAGACCGAGAACACCGCCGCCATTGTCGTCATCATCACGGCCGCCGCCGAAGATCAGCGACCATTGGGCAATATTGGCAATCATGGAAATCGCACTGGCAAAAGTCGCTACGACTGTACTGATCAAAATATCGCGGTGGAGTACATGAGACATTTCATGAGCCAGGACGCCTCTGATTTCATCATCGTTAAGCATCCGTAAAATCCCTTCTGTCGCCGCAACGGCCGCATGGGACGGGTTGCGCCCCGTCGCAAAAGCATTGGGAACCTCCGTAGGGATAGTATAAACACGCGGCATAGGTAAATCGGAACGCTTCGCCAGGTCGGCCACAATTTGATACAGACGGCTGTCAGGCCCGGCTTCCTCGGCATGATACATGCGCAAGACCATGGAATCACTGAACCAGTAGGAAAAGAAATTCATGCCTATGGCCAGGACAAACATGATTATCATTCCCTGGTGGCCGCCGAAGGCTTCGCCTATAGCCATTAAGATAACCGCCATGGCCGTCATGAGAAATACTGTTTTCAAGCTGTTCATATATATATATCCCTTCTTTCGAAAGAGTTAAAGGTCAAAAGGTTAAATCCGCATACTCGTATTATAGGGAAAATATACGGGAAAGTCAATGAACAGGTCCGAAAAAAAGGAGCCCTCATAAAGGGCTCCCTATGTATTAGGCATTAGATAGGGGGGAGTTTATCTATTTGCCTAATTCACGCTTTAATACTTCGCCTAACCGTTTAATACCTTCTTCAATTCTTTCAGGAGGCATATTGGAATAGTTAAGGCGGAAATGATTCGCATGGCCGCCGTTCGGGTAGAACGGACCGCCGGGTACATAAGCAACATTCTGTTCAAGAACCTTCGGCATCAATTCTTTTGCGTCAATACCTTCCGGCAAAGTTACCCACGTAAAGAGGCCGCCTTCGGGATAGGTAAAGGTTACGCCTTCAGGGAAGTATTTTTTCATGCAGTCGCACATAAGCGTGCGGCGTTCGCCGTAAAGTTTGCGAATCGTTTCCACATGTTTGTCCAAGTCGAACATGTCCATGTAGAACGAAGCCTGACGCTGACCGAAAGACGAGGTCTGAAGGTCAACGGCCTGTTTCAACTTAACAACTTTATCAATAATTTCGGGGTTGGCCACCATCCAGCCGATACGGAAACCGGGCATGAAAATCTTGGAGAAAGAACCGAGGAAGATAACATTGCCCTTCGTGTCCATTGATTTCAAAGTCGGTACCCGTTCCCCGTCATACCGGAGTTCGCCGTACGGATTATCTTCAATAACGGGAATCTCATGTTTGTTCATGATATCCATAACGGCTTTGCGGCGTTCAAGGGGCCACGTAACCCCCGTCGGGTTCTGGAATTCGGGAATAACATACATCATGCGCACACGGTCGTTTTCAGCCAGGATCTTTTCCAGCGCTTCGGGAATGATGCCCTTGTCGTCCGTCGGAACTTCGATAAATTTCGGAAAAACCAATTTGAAAGCATTGATAGCGCCCAAATAGGTCGGGCTTTCGACGAGAACAATGTCGTCTTTGTTGAGGAAAATCTGTGCCAACATGGAGAGACCCTGCTGGGATCCTGCCGTTACAATCAGATCCTCCGCCGTACAGTCGACTCCGAACGCGGATTTCATGCGTTTAGCGATTTTTTCACGAAGCGGATTGTACCCTTCCGTCGTACCGTACTGGACCGCCTGACGGCCTTCTTTTCTGAGGATTTCCACATCTACCTTTTCCATATCTTCGATGGGGAACAGTTCCGGAGCCGGTAACCCGCCTGCAAAAGAAATAATTTCCGGCATGGTGGTAAGCTTAAGCAATTCACGAATTTCCGATGCCTTGAGGCTCATTGCCACATCAGAAAACTTCATACATAATCACTCCTTCTGTAAATAAAATCAACGTATATCTATGATTTGATTTTATCATAGATATACGTTTAACGCAATTACTAAAATACAGAAAAATGTGATAATACATATTTCTCATCATTTTTCATCGCATCCACCAATTCAGTAATGGATGCAAACTTTTTTTCGTCGCGAATGCGTTTATAAAAACGGACGCTTACGGTTTTGCCGTACAGGTTTCCTTCCCAATTGATAACATGAGTTTCAACCCGCCGGTACTGGCGCATAAAGGTGGGATTATTACCGATATTGGTCATAGACGGCAATTCCCTGCCGTTTATAATAAGCGTCGTCATATAAACACCGTCCGGCGGCACGGCCATCCGCCGGGGAACAAGCAGGTTGGCCGTTGCAAAACCGATAGTATTGCCCCGCCTGTCGCCCGTCACGACTTCACCGGTTATTTCAAAAGGATGTCCGAGAAGTTCCCGGACTTCTTCCATCTTCCCGTCTTTCACCAAACACCGGATAATCGTACTGCTGACAGGGTGCCCTCCCGCAGGCGTCGCCACTAAATCCAGAATCCTCACGGGTATGCCCGCCTTCCCCATTGACGCTTTCAAAGTCCTTATATTGCCGGCCGCATGTTTACCGTATGTAAAATTTGCACCTACAACAATTTTTGTCGGGCCGATACTGTCGATAAGGGAACGGCAAAACTCTTCAGGCGTCTCATTGAGAAACTCTTTTGTCACAGGCAGCAACACCAGTCCGTCAACGCCGACGGCACGAATGTATTCTGTTTTCTGTTCCAGCGTAGCCAGACGAAGCGGCTCTTTTTCCGGAAAAAGCACCGACAGGGGATGGGCCGTAAAAGTCACGACAAGAGACGGGACGCCGGCTCTTGCCGCTTCATCCGCCGCCGTTTTCATGACCTGCTGATGGCCTATATGCACACCGTCAAAAGTTCCCAGTGCTATAACCGCGCCTTTACAGGGTTTTGCTTCTTCGAGGGAGTGATAAATTTCCATTGTTACCTCTCGCGATTAAACATCTTATGAGGCCGTATGATATGATGAGTTTCATCGAACCGACCGATGCCGACCAATATATCCCCGGCGTCGTATACACGCAGCACGTCTCCGTTTTTCAGGCCCTGTCCCGCAAAGGGAACGGCTCGGCCCTGAAGAAGGGCCTCGTACTGTTCATGAGAACATATTGTTTTTGCCATCCGTTGAATAGAGGCATCAACGGGAAGAACACAGCCTTCTTTGCGGGTTTCCAATTCTTCCAGCGTCGCCGCCGTTTCTATGGAGAAATCACCGACACGGAGGCGCAATAAATACGTCATTGTCGCCAGGGTGCCCAACCGTTCACCAATATCGCGAACCAGAGCCCGGATATACGTCCCCTTAGAACATTCCGCCTCTATGACAGCCCGTCCGTCTTCAAACGAAATCAAGGTGAGCGCCTTGATTTCGACATCCCGTTCGGGGAGCTCGAATTTTTCATTCCGCCGCGCTAATTTATAGGCCTTCACTCCGTTGACGTTAATGGCGGAATACTTGGACGGCCGCTGCCGGACAGTACCGATGAATTCTTTCAATACGGTTTCTATACCGGCTGCAGAAAGTTTCGGTACGGCACGGGTTTCCACGACACGTCCCGTACTGTCTTCCGTGTCCGTCGCAAATCCGAAAGCGAGTTCGGCGCGGTATGTCTTGTCTTCATTACCGCTGTATTCGATAAGGCGCGTCGCCCGGCCGAGAAAAACCGGTAAAACACCTGCCGCTAAAGGGTCAAGCGTCCCGGAGTGGCCGACTTTTTTCATACCGAAAATCCGGCGCACCCGGCCCACAACGTCATGACTCGACATGGCCGACGGCTTTAAAACATTAATAATGCCGTGTATCATAAGGCCTTCCCGATCGCCGCCACTAATGCGGCCTTTGCTTCTTCCAGAGGTTTGGCAATAGTGCACCCGGCGGCCCGAACATGTCCGCCGCCGCCGAATACGGCGGCGACGGCGTTGACATCCACATTTCTGGAGCGCAGGCTGACACGCGTTTCGTCAAGGCTCATATACTTTACTGTAAAAGCGACGTCCACGCCCCTGATGCGCCGCGCATAATCAATATAGCCGCCGGTATGCTCACCTGTATACCGCTGCACTTCTTCCGTAAAGGAAATACCGGCAACACGGCCGCCGGCAAAAAGCTCAATCCTCTGTAAAACTTTGACGAGAGCGTTAATCTTGACAAGCGTCGTTTCTTCAAGGCATTCGGAAACGCGATTCGGCGCGGCGCCCGTTTCCACCAGCAGCGCCGCCATACGCAGGGTATGCCCTGTCGTATTGCCGAATTTAAAGAAACCGCAGTCCGTAGCGATCGCCATATAAAGAGAATCCGCCATGGACGGCGTAATCTCCGCGCCCCATCCGGTGAAGAGCTCTGTCAGGATTTCACCTGTCGCCGCACAGTCCGTACGGATATATTCCCAATCGGCAAAATGCGTATTGGAAACGTGGTGGTCTATATTGACAATCTTTCCCGTCATCAGGGCGGCAACCTTTCCGGTGCGCCCCGGATCGGTCGCATCAAGGACAACCGACAGCCGCTCCGGATCCGCCTGTACGTCTTCGGGCCGGACGATATCTTTACAGCCTTCGAAACGGCGGAACGTATCGTCAATAGTATCGTCGATGACGACGAGAACGTCTTTCCCCCTGTCCTTCAGCCACGCGGCCATTGCCGCCAGGGAACCGAGGGCATCGCCGTCGGGACTGACATGAGCGGTCAGAAGAACAGACCTGTAAGATTCAAAAATATGCCGCAATTCTTCCGGTGTGCAATTCATAAGACTACTCCCCGTTATCGATAGTATGCAAGATTTTTTCAATCTTCATGCCGTAGTCCAATGACTGATCTTCTTTAAATCCAATTTGGGGCGAATAGCGGATGCCGAGACGTTTGCCTACTTCGGAGCGGATAAAGCCGTTTGCCTTTGCCAGGGCAGCCAGCGTATTTTTCTTTTCTTCATCCCTGCCGAAAAGGCTCACATAGACCGTTGCCTCACGCAAGTCGCCTGTGATCCGCACATCGGTTACCGTAACGAACCCGAGACGCGGATCTTTCAATTCCTGCAGGATAATACGAGATACTTCCTGCTTGATAAATTCCTGAATTTTACGTATCCGTAATTCTCCCATATTAGTTCCTCACTTTATTCCGGAGCAACTTCCACCATTTCGAAAGCCTCCACTTCATCGCCTTCTTTGATATCGCGGTACCCGTCGATAGTGATACCGCATTCATATCCTTCGGCAACTTCCTTCACGTCGTCTTTGAAACGGCGGAGGCCGTCCAATTCCCCTTCATGAACAACAATGCCGTTGCGGATTAAGCGGACTTTGGAAGAGCTCGTAATTTTTCCTTCTTTAACATAAGAACCGGCAACAATGACCTTCGGCGTCGGTATAACTTTGCGCACTTCCGCGCGGCCGATAATTTTTTCTTCATATTTCTTGTCAAGCATGCCTTTAATAGCGGCTTCAACATCATTGATCGCATCGTAAATGACACGGTATGTACGCATATCGACCGTTTCTTTTTCAGCCGCTTTACGGGCGGACATGTCGGGGCGTACGTTAAAGCCGATAATGAGAGCATTCGAAGCGGAGGCGAGCATAATGTCCGATTCCGTAATGGCACCTACACCGGCATGAACGATGGAAATACGCACTTCGTCACTCTTAATCGCCAGGAGGGACTGACTGAGCGCTTCAACGGAACCCTGCACATCGCCTTTAACGATAAGGGAAAGTTCCTTCAGCTCTCCTTCCTGAATCTGGTTAAACAAGTCGTCAAGTGTAACCTTCGCATTCACGTGAAGCTCGGAAGACCGTTTCTTTTCGAGACGTTTTTCCGCAACGGCGCGGGCCGTCTTTTCATCGGTCATATTAAGGATATCGCCTGCCTCAGGCACATCATTCAAACCGAGAATTTCAACGGGCAGCGACGGTTCCGCTTTTTTCACGCGTTCGCCGCGTTCATTGTTCATGGCGCGGACTTTACCGTACGTATTGCCGACGAGGACGGAATCGCCTACATGGAGCGTGCCTTTCTGGATGAGGACGGACGCCACGGTCCCGCGGCCTTTATCGAGTTTCGCTTCGATAACGACGCCTTGCGCGGGTCGATCGGGGTTGGCTTTGAAGTCCGAAACCTCCGCTAAGACAAGAATATTCTCCAAGAGGTCGTCAAGACCCTGTTTGGTGTGCGCGGAAACGGGAACCATAATCGTGTCGCCGCCCCAATCTTCACTGATAAGGCCGTATTCCGTCAACTGCTGCATGACATTGCCCGGATTGGCCCCTTCCTTGTCGATCTTGTTAATTGCCACGATGACCGGAACATCAGCCGATTTGGCATGATTAATGGATTCAACGGTCTGCGGCATAACGCCGTCATCGGCCGCTACAACGAGAACGGCAATATCCGTGACCTGCGCGCCGCGGGCACGCATTGCCGTAAAGGCTTCATGCCCCGGAGTATCCATAAAGGTGATTTTCTTCCCTTCATAGCGGACCTGGTAAGCCCCTATATGCTGCGTAATGCCGCCGGCTTCATGGCTCGTTACGTTCGTTTTGCGGATAGCGTCAAGAAGGCTTGTTTTGCCGTGATCGACGTGCCCCATAATAGTAACGACAGGCGGACGGGTTTTGAGTGTTTCCGGCGCATCAACGATTTCTTCGATTTCCGTCGGATCTTCCGGCGGAGCTTCCGCGGTAACGGTCACACCGAACTCGTCGGCAATGAGAGAAGCCGTATCATAATCAATCTCCTGATTAATCGTCGCCATAATGCCGCCGAGAAGGAGCCGTTTAATTACTTCACCCACTTCGCGGCCCAGGCGTTCGGCAAAATCCTTAACCGCAATCGTTTCGGGCAGCTCGATTGCTTCGGGGTAATTTTTCTTTTTGGCAGGCTGATTATTCTGCTGATAGCCGTTCTGCTGAGTGTGGCGGTCATTACGGCGGTTATTTTTGGCTTTGCCTTTATTGAGAACATTGGACAGGAGGGTATGTGGACGGCTCGCGGACTTACCGTTGCGATCATTTCTGCCTCTTTTGTTGTCGCTGTTTTGGGGGCGGCTGAAATACTTCGTGCGCTTGGTGGCACTGCCTTGAGCGGTACCGCCGCTCTGCCGCGGGCGCTCGGTACTGCCGCCGCGATTTTGCCCTCCGCTGCGGCTGTGCCCGTTATCGGTGTGGCCTTCCTGACGGCCGCCTGCTGCAGAACGGCCCCGGCCGTTCTTATGGTCATCGCGGCGATCCTGCCCGCTGACGGGGCGTTTGTTACGCTCCTGCTGCGGACGGGCATTGCGGTCATTCTGCCGGTGGCCGGTCCTGCCGCCGGTATCATGCTGCCGGCGGGCATCCTGTTGAGGACGTTCGTCATGTTCATGCTGCTGTTTTCGGCGTGTCTCCTGACGAACCTCCCTGTGCTCCCCTTTCGGCGCCGCCTGTTTGGACGCAGGCTGTTTAGCCGCTGCCCGTTCAGGAGCTGTCTGCTTCGGTGCGGCCTGTTTTGTACTGCCGCCCTTGGCGAATTTTTTATCTAAAACAGCTTTCATACTTTCATTCACACCGGTAAAATTACCGGCCTTTATGTTGTGGCCTGCCAAAGCCTGGATAACTTCTTTTGTCTGTACCCCGTACTCCCTCGCCACTTCAAATACTCTTTTCGTCATCTGGTTACCCCCTCCGTATTCAGTCCATCTTCTGTACCGCCTTACTCACAGCTTCGGCAAAGCCCTTGTCCGTCAAGACGACTATTGCCGTCTGAGACCGCCCTAAAGCTCGGCCTAGCTCTTCTTTCGAGTATATCCGAATAACTTTTATCCGGTTCTGCGTACTTAAACGCAGATATCGTTCTTCATTTGTCGCGCCGCAGTCTCCGGCCAAAAAAAGGAGACGGGCCGATTTTTTCTTTATTTGCTGTTCCGCCGCTGCGGCGCCGCATATCGTCTTACCGGCTCTATAGGCAAGCCCCAGTAAATTAAGGGCCTTGTCGTTCGTCATCACTCCAACCTCCCGCGGAGTTCCTCATAGATCTCCTCGGAAACTTTCGTCTTCAACGACCGTTCCAGCCGATGTTCTTTATACGCCTTGTCCAAACATTCCCGATCGGCGCAGACGTACACGCCGCGACCCGACTTTTTCCCCGTTCTATCAATTTCAACCAGGTCGTCCGGAGTCCGGACAATGCGCAATAATTCTTTTTTCGGCTTCTGTTCCTGACACCCCGCACATACACGCAAGGGAACCTTTTTTGTCTTCATGGCGTACCTCCTAGATTTCTTCCGATGTATCCGCCGTCTCGGACGGTTCCGCCAGCTCGCTTATTATATCGTCATCAATAAAGTCATTATCGTCTTCCTCTTCAACCTGACTTTCGCTCTTAATATCAATTTTCCAATTCGTCAGTTTGGCCGCCAGACGGGCATTTTGCCCGGCCTTGCCGATGGCGAGAGACAGCTGGTAATCGGGAACGACAACGGCAGACGCCTTTTTCTCTTCATCAACCGTTACGGAAATAACCTGCGCCGGACTGAGAGCGTTGGCAATATAGACCGCCGGATCCTGGTCCCATTTAACGATATCGATTTTTTCATTCTGCAGCTCCATAACGATATTTTGTACACGGGCGCCTTTCGGGCCGACACAGGCGCCGACGCAATCCACATTCGGATCACGCGAATAAACGGCAATCTTCGAGCGTCTGCCGGGCTCTCTGGCTACGGACTGCAATTCAACGACACCGTCGCTGATTTCAGGGACTTCCAGCTCAAAAAGCCGTTTAAGCAGCCCCGGGTGCGTACGGGAAAGTAAAATCTGCGCCCCCTTCGGCGTCTTGCGCACTTCAACGACATAACACTTGATGCGCTGGCCCACAAAATATTCTTCTGTCGCAATCTGTTCGGAATGAGGCAACACGGCTTCGGCTTTACCGAGATCAACATAAATATTTTTCTGCTCAATCCGCTGAATAATCCCCGTAATGATATCATCCGTACGATTGTAGAACTCATCGTATATAATATCGCGTTCCGCTTCACGGAGCCGCTGGATCATTACCTGTTTAGCCGCCTGTGCCGCAATTCTGCCGAAGTTGGCAGGCGTTACATCGACCACTATTTCATCGCCGATTTCATAATCGGCGTCGATACGTCTGGCGTCGGCCAGGGAAATTTCCAAGCCGCCGTCGGCAACCGTTTCTACTACCGTTTTCGGCGAAACAATGCTGTAGTCGCCCGTAGCCTTGTCCAAGTGAGCCACGGCATTGGGATTGCCGTCAAACTCTTTTTTGTATGCCGTAATCAAAACGGCCTCGAGAGACTCACAAATAACATCGGCAGCGACCCCCTTCTCTTTTGACAAGTATTCAATAGCACTGAGAAGCTCTTTATTCACTGTAAATAACCTCCGTTAAAAATCTATATGTAAACGTATCTGCGAAATGTCTTTCATATCGATACAATGTTCTTCCCCGTCAATGATAAGGCGTACCGTTCCGTCGGCATCCCGTCCGACGAGAACAGCTACCAGAGCCTTTACGCCGTTACGCGGCTTGAAAAAATGGACATCCACATCACGCGCCTTGTAGCGCACAAAATCGGCATCTTTTTTCAGAATCCGATCTAAACCGGGAGACGAAACTTCAAGGAGATAATTGTCGACAATCGGATCCTTGACATCGAGAATTTTACTGAGCTTTTCACTCACTGCCTGACAGTCTTCCAGGCCCACACCGCCTTCCTTGTCGATAAAGACGCGCAGGTACCGGTCCCGTTCACGCACATACTCGACATCAACGAGCTCCAGCCCCGTACCGGCAATAATTTTTTCCACCTCGTCTGCAACCAATCTTTCAATATCGCTTCGTTTCATGTATTTCACCAACTGTCCGTAAAATGTATTCTGCATAAAATTTGAGAGCGGGTTCACACCCACTCTCAAAACAAAAGCACTAAATTACTTTGATTATACCACTTGCGCGGTCTTCATACAATGGGTATTTATGTAACGGCAGCCCGTATCTCATCAAGCACGGGACGCAGCCTGTCAGCTAAGGCAGAGCGCAGGCCTTCAACAGAGGCGCCGTCAAAATCATGTACTAAATTGGGGAAGTTGTGTATCCGCCGTTCGGCAAAAAAATCATCCCGCAAAATATTATACATCAGAGACAGGCCGCTGCACGTCGCCGCATCGTAATAGGCCAGCACCATATAAGAGCCGTTGATGATGCGTACAGCCTCGGAAGGGGAAACGGTTCGCGTAAAACCGGCGTATCGTTCCGGCAAGAGTGAATCCCAATCTCCTTCGGCCACGCCTTTACGTTTCAAAATAACAGAAAAATCTTTTTCACAATGGACATAATGTGCTTCCATAATCCGGGGCAACCGCCGCTCCACCATGGAGCGAAAGGCATTAAAGTCATCCGTTATAAACTCAATAAGAGAAAACTCGAGCATGCCGAGATTCGTGCGTACGGAAAAATCACCGGACCCGTTATTATATACGGCGCGCACGGACCATCCCTTCCCGGCATTTACGTAAGCGAAAATGTCCGTACTGTCCGCATCTTTCGGGGCAGAACTGTCGCCGAAAGCCGCCTGTAACGTAAAATCTCCCACCTGATGTGGGAGAGATGCATTAATCTTCCATTGTTTCACTGCTTCTATCAATGTCTCATCCATACATAAAATGGTGCGGTTGGCGGGACTTGAACCCGCACGACCATAGATCACTGCCGCCTGAAGACAGCGCGTCTGCCATTCCGCCACAACCGCATAAAACTAAAAATCATACAGCGCCTTATATTGCTCTTCGTTCTGCATTACTACTTTAACATACTCTCGTGTTTCTGAAAAGGGTATTTGCTCTATTTCAGAAAAATTTTTGTCCCAGCCGTACTCCTTTATCCATTCATCCACCTGACCGCGGCCGGCATTATATGCCGACAGTGCCAAAATCGTATTGCCGTCGTATTCCCTGAAAAGGTAAGCCAGGTACCATGTTCCCATGCGTAAGTTCATACTCACGTCACTGAGTTTATCCGCTGAAAATCCGGGCAGGCCCATTTCTTCCGCTATCCACTCTCCCGTCTCGGGCATGATTTGCATGAGCCCGCTCGCACCGCGACGGGACGCCGCCTCCTGATTAAACTTGCTTTCCGCCAGGACGACAGCCGCGACCAGGCTGGGCCGCACGCCGTTCGCATGGGCATATTGACGCACCATATAATCATATTCCAAAGGATAGACGAATTTGCGCATGACCGTCTGTTTCCACGAACTGAAGTAAAAGATGCAGAGGAGCACCGCCAAAACAGCTATAATCGTCGTATCCGTCCTGTTTTTTCTCCTCAAAATATCCTCCTTCCCGGCTCAGATACGGGATTGCAGTCTTCTCCACTGAAAAAGGACCTGTGTTTTCGTTTCTTCCGGTGTACCCGAATTGTCGATAACGACATCGGCAAGTGCTTTTTTCCCGGCGGCAGAAAGCTGCGAATGAATCCGCCGCTTCGCTTCTTCTTTACTACAGCCGTCCCGCTTTACAAGACGGGCTAATTGCACCTCGTAAGGTACATAAACGAGCCATACTTCATCAACATATGAATCATATTTTACTTCATATAAAAGAGGCATGTCAAGAAAAACGGCTGACCCGCTCCCGGCTTTCTCCAACGCCTTGATATCATCGTCAATACGCCGGTAAATCAGCGGAAAAAGAATTTCTTCGAGCCGTTTTTTTGCCGCTTTATCGCCAAAAACAAGGCGCCCCATATATTCTCTGTCCATAGCCCCGCCGGGACCGACAGCTTCCGGTCCGAATGCCGCCGCCACGCGGCGTACTCCTTCCGTTCCGGCGGCCACGACATCATGGGCGATGCGGTCACAGTCGATGACCTTGGCCCCCAGGTCGCGGAGCATACCGGTCACGGTACTCTTTCCCGTGGCAATGGAACCGGTCAGGCCGATTTTGTACATACAGTTCCCCCTATTTCTGACAATGCGGGCAATAACGGGTGCCCCTGCCGCCCTGCTTGACGTATTGAACGGCCGTACCGCATTTGACACACGGTTCGCCTTCTCTGCCGTAAACAGCGAGATTTTTCCGGTTGCCCCCTTCTCTGCCGCTGCCGTTGACGAAGTTGCGAATCGTCGTGCCTCCGTACGTAATTCCTTCCGCAAGAACCGACTGTACGGCTTCATGCAAAGCGACAAGGCTCTTTTTCGTCATGCGGCCGCAGCGGCGGGACGGGCGGATACCTGCGAGAAACAACGCCTCGTCCGCATAAATGTTGCCGAGTCCCGCAATCACGGTCTGATCCAGCAAAAAAGCCTTTACGGTGCGTTCGGACTTTTTCAAGAGAGGCCATATATAATCGACGGTAAAGTCCGGACCGTTCGCGTCGGGGCCGAGTGTGTCATACCCTTTAACGCCTGTCGGCCCGGCCGGCGGAATCAGCCACAGACAGCCGAAGGTACGGACATCACAATACACAAGATTCCCTTTATCGAGGCGGAAAATAATATGAGCCGATTTCGGCAAATCGGCTTCGGCGGGAAAATAGACGAGGCTTCCCGTCATACGCAGATGTATGAGAAGATGACGGGGACCGTCAAAGACAAGGCGCAGATATTTTCCTTTCCGTCGCACGGCCGTCACGGTCTGCCCGCGCAGAGCCGCCGCGAAATCGGCGGGCGACGCATTTTTAATAAGCCGCGGCAAGGCAACGTGAACGGTTTCAATCGTCCGTCCCGGCAAGAGCGCCGCCAAGGTGCGGCGCACCGTTTCCACTTCCGGTAATTCCGGCATAGTATCCCCTCTCCCCTACTTGGCCTCTTCCCAGGTTTTACCGCTGTGTATATCCGCAATAAGCGGCACGGACAAGGTGACGATCCCTTCCATCGTCTCTTTCAGCACTGTCTCCGCTTCTTTCTTTTCGCTGTCAGGTACTTCCAGAACGAGTTCGTCATGCACCTGGACAAGCATGCGGCTCTTTAGATTACGCGCTTCCAATTCCGCCTGTACGGCATTCATCGCCATCTTGATAATATCGGCCGCGCTACCCTGGATAGGCGTATTCATGGCTGTGCGCTCGGCAAATGAACGGCGCATAAAGTTTTTGCTGTTAATTTCCGGCAGAACGCGCAGCCGCCCGAACATGGTCCGCGCTTCACCGGTCCGCCTCGCTTCTTCAACAAGACCGTTCATATAAGCATGAATAGTGCTGTAGCGCGCAAAGTAAGATTCAATATACTCTTTGGCCCGTTTTCTCGTAATGCCTAAATTACGTGCCAGGCCGAAGTCACTGATACCGTAAATGATGCCGAAATTTACGGCCTTGGCATGGGAACGAAGTTCGCCCGACACGTCATCAAAGGGCACGCCGAAAACCTCCGCCGCCGTCCGTCTGTGAATATCCTGACGGTGGCGAAACCCGTCGATCATCGTCGGGTCCTGTGAAAGATGTGCGAGAAGACGCAGTTCAATCTGCGAATAATCGCCTGAAATAAGCCAATCATACCCCTTACCCGGCACGAAGAAGGAACGGATTTTGCGTCCCTGTTCCGTGCGGACAGGAATATTCTGCAAATTCGGTTCCGAGCTGCTGAGACGGCCCGTCGCCGTCACCATTTGGTTGAAAGAGGTATAAATCCGCCCCGTTTCCTGTACGATCAGCGGTTCCAACCCGTCCAGGTAAGTGGAGATGAGTTTCTTCAAAGCACGGAACTTGAGAATTTTCGGAATAATCTTATTATATTCCGACAGTTCTTCCAGTACGGACGAGTCCGTCGAATAACCGGTCTTCGTCTTCTTGAGGGCGGGCAGGCCCATCTTTTCAAAAAGGATGACGCCGAGCTGTTTGGTTGAGTTAATATTGAAAGATGTGCCGGCAAGATCATAAATTTCCGTTTCCAGCGCATCCGCTTCCCGCGAAAATTCCGCTTTCATCACTTCAAGCCGGTCGCGATTCACGGCGAACCCGTTGTCCTCCATAACGGCCAGGGTGCGCACGAGCGGCGCTTCTATCCGTCTGTACAAATCAGCCAGCCTTTTGTCTTCCAGAGCTTCCATTTCAGCGGTTCGCAGCGACAGGATAAAAGCGGCGCAGCTGCCGAGCTGATGAGCCTCATCACGCTTGTCTTCACGGAAGGGCAGCCCGAAAAGTTCGGATAAATACGTAAGGCCGTACGTCGTACGGGTCGGATCGAGGAGATAAGCCGCCAAGGTCACGTCAAAGAGAGGCGGCGTTGCCGCGCCCGCATATTTTGCGGCCTTATACAGGGACTTCCCGTCTTCCGAAAAGACCGTATCCGCTTTTGCCAAAGCCCGCAGCCATACACCGACAGCCTCACCGCTTACATAGTAAACTCCGTTTTCCACGGCCACGGCAAGACTTTTAGCCCGCATAGCGCCGGGAAGCTTTTCATATACGGCCGCAACGGCGGCTACGGCACCGTCAAGTGCCTGCGGCGTGAAATCTTCCAGAAATGTCAGCTCCGCCGCGTCTTCCTCTTTTTCCGGGTTTTCAAACCGGGCGAAAGCGGCAAACCGTTTCAGGAGGCTGCGGAAGCCGAGCCGCTTAAAAATTTCTTTTACTTCCTCTTCACGGGGCTGCGGCAGGAACATGTCCGCAGTGAAAGAAAGGGGAACACGGCAGTTGATCGTAGCCAGTTCCTTTGAAAGCATGGCCTTATCCTTACTGTCAATCAACTTTTCACGCAGCTTCTTGCCGTTTATGTTATCAATGTGGTCATATACGCCTTCGACAGTTCCGTATTCGGCAATCAGCTTCTGCGCCGTCTTTTCGCCGACGCCGGAAACACCGGGAATATTATCGGATGCATCACCCATAAGGGCTTTCATGTCGATAACCTGAGACGGCGTATAGCCGTACTCGCTCCGCATAACGGCAGGCGTCACGGCGAGCATCGTCGAAATACCCTTCTTTGTCAGATAGACCGTAATCCTGTCGTCAACGAGCTGCAATGCGTCACGGTCGCCGGTAATAACGGAAATATCCGTATCGGCATCAGGTATGTTTTTGGCGACAGTACCGATGATATCGTCCCCTTCATACCCTTCAATTTCCAGAACACGGATACCCAAACGCGCCAAAACCTCCCGAATAAGGGCAAACTGCGGGCGCAATTCGTCGGGAGCCGGTTTACGGGTAGCCTTGTAATCGGCATATAAGTCGTTGCGGAAAGTATGTTTATCCTTATCAAAGGCCACAGTAATATACTGAGGGTTCAACTCTTCATATAACTTCAAGAGCATATTGAGAAATCCGTAAACGGCATTCGTCGGATTTCCCCGGCTGTCCGACAGGGGCGGCATGGCATAAAAAGCCCTGTACAGCAAACTGCTCCCGTCAACGATCATCAAGTGTTTTTTCATCTCAGTCACCTATTACCCGTCTCAACGTAAAAAAGACCGCACAACAGAATATACGAAATAGACGGCCAAAATACCGAGTAAATAAGGAAGTGCCACGATAAGCAGGCCGAAGATCCCGACAATGACGGCAATAATAAAAAAAACGATAAGGGCCAACGCCGCTTTTACACGCAGCGGCAGCCCCCGGGCCGCGTAAACGTGAATACGTTCTTTCGAACGCCCGCCGTATGCGCGTTCCTCACTGAGATCGTTATAGACATTCCCGTCTTCATCTATGGTCTGACCGCGGAAATTATCCCGTTCCGAGTCGGACATGACCGTTGCCTCTTCCGTTATTGCCCGCCTGTGGCATACCTCACAGAGGCCATCATCATAGACGGATTCGTTATCACACTGACGACATTTCATAGTACTTCCTCCGCACTCTTAATACTCGTTATGCTTCATGCGACGTTCTATATCGCGTTTAGCTTCCTTTTCCGCCAAGGCCTGCCGCTTATCGTACAGCTTCTTCCCTGTAGCCAAGCCCACCGTCGCTTTAACGCGGCCTTTCTTAAAGTAAAGGTTCAACGGGATCAGGGTATAGCCTTTTTCTTTCGTCGCCCCGATAAGCTTGAGAATCTCATACTTGTGCAGAAGTAATTTCCGCGTCCGCAGGGGATCCGCATTGAAACGGTTTCCCTGTTCATACGGGCTGATATGCATCCCCACAATATAGGCTTCACCGTTATCAATACGGCAGTAACTGTCTTTCAAATTAACCGCTCCCCGGCGCAGGGACTTCACTTCCGTACCCGTCAAGGCAAGACCCGCTTCATAGGTGTCATGGATAAAATAATCATGACGGGCTTTACGGTTATCCGCAATGTATTTCACGCCTGTTTTCTCAGCCAAGGTGTTACCTCCCGTTTTTCCTCTTGCCTTTCTTATCCTTTTTACGGCCGCCTCCGGACTTGCGTACCTCTTTAGGCTTCATGCCTTTGGCATTCTTCTTGCCGCCCTTACGGCCTTTGCGCTTCCCCTTCGCCGTCGGACGGTCACGATCCGGTAACGTTTTCCGGTGATCCTCCGCCTGTTTGTGACGGCGGGCGCCCCGTTCGGCAAAAATTTTCTGCAGCTCTTCAAGTGAGTCTATCTTTCCCGGCACAAAGTCGATTATACAACGCTCCGTATCAACCGACGCCAACGTGACCGTCATTTCATCGCCGAGCCGATACACTTTACCGCCGCGACGGCCGTTAAGCGTATACGTCCCCTCGTCAAAATCGTAATCATCATCGCGCAGGAGGGAAATATGCACAAGCCCTTCAATGCCGTTTTCCAGGGACACAAACAGACCGAACGGCGTAATTCCCGTAACGTGCGCCGTAAAAGCTTCCCCAACAAAAGGCTTCATATATTCCGCTTTTTTCAGATCATCCGTGTCCCGTTCCGCTTCAACGGCAATGCGTTCGCGCACACTTGCATGCTCCGCGGCTTTCGTCAGGAAAGCCAGCTTCGCGGCGGTCACTTTTTCAGTATACTTGTGCCTCTTTGCATAGGCCCGAATGAGGCGATGGACCATCAGGTCGGGGTAACGGCGGATAGGCGAAGTGAAATGGGTGTAACTGGTCGAGGCCAGTCCGAAATGGCCGGCATTGACGGTCGCATAGCGCGCCTGCTGCATGGCCCTCAGGGCAACGGTCTGCACAACCTGCTCCGCCTCCGTCCCTTTAGCGAGCGCCAAAAGGCGCTGAAATTCGGCCGGTTTGGCATCGGTCGCACTCGGTATGGGCAGGTTAAAGACAGACAGAACCGTCTTCATCAGCTCAATGCGATCACTGTCGGGAATCTCATGGATTCGGAAAACAGACGGATTACCGCTGCTTTCCAAATAAGCCGAAACAGTTTCGTTCGCAATAAGCATTGATTCTTCAATTATCTGTTCGGCTACAGTTCGTCTCCGTTCTTCGAGACGCAGGGGTCTGCCTTCCGGATCAAGAATAATCTTGTACTCGGGAAAATCAAAATCGACGGCGCCGCGGCGTAAACGCATTCGCCTGAGGATTTGTGATATCTCCCGCAATATGCCGATCATGGGCATGAAGGGGGCTAAATCGGCGGGGACAATACCGTCGACGAGAGCTTTTTTTATTTCTTTGTAGTTACAGCGTCGTTTAACCCGGATCACGGCAGGTCCGATATCGGCGCGGACAACCGTGCCGTTACGGTCGATCTCCATGACGCACGTCATGGAATAGCGGTCTTCACCGGCATTGAGACTGCAGATACCGTTGCTGAGCACTTCCGGAAGCATAGGAATAACGCGGTCTATGAGATACACGCTGGTACCGCGCTCATACGCTTCCGCATCAATGACGGAAGCAGCCTTCACATAGCGGCTGACATCGGCAATATAGACGCCGAGACGGTAATTCCCGTTTTCCAGTCTGACCGCGTCGACGGCATCGTCCAAGTCCTTGGCATCTTCGCCGTCAATCGTAATCAGCTGTCTGTCCCGGTAATCGTTAAGGCCCTTTTCGGCTTTTACGGTCTTATCAATTTTCTCCGCCGCTTCGAGCACCTCTTGAGGAAAGGCGAAGGGTAAACGATGACGCGCCATAATAACCTTGATATCCAAGTCCTTATCGCCGTCGTAGCCGATGACCCGTTCTATTTCACCTTCAGCCTTATGCACACCTTCGGGCCATTTCGTAATACGCACGAGTACACGCGCACCGCTGCGGGCATTACAGGTCTTATCCAGGGGAACGTAAACATCTTCATGAATCCGTTCGTCATCAGGCGTGACAAAGCCGAAGTCCGCCTGCCGATCATATGTGCCGACAAGAGTCTCATTGGCACGTTCGAGAACGGAAACAACGGTTCCTTCTTTACGGCGGCGTGCGGCGCCCGGCGTGACATGAACGACGACTTTGTCGTTATTCATGGCGGTCATCCTGTTTTCTTCGGCAATATAGACGTCATCTTCTCCGTCAGGGGTGACCACAAAACCGAAGGACCGGGTATAGCCCTTATATATACCTGTTATCTCGACGGCCGTTTCCTTCTTATGCCGTTCTTTGCCTGTGCACTTCACGAATATACTTCCTTCCGCAAAACCGGGATGTCATAAAACATAATATAATTATTATACCATATATCAAATTCACACGCTGTTTTCGGACATTAAAAAACCTGCGGCCGCACCGCAGGTCATATGTCCGTCAGAATGTATGCAACAATCTGCCTAAGAGTAAGGTTAAGACAGCGAAAATAACGGAAAGGACGATGGTCATTTTTGATAATAACGCGTCCATGCCTCTGGCACGGCTGCCGAACAAGTCTTCGGCACCGCCGCCGAACCCTGCCCCCATGCCTTGCGTCTTGCTTTTCTGTGCCACCACCACGGTGATAAGCAATAACGACACTATTATGACGAGAATTTCCAATACGGTAATCACGGTATGCCTCCTTATATCTCATGGATAACGGTATTATTGTACACTGATTTCTCCTATCTATCAATAGACTTTGTGCGTTTTGTCCGATTATCGCGGGAAAGCAGATACTCTTCCACCTTTCGCTTGACCCGTTGCAACGCATTATCAATGGACTTTTCGCGGCGGCCGAGCTCAACGGACATTTCACGATACGACTTGCCGTCCAAATAGGCAATGAGCACCTGCCATTCCAGTTCGCTCAATACTTCATTCATTTTCATTTCAATATCTTCATATGATTCGCGGCTGATAATCAGTTCTTCCGGATTCATTGCCCTCAGCCCCGTCAGTACATCCTGGAGAGTCCGTTCCGATTCGTCCGCATAGACAGGTTTATTAAAGGAAACGTATGAATTCAGAGGCACATGCTTTTGCCGCGTCGCCGTCTTGATAGCCGTAATGATCTGTCTGGTAATGCAAAGCTCCGCGAAGGCCTTGAACGTCACCTTACGCGCCGGCTCGTAATCGCGGATGGCCTTATAAAGGCCGATCATCCCTTCCTGAACGATATCTTCCTTATCCGCGCCGACGAGAAAGTAAGAGTGGGCTCTTGCTTTCACGAGATTGCGGTATTTCTGAATCAGGTAGTCCGAGGCCGCCGCATCTCCCTTTTTGGCGAGTTCCGCAATATTTTCATCAGTACGCGTTGTAAAATCGTCCTCCTTATGACTGCTCATATCTGCGCTCCTATTTTGATCTGCGAATTTTTTCAAGCTTTTCCCATACTTCACTGTTCCGCACGTAATGGACAACCTCGTTGCGCATACCCGTTTCAAGCTGACTGTTGTCATGCCGATAGCGGCTTGCTTCCTTTTTCATACGTTCCACGTCATCCGCCAGTTCCCGCGCCGACACACGATTGGCACCGCTGCCGAGAACCTGCAGCTGTTCCGTGCCGTCCGACGTAGCCACATAAATACTGCGCCGCCGGTGACGCTGCTCATAGACAAGGCGTTCAATGCGGCTGTCGGCCGTTTCTTCCTTATCTGTATAGACGACAGTACAGTCCCCGCCTATTTTCTCTTCTTTTGCAGCTTCATCCGTGTACATGGCGTCAAAGACAAGCACCAGTTCGACACCCTTGATTTTGCCGTACCCGGTCAAGATATCAATCAGTTTTTGCCGCGCATGTTCCAGCGATTCGTCAGCCAATTTCTTCAACGGGTCCCAGGCAAAGATAATATTATAGCCGTCCACAAAATAGAGGTCTTTCATGCTTGTTCCCGACGCTGCCGCACGGCTTCATACAAAAGCAGAGCCGCCGCTACAGAAGCATTGAGGGAGTTCACACGACCGAACATGGGAATCCGGACAAGGCGGTCGCAATGCTCCCTGACTAAACGGGATATTCCCTTTCCCTCACTGCCGATAACGAGAACGAGCGGGCCCGTCAGGGAGCTGTGAAAGTAATCCGTCTCGCCGTCCATATCGGCGCCGATAACCCAAAATCCCCGCTTCTTCAGTTTTTTCAAGAAACCTGCCGTGTTACCGATGCGGACGACAGGCATGTATTCGACGGCACCGGCCGAAGTTTTACCGACGGTTTCATTTACAGGCGCGCTGCGGCGTTTCGGCACGAGAACCGCATGGGCGCCGGCGCATTCCGCCGTACGAATAACGGCGCCCAGATTATGCACGTCTTCAATGCCGTCAAGCAGGACGAGGAAAGGGACATCTCCTTTCGCCTGTACCTCGCCCAGTACCTCGTCCAGGTCGGCAAAGGCGACAGCCGCGGCAAAGGCGACGACATCCTGATGGTGCGCACCGCGGGCATGGCAGCGCATGACATCGGCGCTGACGGGTTCCACGGGAACCCCTTTTTCACGAGCCATGCTCCTGATACGCAAGAGCGGCTGTGAATCCTTGCCGGCTGTAATATAAATTTTTGTCACCGACCGCCCCGCTTTCAAAGCTTCGATAACACTGTTACGGCCCGTAATAATAGCTGAATCCACGATTTACTCCTTATGGTGAAGCTCGCAATACGTTTTCGTGCCTTCATAAATAAGATCCATAATCTCGCACAACCGCTCCTTTTGCCCGGCGAGCACAAGATACCCGACAAGCGCTTCCAAAGCCGTGCTGTCACGGTATTCCGCGACAGACGCACTCTTCGGTACGCCGGATCCGGTATTGCGCGCACGCTGACATACCTCTGCTTCAACTTCATTAAACCGCTCTTTTATTACCCTGTAAACGAAAGACTGCGCTTTTGCAGACACAAATTCCGCCGCCAGCGTGTGGAGAACGCGCACACTAGGAATCCCCGTCGCGACAAGGCGTTTGCGCATAGTAAGGGCATAATGCGCATCACCGACAAGCGCCAGATTAAGGGAGTCCGCATGGGCCGCATCGTAGCCGGGAACATCAAGAGACGTCCCTGTCGCAAACGCAGTATATGCTCTTTCTTTTACGTGTTGAAACTGTTTAAATCTCATTTCTTCCAACGCGCTCCCTGCGGCGAATCTTCAATGGTGATACCGAGCTCCGAAAGTTTATCGCGAATGGCATCGGCCAAAGCGTACTGCTTCTGCGCACGGCATTCCTGCCGCAGCTCCAGAATGACGTCCATCAGTTCCGCATAGTCTTTATCGCCGGTACCGCCGCGCACGCCGTTCCAACGATCTTCCAGAATACCGAGAATATCCGTCATCGTTTTAAAGATATGTTTAACTTCCGCCAATACGGAAGCATCGACAGGAACATCATCAGTAATGACTTCATTCTTATAAATATTGAGTTTCTTCGCCAATTCGAACATCGCAGCGCTGGCAAGAGCCGTATTGAAATCATCGCACATGGCTTCCTCAAAATCTTCCATCGCCTTTCGCGCATCGTTTAAAAGCTGTGCCGACGCTGCCGAACCGGAACCGGACGGCAAATCGAGGAGATAGAGGGTATTATCGATAGCCGTACCGAGGCGTTCGAGGCTGCGCGTCATCTCCGTCAGGCGTTCATCGCTGAAATCCAGGGGGCTTCTGTAATGGTTGGAAATGAGGAAATACCGCAGCGCATCGGCGCTGTAGTGCTCCAGGACATCCTTGACGAGGAAAAAATTGTTCAAAGATTTGCTCATTTTTTCCGAATCAATGGTAATAAATCCGTTGTGGACCCAATAATTTACCATCGGACCGTGTCCGCAACAAGCCTCGGTCTGAGCGATTTCATTTTCATGGTGCGGGAAAATGAGATCACTGCCGCCGCCGTGAAAATCAAACGGTTCTCCCAAATATTTCAAACTCATAGCGGAACATTCGATATGCCAGCCCGGACGGCCCTTGCCCCAGGGGCTGTCCCATGCGGGTTCACCCGGCTTCGCCGATTTCCAGAGAGCAAAGTCCATGGGGTTTTCCTTACGATCGTCCACTTCGATGCGGGCGCCGGCCATCATATCGTCAAGAGAACGGTGGCTCAGTTCACCGTAATTCTCAAAACTCCGGACGCGGTAGTAAATGTCCCCGTCCAATTCATAGGCATGGCCCTTCTTTACGAGTTTACCGATCATGCTGATAATATCATCCATATGTTCAGACACGCGGGGGTATCTGTCGGCACGTTGAACGCGAAGTTTATCCATTACTTCAAAGTACGACGCAATATAGCGGTTGGCAACGGTATCCCACGCCGCGTCTTCACCGTTTGCCGCATTAATGATCTTGTCGTCGACATCGGTAAAATTCTGAATATGCGTGACCTGATAGCCCAGGTGCTTCAGATAGCGCTTAATGACATCCCACGTAACGAAGGGACGCGCGTTGCCCATGTGGGAATGGTTATACGGCGTAATGCCGCAAACATACATTTTGACCTGACCGGGTGTGACGGGCTTAAACAATTCTTTCTTCCGTGTCAGTGTGTTGTATACGGTTAACTCTCTCATAGCATCCTCCTGATGAACACAAAAAAGGCCGCCATCCCCTGACAGAGACGGTGGCCCGCGGTTCCACTCTGCTTTACGGCAATGCCGTAATCTTAGTACCGGTAACGGCGGCCGACCGGATCGGACTACTTCTCAATTCACCCGACCTATTCACGAAGGCAACTTCATCGTTCTGCTCTCTGAACGGACTCTCAGCAGCCGCCCCTTCTCTCTGTAGCGCTCGGCGATGAACATATTTCGGTCATCATAGTTATTACAACCTGCAATGAGGTTCTTAATTTATATTATATAGTATACGACTTGAGACGGGCTGTCAAGATGGCACCCGCCGCAGAAGTCCCGTCTTTTGCAGGCGGGCCATGACCTTTTCGCGCCCCATGAGAGCGATAATATGATGCAGGTCGGGGCCGTGCATAACGCCCGTGACGGCAACGCGTATCGGCATGTAGACGGCTCTTCCCTTAACGCCGAGCTCTTTTTGCACCTTTTTGAAAAGCGGCTGCACCGTGTCGGCGGTCACTTCATCAAGAGCCTGTAATTCCCGTGCAAATACGGTCAATACGTCCGCAGCCGTTTCTTCCTTCAGAACGGCTGCCGCTTCTTCATTTTCCGGTGCATAGTCGTCAGTGAAAAAAATCTTTGCCGCCGCGGCAGCCTGCGCACCGTATTGAATATGTTCACGCAGCGCCTGAACCATCTCCTTAATCCGGATAAGAGTCGCGGCATCGGGGTTTTCGGCTACATACCCCGCTTTTTGCAGGTGCGGCAGGCAAACCGCAAGGAGCTGGTCCGCGTCCAGTTCTTTCATGTACTGGAAATTGATCCAGTTCAGTTTTTCAATATCGAACACTGCCGGATTCTTGGCTACGCGATCGAGCGTGAACAGCTTGCAAAGCTCTTCTTTACTGAAAATTTCCCTGTCACCTTCGGGCGTCCAGCCCAGAAGCGCGAGGAAATTGAAGAGAGCATCCGGCAAATATCCCATGTCCCGATACTGCTGCACGGAAGTGGCGCCGTGGCGTTTGCTCATCTTTTTCTTATCCGCGCCGAGAATAAGCGATACATGAGCAAATTGGGGCGGCTTAAAGCCCAACAGCCGGTAAAGCACGAGCTGGCGCGGCGTATTGGAAAGATGTTCTTCCGCGCGGATAACATGTGTGATTTCCATAAGCGCGTCGTCAAGAACTACACAATAATTATAAACGGGGACGCCGTCGGATTTAACGATAACGAAATCGCCGATTTTATTGGAATCAAAAGAAACTTTACCGCGAACGATGTCATCGACTTCAAAGGTCTCGTTCCCGGGCGTCTTAACACGAATGACATACGGCCGTCCTTCTTTTAAGTACTGTTCCACCTGTTCCTGTGTGAGCCGGCTGCACTTGCCGCTGTATACGGGAGTTTCACCCTCGGCCATTTGTGCGTTCTTTTCGGCCTCCAATTCCTCATGCGTACAAAAACAGTAATACGCTTTTCCTTCAGCGAGAAGCTTATCCGTATACTCCCGATATATCCCGAGCCGTTCCATCTGACGGTACGGGCCGTGGTCACCGCCCGCATCGATACCTTCATCCCAGTTAATGCCGAGCCAGGCAAGAGCTTCTTTAATATTTTCTTCCGATTCACGCGTGGAACGCTGCCGATCCGTATCTTCAATGCGGACGACAAAGGTGCCGTCTTCGTGCCGGGCAGCCAGGTAGTTAAAAAGAGCGGAACGGGCGCCGCCTATATGGAAAGGTCCGGTCGGACTCGGAGCAAAACGTACGCGTACTTTCTCAGACATAAATCAATTCCTCCTACAGTGCATTATACTTGAGAACCATGGCGGCGGCTTGTGCGGCCATACCCTCTTCTTTACCGATGAACCCGAGCCGTTCCGTCGTTGTCGCCTTGACGGACACATCGGCCGCCCCGATTTCCAGAGCAGCCGCGATATTGCGGATCATGGCGGGGATAAAAGGCTTGATCTTCGGCCGCTGAACCAGCAGAGTCGCATCGACGTTAATGATGCGGCAGCCGTTCTCGACAAGAATCTGTTTAACCTTACGTAAGAGCACAAGGCTGGATATATCTTTAAAAGCCCCGTCCGTATCGGGGAAATACGTGCCGATATCGTTGAGTCCTGCCGCTCCCAAAAGAGCGTCCATAACGGCATGAAGAAGAACATCCGCATCGGAATGGCCGTCCAGCCCCTTTTCAAAAGGTATGGTAACACCGCCGACAACAAGCGCGCGCCCCTCTACGAGACGATGGACGTCATACCCGCTGCCGACACAGTGCTTCGTCGGGCCGTTCAAATAAAATTCGAGAACAGGTATATCATCCGGCGTCGTTACCTTATGATTACGCTCATCACCTTTGAGCACAACCAGTTTTCCGCCGATTGCCTCGACAAGGGACGCGTCATCAGTACCGCTGAAGCCGTGGGCCTTTGCATAACGATGCGCCTCCTGGAGAATGGCGCGGTGAAAAATCTGCGGTGTCTGCACCGCAATAAGCCTGCTCCGTTCAAGCGTTTCCAACCGCTCCGGACCGACTCCGTCCGCACTTTCACGAAGCTTTACCGTATCCTTGACGGGAATGGCGTAAACGGCAGCTTCGGCTGTTTCCATAACAGACACGGCATTATCATACCACTCCGGACCGGTCAGCGGCCGTGACCCGTCCTGAACCATAACGACGGCGCTGTCTTCCGCCGTCGCCATAAGACCGTTATATACCGAATCTTCCCGCTCGGCTCCGCCCAAGGCATACTTCACAGGTATTGCCGGGTGAAGGGAAGCTACAATTCGTTCAACATCCGCGCGATCCCGCTCGGAAATTACGATGACCGCCTCGTCTACCCGTTTCGCCGCGAAGACATGGGCCAGCGTGTGTTCCAGGACGGGTCTACCGCACAGAGGATAAAATAATTTATTCCGTTCGTAACCGAAACGGCGGCCTGAACCGGCAGCCACGACAATAACAGATACTTTCAACCAATCCACCTGTTTCTTAATCAGATACTTTTACGAAAATCATACGGCCTGCAGAGGTCTGCAAGACGGATGTAACCGTAACGGGAATATTCATACCGATGTATTTTTCCCCGTTCTCGACGACGATCATCGTGCCGTCATCAAGGTAAGCTATGCCCTGATTTTCTTCCTTACCGGCCTTGACAATGAGCACATTCATTTCTTCACCCGGTACGCGGGCCGGCTTCATGGCGTTAGCCAAATCATTGATATTGAGGACGATGACGCCCTGCAATTCGGCAACCTTATTGAGGTTGTAATCATTGGTAATGACCTTGGCGCCAAGCTGTCTGCCCAGACGGATAAGTTTGGAGTCGACACCCTGGGCGTCTTCGAAATCATCGCTGATAATATCGACCTGCACATGACGATCTTCCTGCATCTGCTTGAGAATATCCAGGCCGCGGCGTCCTTTGGTACGCTTCAGCAGATCGGACGAGTCCGCAATAAGCTGCAGCTCTTCAAGGACAAAAACAGGCACGAGAAGAGGCCCTTCCAGAAAACCGGTCGCACAAAGCTCGGCAATACGGCCGTCGATAATCGAACTCGTATCCAGGAGTTTACCGACGGGACCGACATCTTTTTTCACCGTTTTGTCCTTGCTCTGTTTGCCGAAACGGAAAGACGAAAGAAGCGCGGAAATCTCCGTTTTTTTGCGGACGGCAATACTCATGCCCGCATAACCGAATACAAGATTAAACACGATCGGCCCGTACGCGCCGATAATAGGGAGCCGGGCGAAGGCAAGTCCGATTAAGTTAGCGATTATAAGTCCAATAAGCAACCCTATCGTCCCGGCAAGCAGGTCCTGTCCGGACAGGCCGCTTAAACTGAATTCAATGCGATGAATGGCCGCCCAGATGAGACGCAAAATGAAATGAGACAAAATATACCCGACAATGGCACCGACGAAAGCACCGGCAACATATGCGATGACCGTAAGGACAGTAATGCTGTAAAGGCCCTTGGCCGCGGCTTCGCCTTCAATTTCGGCGCTGAAAAAAGGAGCGGACATCAGCTCGTCGGCAAGAACCACGAAAATGATGGCCACGACAAGGACGATAAGCCAGCGCATGACGGTGTCCGCCAATTTATGGACCTTGGCGCGCCGCGCTTTACCCGCTTCCCGATCATCTCTCGAAGAAGTTCCGTAATCCGTCATATCAATTCACCTCCTGAAAGAACACAGAACACCCTTAAAACTGTTTAATTATATCATGTATACCACATCGTTACCAGTATGATACCGCATATGGGAGCGCTCTTTATTATAAACGGGAAATATAGCAACCCCTGTTTATATATTATGATGTGAATGTGCAGAGATTACCGTCTCAACATAATAAAAAAATCCCCTGTGAGAAAACTCGCAGAGGATCACCGATCGGGGGATTACGATCTTACAGCATTCAAAAAACATAAATCCATAGACAGGATCTTAATTCTATACAAATTTTTGCATCCATAAGTTCATGCCGTCAGCACCGCCCGCATCTTGAGCACATATCCAAATTATCATCAATATCCAAGTCAGTCCGCTACGTCCCGTTAAAAGCCGCTTCTACAGCTTCCCACAGCGTCTTTACGGCAACGATATCATACTTCTTCTTATCCCGGTCGTCTGCGTTGCCGACGGGAATGATAAATCTCGTAAAGCCGAGTTTTGCCGCTTCCTGTATGCGTCTGCGGACATGCGGTACGCGGCGGATATCTCCGGTCAGACCGATTTCACCCATAACGACGGTATTCTTATCCATGGCCATATCCCTAAAAGACGAAACGACCGACAAGGCCACGGGCAAATCGGCCGCCGTTTCGTTTACTTTCAGGCCGCCGGCAACATTAATGTAGACATCCTGCGCCGACAGGTTCAGGCCGGCCCTCTTTTCCAGGACAGCCAGCAATAAAATCAGACGGTTATAGTCCATACCGACGACAGTACGTCGGGGCACGGAAAAAACGGACCGCGACGTAAGAGCCTGTACCTCTCCCACAAGAGGGCGCATACCGTCCATAACGGCGGCGACAGCCGAACCGGCCTGTCCCGCGGAACGCTCCGCCAGAAGCAGTGCCGACGGGTTGACCAGCTCTTCCAAACCTCTTTCGGACATGGTAAACAATCCCGTTTCATGAGTCGACCCGAACCGGTTCTTCATGCTCCGCAGGACACGGAACTGATAGTGCCGTTCCCCTTCCAGATAAAGAACCACGTCAACGAGGTGTTCCATGAGCCGGGGACCGGCAATAGTCCCCTCTTTTGTCACGTGCCCGACAACAATGACGGGAATACCGGTGGACTTGGCAAAGTTCATGAGCTTATTCGTCCCCTCACGGACCTGTCCCTGACTTCCCGGCGCACTGTCACAATCGCCTGTATACATGGTCTGTATGGAATCGACAATGAGAAGCCCCGCCTTTTCCGTCTCCGCCGCTTTTAAAACCGAATCAAGATACGTATCGGCCTGGACAAAGAGCCCTTTCGGATCGATACCGAGCCGCTCGGCACGAAGCTTAATCTGCCCCGCCGATTCTTCACCGGACGCGTACAGGACCGTTCCCGCCACTTTTGAAACGGCTGCCGCCGTCTGCAGGACAAGTGTCGACTTGCCGATCCCCGGATCGCCGCTGAGAAGAATAAGCGCTCCCGGGACGATACCGCCGCCCAGAACCGTATCGAGCTCACCGATGCCTGTTGTCAGACGGGTCACTGTCTCCAGCTTAATCTCCCCCAACGGCGCCGGCTTTGTATCGTTTTGCCGTACAGATGACGCCGCAGCCGCCGGTACGGCAGCTTTTTCCGTTTCCTCCGCTAACGTGTTCCACTCGCCGCAGTGCGGACAGCGCCCCAACCATCGGGTCGAGACGCTGCCGCATTCACTGCAGACAAAGCGGGTCCTCACTTTTGCCATCGTATCTCCTTATATCGTTTCGAAGTCGAGTTTTTTCTTATCCTTACTGTCGACATGGACAGTCTTGCCCTCCGTCAGCCGGCCTTCTAAAAGCAATTCGGCAATAGGATCTTCCACCAGTTTCTGAATGGAGCGGCGGAGCGGCCGTGCGCCGTAAGCAAAGTCGGTACCTTCGCCGACAAGCACATCCGTTGCCGCTTCCGTCCGTTTAAACTGCACGCCCTTTTCAGAGAGGCGTTTCATCAAATCATCAAGCATAATACCGACGATACGCTGTAAATCCTTCTTTTCAAGAGGCCTGAAAATGATCATTTCATCAAGGCGGTTAATAAATTCGGGCCTAAAGAACCGACGTACATCACCCATGATTTCCTTTTTCGCCTGTTCAAAAGCCGTCATCTTTGTTTTTTCCGTATCACCGCCGACAGCAAAGCCCATCGTCGGCGTTTCGGGACGCAAATGCGTGGCGCCGAGATTGCTCGTCATAATGATAACCGTATTGCGGAAATCGACAGTCCGCCCCTTCGTATCGGTCAGGCGGCCGTCATCGAGAATCTGCAAGAGAATATTGAAGAAATTGCGGTTCGCTTTTTCCACTTCATCAAAGAGAATGACGCTGTACGGTTTTTCCCGCACCTTATCGGTCAGTTCCCCGCCGTCGTCGTGACCGACATAGCCGGGAGGAGCGCCGATAAGACGGGCCACGGCATGAGATTCCATAAATTCGCTCATATCAATGCGAATCATCGCATCTTCACTGCCGAAAAGCCGCCCCGCCAAGGTCCGTGCCAGCTCCGTTTTACCGACGCCGCTGGGTCCGAGAAAGAGGAAAGAGCCGATAGGACGCTTCTCATCCTTCAGCCCCGCACGGGCACGGCGAACGGCTCTGGCAACGGCCGTAACGGCTTCATCCTGGCTGATGACACGCTTATGTAATTCTTCTTCCAAATGCATAAGCCTCTGCGACTCCGTTTCCGTAATCTGTTGTACAGGCACGCCCGACCAGACGGATACAACATCGGCAATGTCGTCGGCAGCCACAACGGGACGTTCTTTATTTTCAGTTTCACCTCTGCAGACGGACTCAAGTTTATCTTCCGCCTCTTTGATCCGATCGCGCAGCTCCGCGCATTTTTCGAAATTTTCCGCCACCAGGAGAGCTTCCTTTTCGCGGTTCATACGGGACAACTCATCTTTCAGCGCTTTCACTTCCGCCGTAGGCACGGCTTCGCGCAGGCGCACCTTGGCGGACGCCTCGTCAATGACGTCAATCGCCTTGTCAGGCAAATATCTGTCGGCAATGTAACGCGCCGAAAGAGTAACGGCCTCTTCAAGAGCCCGGTCAGTAATCGTCACGTGATGAAAGTCCTCATATCTGCTGCGCAGGCCTCGCAAAATCTGCAGCGCGTCTTCCTGCGACGGTTCATCGACGCGGACAGGCTGGAACCGCCGTGTCAGAGCCGAATCCTTTTCAATATGTTTCTTGTATTCATCCGTTGTCGTCGCTCCGATGCACTGTAATTCACCGCGCGCCAGAGCGGGTTTCATAATATCGGCCGCATCCATCGTCCCTTCTGCCGAACCGGCGCCGACAAGCTGGTGGAGCTCATCAATAAAGAGAATGACGGACGGATCCTTTTCCGCCTTTTCCAGAATGCGTTTGATTCGTTCTTCAAATTCACCGCGATACTTTGTGCCGGCTACAAGACTGGACAAATTGAGCGAAAAAATCTGTTTATCCGCTAAAGGATACGGCACATCGCGGTCGACGATCTTCTGTGCCAGGCCTTCGGCAATGGCCGTCTTACCCACACCGGGCGCGCCGAGCAGGATAGGATTGTTTTTCGTCCGTCTGCAGAGAATCTGAATAACTCGTTCCACTTCTTTATCTCTGCCGATGACGGGATCGATTTTGCCGTTTGCCGCATCAGCGTTTAAATCCCTGCCGTAAGCGGTCAGAAGATTAGGTTCACCGCTGTCTTCCTCTGCAGCCGCACCGGCATATTCGTTGGGGCTGTAAGCCCCCTCCCCGGCGCCTTCAGCATACGGCATATCCTCATTAAATTTATTAATCCGCTCGATTAAGACGGCCGGATCGACATCCATACTTTCCAGCACCTGCACGGCCATACTGTCGTGCTGCTGTAAAATCCCTAGGAGGATATGCTCCGTACCGACATAATTACGGTTCAGCCGCTTCGATTCCGTTACGGCAAATTCCATGGCCTGTTTCATTTTTCTCGTCAAAATAAGGTCGGCATCAGGCGTCATGCCCAAACCGACAATATTTTCCAACGCGCGGGTCACATTGGCAGTAGTCAGCCCCAAGTCACGCAGCATCTGACCGGCCGCCCCGTCTTCGTTGAGGACGAGACCGAGCAATATATGTTCTGTTCCTACATAATTATGCGCCATCCGCTGCGCAGCGGTGCGGGCATACCGAAGAACCTGTTTAGAGTCGTCTGTAAAACGATTATACATGCACATCTCCCTCCTTACGTGTCATGCATCATGTAAATCTAGTCTTTATATTCCTGCAATGTGTCCCGTAAAAGGCGGGCACGCACTTTGGCTTCTTCACCGAGACCGCTTTTGCCGACGGCACGGATATAGGCGGGTTCGCAGACAGCCGCCAATGCGGTGTACGCATGAGGCTTCGCCTTAATCAGGCCCATAGTCGTCGCCAATTGGAAATCACTGAGGAGATTCAACGCCTCTTCATGCTCCATAAGCCAGGCCTGCGAAAGAATTCCGTAGCTGCGAAGCAGCCGATCGCGTACCGTATCGGGTTCATTTGCCTGCAAAAGAGCGCGGCAGGCCCGTTCTTCCTGAATGATATGGGCGACTATCTTTTTTAACTGAGTGACAATATCCTCCTCCGTAATGCCAAGCGTTACTTGATTGGTAATCTGGAAGACATTGCCGATATATGTATTCCTGCTGCTGTAAACCCCCATGAAAACGAAACCGAACTTCGTAATTCCCTGTGTAATACGATGGAGCCTCTTCATGGCGGCAAGGCCGGGCAAATGCAGTGTCACGCCTGCCAGGAATCCCGTGCCTGCCATGGACGGGCTGGCCGTAAGATAGCCGAATTCTTCATGAAAGGCATAATTAAGCGTTTCTTCCAACGCATCGTCAACACGCAAAGCATCGTCTGCGGCTTTTTGTACAGTAAACCCGGCCGCCGCCGTTTGAACGACAATGTGATCCGCTTCATTTACCATAACCGAAACAGCCCCGTCTTCGCGTACTATAACGGCACGATGTTCGGGCACATTCATCAGGGCGGCCGAGATAAAATGCTTGGTCGCGGTTAATTCCCGTTCGGCATTCGTCAGCGCCGGCATTTTAATACATTCATACTCTCCCGCGCCGATAGCGTCAAGACGCGGTACCACAGCAACAACAGCCGTTTCCGCCGCGCCCAGTTCCGCTTTTGAGGCACGATTGGGGAAACGGTATTCACGGAGATTGCGCACCAAGCGCACACGGCTGTCGAGTATGACATCGTTATCCGCCCCCGAACCCTGCTGCCACGGCAGGAGCGTAGAAGCTATACAGTCTTTAAACATGACCTGTCACCTCACCGTCATCATGCCGTTCCAGCGCTCTGATCTCATCGCGGATCTCCGCTGCTTCTTCATATCTTTCCGCCAGCACAAGCTTGCGCAAATGCTGCCGCAGCCGTTTAATGTGCGTCGCCGTACGGAAAACGCCGCTGCCTCTGGCCGGTACCTTGCCGACATGGCGCGCATGGCCGTGAATACGTCGCATGAGCGGCCGGATTTCCCCATTGAATGCATCATAGCACTTGGGGCAGCCGAATTTTCCGGTCCGGTTAAAATCACTGTACGTCATGCCGCAGCCACTGCAGCGCGGTTCATCGGCAGCCGGCCCTTCATAATCGGCATAAGCCATCTTACGGAAAAAATCGTTGTCCACAATATTCAGCGCATGATCACCGCCGAGGGTACCCTGCTTCTTTGCACAGGCGGCACACAAATGTAGTTCCGTACGCTTGCCATTCTCTATCTTCGTAATGTGCACAACCGCGTCAGTCAGTTTACACATATCACATAACATAGGCGCACCTCCTTCAGGCATTGGGCCGCAGGTTAAGACTTTTCAGGATACGCGTAATAACGGCAATGCGCTGCGGTTCGTCATCAATCTCGGCAAAAAGCGCCCGGAAGGTATGATGAAGCATGATAGCTTCGCTGTTCGTCACCGCTTTATGCTTCAAAAGACGGAACAAAAGGCCGTCCAAATCTTCCATAGAAACACTGACGGCCGGGCGGCGTTCCGATAAGGTTACGGGCGTGCAGTCCATTTTTTTCTTTTTCTGCTGCAACCGTACAATGCGCACAAAACCGCCGGAACCGCGGCGTGATTCGACGATAAAGCCCTTATCGTTGGAAAACCGCGTACTCAGGACATAGCTGATCTGTGACGGCGCGCAGTCCAATTCATCGGCCAGTTCATTACGTCGCAGAATAATATTTTCTTCCTCTTCTTCCAGTAATTTATGAAGTATGAATTTTTCTATTTTATCAGCTAAAACACTCACTCTATCACCTCTCGGTTAAACTTTCATACAGGCCTGTTCGATACTGATTTGACCTTATGCCTTATTATATTAGACTTTTTGACTTTTTGCAAGGTTTTAAGAAGACTCTCGCCTAATGCGGAAAGCATTGACAGGCCGATTTGCAACCTCTTATAATGAATAAGTTATATCAATCGTTTTGAATACATCCCGGGAGGTGGCCATGCTCAGTACATCCTATTTTTGGAACCTGTCGCGAAAAATATACAAGCATCGCAACTTCAGAGAAGATAAACGCGCTTTTGTTTTTTTCTGTAAAGCCTGTGCCAACAAAGGGCTTTTTCAGGAACTGTACGACTACTTTGACGCCTATGCTCCAATGCGAAATTTCCTGACCGAAAAAGACAGGGACTTCCAGGAAATCATGACGCGGGTCTTTTTCTTCAAAAACTCGACTATGCGCGAACGGCTCAATGCATTGGAACACCATTTCGATATTCTCCGCACCATGTTTACGGACGAAGTCATTCATGAACTCTATTGGGGCAACGGCTATACCCTGTGGCAGTCGCCCGACCCGGAACTTCCTTTAGAATGCCGTCTCGTTTTTGATACGGGACAGCGAAAAGAAGGGTTTCTCTCGCTCTTCATCTATTACAGCGGGAATATGATATATCACTTTAATTTTCGTTTCGACTATAACGCGGAAAACGTCCCGTCCCTTTACGTCGGCACCCTTCAGGGTTCCAAAGAAGGCTTGGCGCAGACCAAGGATTTGACGAAAAAACTCTTCGGCTGCAGGCCGAAAAACTTTATTCTTTATTTGCTCCGTATTTTCGTACAGACCTTGGGAATGAAAAACCTCTACGTCATTACCGACGAAGGATTCTATACAAACAGCCATCTTCTTCGCGGCAACCGCTCAAAGAAAACAAACTTCAATGGCTTCTGGCAAGAAGAAGGCGCCTTCCCCGCCGCCGGCGAAAAATGGTTTCTGTCTCTTCCTATTGAAGAAAAACGCCGCAAATACGATGAAATCAAATCACAGAAACGCAACCTTTTCCGTAAGCGCTACCTTCTCATGGATAAAATCGTACCGCCCTATATTGAAGCGACGAAAGCCTTATTCCGGCTCGAATTCGCTCCGGTACCGTCAGCAATCGACGAGGCGTCCGTAACGGATAAACCGGCGGACTACGATCCGATTGAAGCACCGAAACGATAAAACTTGTACAAGAAAAAAGGTTCTATAATACATGTTGGGGTCGGCAGTGAAAGCTGCTGACTTCAGCATTCTTTTTTTGCAAAACAAAAGCATATGAGACTCGCATGCTTTGCAATAAAATGTCCAGTCCTAAAGAAAGGATGCGAACTCATATGCTTACTGTTAATTATATAGAATCTTTAATGAATATAAAAGCTGAATGTATCAAGAATACATACGAAACAAATAATGCCTTTGTATATGAATTACAGATCCCCGTTACTGTGCGTACTTGTCCCGGTTGACGAGTTTCGTGGGAATGCAGCCGAACAACGATACCAAGTGATTCTGACGGGCTCATATACTCATATATACCGGACATTTTGCCTAAAAGAGAGACAAAGTTTTGTGTAAGTATTTCTCAGGCTTTACACGCCGCATCAGGATAAACGTTAAGTTCATTGTGATGGATATGTTCAACCAATTTAAGTGTATTATGGAGAGGCTGTTTCCCAATGCCCATATTGTGGGCGAGCAGTACCATATTGCCGCTAGGGTAGTCAATTTTTTCTTTATTTACATCAAGAATCATATAAACCGCTCTTACACTAGACAATAATATCAAAATTGGGATTAACAAATGTTAATAGTGAGTTTTTGGCCAAGTGCAAAGGCAATTTTGCTCATAGTTTCAATACTAGTATTATTACCACGCTCAATTCTGGCAATGGTTGATTGTGGAACATGTGATAACTCTGCAAGTTCACGCTGAGTCAACCCGGCATTTTGTCTAGCATTAGATACTGCAATTGCACTTTCTAAGACAGCTTTTTCTGCTAAGTAACCTGCTTTGAAGTTATCGTGTTTTAATTCGTTTCTTAAAAAATCATCAAATTTAATAGTTGCCATGATTGTTCTCCTCAAATTCTTTTTTCAATTCTTTAGCATGCTTGATTTCACTGGACGGTGTTTTTTGAGTTTTCTTAGTAAATCCATGAGTGATGATGTAACGATCGTCAACCGCATGGAAGTATAAAGCACGCCGGATATTAGAAGATACCTTTGAACGGATTTCAAAAATATCATTATCCAGTTTTTTAACCCACTCCATACGCTGTGCAACCAGCAAGCCCTTTTCTTGTATAACATCAATTGTAGCGAGAAGCTTTTGCTTATCTTTTTTAGGCAAGGCTTGTAAAAACTCAATGAATTCATTGTGCCCATTTAGCCGTGTGTAAAATTCGAATCTAGGTTGTTTCATTATATTTTATGATAGCATATATTGTTCAAAAAATGCAATTAGTAATATTGAGTTATTTATCTGTAGCGTAATCAGACATTTGCGACAGGCACTCATGCAGAATAAGTTAAGAAAAATTCTGCCGCCACCTCATTGGGTGATTTGAAACTAAGCATCCTTTGTGCAATGGTATTATGTCGACTTGTATATAGCTTACGGACTTTACGAAGTCCTTCTATCCTATCGAAACTTCGGTCACAATAGATTTCATAAGAAGGAATCTCCCTGTTATCCTGTTGGTTTGGTCACTTGCATTATAACAGAGTTTCCTTCTTATTTTTTATACCCGTTCGGATGGGTTTTATGCCATTTCCAGGCGTGTTCGATTATCGTTCCGATATCACTGAATTGCGGCCGCCATGTTGTCGCCTTCCTGAATTTTTCAGACGAGGCGATAAGGACGGCCGGGTCTCCGGCACGACGCGGCGCTTCTTTAACCGTAAAGTTACGGCCGGTCACCTCTTTAGCCGCCCTGATCATTTCCCGAACGGAAAACCCGTTTTGAGAACCCAAATTAAAGGCCTGTGACGTGCCGCCGTCTACAAGATATTCAAGCACGCGGCAATGGGCATCGGCCAGATCGACGACATGGATATAATCACGAATACACGTACCGTCAAGCGTCGGATAATCCGTCCCGAAGATGCTGATACTGTCACGTATCCCCAGTGCAGCCTGCAAGATAAGAGGAATCAAGTGCGTTTCCGGAACATGATCCTCACCGATAGAAGCGTCAGGAGACGCGCCGGCAGCGTTAAAATACCGCAAGGACGCATAATGAAGGCCATAAGCCCGGGCAAACTGAGCCAGCATCTGTTCAATTATAAGTTTCGTCTGACCGTATACATTCGTCGGCTCATGCGGCATAGTTTCCGTAATCGGCGTTACTTCCGGCTCACCGTAAACGGCAGCGGTCGAAGAAAAAACAAAATTCGGCACACCTGCACGGCGAACCGCTTCCATAAGGGACCATGAACCGACGACATTGTTATCATAATAGACGGTCGGATTCTCCATGGATTCGCCAACCCGGCTATGGGCCGCAAAATGCATGACCCCTTCAATCCGTTCGGTCTCAAGAATCGTCTGCACGATGTCCGTATTATGAATGTCTTCAATAATCAGTTTAACATCCGTCGGCACGGCGCCCCGATGGCCGCGCGATAAATTATCAAGAACAACCGCCTCATGCCCCTTTTCCAAAAGAGCCCGCACCGCATGACTGCCGATATACCCGGCACCGCCCGTCACTAATACTTTCATAGTACCACCTCTTCATGCATCGCCGTAAAAGAAACGCACAAATGCCATATTACCTTACCATTAATTATGGTTCCTTTATTTAAGATTAAAGCAAAGCATTTATTCTACAAATAACATGAAATTAAAAATTATGAGTAAACTTTCTTTCTATAAAATTCAGTCCTTTTTTTACATAACTCACGGGTTCTAATTCAACAACCGGTACCTCTCGAATACATGCATTTTGCTGTCCTAGCCACACATTTAATAATCGCTCTCCTAAAAATCCAAATACACGTCGTTGATAGTCATCATAACGGATTATAGAAATGCGGCTTTCCGCTTCTCTCAGAATGGAAAATAACCATTCACTGTAAAGGTAAAATAATTGTTTACGCATTATAAACATATTACAGATATGACCGCTTCTTTTTCTCATATATTGATCAAATGAATCTATATAATGGGGATATTTTTCAATTATGATATCTCTTGTAATATATAAATCTTTAAGATTATGTGCATGTCCATATTGAGTTTCAATGGTTTCAATATAGTAATGTCTCTTCTTAGGCAATAATACATCTATACCAGCTAATAGTGAATCCAGTTCTTGATTTGTAAAGATTGCCCTTTTACGACTTCCTCCAAAACTCAATAAGCTTTTTTTTCCAAAATAACGACGATAATGGCAAAATCCAATATAATCATCATTATTTTTAAAATTTTTCCATACCCAATATAATGCCGTCAATTCACAATAGCTAGAATTTTTTTTTGCAATAGAATCCCCTGTCGTATCTTGTAAAAAACCGACTAAAGGATTTCTATTTAATGGACCAACTTGAATTGGTTGATACACAGGATCCTTAGGCATCCAATACGGTTTATGAGATACCACAAACACAGTAATATTCATCGTATATCCTTATCTAAACTCAATCATAACCACCCGTAAAACGGGTGGTTTGCTCCGACCCTATAAGGGTCTTCCTCTAGTAGACACCCTCTAAAGAGGGTATCGAAATAGTCCGGCAACCACTCTATTATTACAGGCTGCCCCCTACTCGGAGGCTCTTTCTATGCCTACTTTACCGGCTCACCCGTAACCGGATCTGTATATTCCTTAAAATGTACGCTGTCTTGCGCTATGTCTTCTTGCAATTGATTGCGTATATACTCTTTTATCGCTCCTTCATATCTTCCAACTGTATCTACATAATAGCCTCTACACCAGAAGTGCCGATTCCCATACTTATATTTTAAGTTAGCATGTTTATCAAATATCATCAGACTACTCTTACTCTTCAAATCCCCCATAAAACTCGATACACTCATATGAGGGGGGATGGTTACCACCATATGAATATGATCCGGGCAGCATTCCGCTTCTAGTATATCTACATGTTTTCTTGTGCATAAGTCACGTAAAATTTTCCCTATATCACTTCTTAATTTTTTATATATAATTTGTCTGCGATACTTGGGGGCAAACACGATGTGATATTTACATCTCCATTTGCTATGTGATAAGCTTTGTACGTCATTCATTGACACCGAACCTCCTTAACATACAATGATGTGGTTGCCAGACCGCTATCATTGTACCACCAGGAGGTTCTTTCCTTTTCTATAAGAATATTTTTACCAACCCCCCAGTTTAACTGGGGGTTTTGTCATGCCTATTCGGCGTACAATAAAAATAGTATAGGATAAATTTATCCTATACTATTTTCCAGCCATTATCAATAATAACTCATTATCTTAAACTAAATACATTTTTACCCTTTACATGAATATGCGTCCAAAAAGCTGTAACGGTCAGTTATTACTTCCAGTTCTCCAAAAGAACATGCATTCAAACATATACAACAGTCTATACACTGTTTTCTATCGGCTAGCATGGGCATATTCTAATTTCTCCTACTTTATAAGCATGAAAACATTCTATACTCGAATTTCTCGTGCCACAGCCAGTGCTCGTTCCAAGGCTTGATCCATATTATAATATTTAAAATCACCCAAACGTCCACAGCAATAAAGATTAGAAATGCGCACAGCAAGTTTCTGATATCTTCTATATTGTTCTCGGCTTTCCTGCGTTAGTACAGGATAGTAGGGTTCCATATCCTTATCTTCCTGGTAAGAAAGTGGGTACTCAATAGCATAACTGCTGCCTTTCTGTTTTTGTACAGGTAGTTTCTTGTACTCCGTAATCCTTGTATATCCTTTCTCTTGCGGATATGCTACAACCGGAGCATCTTGAATACTATCCTGAGCAGAATACTTCCATTCAAATCGAAGAGATCTGTACGGCAATCTGCCATATTGAAAGTGAAACAGCTCATCAATCGAACCAGTATACACAACATTCTCAATAAAAGGTTCTTCGTTCCAATACAACCTATTGTCTTGCACTCTAAGGTGAGCTAAAGCATCAACGCTAAGATGTACTTCAATATTAGGATGACAGAGCAAATTTTTGAAGAAACAAGTAAAAGAATGCATAGGCATTACTTGATAAGGGTCATCAAAATAGCCTTCTTCATAAGAAAAGCGCAAGGGAACCCGTTTTAGTACACTGGGGTCGATTTCTTTTGGAGATATCCCCCACTGCTTAGCTGTATAAGGAGCGTAATCGTTTAGGAAAAGAAATTCCGCATATTCGCGAATTAAAGGATCTTCATTCTCTAGAACTTCTACAATCGTAGCCGTTTTCTGCCCATAAAAAACTTGCTGCAGGCGTTTCTTTAATTCAGATGCTTTTTCTTTAGGATAAAAGGTATCAATCGTAGTAAAATTAAATGGTGTCGGCGTATATTTTCCATCCCAAACAGCGCCACAAGTCAGTTTATAATCCTGCCAGTCTTCATATTTGCACATATAATCAAATAAAGACTTTTTCTTTGTGTGAAATGTATGTGGCCCATATTTCTGGACCAAAAAATTATACTCATCGTAGTAATCATACATGTTTCCAGCAATGTGGTCTCTTCTTTCCCAGATAGAAATGGACAGTCCTTTTTCTGCTAGATATCTCGCAATAACAGATCCAGATAAGCCGGCACCAATGATAAGTACTTTTTTCATCAAAATGCCCCGTATGTCTTTTCGAACTCTGCCCAACTTGGCAAGTTCTTATCTTTATCTGCCAGTATTAAATTTTTACGACCACCAATTTTTTCTAGTGGCCATTTCACATTGATATCAGGATCGTCCCATTTAATACCGCCATCGTATTCTCCATAAAATTTCTCCGAGCACTTATAGGATACGATGGACGGCTCTAATACTAGATACCCATGTGCACAACCAGCTGGCACCAAGATTTCATTATGTTTTTCCCCAATCAGGTCAAAACCTAACCATTTTTTGAATGTATAGCTATCTTTACGCAAATCCACCACTACATCATACACCTGTCCATAGATGCAGCGCACCAGCTTTGGTTGTTGTTTGACACGCTGAAAGTGCAGCGCACGAATAACACCTTTATAGCTGGTAGTATAAAAGATTTCAGCTAGATCATAATGTATCCCGTTCTGCTCAAACACTTCTTTTGAATAATCTTTAGTAAAACAGCCACGGATATCATCCGCATTGAAAGGGGTCACTTCAATCAATCCAGGAATTTTTGTTTTTTGAAATTCAAATTTCTGAATCATTTAGCATTCCCCTCTTCTTTACACCATTCCATGGTTCTCCTACAACCTTCTCTAAACGAAATTTTTGGTTTAAATCCAGTATCTTGCTCCGTTTCCATGCAGTCAAAGGCATCTAAGGGCAAATCAATACCCGTAAAAGGAATATCACCAAACTTAAATTCCAGATCAGGCGCAATAGCTGCTTGCATTTCAAGCAAGAATTCTTTCAATACTTTTGCTTTACCGCTGCCAATTAAATAGTGATGGAACGGCTTTCCCCTTTCTCCAATAAGGCGAAATGCACGGGCTACATCATCAATATAGACAAAATCATAATTCTGGGTTCCCGCTGTAAATTGTGGAACTTCACCAACAATACACTTCCGGATAGCCGAATTCACCAGCCGTGGACTTCGTTCACCCGGTCCATATGCATTGGTAATTTTCGGCCATACTAAATCAATACCTTCCTTTACCGCCATTGACATGCACATCATATGAGCTGCCACTTTACCAGAACCGTAAATGTAGCCCGCCCCAGGTCTGTTTCCCTGCGTATAGACCGCGGCTATCGTTTCATGTTCCACAATGCTTCCCGCCGGTACAAAACGTTTGCATCCCAATCTTTTTGCCATTTGCAAACATTCTACAGTCCACTGCGCATTCTTCAGCTGCAATGCCATATCTGCCCTATCCACACCTGCACTACCATTCCATGCAAAATGATAAAACGCTTCATATTCATTTACAGGAATCACTTCTCCCAATGCCTCTATATTCTCCAAGGAAAATGGGATGATGCGTACCATTTCATTAATAGGTACCTGGTCATGATGATTTTCTCTAGCCAGCGCATATACTTCATATCCCTGCAATACCAATTCCTTTATGACTGCCGATCCAACAAATCCATTAGCACCAGACACAATCGCTTTTTTCACTGCTTATCCTCCACATAAATACGAATCTGTCGATTCATTTCAGCCGGAATGTCTCCATGTTTCAGCCATACTTTTGTCCAGGCTGCAGTCATGCCAATAGCATCTTCAATATGCCATTTCGGTTTCCAGTCAAAAACGGACTTAATTTTTGAACAATCAAGCTTCAAAAAATTTGCTTCATGCGGCGCATTCTTTTCTGCCTGATTCTCCCAACTAAGACCATTTCCCCACTTCCGGCAAAACAAACTTACCAATCCACCCGTCGTCACACAATCACATTCATCGGGTCCAATATTGTACCAACCGGCATATTTTTTGTCTTCATACTGTTTTTGAGCAACCATCAGATAAGCAAACAGCGGCTCCAATACATGCTGATAGGGACGAGTAGAATATGGATTTCTCACACTGATAGGACTTCCCGCCTCAATAGCACGAACACAATCTGCGATGATTCTGTCGTTTGCGAAATCGCCGCCACCGATGACATTACCTGCCCGGGCAGTAGAAATCGCAACACAACCATCTGCAAAGAAACTATTCTTATAGGAATGTGTCACCAGTTCTGAGCAGGACTTCGAATTTGAATACGGATCAAAACCGTCAAGTGGTTCATTTTCCCGATAGCCCCAGACCCATTCATTATTATGATAAACTTTATCCGTTGTAACGTTCAAAAAAGATTTGACCGTGCTGGACTGACGTACACATTCCAGAATATTTACGGTACCAATGACATTGGTTTCATAGGTATAAGCCGGATCCTTATAAGAATCACGTACAATCGGCTGCGCCGCCAAATGAAGTACGATTTCTGGCTGTGCCTGTTCAAAAACTGCCAGCAGTTTTTCTTCATCACGGATATCGCCAGTTACAGAATTCATGTGAGTATCCAAATCAGCCAGTGAAAACAAATTCGGGTTCGTCGGCGGCACTAGTGAATAGCCTGTCACTTTGGCGCCCGCATTGATTAAGATGCGGCAAAGCCAGCTACCTTTAAAACCGGTGTGACCTGTAACAAACACACGTTTTCCCTTATAGAAATCAAGATTGAGATATTGCATATCAGTCACTCCACACTTTCCATGGAGCTTTCCCTGCGTCCCACAATTCTTCTAATTTCTGACGATCCCGCATCGTATCCATGCACTGCCAGAAACCATTATATTTATAGGCCATTAGCTGCCCTTCATTAGCAACAGTCTCCAGCGGTTCACGCTCAAAAGTGGTTTCATCGCCAGCAATATATTTAAAAATCTCCGGTTCTACAATCATATAGCCGCCATTAATATAGCCAACGTCCTGTTTACTTTTTTCTCGGAAAGAAGCGATACAGTCACCCTTGAGGTCAAGGATACCAAAGCGGCCTTCCGGCTTAACAGCAGTCATTGTGCAGATTTTACCGTGTGATTTATGAAATGCCAAAACCTTGTCCATAGGAACATCGCTCACACCGTCTCCGTAGGTCAGCATAAACGTTTCATTATTCACATAAGATGCTATTCTTTTGATGCGACCTCCGGTCATAGTATTCAATCCTGTATCTACAACAGTTACTTTCCAAGGTTCTGCATGCTGCTGGTGCACAATCAGCTTATCCCCTTGTGAAAAATCAAAGGTAACATCAGAAGTATGCAGGAAATAATCAGCAAAATATTCTTTGATTACATGCTGCTTATAGCCGGCACATACGATAAACTCGTTAAATCCCCAATAAGCATATTCTTTCATAATATGCCATAAAATAGGCATACCACCGATTTCTATCATCGGTTTCGGCTTAAAACGGGATTCTTCACTAATCCGTGTACCAAAACCACCTGCTAGTAAGACAACTTTCATGACAATCTCCTTTCTACTCATCGTTTAACCAATGAAAAATAGATTTTCTTTATAATACTTCTTCTCTTTGAACCCTTGGGCAGGATTTTATATCCAACATCTTCAAAGCGAAATTTAACCAAAAAAAGGATTCTATCACAAAGACGCTGCCAAATACTGTCTGGAATCACCGTCTGCTCAAAATATACTAACTGTACTTCCTTGATTTTATAGATGCCCTGCTTTTGCAGATAATAAATAAATATACCATACATAATTTCTCCAAGATACCCCAAGGTACGTTCAAAATGCTTTCCCAGGCTATTTTCTTTCAACTGCTGTTCCATATCAAAAAGAATAGTAAATTGAAATTGACACATTTGAAAGAATAGTCTTTTCTTAAAAACATAGCAATTATAGCCCCTATGCCATCTATCATCCATGTATTCGATAGCTGCAGCATAATACTGAGGACACCTTTTTTTAATAGTCTCAAGCAAAAGAGGTAAAACCCTTTTATCCAGAAAAACACCATCATGAGCACTCCAGTGGTCATAAACAGATTTTTGATACCCGTTTGGCGTCGGAATGTAATTAACATCCGCAGCCTGATTGACAACGGCATCATTTGCCGCAATGATTTTCCTCATTCTTGCCTCATTAAGCAAATCGTACTTCTTAATAGTTCGCTTCTCTAGCAATCCTTCCATAACTTGTTCTTGACCGTTGGCGTAAAAATGCTTTGAACTGAATGTCAGATATCTCCTATAATGGCACAAACCATAATAATCCGCCTCGGCATTCTTCCAAGCCCAGTATTCCACCGTAAACTCGCAGAACGCATTGCGTCTTTCTGATATATTGCTTCCTATATCATCCCGAATAAACCCATTGTCTACTTCCCTTTCATAAGTGGAACCACATACTATTGGTACATATAAGCGATTGGGAACTGTTACAGAAGGAATATCCAGACGGCGGGAAACAAAAATTTTGATAATAGGAGCATGCTCTTCTTTTACTTCTTTGTATACCATTAGTCTCCCCCCTATTCGTCCCGTATCAATGCCGAACTCTTGTTACTTATTCTAACAACCGTTATCATCTTATATTCTAAATACACGGCAGTATTCAGATTAAGCCGCATCCATGAAATCATTGGTCCACTTTCCCTTGACGAGCCGCCTTCTGCAGTCTATATATCTATTTATCCTATACAGTTCATTCACAAATTCCACATTGCCACCCTTTTAGCAGATTACTCTACAACCATATCGATACTGCTAAACTGATATTATCAATATAAATAGTACAGAAAAATATGCACTAGCTCAAATCAGGAATTCTTTTAACTGTTTCACATTTAACTGCTAAATTTATGATACATACGTTTTAGAAATTCAAACTGTTTCGATCCGCGAGGCATAATTCTCTTTAATGCCTCGCGCCTCCTGCTTCCTTTAGGTAATAGTTTATCTGCTATGCGGCGCGCAAAAGAGAGTCCCATCCCACTAAATGGCGTACTATATAAAATCCCCTGAGACATTCTAAATAGAATAAGAGGATAGAATTCCGTCTTCTTAGCGTACCGCCACCACAATTCCGAATATTTGACATTGGGATCATTCCATGGTTTCGGCTGGCTTGCATAATGGATAATGTAGGGCATATTTGTCACACTATATAGATTTACACTCATATAGAGCTCCTTTTCCTTTCTTGGTGCCCAATCAACAGAATAATGGATAGCCGAATTTACGGCTACATAATAGTTCCATCTTAAGTCGATGAATTTAATTTCGCCTTCAAAAAAAGCATTTAATCCATCTTGTTCCTGGATATTAAAATGATTTTCCTGGCAAAATCTTACCAGTTCTATATCCGAACATTTCTCCCGGATGCGCTTTAGATTCATCAGCATAACCCCAGTATTAACATAATCGTAAGGCTGCTTCATTTTCATTTTTTCTTTTGTATAAGACAAGACACCGGGCTGGAATCCATTTAATAATCCCATATACACAATATCTCTTACTGCGGCAATACATTTATCATTTATATCCTGATTATACAAATCGAAAACATCATGATTAAGTACCAAATCACTATCCATGACAATAGCCTTGTCATAATGTTTCAGAATCCAAGGAGCAAGAATTCTATAATATGCTTCTACTGCATAATGTTGACTCGATACATAAAATCTAGAATCATCTATCACTGCTTCTGCATTAAAAAAACGTATAGAAATATTTTCGCATCCTTCTATAATACGCCGTAACTGTTTCTGAAGTTCACTATTGATAGACTTGTGCAAAATAATGATATCATACCCATTAACAGGGGATGCATGTTCTTTTAATGATTGAATAAGCACCCCTACATAAGGAACATAGTACTCACTAGATAATAAAACAATAGGAATATTATTATAAGTAAATGCAGGAAATAATTCATCTTGATGAGCAGTTTCCTTGAAATAAGCAACATCAAGATTTTTTACTTTGTACTGATTTCCTTGTGTCAAATGATAAATAAAAACATCGTGCAAAATTTCCGACATGAAAGCACATACTCTTGTCATATTTTCAGAAAAATATGTCGTATCAATCTGTTCTTCTAACTCTTGTAGAATATTAAATTGAAACTGGCAATACTCATGAAACAATGCTTTTTTCATAATGAATAGATCATATCCACGATACTTCCATCCATGCAAATATTCCATGGCATCGTTATAATATCGCGGGTACATGGCTTTTACAAGACCTAAAAGCTGCTCTATCACACCCTTTGGTATAATAATGCCTTCCCAAGCTTTCCAGTGTGCCAAAACACTATGCTGAAAGCCTTTTGGTGTATAAACTTTTCTGATATCAAATTTTTTATTAACTAATAGATCATATTGGGAAATAAGATGTTCCATACTCTCCGCATCCAACAGCCCTAATTTTCTTTCATTTTCTTTGTTCAGATAATTACACTGAACCTGATCACGTTGATCCCTTTCATAGTCATCACATGCATTTCTAAATATTAGATATCTTCTATAGTGACAAAGGCCATAATAATCCGCGTCCTGGTTCTTCCATGCCCAATACTGCACAGTTAATTCTGAATATCTATATTTCTTTTCAGAAATATTATCTCCCGTATTGTCCCCCAACATATATCTATATTCTTCCGGATTTCGCTTATCATAAACGGCCCCGCAACGCACATTTACATAAAGCGGATTATCGATGGTCTCACTCACTTGGTCAATACGATGAGAAACAAAAATCTTAATAATTGGCTCTTTTTCATTATTCTCACTCATAGAAAAACCTCCGCAAAAACTTTCTGATTCAGTAAATCATTTTTCATATTCATTGCAAACTTTATCTATTGCACCAATATCTTTAATTTGCCCATGATCCAACCATACTACTTTTGTGCAAATCCTCTTAATCATATCTATAGAGTGAGAAACTAAAATTATTGTTATTCCTTGCTCAATCATCTTATTTATCCGATCCTCACATTTCTCTTGAAAGCGATAGTCCCCTACGGACAATACTTCATCTACAATAAGAATATCAGGCTGTACCATGGTAGCAATCGAAAATCCCAATCTGGCATACATGCCACTAGAGAAATTTTTCACCGGTACATCCACAAAACTTCGCAATTCAGCAAAGTCAATGATTTCATCAAACTTCTCATCCATGAATTTCTTTGTATACCCTAAGATAGCGCCGTTAAGATATATATTTTCCCTGGCTGTCAGTTCAGGATCAAAACCTGCTCCCACTTCAATTAAAGGAGCGATAGTCCCCTTTGTAATAACGTAGCCACTTGTCGGCTTCAACACGCCGGCAATAATCTTTAAAAGTGTTGATTTGCCGGCACCATTTAAGCCAATTAGCCCAACAATTTCCCCTTTCTGAACAGAAAAAGAGACTTTATTCAAGGCAACAAAATCATTGTAAAACAGCTCACCTTTAAATAATTTAAGCAAATATTCTTTTATTGAATCAACGCGTTCTATCATTAAATTAAAATGCATGGATACTTGTTTTACATCAATTACCGTTTCATTCATGGTTCATCCTCAAATGTATAAAATAAAACGATTTTCATATCTTTTAAATACCCAAAGGCCAATAACCATCACAGCTACCGTGAAACCTCCACAAATAAGAAGTAACATGCCATCCGGCATATAGCCACTATATAATGACTGCCTAAAAGCTTTGACAAAATAATACAATGGATTATAAAGCAGCAAGCCCCGATATTCTGACGGCACGATATCTTCCGGATAAAATACCGGTGTTGCATAACTTAATAAGGTAATGAGCACACCATAGAGATGATATACATCTCGGAAATAAACAACCATGGTAGCCAGCAAGAGCCCAAATCCCAGGCAGAAAAAAAATAACAAAATCAGCGGGAAAACAAAAGTCAGCATCCCCCACGTAAGCGTCTGACCCGTCAAAAGAAGAATAATAATCAACGCAGGCAACGTAAATAATAAATTAACACAGCTGGACATAACCCTTGATAAAGGAAACAGGTACTTCGGTATATATATTTTTTTCAGTAACGTTCCATTCTCTAAGATGGATGTCATGGCAAAGACAGTACTTTCTGAAAAGAATGTGAACATAATCTGTCCAACCAAAAGGTAGAGTGGGTAATTTTCTATAGAAAAGCGAAAAATTGTAGAAAACACCATCGCCGTAACACTCATCATAAGCAACGGATTTAAAATACTCCACAATACCCCCAACACAGATCTGCGATATTTCTTTTTAATATCTCGTGATACCAATTCATGCAACAAGTATCGATAGTGATAGACTTCTTGTAAAATCATAAAGTTTTGCTATTCCTCCTCTTTCCAGTTAGGCATTTCTTGGTCTGAAAATTATCTTCTCATCATTGCTTAACTATCCTTATTATAAATTGGCAAATAGTACCTTTTCTATCATTGATGAATAAATTTTGTATTAAAAAAGCGCCATCCTTTCTTAATCTGTGTTTTCTCTAGCTTGACGCAGGCATCCTGCAGCAACGTAAAAACTCGCTGTTGATAGCGGCATAGTCTTGTAATCTAAATATTTTTCCAATTCTTCTAAAATGCCGAATAATCACGTTGTATAGAAATTCAATAAATCTCGTCTCATGACAAACAATTAAACATCTAAACCCAAGAACTTCTTGACTAATTCAAAGACTGGTAAATACTACGGGTATTGTTCCTGTAAAAATCCACTTAGTTCACTCCAATATTTTCTTTGGTATGCATGATTATAATATGATCAATTAGATTTGATATAGTATTTGTGTTCATTGCTTACAATGACCGGATACTCACAGCCATGTTCCGACAATAATAACAGGAATATATACGGAATCATCAGGCATCCAATATTGTTTATGCGTTGCTACCACTATCTTGATATTCACCGTACGCTCCTCAATTCTTGTTCTGCAAGCTTCAATGCTCCGGCAATAGTTTTATCCATATCATAATACTTATATTCTCCCAGTCGGCCGCCGAAAATAACCTTCGGCTCTTTTTTCGCCAGCTCTTTATATCGTTCATACAGAATCCTATTCTTATCATCATTCACCGGATAGTAAGCGTCTCCTCCGGGCCACCATTCTTCAGGATATTCTTTAGTTACATATGTAACGGGCTGTGTTCCAAACTCGAAGTGTTTATGTTCAATACTGCGGGTATACGGAACTTCCGCATCCGTATAATTCACCACAGCTACACCTTGATGGTTCTCTTCTTCCAGCCGCTTTGTTTCAAACTTCAAGCCACGGTATTCTAACGGGCCGTACGTATAGCCAAAATATTCATCAATAGAACCGGTATAGATAATCTTATCGGCAATTACGGCATAGTCATCCCGTTCTTTAATAAAATCGACATCTAATCGAACTTCAATTCCGTCTAACATGTGTTCAATCATTTTAGTATATCCGCCCTTAGGAATGCCTTGATACGGATCGTTGAAATAGTTATTATCATACGTATATCGTACAGGTAAGCGTTTGATAATGAAAGCAGGTAGTTCTGTGCATTTTCGCCCCCATTGCTTTTCTGTATATCCTTTAATCAATTTCTCGTAAATATCCGTACCTACTAAACTGATAGCCTGTTCTTCCAGATTCTCGGGATTACCCGTAACGACTCTCCGCTGCTCCGAAATAATCATCGCCGCTTCCTTGGGTGTGGAAATATTCCACATCTTGGAAAACGTATTCATATTGAACGGTAAATTGTAAATTTCGCCTTTGTAACTTGCAATCGGGCTGTTCACATAATGATTAAATTCGACAAATTGATTTACATAATCCCATACATGGCGTAAGGACGTATGAAAAATGTGTGCCCCATAGACATGAATAGTAATACCGTCCTTGTTCTCACAATAGAGATTGCCGCCGACATGATTGCGGCGGTCAATGACTAATACAGATTTCCCCTGTTTATGTGCCTCATGAGCAAAAACGGCACCGAAAGGGCCGGCTCCTACCACTAAATAGTTATATTTCATTAATATGCGCCTTTACCCTTAACAACAGCTAACACGGTTTTAACCAAATACACAATATCGATCCACACACTCCAGTTATGAACATACCAGGAATCCATTTGCACCCGTTCATCGTAAGTCGTATCACTGCGTCCGGATACTTGCCATACGCCGGTAATTCCCGGTGGCACTAAATAGAAATCGTTGATATATGTACCGTACTTCACAATTTCATCTTTCACAATGGGTCGCGGCCCGACTAAGCTCATATCCCTGACAAGAACATTCCACAGCTGCGGTAATTCATCAAGACTTGTTTTACGCAAAAAACGGCCGATTTTTGTAATTCGCGGATCGGCTTTTAATTTAAAATCACGTTCCCATTCCTCTTGCGCCTCCGGATGAATTGCTAAATATTTTTTTAATGCTCCTTCTGCATCAAACATCATAGAGCGGAATTTATAGCATGAAAACTCTTTGCCGCCTTGTCCGATACGGCGATGAGCAAATACAACGGGACCCGGAGAATCTAATCGAATCAATAACGCAATAACCGCAATGAAAGGAAGAATTAAAATCCCGCCGCAGACTGTGACTACAATATCAAATACCCGTTTTATAATACGGTTGACTTTCTTTGCTAAATTATTTTGCACGCGTATAATGAGAGCCTGCTCCTCCATCATACCCTGGACACTGACGTTGCCTGCAGGTACACCGAATAACTCGGGAACAAAAGAAACTCGTTTTACAAGTACTTGCAGTTTATTAATAAGAGAAACCAAACATTTGGGTTCCAGTCCAGGTGCGCAAATTAATACGTTTTGGACACCCGTATCTTTAATAATCTGCTCTATATCTTTGAATTCTCCCAAGTGAGAATATTTAGAAGCAATTGCAGCTGACTTCGGATGATCATCTACATATCCGATAATTTTATAATAGGCAATCGGCATGCGTTCAAATGCCCGCTGAACAAGTTCTGCCGTTTTACCGGCGCCTACAAGTAAAACAGGGGTATATAATAAATTCAGCCATAATAAGATACGTTCTACAATATACCGAATTACAATAATATCTATGAGAATAAACCCATATGCAAGTATAACAAATAAACGCGATACGTTATTCGTGACGTGACCCGAATACATTAACACAATTGATACGACGACACCAATTGTAATGCTTCGAAAAAGCTTCTTTAATTTTTCCCAATACGGCTCCTCAACATCATATACACCGTTTAACAAAAAGACCGTCATAAAAAGTATAGGGATAACCCCGTAAATATAAATATTTTCCACCTTAAATGTCCGAGCTACGCTGAGCCAGGGAAAAACAAGGCGTAAATGGTAAGCCATCAAGAGACTGCAAACAAGGGTAACATAGTCAGCTATCGCCAAGACTATTTTATTAATCATGAAATTCTTTGTTATTACTCCAATTTTGTTCATCAAATAAACCAGTCCCTCATTCACAATGGTTGCAAGTTAACAACAACTTCCTATTTACATCCTTTTGGCATTTAATCCGTTTCTGCATTCACTTAAATCAATAAGGTGAAGTTGTGCAAAGACTGCTTCAATAACCCAAAATGTACGGATACCCGAAGAATTTCCCCATGTGTAATCAATGGAGCCAAAAAGAAAAATGTAACTTATGATGCCAACAATGATGCATATATCATAGGGATTAGGATGCGATATATAGCTTCTCAAAAGTAAAATTAATATAAAAAGCCAGAATAGCATAAAGCCCAGTAATCCGATATAACCGGATTCCGCCGTAACTTGTAATATATTATTATGAGTATGCCCTAAATCTTGCACTTCTTCCGGCAAGCGATATGATTGCCTGTATATGCTTTGCCACATCCCCGGACCGACACCGGTCACAGGATGGTCAACTATCATTTCTTTTGATGCCTTCCAAACATAAATACGCCCTAAATTAGAGCTATCCGCAGTCATATCAAACGTGCTCTTAAGTCGTTGTAAATGATCGGTTGAATGATTTAAAGTAACACCAAGTGCTCCCACGATTAAGAACAGAACAATAAGATATTTCCAGTTTTTAAGGCTATAGCGCAAGGAAATAAGGCTGCCTGAGATGCTATTGAATACCCAAGAGCCTCTACTCTGGTTTGCCCACATGCCAAAAAAGAGAGACAGCACGGAAAAGCCTGCGGCGAGTCGCACATAATCAGGGAATTTCTTTTCGTACACTGTAATCAACGCTATGGGAAAAGTAAATGTGATCAACATTGCCAGCCCCATAACCGATCCGGACCCCATAAAGGCCCCGCCGGCCCTTCCGTAATCCAAATGTATCCCGAACAGTAATTGGCTGAAGGCGTTCCATGAATCTATTCCCATAAAAACAAAGAATACAGTTAACATGAAATACAAATATTTCTTTTTTTTTATAAAAATCACTATCGGAAAGACAATCAACGCTTTCCATACCCATATATTGAAAAAATATAATAAAGAGCGGCCTATATTCTCACTGGCAAATACGGACGGCAAAATACTTACAGCCATAACAGCATACCCGGCAAGAAAGATTTTAAAATAAGGATGCACTTTTATATTATGATGCATACGCCAATAAAAAATGATCGTAATCACTAAAATCAGACTATATATAAAATTGCCGAATGCCATAGAACTGCGTGTAATACAAACCATCATCAGGATTAATAGCATTAGTATTTTTTCATGATATTGACTGAACCAATTTTGTATAGCCGTTTTCATCAAAGTGAACTCCATTAATAAAACTCTGCAAATATAATAATATCATAAATCCTGAATTTTGTATGACGTTTCTAAAACAGTAAGTATTTGATCACACATCCGCTTTAATGTAAACCGTTCCAAAACACACTCACGTCCTCGTTTTCCCATTGCAGGCAGCTCATTTTTATGATCATACATATATAATATAGCCGTTTCAATAGCTCCAGGCGTAACTTCCGTCAACAAATACCCTGTTTTTTTATGTTCAATAATTTCCGGCTGGGCACCCGTGTTACTGGTTATTACCGGCACTTCACAATACATTGCCTCACAAATGACAAGCCCAAACGCCTCCAGCATAATAGACGGCAAAACCAAACAATCAATTCGGCTGTAAAACTTCATCATATCGTCTTGAAAGCCGATATATGTAACATAAGAATGCATATTATACTCTTTTATAACGGACCGCAATTTTGTGATTTGTTCGGGCGTCCCGGCACCTGCAATTACCAACTGAATTTCAGGATAGTCATCATGCATCTTTCTAACTGCGTCAAGTAATACATACAGTCCTTTTACTTTTTTGAGTCGAGCCGCAAAGCCGACCGTAAAACAATCATTACCTGCCTCTCTCCTTATATTTTCCGATTTAAAACGGCGCAGATTGATCCCGTTGTATACTAAATGATACTTTTCGGGATAAGGGGTCCGTTCATCAAGCAATAAATTACGCACAAACTCCGACACACAAATAAAATCATCTACATGTTTCTGTACCCATGAATGATACAGGTCATGTTTTGCGGGAACAGGATTATGTTTATAAAAAACGAGTCGCGCACCTGTCATTTTTTTTAAAGCAATACAAAAAAGGATATATTTTCCCGAATGACATTGTATCGTATCAATACAACGTTCTTTTGCCTTTTTAGCTACAGCTTTCAGTGACATAAACCCTTTACAACTGTATAAATCCGCTGTCCATACTTCAGCCACATGACTGTATTTCTTTTGCATCTCTGTATTAGTCTCATCAACCAAGACCACTGTTTCGATATGGCGACTCAGCAGTTCTTCATCTATATCGTACACATATTGCTCGGCACCGCCCCAAATCTTGGCACCTACTATATTAAGTATATTCATAACCTCTCCACTGTTTACCGGTCTGAAATTGCAATTCATAATAATCATGAAAATAATTTTTCTTCATTCTTAATAAGCCAAGTTGTAAATAAGGCCTTATCCTTTGCCCGTTGTTCATACACTTGCTGTTCATGAGTCCTGTTTACAGGCTTAACAGCCGTTGTAGACAGCAAAACCTTCGCCGTATTGTTGCCGGACGTCCCCGATATATTCCGATGTCATCCATTGATTCGGCGTGATAATCGGTTCATCTGATATTTCGAGCAATGATTTTTCCAGAGCATAATATATAAAGCCTCGAGGCGCTACTGCTTCTATAATTGTAGGCAAGATACTTAAATGGGAGCCCTGTTTGGCAACGAATGATTTTTTATTAAAATCAGGATGATTGGCAAGCATAAACACAGCCAATCCGGCGCCTAAAAATAATCCTGCCTCGCTTTTTTCTTTCACATATCCGTAAAACATAGGAATAAAAGGAAACGCCCAGGATAAATATTTAAGAGTTAATTGCATCGTTGTCCGGTCAGATTGAAAAAACGCAGCAATGAATAAACATGTAAAAAATGGGCCGTACGCAATTAAAATCGGTCCTGGAAACTTACTGTCAGTCCCGTACCTGCCATATTTATAATTCCATACGGTGTATATCAGAAGCAACGATAAGGATATACTGTAGCCGGCATTGCTTTCACTTAAAATCAAAAAGAAAGCATATACCATCGTACATACCAATACTTTTATTTCCCATGCGTGTGTATATTTCTTCAAAACATCCATTAATGACTCCAGATCTATTTAATTTAAATACTGTTTAACTTGTTCCACTCGGGAAAACACATCAAATACCATCTCGGCTGTTATGTTTCTTATATCCGTAATGTTGTTCGGGTATTTCAGTTTGTAGTCATGTATATCAAAAAAATCATTACAACGCTCAACCCTCAAATCAATAGGATAACAATCATGTTTAGGTGCCCATCTGGAAGGAAGGTCTTTATTAAATAACGGAATCACAGGCGTCCTGGTTGCAGCGGCAATATGCATAGGCCCGCTGTCACTGCAAATTAAATATTTGGCTTCCTTCACTAACCAGACAAGTTCAAAAAAACTTGTCTGGTTAAGCAGATTATTCGGACATTCTACCAGCTTATCATTATATTCTTTTGTTTGACCTGCTATTACGACCGGGATCCCGTACTTTTGTTCAATCTGTTGTGTTAAAGCCACTATATCTTTCTTATTCCAATCCCGTTCATAACGACTTGTATACGGAGCCAGCAGCACAAAAGGAGTGTCGGCAAAAATGCCCAATACTTCCAGTTTGCTTTTTACTGACTCAATTTCACCGATATTAGGCTGGGATACCTCACAGTATGTCATGTCACCTTCAAGTTTAATCCCTAATGCTTCACTGATAATCCCGGCATTGATGACTGCGGCATACTTTTCACTGATAAAAACGGAATTCTTTAATTTCCTGTTTAAACAATTATTGAGCAGCTTTCCTTGCATATCCTGCACGCAAGGGAATTCTGAATAAAACCATCCACGGCAATAAATGAGGCTGCCAATCCGTACATATAACTATGTCTTGCTGTGAAAGCTCCAGTAAAACTCTAAAGCGCGACATAAATGTTCCTCGTTTTACGCCTATTACATAATCTATCCATGGAATACGATTAATAACTTCAACCGTTTGCTGTTTTGTTAAAATGGATAATTTACATGAAAGGTAGAGATTTTTCAGCTTATACAAAGAAAAGGTAAGCATAATTAAGTCTCCGACTCCTCCCCCTGTTGTTATAAATGTTTTTTTCCCGCTAAGCATAGAGGTATTCTCCCCAAGCAAGATCAGCCTTCAAATAAAGTATGCTCATTCCTTATGTACAAAGCGTTTCCAAGGCAATATTATCACTGCACTTTTATTTACCCTGAAACGACAGGTATTACTACGTAAATCTCCATACTTTCATACTGTTGTCAATTTCTTCCAGCAGGAAGACCTGTCTTCATTTTATGTACATATTATGCAAATGTTCAAGATATCTAAAGTTTCCGCCTATTTATGCCACTATAGTGAAATACTAAATCACCTTTCAGTTTTTTCTTTGCAGCTCATATAGCTTCAAATATTTCAACATCGTATATGTAAAATGAGCACAACACAGATAGGAACCCAGCCATCCATCCAAAAAACCTTTACGAAGGATAAACATTTTGAAAAAACCTCCTATACTGTGTATGAGAATACCGGGAAGAGAGGTTCTTTTCCCTCGTTTTAACGCGTCATTTGCCCAAATAGCAGTATAAAGACATAGTTTTTCTTCCCATTCGCGCCAATCGCGATAGGTATAATGTTCAATGTACCCGGACAACCGTTTCTCTGCCAGAGAGCATTCCGAATGTTCATGCACCTTATTTACCCATTTCACGGATGTGCGGGGAAACATACGCAGCACACGGTCCGGTTGCAACACACCGTGATTAAACGTAATTCCGAATGCTACGGATTTACGGATAATCGCGTATTGCGTATTTAATTCACCTGTCGACAAAACAGACATAACGGCCTCTATCAGCTCATTGTTCAGACGTTCGTCCGCATCCAAATAAAGAACCCAGTCAGCATCAGTCTGAGTCAAACCGAAGTTACGCTGTGCCGAAAAATCGTTATCCCATGTACGATAACATACTCGTGCTCCGTGTGCTTCTGCTAATTCAACCGTATTGTCAGTGCTGCCGGAATCAATGATTACTACTTCATCGGCACAACACTTGGCATTTTTTACAACAGAAACTATATTTTCTTCTTCATTTTTAGTTAATATCAATATAGCTAATGAATTCACGTAACAATCTCCTTCTAAGAACAATTGTATAAATCAGGACAACCTGCTTACTTCTTTTATTACCTGTTCCCATGAACCCCAAATTTTCTCAGGTGCATATTGCTTCATCGCTTCTTTACCGGCATTACCCATGGCAATGCGTAAGTTCCGGTCTTTCATCAATGTTTCCAGGGCGCCGGCAAAAGGTAAGACGCCATCTCCACAAAGTATACCGTTTTTTCCGTCTTCAATGAGTTCATTCACGGCGGGACAATTTCTATATCCTACAGCCGGTAAGCCCATACTCATCGCTTCTCCTAAAGCCAGTCCAAATCCTTCGCAAGCACTGGGAAAAGCAAAAATATCACATTTCTGCAAAACTTCCGGAACCTGCTCGGTAATCCCCATGAAATGGACACGGTTTTCCAAGTTATTCCGTTTGATGATAAGCTCCAGCTCCGCCTTATAGGTCTTTCTATCTTCCGCCCCCCAAAGTTCTACATGCCAATCCGGATAGGTTGTCGCAAGTTTCGCAAAGGACTCCACTAAAAGATGAGGGCGTTTATGATTCTTTGTCAACCTGCCTACAAAGACAATGGTATATCGTTCTTTATGCATATCCAGCGCGGCCTGTTCGGAAAATTGCGGTATTGCATTACCGATAACAACCGTCCTGGCTTCAGGTAAACGGTCTGTTATATGTTTACTAAAAGACGGTAAAAGCACTTGGTTCACGGCACTTTTCACTAAAGCCGGAATTTCTTCCGGAGGATACGTATAAAAATAATCTTCCGGATCACCGTGACTCATCGTAATGACCGGGACTTTCGTTCCTATATCACATAAAAGAGCTTTGCTCGCCGCCGGTTGAAAAGAAATGATACATTCAGGCTGAGTCCATTCTAAAATCTCCTGAAGATTAGGAAGTAAATACGCTTTGATAAATTCATCATTTACTGCACGCGCCTTAGCTTTACTAAAAGCCCTCAGTATTTCCCGTTTTACTTTAAGATGCAGAGGAAAAGAAATCTCTCCGTCTCCATAGTGGCATAAATCATAAGTTGTTACTTTTTTATCTAAAGGATAATAAAAATCACCCTTTCGGACATCACTATACACCAGACTCACATCGTGCCCTCTTTTGTACATTTCATTGGCAAATGCACAGGCGACTTTCGCCAAACCTCCTGTATCTCCTACCATTTTTGTTAAATTCGTCAGCAGAATTCGCATCTGTTTCACTTCTCTCCGACCATGCCGTTTTCATACGTTTAAAATAGCTTTGATTAAGTTTTCATGACTGTATTCCCGGTTAGCCGCTTCCAATCCCTGTCGGTATACATACGGCGCCGAAAGGAGTATATTAACAAATGATTCCAGCCCGTAACATATCGTTTCTACCGATGCGAGATCAACAGTTTCACCGATATGATAGTTACATAATACTTCCGGATTAATTTCAGGTGATACTAAAACCGGTTTTTTAAAACCGATAGCCGTAAATAACATGGCGCTCCAATGATAACGATAGCGTTCGACACCATACGGCATGAGAAAAGCATCTGTATTCAACAAGGCTTCGTCCCAATTTTTACCGATTAAATCAGTGTGTAAGAACGTGATATTTTTGTATTTTTTATACTCTGCGGCAATAGAATCAAACAGTACTCCGTCTTCCGGCTTGGCTGTCGCACCTTGAACCAGTAACGTAACAGGGCCGACAAATCTTGCTTTTATGAAGGCATCCAACAAAGGAATGATATTTTTTTCTCTTCTGAACTGTCCGAAAAAACCTAACCGCAAAGGCTGATGAAAAGATAATTCAGGCAACTCACACCGGCCGGTGTTTACATCAATACGACTGGCCGGCAAAAAGACGGGAGGCATTATTTTTCGTATATTCGTCAAGTCGGTCCGCAACATATCATCCCGCAAGGTAATAACATCCATGTAAATAGCACGATATGCCCTTGCTCGCCGTGCCTGCTTATGAAACCGTTCCAATTCCTTCTTACCTATACCGTGAAAAATAAGATGGATCGGTACGGTTGAATCTTTCAGAGGCGTATCTAACAGAGCGTTGACATATCGATATGTACTTGTCGGAATAATGAGGGCATCACAATGTTGACTTTTTATTTCCTTTGCAGCTGCTGTAAACCAGGCACGTCTTCTTTTTTCTCGGAGAAGTGACAGAAAAGGTTTCTTCCACTTAGACGCCCCCGCATAAGTAACCACTTCACCACCGTCCAAATACACGGCAGGCACGCCGTAATCGTCCTTAAAAGGAAAGTTTGCAGGAACAAAAAAGATCGGTTCATGGCCTTGACGCATTAATTCATTCACTAAAATCCGGTCAAATTCAACTTCATGACCGGCAGGCATACTTATGCTTTCCAGTATAGCTACACGCATTTGTATGTGCTCCCCCTATGTCAGCTTTATTCAACGGCTTCAACTGCTGTCATTACTTACAGTGGCGAATATACCAACCCGTAACTTCACTATAAGCATTACGGACTGCCTCAAATTCGACTATATTTTGTTCAATATTCTGATAATCACAGAAATACTGAGCTATTCTGTCATCATAATACCCTATTCTATCATCAGTCAACCAGTGGTAAGGAGTAACAACTTGATTGAATTTTTCAAAAAATGAAGGCATTAAAGCATAGTACTCATATCCTTCAGGCGCAATTAATTCAAATAAAGTCGGTATTATATTCATATGGCCGCCTATACGGGTAGTGGTAAACATATCCGCCTTGATTTCCTGATGATACATGGCAAAAGATGTGCAGTACATTTCACGAACAGTAGGGCTTTTACGAGGGTAACGTTCACTGCCGAGAGGAATTACTAACCTTGAATGGTCTCCGGTCACAACAATCAAACTGTCAGCATATCTCTTTTTTATTTCTTCTATGAAACTGGTCTGAGCCCAATCGACATAATAATAGGTTCCTAAATCTGCCAACAATGTTTTATTTCTTTTCATAGATTCAGGAAAATCGGAAAAAATCCGACCCACATTGATGCCGTATTTCTCAATGGGAATTGTATAAGGTCCATGATTGGAAGTCGTATAGATAAAATGAAATGAAGGCTCATCATCATATTTTTCCAGATTATGTTTTATCCCGTCAAGAAAAATATGATCATACACACCAAGCCATGTTTTAGGCGCATCTTTCGCACAAATCACATTTCCCGACAAAGCCACGTCAAAGCCCATAGATTTTGAAAACTCGCCGATACTGGACCATGATAAACTCCCTCCGTACCATAAGACAGTCTTATACCCCAGCTTAGAGAGCTGCGCCGGGAGCGATGTAACAGGGGGCTTATTACGAAAATCCTGTCTCTCGTTAATTTCCAAGTTACAATCAAATATGCCTGAAATAAGGCTGGTAATCGCCGGCTGAGAAATCATACCGGCAGGCAAGAAGTTATTGATCACAAAAGTATGCTCATTATTACGAAAACGTTTTCCGTTATCAACAATATGAAGGTTGCTGAATTCTTCATCGAAAGGAGCTTGTGTATAACTTTCTCCAACTATGAAAAATATATGTTTCGGTTTGGTGATTCTTGCCCCTTCGGCAAAACGCCTGAAAGCATGTAAAATATTTTCCTTATTCCGGACATGAAGCGCAGGCTCCAATATCTTCTCGGACTCTTCATCACTATGGTTTAAAATTTCATGTACCGGCTGTCTGTAAATATTTTTCAAATTAATAAAATCGTCATATGTCGCCTTGCCGAAAAAAATATCATTTTTGACAACTTCAGGTACCGTATCCCATTCAGGCTTTTTACGGTGATTTAAAGTACCGCCGTAGCGGCACCAATAAAAAAAGAGTATAGATACTATAAATAAAAATATATTAATTCCTAAATTCAAAACCCTTGACGATATTTGAGGATATATGAGCAGCGGAACATGAATTAACAGTGCTGCTATCCCCGTATACGTGAGCAGATAAGGTATAATTCCCGCTAAAATTAATATACCATGGTTTTGATTGAAAAATATATCCATCAAATTTTTTTTATCAGCCTTGCCTCCTAAACGTAGTGTCGGGTTGAAAATATCATGGAAATGATAGTAAAAAATCATACGCCCGGAAAAAGCGATATATAAAGCAAGCATATACAATCCAAGTAAGGTAATCCGCACATAGTTTCCTACTGTATAGTAGGATGAAAAAAATATACCGGGCACTGTAACCAACAAAAAAAGGACTAAAAACACATACGCATTATAATCCATTCCCCACCAAAACCCGTACCTAAAGCATTCAATCCACTTTTTTTCATTGCCGCGCAACGTTTTATCAGGCGCATATGCCAAAATAAAGATTAAGCGAAACACTGCACAAAATAATGGAGCAAGCAACGCCAGCTTTACATCTTGCTGTACCCCGTAAAACATACTTGAAAACATATATTCTCTCCAATACAATAAATATAAATATCCGCATAACTTACTGCGTTGCCCTTATATCCTGTTCCCGTGCTTTATTCTCCATGCCGTCAGTTCACGCATGATTCGAATTTTATCTTTATAGGCGCCCGGCATCCTGTCATTCTGCTCAAAAATACCCTTATCATCAGCCCAGAGCCGATGATTAAAAACGAACTCTTCTTTTTCGAAGAGGCTCGGTACCATTGACATATAGGTTTCTCCGGGACGACCGACGAGTTCCGCCAAAGTCGGAATCATCTGAATGGACATGCCCGTACTGTCGGAGGCAATCCAGTCTTTCCGTATCCCTTGTCCGTAGAAAATAAGCGGTATTGTCGAAGCAACTCCCGGTCCGACGTCACGGACAAAGCTGAAACGTTCACTATGGTCGCCCGTAATGACGAAGAGTGCTGTCGGATCCTGTCGCCGTAAGGTATCCACGAATTCACCCATCACATGGTCGGCATACCAGAAATGTCCCATTTCATTGACCTGTTCGGGTGTATCCGCAATGGAGTCGGGCACGTGCCCGTGCACCTTATCCGCGTCAAAGCCTTCTTTCTCGACGGGGACACTGTAGGGCGGATGATTGGATGTCGTCATGATAACGTTGAGTATTTTTTCTCCTTTATGAGCCGTCATGTATGTTTCGACAGCCCTAAAAAGGGCCCCGTCCGCTACGCCCCACGCATTTTCTTCATCACTTTGCATCTCCGACGCATCGTGAAATTCGTCAAAATTCTGAGCCAGGGCCATCTTCTTTACGTCCTGCCAGGTGCTGAACCCGCCATACCAGAATACGGTCTTATATCCGAGGTGTTTCATGACGGAACCGATACCGAGACCGTATGCAGATTTATAACTTTGCGGCTCATAGTTCGGATACAGGCCCACATCGGGCATTCCGGTCAAAAGGCCGTTGATAGCCGGCATCGTGCCCGTTCCCTGGGCAAGGGCGTATGCAGGGCTCATACTGTGTTCGTCAGCCGCCAAACGGCGACCTTCCCGGGCAATGTAAGCACCCGGTTCGTCATAGGCCGCTAAAAACGGCCACAGGCCGTACGATTCGCCAAGGATAACCGTAACAGACCGCGGTTGCTCACGCAGCCGTTCGGTCGTAACGATACGGGTAAACGCCTCATCAAACCCATCCGCATTGCCGTTGCCGCCGATTGCCGCAATACGGCTGCGCACTTCATCAGATGTCAGTGAAACGCTGCTTAACTTACTCATCCGTTTATGGATCGATCTCACGCGGTAAAGTGCCTGTATATCATCTAATACCGCTTCATTCAAGAGGTTCGAAGGAAGGCGGGCCGCATTTTCCCAGTTAACGGAGTGCGCATAGGAAAAGCCGCCGCCATAGCGGATAAACACGCAGAATACTGAAAAAAACAAGGTACCGCCGACGGCCAGGAGTACCTTACGAGTACGGCTTTCAGGCGGCTCCGCCGTCCTTACGGAGCAATTCAAAACACGGTACAACAACAGCACCGATATGGCGGACACAGCGAGGGCCCCCAATGAGAGCGGAATCGCATGGTATTGTTCGACGCCCGTCTTCAAAATAGCTTTAATACCGTCGTTCTTGCCGTTAATAACCAGCATATTATACCCGGAGTTAAAGATATGATAAAAGGGCAGCCGTCCGGCAAAGAGGAATGTTAAAACGACAGTCATGAAGCCGTACCAGAAACGCCGTATTGTCTGCGCCGGCCACTTCAGCCATAATTGCTGCGGCGTATCGGCAACGACAACGGACAGCAAAACAATGACACCCGTCGATTTGAGGCTTAGCCGCAACCCCAGAAGCATGGCTTCACCGATATCTTTTATACCGACAGAAGCCAGTTGTTCCGAAAAGAAAATAATAAACGCGAGGCGGAACAAAGAAAACAGTACCGTAAAAAACAAGAATGCACGAATCTCTATTTGAATGGTCTTTGTCAATACCTGCCATCTGCTCACGCCACTACCTCTTTTCAGCTACGGCTCATTGTCATTATATCATCTTGTATCTGAATAATGATAATACAATACTCTATTTTTTATAGAGGATGCCTTCCAAATCAAGAAGGTATCTCTTTTTATCCAGCCCACCGGCATAGCCCGTAAGGCTGCGGTCACTGCCGATAACGCGATGGCACGGCACGATAAGGGAAATCGGGTTATGCCCGACAGCGCCCCCTACGGCCTGGGCAGACATGGGTTTCCCGGTTTTTGCGCTGATCTGTGCCGCTATGGCGCCGTACGTAGTCGTTTGGCCATAAGGAATCTTCTGCAAAACGGACCACACTTCCTGACGGAAACTTGTGCCGTGAAGTTCCACAGGTACGTCCGTTTGCGGCTCTTTACCGGAGAAATATTCATCAAGCCACGCCTTCGCCGCTTTAAAGACCGGCGTTTCCTTTCTCTTATAGTCGTCGCCGAATTCGGGCTGATACAGCTGCCCCGCAAAATCAAGAGCAGTCAGCGCCCTGTCCGTGCCTGCCATAATAATTATACCGAGCGGTGATTCATACGTAGTAATATATTTCATGGGGCCTCCTTATTTTAAAGGCGTCGTATCAAGATGTTCATATTGTGCCAGCAGATTATAGAGACGGCGTTTGATCATATGGCAGCCGCCCGCCTCTTTGCTTTCAATATTCAAAGGCATATTCGGGTCATGAAGGGACAGCCGCAAAAGAGCCCAGCCTTCGGGAAATATAAGACGCACACCTTCATAAGACGGGGACGCGACGGGGATCCGCCGGTCAAAAGCGGTTTGTTCCAGCGCCTCCAGCACTTTATTGCCGTAACGATGAACATCGTTGACGCCGCTGATAGTCAAGCGGTATTCAGCGGCCTCAGCCGGCTCTTTTAACCGCTCGATCAGCGCTTCCAACTTTTCCCCCCGCCGCTTCGCTTTTGCGGCGGCAACGAGGAGTTTCACGGCCAAATATGCGCCGTCATCAAGGAAATAATTTTCGCTGAGCGCCCCGTGTCCGGAAGTCTCGATAGCTAACGGGGATATAACAAAGCTCTTATTAAGGCGGATACATTCATTGATAACATTTTTATACCCGCGCATGTACCGATGGTGGACAAGATGAAGTTCATTTTCCAAAAAATCCGTTAATTCATCCGATGTAACGGAATCCGTGACAATGGTGCCGCCGGGATAATCGTCCGCCAAAATAGCCGCCATCATGGCGATGAGGGCATTGCGGTTCACTTCCGTGCCGTCGGAAAGGACTGCGCTCATACGATCCACATCCGTGTCGAAGATAAGTCCCAAATCGGCATGATTCGTGAGAACCGCTTCTTTGACGGCGGCCATCGCCGTCTCATCCTCCGGATTAGGGACGTGATGGGGAAACATGCCGTCCGGCTCAAGGAAACGGCTGCCTGATATATCGGCGCCCAACGGAGCCAACACATCGGTCGCAAAGAAGCCGCCCGCACCGTTACCGGCATCAACAACAATATGCATGCCCTTGAAGGGCCCGGCTTTTTCCGAAATCTCCAGCTCTTTGCAGATACTTGCCCGTAAATGAGCCGTATAGAGCTCCATAAGGTTGCAAGGCACGACAGTTCCTTCTCCCGCCGCCGTGTTTTCCTTTGCCGCCGTAGTCAGGATTTCTTTTATATCGGCTTTTTCCAAACCGCCTTCAGGCATAAAGAATTTAAGACCGTTACGGTTGTACGGCAGGTGGCTGGCCGTAATCATGACGGCGCCGTCCGTTTTCGTCTCTTTAAAAACGGTGGACATGAACATGGCCGGCGTCGATGCGAGGCCGCAATCCAGAACAGTTACACCGGCACCGCCCAGTCCCGCAAAAAGGGCTTGTTTCATTTCAGCCGCAGAAATACGCGAATCATGACCGACAGCAATTTTCAGTTCTTTTGCGGCCCGGTCCGTACGTTTTTCCAGAAAAGCCGCGAAAGCCCCGCCGATTTGCACAACCCGTCGCGCTGTCAGATTGACGCTTTCCCCGTCAACTCCCGCAGTGGCAACGCCGCGAATATCACTGCCGTTCTGTAATTGTTCGTATGAACCGTTATCGGTCATGATTCTTTCCTCCCGCATTTTCTGCAACATATCTTAAAAAAGAGGTTTCGTCATAAAAACAAAACCCCTTCCCGCTGTAATTCTTATAATTCTTTTGCCGCCGCAACGATAGCTTCCGCCGTTAACCCGTATTTCTCCAATAAATCGTCGGGCGAACCGGACTCGCCGAAGGTATCGTTAATACCGACAAAGGCCTGTTTCGTCGGGCAGGTGCGTGCCAGTACTTCCGCTACTGCCGAACCGAGGCCGCCGATCACGCTGTGTTCTTCCGCCGTAACGACTTTACCGGTCTTTTGTGCCGATTCAATAACAAGTTTTTCATCAAGCGGTTTAACAGTGTGTATATTGACAACGCGGGCCTGTATTCCGTCAGCGGCAAGTTGTTCCGCCGCCTGCAACGCTTTTGCCGTCATAATACCGGTCGCAAAAATCGTAACATCGTCCCCGTCGCGCAGGATTTCACCCCTGCCCCACCGGAAGACATAATCTTCGCCGTGAATGTCTTCGACTTCCGCACGGCCGAGCCGTATATATACGGGGCCCGTATACTCGACTGCCGCACAAACGGCTTCTTTCGCTTCCTTTGCGTCGGCCGGGTTGATAACCGTCATATTCGGCAGGGAACGCATGAGAGAAATATCTTCCACTGCCTGATGGCTGCCGCCGTCGGCGCCGACAGTGAGGCCCGCATGGGTGGCGCAGATTTTTACGTTCAGATTGGGATAGCAGATGGAGTTACGCACCTGTTCAAAAGCACGGCCTGCAGCAAACACGGCAAATGTGCTGGCAACGGGAATTTTACCGGCCGCCGCAAAGCCTGCCGCCGTACCCATCATATCCTGTTCGGAAATTCCCATGTTGAAGTACCGTTCGGGAGCAACCTCTTTGAACGCACCGGATTTTGTAGCGTTGCCGAGATCCGCTTCCAATACGACGACACGCGGGTTTTTATAAATAACGGTTTTCAGCGCTTCACCGTATGCGGCTCTTGTAGCCTTACCCATTATGCTTCACCCCCTAATTCTTTAACCGCTGCGGCACATTGTTCCGCACTCGGCGCCTTACCGTGCCAGCCGACTTGATTTTCCATAAAGGATACGCCCTTTCCTTTTATTGTTTCAGCAATAATGGCTGTCGGGCGGCCTTTTGTCGTCCTCGCTATCGCCAGGGCACCGCGAACGGCATCGTAATCATGTCCGTCGATCTCAACGACGTTCCACCCGAAAGCTCTGAATTTTTCGGCGATCGGCATAACGGACATCACTTCATCATTAGTGCCGTCAATCTGTAATTTATTATGGTCAATGAAGGCCGTTACATTATCCAGCCGGTAGTGCGCCGCCGACATGGCGGCTTCCCAGATCTGGCCTTCCTGGATTTCCCCGTCGCCGCAGACGACGTACACGCGCCAGTCGTCCTTGTCGATTTTAGCGGCCAGCGCCATGCCGTTAGCCGCGGAAAGGCCCTGTCCGAGAGAGCCGGTCGACATGTCAACGCCCGGTGTGTGTTTCATATCCGGATGACCCTGGAGCATGGCGCCGCATTTGCGGAGTCGCCACAGTTCTTCTTCCGGAAAATATCCTTTTTCCGCAAGAACCGCATAGAGGGCCGGTGCGGCATGTCCTTTCGAGAGAACCAAACGGTCGCGACCGGCGGCATGCGGGTCGGAGGCATCAACATTCATCGTCTCAAAATAAAGAACCGTCAAAATATCCGTAACGGATAGCGATCCGCCGGGATGCCCGGATTTTGCCTCAGTCAGCATCTTTACAATATTCTGACGCACATGGGCTGCATGTTTTGCCAATTCTTCGTTTTTCATCGTCTTCTCCCCTTTTCGTCGCGCTGCAAAAACCGCTTACGTTAACAGAATAATATAAAATCATCGTTACGTAAAGGAAAACTTGCCCGCCGTGAATCCTTCAGGAAGCTAGTAGACTTCTATAGTTTTGCCCACGCGGACATCATATTTGGAAAGCATTTTTTCACCGTCCAGCATGATACAACCGGGACGCTCCGCCTCACTGCCGCCTTTAAAGCACAGCGTGCAGTGTCCCAGTTCATCCAGTGTATGCAAGGCTTCACTGCCTATAGCCGTAATGCTGAAAGCCTTGTCGCAAATGATAAACGCATCACCTACTTCCAAGGTGCCGTGACCGGCTTTGCGCTTTTGAAGAACCGAGATTTCAGCAAGTTCCTGCGGTACAGTATAATCGAATAAAACGAGATACCTTAAATCGGGATCGCCGAGGAATTCCAATGCATCGGAACCGTACCCGACGATTTCGGCATAATATTTCATTGTTAAAACTCCTGTATTCTATGTGTCTTTCCGGCAGGCCAAAAGCCCTTCGGCACAAGAAGCGTCCGTAATCAGCGTATTGATGTAGCCGCCGCGAATAGCGCCGATGACGGCTTCCACCTTGTCGCTGCCGGCTACTACGACAATACGGCGCGGTACTTTGCGAATATCCGCCAAGGTCATGCCGGCTACGCGCTCATTATGGGAAGCGAACTGTTCCGACTCTCCGTTTATATCAAAATACTGCAGGCCTATATCGCCGACTGCACCGCGGGCGGAGAAGTCCCGCAAAATAGGATCGTCAATATATTGCATTTTAAGAACTGTCGAATAGTCCCCCTGAGGAACGCCTATGCTCATAATAACGGCGTTGAGATTAGTAAAGAGAGCAAAAATCCGTTTTATGGACGGCTCTTTCTTAAATCCCCTGAGTACGCCCGCATCGGCAAAAACAGCCGGTGCATAAAAAGGTATATATTCGGCACGAAAGCGTTTGGCAAATTCCGCGGCCAGCCAGTTGGCATGGAGCTCCAAATACGTTTCGCCCACACCGCCCAGAACGGGAACGAACCGGCAATGAACGGCTTTATCAACCACATAATCGGCCCGGGCGATGTTATGCAGCGTAAATCCCAAGGTCACGCCGACCGTATCACCGTCTTTAAGGACGCGATCCAAATAGGCCAGGGCCGTGGCGGCAAGCAGAGTGCTGACATGTTCCGACTCGATTTCAATGGGCCTGTCTTCAACGACGATAACTTCCTGCAGACCGAAACGCTCTTCCAACTTACGTTCGGTTTCACCGAATTCGGGAGCAAACGGATCATGCACTTCAATTTTTACGATTCCCTGTTCTCTGCCCTGTTTCAAAAGCCGCGATACAGTCGGTCGGGAAACGCCTAAAATATCACATATTTCCTGCTGCCCTAAATTCTCACGATAATAGAGAAGGCAACATTTCACTAAAAGCCGCGTGTCATCGACGATTTTTCTCACAACCACACCCCGTTTACCGTAACTAAGTACATTTATTATACACCGCCCTGTCGTTTATGGCTATGTGCACCGAAATCCTTTACGATTTTAAAAATACATGATATGCTATAAATAAAGATTATTAATTAGTGTTCAACCGAATTAATTTGGAATTATACAGAAGGAGATTATCCATGGCAGATATTAAAAACTTGATTAAACAACAAAAAAATGTCATCCGCCAAGTATATAAAGGATTTACATCCAATACTACGGGCGGTTGCTGCGGCGTTAACCTGCCGCCTGCGGAACAGGCCGAACTGAAACGGCTGAAAACAGGAGAAAAACACTGATTTTTTTACATATTGTACCGTTTATGTTATACTTAACAGAGCATATCCTTTATGCACCCTTTCACGGGGATGTAAAGGTTTCGACGTGTACAGTTGTATCATGAACAGCGAGCCGGGGTTTCATCTGCCCGTAAATCGGTGAACCTTTAAATTAAACGCAAAAGAAAACAATTTTGCTTTAGCTGCCTAAGGGCAACTAACGTCTCTTACCGCTGATCCCGCGTGCGGTTTGCAGGCGTCACTCAGCGGGATACCGAGCGGCCGGGCCCGACGGCCGCCGCGGGAACCCACCGGGCTGGATCGGTTCGGTTTGTCCTTGTACGAAAACCGATCGAAACACTGAACAAGGTCTGCGCTCGGAGAGGTTCATGGGGCAGTGTGTACGGACAGGAGTTCGACTCTCCTCATCTCCACCAAAAGAGAACGAGGTTATACCGATGAGTATAACCTCGTTTTTTTATACAATCAATCACGTCTCCTGCGGCGCCGTGATTGGATAGGACAGTATTTTTCCGGGATTCAGGATCCAGTTGGGGTCTATTGCTTTTTTGATGATTTTCATCAGGTCCAGCTCAACAGGATCCGTATATTTCTCCATATATTTCAGGCGTTTCAGGCCGATGCCGTGTTCTCCGGACAGGCGACCGCCCAGGCTGTACACATAAGGATAGGCGACGGCACGGAAGGCTTCCGTCTGCTTCTCCCATTCAGAATCGCTCATATTGCCCTTCAAGATCTGGAAATGGAGATTTCCGTCCCCGGCGTGAGCAAGACAGAAGATACGGAAATCATAGCTTTTGCTTTCTTCAACAAGATACCGAATGCAATCGGAAATACGCGTTACCGGTACGACCAGGTCTTCCGACGTGGCAACTTTTGAAAACGCGCGCGTACTTTCCAAGCAGTTACGGCGAACTTTCCAAACACGCTCATCCGCCTCGACCACCTCCACGGCACCGCATTTTTCACAAATGCCGACAAGCATTTCCGTTTTTTCATCCAATTCGCTTTCATTGAACGTCTCTATCGTAATAATATCGTAAAACCCGTCTTCATAGTGAGGCAGCTTTACTTCACTGTAATCACAGGCACTGCGGACAAAGTTGTTATCCATGAACTCGACGGAGGTCGGATTGAGTCCCGCTTTGACCAGTTGCGGCACGAGAGCCGTTGCTTTGCCGAGATCCGTAAATACGGCCAGTACATCAAGACGGAAAGGACACAAGGGTACAAGTTTCAGCGTAGCCTTCGTAATGATTCCCAACGTGCCTTCACTGCCTATGATCAGCTGCTCAAGGCAAAAGCCGGTAGAACACTTTTTCAGGGGCGCCCCTAAGGTCGTTATTTTCCCGGTCGGCAAGACGACTTCCACAGCGTAGACCTGATGACGCGTCGTACCGTAACGGACGGCTTTATTGCCGCCCGCATTGGTTGCCAGATTACCGCCGATAAGACAACTGTCGGCGCTGCAGGGGTCACCGGCATACATGAGATGTTTCGACTTTGCAAGATTTTGGATATCGACGGTACGGACACCGGCTTCAACAACCATATACATACCGTCCTCATTGAACTCTAAAATTTTATTCATGCGTTCCATGAGGAGGACAATCCCCTTGTACGCGGGAACGGCACCGCAGCTGACACTCGTGCCGGCACTGCGCGGGGTAACGGGGATTTTATACCGATTGGCGATCTCCATCACCTCGCCCACTTCTTCCGGACCGGCCGGCAAGACAACCGCTTCCGGGGTGACCCAAAAAGACGGGGTCAGGCTTTCGTCTTCTTTATAGGCGGATAGGACCTGCGGATCAGTTTTTACATACTGCTCACCGAGAGCTTCTCTCAAGGCGGTCAACACTTCCTCTGTTACAGGATTATATTGCATAATGCACTCCTCATGATTTATATTCCCTCTTTTCCCGGGGATACAACTAATTTATAAATTTTATTATATGGCAGAACTCCCCTGTTTTTAAAGTGCTCTGCCCGATTATCAATAAAAAGACTGAAAACCCGCATTTTTATCTTAAAAAGCAAAAAAAAAAATAACACCGATTCCGGCGAATCGATGCTACTTTTCCGGAAATATGGCCTGTGCAGACAACCCCGCCGCCATTATAATTGATCCATAAAAAAGGCAATGACAAGGCGTACCGCCATTAATACGATGACGCCCTTAGAGAGGATTTCCAAAAAGTGTTCGAATTCATCTTTCCTTTTGTATTTATGACCGTCAGAATTTTCGTATTCCATGCGCCGCTCCTTTCGTTAATGGGGAAACAGTTCTTGCACAAGACGAGCCGAATTTTTATCCTGCTTAATTCCCATAATGAGAGTTTTCTCCGAATTTTCCATGTGCTTCTTCGCAATCTTCCGCGCCTGTACACTATTATGATTGGCAATATATTCCACGAGCTGACGATGTTCTTCCCATGTCGCCGCCAAACGGCCGGGATAATGCATGGAAATGGAACGAAAACGCAACATCTGTTCACGCAGATTATGAAGTATATCCACAAGCCGGCTATTACGGCTCGCTCTGTAGAGGACGCCGTGAAAACGTATGTCCGCGTCGACTATTTTATCAAACTCATCCCGTGCTATATACTCACTTATTTCCACGACAATCCGTTCCAGTTCTTCCAATTCATCCGGCGTGATCCGTTCGGCCGCAAGGCCTGCCGCCAATTCTTCGAGAGCGCTGCGGATTTCAAATACCTGGACGACATCTTTTAAGGAAATATCGGCAACATATGTACCCCGCCGCGGCATCATGACGACAAATCCTTCCAGTTCCAGTTTCCTGACAGCTTCCCTGATGGGGGTTCTGCTGACACCGAGTTCATCGGCAAGCTGAATTTCCATAAGCCGTTCGCCGGGCTTTAAAACACCTTCACGGATAGCCTGCCGAAGCGCTTCACTGACAACATCCCGCAAGGGCTTATATGTGTCTAATCTGATCGGTTCCAATCTGTGTTTTTTATTCACCTTATATTTCCTCTCTAACGTAAGGCCGTCACTATAACATCGACATTACGGCCGGCTTCGCGTAAAGCCGTCGCCATTTCTTCTCCGTCCTTTTCAGGCGGCACCAGTGCAAATACGGTCGGCCCGCTGCCTGTCATCAAAGGCATGAGCCCCAAGCGCGTCAACATGTCTTTGCATCGGCCGACAGCCGGTACATGCGGCATGATAAGAGATTCGAACATATTTCCCATAGCGCTACAGATACTTTCGAAATCCTGTGCCGCAACGGAATTGACCATCTCTCCCATATCGACGGCATGAGCCGTGCAGCTATGCGTAAAAAGGTCATAAGCTTCATCCGTATGCACAAGCACATGAGGATGAACGATGAGTACGTCCCATGGCGGCAGCTTTTTCAGGGGTACAAGTATTTCACCGATACCGCCGGCCCTCATCGTACCGCCGCTGATACAAAAGGGTACATCGGCACCGAGGCTCCTGCCGATGCGGCGCAGGGCTTCATCAGGCAAGGCAAGCCGCCAAAGGCGGTTCAGGCCGCGCAACACGGCCGCACAATCGGCACTGCCGCCGGCAAGGCCGGCGGCAACCGGGATCCGCTTCTCTATATGAATGCGCACAGCCTGCAAATCTTCCGAAAACGGCAAAAGGGCTTTATACGCCCGATAGGCCAGATTCGACTCGTCACACGGCAATTCACCGCATGAGCAGGTAAGGCTGAAGGTATCGCTTTTTTCAAGACAAACCGTGTCATGAAGATCAACGGACTGATAAACTGTATCCACTTCGTGATACCCGTCGGGGCGACGGCCGAGAATATTCATGGCCAGGTTAATCTTTCCGTATGCGATTTCTTCTATCATCACGGGCTCCACCCTTTAAAAAATAATCGTTTTTCATTTTACTTCTGACCGGCCCATGCTATAATGAGCCTATATATAAAATTATGCACAGAATTCGCTTCATTTATAAAACAGTGTACAGATACTTTTTTTATTATACTGGTTTTTCTGTGCTTTTACAATCTTCCTGAAGGACGGGTCAATATACAATGAAACAAAAGGAACAACTTACAAAAAGACAGCTGGCCGCCCCCTATATAGCCAATTTTATCGGCAGCATTATCGCCGCCATAGGCATTAATGCGTTCTTCATTCCTCATCACCTTTTAAGCAGCGGTATCGGCGGGGCCGCCATCATGGTCTACTATGCAACGGGTCTTCCCTTCGGTATGGGCAATTTTATCATGAACATACCTGTTCTCATAGCCTGTTACAGGTTTATGGGACGGCGATATACGATACTTGCCATTATCGGCACGTTCATATACTCTTTTATCCTCGATTCCCTGTCCTTCCTGGCGGATATGTCGGTCATCCACGATCCTATGACCGCCGCCATTACCGGCGGTATTTTAAACGGCATCGGCATGGGTATTATTTACCGTTATAACGGAAATACAGGCGGGCTCGACGTCGTCGGCGCCATTGTAAAAAAATTCTACTCTTTCGAAATGGGCAATGTCGTCATGGCCGTCAACACATTCATTCTTATTTTTGCCGCATATATGTTTGGCCTTGAACTGGCGGTCCTGACGTTTATCGGTTCCTATGTCACGGCCTTTCTTACGAATAAAGTGGTCATCGGCCTCAACCAACGCAAAGCCGTTACGATCATTACAAACAGGCCGGAACAGATGGCCGGCGTCATCATGCGCTACATCGGTCACGGCGTTACCTTCATCCAAGGCAAGGGCGCTTACACGATGCAGGAAAAACAGATTATTTATGCTATCATCAAGTTGACAGAGGTTTCTAAATTAAAAGAAATCGTCAACAAGGTGGACCCTCGCGCGTTTATGATTATCAGCGATGCTTCCGATGTTTTCGGCACGGGCTTTACTGAACCGTCGCCTAAATTTCATGAAAATCCCGGCGACTCGATGAGTATGCCCCGTACCCGAAAGCCGCTGCCGCCTGATTATTAATTTTCTGTAACATCGTCTCATACTATTGACGCACCGCACTGTACGGATAATCCCGTAAGCCGTACAGTGCGGTATTTTTTTCTTCAAAGGCCATTATACTGTTATATTATTGTTTTATATATACAGCGGCGGCGCTTATTTTCGTTGACATGAAAATATGGGTGCTATATACTTTTCTATAGACTTTATGGAATTGAATGTTATTATCACAAGTTGGGGATGAGCATTATTATCGTGATTTTATATTCAACCCATGACCTTTAAGGAGGTGCAGCACATGCGCATTATGAAACTGGCAGATATGGAAGTGGGGACTTCCGGTACTGTTGAAGCACTCGAAGGACACGGTAATATCCAACATCGACTGGTCGATATGGGCGTCGTAAAAGGTTCCCGTATTTCTGTCGTAAAAACCGCACCTTTAGGTGATCCCGTCGAGGTGAAAGTAAAAGGTTGTGCCTTGGCACTGCGAAAAAACGAAGCGGCTATGATCAGTGTAGCCGTCGATTAGGAGGAAACCGTTCACATGAGTTCAATTAAGACGATTCGGATTGCCCTCGCCGGTAATCCGAACTGTGGCAAAACCACGATTTTTAACAATATTACCGGCGCCAAGCAACACGTGGGTAACTATCCGGGTGTTACAGTCGAAAAAAAAGAAGGACACTGTAATTATAAGGGTGAAGATCTTCTCTTTGTCGACCTTCCCGGCACATACAGTCTGACAGCGCGTTCTTTGGATGAAGTAGTGGCGCGCAACGTTATTATCAATGATAAGCCGGATCTTATCGTCAACGTACTGGATGCTTCCAATCTGGAACGCAACCTTTATCTGGCCGCTCAGCTCGCCGAACTGGGCCGTCCCGTCGTCATTGCCCTTAACATGATGGACATTGCCGATCGCATGAATATCAAAATCAACCTGGAAAAACTGGGTGAACAGATGGGGGCTGTCGTCGTGCCCCTCGTGGGCAGTAAAAACGTCGGTACGGACCGCCTTCTCGCCGTCGTTGTCGATGACGAAAAACTGGCTAAGTTGAAAAATCCGGAAATCAATTACGGCGAGATCGTCGAACCGGCAATTGCCGACCTCACCAACGTAATGAAAGAAGCCGGTACGATCAGCTATCCTCTCCGTTGGGCGGCTGTAAAGCTTCTTGAAAATGATGATGATGTCGTTGCCAAGGTCAAAGCTATTGCCGGTACGGAAAAAATCCTTGCCAAAGCGCAGGAGCTTCGCGATTCACTGAAAGACAAAGTCGATCTGGAATTTCATTTCGCCCAGTACCGGCATCAGTTCGCAGTCAAAGCCTATAACGCCTCCGTCGTGGCTGCCGGTACGAGCGACAATCTTTCCGATAAAATCGACCGCGTATTAACGAATAAATATATCGGCCTGCCGATTTTCCTCTTCTTCATGTGGCTCATGTTCACCGTCGTCATCGACATCGGCGCATATCCGCAGGATTGGTTGGAAAAGGGCTTCGGGATACTCGGCGATTGGCTCGGCACGATTATTGACGACGAGCAGCTCCGCTCACTTGTCGTCGACGGCGCAATCGGCGGCGTCGGCGCCGTTCTCAGTTTCGTGCCGCTTATCATACTTCTGTATCTCTTCATCAGTCTTATTGAAGACTCCGGTTACATGGCCCGTGCGGCGTTCCTGATTGACCGCATTATGAGGTCCTTCGGCCTCCACGGTAAATCGTTCATTCCCATGATCCTAGGCTTCGGATGTAACGTCCCGGGCATTATGGCCGCTCGTACGCTTGATAATGAACGCGACCGTATGGTTACGATTTTAGCGCTTCCCTTCATGTCCTGCGGCGCCAGACTCCCGGTATATACGTTGTTTATCGCGGCATTTTTCGGCGCCTCCGGCTATGGCGGCACCGTCCTTTTCGGACTGTACCTGCTCGGTATTATCGTGGCCATTTCCATTGCCCTCATCCTGCGCCGCACGGAATTTAAAGGAGAGCAGGAACCGTTTGTCATGGAACTTCCTCCTTATCATATTCCGACGCTTAAAGGCGTGCTTATGCACATGTGGGAACGCACGGTACTCTACTTGAAAAAAGCCGGTACGATTATTCTCGGTGCGTCTATCCTCGTCTGGTTCCTTACGGCCTATCCGCTGGACGTTGAATACTCCCGGGACTTCGACGCCACCAAAGACGCCGTAACGGACACGATGGAGCAGGAACAATCTCAGCTCCTCGCTTCTTACGGGTTGAAAAACCTGAAAGATAACGCCGAACTTAACAGCATGTACGATTCCATGGTAAATGCTCAGAAAGAAGCCGACGATGCGGAAGACGATGAAGATCAGGATGTGAACAGCGTAGCCCAGGCAAAGGAAGCGGAAGAAGACAAACCGGAATATCCGGATGCGTTTGCCGACCTGGAAGCTTCCAATCCGAAAGCCTATGCACAGGCGCTGCCCCTCTTTAATGCCAAGAAGAACGCCGATGACGCAACGGCGGATCTCGAATCACAGGAAAACGCTGAAAAAATCGGCCAGTCCTATGCGGCCCGCCTCGGTAAATTCATTGAGCCGGCCATTAAGCCGCTCGGTTTTGACTGGAAGATCGGTGTCGGGCTCATTGCCTGCACGGCCGCTAAAGAAGTCATGGTCTCGACGCTCGCCACGATTTACAGCGTACAGGCCGACGACAAGCATGAAGCGAACCTCGTAACATACCTTGCGGAAGATCCCGACTTTAATGCGGCCGTAGCGCTCTCGCTCATGGTGTTCTGCCTCCTCTACATGCCTTGTGTAGCGGCTCTCGCAGTCATCAAACGTGAAACGAATTCCTGGAAATGGATGGGCTTCTCCGCCGGTCTGGGACTCGTCCTCGCCTATGTATTTGCGCTGGTTACATACAATATATCGCTTCTCGCCGGCCTGGGCGCATAAGAGAAGCAAATTCACCGTAAAAGCGGCGTTCAGATACGAAGGTATTCTTACAGAAAGAAGGCGATTAGTATGACTCCGGCAACATGTATCGTAGGTATCGTAATACTTATTGCAGCCGTTTATATGTTCAAACACGTACGCGGCCTGTTCAAGGGTACCACGGGCTGCTCCTGCTGCGGCGGAAAATAAACGATGCACGTCAAAAGGGGCTTCCTGTACGGGAAGCCCCTTTTCCTGTTCAGACTATTTATCTGCCAATGTCCTGTAAATATCATATTTTTCTTTCGCAAAGTGTTCCGCCTGCGAGAAGAGTTCATCCGCAATTTCCGGGAAAGTCCTCGTAAGAGCGGCATACCGCGTTTCACCCATGAGATAATCACGGAAGGAGGCTTTCGGTTCCTTGGAATCCAAGATAAAGGGATTCTTGCCTGCTTTCTTGAGTTCCGGATTATAGCGATACAAATGCCAGTAACCGCATTCAACAGCTCGTTTCATTTCTTCCTGCGCTCTGCCCATACCGCAGCTGAGGCCGTGATTGATGCACGGCGAGTACGCGATAATAATGGACGGGCCGTCATATGCCTCGGCTTCTTTAATCGCTTTCATAAGCTGGTTCGGATCCGCACCCAACGCGACCTGGGCGATGTAGATATGGCCGTATGTCATGAGGAGACGGCCGAGATCCTTTTTATTGGAACGGCGGCCGGCGGAAGCGAACTGCGCCACTGCGCCGACAGGCGTCGCTTTCGAAGACTGACCGCCCGTATTGGAATATACTTCCGTATCGACGAGCATGATATTGACATTATAGTTCATGGAAAGGACATGATCCAATCCGCCGTAACCGATATCATATGCCCAGCCGTCACCGCCGTACATCCAAATGGTCTTCTTCACAATGTGCTCTTTGTGAGCAAGGAGGTAATCGCGGAGTTCTTTCGCCTTACCCGTGACATTCGCTTTGGCAAGCGCCGCAATATACGCTTTGCTGATACTTTCGGTCACTTCTCCTTCATTCGGCACGCCGAGGGAATCAAGCCATGCCTGAGCGGCCGCTTTCAAATCTCCCTCTGCAAGCGGCAGGAGTTCTTCCGTCTTGAGGCGCAGGTCGTCACGCTGCTGTTCCATGGAAAGGGACATACCGAGTGCGAATTCGGCGTTATCTTCAAATACGGAGTTCGACCAGGCCGGGCCGAACCCGTCCTTGTTAACGGTATAAGACAGGCTGGGCATTGCGGATCCCCATGCCTGCGTGCAGCCTGTCGCATTAGCCACGAGCATACGCTGTCCGAAGAGCTGCGTGAGAACTTTCATATACGCCGTTTCGGCACAACCCGCGCAGGCTCCGGAGAATTCAAGGAGAGGCTGGTTGAACTGGCTTCCCTTGACGGAATATTTATCAAGGCCCGTGTCTTTCTGGCTGAGCGTTACGGCAAATTCCCAATTCTCATGTTCATGGAGCTGTGTATCAAGCGGTTCCATAACAAGGGCTTTTTCCTTAGCCGGGCAAACGTTTACACACGTATAGCAACTGTAGCAGTCGAGCGGCGATACTTGAATACGAAAACCGTATTCTTCAAGCCCCCGGCCCGTTGCTTTCTTCGTTTCAAACCCTTCGGGCGCATCAGCCAATTCTTCCTTCGTTGCCAGGAACGGACGGATCGCCGCATGAGGACAAACAAAGGAGCAACGGTTACACTGAATACAATTGTCGGCAATCCAGCGAGGCACGACAGAAGCGATACCGCGCTTTTCGTACTGCGTGGAGCCCATGGGATAAGAGCCGTCCGCATAGGGGACGAATTCACTGACAGGAATGTCATCGCCCTTCTGGAGATTGGACGGTTCAACAATTTTCTTGATGAAATCCGGAATATTGCGGGTATCTTCCTGCGGCGCATCTTCCGGCAAATCAGCCCATGCGGCAGGGATATCCACTTTTACGAGATCACTGAGACCGCGGTCTACTGCCGCCTGGTTCATGGAAACGACTTTATCGCCCTTTGCCATATACGTTTTGTAAATAGCGGCTTTCATATGTTCGACCGCATCGTCAATGGGCATGATATTGGCCAGTTTGAAGAAGGCCGCTTGAAGGACTGTATTCGTGCGGTTGGCACCGAGACCGATTTCCTGAGCGATCTTGGAGGCATCAATCGTATAAAACTGAATATTCTTCTTCGCAATTTGACGTTTGACGGAGTTGCTCAGGTGCTCTTCCAGTTCCGCCGGCGTCCAACTGCAGTTGAGAAGGAAGACACCGCCGTCCTTTACTTCACCGACAATATCGTAGGTGCTCATGTAAACCGGCTTATGGCAGGCGAGGAAGTCCGCCTGTTTAATGTAATACGTCGAACGAATAGGGTTCTTGCCGAAACGCAAGTGTGATTTCGTAACACCGCCGGATTTTTTCGTATCATATTCAAAATATGCCTGTACGAACATATCCGTATTATCGCCGATAATCTTGATAGAATTCTTATTAGCGCCGACAGTGCCGTCGGACCCGAAGCCCCAGAACTTACAGTTAACGATGCCGTCATGGTTGACCGCCAAAGGAACATCCGGAATAGAGAGATTGGTAACGTCATCATTTAAGCCGACAGTAAAGTGGACTTTAGGTTCGGCCTTTTCCATGTTCGCAAAGACCGCGTTAATCGATGCGGGCGGTACGTCCTTCGACGAGAGGCCGTAACGACAGGCGTAGATTTTAGCATCTATATCGGTGTGACGGATAGCCGCGCAAATGTCTTCATACAGAGGTTCTCCGAGAGCGCCCGGCTCTTTCGTGCGATCCATGACAGTAATGCGTTTAACCGTCTTCGGCAAGGCTGCGATGAAGTGGTCAATGGAAAAGGGGCGATAGAGATGGACCTGTACATAACCGGTCTTCTTCCCTTGCGCATTAAGAGCGTCCACCGTTTCCTGAACAGCACCGGTAACGGAACCCATGGCGATGAGAATGTCTTCCGCATCAGGCGCGCCGTAGTAGTTGAAGAGTTTGTAATCACGGCCCGTAAGAGCGCTGATCTGCTGCATGTATTCATCCACGATCTGCGGCAGGCGATCATACCAAAGATTGCTCGCTTCTTTAGACTGGAAATACATATCCGGATTGGTTACGGTGCTGCGCATAACAGGATGTTCCGGATTAAGACCGTGATGTTTGAAATCATAAAGCGCATCCCTGTCGATGAGTTTCTTCAGTTCTTCTTCCGAAAGCATCTGAATTTTTTGAATTTCATGAGACGTACGGAACCCGTCAAAGAAATGCATGAACGGTACATGACCTTTAATAGCCGACAAGTGCGCCACAGCGGCAAGATCCGCACATTCCTGCACGCTTGCGCTGCAAAGCATGGCAAAGCCGGTATTACGACAGCCCATAACGTCCGAATGATCTCCGAAAATGGACATGGTATGCGTCCCCACCGTACGGGCGGCAATATGAAGAACCACCGGTTTCAGCTGTCCGGATAAACGATGCAGCACAGGGATCATAAGCATGAGGCCCTGAGAAGCGGTGAACGTCGAGCAAAGGCTGCCCGTTTCAGCGGCACCGTGAACGGCGCCGATAGCGCCGGCTTCAGACTGCATTTCAACGAGCTTAACGGGCTGGCCGAAAAGATTTTTACGGCCGTGAGCCGACCAGGCGTCAACGTGTTCCGCCATCGGTGAAGACGGCGTAATCGGATAAATCGTAGCGACTTCCGTAAAGGAATACGCTACATCGGCGGTTGCCTGATTACCGTCCATAGTTTTAGTAATTTGTTTTACCATTTAGTCTCACTCCTTTTTCACGTACAACGTTTAACTATATTTTCATTATATATATATACGGTATACGTGTCAAGAATAGTTGCCGTACCGTTTATGCATTAATGGATGTGCAATCATTGATTTAGGTCATTCCGCGCATATCTTCTCAATTAGAAATATTACTTACCGAATACTGCCCGTCCGATACCGCCGCAAAAGGAACCTGTACAATCGCCAAAGCGCCGTTCAAAGCCGAAGAGGCGCCGCATCGTCGTGATGCGGCGCCTCTTCATTCACATACTCTATTCGACTGTTACGGATTTTGCGAGGTTACGCGGCTTATCCACGTCCGCTCCTCTTGTAATCGCCGTATAGTACGCGAGCAACTGCAACGGAACGACCGCGAGAACGGGCGTCAGCAGCTCATCCGTCTCCGGAACCTTGATGACATGGTCAACGTATTTTTCAAGCTCTGTATCATTTTCCGTGGCTATGCCGATAACAACGGCGTCGCGGGCTTTAACTTCTTTAATGTTACTGAGCGTTTTCTCATAGACATGTTTCTGCGTTGCCAGGGCGATGACGGGCACGCCTTCCACGATGAGAGCGAGTGTGCCATGTTTCAGTTCACCGGCAGCGTATGCTTCCGCATGGATGTAGGAAATTTCTTTGAGTTTTAACGAACCTTCCATGGCGACGTTATAGTCGAGAGAACGGCCGATGAAGAAAGCGTCTTCATTGAAGCCGTACTGTCTGGCAAAGGTCTTGAGAGGGTCAACATCCTCAAAGGTACGGCCCACATCATCAGGCAAACGGCGCAACGCATCAATAAGTTGCGTAATCCGCTCGGCAGGCTGCGTGCCCATAATTTCCGCCATGTAAAGCGCAAGCATGAAGAAGGCGACGAGCTGGGTCGTGTACGCCTTTGTCGAGGCTACGGCAATTTCCGGTCCCGCCCATGTATAGATGACCTGATCGGCCTCGCGGGCGATAGAAGAACCGACAACATTGGTGATAGCCAAGGTTCTGGAACCGCGGCGCCCGGCTTCTTTCAACGCCGCTAACGTATCGCTCGTTTCACCGGACTGACTGACAACGATAGTCAATGTTTTTTCATCGATAATCGGATCTTTATAGCGAAATTCCGAAGCAACGTCGATTTCCACAGGCATCCGGACAAGTTTTTCTATGTAGGACTTGCCGACAAGGCCGGCATGGTATGCCGTACCGCAGGCAACTACGGCAATTTTATTGACGGAATCAAGAAAATCTTTATCCCATTTTAATTCTTCCATGACGATGGTTTTGCCGTCTTTGGCAATACGCTGTGACATGGTGTCGCGGATAGCTTTCGGCTGTTCATGGATTTCTTTTAGCATGAAATGTTCATATCCGCCTTTTTCGGCAGCTTCGGCATTCCAGTTTACTTCAAAAACCTTCTTGTCCACCCGTTCGCCCTGAAGATTGCGGACCTCTACGCCGTCGGCACGAACGACCGCAACTTCACCGTCATTTAAAATATATGTTTTCCTCGTTTTACTGATAATTGCCGGAATATCGGAGGCAATAAAGTTTTCCCCCTTGCCGAGACCGATAACCAGGGGGTTATCTTTCTTCGCACAAATAAGACGATCCGGCTGTTCTTTAGACAGGAACACAAGTGAATATGAACCTTCTATTCTGTTCAGCACCGTATGAACAGCCGCTTCAAAATCTCCTTCATACACCTCCGCCAGCAGGTTCGCTACCACTTCCGTATCTGTTTCCGATTTGAATGTATGTCCCTTTTTAATGAGCTCTTCTTTTAAGGGCAGGTAATTTTCAATAATGCCGTTGTGAACGACGGCAAACCTGCCTTCCCCGTCCGTGTGAGGATGAGCGTTGTTATCCGCCGGACGTCCGTGTGTGGCCCAGCGGGTGTGTCCGATGCCGATATGCCCCTGCGGAACATGACCGGCAATTTTTTCTTCCAAAGCAGCCAGGCGGCCGACACATTTCTCAACGATCAAATTCGTACCGTCAAAGGTGGCAATACCGGAAGAATCATACCCTCTGTATTCCAACTTGGAAAGCCCGTCCAATAAGAACGGAGCTGCCTGTTCCTTACCCACATACCCTACAATACCACACATACTGTCATACCCTCCTTATGAAAGGAAACTGTCGCGGTCTTGTCGAAAAGCCTTATGTACCGCTTTGTCCTCACCGTCACCGATGAGTTTTGACGGCCTTTATCGACCGGCTGAGCCGAGAGGCATCCGCTGAAATTTCGACAACCTCTTCCTCGTCCTCTCCGAACGGAGAGCCAGCGCTAAGACAATGTCTTTTCCGTAACCGAATCCGACAACAACCTGCGAACGTTAAAAAATAAAAAGAAAACAGCAAGGCACTATACCTTACTATTTCTCATATCATAGTTGATAATGCTTTGCCAGTCAAGATGAGAGAAAAATCATGTGCCTCGATTTCCTGCGACTGTTTTACACGGATAAAAGGACAGACTTAAAGCCTGCCCTTTATCCGCCATGACCGGCAAGGAAAATATGCTTAATACCACCGCGTCATAGGCAGTTCATTATTTATTCCCTTGGTCATCAGGATCTGATGGAGATCGATATTGCCGATATAAAAGGAAGCGGCGCAGCCGCAGAGATATAATTCCCACATGCGCACAAACTCGGACCCGCGTTTTGCTTTTATCTGATCGCGAACTTTCTGAAAGTTGTCATACCAGCACAGGAGTGTCTTATAATAATGGCGGCGCAGGCTTTCCACATCGATGATCTGGAACTCCGTATCATATGCCAGGCTTACAATTTCACGTAAAGACGGCAAGATGCCGCCCGGGAAAATATATTTACGCATCCACGGGTTCCCCACCTGTTCATCGTGTCCGCTGATGTAATGAAGCAGGAAGAGGCCTCCTTCCTTCAGAAGATGACCGACCATGGACATATATAATCCATAGTTGGAACGGCCCACATGTTCGATCATGCCGACACTGACAATACGATCATACGTACGGTTCAGCTTATCCAGATCGCGATAGTCGATCAAATCGATCTCCACCCGATCCTGCAGTCCCAATTCCTTAATCCGTTCCTGTCCCTTCCGCCATTGTTCCTTGCTCAAGGTGCAGCCGTATCCGCTGACACCGTATTCCCTGGCCGCTTCAATGAGTAAATACCCCCAGCCGCAGCCGATATCAAGCAAAGACATGCCTTCTTTCAGGCAAAGCTTTTTCAGGATGTACCGGACCTTGTTGCGCTGAGCGGTCTCCAGCGTATCCGCATCACTTTTAAAATATGCGCATGAATAACTCATGGAAGGGTCGAGCCATGCCGAATAAAATTCATTGCCCAGGTCATAATGAGAAGCTACCTGTATCTTCTGTTTATCCTTCGCCTCGGACTGAAAGAGGATATTCCGTAAAATAGTCCTATCCAGAGAAAAGCTCTGCCTCTGTTCGAGAAGGCAGCATAAAGCCGTGAACAGATCCCCTTCAATATCGACATCCTTGCTCATGTACGCTTCTCCTAGGGCAAGTGAGGTGGAAGAGAGAAGTTTTGTCTTGGGAATATCCTTATAAACGATTAATTTAAATACCGGTTCTCCTTCTCCGATAGTATACGTTTTACCGTGCAGCTGTACGGCAAAACAATATTTGTCAAAACGATGTAAATAGTGAATAAAAAAACTGTCCGATAAATTCATGCCAAACCCTCCTCCCGCACAAAATGCCCGGTACGACAATTCCCGAAATCATTCTCACCGCAACGGCCGTCATCCCGCCAAAAGAGGCGGCATTGCCACAGCGACAGCCGCTTATCCGAAAATTTTATAATATGCTTATATCCATCCTTATTTTATCGAAAATATCCTGCATTGTGAAGAAAAATCTGTCCTTCATGCGAATATGTAATACGGGGAACACGTCACTGTCGACGGCTGTGCGTCAAAAATAAAACAGGAGCATGCGATCCGGGACGTATGCTCCTGTTGCAGGACGATGTTTCGAGGCCGGCGGGCAGATGTAAAGCTCGTTCAGGCATACCATATGAGCTCATACATGTCCTGTGCCGAAATATCTCTCATATATGTATCAATCCGCATGGCTTCCAATGCTTCCGACAAGCTGTTTTTATTCAGCCGTATACCGGTAAATTTTTCTTCCAATTCCGTTATGTCTTCATTACCGAAAAAATCCCCGTATAACTTCGCTTTTTCTATGTGTCCTTTATTTACCTGCATATATATGGTTACTAAGCCGGCAGGAAATTTTTTTTCTTTCCTCACATTATATACGGGCGACTTACCGTAGTTCCATTCCCAGGCAGCAAACCGGCTGTCTCTGATATCTTTAATTCGTTCCCGATCTCCGTCATGCAGCTCAACAGGCCGCATGTCACCGTTTTCTCGCAACACTTCACAAAGCAACAGCTGTTTAAAGGTTTCTATAGAAACGGGGGCGCCTAACCATTCATTAACATATGTCACCCTGCTCCGCACTGATTTAATGCCCCGCGACTCATACTTTTTCTCTTTTACCCTTAACGCTTCAGAAAGATAATCAACATTAGCATTAACCATGATGCATCCGTGGTGCAATAAGCGATCGCCTTTAGCACACTGCGCATTTCCGGAAAATTTCATTCCGTCAATAAGCAGATCATTCCGGCCGGAAAATTCGGCTTTAATACCTAGTGTATTCATGACCCGTAACACAGGTTCCACAAAAAAACGAAAATCGAAATCACGATTTTTCCGTCGCTTCACAATAAAGGAAAAGTTCACATTTCCAAGATCATGAAATACTGCACCTCCACCGGTAAGACGCCGGACAACCTTGATGTCATGTTGATCCACGAATTCTTTATTTATTTCTTCAACTGTATTTTGATGCTTACCGATTAAAATAGAATTATCAACTTGCCATAACAGAAAATAATCCTCCTCAGAGGGCATATATTCAAACATATAATTTTCTAAAGCTAAATTTAAATACGGGTCCGTTGATTTTACTTCCAAGTATTTCATACTAAGCTCCTGTAAAGTATGTTTTTAGAATAGTTGCATATATGATGAAGCCTGTTCTTTCCGATAATTTTCCACTACTATTCCGGCTTTATAGGAGCTCCTCACCAGAGGTCCACTGACAACATGGGCGATTCCGAATTGAGCCGCCAGTTCTTTATAGTATGCAAAAGTGTCCGGCGTCACATACTCCGCGACGGGCACGTGCTTATCGGAAGGTCTCAAATATTGACCAATCGTGATAATATCAACACCGGCACCGGATAGATCATTGAAAGTCCGCTTCATATCATCACTCGTTTCACCGAATCCAACCATCATGCCGCTTTTCACTAATGGTCTGGTCACATAATCAGACGCGTACTGCAACACGCGAAGTGATTCGTGATAGCTGCCCACAGGACGTACTGCAGAGAAAAATCGTTCCACTGTCTCAATATTGTGATTAAAAACTTCAGGCTGACTGCTAAGAACCGTATCCAAGCTTTTTTTACTTCCTTTAAAGTCAGGCACCAGGACTTCTATCGACGTCTTTTCTGTATACAACCTTACCATCTTTATACATTCCGCAAACTGTAACGCCCCGCCGTCAGGCAAATCATCGCGCGTAACTGAAGTAATTACTACATGCTTTAAACCCAATCGCACAACTGCCGCAGCTAACTTTTCAGGTTCTTCCTTATCCAAAAACTCGGGTCTGCCTTTAGGAACCGCACAATATTTACAAGCTCTGGTGCAGATCCCGCCCAAAATTAAAAAGGTGGCCGTCCTATGACCGAAACACTCACCTATATTGGGACAATTTGCATTTTCACACACTGTATGGAGTTTTAATTCTTTCATCATATTTCGCACATCATTATATATTTTATTATCACAAACCCTCTGTTTTAACCATTCAGGCTTTTTACATGTGTTCGCAGCCATATCTTCTCACCTCTTATATACAGATATATAGAAGGTGTCCGTTACAACACCTTCTATAATCCGTTTTTTCCGTCATTATTTCTTTTTAGGCGGCCAATGAACGGCATTACCGAACACATCCGCCGCCGCCTCACCCAATGACTCGCCGACAGTAGGATGAGCCCAGACAGTTGTAATTAACTCATCAACCGTCGCTTCTAAACGAATTGCCAATCCGCATGCGGCAATCAGCTCCGTCACCCGGGGACCGTACATATGGACGCCCAATACTTCTCCATATTTCGTATCGGCAATAATTTTGATCATGCCGACGCCGCCGTTTTCAATAAGGCTTTTACCGTTCCCGGAAAGTGCGAATTTCCCCACTGTATAGTTAATACCCTTATTAACAACATCTTCTTCTTTCAATCCCACACTTGCCGCTTCGGGTTCCAGATAGATGCATGAAGGGACGGTTGCCGCCTCATACACGCCCTTACCGGTCATAATATATTCTACTGCCGCAACCCCCTGCGCAGAAGCAGCATGAGCCAGCATGAGCTTCCCGTTGCAATCACCGACGGCAAAAATAGACGGCACACTGGTTCGGAAGGTATCGTCCGTAACGACTTTGCCGCCTTCCAATTTTACACCAACTTCTTCCAACCCCATATGATAAGTGTTGGGACGACGGCCGACAGCAACAATAACCGTATCACCCTGAACGCAGTATTCTTGTCCCTGACGTTCCGTATGGATGAGCAAGGATCCGCACTTCTTCTCAATTGATATGACTTTGGCGTTAACAGCCACATCAATGCCGCGTTTTTCCAAATCCGCCTGAACAAGTGAAACGATTTCTTTATCGACGGGAGGTAAAATATGAGGCAGAGCCTCGATAATAGTGCATTTTGTTCCTACAGACGCAAACATGGATGCGAATTCAACGCCGATAACACCACCGCCGATGATAACCAAAGACTTGGGGATGTCTTCCAAGTCAAGTGCCTGCGTACTGTCAATAACTCCCGGTAAATCAGCTCCGGGGAAATTTAAATGAACGGCTTCCGAACCGGTCGCAAGAATAATATAGTCAGCAGAAATCCGCTCTCCGTTAACGGCTACTGTATGCGGATCAACTACTACCCCGCGACCTTTGTACTTCTTTACGCCGTTAGCCTTCAATAATCTGTCCACACCGTCTACAAGACGATTAACAACAGAATTTTTATATTTCTGAGTTTCTTTCCAATTAATAGATATATCGGAAATATGAACACCCACTTTTTTTGCCTCTGTTAAAACCGAACGGTAGAGAGAGCTGGCATGAATTAGGGCCTTTGTGGGAATACAACCTATATTGAGACATGTGCCGCCGACATTTTCGGATTCTATAATAACCGTATCAGCGCCCAGCTGTGCCGCTTTTATAGCCGTTACATAGCCGCCGGGACCGGCACCTATAACAATGATTTTCTTTTTACTGCCGTTTTCCGAGACCGGCACGGACAGAATATCCGTATCCTTTTCCGTCGGGGCCGTCGCTCCGGCAGTACCTGCACCATCAACGACTTCTCCACGCAGGCCGATATACCCGAGTATTCCTTTAACCGGCAGAACTTCCCCTTCCTGTGCAACGATTTTCAATAATATGCCGTCGACAGGAGATTCAATACTGTTACTAATTTTATCGGTTTCGACTTCGACGACGCAGTCCCCTTTTCTGACGACATCTCCTTCTTGCTTTAACCATTGAGATACAATGCCTTCCGTCATTGTCAATCCCAGTTGGGGCATTGTAAGTTCACTTGCCACCCAGACCCCCTCCTTTACCTTTATGCGACTTCCATTATTTCTCTACAATAATAACAGCGGATTTTCTAAATATTCCCGCAGTCGTGCTGTAACTAAGCCAGCAGTAGCTCCGTCAATGACTCGATGGTCATAGCCGAGGACGGCATTCATCATCGGCGCAACAACAACCTCTCCATTACGAACAACAGGCTTTTCTACAGTACGGCATACTCCTAAAATTGTAGCTTCAGGCGGGTTTACAATCGGTGTAAAATGATCGCAGCCGTACATACCTAAATTACTGACCGTACATGTACCGCCCTGCAACTCATCGGGAGAAAGCCGGCCACTGCGTGCTCTTTCAGCAAGTTCTCCAACTTTTTTATGAATATCCATCAAGCCCAACCGGTCGGCATTTTTGATGACGGGTACGATAAGCCCTTCATTGACGGCAACAGCGACTCCTATATTAATTTCTTCATGGTGAATAATGCAATCATCTGCCAAGCTGTCATTGGCACTCGTATATTCTTTTAAAACCTTACCGTAGGCCTTGACGATGAGGTCCGTAAAGGTAAATTTCTTATCCATTGCCTTAAAGGTCGCTCTAAGCTTAACGGCTTCCGTCATATCAATTTCAACTGTATGATGTACATGAGGCGTGTTCCTCCACCCTTCACTGAGCCGTTGCGCGATAATCTTTCGCATACCTTTAAGTTTCGTGCCTTTCCTGTCCGTGTCTCTTACCGTGTTCGTCCCAGCAGATACAGCCGGAACGGGCTCATTGGTAACGAATGTCGTCGGAACGCCCTCGACAGCAGCAAACACGTCCGCTTTCATAATACGCCCGTCAGTCCGGAGCATTTCTGTATTCACACCTAATGACGAAGCAATTTTAGCCGCTGTCGGTGAAATTCTGATTTTATTTTCTTCCTCATAAGCAGAAACATCACTGCCTATAATCCGACCGTGAGGGCCGCTGCCGGATACAAACGCAAGATTAATACCGTTGCGGCGGGCAAGAAATCTTGCGTAAGGAGTTGCCAAAACCCATCCGTCAACACTTGTATTTTGAACAGGGATAGCTCCGCTTACTTCCGAAACAGCCGCCACCTGATCATTCACCGCCAGCGCTTCCGATACGCTTTGCGGAGCAGTCGCATTACCGCTGTCTTGAACAACCTCCTCTCCGACTGCACCGATAATACCGAGAACGCCTTTAACGGGAAGTATGTCTCCTTCTTGTGCGACAATTTTTAAAAGGATTCCGTCTTCGGGAGCTTCAACAATATTATTAATTTTATCCGTTTCCACCTCAACGACTTCTTCGCCTTTTTTTACAACGTCGCCTTCTCTTTTCAGCCATTGAGAAACGGTGCCTTCGGTCATAGTCAAACCGAGTTGGGGCATAATAAGTTCACTAGCCATTACGTATTCCCTCCTTCGTCCGCATCGTTACGTGCGTACTATTCCTTTACTTCAGCCGCGTCGGCCGCAAGAGTTCCGACAGTTGATTTCTTAGGTAAGCTCAACATGAGCAACCCGGATATGACCAACATTCCCCCCAGAGCGAAGTATCCTGCATCGGTTGACCCGGTCGTCTGTTTGATCACGCCCAACATATAAGGTCCCAAGTATCCGCCCAGATTGGCAATAGAGTTAATCAAAGCAGTCGCTCCGGCAGCGGCAGCTCCGCTGAGGAAGGTAGTAGGGACGGACCACCATGTTCCCATGGCCGAATATACTCCTATGGCAGTAATGGAAATGAACAGAAGGCTTAGGAATCCGGTATGAATAAAGGGTGCGCAAATCAGGCCGAATGCTCCCAAAAACATACATCCGGCAATATGCCAGCGGATTTCTCCCGTTTTAGAAGAATGATGGCCGACAATAATCTGTGCTATCAGAGCCGCTCCCATTGGAAAAACGATAGCTACGCCGACCAATGAGGGGGACCAGCCGGAAACCCCTTTAAGAACCTGAGGCATCCAAAAATTAAATCCCCAGAAACCGGTGATCCAGGTAAAGTAAATCAAACATAGACGCCAGACCTTTTTATCTGTAAGCGCCTGCCAAATTGTATATTTTTTAGTTTTATGTTTTTCTTCTTCTTCCGCCGCAATAGTTTCATTTAAGTATTGTTTTTCCAACGGTGTAAGCCATGTTACTTTGTCCGGGCGATCTTTGACCCAAAACAGAAACACAAAGGTGAATACAAGTGCCGGAACGGCTTCCAATAAGAACAGGCACTGCCAGCCGTACAATCCGAATAAACTTAATTCAAGCAGCACGCCGGCAATAGGCGCACCGATAATGGCCGCAATTAAAAGAGAAGTCAGCATAAGAGAGATTGCTGCCGCCCTCTCTCTTCCCAGAAACCAGCGAGGAAATAATACGGCATAGATAACAGGGTATAAACTCGCCTCGCAGGCACCCAATAAAAAGCGGAACAAATAAAAGTGCAGCGGCGACTGCATAAAAGCCAGAAGGCCGCAGACAACGCCCCACGTAAACATTATTCGCGCTATCCATTTGCAGGCGTCAAACTTGGCTGCAATCAAAGACCCGGGGATTTCAAAAAAGAAGTAGCCCAGAAAAAACATTCCCGCACCAGCTCCGAATATTTCGGGCGTCAGCCAATCAAGCTGCTGTGACATAGTCATACCGGCATAGGCAATATTGACTCTGTCAATAAATGCAATAACCGAAACCAAGAAAACGGGGAAAATAATATGGATTTTCCTTCTGCGATCCAAGCTGGCAAAATTTATACTTTTATATTTCGGATCCATAAAAATACATCCTTTCTGTCAGTAATACACTTTGAGCTAACCTACGTCAGTCGCCGAGCAAGTCCTTTACCGCCTTGATAATATCTCCAGGCTCAATCTTAACTAACCGTTCCAAAGTCGGTGCATACGGTATCGGCACAAAGGGAGCTCCCAAACGAATAATAGGGGCATCCAAATAATCAATCATATCCTCGGCAGTGCGGGCTGCAACTTCCGCGCCGACACCACCTTGTTTAACGGCTTCATGGACGATCATAAGCTTCTTTGTCTTCCTCAGTGATTCATATATCGTATCCATATCAAGCGGAGAAATGGTCCGCAGATCAACGCATTCAACATGAATACCGTCTTTATCAAGCGCTTCAGCTGCTTCTAATACGTTATGCATATAATAGGAGTAAGAAACGACGGTTAAATCCGTTCCATCCTTCGCAACCTTGGCTTTGCCTATAGGTGTCACGTATTCTCCTTCCGGCACATCACCTTTCATGGAAAAGAGCCGTTTATGCTCAAAATATAAGACCGGATCGTCACTTCGAATGGCAGACTTCAGCAGCCCTTTTGCATCGGCGGGATTGGAAGGAATAACCACCTTTATCCCGGGAATGTGCATGAACCATGCCTCCACGCATTGAGAATGCTGTGCCGCCCCGCCACGAGTCATACCGTCTGGGGCACGCAATACCAAGGGAACCTTTGCCTGCCCTCCGAACATATAGCGGGCTTTGGCCATCTGATTAAAAATTTCATCCATAGGTACCCCAATAAAATCGGCAAAATGCATATCTACTACCGGTCTCATACCGGCTAAGGCCGCACCGACACCGCCGCCTATAATAGCGGTTTCAGAAATCGGTGTATCCCGAACGCGTTCAGATCCGAATTCGGCCGCCAGATCCTTAAACTGTCCAAAAATACCGCCCTGTCTGGCAATATCTTCTCCCATCAAAAATACAGTTTCATCTCTTTGCATCTCTTCACGCATGGCTTCCTGTGTTGCTACAGAGAAAGTAATTTGTCTCATACCGGCATTCCTCCCTGAATCAATTAATTTTCTTTCAATCACAATAGTAATTTTCCATTAATTCGGATTCAGCGGGGAAAGGCGCCACCATCGCTTCTTCTACGGCCGCAGCGACTAAATTTTTCGCTGCGTCATCCAGCTGATCCAATTCTTCATTTGTGAGCCACTTCTTACTGACAACAGTTTTCCGGAAATTCTGCAACGGATCGTCCTTGCTGAAATGTTCCGTTACTTCTTCTTTTGTGCGGTATTTTTCCGGGTCCCCGACAAAGTGTCCCTTTATTCTATATGTTTTTAATTCCAGCAAATACGGCCCCTTACCGCTACGAACATACGCAACGGCTTCTTTCGCCGCTTCATATACGTCAAAAAAGTCATTCCCGTTTACTGTCTTGCCGGGCATATTATAAGCCGCTGCACGCACTGCAATATCTTCAACGGAAGTAGTCGTCCGATACGGGGTGGTGGAAGCCCATTGGTTCATTTCGCAAACATACAGGATGGGTAATTTCCAGACGGAGGCCATGTTACAAGATTCATGGAAGGTACCTCGATTAGAGGCCCCATCGCCGAAAAATGCCACGGCAATTTGCTTTGTTCCCCGTAATTGGGCAGCCAATGCCGCTCCCATGGCCAGGTTATAACCGGCGCCGACAACACCGTTGGCGCCAAGCATACCGATTGAGAAATCGGCAATATGCATAGAACCGCCTTTACCATGACAATACCCGGTTTCTTTACCGTATAATTCAGCCATCATTTTCTTAACATCTGCCCCTTTAGCCAGGCAGTGTCCGTGTCCGCGATGAGTGCTGGCAATATAATCATCTGTGTTCAGATTTTCGCATACGCCCACACCGCAAGCTTCTTCACCGATATACAAATGAGTAAATCCGGGCAATTCACCTGCCAAAAAAATTTCTTCAACCTTGAACTCATATGCGCGGATTGTTGTCATTTTACGATACGCTTCCAATAAAAAAGCTTTGTCATATTTTTTCATATTGCATCTACCCCTTTGTTAAATAATAATTAAGATCACCGTTCATTGAGAAAAACTGATTGCAGAGGCTCTGACAAAACATGCAAATTACTTTTTCCCACCTCCTTTTTACGAATAGAATCGGCTAGTCCGCGGATTCCGTGATTGCCCCGCTCCGTTTCCGGAATATGATAAATAAATACATGTTCCGGAGAAATATCTTCGAGCCAACGTTTGCATCCGCGGCCCATATACGCCAACGGATTGATAAATATCCCCTTCACTATAGTCCCCTCAGTTAAAGAAAACACGGCTTCCGCAGAATAGTCCGTGCCGGCATCACTCATAAAAATATAACTGTTCCCGTATATGGTAAGCACAATACTGTAATGCCGAATGTTAAATACATCTTTCCCCATATGTAATGTTCTAAAAAATATAAAACGGATGTATTCTGTAACCTTTTCCACCTGAAGTTCAGGTGCATCTTTTCCAACATATACAACTTTAGCCGAAGTATTTTCCACATGTATCATCCGGCCGTCCTCATAAGGGGCAATCGTCCGGCTGGGGCAAGGCAAATAAATGCCTTTAACCTTATTGCAGCGTATATATTTTTCTGTGTTTAAGCTATTAAAATGATCCTGATGCCGATGTGTAAATAACAAAAATTCAACATGACGAAACAAACTGTCTTCTCCATTTACGGCTTTTAAAATTTCAGCGGATCTATCATGAAAAAACTCATTCACGCCGTAAATTCCGTCAACAAGGAATGTATGGCCCCTTTCAGATAAATGGATCCCCGCATTTCCTACTGCCGTTATTTGCATACCCAATCTTATTCGTCTCCCACACGGATCTTCATCTTGGCCTCAAAATATTTAATCATGCCGGCCTGATCTATCTGTATATACCCGTTATCATTCATCCAATCCATAATTCTCAGTGTTATATCCGTAACAGGTAGGTCAATCCCCAAAGCATGGGCATAAGATTTTGCATTGAGAATATCCTTACGATGAACGGCAACCCTTGCTCCCGGCTCATAATCACGAGTAATAATTTTCGGGACTTTATTTTCATACAAAGGACCTCCTGCAAAGCCCGCCCTAGTAGCGTTAAAAGTAGTCATCAAGTCTATCCCCGCTTTCGCGGCAAAAGCATATCCTTCGGCTATGGCTGCCAAATAGGCTCCTGCAATCGTGTTATTGACCAGTTTAGTTATACTGCCGCTGCCTAAGCTGCCTGTATATACAGGAGTTCCCATACACTCTAAAATCGGTTTAACTTGTTCAAAAACAGATTTCTCCCCACCTGTCATTATGGCCAATGTTCCTGCAGCAGCCTTGGGATTGCCGCCGCTTACCGGTGAATCCAATAAATGCATACCTGCATTTTTTACGTTTTCTTCCAAACTCATAATGATGTGAGGGGCCGCCGAAGAAAGGTCCACAATAATATTCCCCGGCTTACCTGACTCAGCCGCGCGTTTTACAGAATCGGAAATCGTCTCATGTGTCGGAAGGATTTGCAGGATTATATCACAGTTCTCATAAATCTCATTCGACTCACGGGCGGCACTTCCACCTGCAGCAACAAATCGATGCATTCTGCATTCATCAATATCATAGCCAAGTACGGGACATCCCGATTTTTTGATTACATTTACTGCCATAGGAAGCCCCATAACACCAAGTCCCAAAAACCCGATTATTGCTCGTTTCACATTGCTCACCGCCTTACCTTATTTGCCATTTTGTGATTTTATATATGATTATTAATTATGTATGACCATATCATATATAGAAGGTGATGATTGTATAACTTTATACAATCACAAAAATTTCATTATTTTTTATTGCATTCTCATATAATATCATCATATTTTAAAAATAATTGTGATTTTAATTGCTGTCATTTTTCTTTATCATGAAAGAACTCATTTGACCTTTTAATCTATTTCATGTATATTGAATATTACAACTAATCATTATCAGTGTGCTGTAATGGACTTGGGGTAATAAAGGGGCATAATGAATACCAGTGACTTTCAGGCTGTTACAACTAAATTAGTGGAAGTGTTTAAAAAATACGGACGGGAAGAAAAATACACGGATGGGCAGATTATTTTCATTCGAAATGAAGCGGCAAAAAACCTTTACTATATTGAGAGCGGACTCATCCGTGTGTATTTACCGTACCCTGACGGTACGGAGCGAACCTTATGCTATTTCCCCGGAAATACGATAATCGGCGAGGATGTCTTTACTTGCCCGTCCCTGAGAATCGTCTGCACCAGTTCTCTTGCTACGACTCATGTATACAAGCTGTCTGCCGATAATCTGATCTCACAAGCGACGGAAAACAAAGAACTTATTCGAGGAATCCTGTCGTTCTTTATGTACAAAATCACGCTCCTTCACAGTTGGATTTTTTATGCTCAATTCCAACGTAATGAAGAAAAGTTGGCTTGCTTGCTCTATACACTTTCCTTGTCAAATCCGTCAATACATCTTTCTCATCATCAACTTGCTTCCGTCACCGGCATGAGCCGTATTACGGCTACGCGTATATTAAATTCCTTCGCTAAAAAAGGCTTGATCTCCGTGCAATATAAAAAAACTAAAATATTGAACCAGGATAAATTACGCTATATTTTTAAAGATAAGGGGTTCTATTAACAAATAAAACAGCGGAGGCTGTAACAGAAATCTGTTACAGCCTCCGCTGTTTTCCCACCGTTTCAGGTACCGGTTTCTAGTCGTCAATTTCACATTTGATTACATTGCCCGTTACGGCATCAATACTGAGGTCATAGCCAACGTTGCCTATTTTACAATCTACTTTATACAAAGGAATAAACTCATACAATGCCGGAGATTGAGGCGGCATTTGTCCGGGAGAAGCCTGCGGCGCAGGCGCCGGTTGCTGAGGCGGAGCATCCTGTACAGGCGGCTGCATCGGGGCGGCCGCAGGTTGTTGCTGCGGTTCCGGCTGCTGCGTATTCTCCTGCCGCCCATCGTGACGGTCGTCTTTCTTTCCGTCTTTATGTCTCTTATCTTTCCTGCCGTCCTTATGTCCGTCTTTCCCGTTTTCTTTATTTTCGTGTTTAGCCCCGTCTTTCAAAGCGATTTTCTTGAAAGTAATACTGTCCTGCTCCGTACCGAGCTGTTTTGCCGTGATCTCTTTTACTTTGTCTTCCGAAATCAGGGCCATTCCCTGCCTCTCCGCTTTCTGTTCAATCATCTTCGCACGCGCCTGTGCGACTTCCGCTTTCATTGCCGCTTTTTGCTGATACTGATACCAGGCACCGCCGCTTAAAGGTACGGCGCAGACGACAAGAACCGCGGCCAGCCGTTGAAAATTCTTCTTTGTAAATACTTTGCCGGCTTTTTCCTTTACTGTGTTAACCATTTTTTCATTATTCATAATTAATGTCCTCCTTCAGCCGTCAGGCTATATTTTCTTTTTGATGATCCCAGTATACGGGCCGACATTAAACAATTTCTAAAGGCCTTCTAAAAGATTTCATAATAATCTTCATTTTATCTGTTCGTCCGGATATAAAAGGTTGTATTATAAAGACATACCGATAAAAGAGGAAGGGATAGTATGCACATACGTCTGCGTGATTTTTCCGTACGAAAAAGGCTGTTTCTCACTAATTTCATGATGGTCGCCATCCCGGTATGCTTACTCATACTCATCGGCGGTATACTTCTGGCCGCATTCCGTTTTTCCGGCGCAACACAACAGACGCTTTTAACCGCATTCTGGCCGGAAAAGGGTTCCGCCATGAGTATCCAATATGCCGTCAGCTCACTGCGCGTCAAAGCGGAACACAAAGGACGCCCGCGGGTAAAAGACTTTATTGAGGCGGCGCATCTCCTGGAAGCTCAAGGAATAGATGTCGTGGTCGCACAGGACGGCACGGTATACTACATGTCTCCGCATGCAGACAGCAAGGCCATAGCCGAACGGATTATTGCCAAATACGGCCGCAACCCGTCCGTCATGAGCTGGGATGAAGAAGGTTTCACTTTCTCATACATGTCTCCGCGCAGCAGGACGCTCGTCATGGCTTCCGGTGCCGTCCCCTTCCTGGCCAAAGACATGATTCCGGGAAACGACATAAAACATATCGTGGAAACGATATTATATGTCATTCTTGCCCTGTCCGCTACTTTAATCATTCTTTCAGGCTTCTATTTATCTCACCTCATGTCCCGGCAAATCCTCGAACCGTTGTCGGAACTGCGTCAAGCGGCCGCCGATATCCGGCAGGGTAACCTGGATACGCCGGTACGAATTGAAGCGGAAGATGAATTCGGCAAGGCTTGCCGTGATTTCGAACTCATGCGGCAGGAGTTGAAGCATGCCCAAGTGGAACGGGAAAAATATGAGACCAACCGGAAAGAACTGATAGCAGGCATTTCTCACGACCTTTCCACGCCGCTCACTTCTCTCAAAGGCTATGCCGGCGGTATTCTCGACGGTATTGCCAATACGCCGGAAAAACAGCAGCATTATGTCGAACAGATCTACCGAAGCGCCGGTACGCTGGAAGCGCTTGTGGATAATCTCTTTCTCTTTTCCAAACTGGATCTGGGCCGTATTCCCTTCTCAACGGAACGCGTTGCTATTGTTGACTATTTTACCGATTTTGTAGAAGAACAAAAAAAAGCGTACGCCCGGAAAGGCTTGACTCTTTCTTTCCGCAGCCGCATGGAAACGGCCGTTTTTGTCACTGTTGACCGACTGCAGTTCCAGCGAGTCGTTGATAATCTCCTCGGCAATGCTTTAAAATATAAAGACAGAAATATTGTTTCCGTGCATATCGAGGTCAGTGCAGACGAGAAAAATGTTCAAATCCGCTTTGCCGATGACGGCCCGGGCGTAGCCGCTCAGGATTTACCGAAGCTTTTTGACAGCTTCTACCGTACCGACCCGGCCCGCAGCAATGTAAAAAAAGGCAGCGGTCTCGGGCTTGCCATAGCCAAACAAATTATCCTTGCCATGAACGGCTCTATACACGCAGAGAAGACACCGGCGGGAGGTTTGACAATTGTTATTATCCTGCCAATCATAAGGAGTGAAGATAATGAAGAAAATATTAATAGTCGAAGATGATAAGGCTATCGGTGAGCTGGAGCGGGACTATCTCGAAGCGGACGGCTTTACCATAGATATTGCGGCAGACGGAACCGCAGGTTTGGAGAAAGCGAAAACAAACCGGTATGATTTACTAATTCTCGATGTCATGCTGCCCGGTGCGGACGGGTTCGAAATTATTCGAGCCGTGCGTAAGGATCAGGATATTCCTATCCTCATGGTCTCGGCACGGCGGGAAGATGTCGACAAGATCCGCGGTCTCGGGCTCGGTGCGGATGATTATATCAGTAAGCCCTTCAGCCCGAGTGAACTCGTCGCACGAGTCAAAGCGCACCTGGCCAGATATGAACGGCTTACGGGTACTTCAGGTACGGCCGCGATAACCTCAATCCATATCGGCGACCTGGAAATACAGCCGGAGGCGCACCGCGTTTTCGTCGGCGAAAAAGAGATTGCCCTGGCAAATAAAGAATTTGAATTGCTCCTTTTTTTAGCCAAGAACAGAGGTATCGTCTTCAGCAAAAACACGCTTTTTGAACGCGTCTGGGGCTTGGATGCCGTTGGCGATACGGCAACCGTCATGGTACACATAAACAGGCTTCGCGAAAAGCTTGAAAAAGACCCGTCATCCCCGCAGTACATTGAAACCGTCTGGGGAGCCGGCTACAGATGCAAATAAAAAACAGGGCTGTAACAGAATGAGGATTTCCCCTCATTCTGTTACAGCCCTTCTGTATTGCACAGGTATCTGATTCTCCGATAAATCAAAGTATCGCCTTATCTGAATATCATTTTATTAATAAACCCTGCCGATTTTCGCTTTTAGCAGGTTTCCTCAGCTCCTTTTTCAGAGAGTGTAACTCCCGTCATAAAAACCGTTACGCGTCCCGGACGGCGGCTGTTTTTTCTGCGGCAAATTTCTTCTCCTCCGCGGCCAAGTCGGCAAAGTTAATGGATCGCAACCCCGCAACCAAATCTTTCTGAATGCGCTCGAAAGCCGCATAGAGCGAACACATGCCGCCACAACCGCGTGTACACGCATCGGAGTCGGCAAGACACCGCTGTAACTCCGTCTGTCCTTCTACGGCATCGATAACGTCATACAGTGTGATATCCTTCGGTTCACGCTGCAAAGCAAACCCGCCTTCCACACCGCGGTAGGATCTCATGATACCCGCTGCTGTCAGACTGCGCATAATTTTAAGCAAAAACCGTTCCGGTATATTCTGTTTCTCAGCCAACACGGCGCCTGTGATTTTTGTTCCCGGCGGGCATGTCGCTAAATACAAAACCATGCGGAATGCATAGTCTGTCGCTTGATTTAATCGCATAAACCCTTACCTCCTTACTTCCTCTATTACATTATACAATAGATAACCAAAAAAGTGTAGTTTTATCTCAAAAAAACAGTACAGTATAGAATCCCCATACTGTACGTATTAAAGATGAGCCAGCGCATTGATACACATAAAAATAAAGGCCGCTAAGACCGCGCTTAACGGAATTGTGACAACCCAGGCGACGAGCATGCTGCGGGCCACTCCCCAATGGACGGCGCGAACGCGTTTTGCCGAACCGATACCCATGATGGAGCCGGAAACAACGTGTGTCGTGCTTACAGGCAGATGCAAAAGCGTTGCCGTAAAAATGACGATAGACGAGTTCAAATCGGCGGCAAACCCGTTAATCGATTCAAGCTTGAAAATTTTTGTGCCCATCGTCGAAATAATGCGCCAGCCGCCGGCAGACGTACCGAGCGCCATTGACGTGGCACAGGCCAGTTTAACCCATACAGGGATTTCCATCGTTTCGATATACCCGCCGCTCAACAAGGCGAGGGCAATGATCCCCATCGCCTTTTGGGCATCATTGGAGCCGTGAGAAAACGCCATGAGGCTGGCGGAAGCAATCTGCATCCTGCGGAAATGACGGTTTAAGTCGACAGGCGAATAGTTCCGTACGATCCATAAAATCCCGATCATAACAAAATACCCTGTAACTAAGGCAACGGCCGGTGAAAGGATAAGTGATAAAATAATTTTCCCAATCCCCTGATAGGAAAGCGCGGCCGGACCGACGCTGATGGAAACGGCACCGATAACACCGCCGATAAGGGAGTGAGATGAACTGCTCGGTATACGATAATACCAAGTCAGAATATTCCAAACGATGGAACCGATAAGAGCGGCAATAATGACTTCCAAACTGATTTGGGCAGGATCGAGGACGAGATCGCCGCCTATAGTCCTGGCAACGCCCGTACTGACCATCGCACCGAGAAAATTTAATCCGGCCGCCATTAAGATAGCCCGGCTCGGCGTAATAGCACGTGTGGAAACACTCGTAGCGATAGCGTTTGCCGTATCGTGAAAGCCGTTAATATAATCAAAGAGGACAGCTAAGATAACGACCGCCCAGATTAACCAATGCTCAGGCATACTTTAATACTATCCTCCTGAATAAGGTTGCCAATGCTTCACAACCGTCCGTGACGTCTTCAATGGATTGCAAAATTTCTTTCCACTTAATGAGTTCAATCGGGTCTTTACATGTCGCAAAGAGCTGTCCCATTTCTTCATGGTACAAATCGTCGCATTCCTGTTCAAGCTTCATAATTTTTTTCGTACGCGCTTCCAACTTCAAATAATCTTTCTTCACGTTGCGCATATACTCGATGGAACGGCGGATTTCTTTCATCGACTTCGCCATAACGACAGCCATACGCTTCGTCCCGTCCGTTGCCGCACCGACTTGATAAATGCACATCTTATCCATAATTTCCGTCACGTTGTCGAGCGCCTTATCAAGCTTGTCGATGAGATCCTGAATATCTTCCCGGTCCATAGGAGTAATAAAGGTCTTCTGCAACCGCTTCATCGTTTCTAAAACCAGATCGTTGGCTTCTTCTTCAAGGCCGTTAATCTTTTTCATGGCCTCTTCCTTGGAAATCTCCTCGTTCATCGCTTCTTTCAAAATATCTGCCGCCGCATAACTGAGCGCGGCATGACGATCCAGTAACGTGAAGAACTTTTCTTCCTTAGGCTTCAGATGAAATGCCATAAGTATCAAATCTCCTTACCTGCCGTGGCAGACGATAGATAACCCTTCGCTATGATTCCATTCAGTATTATATCATAGGAGTATACATTCGTACACAATTTAAATTTCTTCATAAACACACGCTCACCGTCTAACCGTCATAAGAAACCGGGCTTTATCCGCTGCTTCATTCAATACTGCCGTACCGTAAATTATTGAGCACTGTACGAAGCGGTACCGCCTATACGGCTGATCCGTCATATAGAATGCGCCCTAATTCTCAATAATTAAAAAACATACAATTTTATGACGCTACCGTGAATAAAATGCAACAAGGAATGCCTTATAAGGATAGAGGGGCCAAAAGACTTACAGAAAGGAGGAATACATATGTTCGGATTTTTACGACATCTCACTAAGGGACAAATCATCTTCTGGGCCGGGCGCCTCTTACGCTCTGTCTTACCGCTGCGGCCCTACAGTCTCTGCGGTCACAGTGCCCGTTGTCCCTGCCCGGCCAAAGATATGGCCCGCATCATGGGGCTTGCCATCGGCGACGAAGTCCATATTCGCCTGGACAGTCCCTACGCGCAAAGCAATACGGCAAAATCCGCTTCAGATGAAGCGGCATAAAAAAGATATACAGCCTGAGGAGGTATGCGGATGCTCGTTTATCTGAACCCGGGTCACGATATACGCCTCGACAGCGGCGCCGTAAACAGAGAACTGAATTTGCGGGAATGTGATTTAGCCCGGCGCGCGGGAACGGCGTCGGCCCGACTCTTGCGGGAGGCGGGCCATGATGTCCTGGTCGGTCAGGCGGACAACCTTTCCCGCATCTGTACGGAGGCGAACGAGGCGGGCGCGGATATTTTTATCTCCATCCACTTCAACGCCTTCAACACACATGTCGGCGGTACGGAGGTATATGTCTCCGGTTCGGCGGCGAGCGCACGCCTGGGCGCATCTATCTACGAGAACCTTCAAAAGAGCCTTCATTTTGCCCCTCGCGGCCTGAAAGACGGTTCTCGGCTCTTTGTCCTGCGGCAAACCGTAATGCCCGCCGTATTGGCGGAAATCTGCTTCATTGATAATACGGCCGAAATCAGGCGTTATCTTGAAACGGAAGCCGAAGCGGCGGCGGCCTTGGCGGCAGGAGTTGAAAATTATTTACGATCGGGAGGTTAGACATATGGCAGAAAAACAAGTTGTATCAGGAAAATTGCAGCTCACCGTCTCTTATACTGACGAAAATAACAAGAAAAAAAACCGTGAACTTTCCTTCGCCAAAGTAAAGGCCGGCGCAACGGCGGCAGGTCTCATGACCGCCGCACAGGCATTGGCGTCCTTACAGGAAGATGACCTCGAGCATGTAAAAGAAACGGTTCAATACGAAATCACGGCGTAAGTAAAAAGGAGGACTTCCCATGAAAACGAAATCGGAACAAAAAACGTTAACACTCACCTTTACCGATGAAAAAGGTAAAAAGGTTAATTATTCAATGCAGCGCCCGAAAGCGAACCTTGATAAAGCAGCTGTCGACGACGCTGCCGGCAAGGTGCTGGAAGCCAAGGTCTTTGCTACGACGGAAGGCGACCTCACAAGTTTTGCCGCAAGTCAGGTCGTGACGCGCAAGGTGGAAGTATTCGAATAAGAACGGGAAAGATACCGGCAAGGCTGAGCGACACCGAGTCGCTCAGCCTTATCGGCATAGTAATTAAACGGGGGAACATACAAAAAAATTTACAGTAAAGAAGGCTTTGTCATGGAAAAACAAACGGATATCAACACAATTATCGGTATGGCCCAGCAAGGCAACGTTCAGTCCAAACAAATACTGCTGTCAATGTATAAACCGCTCCTGCTCAGTCATGTTCGACGATACATCTCTTGTTTTCCTTCTTTTGAAGATGCCTGTCAGACGGCCGCCATGGCCGCACTGGAATGTATCATGACCTATGACGCAACGGATGATAAGCCCTTTGTATACCGTTTAAAAGCACACGTACATCATATTTTCCGCACTCATCTTAACCGAAAACGCCGTGATGACAAACACTTTATCATTACCGTTCGTACTGTTGACGGCACTATAACGGACCTGCCCGATATAAGGGACGATAATCCGTCAGTTCAACCGGAAGCCGTTCTTTTGGCGGCGGAAGAATCCCGTCATATATGTCATATCTTCACCATGTTGACGGAAGAAGAAAAATATCTTTTTACATCCCGCTACCTGAAAAGACGCCACGAGCGCGACATCGCCCGTTCCACCGGCTGGAGCCAGGCAAAAGTCAGCCGCAGATTACATGCTTTGAGACGGCATATTCTCCATCTTTTAAAATAACGGTATAATAAAAGCTCCCGTGAACGGTCCGGACCGTTCACGGGAGCTTTTTATTATACTGAAACAGGCAACGCCCGCCGTCGGCTGCCCTGCATGTTTTAGCGGAAAATATTTATTCCCGGCCCTAAAATCCTCACACTGTTCAAAACGACCGCCAAAGTCGCCGTATTATGAATAACGGCGGCCCAAAGAGGACTGATTCTGCCTAAAGCACCGAGAAGCATTGCCGTCGAGTTGACGAGGATCGTGGCAGTGAAATTCTGGTTGATGACCCGCATCGTCTGCCTGCCGATTTGTAAGGCATCGAACAGTTTATCCGGATCTTCCGAGCGGATGGTAATTGCGGCCGATTCGGCCGCAATATCCGTTTTCTGACCGCCGAGACTGACGCCTATATCGGCAAAAGCGAGAGCCGGTGCGTCGTTGATCCCGTCTCCGACCATCATGACATTGCCGCGCTGCTGCAGTTCCATGACATAATTCGCCTTATCTTCCGGCAGGATTTCCGCATGGTAGCCGTCAATGTCCATGGCGTGCGCCACATCGGCCGCTACTTCCTTGGAATCCCCCGTGAGCATGATAACTTCGTCCACACCGATACGGCGCATGCGATTTAAAGTCTTCTTCATCCCCGGGCGAACGGGGTCCTGAATTGTGAGAAACCCGATATATTCCCTGTTTTTGGCTACAAAGAGAATATTCTTGCCCCATGTCGCGGGAACGGTAACGGGAACGTCATCGACACCTTCTTCTTCCATAAAGCGTCTGCTGCCGACGAGGACATCGCCGCCGCTGTACGTTTCAAACGGCGGCACGGTCGCCTTCATGCCGCGCGCAACAACAGTGGACGATGTTTCGTGAGGCGGTGTTTCCCATTTATTGTCCCTGACATACTTCTGGATGGCCACGGCTAAAGGATGGACGGAGTGCATTTCCGCCGAAGCGGCAAGGAGAATCAATTCTTTATCGGAAATCCCCTTTGCCGTTTCGATATGTGAAATCTGCGGTACGCCTATAGTAATCGTGCCCGTCTTATCAAGGACAACCGTATCGATAGAGGAAAGATTTTCAATATAGTTGCCGCCCTTAATCAAAATCCCCTGCTTCGCGGCCACACCGATAGCCGCGGAAATAGCCGTAGCCGTCGAAAGTTTGAGGCCGCATGAAAAATCAATAAAGAGCAGGTTCAAAACGCGCTGCCAGTCTTTGGTGGCGCCGTAGACTATAGCGGCGCCGATAAAGGATACGGGGACGAGCATATTCGCCATCTTATCGGCAAAGTTCTGGACAGGCGCGCGCCGGGTCTGCGCTTCCTCGACAAGGTGGATAATCTGGGCCAGGGACGTGTCGTCACCGACTTTCTCAACGAGGATGACGAGGTCGCCCGCTTCAATGACGCTGCCGGCATAAACAGCCGAACCTTGCTGCTTAATAGCCGGGTTCGATTCGCCCGTAATGGATGCCTGGTTAACGGCGGCATTGCCGCTGACCACTTTACCGTCGACACAAATTTTTTCGCCCAGATGAACGGCAATATAGTCTCCCGGTTTCAACGATTCAACAGGAACCTTGCGTTCTTTGCCGTTTTCGATAATCCATACATCGCGCTGGTCGAGCTTTAAAAGACCGGAAATCTGGCTGCGCGCCTTCTCGGCCGCATATTCGGTAAGCATTTCCGCACCGTTTGAAAGAGCGAGGAGAGTCAGGCTTGATTCCGGTTTGCCGGAAAGCACGGATGCGATAACGGCCGTTGCCGTCAATGTATCGGCATTAGCCCGGCGGTCTTCAAGAAGCCCCATAATGCCGTTGCGAATAAACCTACGGGCAATGAAAAGGGTAAATAGGCGCCGTGCCAGAAGGACGGAATCATAAAAGCCGGGATTCGTCTTGTGGAGGATGTTCATTAAAATAAAGCCGCCTACGGAAAGGATGGCTTCACGACGATACACGGATGCATCCAGAGCGTCTCTGTTCTCTTTTTTTACGCCCCGTTTGTCTTCAAATTGATGGATAAACCGCGAAATGGCATGCATATCCAAAATGCCTTTATAGTACAGTACAACCTCCTTATCCGTTACCGTCGCCGCCACGACACTGTGAATACGCCTCAACTGCGCACCCAGAACCGGCCGCATCGGCATCGGCAAAAAGGAACGAAGCTGCACCCTGTAGCAACTGACCATACTGCTTACCTACCTTCCCCGCAAAATCGCCACGGCCCACCAGAGCATCTGCGGGCCGGAAGGCATTTCACCCAGTGTCACCATACGGCGGATACCTCGAACGATCAGAATAAAAGACACTAACGAACGTAAATCAAAGAGATGATGGGTCCGTTCATATACATAAGCGCTCATCGTCGACATAACTTCCTGCAGCGTATGTTTATACTCCGACGAAGGCTGTCTGCCCGGATCGCAGGGGGCCGCCGTACAAACATCGGCCGCGTCCGTACGTGGACAAAAGAAAAAACGGTTTTCTAAAAACACTTCGACGCGTCTGAAAATATCATCGTTTTCAGCACGTAAAAGGATACTGCCAACGACGGGATTGACGTTGACCGACGTCACGCCTTTTACCTGTTGCAAGCCGTTTTGTAAAATATCAGCCGCTTCGGGATTACCGATAAGAGCGAAAGCCCTGTACCGTCTTCTGCCGGGCACGGCAGATACGCAGACAAGCGAAGGTACCTGCCGGCCGGTACGGCGGACAGGACGGAGCGGCGCCGTCCGCACGGGACGGGCAGGCACAACACGCTTTGTACCCGCGCCGAGGCTGAAATACTTATGGACCGCTTTCCCGATAGACGCACCTAACATAAATCCTGATATATAGGACACGATTACGGCCTCCTTTCCACATGGGTCATTATATAGTGTTCAATTTCAGCCAGTTCACGATTGGACCGTAATATCTGCGGCTTATACATAAGTAAAACGGAACCTGTCACCGTATTGACTTCGACCGTATCTATTTCTTTATATGATGAAATATATTGATAAACCTGAGCGCTCAGGCTCTTATTATTGACAAGGCGGTTACTCTGCAAGCGAATGCGGCCGGGCAAATAGGATCGGACCGATACGGCCTTCATTATAAAATCCCACTTTGATACAGGTATCATCATGACTGCTTTCGAACTCCTTTATTATACCATTTTCCGCTGATTCAAAAAAATCGGCATTTTTAAAGAAAACTGCCGCCACGAATGGCGGCAGTTTTCTGCATATTGCCGTTAAACCTGTTCAGCTTCCTGAGCCGCAATAAGGTCTTCGAGTTCTTCTTTCTGGCGCTGTAATTCAGCCAAGGGAACGTTTGCCGCGACGCTGCCCACTGCAGGCTGCTGCATTGCGAGCAACTGCTGTTCTCTTTCAACCATCAATTTATAACCGAAAACGCCGGCAATGACGCCTACACCTAAACCGATCCAAAAATCGCCGTTTTGAAACATAATACACAACTCCTTTGCTAATGACGTTAAGCAACATATCCTGCTTGTTCTCAATTATAATACTCGTATTGAGAATCGTCAAGTGATTATTCAAAGACTCTTACAATTTTTTATCCGCAACTATGCGTTCCAAATATGCATGGAAATCTTCTCCCAATTCGGGGTTACGCAGTGCATATTCAACAGTCGCCTGTAAAAATCCCAGCTTACTGCCGACATCATAGCGCCTGCCTGCAAAACAATAAGCATAGACGGGTTCTCTGTAAGCCATTTCTTTAAGTGCGTCGGTCAACTGTATTTCCCCGCCCTTACCGGGCCGCGTCCGCTGCAGCACCGCAAATATATCAGGCGTGATGATGTACCTTCCCAGTACGGCAATACGGCTCGGCGCTTCTTCAAGTGACGGTTTTTCGATCATATCGGTTACACGGAAAACAGGTATTCCCGCTACGGGCTCACCCGCGACTATACCGTATGAAGAAACTTTTTCAAGCGCCACTTCCTGACACCCCAGGACGGTTGCCCCGACATCATTGAATACATCTATCATCTGTTGCAAAGCCGGACTGGTTTTATTATACACAATATCGTCGCCCAGTAAAACGGCAAACGGCTCATTGTCTATAAAAGATTTGGCACATAAGATGGCGTCACCAAGGCCGCGCATATGTTTTTGACGAATATAATGGATATTGATGTCGGAAATATCGCGCACAAGCTTCAGGAGATCGCCTTTACCGGTCTGTTCCAAATGCTGTTCCAATCCCGGAGTCGTATCAAAGTGGTCCTCTATGGCCCGTTTAGCATGGCCGCTGATGATAAGGATTTCTTCAATACCGCTGGTCAGAGCTTCTTCCACTATATATTGAATAGTCGGTTTATCGACAATGGGCAGCATTTCTTTCGGCGTCGCCTTCGTAGCCGGTAAAAACCGCGTGCCGAAACCGGCTGCCGGAATTACGGCCTTTCGTATTTTTTTCACAAGTACCCCTCCCTGACCGCTTTACTCGAACCAGCGGCTCAAATCGAATTCTTCACCGATGGCCTCGCAGATATACCCTTGACCCAGATAGAGGCCCAAAAGCGACAACGTGGAAACACGAAGCATCGTACTGTCCCAGATATCACTCATATCGGCGAGTATGGGAGAAATACTTTCCATTACATCAAGCGCTTCTTCACCGCTGAAATCGGCAGGGCGCTTGCGGGCAAGCCGCAAGAGCCGTTCTTGCGTATGCCGATCTTCAATACCCGCCAAGCGGAAGAAACGCGGCGCCATCGATTCATCAATGAGAGCCAATTTATAGAGCGGCGAATTAAACGACTGCACAACAAATTCAGCCGGCATATACTCGGTCGTTAACGCTTTGCGCAGTTCTTCTTCCGTAAACCCGCGATACCGGAAAAGGAGCGGGTAGGACTCGCCGAGAAGCGCCGCGAAAGAAGTGCCCTTCGTTTCTACAGCCGTACAGTGAAGGTAATCAAGCTGCTGATAATACGGACGTTCCGTCGGGAAACGATCAACGATGGGCAAGACATATTTATCAATATATTGAATAAACGTTTCTTTATCCACGTTATGTGAATTACGTGAATAGAGGAAAAGCAGGAGCAATGCCAGAATCTGATAATGGGGACGGGTCAGGACCGGCATTACCTTCAACGCGTCGGTTGCCACCAGATGGCGTGTCGATGTCCGGGAGCAATGAACGACATCCTTAAACGCGCGTAAAGCGAGGGTTTCGACGAACGGCTCCGGATGCGCCGTATAAGCTTTCTGCACCTGCCGTAACGCATCCTGTACTTCAAAGGACATGAGCACCCGCTCCCGTTCCTCATCCGTAGCGGCCCCTGCGGCCGTAAAAGCGGCGCCCGTGATGTATCTGACCTGTTGCTCGAGGTGTATACCGGTAAACGTATATTGCCCGAGGAAGTGCTCCGTACAGCGTCTGATCAGCGGCGAATCGATAAGTTCCGTATCATTCCAGGGCTCAGGGGAGCCGTGCTCAGCTGTATTTACAGTCGACGCTGCCGGCCGTGCCGTCTCAGAGCGGGCTTCTTTCCCGCCTTTTTGCGGCGGCGAGGCGTCTTTCGTGTCCGTTGTCCGATTATCGGCAGGCTCATGTTTCAAAATGTCAGCGGCAAGCGGCACAGGCTGCGTCGCACCGAGTGTCAGCTCTTTTGCCGTCGGTACAGTCGTTTCCCGCGCCGCCAGATCAGCCGCAACGACGGCGCCCAACCCGGCCAGGGACGTATCGGACGGCTCTTTTTTCGGAGAATTGCCGCGCGCATTTTCAGCAACGGCTCGGGCTTTGTTCATAGCCGCCTGCATTTCGTCACGACGAAGCACACGGGTGCTGTCCGCATCGTCGGCCACCTGTTTCTCCCGTTCCGATTTATAAAGGATTTCGCCGCCTTCATTAACAATTTCACCGTTCTTCGTCAAGTAGCCTGTCGCGCCTTTGACAGTTCCTTTTTTATGCACCTGCACGGCTGCGGACTCCCTGTATCCGGTTTCCTCCGGCCGCTGCGGCGCGGCGGCGCTTGCCCGCGGGGTTTCATATTTTTCCGCCGCTTTAGTGCGGTGAGCAGCATTTTTTACCATCTTATGTTCACCTGTATGATGCGGCTCGGAATCGTCACCGGAATAGACGAGATAACAAACTGCAAAAAACACGAAAATCATACCGATTACCAATATATACGGCAAATACTGACTCATGTAAATACACTCCTCTATCTGCTGAAATGAACTCGTTCTGTATAATTGTATCACACCGGCGTTACTGTTTGTATCTTTTTCCTGTATCTCCTGTCGGAAAATTGTTAGACAAAGAGAAACTCCCGCTCTATAATAAAAAATCATAGCGGTTTTATTTTTATATTTTACAATCCGGAGCAGTGCTGCATGAAAAAATATAAAACTGTCCTTTTTGATATGGACGGCACCGTATTGGATACACTTGATGAGCTGACAAACAGTTTGGCCGCCGTCTTCAAAATGAATAACCTGCCTGTCCTCGACAGAGAATCCGTCCGGGCCCGGTTGGGCTACGGCTATGCCGGCCTTATTGCCCGTTCGGCACCGCAGGCCGCTAAAGAAGATCGGGCCCGCCTGGCTAAAGAGTTCAAAGAATACTACGGCGCCCATTGCAGGGGCACAACATTCCCGTACACACATATCCCCGCCGCCTTACGCCGGTTACGGGAAAAGGGATATCGGACGGCTATCGTTTCAAATAAGGGACAAGCCGCCGTTTCCGTCCTGCACGATGAATTTTTCACGGGCCTTGTCTCCTTTTCGCTCGGCGAAACGCCCGATTTACCGAAAAAACCGCGCCCCGACATGCTTTACGAGGCCTTGCGCCGACTCAATTCCACTCCGGACGAGGCAATCTACGTCGGCGATTCGGAAGTAGATAAAAAAACGGCGGACAATGCGGGAATGGATGTTATCCTCGTTTCCTGGGGATTTCGGGATAAGTCGTTTTTACAACGTCTCAACCCTGCGTATCTGATTGATACAGCAGATGAATTGAACCGCATCTTGTAGCATTTTTCTCTCTGCGGATATAGCGGCCCCGGAACCGGTCGGGAGGAAAAGGATTATCCGTCAGCCGGCGCCGCACCGCACCGGCACAGCCGTGAATGCCGTCGGGGCGGCGCAACCATAAAGAGCCGGGGATTCTCTGCGCGTTAAATGTCAGGAGAACCCCCGGCTTTTTACTTGAAAATCATAAAATAAAACGGGAATTTCATTTTATTATACCCTCTTCCATCGCTAGTACAACTCGTTCTGATATCTTGTAATAGCTTCCGACATCGGGCTGTCAAAAAGGGAGGAATAGGACTCACCATGATGGTGACGGCGCCCGTTTCTTGCCGTTACAGGTTTGCGTTTCGTCGTCACTGCGGGAGTTACGGCCTTCTTTCGCGCGGCAACGGACAGGGTATCTTCCGCCCTTACGATACCTGCGCCGATTTCCTTATCAAGAACCGTCCGGATATTCGCCGGAAGAGGCTGCCTTGTCATCAGCACGATCTGTTCCGCCTTGTAATCGGGCAGAACGCCGCCGAATTCCTTTTCACCGGCCATGGCAATAACTATGTCCGTTGTTTTCTTCATGAGCAGCGCATAATCGGTCTTACTCATAATAACGGGTTTCATAACTACAGCATCTTTATAAGCGACTTCCCGTTTAATACGGCGGTTGACTTCAGGCAGAGTCCCCCCCAGGATACCGACGACAAGTGTATCGTTATCCCAATACAATACGCCGTCATCATAAAAATCCAGCATGGAGCCGTATGTATCATTGAGAATCTTCATAACCTGCTGCTCCACGGCGACATGCGGAATATACCTGCCGTCAGGCTTAACCGTGTGAAATGCTATATCCGCCGCCGTCGCGCGGCTGACATAACCGGCGCCGCCGGCATTAGCCCCGATATACTCACTGACATAGGAGGGCACGTCCGTACGATTGTACTGTATATAGCGCTGCAATACCGTTACAGCCTCGGCGACAGTAAGCGGCTCCGCCCAGCGGTAATCGCCGTTACTGTCGCCCTGCATAATCTGCGCCGTGCTCACGGCCTGTAAGGCCGCATCGGCGGTATCTTTCCGTACTGCAGAATCGTGTGCCCCTAAAGAAGGCGTAATATTGTAGAGCAGACGGGCAAAATCGCCGCGGCTGACAGGGTCTGCCGGCTTAAATTCGTTCCCTTCCGCAAAAGTAAGACACTGCGTGTCATAGAGGTAATCCACCGCAGTCTTATCCGGCACGGATGCCATATCCGTATACGGTGCGGCGGCGGAAGACCAAAAAGTTCCGCTCACGAGAGCAATACACCAAAGACCCGCTAACCGTTTATATTTCATAAGAACAAGCTCCTTAAAAAGCGCCTTATTTAATAACGAGGGCATCACCCAACGCCTTTTTCAGTTTTTTTGCCGTACTTGCCGATACGGGATTGGCGTACAAGTTAACCTTTTCGTTCAAGTAATCGACTTCGACTCTTGCTTCGCCCTCTTCTTTTTCTTTATAAATAGCCAGGGCATCGGCCTGCATCTTTTTATAGTCATTATATGAATACGAGCCCTTGCGGACAATAACGGTATCGGCCGCAATACCGGCATCATTTCTGAACGCATCTTCCAGCTTGGCCCGATTGCCGGCATTCTTAACGGCTACATACAATTTGCCCCCCTGCCAGTACATGGCTCCGTCATCGGCAAACTTCTTGACGGAACCGTATACCTTGGTGATATCGGCGAAAACACGGGTTTCTACCGTTCGTTCTTCCGTCTGTGTCTTTGTGTTGCCCGTAAGGATACGATACAGAACATTGACGGCTTCACCGCGCGTTATATTCTTCATCGGCCGGAACATGTTGTCCGCACCTGTCATATACCCCGTGGCATGAAGCGTGTCGACCGCTTTTTTGGCCCACGGCGCGACGTCTTTTTCATCTGTATAGTCTACGGCCGATTCTTCTGCCCCGATTCCTTTATAATTCATATAATTATAGGCAATAACGGCAAATTCCTGGCGTGTAATCGCCTTTTCCGGTTTAAAGGAACCGTCTTCGTATCCCTTCATAATCTGTTTATCCACCACAGATGCAATCGCTTTTTCAGACCAGCGGCCCGTCACATCCTTAAAGTCGACAACTGCTGTGCTGTCCCCGCCGATAAGATTATTCAAAATGGACGCGGCGCCTTCCCGTGTAATGTCGTCGTTCGGCTTAAATGCTCCGCCTATACCGCTTACATAATGATTATCATAAAAATATTGGACAGCCTCTTTGCCCCAATACCCGTTAATATCCTTCAATGCCGTCGTATTTTCCGCGGCCAATACGGAACCGCTCAAAACGGCGGCGCATGCTGCAGTCACCAGTATTTTCTGATATTTTTTCATCCTGATCGCTCCTGTTCGTAAATACGGAAAAATACCCGCCTTAGGGCCAGTTCTATTTTAGCATAGGCATCCCGGAAGGACAACACGCCTCAGTAACGGCCGAAATTGGCCGCAATTTCCGCCGCGCCGCAGCCGTTAGCCAGGGAAAGCTGTAAGAGGATCTTGGCCTGCTGAGGCGTGAGGGAATCACCGCAAAGGCAGTACTCCCCGTCAGCCCCTTCCGTGACGATGCCGCCTAAAACACGGGACGTGCGCACAATGAATATCCCTTCGTCAGCAGCGATGCGCAGCACGGCATCCATATAATCCGGATTTCTGCCGTGTCCCAGGCCTGCGAGAATAATCCCTTTTACCCCGCTTACAACAGCCGTTTCAACAAGCCGCGGAGACATGCCTACATGGCCGTAAAGGATCCACACCGGCGGCAGGGCGGCAACGTGAGCGGAGAGTGTTGATGCATATGTATGAAGACGCAACGGGGCCTGATAAAAATAAGGATCCCCGTTTTGCATGAAACCGACGACGCCCAATTGGCGCCCGTGAAAAGCCTGTACATGCGTTGTATCCGTTTTATAACCGAAACGGGCACTGCAGACGGTGCTGTTCATAGCAATGAGGACGCCGTATTTTCCGGCTTCCGCACAGGCTGCCAACCTGACGGCTTCCCACAAGTTAAGCGGCCCGTCGGCACTGACCGCCGTCGCCGGGCGCATGGCTCCGGTAATAATGACAGGCTTGTGCGTATGGACGGTAAGATTCAAGAAATAGGCCGTCTCTTCAAGTGTATCCGTACCGTGCGTAACGACGATTCCGTCCACATCGGCACGGGCGGCGATTTCTTCCGTGCGCCGGGCCAGGGCAAGCCACATCCCTTCAGTCATGTCCGAACTGTCCATATTGGCAAATTGCTCCCCTTCAACCGCCGCTTCCTCAGCCAATCCCGGCAAAGCCGCCAGGAGCTCGCCGACAGTCATCGCCCCCGCCCTGTAGCCGGTCAGATCCGACGCGGAACCGGCCTTACCCGCTATGGTCCCGCCGCAGGCAATCATATAAATCTTACGCATAATCATACCTCCCGCTATAAGGTAAAGTATACAGAAAGGAACTTCCCTTGTCTATAAAAGGCATTTTCCTCTATTTTCATTGACTTTTGAGCCGTTCCATAGTAAAATTTGTAGTTGTATTCTACATAAATTATTAATGAGGTGATGTGAACAATGGCAACAAGGAGAGAAGCACGTTTTAAAGAATGTCGCCGGTTCGGAGTTAACGTCTACGGACACCCTAAGGCATTAAAACGTGTGAAGAAAGAGCAAAGACAGAAAAAAATGTCTGAATACGGCACACAGTTATTGGAGAAACAGAAGTTACGGGCATACTACAACCTGCTCGAACGTCAGTTTGTCCGTTATTATGATAAAGCGAAGAAGCAGGAAGGCATTACAGGCGAAAATATGCTCAAACTGCTCGAATGCCGTTTGGATAATCTCGTATACCGTATCGGGTTTGCAAGCTCTATCCGCCAGGCGCGCCAAATGGTCAATCACGGCCATATCCTGGTCAACGGCAAACGCGTAGACATCCCGTCCGCACATGTAAAAACCGGCAGCACGATTACATTGAAAGAAGCGTCCCGCACCAACGAAATGTACAAGAAGTCATTTCAGGAATTGAAAACCTTCGACCTCCCGTACATTGAAAAGAATTTCGACGGATTTGAAGGCACATTGACCCGCATGCCTGAACGCAGTGAACTGCCCCTTGAAATTAACGAAACACTTATCGTCGAATTGTATTCCAAATAAAATACTTTATACGACAGCAAAAAGCAGGAAATCCTCGGATTTCCCGCTTTTTTTATTATACGGTCACCGTAAAGAAAATAACGCCGTCCCGCCAGGTAACCGTCAAAACGCCTTTCATGGAACGGGCAAATTCTTCCGCCATCGACAAACCTATGCCGAATCCCGATTTTTCACTGTTATGGGATTCATCGCCTCTGTAAAACCGTTCAAGAAAGCGCGAGTAGTCCACGCCTTTTCCGGCAGTAAAATCATTGGCTACAGTAAGGGCGAAATTTTTTTTCCTTCTTTTCTTCGCCTTTAAAGAAATATAGATCGTCCCCTTGTCATCACAGTACTTCACGGCATTATCGACCAGTATATTCGTCAACTCATAAATACTGCGCTGTATTGCAAATACCTTGATATTTTTATCCACTGTGGACTGAATATTCTTTTGCTGCTCTTCCGCAACGGGACGAAAAGAATCAATCACCGTACGTACCGTCTCCGTTACATCGACTTCTCTTTTCTGCGCTTCATCACTGCCGTACTCGCCGATACGGGACAGGGCCACCAGACGATTGATCAAATCCGTTTGTCGTTTCACCTGCTTCAAAATACTTTCCGTCCATTGATTCTTTCCGTTGATCATTTCAATGGCTTCCGCATTTGCCGAAATAATGGCAATCGGGGTCTTCAGCTCATGTCCCGCATTGGTTATGAAGCGCTTTTGGCTTTCCATATTATCCACGAACGGTCGCATCACCCACTTGGACAAAACGGCAAAAACGGCAATGTAAACGATAATACAAAAAATACCGAGAATCCCGGAGAATCGCCATAAGGCGTGAATAAACGCAAATTCGCGCGTACAGTCCATAATGACAATCAGACGGTTTTCTTTTTCATCTGTTGTAATGAGATAGGCATAGAAAGCCTTATCTTTTTCAAAAATACCTTCGGCGTTCCCCGAAGACACTGACGTCCGTGCATATTCTACAGCTTCGGCATCACTGAAGGAGGCTGTATTTTTTGTGTTGACATTTTTAATGTTTCCCTCTTTGTCGGCAAGAACGCTGAAAAACCGCGTCTGATACGAAAATTCATCCGTATTGCTTCCCCGTTCGCCCGTACTGAACCAACCGCGTTCTGCAGGCGCCGTTTTCACCGGGATCACTCCGCCGTGTGACGCAATGTAGTGCAAATCACTGTCAATATCATCCATTGTCTGTACATAATTGGATACATTGACGAGCAAGAGGACAATAAAAACCAACAGGAATACGGCTGCCGATGCAAGAAGAATAAAATTTCGCCGTAAGCGATGTATCATCTGCATACTGTTACCTCATTTTTACGCTTTCAATGCAAACGGGCCGCCTGCTTCGCCCGTAAGGACAACCGAACTTTGTACAGCCTCGAATTTTTGCCGTAAATACGAGATGTATACCCAGACAATGGCTTCATTTTCCTCGTCCCCGTCGGACCAGACCCGCCGGAAAATTTCAGAAACCGTTAATTCTTTACGGGGATTGAGCAGCAAAAACTTTAAAAGTTTGGCTTCTTTGGCGGAAAGACGGATCGTACTGGTCCCTTTCAGTTCCTGCGTTTCTGTATTCAATTCAATATTGCCCAGCGAAAGAGTGTCCGGCGTAAAGCTTCCCGCCCGCCTGGTAAGGGAACGAATACGGGCCAAAAGCTCTTTCATCGCGAAGGGCTTGGCTAAATAATCATCCGCGCCCGCATCAAGGCCGTCAATTCGGTCTTCCACCTCCCCCTTTGCCGTAAGCATAATAACAGGCGTAACGTTACCGCTCGCGCGAACCTCTTTAAGCACTGTGATACCGTCCCGCCCCGGCATCATAATATCAAAAATCATACAATCATAGCTGTGTCTGCCGGCCATCATAACTGCATCAACACCGTTATATACGGCATCCGTCTCATAACCGGATGCCTTCAGGACGGAAACCACGGCGGCGGATAATTCTTTTTCATCTTCAGCAAATAAAATTTTCATATGCCATTTCTCCTTACTGACTTCTTATTAAGTTACGAATTGTCTGCATAGAAAAGTCACACGATGCGAGTTCATCGGCACAACGCTTTAATTCCCGGCTGATCATTTCCGCATTGTCAATTTTTTTCTTATATTTCATTTGATGTTCCAAACTTGCCCATGTATCCATGGCAATAGTCCGTAACTGGATTTCCGCAAAATAAGTACCGCCTATAATATGGGCCTCCTCATTTGCAGTAATGTCAACGGCGACGATTATATGGTAGCTGCGATAGCCGTTCGGTTTAACGTCCTTGATGTAATCCTTCGCTGTAACGACGGTACAGCCCTCAAGTTCGCCGATATAGGCTGCCACATCATAAACGTCCTCAACAAAACGGCAAATAACACGCATCCCTACAGCATCATGAATTTTCGTCAGCGCCGACAGGGCAGTCGGTTCCAGCCCCTTGCGCAGACATTTCTCACGCATACTTTCTTCTGATTTAATACGGCTTTCCAAATGTTCATACGCACTTTCGCCTCTACTCGCATATATGGACCGGCCGTATTTTTCAAGGCGCTCCGTAAGATATGATTGAACGGCCTTCAAGGTAGCCGTATAATTTCCGTATATAGATTGCAAAGAAATCACCTGCTTATCTTTTATTCACTGTGAGGAAAAGCACTATCACGTATAAATACGACTTTTATTATATCATATAACTCCTTATAAATATGTTAAAAACAAAAGAATTTATAAAAAATTTAAAATATTGTAATGAAAAGACTCCCGGGAAATTATTGCTCTTTTGTCTGTAAAAACCTGTTACGGAAAGACGATACATATACATTCATACGTGGTTCTCCATCATGCGTATCGGGCTGCAAGATCGTATCTGAGCGACGGAGGGGTAGAAGTTCCATTGCGACTATACTCCTCGTCATGACTCGGTAGCTCAGCTGGATAGAGTGACTGACTACGAATCAGTAGGTCCAGGGTTCGAATCCCTACCGGGTCACCAAAGAAGCCTCCGTACATTTCGTGCGGAGGCTTTTGTAATGGGACGACAATATTGTTTTCCCTTGGAATGCAAAATAAAAATACGGCGGAAGATACCGCCGTAATTGAAAAAGGACCCGCGC